>Ga0247831_1000051_pt1 | contig 223100 bp, 210 predicted proteins | sample LaCruzMarch2015__9_FD_192406 | JGI IMG/M metagenome (GOLD analysis project Ga0247831, IMG submission 192406) | Freshwater microbial communities from meromictic Lake La Cruz, Castile-La Mancha, Spain - LaCruzMarch2015_1m | ecosystem: Environmental > Aquatic > Freshwater > Lake | place: Spain... | reverse complement strand
CCTGATCTGCTGCTGCTTGATCCGCTGCCGCCTGATCCGCCGCTGCCTGATCTGCTGCTGCTTGATCCGCCGCTGCTTGATCCGCCGCCGCCTGATCTGCTGCAGCTTGATCCGCCGCTGCTTGATCCGCCGCTGCTTGATCCGCCGCCGCCTGATCTGCTACTGCTTGATCTGCCGCTGCCTGATCCGCTGCTGCCTGATCTGCTGCTGCTTGATCCGCTGCCGCCTGATCCGCTGCCGCCTGATCCGCCGCTGCCTGATCTGCTGCTGCCTGCTCTGCTGCTGCCTGCTCGGCTGCCATGGCTTCGGCCATTGCGGCGGCTTCGGCCTCTGCGGCGGCTATTGCGTCGGCTTCGGCCTGTGCGATGGCCGCAGCTTCAGCTTCGGCTGCCTGGTAGGCCGCGATGATGCCATCTATGTCGCAGCTTGCGTCGGCGGTCGGCATGCACAACACAGTTCCGTCCGGAGCGATCACCGACCCGTCATCGGCCAGCGATTGGGCATAAACCGGAAAGGTGCCGATCGGGCTAAGCGCCACCGACAGCGCCGTGGTGGAAATCAGAAGCTTTCTCATCGCAGTTCCTTATCTTAAGAGCGGTGGGTCGTCCGGGTCGAATCGATCCAGACCATACCCGTCACCATAAGCCTACCTAAGCTTTCCCAACCCTGATATGCGATAGCACCGACTTGCCATGCGATAGCAGATGTGTCTGCCCGAGCGCGGGCGGATTCCTGCTGATGCAAGGCCGCTCAGGTCGCTGCCACCTCTCCCTGCAGCCACGACCGGAACGACACCAGCGGCGCACGGGTTGGCGCGTCTTTCGGCCAGACCAACCAATAGCTGCCAAGTGCAGCCACCGGGCCGCCATGCACTGGCACGAGCCGCCCCTCGGCCAACTCGCGCCCGATCAGGAATGTCGGGATCAGCGCCGCCCCCAGCCCATGAATGGCTGCTTGCGCCAAAGTCGCGAACTGGTCGAACAACATGCCCCCGGGACGCGGCCCCGCAACCCCGTGATGCGAAAGCCACCGGCCCCAGTCCCCCGTGCGGCTTTCCAGCTGCAACAGCGGCAGGTCCAGCACGCCCGCCGCCCTGGCCAGTGGTTCTGGCACCAAGGCAGGCGAGGCGACCGCCAGCACCTCCTCATCCATCAGCTTCAGATAGTCGACTCCCGGCCAGTCCTGCCGACCATAGTGGATCGCCGCGTCAAAGGCGGTCCCGGCAAAGTCGAAGGGGCGCAATCGGGTAGACAGGTTCACCGTCACCTCCGGATGCCCCTGCGCAAACCGGGACAGCCGGGGGGCCAGCCAGTGCATGCCAAAGGCCGGCAGGATCGCAAGGTTCAGACTGCCCCCGGTCGGATTGGCCCGCAAGGTCAGCGACGCCCCGGCCAGAAGGTTCAGCGCCTTGCGCACCTCGGCCACATAGTCGGTTGCCGCCGGTGTCAGGTGCAGCCGCTGACGCTCGCGCCGGATCAGGGGCACGCCCAGTTGCGCCTCCAGCCCCTGCAGGGCGCGACTGACCGCGCCTTGCGTCAGCGACAGTTCTGCTGCGGCTGCTGATGCGGTGCCCAGCCGGTCCACCGCCTCCAATGCCATCAGGGCCGGGATCGGTGGCAGATACCTGCGCGGCAACATCATGCGTTTTCCTCATGAACTCTTGCAGGACTTTCGATAGCGCGGCAGCCCGCATCGTGCAATCCTACGCCCAACAGATGGAGATGCACATGCCCGCCACCCAGCCGAAACAGAAAGCGAAAGACGCCCCCGATCTGGGCCGGTTCAACTGGGAAGACGCGCTGCGTCTGGATGACCAGTTGACCGAAGAAGAACGGATGCTGCGCGACGCCGCCCGGTCCTATGCACAAGAAAAGCTGCAGCCCCGCGTCATCGCCGCCTATCGCGAGGAAACCACCGACCCCGAAATCTTCCGCGAGATGGGCGCGATGGGCCTGCTTGGCCTGACCATTCCCGAAGAATACGGCGGCCTTGGCGCGTCCTATGTCGCCTATGGGCTGGTGGCGCGGGAAGTCGAACGCGTCGACAGCGGCTACCGCAGCATGATGTCGGTGCAGTCGTCGCTGGTCATGTATCCGATCTATGCCTACGGCACCGAAGATCAGCGCCGGAAATACCTGCCGAAACTGGCAAGCGGAGAATGGATCGGCTGTTTCGGTCTGACGGAACCCGATGCAGGCTCGGACCCCGCCGGCATGAAGACCGTCGCAAAGAAGACCGCCAACGGCTACGTGCTGAACGGCGCCAAGATGTGGATTTCCAACGCCCCCATCGCCGATGTCTTCGTGGTCTGGGCCAAATCCGAAGCACATGGCAACAAGATCAAGGGTTTTGTGCTGGACAAGGGCACCAAGGGACTGACCGCCCCCAAAGTCGGCGGCAAGCTCTCGCTCCGCGCCTCGATCACCGGCGAGATCGTTTTGCAGGATGTCGAGGTTGGCGACGACGCGCTTTTGCCCTTTGTCGAAGGCCTGAAGGGTCCCTTCGGCTGTCTGAACCGCGCGCGCTATGGCATCAGTTGGGGCGTGCTTGGTGCCGCAGAATTCTGCATGGCCGCAGCGCGTCAATACGGCCTTGACCGCAAGCAGTTCGGCAAGCCGATTGCCGGAACCCAGCTATACCAGCTTAAGCTGGCCAATATGCTGACCGAAATCAGCCTTGGCCTACAGGCCTCCTTGCGCGTCGGTCGCCTTTTGGACGAGGCGAACGCCGCCCCCGAGATGATCAGCCTCATCAAGCGCAACAACTGCGGCAAGGCGCTGGACGCCGCCCGCTGGGCGCGCGACATGCATGGTGGCAACGGCATCCAGGAAGACTTCCAGATCATGCGCCACATGGTCAATCTGGAGACTGTCAACACCTATGAGGGCACGCACGACATCCACGCGCTGATCCTTGGCCGCGCGATCACCGGGCTGCAGGCGTTCTTCTGACCCGGCCGAAATAGAGCGTAACCGCAGATTGCTTGCGGTTGCGCCCATAGATCCCCAAAGTTGTTCGTGTCGATGAATTCGGGAAATTCCCCCATCTTTATCGCCAGTTGGCCCATCTGACGGCCCCCGAAAGCTTGTGCGCGGCACCAGAATGGCCCAATCATAGCCAATGTTGCGTGTGTAAATGTAAGTGTGGGGTGTGTGTGTGAGGACGAGGCTGGCAATGGAGATTCCGGACGAGAGTCAGGATTGGCAACAACCCATGCTGGAGATCGCCAAGGGTGACGGCGATTTCCTGCCGCTTGGTGACCGGCATTGGGCGTTCTTTGCCGAACATCGCCCGATGCTGCTGGTGACATTCGAGGATGCCGCGGCGCTTCGTAACAGCGACGACAAACTGCCCGAGCATTTTCAACTCGCCAAGTCGCGCGGCTGGTCGCTGCTGACGATCCTGGCCGACGGTGAGACCTGGTGGCGAGACCCCAGTGTCTATGATTACTTTGACCGGTTGTCCGACGATGGATTCCTTGAGGATTTCGACAGCGTCATCTTTTACGGTGCCGGTGCTGCGGGCTATGCGGCGGCTGCGTTTTCGATTGCTGCCCCCGGTGCCGAACTGGTGCTGATAGCCCCCCGCGCCACCATGGACCCAGCCATCGTCGGATGGGACGACCGCCATCGCAGCGCGCGGCGGCTGGACTTTTCCGACCGCTACGGCTTTGCCCCGGACATGACCGAAAGCGCGTCAAAGGTCTGGGTGATCCATGATCCCCAGAATCCGCCCGATGCGATGCACGCCGCCCTTTTCACCCGGCCCTGGTCCACCCCCCTACTGGCACGCCGCACCGGTGAGGGCACCGAGGACACCTTGCAGGAAATGCAAGTCCTTCACCGCATCCTTGAGGCGGCGATGGAGCGGAAATTTTCGGCCGAGGTGTTCTCGTGGCTTTGGCGCGGGAGGCGGTCAAACGCCAGCTATCTGCGCGCGACTCTGGCGGCCGCAAGGGTCAGCGGCCATCCCCGGCGCGAGGCGATGATCTGCCGTTCCGTCACCGCACGGCTGGACGCGCCACGCTTTGCCCGCAGACTGGCGGAATTGAACGGCGAGGTTTAAGCGGCCCCGCGCAGGCAGAGTCATTAGGCGGACATCAGTAGTTGACCAGATCCCACAGCTCTTGCGTGCGGTTTTCGGTCATCTGGCGCAGGCAACCATATACCAGCAGCGGCTCGGCTGACCCGCCGCGCATCGGAAACCCGGCGGCGGCGCAGTTGCCGTCGCGATATTCGATCCAGGCCCGCTGCGCGGTGCGCAACGCATCTTCGGCCCCCTGCAGATCGGGCGGCAGGTCGGCGTCCATCGCCTTCATCTCTGCCATCACCTGTTTGTAGGCGGCGTTCAATTCGACATCGGCCTCTTGCCAGTCCATCTCGGCGCAGATGTTCATGTCCTGCTGCGCCATCGCATTGGCGCAATCGGGCGTCTCGGCAGCACCGGGCAACGCCGATACGCAGATCAAAAGCACGGCAAAAACGGCGGATGTGCGGGCGGCGGCAAGGGATGGGTGCATGAACGGTCTCTACTGCGATTCTTCAGTGCCCGTTGTCGCATGGTTCCGCCCCCGATGCGCACAGGTTTCGCGCGCCACTGACCTGTGGAATTCATGACCCCAAGGCCGCCAAGGCTCTGGCTTTGGCCCGCCGATTGCGGTAGCGGAATGACCCATGCAAACGATCACCCTGCCCCGCCCCGATGACTGGCACCTGCACCTGCGCGACGGCGCAATGCTGCGGGCGGTCCTGCCCGAAAGCGCGCGCCACTTCGCCCGCGCCATCGTGATGCCGAACCTGGTGCCGCCGGTGGTCACGCTGGACGACGCGAAAGCCTACCGCGACCGCATTCTGGCCGCGCTGCCCGACGGCATGGGCTTTGAACCCCTGATGACGCTGTATCTGACCGAAACCACCGACCCCGCCGATGTCGCCGCCGCTGCGGCTTCGGGGCTGGTCAAGGCGGTCAAGCTATATCCCGCCGGGGCCACGACCAACTCGCAATCCGGGGTGCGCGACCTGACCCGCGTCCTGCCGGTGCTGGAGACGATGGCCCGGATCGGCCTGCCCCTTTGCACCCATGGCGAGGTGACGGACCCGGCAATAGACATCTTCGACCGTGAGGCGGCGTTCATCGACACCGTCCTTGTCCCCCTGCGCCACCGCCTGCCCGAATTGCGCGTGGTGATGGAACATATCACCACCGAAGAGGCCGCAGCCTATGTGGCCGAAGGCGGCGACACCCTTGCCGCAACCATAACAACGCATCACCTGATCCTGAACCGCAACCATATCCTCGCAGGCGGGATCCGCCCGCACTACTATTGCCTGCCGGTCGCCAAGCGCGAAAAGCACCGCCTTGCGCTGCGCCGCGCCGCGACCTCTGGCAGCCCGCGCTATTTCCTTGGCACGGACAGCGCCCCGCATGTCGATGCGCTGAAGGAACACGCCTGCGGCTGCGCCGGCTGCTTTACCGCAACCAACACCATGCCGCTGCTGGCGCATGTGTTCGAAGAGGACGGCGCGCTGGACCGGCTGGAAGGGTTCGCCTCACGCCACGGCCCGGCCTTCTATGGCCTGCCGGTGAACACTGCCACCCTGCGGCTGGAAAAGCGCGCAGATCCCTGCATCTGGCCTGACAAGATCCATTCGGATGCCGGCCCCGTCACCGTCTTCAACCCCGGCTTCCCCGTGCATTGGCACGTCGCGACCGAACAAATCTGAAAATTTTCGTCGAAAGTTTTCAGACGTCGAAAGGACAGCGCATGATCCCCTCAACCTTCCCGCCCGCCACTGACATCGCCCGCCTGACCGCCCGCGCGCTTTTGGAGGTCGAGGCCGTCCACTTCAACGCCGACACCCCTTTTGTCCTGGCGTCCGGTCTGCCCTCGCCGACCTATATCGACTGTCGCAAGCTGATCTCATACCCCCGCATCCGATCGACCCTGATGGATTTCCTCGCCGTTACCGTTATGCGCGACGCAGGCTTCGAGGCGTTCGACAACATCGCCGGGGGCGAAACCGCCGGCATCCCCTTTGCCGCCCTGATCGCCGAACGGCTGGCCCTGCCGATGACCTACGTCCGCAAAAAGCCGAAAGGCTATGGCCGCAATGCCCGCATCGAAGGCGTGATGACCCCCGGCCAGCGCGTGCTGCTGGTCGAGGATCTGACCACCGACGGCGGCTCGAAGCTGTCGTTCGTCGATGCGATCCGCGAGACCGGGGCCACCTGCGGCCATACGGCGGTGATCTTTTCCTACGGCATCTTCCCCGAAACCACAGACCGGCTGGCCGCGCATGGCGTGCAGTTGCACCACCTTTGCACCTGGTGGGACGTCCTGGCCGAGGCCCGCGCGCAAGGCAGCTTTTCCGCCGCCACCCTGACCGAGGTCGAGGCGTTCCTCACCGCCCCCCGCGACTGGCAAGAAGCGCGCAAACCCAGTTGAGCGCGCAAGCCCGCCACATATTCCGGTGGGAAGGCCTGTGGAGCCTTTGGGGATAACCGCCCCGCCGAATCGGCATTTCTAGCGGTTTGCTGCACCAGACCCCCGATCTGTGGTAGACTTACCGGAACAAACCGCGCCCGAACGGGAATCGGCCAGGGCTTGTCCACAGGGTTGTTCCCGCCTTGCGGGACGGCGCCCGGATCGGGCAAGAGGGGCTCTTGCAGGAGGCAGCCATGACCGAGATCACCCAGTTTCGCCCCCTCCTGCCCACTGCCGCCACCCCGACGGACACCGACGTCCTGCCCCACAACATCGAGGCCGAGCAGCAGTTGCTGGGCGCGATCCTGACCAACAACGACATCTTCGACCGCATCTCGTCGCTGGTGAAGGCCGAGCATTTCTTCGACCCCGTCCACCAGCGCATCTATGAGATTGCCGCCGCGCGGATCCAGAAGAACGCGCTTGCTTCACCCGTCACGCTCAAGGCGTTTTTCGACGAGGATGCGGGACTGAAGGAACTGGGCGGCCCGGCCTATCTGGTCCGCCTTGCCGGGGCGGCGATCTCGGCCTACGGCGCGCGCGATTATGCGCAGATGATCTACGACCTGTCGGTCCGGCGCGAACTGATCCAGCTTGGCCGCGACATCGCTTCGCAGGCCGGCAAGGTGGAAATCGCCAGCGAACCGAAAGACCAGATCATCGAGGCCGAACAGCGGCTTTACAAACTGGGCGAACAGGGCAGCGCCGAGCGTGGCTTTCAAAGCTTCCTCAAAGCCGTCACCGATGCGGTCAACATGGCCAACGCCGCCTATCAGCGCGACGGCGGGCTGGCGGGCATCTCGACGGGGCTGGTCGACATGGACAAGAAACTGGGCGGCCTGCACCCGTCCGACCTTCTGATCCTTGCTGGCCGCCCCTCGATGGGCAAGACCTCGCTGGCCACCAACATCGCCTTCAACATCGCCAAGGCACACCGGCGCGGCCGCTTGCCGGATGGCACCGAAGGCAGTGTCGAAGGCGGAGTCGTGGGCTTCTTCAGTCTCGAGATGTCGGCCGAACAGCTTGCCGCAAGGATCCTGTCGGAAGCATCCGAAGTGCCCTCCGAACAAATTCGCCGCGGCGACATGACTGAGGTCGAATTCCGCCGCTTTGTCGAGGCCGCCAAAGCGCTGGAAGCCTGCCCCCTCTATATCGACGACACCCCTGCCCTGCCGATCAGCCAGGTCGCCGCCCGCGCGCGCCGCCTGAAACGGACGCATGGGCTGGACGTGCTGATCATCGACTACCTGCAGCTTCTGAAAGGCACCTCCAAGGAAAACCGGGTGCAGGAAGTGTCCGAGATCACCCAAGGCCTGAAGGCCATCGCCAAGGAACTGTCGATCCCCGTCATCGCCCTGTCGCAGCTCTCCCGTCAGGTCGAAAGCCGCGAGGACAAGCGCCCCCAGCTGTCCGACCTGCGCGAATCCGGCTCGATCGAACAGGACGCCGACGTAGTCATGTTCGTCTACCGCGACGAATATTACCGCGAGCGGGAAAAGCCAGGCGATCACGAGCTGGAAAAGATGGCGCAATGGCAGTCGATCATGGAATCGGTGCATGGCAAGGCCGAAGTCATCATCGGCAAGCAGCGCCACGGCCCCATCGGCACCATTGAACTCAGCTTTGAAGGCCGCTTCACCCGCTTTGGCAACCTTGCCAAACCCTGGCAAGGCTCGGGCGGGCCGGACGTGGGGTTCTAAAGCGGATTGCCTTCAGCCTGATTTAGGGTGAAGGCAATCCAAGACAGGCAAGCCATTGGCGATACGCTCTCACCCGGTCCCGTCCAGCATTTGCTCTTTTAAAAAATACTCCCGCCGGAGGCTCCTGCCTCTGCCCCACCCGCGCCGCTCGACGGTCAGCGCGCCCGGATCGGATCGGCCAGCAGCCGCAGCCCGTTCAGCACCACCAGCACCGTGCCGCCCTCGTGGCCCAACACGGCCAAGGGCAGCGGCAGGTTGAAAAACGCGCTGCCGATCACCAGACCGATCATCGCGCCGATGGCCAGCACAAGGTTCTGCCGGATCACCCGCGCCGTGCGCCGTGACAGGGTCCGGGCGGCGGCAAGCTTGGTCATGTCCTCGGCCATCAAGGCCACATCCGCCGCCTGCAGCGCCACTTCGCTGCCTGCAACTCCCATCGCCACGCCAACATCGGCCCGGGCCAGCGCCCCTGCATCATTCACCCCGTCGCCGATGAACGCAACCTTGCCGCGCGCGGCGGCAAGATCCACCAGCCGCACTTTGTCGGCGGGCATGAGGCCCGCATGCACCTCGTCCGGGCGCAGGCCAAGCTGGCCGCCGATCCGCGCCGCGACCTCGACCCGGTCTCCGGTCATCATCAGAATATCGGCCCCGCTGGCCCGCAACGCGACCAGCGCCGCCGCTGCCGAGGCGCGCGGCACATCGGCCACCGTCACCGCCCCTAGAACCTTTGCACCGCGACCGACCAGCACCAAAGTCTCGGCTCCGTCCCGCATTGCCGGGGGCAGATCGGGCATGCCCGCCCCCATCCGTGCCAGCATGCGCCGGTTTCCCGCCCAGATCGGCCCCTTGTCATCCTGGCCCGAGATGCCTTCGCTGGGATAGGACTGCACCTCGCCCACAAGTGCGGGCGCGATGCCCCGCGCCGCAACCTCGCGCCGCAAGGCCCCCGCGATGGGATGTTCGGATTGCGCCTCCAGCCCCGCGACCAGCGCCAGAAATGCAGGCTCGTCGCCCTCCAGCGCCACGATACCGGTCACCGCAGCCTGCCCGGTGGTCAGCGTTCCGGTCTTGTCAAAGGCAAAGGTCCGGACCTCGGCCAACCCTTCCAGCGCGGCACCACCCTTGAACAACACCCCGCCCCGCGCCGCCGCTGACAGGGCCGACAGGATCGCCGCCGGAACCGAGATCACCACCGCGCAAGGGCTGGCCGCAACCAGCAGCGTCGCCGCCCGGTACAAGGCCTCGGTGCCCGCAAAACCCGCCAGCCGGAACCCGGCATAGGCCAGCACCGACCCCAGCAGAACCGCCACGGTATAGCGCTGGCCAAACCAGTCGGAAAACCGTTCGGACGGGGATTTCATCGCCTGCGCCTCGGTCACCAGCCGGATCATCTGTGCCACCGTGCTGGTGGCCAGCGTGCGGCTGACCTCGACCGTCAGCACGGCGTCAAGGTTGACCGTCGCCTCATGAACCAAAGCACCCGCTGCTTTCCGAACTGGAGCGGATTCGCCGGTGACCGTGCTTTCGTCCAGATGCCCGGCCCCGGCCACCACCCGCCCGTCCACCGGCACCCGCGCGCCGGGGCGCAGGATCACCCGGTCGCCGGGTTGAAGGTCGGCCACCGGCACCTCCACTACCCCGCCCGGCCCCTCGCGCAGCGCAAACTCCGGGCGCAGGTCCATCAGCGCCTCGACCGCGCGGCGGGCCTTGCCCATGGCGCGATTCTCCAGCGTTTCCGACAGCGAAAACAGCGCCAGCAGCACCGCCCCCTCAAGCGCCGCGCCAACCGCCGCCGCCGCAAGCGCCGCCACGACCATCAGCAGGTCGATGTCCAGCCGGCGCTGAGCCCAAAGCGTCCGCAGCGCCGTCCCCGCAGCCGGAACCCCGCCCGCCAGATAGGCCAACCCCAGCGCCGCCCCGGTCAGCCCCGGCGGCAAGGGCTGCACGAAAGCATCCAGCGCCCCAAGCCCCAGCCCGATCCAGCACAGCAGCGTCAGATAGATCCCGGAGTCATCCTCGGACTCATGTGTCATGTTCAAACTCCTGATCCCCACACCGTCGCGCGCAGGCGGCAAAAGGGCAAGCCCGGCGGCCACAAAGGTTTTCCCTTGACCCCGTCGCGCCTGCGGTCAAAAGAACCGCATGGCCACCGCGACCCTGACCATTGACCTTGATGCCATCGCCGCCAACTGGCAGGCGCTTGACCGCATGTCCGGCCCGCAAGTGCAGACCGCCGCCGTGGTCAAGGCCGATGCCTACGGGCTTGGCGCGGCCCGCGTGGCACGTGCGTTGGCCCAGGTCGGGGCGCGGCGGTTCTTTGTCGCTTGCGCCGAAGAAGGGGCCGTGGTCCGCCAGTCGCTTGGCCTTGGCCCGCAGATTTGTGTCCTGAGCGGCCACATGCCCGGCGACACCGAGATGATCCACGATCTTGACCTGACGCCGATGCTGAACAGCCTTGACCAGATCACCCGGCATCTAGAGTCGCTGCCCGGTCACCCGTTCGGGGTCCAGCTTGACACCGGCATGAACCGGCTTGGGGTCGAACTGGCCGAATGGCAGGCCGTGGTGCCGATCCTGATCAAGGCCGGCCCCGAACTTCTGCTAAGCCACCTTGCCTGCGCCGATGACCCCGACCATCCGCTGAACGAAGCGCAGCTGCGGGCCTTTCACGACATGACCGACGGCACCGACCTGCCGCGCAGCCTGTCAGCCACGGGGGGCATCCTGCTTGGCCCCCGCTATCATTTCGACCTGACCCGCCCGGGTGTCGGGCTTTACGGCGGCCTGCCCCATACCGGTGCCACGCCCGCCCTGCGACTGTCGCTGCCCGTGATCCAGACGCGTGAGGTGGCCGTGGGCGAAACGGTCGGCTACTCTGCCACCTGGACCGCGCGCCGCCCATCGGTCGTGGCCACGGTCTCCGGCGGTTATGCCGATGGCCTGCCCCGCAGCTTGTCCAATCAGGCCCGGCTTTGGGACGGCGACCAGCCCTGCCCGCTGATCGGCCGGGTGTCGATGGACCTGATCACCGTCGATATCACCGACCTGCCCGAACTGCCCCGCACGCTGGACATCCTCGGCCCGCATCAGACCGTCGACGCCCTTGCCGTCGCCGCCGACACCATCGGATATGAGATCCTGACCGGCCTTGGCCCCCGCTATACCCGCCGTTACATCGGACAACCGGCATGATCGCACACCCCCTCGCCAGCCTCCTTGCCAACCTTGGCCGCCCGGTCCTGCAGGCACTTGCCGCCCTTGGCCGGGTCACCCTTTTCGCCGGGGCGATCCTTGGCCATATCGTCCGCCCGCCCTTCTACCTGCGCGAGCTTGGCACCTCGCTCTTGCAGATCGGCTGGTTCTCTCTCCCCGTCGTCGGCCTGACCGCGATCTTCACCGGCGGCGCACTTGCCTTGCAGATCTACGCCGGCGGTGCCCGCTTCAACGCCGAGGCGGTGGTGCCCAGCATCGTCGCCATCGGCATGGCCCGCGAACTTGGCCCCGTCTTGGGTGGCCTGATGGTCGCCGCCCGGGTGGCAAGCTCCATCGCCGCCGAGATCGGCACGATGAAGGTCACCGAACAGATCGACGCTTTGGTCACCCTGTCCACCAACCCCCTGAAATACCTGGCCGTTCCCCGCATCGTCGCCGCCACTCTGGCAATGCCGGTGCTGGTCGCCACGGGTGACGCCATCGGCATCATGGGCGGCTGGCTGGTGGGCATCACCCGGCTGGACTTCAATTCGGCCACCTACCTGAAGAACACCGTCGATTTTCTGGAGCCTTGGGACATCGGGTCGGGCCTGGTGAAAGGCGCGGTCTTCGGCTTCATCGTGGCGCTGATGGGCTGCTACCACGGCATGAACTCGGCCCGGGGCGCGCAGGGCGTGGGCGCTGCCACCAAATCCGCAGTGGTGTCTGCAAGCGTTCTGATCCTCGCCGCGAACTACATCCTGACCGAGGTGTTCTTTACCTCATGATCAAACTCACCGACGTCCATAAAGCTTTCGGCCCGAACAAGGTGCTGCAGGGGGTTAACCTGACGATCCCCTCCGGCACGTCGATGGTGATCATCGGGGGTTCAGGCACCGGCAAGTCGGTGCTGTTGAAGTCCGTCCTCGGCCTCGTGCGCCCCGACAAGGGCACCATCACGCTGGACGAGGTGGACGTGACCAAAACCGACCGCGACGCGTTCCTTGCTCGCTTTGGCATGCTGTTTCAAGGCGGGGCACTTTTTGATTCGCTCCGCGTCTGGGAAAACGTCGCTTTCCGTCTGATGCGCGGCCCAAAAGCCCTGCCGAAACCGCAGGCCCGCGACGCAGCCATCGAAAAACTGCGCCGCGTCGGCCTCAAACCCGACACCGCCGACCTGTTCCCGGCCGAACTTTCCGGCGGCATGCAAAAGCGCGTCGGCCTCGCCCGCGCCATCGCGGCGGAACCCGAGATCATCTTCTTCGACGAACCGACCACCGGGCTTGACCCGATCATGGCCGGCGTCATCAACGACCTCATCCGCGAGATCGTGACCGAAATGGGCGCGACCGCGATGACCATCACCCACGACATGTCCTCGGTCCGCGCCATCGCCGACACTGTGGCCATGCTGCACGGCGGCGTCATCCGCTGGACCGGCCCGGTCGGCGAAATGGACGCCACGCCAGACCCTTACGTCCAGCAGTTCATCCACGGTCGCGCCGATGGCCCGATTGAGAGCGTGCGATGATCCTCCCACTTTCCTCTTGGCAAAAATACTCATCTTTCCGCCGCTCAGGGGACAAGCAATGAAATACCTCAACCTCGCCCTCCTCATCCTTTTCCCCATCGCCTGGTTCGCGCCGCTCCTCCGCGCCGCCCTCTTGCCGATCTTCGGGATGGACGAGGTCAGCGTCATCACCGGCCTGCAAAGCTTGTGGGACTCCGATGCGGCCCTCGCTCTGCTGGTCACCTTCCTTGCGATCTTTGCACCCTACGCCAAGACCATTGGCTTGGCACTTCTGCACTGGGACCTGCTCAGCCCGAAGACCAAGCCGGTGCTGGATATCCTTGGCAAACTGGCGATGGCCGATGTCTTCCTGATCGCGCTTTACATCGTCATCGTCAAAGGTGCAGGCATGGTCACGATCGAGACCGCCTGGGGCCTTTATCTCTTTTCCGGCTGCATCCTCGCCTCTATCCTGATCTCGTGGCGATCAAAACCCGCCGCTCTTCAGCCCTGACGGGTTCATCGCTAAGATCCCGCCCCAGCAACGACCGCCGTCAGGCTTGATGAGCGGCCCCATTCCGGGCACTAAAGCGGCATGAGCAAAGCCTCCACCACCTTCACCTGTTCGGCCTGCGGTGCCGTGCACCGCAAATGGGCCGGAAAATGCGACGCCTGCGGCGGCTGGAATACCATCGTCGAAGAATCCCCCCTCTCCACCGGCCCGAAATCCCTTGGCGCCAAGGGCCGGGTGATCCCGCTGACCGACCTTGCCACCGAAGAGGCCCCACCGCCCCGCGCCTCCTCCGGCATCGACGAGCTTGACCGGGTGCTGGGAGGCGGCCTCGTCCCGGCCTCCGCCATTCTGGTCGGTGGTGATCCCGGCATCGGCAAATCCACCCTTCTGTTGCAAGCCGCCGCCAGCTTTGCCCGCAAAGGGTTGAAATGCCTGTATATCTCTGGCGAAGAGGCCGCCGCTCAGGTCCGGATGCGGGCGCAGCGCCTTGGCCTCACCGACGCGACCGTCCAGCTTGGGGCGGAAACCAATCTGCGCGACATCCTGACCACGCTCGACGCCACCCGCCCGGCGCTGGCCATCATCGATTCGATCCAGACCATGTGGCTTGACAGCATCGAGGCCGCCCCCGGTTCCGTCTCTCAGGTCCGCGCCGCCGCGCATGAACTGGTCACCTTCGCCAAGCGCAAGGGCGTCGCGGTCGTGCTGGTCGGCCATGTAACCAAGGACGGCCAGATCGCCGGTCCCCGCGTCGTGGAACACATGGTCGACACCGTGCTTTACTTTGAAGGCGAGCGTGGCCACCAGTTCCGCATCCTGCGCGCGGTGAAAAACCGCTTTGGCCCGGCCGATGAGATTGGCGTCTTCGAGATGACCGGCGCGGGCCTTGCCGAAGTCGCCAACCCCTCGGCCCTGTTTCTGTCCAACCGCGACCAGCCCGCCCCTGGCTCGGCTGTCTTTTCCGGCATCGAGGGCACAAGGCCGGTCCTGACCGAAATTCAGGCCCTGGTCGCACCCTCCACCCTCGCCAGCCCGCGCCGCACCGTCGTCGGGCTGGATTCTGGCCGGGTCTCAACGATTCTCGCCGTGCTCGAGGCCCGCTGCGGCATCCCCTTTACCGGGCTTGATGTCTTCCTGAATGTCGCCGGTGGCCTGCGCGTAACCGAGCCCGCCGCCGACCTTGCCGTCGCCGGGGCGCTTTTGTCAGCGCGCGAAGACGTGGCCATACCGCCCGATATGGTGCTTTTTGGCGAAATCAGCCTGTCCGGGGCGCTTCGACCGGCAGGTCAGACTGAAAACAGGTTGAAAGAAGCGCTGAAACTTGGTTTCTCACAGGCAACAGTGCCTTCCCACTCGAAATTCGAGGGGGCTTCTGGCATGACGGTCCGGCAGATGCCCGACCTGACGGCGTTTGTGGGCGAAATGTTCGGGGCGGGCTAAGCCTCAAAGTAGATAGGAACGCGACCGATGGAAAATTTGACCGCAGTTGATGGGGGCGCGGCCCTTATCGTCATCGTCTCGGCGATCCTTGCCTTCTCAAGGGGCCTTGTGCGCGAGTTGATGGCCATTCTCGGCTGGATCGGCGCGGCGGTCGCGGCCTATTACTTCGCCCCCAGCATCCAGCCTCTGGTCAAGGAACTGCCCGTCGTCGGCGAATTCCTGTCAGAAAGCTGCGAGCTTTCCGTCGTGGCCGCAGGCTTGGGCGTCTTTGTCATCGGCTTGATCGTCGCCGCACTCTTCACCCCGCTCTTTTCCGGCGCGGTTCAACGCTCGGCCCTTGGCGGCATCGATCAGGCGCTTGGCTTTCTGTTCGGGGCCGCGCGCGGGGTGCTGCTGATCGCCATCGCCTTCATCGTCTATGACCGCGTGCTGGCCGATCAGCCGATCCCGATGATCGACAACAGCCGCACAGCGCTCGTCTTTGCCAATTTCCAGGCCCGGATCGACGAATTCGTCCCGACCGACGCGCCACAGTGGATCATCGAGCGGTATAACGAATTGACCAATGTCTGCGCTCCCGGCGCCGCACCCACCGCCGAAACCCCGGCTCCGGTCGATCCCGTTGCACCAGCCCCGGCCCCGGCTCCCTGATCCGCAGCAAACCAAGCGATTGGGGGCGTTTCGGGGCGTGACAGCCCCGGACGGGTGCCGTAGAAAGCGCGAACCAAAGGACAGGATTCGCACGCATGGCCCCTTTCCGATCGCACCCCTTCGATGACGACAAGCTGAAGGAAGAATGCGGCATTTTCGGCGTGGTCGGCGTGGAGGACGCGTCGAACTTTGTCGCCCTTGGCCTGCACGCCCTGCAGCATCGGGGGCAAGAGGCCGGGGGGATCGTCAGCTACCACCCCGACCACGGCTTCAACTCGGCCCGCCGCTTCGGCTATGTCCGCGACAATTTCACCAAACCCGACGTGATGGACACCCTGCCGGGTCCGCTTGCCATCGGCCATGTCCGCTATTCCACCGCCGGGTCCAAGGGTGCCACCGCGATTCGCGACGTGCAGCCCTTCTTCGGTGAATTCTCGATGGGCGGCTGCGCCATTGCCCACAACGGCAACCTGACCAATGCCACAGCTCTCCGGCGCGAGCTGATCGAGCGTGGCTCGATCTTCCAGTCATCTTCCGACAGCGAATGCATCATCCACCTGATGGCGCGGTCGATCCAGAAGACCCTGTCCGAACGGATCAAGGACGCGTTGCGCCGGGTCGAAGGCGCATTTTCAATCGTGGCCATGACCCGCACCAAGCTGATCGGGGTGCGCGACCCCCTTGGCGTGCGCCCGCTGGTCCTCGGCCGCATCGGTGATTCTGGCTGGGCGCTCTCCTCTGAAACCTGTGGGCTCGACATCATCGGTGCCGATTTCATTCGCGAGATCGAACCCGGCGAAATGGTGGTGATCGAAGACAATCAGATCGTCTCGACCCATCCCTTCGCCCCCGCCAAATCCCGCTTCTGCATCTTCGAGAACGTTTATTTCTCGCGCCCCGACAGTATCATCGGCGGCCGTTCCGTCTATGAAACCCGCCGCCAGATCGGCGTCGAATTGGCGCGCGAGGCCCCCGTGGACGCCGACCTCGTTTGCCCGGTCCCCGACAGCGGCACCCCTGCTGCCATTGGCTACGCGCACGAATCCGGCATTCCCTTCGGCATGGGCATCATCCGCAACCAGTATATGGGCCGGACCTTCATCGAGCCGTCTGAATCCATCCGCAACATGGGCGTGCGGCTGAAGCTGAACGTCAACCGGGCGCTGATCAAAGGCAAGCGGGTGATCCTGGTCGACGATTCGGTCGTGCGCGGCACCACCAGCCGCAAGATCAAGGACATGATCCTGGAGGCTGGCGCTGCCGAGGTCCACTTCCGCATCGCCTCACCGCCGACCGCCTGGCCCTGCTTTTACGGGGTCGACACGCCCGAACGCTCCAAACTCCTCGCCGCGACGATGTCGGAAGACGAAATGCGCGACTGGATCGGCGTCAACAGCCTGAAGTTCGTCAGCCTCGACGGCCTCTACCGCGCTGCAGGCGAAGCTATGGGCCGCGACATGGCCGCGCCGCAATACTGCGACGCCTGCTTCTCGGGCGATTATCCGGTGGTGCCGTCCGACAAGATCGAGGAAGGCTTCCAGATGAAGGCGGCGGAATAGCATGCCGGACGACCGTCTGAGCCAACTTCTGGCCAACGGTTTCAACTGCGCAAGCTGTGGCGAGCGTCACCTAGGTCTGTTCGATATCGCCTTCGATCATCCAGACCCCTGGACGGGCCCCACCGAGAAAGAACCCAATTGGGCGGTTCGCCATGCCTTTGACGAGGGGCGCGACATCTTAAGCGAGGATTTCTGTCTGATGGGCGCGCACCGATTTGTTCGCTGTATCCTCCCGCTGAAACTGATCGGCACCAACGAAAGTTTTGCTTTCGGCGTCTGGGGAACGCTCTCGCAGACACGGTTCGGTGAATTTGTCGAAACCTTCGACTCGCCAGACGGCAGCAGCTTCGGCACGGCTTTCAGCTGGCTTTCAAATCGCTTGCCGGAGGCGTCGGACTCCCCTGTTCGCGCGCAGATTCGTGCCCAAAATAAGCGACAGCGTCCGATTCTGCAGATTGAAGAAGTAGGCCATCCAATATTCCAGCTACAGTTCGACGGCCTTACATACGACAATCTCTTGGCGATCTACGCGCACTACGGTCATCGATTGCTGATGAACTGACTTTCGGAGTTGGGCTATGTCCAGTGAAGTCGACACCTATATCGCCGCCCTCCCCGCCGATCAGCGTGATGCTTTGACCACCCTCCGCGCCCGCCTCAAGGCCCTCCTCCCCGACCACCTCGAAGTCATGTCCTACGCCATGCCCGGCTTTCGGCAACACGGCCCCAAAGGCAAGGTGGTCGCGGGCTACGCCGCCTTCGCCCGACACCTTGGCCTCTACCCCCATTCTGGCACCGTGATCCCGTTGATCGACTGCACCCCCTTCAAGACCTCCAGATCCGGCGTCCTTTTCACCCCGGACACCCCCCTTCCCGACGCGCTCCTCGAACAGATCATCAACACGCGACAAGCCGAATTGGCCGCAGGCTACGGCCGCCAAACTTGATCCCGCCCCCTTGCCATTTGCTCTTTTCAAAAATACTCCCGCCGGAGGCTCCGACAGCCCCGCAAGGACTGACAAATGACCGAAAAGATCGCCCCAAGAATCGCTCTCGTCACCGGCGCCTCGCGCGGGCTCGGTGCTGCCATGGCCGAGCAACTCGCCCTGCGCGGCTGGCATGTCGTGGCGGTCGCCCGCACCACGGGCGGCTTGGAGGAACTTGACGACCGGGCCAAGGCCGCAGGCCTGCCGGGGGCAGGCAGCCTGACGCTTGCGCCGATGGACGTGACCACCGACGACGCGATGCGCCACCTTTGCCGGTCCATCCATGACCGTTGGGGCGGCCTGTCGCTCTGGGTCCATGCCGCCGTCCATGCCGCCCCACTGGCCCCTGCGGGGTCGCTGGATGCCAAGGATTGGGATAAGTCGATTGCCACCAACACCCGCGCCACCGGCCTGCTCATCCCGATGGTCGAACCCTTGTTGCGGGCCCATGACGGCACTGCACTGTTCTTCGACGACCCCCGCGCTGGCCTTGCGTTCTTCGGAGCCTACGGCTCGACCAAGGCCGCCCAGATCGCACTGGCGAAAAGCTGGCAGGCCGAGACGGCGAAACACGGCCCCCGCGTCGTGATTGCAACGCCCGCGCCGATGCCCACCGCCACCCGCGCCCGGTTCTTTCCGGGTGAGGACCGCACGAAACTGGCTGATGTGCAGGCCGAAGCCGCGCGAATTCTCGACAGGCTATGACCTCCCACTCTTCCGCCCTGTCGGGCGTCATCGCTTGACCAGCGAAGAGGCGCGTCAGGGCCGATAAGCGGCAGGCAAGGCCGCGTCTATCGCCTGCCACAGAACCTCTACTGGCTCGACGCCCACTGACAGCCGGATGAACCCCTCGGCCACCCCATCCCCCCAGCGGGCACGGCGCTCAGCCGCCGAATGGGTACCGCCAAAGCTGGTCGACTGCTCGATCAGCGGGCAGCCCGCCAGGAACGCTTCCGCCACCCCTGCGTCGGCCAGCTCAAACCCGATCAGGAAGCCACCATTGGCCATCTGATCGCCAACTGCCCAATGAGACACATCGCCCGGCAAGCCCGGATAGCGCAGAGTCCGCACCGCAGGATGCGCCGCCAACCGGTCGGCAATGATCGCCGCCGAAGCACACATCCGGTCAAGGCGCACCTCCAGCGTCTCCAGCCCCCGGTGGACCAGAAACGCCTCGAACGGCCCGGGGATCGCGCCGGACATCCGCCGCCAGTCGCGCACCCGCGCCATCAGGCCTTGGTCCCGCCCGGCGACATGGCCGAACAGCACATCCGAATGCCCTGCCGGCGCCTTGGTATCGGCCGCCACCACCAGATCGCAGCCGTGGTCCAGCGGGCGCTGCAGAAGGGGCGTCATCGTCGTGTTGTCAGCGATGACCCGCGCCCCGGCCACTTTCGCCCGCCGCGACACTGCGGCGATGTCGACCACGTCCAGCCCGGGGTTCGACGGGGTTTCCAGATAAACGACCGCAGCACCGGTGAAATCGGCCGTCGCAATGTCGCGGGTAAGGATCGAGGTGACCTCGATGCCCAGCGGTTTCAGAAACCCCTCCGACAGGACCCGGGTGACGTAATAGCCGTCCGAAGGGATCACCAGCCGGTCGCCTGCCTTCAACGTCGCGAACAAGGCGGCTGCGATGGCAGCCATGCCGGAGGGAAAGGAAACCACCTCGGCATCCTCAAGGATCGCCAGTTGCGCCTCGACCGCCTCCCAGCTTGGGTTGCCGTTGCGGCCGTAGAATTGCCCGCCGGACTGGACCGAGGGCAGGTGATAAGTGGCCGAGGCCACGATCGGCGGTACGATCGGCTCACCCTGCCCGAGGCCCGGCTTGCGATGGTGGAGGAGGCGAGCGATGCGGGCGTCGGTTTCGGCGGTCATGGCTGCTCCAGGAGGGTGTCCACAGTGGACCGGGAGTTGACCCGCAGCGAAATCAAGTGCTTGGCCGTGGGCATTTACCGAAACGTAACGGGTTGCCCACGGTGTCTCAAGCGATCATTCCAGACGCGCGGGGAAACCCGGCGCGCGCAGGTCGGTGCCCAGAAGATCCTCCAGCAGCTTGGCGATCATCGGTGATTGCGCCTCGCCACCGTAAGCAGCCTTGGCGGCGATATAGGTCTGGTTGGTCATGCTGGCCAAGTCCAGAGGCACGCCAAACTCCTTGCCAAAGCCAAGGGCAAAGCCCAGATCCTTCAGCGCCAGATCGACGTTGAAGGCGATGTCATAAGACCCGTTCAGGATCAGCGCGCCTTCGGTTTCATGCACGAAACTGTTGCCCGACGAGGCCGCAATCGCATGCCAGGATTGCGCCAGATCCAGCCCGCCACGCTTGGCCAGCATCAGCGCCTCGGAGGTGGCTTTCAGGTGGATGAAGGCCAACATGTTGGTGATGACCTTGATGATGCAGGCCGCACCCAAAGGCCCCAGATGGAAAATCCGGTCGCCCATCGCCTCCATCGCGCCGTGGTGCAGATCGAACAGGTCCTTGTCGCCGCCGGCCAGCATGGTGATCTTGCCCTGATAGGCCAGATGCACGCCGCCGGTGACCGGCAGTTCCATCATCCGCACGCCGGATTCAGCGGCAATGGCGGCCAGTTTCAACACCTCATCGCGGCCAAGGGTGGACATCTCGACCCATGAGGAGCCCGCCTTCATCTGCGGCAGGATGTTGCGCAACACACGCTCGGACACCGCAGGCGACGGCAGGCAGGTGATGACGTGATCGACCGACCCGGCCAGTTCTTCGGCGCTGGTCGCAAGGACCGCACCCATCGCAATCAAAGGCTCGGCCAGTTTGGCGTTCAGGTCATAGACCGTGACCTTGAAGCCCGCCTTCACCAGGCAGCCAGCGCAGGCGGCCCCAAGGTTGCCAAGGCCGATATATCCGTAATGCATGATGTCCCCGTTTGAATGATGGGGCGGGCTTGACCCCGCCCCGAAAGCTGGTTTTCAGGCCTCGCCGTAGCCGACGATCCCCTTGACCTCGCAGAAGTCATGGATGCCCCAGTCGGCATATTCCCGACCGTTGCCCGATTGCTTGTAGCCGCCGAACGGGGCCGACGTGTCCCAGTCCGGATAGTTCAGGTTCACCGTGCCAGCGCGCAGACGGCGGGCGACCGGAATGGCATCTTCGACCGGGCCAGCGATATAGGCGGCAAGGCCGTAGATCGTGTCGTTGCCTTGTGCGATTGCGTCTTCGATGCTGTCATAGGGCTGGATCGCCAGCACCGGCCCGAAGATTTCCTCTTTGGAAATCGTCATCGCGTTGTTCACATCGCCAAAGACGGTCGGGCGCACGAACCAGCCACGGTTCAGGTCGGCCGGACGGCCAACGCCGCCGGTCACCAAGGTCGCACCTTCGTCGATCCCGGCTTGGATCAGCTTTTGCACCTTGTCGAACTGCATTTTCGACACCAGCGGGCCCATCACAGTCGCCTCGTCGCGCGGATCGCCAACCAGGATCGCTTCGGCCACTTCCTTGGCCACGGCCAGCGCCTCGGCCTGCTGCGAGCGGTGGACAAGCATCCGGGTCGGCGCGTCGCAGGATTGGCCGGTGTTCGACATGACGGCGGTCACGCCTGCGGCAACGGCCTCGGCGATGTTGGCGGTCGGCAGGATGATGTTGGGCGACTTTCCACCCATTTCCTGTGCCACCCGCTTGGCGGTTGCTGCTGCAACAGCGGCAATCTGCGTCCCGGCGCGGGTCGAGCCGGTGAAGGACACCATGTCAACCTCAGGATGGGTCGACATCCGCGCGCCAACCTCGGGGCCAGCGCCGTTGACCAGGTTGAAGACCCCGGCAGGCACACCGGCGTCATGGCAGACCTGCGCGAACAGGACACCCGACAGCGGGGCAATTTCCGACGGCTTCAGCACCATCGTGCAGCCCGCGACAAGCGCCGGAGCAACCTTGCAGGCGATCTGGTTCATCGGCCAGTTCCATGGCGTGATCAGCGAGCAGACGCCGATCCCTTCATAGATGATCCGGGTGGTGCCGCGATTGTATTCCCAGACCATTTCCTCGGCGGCCTTGATCGTCGCCTCGATATGGACCTGACCGGCCCAGGCCTGCGCGCCGCGCGCCCAGGTGATCGGCGCGCCCATCTCGGTGGACATCACTTGCGCGAAATCCTCATAGCGTTCGTTGTAAACCTCAAGCACCCGCTTGACGACCGCGATGCGTTCGGCCACCGGACGATAGGTCCAAGCGTCAAACGCGGCGCGGGCGGCGAGAATCGCACGGTCGGCGTCCTCGGCGCTGCCCATCGCGACTTCGCAGACGATCTCCTCGGTCGCGGGGTTTTCGACCCCCATCCGGGCCTTGGAAATGGGATCGACCCACTGGCCATTGATGTAGAATTTCAGCATGTTGGCGGGAATCATTGCAACCTCACTTGAAGTAGATGTTGAAGCGCGCACGGATGGCTGCGTCGATATCCGCATCGACGCGGCAGCCTGCTTTCGACAGGATATCGTTCTTCCGGGCAATCGCCGTGTCAAGCAGCAACGGCTTGCCGGCTTCCATCCATTCCTTGGGCGACATGCGGTTGCCGACCTTGGGGTAGATGTATTCCGTCTGCATCAGCTTCAGCGTCTGATCCGACCCAAGGTAATGGCCCGGGCCACCAAGGCAGACCTGCTTCATCGCCTCGATGCTGGTGTTGTCGGTGGTCACGTCGATGCCGCGCACCAGCCGCATCGCCTGACCCAAGAGGTCGTCGCCAAGCACCAGACTTTCCAGACAAAATCCCAGAAGCGAGGCATGCATTCCGACCGCCTCATAGCACATGTTCAGTCCCGCAAGACCGGCGAGGGAATTGGTGATCCCCTGCTCCCATCCGGCCTGCATATCGGGGAGTTTGCTGTCACTGATGCCGCTCGCCGCCCCGCCGGGCAGGTTGTAGAATCGGTGCATCTGGGCGCAGCCTGCGGTCAGCAGGGCCTGTTCCGCGCTGCCCCCGGACATCGCGCCGGTCCGCAGATCGGACACGAAGGGCCATGTGCCGAATATGCACGGCGCGCCGGGTTTGATGGCGTTGGCATAGACCACGCCCGCCAGACATTCCGCCACCGCCTGCACGATGGTCAAAGCGATCGGCGCGGGGGCTGTGGCCCCGGCCTGACCTGCCGACAAAAGCAGCATCGGCATCCCGCGGCGGATGCAATCCTCCATGGTGATGCAGGATTCCTCGGCGAACTTCATTGGCGGGACGACAAAGCAGTTGGAGTTCGACACGAACGGCCGCTCCAGCCACTTCTCCTCACCGCCCGCCACCATGTGCAGCATCTCGAAGCAATCGGCGACGTGGGACGGGTCGGAGAAGCTGGTCCCGACATGCTTCGTGGTGCCCGCAAGGCAACCATAAAGCGTGTTAAGGTCCATCTCCTTGTTGTCCACCACATCGCGGCACACCATGGTGCGCTGGTAGAAATGGATGTTGTCCAGATTGTCGACCAGCCGCGCCGCGTCATAAAGATCCTGCGCGGTCGATTCGCGGTAGGTGTTGGCCACCGGATCGACGATATGCACCGCCGCCCCCGCCGTGCCGTAATGCACGTTCGAGCCGGTCAGGTGCAGGTCATGCTTGCGCTCACGCGCGAACAGCGTGATGTCGCGCGCGGCGATGTTCAGCATGTCCTCGACCAGCGCGCGGGGGAACCGGATGCGCCCGTCGTCGCCCAGGATCGCGCCTGCGTCGGTCAGCAGTTTCACCCCCGACGGCGGAGCCTGACTTAGCCCGATCTGCTCCAGCGCATCCAGTGCCGCGGCGTGGATCTGCTGCACACTGGCATCGGTCAAGGGCTTGTATTGCCCGCCGGGCATGCCGGGACGCACCGGGCGCACGTTCTCGGCCAAGGGTGCCGCCCGCATCGCCACCCGCGCCTCGCGCCCCCCGGACCGCCGCGCGCGGACGGGTTCGCAGATCTCGCCGACCTCTGGGATCTCATTCATCGCAAGGCACCTTCCTCTTGGTCCAAATACTCATCTTTTCGCCGCCGCCACCCGGCGCGGCGCTGCAGGCTCAGGCCCGGATCCGTTCGGATTTCGGGTCATACATCGGCACCAGCGACGCTATCGCTGCATGGCGTTGGCCAGCCACTTCGATCTCGAAAGTGGCGCCCAGAATGTCGTCGTCGCTTTGGCCCTTGGCAGGGACATAGCCCATGCCGATCGAACCGCCCAGAAAATGCCCATAGCTGCCGCTGGTCACCGGCCCGACAATCTGGCCGTCGCGGACGATGGCCTCGTTATGGACCAAAAGCGGCTCGGGGTCGGTCAGGCGGAACTGGACCATCTTGCGGTCAAGGCCGGCATCTTTCTTGCGCAGCACCGCCTCGCGCCCGATGAAGGCCGGCTTCTTGGTGGAAACCGTGAACCCAAGCCCGGCCTCCAGCACATGATCCTCATCGGTGATGTCATGGCCCCAATGGCGATAGGCTTTCTCGATCCGGCAACTGTCCAGCGTATGCAAGCCGCACAGCTTCAACCCAAGGTCCGCGCCCGCATCTTCCAGCGTCTCGAAGACATGGGCGGTCTGGTCGGCGCTGACGTAAAGTTCCCAACCCAACTCGCCCACATAGGTCACGCGGTGGGCGCGGGCCAGACCCATGCCGATCTCGATTTCCCGCATGGTGCCAAAGGGATGCGCCGCGTTGCTGAAGTCGTTCGGGGAAACCCGCGCCATCAGATCGCGCGATTTCGGCCCCATGACACACAGCACCGATTCCGCTGCCGTCACATCGGTGATGACCGCGAAATCATCACCCACATGCGCCCGCAGCCACGCAAGGTTGCGCTGGAACGTGGCACCCGGGACAACGGCCAGATAGGCGGTATCCGACAGGCGGGTCACGGTAAGGTCAGCCTCTATCCCGCCGTTTTCATTCAGGAACATTGTATAGACGATCTTGCCCGGTTCCACATCCATCTGCGCCGAGCAGACCCGGTTGAGGTAAGCGCAGGCATCGCGCCCCTCGATCCTAATCTTGCCGAAACTGGTCATGTCGAAGAAACCGACACCGGTCCTGACCGCCATATGTTCGGCGGCGCGGTTGTCGAACCAGTTCTGCCGCTTCCAGGTGTATTTATACTCGCGTTCCTGCCCCTCATTGGCAAACCAGTTGGCGCGTTCCCAACCTGCGGCCTCACCAAAGACAGCACCTCGGGCTTTCAGATGGTCGTGCAAGGGGGTACGACGCACGCCCCGCGCGCTGGCAAACTGGCGGTAGGGGAAGTGGTCGGCGTAGAGCAGACCCAGCGTTTCGGTCACGCGTTCCTTCAGATAACGGCGGTTTTTCTGGAACGGCTGGGCGCGGCGGATATCGACCTCCCACAGATCGAACGGCGGCGCACCTTCGGTGATCCAATGCGCCAAGGCCTGCCCCGCGCCGCCCGAAGACACGATCCCGACCGAGTTATAGCCGGCGGCAATCCAGTAGCCCTTAACCTCGGGCGCTTCGCCAAGGTAATAGCGGTCGTCGGGGGTAAAACTTTCCGGCCCGTTGAAGAAGGTATGAATGCCCGCGGTTTCAAACAGCGGCATGCGGTTGGTGGCCATCTCGAGGATGGGCATGAAGTGGTCCCAGTCTTCCGGCAGGGTGTCGAATTCGAAATCCTTGCGGATGCCGTCCATGCCCCAGGGTTTGGCGACGGGTTCAAAGGCCCCAAGCATCATCTTGCCGGCGTCTTGCTTGTAGTAAGCGCATTCGTCCGGCACCCGAAGCACCGGCAGGTTCAGGTCTATGCCTGCAACCGGTTCGGTGATCAGGTAGAAGTGTTCGCAAGCGTGCAGCGGCAAGGTCACGCCGTTCTGTGCAGCAAGGTCCCTGCCCCACATGCCGCCGCAGTTGACGATGACATCGGCCTGAATATGCCCCGGGCCTTCGGCGGTCTCGTAATCCACCCCGGTCACCTTGCCATCCTTGGTGGTGATGCGGGTGACGGTGGTCATCTCGTGGATCTGCGCGCCCTTCATCCGGGCGCCTTTGGCCAGCGCCATCGCGATGTTGGCCGGGTCGCACTGGCCATCCAGCGGCAGGGCGACAGCACCCACAACTCCGTCGATGTTCAGGTGGGGATATTTAGCCTTGGCCTCATTCGGCGAGATTTCATGCACTTCGACATCGAAAATCCGCGCGACGGTGGCCTGGCGCAGAAGTTCCTCATGGCGTTCCTTTGTCAGCGCGACCGAGATCGACCCGACCTGCTTCATCCCCGTCGCAACGCCGGTTTCCGCCTCCAGCCCGCGATACAAGTCCGCCGAATACTTGGCCAGCCGCGTCATGTTGGCGCTGCCGCGCAACTGGCCGATCAGCCCGGCCGCATGCCAAGTGGTGCCCGAGGTCAGCTTGCGCCGCTCCAGCAGGACGACATCGGTCCAGCCCGCCTTGGCCAGATGGTAGGCAACCGAACAACCCGAGATACCGCCACCGATGACAACCGCGCGGGCTTTTGTTGGGATCTCGGCCATGTCTTTGTCTTCCTCTTGGAAAAAATACTCTCTGGCGGTCTGGGCCAGGGGTGAAAACCCCCGGTCCGCCCGATCTTACGCGCGGATGCGCTCGTTCTTTGCATCCCACAGCGGCTCGTCGGCCTTGACCGTCGCCGGATAAAGCTTGCCGAAGATCTCCACTTCGACCGCCTGACCTGCCACGTTCAACTCGGTCTTGAGCATGCCCAACCCGATGCACGCGTTGACGCGGTGACCCCAATAGCCCGAGGTCACCTCGCCCACGACCCGGCCGTCATGCCAGATCGTCGCCATATAGGGCGGGTCATGGGTGTCGGCCTCGATCACCAGCGTCGCAAAACGCTTGGTGACGCCGCGCTGCTTTTCGGCCTCAAGCGATGCCTTGCCGCGGAAATCGGGCTTGGTCCAATCGACGAACCGCTCCAGCCCGCCTTGCAGCACTGTATAGTCGGTCGATAGATCGCCCTTCCAGGTCCGATAGCCCTTTTCGACCCGCAAGGAATTCAGCGCAAACATGCCGAAGGGTTTCAGCCCCATGGGCGCGCCTGCCGCCATCACCGCGTCCCAGACTGCTGGCGTATCGGCCAGCTTGGTGTGGATTTCCCAGCCCAGTTCCCCGGCAAAGGACACCCGCATCAGCTTCACCGGACGCCCGGCGATGGTCGCGGCCTGATGGGTCAGCCAGCCTTTGGTCAGGTCCGCATCACAACCGGTCGCCGCCAGAACCTCGCGCGCTTTCGGCCCGGTGAGGATATGGCAGGACCAATCCGCACTTTCGTCAACCAGCGAAAGGCCGGGGGCAAGGTGACGTTCCAGCCAGCCCCGGTCGTGCAGTTGCGCGGTCGAGGCGGTGATGAGCAGGATCTCATCCTCGGCAATCCGGGCGACCGACATTTCGGTCACAATCCGGCCCTTGTCATCGGCGAAATAAGCCAGACCCAGCCGCCCGATGTTCGGCAGTTTGCCGGTGATTTGCTGCAAGAGCCAAGCGGCAGCCCCTGCCCCGGTCAGGCGGAACCGGCTGAAGCCCGGCAGATCAAGGATACCGCAGGCATCGCGGACGGCCTCGCATTCGGCCTTGACCGCGTTGAACCAGGGGCCTTGCCTCGCCCAAGTGCGCTGCGCCTGTTCTTCGGTGTTGTCACCGGGACGCGCATACCACAAGGCACGCTCATAGCCGTTGTAAGGCCCGTATTCCGCGCCCAAAGCCACCGTCCGGTCATGCACGGCCGACAGACGCTTCATCCGGCCATCGGGCCAGGCATGGTGCGGGAAATGCATGGCATATTCGTTGCCGTAAACCTCCAGCCCCTTCTTGACGCAGTAGTCGTGATCCTCCCAGCCGGTGAACCGGCGCGGGTCGCAAGACCACATGTCCCATTCGGTGGCGCCTTCGGTCATCCACTCGGCCAGAACCTTGCCCGCGCCCCCGGCCTGACAGATGCCAAAAGTGAAGACGCAAGCCTCGAACGCATTCGGCACCCCGGGCATCGGGCCGATCAGGGGGTTGCCGTCCGGGGTATAGGGGATGGGTCCGTTGATGACCTTGGTCAGGTTGGCCTGCGCCAACAAGGGCACGCGCGCCATCGCGTCGTTGATGTGCCATTCCAGCCGGTCGAGATCGTCGGGATAAAGCTGGAAACTGAAGTCATCCGGCATCGGGTCATCCGGCGTCGCCCAATGCGCCCGGCAAGTGTTCTCATAGGGGCCAAGGTTGAAGCCCATCTTCTCCTGCCGCAGGTAGTAGCTGCTGTCGACATCGCGCAGCAGGGGCAGCTTGTGGCCAACCTCTTTCGTCCAGCTCTCCAGTTCCGGGATGGTGTCGAACAGCATGTACTGATGGCTCATCACCATCATCGGCACCCGGCGACCAAACAGTGCGCCCACCTGCGCCGCGTAATAGCCGCCCGCGTTCACCACATATTCGGCCCGCACCTCGCCCTTCGGCGTCGAGAGATTCCATTCCGTCCCGGTCCAGCGCGCGGCGGTCACCGGACAAAAGCGTTCGATCCGCGCACCCATCTGGCGGGCACCAGTGGCAAGCGCCTGAGTCAGCTGCGCCGGGTCGATATCGCCATCGTTCGGATCATAAAGCGCGCCGGTCAGGTCATGCGTCTCGACAAAGGGGTAACGGCTCTTGATCTCATCCGGCGACAAGACCTCCAGGTCCATGCCCTGATAACGCCCCATGCCGGCGACCTTGCGAAACTCCATCAGCCGCTCATCGGTATGGCCCAGCCGCACCGATCCGGTGACGTTGTAGTTCATCGGATAGCCCACGGCCTCGCCCAGACCCCGGTAAAGCTCGGCCGAATAGCGCTGCATGTTCATGATCGACCAAGAGGACGAGAACGTCGGCACATTGCCCGCCGCATGCCAGGTCGATCCGGCTGTCAGCTCGTTCTTTTCCAGCAAAAGACAGTCGGTCCATCCCGCCTTAGCCAGATGGTAAAGCGAGGACACACCGACCGCCCCGCCACCGATGATCACCACCTTCGCCGACGCAAATTCCGCCATGACCATCTCCCCGAACCCAGGCCCCGTTTCGCGCGTCACTATCGGCCTTCACCGCCCCGCTTTCAATTCGGCACACACCCGGGTATTGATCGAATAATGCGATCAGACTTGCTCTTTTCGAAAATACTCCACAAGGGGTCCGGGGGGTGTGCCCCCCCCCGGTGCTTGCCACGCACGAAAGCGCCCGAACCATGCAGATCGATCTATTGGACACCTTCCTCGACCTTGCCGAGACCCGCAGTTTCCACCGCACGGCGGACCGGCTGCGGATTACCCAGTCCACCGTTTCGGCTCGGGTGGCGACGCTGGAACAGGCAGTGGGCGCGCGGCTCTTCAACCGCTCGCGCGCTGGCACGGACCTCACCCCCGAGGGTAAGCGGTTCGAGCCTCACGCCCGCGCGCTCCGCCATGAATGGAACGAGGCGCGGCGGCGCATCCAGGTGCCACAGGGGGCCGACCAACTGTTGCGCTTGGGGATCCAGAACGACCTGGCGGCGGTCTATCTGGGCGACTGGGTGGCCGAGTTCCGCGCCGCCCTGCCCGAAACAGCCTTCTACATCGAGCCGGACTATTCCAACCAGATGTGCGCCGATCTTCTGACCGGCATTCTGGACTTCGCGGTGATGTTCGCGCCAAAACCGCACCCCGACCTGCATTTCGAAAGCGTCGGCGACGTGACCTACCGGATGATCTCGACACTGACCCCGCGTCTGGCCGATGTGCAGCCCGACCGCTTCATCTTCGCCCATTTCTCGCCCGCGTTTGAAGACCTGCACCGGCAAATGACGCCGGGGCTTGCCGCAGCGCCGGTGTCGGTCGGACAGTCCGGGTCGGTGGTGTCACTGCTGTTGGCGATGGGCGGGTCGGGCTATGTGCTGGAGAAAACGGCGGGCGATCTGGTGGCGGGCGGGCGGTTCATGGCCGTGACCGACGCGCCACCCTTGCGCCAACCGGTCTATGCCGCCGTCCACATCCGCCACCGGACGCAAGGGTTGCACCGCAAGCTGACCCAGCTCGTCGCGCGGCATTTCGGCTAGGCGCTCATCTCTACCGTGCGGTCGGTCTTCGCTGGACAAGCGAGAAGCGCCCGCAAGGGAGCGCCGAGCGGACCCGGCCGCTCAAAACGTCATCGCCACCCGATGCCCCGGCGCATGGGCCAGCCGGACCCAGGTCACCGGACCACCCGTGCCCTGCGTTGTCCGCTCCGCCACCAGAACCGCCGCGCCCGGCAGGGTGCCCAGCACTTCGGCCTCGCGCGGGCTGGCAGCTTCGGCGGCAAAACTGATGTCGCCCGCGACCAGACTGACATGGGTCACCAGCCATTCATTGGCGCTGATCACCGCGAAATCCGGGGGCGGACCCTGCAAGACGGTCAAGGACAGCCACCGCGTCTCGAACGCATAGGGCCGTCCGTCCGCCAGATGCAGGGTCTCCAGAAACCGCATCTCTGTGGCCTCGGGCAGACCCAGCCGCGCGGTCACCGGCACCGGGGCGGGCGCAATCCGGTCGGACAAAAGCTCGAACCCGTAGGCCTGCCCCCGGCCCATCACATCCAGCCGGATCACCGGAATTTCCAGCCGCGCCCGGCGCACCGGCAGTTCGGCAACCCGTGTGCCCGCCCGCTTTTTCCGCGCGATCACCCCGGCCTCGGCCAGCGCGGTCAGCGCCCGGTTCATCGTGGCGCGCGCAACGCCGAACTCGGCGGCCAAAGCCTCCTCTCCCGGGATCAGCCCGCCCGGAGGCCATTCCCGTGCCCGGATCCGGCGCAGGACTTCGGCGCGGACATCCTCCCAGCCTTGCATCAAAGCGCCGCGCGCAAACGCTGCATCACGGCGCGGAACCGAGCGGCCACAGTGTCGCGGGCGATGTGCTGGCCGTCTTTTACGATGTGCCGCCCCGCCGACCACAGGTCACCGACCAGCCCGTCGCGTCCGGCAAAGACCAGGGCGTCCAGCAGGCTGTCGCCCTGAAACCCCTCCAAACGCAGATCGCTGGTGTCCGGGGCCAGCAGGTCCGCCCACATCCCGACCGCAATCGCCCCCGTCTTGCGCCCCGCTGCCTGCGCGCCCCCTGCCGCCGCGCCGTCCCATAAAAGCCGCCCGGTCGACCGGTCGCCGTCCGCCATCACCGCCCGGGCCTTCAACCCCAGTCGCTGCGAATATTCCAAAAGCCGCAACTCCTCGGGCAGCGAAATCCTGACATTGCTGTCGGTCCCCACCCCGAATGCCCCGCCTGCCGCCAGCCAGCCGGGCGCGTCAAAGATGCCGTCGCCCAGGTTCGCCTCGGTGATCGGACACAGGCCCGCCACCGCCCCGGTCCGGGCCAGCCCTGCCACCTCTCCCGGGGCCATCTGCGTCGCGTGGATCATGCACCACCGCGCGTCGAGTGCAAGGTTCGCAAGCGCCCAGTCCACCGGCCGCTGCCCCCAAGCGGCCGCAACCTCGGTCACCTCGGCAACCTGTTCGGCGATATGGATATGGACCGGGCCTGTGGGAACCATCCCCGTCACCCGCGCCAAGGTATCCCGACTGACCGCGCGCAAACTGTGCGGTGCTACCCCCAGCACGGCATCCGGCAGCGCCGCCAACGCCTGCCCGGCCCTCTCCAGCACCCGCGCATAAACCTCGGGCGTCGAGCCAAACCGCATCTGCCCGCCCACCAGCGCCCGCCCATCGACCCCACCTTGTTCATAGATCACCGGCAGATGCGTCAGCCCCAGCCCGGTTTCCCCAGACGCCGCGATGATCCGCCCCGACATCTCGGCCGGATCACCGTAGGTGCCGCCGCCCGCCGGGTGGTGCAAGTAGTGAAACTCGCAGACCGCCGCAAAGCCGGATTCCGCCATTTCCACCATCGCCTGCGCCGCAATCGCCTGCACGTCCTCGGGGGTCAGCCGCTCCAGAAACCGGTACATCAGTGTCCGCCAGGTCCAGAAACTGTCCTGCCCCGCGGTGCGGCTTTCGGTCATCCCGGCCATGGCGCGCTGAAAGGTGTGCGAATGCAGGTTCACCGGCGCTGGCAGCAGACAAGCATGCACCGTGCCCTGACGCGCGGCCCCCGGAGTGACCTCGGCAATCCGGCCACCGTCAATGCGGATGCGGACATCCTGCGCCCAGCCGTCGGGCAACAGCGCAGTTTCGGCGAACAGGATCATGGCGACTCGCTTGACAGGGATTATGTCTAGACATATTAGCCAATCATGTAGTCATAAGGCAAGCCCGATGCTTCTGACCCACGCCACTCTTGCCACTATGAGCCCGATTCCTGGAACGGGCGGCTACGGCCTGATCCCCGACGCCGCAGTGGCGCTGCAGGGCGACCGCATCCTCTGGGCCGGACCCATGGCCGACCTTCCCGCCGAATACCGCGCTCTGCCTGAACACGACTGTCAGGGCCGCCTTGTCACCCCCGGCCTGATCGATTGCCACACCCATGCCGTCCACGCCGGTCACCGCGCCGTGGAGTTTGAACTGCGCCTGCAAGGGGCCAGCTATGAGGACATCGCCCGCGCCGGTGGCGGCATCCTGTCCACCGTCACCGCCACCCGCGCGGCATCGGAGGATCAGCTTCTGGCCCTCGCCCTGCCCCGTATCGACCAGCTGATCGCCAGCGGCGCCACCACGGTCGAGGTGAAATCCGGCTATGGCCTGACGGTGGTGGACGAGCTGAAAATGCTCCGCGCCGCCCGCCGCATCGGCCTTGACCGGCCGGTGACGGTCCGCACCACCCATCTTGCCGCCCATGCCATTCCGCCCGACTACAAGGGCCGCACGGCTGACTATATCGCCGAGGTGGCGCTGCCGTCGCTGCACGCCGGCCACAAGGAAGGCCTGATCGACGCCGTCGATGCCTTTTGCGAAACCATCGCCTTTTCGGTGGCCGATCTGACCCCGCTGTTTACGCAGGCCCGCGCGCTGGGCCTCCCGGTCAAGCTGCATGCCGAACAACTGACCGACCAAGGCGGAACCGCCTTTGCCGCCCGCCACGAAGCACTTTCGGCGGATCATCTGGAGTATCTCTCGCCCGAAGGCATCGCCGCGATGGCCTCCGCTGGCACCGTCGCGGTGATCCTGCCGGGGGCATTCTACACCCTGCGCGAAACCCAAATGCCCCCCATCGCCGCCCTGCGCGCGGCAGGCGTTGCGATGGCCGTGGCCACCGACCTGAACCCCGGCTCGTCGCCGCTGGCCTCGCTTACGCTGGCGATGAACATGGCCTGCACTCTGTTCCGCCTGACCCCAGAAGAGGCGCTGATGGGCACCACCGCCCACGCCGCCCGCGCCTTGGGTCTGGCGGATCGCGGCCGCATCGCCCCCGGCTTGCGCGCCGATCTGTGCCTTTGGGACGCCGACCATCCTGCTGAGTTGGCCTACCGGATCGGCGCCACTCCCCTTCATTCCCGCATTTTCGGAGGCCGTTTTGACGCCTGACATCCTGATTCCTGGTCAAGTGACCCTGCAACAACTGGAGCGGATCTTCCGCCAACATCTGCCCGTCCGGTTGCACGACAGCGCCCGCCCCGGCATCCTTTCCGCCGCAGCCCATATCGCCGCCGCCGCCAAAGGCAGCGCGGCGGTCTACGGTGTGAACACTGGCTTTGGCAAGCTTGCAAGCGTAAAGATCGCCTCGGAAGATACGGAAACCCTGCAGAAAAACCTGATCCTTAGCCATTGCTGCGGTGTGGGCGACCCGATGCCGCAGGACGTGACCCGTCTGATGATGGTGCTGAAACTTCTGTCGCTGGGGCGAGGAGCATCAGGGGTGCGGCTGGCGGTCGTTGACATCTTGCAGGACATGCTGGCCAAGGGTGTGATCCCGGTCATCCCGGATCAGGGATCGGTCGGGGCCAGTGGCGACCTTGCCCCTCTTGCCCACATGGCCGCCGTAATGATCGGCCATGGTCAGGCAATGGTGGACGGTGAGGTAAAGACCGGCGCCGAAGCCCTTGCATCCAGGGGCATTTCCCCAATCACCCTGGGCGCGAAAGAGGGCCTTGCGCTGATCAACGGAACACAGTTTTCCACTGCCTATGCCTTGGCGGGGCTTTTCCAGGGCTGGCGCGCAGCGAATGAGGCGCTGGTGATCTCGGCCATGTCGACCGACGCAATCATGGGCTCGACAGCGCCATTGGAAGCCGAAATCCACGCTCTTCGTGGCCATCCCGGGCAGATCGAGGCTGCCGCCGCGATGCGCGCGCTGCTCGCTGGTTCGGCAATCCGCGAAAGCCACCGCGAAGACGACCACCGCGTGCAGGACCCCTATTGCATCCGCTGCCAGCCGCAGGTCACTGGGGCCGCGATGGATGTCCTCCGCATGGCCGCCCGCACCCTGCAGATCGAGGCGAACGCGGCGACCGACAACCCCTTGGTTCTGTCCGGCGGGCAGATCGTGTCCGGTGGGAACTTCCACGCCGAACCCGTTGGTTTTGCTGCCGATATGATCGCCCTTGCCTTGGCCGAGATCGGCGCGATTGCCCAACGCCGGGTGGCGCTGATGGTCGACCCGACACTGAACTTCGACCTGCCCGCCTTCCTGACCCCGAAGCCCGGCCTGAATTCCGGCCTGATGATCGCCGAGGTGACGACAGCTGCATTGATGAGTGAAAACAAGCACCTCGCGCATCCGACGGTGATCGACAGCACGCCGACCAGTGCCAATCAAGAGGATCACGTCTCCATGGCCGCCCATGGCGCGCGGCGGTTGGGACCGATGGTTAGAAACCTGAACGTCATCCTTGGGGTCGAAGCGATGTGCGCCGCCCAAGGCCTTGAATTCCGTGCCCCTTTGCGAACTTCTGCCCCGCTGCAAGCCGCGCTTTCCGCCTTCAGATCCGAAGTCGCGGCCCTAGGCGATGACCGCTACCTTGCCCCCGACCTCGCCCGCGCGGCTGCCCTCGTCGCCAATGGCGCGCTTTCGAAAGCCACCGGAATCAACCTTCCCGACCTGACCTGATTTCTTCCGTTTTCAAATATCCTCTGGGAGTCCGGGGAGGCGAAGCGCCCCCGGGGTCTCCACCCGCAAAGGAACCAAACCATGACCAACCCCCGCCACAACCTGCGCGATGTCTATCCCCCGACCGGCACCGAAATCACCTGCAAAAGCTGGCAGACCGAAGCCGCGATGCGGATGCTGATGAACAACTTGCACCCAGATGTTGCTGAAAATCCACATGAATTGGTGGTTTACGGCGGCATCGGACGCGCGGCCCGCACTTGGGAGGATTTCGACCGCATCGTCGCGGGCCTGAAGGACCTGGAGGCGGATGAGACGCTGGTGGTCCAGTCCGGCAAGCCCATTGCCATCGTCAAAACCCATGCAGATGCGCCGCGCGTGCTGATCGCCAACTCGAATCTTGTGCCGCATTGGGCCACCTGGGCGCATTTCAACGAATTGGATAAGAAGGGCCTGATGATGTACGGCCAGATGACCGCCGGGTCCTGGATTTACATTGGAACTCAAGGCATTGTGCAGGGAACCTACGAGACTTTCGCCGAGGCTGGCCGCCAGCATTACGGCGGAAACCTTACCGGAAAGTGGATTCTGACCGGTGGGCTTGGTGGCATGGGCGGGGCGCAGCCTTTGGCGGCTGTCATGGCGGGGGCCTGCTGTCTGGCCGTCGAAGTGGACGAGACCCGGATCGATTTTCGCATTCGTACCAGATACCTGGACGCCAAAGCGAAGAATCTGGATGAAGCTCTTGCCCTGATCGCCGACTGGACCGCCAAGGGCGAAGCAAAGTCGGTCGGCCTTCTGGGCAATGCCGCCGAGGTTTTCCCCGAGCTTCTGGCCCGGATGCAGGCCGGAGGTCCGCGCCCCGACATCGTCACCGACCAGACCTCGGCCCATGACCCCTTGCACGGCTATTGCCCGGCAGGTTGGGGCGTGGCCGACTGGCGCGCGCGGCAGGAAACCGATCCTGCCAGCGTCGAACAGGCCGCCAAGGCCAGCATGCGCGCCCATGTCGAGGCGATGGTGGGGTTCTGGAATGCGGGCGTCCCGACCCTGGATTACGGCAACAACATCCGCCAGGTCGCCAAGGATGAGGGGCTTGAGAACGCCTTCGCCTTCCCCGGTTTCGTGCCCGCCTATATCCGGCCCCTCTTTTGCAAGGGCATCGGCCCGTTCCGCTGGGTGGCCCTGTCTGGCGACCCGGAAGACATCCGCAAGACCGATGCGGCGATGAAACGGCTTTTCCCCGAGAACGCTCACCTCCACCGCTGGCTGGACATGGCAAATGACCGCATCGCCTTTCAGGGCCTGCCCGCCCGCATCTGCTGGATCGGCCTTGGCGACCGGCACCGCGCGGGTCTGATGTTCAACGAGATGGTGGCATCGGGCGAGTTGAAGGCCCCGATCGTGATCGGGCGCGACCATCTGGATTCGGGCTCGGTGGCAAGCCCGAACCGGGAAACCGAAGCGATGCGTGACGGGTCGGATGCGGTCAGCGACTGGCCCCTGCTGAACGCGCTGGTCAACACCGCCAGCGGTGCGACCTGGGTCAGTCTGCACCACGGCGGCGGCGTCGGCATGGGGTTCAGCCAGCATGCGGGCGTGGTGATCGTGGCCGACGGCACGCCAGAAGCTGCCAAACGACTGGAGCGGGTGTTGTGGAACGACCCCGCCTCGGGCGTCTGGCGACATGCGGATGCGGGCTATGAGACCGCCATCCAATGCGCCAAGGACCATGGGCTGCGGTTGCCGGGGATTCTGAGGAACTGACCCGCATTTCCTCTTGGCGGAAATACTCCACGGGGTCCGGGGGTGTGAAACCCTCGGTCCGACGCCAAGCCAGGCATCAGCGTTCGGTGGCACCCTTGCCGGCGAGAATCTTCGGACGGGATTTCGCAATCCGGGCAAGCCTTGTCGCGGAGGTTTTCGCGTCGTTCAGGATCAGGACATAGCTTTTCTGCCGCCCGGGAGTGAGGGCGTGGAACGCCTCGGCCAGATCGGGGTCGACGTCCAGCGCTTCGACCAGTTCGAGTGGAAGGTCGAGGTCGACGCGCTCTTTCACCGGCAAAATGCCCGCTTTAGCATAGCCCATCGCCTCGGCCAGATAGGCGCGGATCAGGGGTTCCAGCGCGGCGGAAGTGGCGGTGTCGGTAAAGCGCAGGCAGTCGGCGTGGCGGGAGTTGGGACCTTGTTTCTCCAGCACGGCTTCAGGGTCCAGCATCAGTGCAGCGTTCATGAAAGTCAGGCGAAAGTCTCCTCGGAAAGCTCCGATGATCGCGATGTTGCGGCCTGCGTGCATATAACAGGGATGGCCCCATTTCGCGGTTTCGGTCAGGCCTATGGCCAGCGCGATCCGGCGGAGGGTCGTAAGGCCCGTCGCCCAAGCCTTGGTCGAACAGTCCGGTGTGGCAAAGCGGGCGCAGCGGCCGCAACCATAGACGAAGTAGTCCTCGACCCGAGTGATCATCCCCGGTTGCGGGCCCACTTGCGGCATCGCCCCTTGGCCCTTTCACACCACGCGCGGGTTTGGCCCCGCATCGCGCCAGATCGGGTTCGACCAGGCGCGTTTGCCGGCGGCATCAATCACCGCGACGCGGACCCAGGGGCTGCCGTTCAGCCGGTCCAGCGGCACTTCGGCCCGGGTCATCGAATTGCCATGCACCGACTTCGCTCCGGTGCCGTGGCCCATGGCGATGGCGGTAACCACGGCCGAGCTTTCGATCACCACATGGTCACCCTCAAGCCGCACGTCGCGCAGTTCCGGCCCCTGGCTGGAATAGAACGCCCCGGATTTCAGCGCGGCCAGCAGGGCTTCGGGGGTGTTGGCTTCGGATTTCACCATGACCCAGCCGCCGAAATGGTCGGGCTCGTAGAAATGTGCGTCGTCGGTGGCGATCATTGTCAGTTTGCGGCCTTCGGTCAAAAGGAGGTCGGCAATGCCAAAACCGTCGGGCCGGTCGCAGCCGTTGGCGCAGCTGTGGTTGTAGATCTCGACCGCGTGGGCGGCGGTGATGGAGCGGGCATCGGCCAGCGTCAGGCCTGACCATTGCGGATGGGCGATGGCGACAAAGGCCCCGGCGGCGACGGCGCGGGCGGCAATCTCGGGCCCGGTTTCCTGGCCCGGCTTGGGGTGAAAGCTGGGGCTGTCAGAGGGCGTGAAATCCGTCGGCAGGCCGACGGCAAGGATATGCCAAAGCTCGCCGTTGGCCATGGCGCCGGAATGCAGTTCGGCCCCAAGGATCGTGGTGAAACCAGCGGTGCGGAAGGGCACGGTGTCGACGATCGGATAGTCATAGTCGCCGATGAAATGGTCGGTCAGGGCCAGAAAGTCATAGCCCTCGGCACGGTAGCGGCGGCAGACTTCCTCGGGGCTCAATATCCCGTCCGAGCGGGTGGAATGGGTATGAAGGTTGCCGCGCCAGAAACGGCCGGGGGCGGTAAAGGCAAGGGGACGGGTCATGGGGGTTGTCCTGTGCGGGCTTGGGGGGGAAGGATGCGGGCGTTCGGCGGAACCTTGCCCGCAGGCGAAGGTTTCGACAAGTCCACTTCCATGCACCGCAACTTTCATGGTATCACTTTACAATCTTTGGTTGCGTGGAGGTTGCAGATGTCATTGGACAGAGTCATAGCCGGGACACAGGTCGTGGTGCCGGTGCGGCGCGCGAACAGGGCGGGCGCGGAAAAGGCGCTTGCGCTGATTTTGGACGGGCGGGCCGAAAGCCTTGCCACCCTTTTCAAGGCGTTGGGCCATGAGGGTCGGCTTTCGATCCTGTGCCATCTTGCCGATGGTGAGCGGTCGGTCACCGCGCTGGAGACGCTTTTGGGCCAGCGCCAGGCCGCTGTCAGCCAGCAACTGGCGCGGTTGCGGTTGGAAGGCGTGGTCAGCACCCGGCGCGACGGCAAGACGATCTTTTACGCCATTCAGGATCAGCGGGTCATCGACCTGCTGCGCCTGATGCCAGGACTTGGAGCCTGAACTTACCCGCGCCCGATATAGGGCATATCGCGGGCCATGATGGTGACGAATGGGGTGTTCACCTCCAACGGCAAGCTGGCCATGTGCAGGACCATCCGAGCCACATGATCAACGTCCATCGCCGGTTCGACCCGAACCGCGCCATCCGCCTGGGCGACACCTTTGGTATACCCCATCGCCATGTCGGTCAGGGCATTGCCAATGTCCAGTTGCGCGCAGGCGATGTCGAAGGCGCGGCCGTCAAGGCCCAGCGTCCGGGTCAGGCCGGTGACGGCATGTTTCGACATCGTATAGGGCGCGGACCCCGGGCGCGGCACATGCGCTGAAATCGAGCCGTTGTTGATGATCCTGCCGCCGCGCGGGGTCTGCCGCCGCATCAGGCCGAACGCGGCGCGGGCGCACAGGAACATGCCGGTGATATTGGTGCGGCTGACCTCCAGCCACAGATCGACCGGGATTTCGTCGATGGGGGCGGTAGGGGCAGAAATGCCGGCGTTGTTGAAGAGGACATCAAGACGCGGCAGGCTGGCAAAGGCGGCCTCGACCTCGGCTGGGTCGCCGACATCGCAAGGAATGATGCGGGCGGCGTGACCGGCGGCGGTCTCGGTCAAGGGGTCGGCGCGGCGGCCGATCAGGGTGACCTCCCAGCCGTCAGCCAGAAAGGCGCGGGCGGTCGCGCGGCCGATCCCGGCCCCTGCCCCGGTGATGGCGATGGAACGGATCATGCGGCCTCCTCAAGGAAATGGTATTTCAACAGCCAGAGTGTCGCCCGCGCGACGATGGGACGGGGGATGCCGGAGGCGGTCACCGCCTCGGCCAGGGTGGCCCCGGCGTCACCGGCTGCGCCGTAGGTGGCAAGAATGGCCTGCAGACGATCTGTCGTCTCGATCAGGCGGCGGCTGGCGATGTAACGGCGCAAGGCGAAGGTTTCCACGATGTCCGGCCTTGTGCCAAGTGCCACCGCGCGCAGGCGGCGAGCCGCAAGATCGGGAGCGGGCAGGCTGGGGTAGGACGCGAACATCCGGTCCGGGGCGGGACCGGTGGGCAGACGGTTGCCATCAGCCTTGACCACCAGCGGCCCGCCCTTGGTGCGGGCATGGGCCAGCATTGCCGCCTGTTCGCCCCACAAGGCCTGCATCTGCGGAATGATCACCTGCCAGTCATACAGCGCCACTGCCCGCGCGCGTCCCGCCGCGCCCATCCGGGCGCGCAAGTCCGCGTCAGTGCCCAGCCGCACCAGTGCCCGGGTCATCGCGCCAACGTCGATGCGGGTCAGGGCCGACATCTGGCCCAGATACTGCAGATAACTGTCCGTCCCGCCCAGATGGCGCAGGGAAAGATGCGTCACCTCACCCGCGCGGGGCAGTTCGGTCGGAATGCGGATACCAACATCGGGCGTCACCGTTTCCTTCATCCCGTCCCAGTCCGACACGATGACCGGCAGGCCCGCGGCCATCGCCTCGATCGGGGCAAGGCCAAAGGTTTCCTGCAGGTTGTCGATGGGAAAGACAAAGACGTCGCTGCCCGACAGGGTGGCCTTGCGCTCGGCAGCGTCGCCACCATTCAGGAAGTGATAGCCGACCGACGGCATCAGCCGCGCGGCCCCGGCGGCAAAGGCCGCACTCCAGGCCGGATCGCGGAACTGGCCACACAGCGCCAGATGAAAGCGCCCGCCCTTGGCGGCTAGGGCGGGGGCTGCGGCCTCCAGCGCCAAAAACAGCGGGAAAGGATCGAACTTCTCGTCCGGGGTCAGGCGGGCGATGCAGGAGACGACGACATCGGCCGGGGCTGCCCCCAGCCGGTCGCGCAGAGCCTGACCTGCGGCGGGATCGGGCTGGAAGTCCTGCGTGTGCACCCCCAGCGGGATCACCGGCAGCAAAGGCCGCGCCGGCAGAACCGCGCCGGGAAAGCGCTGGCCAAGATGCGCCTCGGCCAGTTCCATCAGGGTGCGAAGCGAAGCCTGCACCGCCGTAGAGGTGCAGATCACCGCATCCCAGGGCATTTGGGGCGCGGACCGCAGGTCGAAGACCGCGTTCATCACCGCGCGGGTGGCCGTTGTGTGAGTGATTCCACACAAAGCCCAGGCCGCCCCGCCATAGGGCGCGCGCCGCCAACATTCGCGCGGGTCGATCGGCGAGGGGTAATAGACCACGTCAACCGGGGCCAGTTGCCCCGGCAGATGCAGGGGCACCGCCCGCAAGGGTCTGGTGACTCCGGCCGCCCGTGCCATCGCGGCAAACCCGGCATGGTCCGACGACGTATGGGACAAGCTGACAAACTGGTCCACCGTGCCATGCTGAAAAAAGCCGCGCAGAAAGCTTTCCCCGGCGACGCGGCGGCCATTGATGCCCTTGGTGGCCGGATCAAAGCCATCGGCGGCAAACCAGATCGCGGCATTGGTCAAAAGCGGATTTTCATCAGGCATCAGCGGCATTCCATCATCAGCCAGGGGGTCGGCGTGGTCGGGGCAGTTGGGGCCAGCCACACGTCGGTTGCAAGGGGCGGCGCGCCGGAAGGCTGTGGGGGTGTTGGCTGGAAAATCGTGAGCATGGGTTAGGGGGATGGGGCGGCCAGATGATTGCGCCCTCATGGGTAAGGGTTGGCGGTTCGTCCGTAAAGCCTTGATCAGGCGCTGCGCGCCTGGCCGATGCGGCGCAGGAAGGCCACAAGGAACATCGCCGTCAGGATCAGGATGACCGTGGGCGCTGGCGCGCTGTCAAGGTGAAAGCTGGCCCAGATGCCGGTCAGCATCGCCACCATGCAGACCGCGGTGGCGGTGATCAGCATCGCACCGAAGCTGCGGACCAAAAGGAATGCGATGGCTCCGGGGGCGATCAAAAGGCCGATGGCCAGGATCAGTCCGACCGAGGACAGGGTGGCGACGATGGTCAGGGCCAGGATGGTCAGAAGCCCGTAATGCAGAACCTTGACCGGCAGGCCCGACACCTGCGCCTGTGCGGGGTCAAAGGCATGCAGCATCAGGTCGCGCCATTTCAGGATCAGGATCAGCGTCACCGGGATCGCGATGGCGACGGAGGTAAGAATGTCCGCACACTCTCTCCAAAGTGTCGCTGCGCCCGTAAGGAGATTCGCGTCGTCGCCCCAAAGCAAAGCTGCCGCATTATCGGGCAGCGCACATTCAACCCCCAGCATGTTGCCGAACAGGATGTGGTCAAGGTGGACATCGGTGGGAAAAGCGGTGTGCAGCACGATGCCTAGGGCGAACATGCCGGAAAAGACCACCCCCATCACCGTATCGCGCTTGATCCGGCTGTTGTCGGCCAGCCAGCCAGTCAGAAGCGCGCTGCCAAGGCCCGCGACGAAGGCCCCAAGCAGCAGCGGCAACCCGGCCATATAGGCCAGCACGATGCCGGGCAGGACGGCATGGCTGACAGCATCCCCCATCAGCGCCCAGCCTTTCAGGACCAGAAAGCAGGACAAAAGTGCTGTCGGCGGGGCCACGATCAGCGCGATCAGAAAGGCGTTCTGCATGAAGGGGAACTGGAAGGGCTGCAGGATGGCGTCGATCATCTCAACGCCTCATGAGAGCGACGGCGGGCGGCGAGGAGGCCGTGTTTCGGCGCGAAGACAAAGGCGGTTGCGAAAAGTGCGGTTTGAAGGAGGACGATGACTCCCCCGGTAGCGCCGTCCAGGAAGTAGGAGAGGTAGGCGCCAGTAAAGCCCGTGGTGGCCCCGATCCCGGCGGCAAGAGTCAACAGGCGCGGAAAGCGGTCGGTAAGCAGGTAAGCGGTGGCCCCCGGCGTCACGACCATGGCGACGACAAGAAACGCCCCCACGGTCTGCATCGCGGCGACGGTGCTGGCCGACAGAAGCGTGAAGAAGATCACCTTGAGCAGGTCCGGGCGCAGGCCGATGGTGCGGGCATGGGCCTCGTCGAAGAAGGTGACCATCAGGTCCTTCCACAGGACCAGCAGGACCGCAGCCGAGATGCCGCCGATCAACACCAGTTGCAGCGTATCCCCGGGAGAGATGGCAAGGATATTGCCCATGGCGATGGTCTGGATCGACACGCTTGTCGGGTAGATCGAGATCAGGAACAGGCCCAGTCCGAAGAAGCTGGTGAAGATCAGGCCGATGATGGTGTCGGTCTTGAGGCCGGTGCGGTTGGACAAAAACAGCATGGCAGCGGCAGCGAGGCCCCCCGACAGGAACGCGCCCAGCGCGAAGGGCAGGCCAAGGATATAGGCCCCGGCGACACCGGGAACCACGGAATGTGAAAGCGCATCGCCGATCAGTGACCAGCCTTTCAGCATGAGATAGGCCGAGAGAAAGCCGCAGACGCCACCGACGAGGGCGGAGACCCACATGGCGTTGGTCATGTAGGCATAGGCGAAAGGGTCAAGCATGCGTGCCGTCCTTGGACCGGGGCGCCCCCCCACCCCAGCCCTCCCCCACGCGGGGGGAGGGAGGCGCGGGACTCCGGACCTGGTGCAGAACGGCCCCGGTTGGGCGGCTCGCCTTCCCCTCTGTGGCGAGGGGATGGGGGTGGGGGGCGACGTGAAGGGGGGTGGGCATCACTTGTCGCCCTTTCGGCCATATTGGACAAAGGGACGTTCGTCGTCGGTGATGATGCGGATCTCGCGGGTGTCATCGTCTTCGTGCAGATCGGTGCCGCCAAGGGTGAAATGGCGCAGGACGCCGCCGAAGGTGCGTTCCAGATTGTCGCGGGTGAAGATGGTGTCCGTCGGCCCGTAGGCCAGCACGGTGCCCTTGACCAGCACGGTGCGGTCGCAGAATTCGGGCACGGACCCAAGGTTGTGGGTCGAGACAAGGATCACATGACCTTCGGCCCGCAGCGCGCGCAAAAGGGTGATGATCTGCTCTTCGGTGGTGACATCGACGCCTGTGAAGGGTTCGTCCAGCAGAATGATCCGGCCTTCCTGTGCCAGCGCACGCGCAAGAAAGACGCGCTTTTTCTGGCCGCCAGACAGCTCGCCGATCTGGCGGTGGCGGAGGTCGGACAGGCCGACCCGCGACAGGGCGAGGTCGACCTTGGCGCGGTCGGAGGCGGAGGGGCGGCGCAGAAACCCCATGTGGCCGTAGCGGCCCATCATCACCACGTCTTCAACGAGGACCGGGAAGGACCAGTCCACCTCTTCGGCTTGCGGGACGTAGGCGACAAGGTTCTGGCGCAACGCCTCACGCACCGGCAGGCCCAGAAGGCGGATATGGCCGCGCGCGATCGGGACAAAGCCCATGATCGCCTTGAAAAGGGTGGATTTCCCCGAGCCGTTGACCCCGACCAGTCCGGTGATCGTGCCTTTGGGGATCGCAAAGCTTGCGTCGGTCAGCGCGGTCAACCCGTTGCGGTAGGTGACCGTCACCCCTTCGGCCAGAATGCCTTCGCTTTGCGGGTCCGGGGTATCGTGCATCATGGCCTCATTGTGCAGGGGCAAGACCCTTGGCGATGGTTTCGGTCGTGACGCGCAACAGGTCAAGATAGGTCGGGACCGGGCCGTCGCCGTCCGACAGGCTGTCGACGTAAAGGACGCCGCCAAAGGCCGCTCCGGTTTCGCGGGCGACCTGTTCGGCGGGGGCCGAGGATACGGTGCTTTCGCAGAACACCGCCGGAATGGCATGTTCGCGGACGCCGTCGATCACCGCGCGCACCTGACGCGGGCTGCCCTGCTGGTCCGAGTTGATCGGCCAGAGGAAAAGTTCGGTCAGGCCAAGGTCGCGGGCAAGATAGCTGAAGGCACCTTCGCAGGTGGCAAGCCAGCGGCGGTCTGCTGGCAGGGCAGCGATCTGGTCCTTGAGGGGGCCGATTTCGGCGACAAGCCTTGCCTTGTAAGCATCCGCATTGGCCGCGTAGGTCGCGGCATTGGCGGGGTCGGCGGTGGTCAGCGCCAGGGCAATATTGTCGACATAGATCAGCGCGTTATCCAGGCTCATCCAGGCATGCGGGTTCGGCTTGCCGTCATAGTCGCCCCCCGCGATCGAGATTGGCACGATCCCGTCGGTCAGCGTGGCCGAGGGCACCTCGCCCAGATTGCCGAGGAACTGTTCGAACCAGCGTTCAAGGCCAAGACCGTTCCACAGGATCAGATCGGCGTCCGCAGCACCCACGATGTCCTGCGGCGTCGGCTCATAGCCGTGGATTTCCGCCCCCGGTTTGGTAACCGACACGACATCGACCCCGTCGCCCGCAACATTGCGCGCCATGTCGGCGATGACGGTAAAGGTGGTGACCACCTTCAGCCTGTCATCAGCATGAGCGGCCAATGGCAGGACAAGAAGCGCGGTCAGAAGCAGGGCACGGCAGGGCAGTTGCATGGGGCACCAATGGTTGCAGGCATATTAGAATGTAAATGAGAAGCATTTGCAAGTAGACAAGACACAAGGTCGTGAGTCCGGAAGAAAAGCCCTACCGACCAGCCAGAAAAACCCGCAACAGGACCGGTGCCACGACCAGCACGATCAGGATGCGCGCAACGTGGTGCAGGGCCACAAAGGCGACATCGGCGTGGATTGCCAGCGCGATCAGGCCCATTTCGGTCAGGCCTCCCGGCGCCAGCGCCAGCAGGGCCTGATCCAGACTGACACGGGCCCAGTGCTGCATGGCAAGGCCCGCCACCAGTGCCAAGGCCAACGTGATCAACGTGGCCCCAAGGCTGAGAAGCCCCGCCCGCAGGACGGTTGCCGGTGCGATGCCCAAGAACCGGCAGCCAAGGATGGTGCCAAGCGCCACCTGCGCCGCGTTGACCAGAACTGGCGGCGGCACGCCATCGGTGAGCCCAACCATGTGGGTTGCGGCGGACAGGATCAGCGGGCCAAGAAAAGTGGGCGCGGGCAGGCGCAACGCTTTGCCGCCAAGGGACCCGAAGACGGCGCAGGCTGTCAGCAAAGTCGCATCGAAAAGGCCGGGCATCTGGCCTGCTTTCGACGGACCGCCGCCAGACACGCCAAGGTCATGGTCCAGCACCAGCCGGAACAGGACGACCATCAGCCCGATGGTCAGCACGATCCGCAGCGAATGCGCCAACACGATGGCGGGCACATCAGCGCCGCGCGCCTCGCCCAGTTCGATCATCTCGGACAGGCCTCCGGGCATGCCGGCGAAATAGGCGGTGGTCCAGTCCTGCCGCCCGACAAAGCGATAGAACGGCACGACAAGCGCCGCGACCGCCGCCAGATAGACCAAAAGGATGGTCAAGGTGACGTACGCCTGCCCAGCCTGCTGCATGACCTCTGGCGTAAAGCGAGCGCCCAGAAGGACGCCGATGACCGCGACAATGGCCGGGCGCAGGCGGTTCGGCCCCAGAACCGGCAGACCTGCAATAGCCGCGGCTATCGTCACGCACAGCGCGCCAAGCATCCAGGGCAAGGGCAGCGACAGCCCGTAGAAAAGCCCGCCCCCAAGCGTTCCAAGGGCAAGTCCGCCAAGGGTTCGGGCCAGATTGGACACGCGCAGCTTTCCTTGTCCTGCAAGCGGACAACTTATCTCTTGAGCGTGCCTGCGATGTCCAGAGCCGGCGGGCGACAAACACCTCATGCTTGCGTCTTGCGACCCCGGATGAAAGGCCGGACTTGACAGATCATCCCGTCAGTCCGACCCTTTCAGCACCCCCATGACAGGAGCGTTCCATGCGCAACCCTTTGGTTCTCGTCCTTGCCATTGGCCTCTTGTGTCTGGCCAAGCCTGCCAGCGCCTTTAGCGATTGCATGGCCGAGGGCTATCTGGACGGTTTCGCCGAAGCGCCAACCGCGGGCGAACTGACCTGCGTCGAGTTTTTCCGTTTTGCGGTCAACACCCCCGACGGCCCGCGCGAGGTCCGTGGCATTGCCGATGCCGCCGTCGATTGGGCGGCCCCGCCTGCCCTTGTGGCCGAGGTCGAACGCGGCGCGCGCTTGGCGGGCAATACCTTCTCCTTGCTTGGACGGTTTTCGGTAGATGACATCACGATCCTGATCCTGGACGATGTCTATGCAACCGAAGAAATCACCAACCATGGCACCGGCGAGCAAGTGCTTGGCATCGCGCTAAGCGACCGCGCGCCCGACCCGGACCGACCTGCGGAATGCCTGATCACCATCTATGCGCTGGCGACCCCGGCCACCGACGGGTCGATGGCGACGACCGTTGCCCACGAGATCTTTCACTGTGTTCAAGGGGCAACCTATCCCGGCCCGAAATATCAAAGCTACGGCGAGGGCGGGGCATGGTGGATCGAAGGTGCTGCCGAGGCCTTTGCCGCCGCTGCCATCCCGGAAAGCGCGGCCTACACCGACCGCAGCGCGGATTTCGACACCTCGGTCGAGATGCGCTATGCACTGGACCGGATGCTGCACCAGTCAGTGCATTTTTTCTACTGGCTGATGCAGGACCGGGGCGGCCTTTCGGCGCTAATGCCGTTTCAGGACGCCATGGCCGACAGCGGCGGCCGCGACGCACAACACGCCGCGATGCGTCGCGCCCTGCCCCCGGACGCCTGGCAGGCCTTTGCCGAGGCCTATGCCGACAGCCGCATCTTTCATCCGCAAGGGAGCGGTCTGTCATCCTCTCCGCCGGAAGGCACGGTGATGACGTTTGAGGCTACCGGTCGCGAAACCTTGCCGCTTGAACCCTTCGCGCTCTCGCTTGGGCAGGCCACCTATGGCTGCGGCGTCTGGGCCAACACGGTGGCCCCGGAAGCACCTGCCATGACCTGGAAACCCGAGGACGCCTCGGCAAGTGACGCCTGGCGCGCGCTGCTGCCGGAAATTGACACCCGAGAGGGTCGCGATACGGTCTGGCGTTTCGTGACGATGCCGGTCGATGACAGTCTTGCCGAAGGCGAGGTAGAGGTCGAGCGGCGACACAGTTGCACGCCCTGTCTGGGGATCGACCGGGTGGATGCCTGCCTGATCGGCACCTGGGAACAATCGGGCGGCGGGCCTGCGGAATGGATGGAAGCGCAAGGCTTTCCGGGCAACCCCGAGGTGGTGGGCGACCCGCAGATGACCCTGCGTGCCGATGGCGTGTTTGCCACGCATGGATTCAGTGTGCGCATTTCGGATGTAAACGACGACGACGTGATTTCCGGGCGCGGTTCGGTGTTCGGGGCCTTTGGCGCATGGTCGGCGGCCGACGGCAAACTGAACATGTGCGCAACCGCCGGTGGCGGGATGAGCGGCACAACCACCGTGACGACCGAAGACGGTAGCGGCAGCTTTGGCTCCGGGCGTGGTGGCGGCGGGGAATTCTCGGTCAGCTACGGCTGCTCGGCGACGGACTTGTCGACCAGCCTGCAAATGCACGGGTTTCCGGATATGGTCACCACCTATCGCAAGGTTGGCGAATAAGGCCTAGTCGCGTGCGCCATAGTAAAGGCCGACGACATGTTCGGCTTCGGCAAAGAACAACCAGCGCGCGGCAAGGGCCCCGGCCAGATGCAACAGCGCGGCAACGGCCAGACCGGGCAGGCCTAGGGGCAGCAGCAGGATCAGGGCTGGCATGGCCGAAGCGAGGATCAGCGCAAGGACCCGCAGCTTTTTCGCATGTTTGCGGCCGACGACATGGATCATCTCACGCATGAGGTAATTCCCAGCGGTATGGGCGGGTTCAAAGACGGTGGGCGTGCCCAGCCGGTCCAGTCCGGTGGCCGTGCCCATCGTTTGGCTTGCCTTGGCAAAGGCCCCATCGCCTTGCCGCCACAAGGCCAGCAGGATGCCCCCGACCGCCAGCATAGCCAGGGGTGCCCAAGCCTGACCTGACAGCAGCGCGCCGCCCGCGATGGCAAAAGTCAGGAACATGACCGGGGTCAGGGTCTGCTGCCAGCGCGGCACGGCCTTAATCTGGGTATAGATCATCGCGGTGGTGAAGACCGTCAGCAGTGCCAGCATTGCTCCGACGACCCCGATGATGCGCGGCAGGCCCAGCCCTAGCCAGTCCGACAGGGCCACGGGGGCAAGGATCAGCAAGGTTGCGACCGAGGCCCAAGCCTCGCGGGAAAGCCAGCTGGTCCGCCACTGGCTAAAGGCTTTCAGCGCGTTTTTTGGGTTGCCCAGGTGGAAGGTCGCGGCCAAGAGGCCTGATAGCGCCAGCCCATAGCCAAGGCCCCAAAGGAAAAACGCAGCCCAGCCGGATGGGATCAGAAGACCTGCCCCAAGGAAGGCAAGAAACCCGAAGCCAAGGCCCGAGAGGGTGGAAAACAGGATGACTGACGGGGCTGGATGCATGTCAGATCTTCCCAAGCATCCGGTCAAGCCAACCCGCGACCCCGGTGGCCTTGATGTCCAGCAAGGGGGCAAGGGGGCTGGCAGTGCCCGGCCCCTTCTTTCTGGGCGGCAGATATTTGTTGGTAGGCTTGGTCCCCATGTCCGGCATCAGATCATAGCCGCCGCGGTCGGCGACCAGACGTGAGACCTTGCTTTCCGGGTCATTGAAGTCACCAAAGTGTCGCGCGTTTGTCGGGCAGGTGCGCACGCAAGCGGGCTCGCGGTCTTCCTCAGGCAGGGTTTCATTCTCGATCCGGTCAACGCAAAGGGTGCATTTCTTCATGACCCCCTGATCGGCGTCCATCTCGCGCGCGCCATAGGGGCAGGCCCAGGCGCAAAGGCCACAGCCGATACAGGCGTCCTCGTTCACCAGCACGATGCCGTCCTCGGCCCGCTTGTAGCTGGCGCCCGTCGGGCAGACGGTGACGCAAGGGGCCACCTCGCAATGGAGGCACGAGCGGGGGAAGTTCACGATCTGCGGCGGGGCATCGGGCACGGCGACCTGATAGGAATGCACCCGGTTTAGGAACGTGCCCGAGGGGTTGGCCCCGTAAGCGTCCTGATCCGACAGACCGTGGCTTTGATCGTTCCAGCCCTTGCAGGCGGTGACGCAGGCCTGACAGCCGACGCAGGTGTCAAGGTCGATCACCAGACCCAGTTTCTTTTCCGTGGTTTGCGGCAAGGCGGTCATCTTGGTGTTCCCTTTCCGGCGAGATCTAAGAATTTTCGGCGAAAATTCTTAGATGCCCCAGCGCGGGGCGGGTCGCCAAGCGCGTCAAACGCAGGCTCTGAGGTTCCGCGCGCATGATCGGCGGCTGCCACCCGTTCCACCCGCACCCGCTGGTCAAACCACGCCGCCTGCCCGGTCACCGGGTCGGAATTTGACAGGCGCACGCCCCCGTTGCTGGCCGTGTCGGGCAGCAGTTCGGAAATGAGGTGATTGAGCAGGAACCCCGTCGTCGCCTCGGGCGCGTCCGTGGACAGCGCCCAGGCACCCTTGCGTTTGCCGATGGCGTTCCAGGTCCAGACGGTGTTTTCGTTCAAGGCCGCCATATGGGCGACCGGCACGGTGATCACTCCGGCACGGGAAGACACCCGGGCCCAGTCGCCGGGCTGAAACCCCTGCGCCTGCCAGATCTTTGTTGGCAGATACAAAGAATTGCGCCCCCTGATCTGGCGCAGCCAGGCGTTCTGGCTGCCCCAGCTGTGATACATGTCCATTGGGCGCTGGGTCAGGGCATGGACCGGATAGCCGTAAGCTGCATCGTCATCGCCAAAGGGCGCGTACCAGATCGGCAAGGGGTGCATCGCCCGCCTCAAGCGGTCACGCAGGTGGTCGGGCGGCTGGCGATTGCCGAAGCCCTCGGCGGCAAGCTGGAAGCGGCGCATCGGTTCGGACCAGATGCTGAAAAGATAGGGCTGCGGGGATTCGTAAAGCCCCAGCTTGACCGCCCAGTCCTGATAGGCGGCATTCCACGGCTTCATGAAGGCCGCCTCTTCCGGCACATGCGCCTGAGCAAAGGCCCCGTTGTCGATATAGCGCTGCATCTGGTCGGGGTTGGGTGCGCCCCTACCCGTCGCGGTTCCATCGCCGCGAAAGCCCATCAACGGCCCCACTCCCGGGCGGCGCTGGTGGTTGACGATGTAGTCGGCATAATCCTTGAACTTCGGGCTGCCGTCCTCAGTCACCATCCCCGGCAGACCCAACCTTGCGCCAAGGTCCAGAAGGACGGTCTGGAAGCAGCGCACCTCACGGTCGGGTTCCACGACCGGCCAGCGGATCGCATCGCCTGCGGCGTCGGGCTCAGAGATCGGGCGGTCCAAGAGGCTGATGCAGTCGTGGCGTTCCAGATAGGTCGTGTCGGGCAGGATCAGGTCGGCATAGGCGACCATCTCACTGGCATAGGCGTCTGAATAGATGATGCGTGGGATCAGATATTCGCCGTCCGCGCCCTTGTCGGTCAGCATCTGCATCACGGCGGCGGAGTTCATCGAGGAATTCCACGCCATGTTCGCCATGTACAGAAACAGCGTGTCGATCCGGTAGGGGTCGCCCGCATGCGCATTCGGGATCAGCATGTGCATGAGGCCATGCGCCGAGAACGGGTTTTCCCAGCTGAAAGCCTTGTCGATCCGCGCAGGTGAGCCATCTGGCAACAGGCAAAGATCGTCGGGCGAGCGGACATAGCCCAGATGCGGGCCGGTCAGCGGCTTGCCAGGGGTGGTGACGAAATGCGGCGTCGGATGCGCCTCAATGGGCTTGGGATAGGGCGGTTTCAGCCGGTAGCTGCCGGGGGTTTCGACCGCGCCCAGCACGATCTGCAACAGGTGCAGCGCGCGGGCGGTCTGAAAGCCGTTGGAATGCGCCGAAATTCCCCGCATGGCGTGGAAACTGACCGGGCGGCCGGGCATGTTGGCATGCGCGTTGCCACGGAAATCGGTCCAGGGCCGGTCCAGCGTGATCGCCTGTTCAAAGGCCACCTCGGCCAGTTCCGCCGCCAGCGCCCGGATGCGGGCTGCGGGCACACCGCAGCGCGCGGCCACCGCTTCGGGCGCGTGTTCGGGTTTCAGGTATTCTTCGGCCATGTGGCGGAAAACCGTCCGATTGCCTTGCCATTCCGCACCAAGGTCGGGCTGCACGCCCTTGCCATCCCAAGGTGCCGGGTGGCCGGAGGTCCGGTCAATGACAAAGGGCTGGCTTTCGGCGTTGCGGGCGAACAGCCCCTTTTCCGCCCCTTCGGCCCCGTTCACCAGCAAGGGCGCGTTGGTCCATTGCGCAAGGTAATCAAGGTCGATCTTGCCTGCCTCGAACAGGCAATGGATCAGCGACAGGATCAAGAGCCCATCGGTGCCGGGCGTGATCCCAATCCAGTCATCGGCCACCGCGGAATATCCGGTGCGGATCGGGTTGACGCTGATGACCCGCGCGCCACGGGCTTTCAGCTTGCCGATGCCGATCTTGAGCGGGTTCGAGTCATGGTCTTCCGCCACACCGAACATCACGAACAGCTTGGTGCGGTCCCAGTCCGGCTGGCCGAATTCCCAGAACGCCCCGCCAATGGTGTAGATGCCGCCTGCCGCCATGTTGACGGAACAAAACCCGCCGTGGGCGGCATAGTTCGGGGTGCCGAAGTTCTGCGCCCACCAGCCGGTCAGGGATTGCGACTGGTCGCGGCCGGTGAAGAAGGCCAGCTTTTCGGGGGCCGTCTCGCGCAGCGGTTTCATCCAGGCGACGGCGGTCTGCAGCGCCTCTTCCCAGGAAATTTCCTCGAAGGCCCCCGATCCTCGGGGACCAACGCGTCGAAGGGGCGCCTTCAGACGCGACGGCGCGGTCACCTGCATGATGCCGCTGGCGCCCTTGGCACAAAGGACGCCCTTGTTTATCGGATGATCGCGGTTGCCTTCAATGTAGGTGACTGTCCCGGCTTTCAGATGCACATTGATGCCGCAGCGGCAGGCGCACATATAGCAGGTGGTCTGCCGGATCTCGTCCGAGACGGGTCTGGACATGTTCAGTTTCGGCTGCCCCATCACGCGTCCCCTTTGGCCATCGCGGCCTGTGCCTCTAGCGCAATCTGGCGCTCCTCGTCGGCGGGCACAATCCTGATCGCGACACGAGAGGACGGATCGTGCAGTTCGCCCGCGTTCTGGCGGTTGGCGGGTTCATCGACGACAACGCCAAGGAAACCCAAACCGCGCAGAATGTCGCCCCGGACGGCGTGGTCATTCTCGCCAATGCCGCCGGTGAAGACGATGCCGTCAACCCCACCCATCGCGGCCACCATGCTGCCGGCGTGCCGCACCGCCCAATAAGTGAAATGCTGCAGCGCAAAGGCGGCCCCAGGCATCACGCTGCGGTGCAGCATACGCAGGTCGTTCGACCCGCCCAAGGCGAAAAGCCCGCTTTCGCGGTTCAGGATTTCACCGGCCCGTGCGACCCCGTGCAGGTCTGCCAGCCGCAGCACCGCGTTGCCGTCGATGCCCCCCGCGCGGGTGCCCATGGTCAGCCCATCCAGCGGCGAATAGCCCATCGTGGTTGCAACCGAACGCCCGTTCACAATCGCGCACAAAGACGCCCCGTTGCCCAGATGGCAGGCCAGAAGCCGCTGCGGCAGCGTACCGCGCGCCACCAGTATCCGCACCAAAGCGGCATAGCTTGTGCCGTGAAAGCCATAGCGCCGCAGACCCCGGTCACGCTCGGCCTGCGGCAGGGCATATGTGGTGGCAACCGTCGGGTTGGTCGCGTGAAAGGCGGTGTCAAAGCAGGCATACTGTGGCAGGTCGGAGACAAGTGCGGCAACCGACTGAATTCCCACCAGATTTGCCGGGTTATGCAAGGGGGCCATCGGCACGCAAGCCGCTATCCTGCGCAAGACGTTAGGCGTGATCCGGCAGGTTGCGGTCAATTCCGTCCCGCCATGCACCACCCGATGCGCGGCAGCCGACAGACGCTCCACAGGAACCCCGGTCAGGGCCAGCCCTTCGGCCAAAGCCGAGGCATGCCCCCCGGCCCCGATCTCGGACAGTTGAGCGCCCGCCACCTCATCCCCGCCGTCAAAGACCTTGAGCTTCAGCGATGATGAACCCGCGTTCACAATCAGCAGCATCAGATCAGCGCCTTCCCAAGACCCAACACCGCAAGCCCCGCCAGCAGCACGATGGCAAAGCGGCGAAAGTCCTGCGGATCGGTGCCAAAGAAATGCCGCCCGCCAAGCCAGTTTGCCACCAGCGTGATCGGCAACAGCCACAGCGACGCCCAAAGCGTGTCCCAACTGACCAGCCCCGCATACCAGTATAAAGGCGCGGAATAGAGATCGAGCAGCGGAAAATAGGCGATCAGCGTGGCGCGGAACACGACAGCCTGCATCGGCTGCGCCGCAAAGAAGGCGGCAATCGGCAATCCCCCCATCCCGGGCGCATTGGCGAGGCCCGAGACCACACCCATGAACCCGTTGACCGGGCCAGCCACCTCGGTCTTGAGCCGCCATCCTGCCAGTAACACCGCGCACATCAGCAGCACATAGCCCGACACGACGGCCCGCGCGGTATCTTCGGAAACCCCGGTCAGGATCCACAGCCCCAAAGGCAGACCGATCGCCGCCCCGCCCAAAAGCCAGCCGACACGCCGCCAGTCGACGTCCGGCCCGGCCCCTTTGGCGGCCTGAAGTGACATAACTGTTTCCAGAATTACCACAACGGCCACAAAATTCAAAGGATTGGTCACAATACTGGAGGCCGCGATCAGCAGTGCCGAATAGCCAAAGCCGGAATAGCCACGCACAAAGCCAGCAATCAGGGTCGCCACGGCCATCCAGATCAGCGCCGCAGGGCCAAGGTCAAAGGGCATTACGGTTCCAATCTAAAATTTTTCGCCGAAAAATTTTAGATGCGCCGCTCACCCCACCACCTGCGGTCGCATGTCGGCCTTGGAAATCCCGGCAACCTCGACCGGTTTTTTCATCGCGTCGCGGCGGAACGGTTCGCCCAGTTCCTGATTGATCATCGCCTCGATCAGGGTCGTCTTGCCGTGGTTCATCTGGTCGTCGATGGCCTTGCGCAGCGCAGCCGACAGCTCGTCCATCGTCCGCGCCACCACGCCTTGCAGCCCGCAGGCCCGGGCAATCCCGGCATAGGACACCTGTTCATCAAGCTCGGTGCCGACAAAGTTGTCGTCATACCACAGGGTCGAGTTGCGCTTTTCGGCGCCCCACTGGTAGTTGCGGAACACCACTTGCGTGATTGCCGGCCATTCCGGGCGGCCAATCGCGGTCAGTTCGGTGACCGCAATGCCAAAAGCCCCGTCGCCGGAAAAGCCCACGACAGGCACGTCCGGGCAACCGATCTTGGCGCCCACGACCGACGGCAGGCCGTATCCGCAAGGTCCGAACAAGCCGGGAGCCAGGTATTTCCGACCGGCTTCGAACGTGGGATAGGCGTTGCCGATGGCGCAGTTGTTGCCAATGTCGGAGGAGATGATCGCCTCGGACGGAAGTGCGGCCTGAATTGCACGCCAGGCCATGCGGGGGCTCATCCACTCGGGCTTCGAATCCCGTGCGCGCTGGTTCCAGCTGGTTCCAGGATCGTCCTGTTCGTGGTCCATGCTGGAAAGCTGCTGCGCCCAGGCGGATTTCGTCTGCGCGATCAAGGCTTTGCGCGCATCGCGGCCGGCATCGCCTGCGGTCTTGGAAAGCTGCCCCAGAATGCCATCGGCCACCTTCTTCGCGTCGCCAACGATCCCGACGCTGACCGGCTTGGTCAGGCCGATCCGGTTGGGGTTGATGTCGACCTGAATGATTTTCGCATCCTTCGGCCAGTAATCCAGCCCATAGCCCGGCAGTGTCGAGAACGGGTTCAACCGCGTGCCCAAGGCCAGCACCACGTCAGCCTGTGCGATCAACTCCATCCCGGCTTTCGAGCCGTTATAGCCCAGCGGCCCGGCAAAAAGCGGATGCGACCCGGGGAAGGCGTCGTTGTGCTGATAACCCACACAAACCGGCGCGGTCAGACGCTCGGCCAAGGCCATCGAGGCCGGGATTGCCCCGCCAATGACCACGCCCGCACCGTTCAGGATCACCGGGAACTTCGCCGATGACAGCAACTGAGCCGCCGCCGCAATCGCGTCTTCGCCGCCCGATGGACGCTCGAATTCGACAACGGCCGGCAGGGCGATGTCCACCACTTGCGTCCAATAATCGCGCGGCATGTTGATCTGGGCAGGCGCGGAATGGCGGCGGGCCTGCTGGATGCAGCGGTTCAGGACCTCGGCCACGCGCGAGGGGTCGCGCACTTCTTCCTGATAGCAGACCATGTCCTTGAACAGCGCCATCTGCTCGACTTCCTGAAACCCGCCCATGCCGATGGTCTTGTTGGCCGCCTGCGGGGTGACCAGCAAGAGGGGCGTATGGTTCCAGTAGGCGGTCTTTACGGCCGTCACGAAATTGGTGATCCCCGGCCCGTTCTGAGCGATCATCATCGACATCTTACCGGAAGCCCGGGTGAAGCCGTCAGCCATCATCCCGCCCGAGCCTTCGTGCGCGCAGTCCCAGAAGGTGATCCCGGCCTTGGGGAAGATGTCGGAGATCGGCATGAAGGCCGACCCGATGATCCCGAACGCATGTTCGATCCCGTGCATTTGCAGGACCTTCACAAAGGCTTCTTCGGTAGTCATCTTCATCGCTGCTCTCCCATGTCACATGCGGCCGCAAGGGCCTGTTGCCGCCACCCTAACTCCGGCCGCGACCTCGGCTTAGGGCCAGAGCCGCCCCCGAATTAAGTCCAGACGCACCTTGTCCATTCCGCTTGACCCAAATACTCATCTACGAAACCTTCGGCCCCCGGCGCACCGCTTGTGCAATCCTTGCCACACCTTCGCCAATCCGGTGCGGCGCGATCGACGAATAAGCCAGCCGGTAGTAGTTCTGCGCACCCTCACCCGCAAAGAAGGCGCGGCCTGGTTCGATCAACACGCCCTCGGCCCGCAAGTCCAGGGCCAGTGCTTCCGTATCCACCCCCACCGGCGCGCGCATCCAGAAGCTTGAGCCGCCAAAGCCGCCCTGTCCTGCCACCTCCAGCCCTTCCGCCGCAATCGCCTCGGCCATCATCTGGCGGCGACGACGGAACGCGCCTTTCATCCGGTTGATCAGCGTGTCGTAATGCCCAAGTCCCAGAAAATAGGCCACGGTCCGCTGTATATGGCCGGGAGGATGTTTCAACATCAGCCCGCGCAGGGCCCTCGCTTCGGCGATGAATCCCGGGGGGCCGACCAGATAGCCCAGCCGCAGGCCCGGAAACACGGATTTCGAGAACGACCCGGCGTAAATTACCCGCCCGCCCTGATCCAGCGACTTCAGGGCCGGGGCCACAGGTTTCAGAAACGACATCTCGAATTCATAGTCATCCTCGACGATGACAAAGCCTTCCCGCGCTGCGGCGTCCAGCAAGGCCACGCGGCGCTCCACCGGCATGGTCGCGTTGGTTGGGCATTGATGCGAGGGGGTGACAAAGACCACATCCAGCCCAGTCAACCCGGCGATCGACAGGCCTTGGGCATCTACATCAAGCGGCACCGCCTCGGCGCCCGTGGCGGCAACCACGCCGCGCCAGGCCGGATAGCCGGGGTTTTCCACGCCGGCCTTGCGTCCCGGGCCTAACAGCAGCGTCGCGGCAATCCACAGTGCGTTCTGCGCCCCCAGCGTCAGCAGCACCTCCTCCTCCCGCGCGGCAATCCCCCGACGGGGCAGGATGGTGCGCAGCAATTGCTCGACCAGCAAGGGATCGTCGCGGTCATAGTAATCCGAGGTCAGCGCCGCGAAATCGCGCTTTCCCAGCGCCCGCAGTGCGCATTGCCGCCAGTTCTGGTGGTCAAACAGCGTCGGGTCGGCCTGACCATAGATGAAGGGATAGGGATAGCTGTCCCAATCTTCCGGCCGCGCCACCCGGGCTGCATTTGAAAACCGCCCGCCGGTCAGAAGTTTGAAATCCACCGCCTCGGCACGGGGTGGGCCTGCGGGAAATTTCGGCGCACGCGGGGCATTCTCGGAGACGAAGTATCCCGACCGTCCCTCCGATGTCAGGTAGTCCGATGACACCAAATCAGCATAGGCCAGCGTCACGGTGATCCGGCTGACCCCCAGATGTTCGGCAAGACCGCGCGACGAGGGCATCCGCTGCCCCGGCCGGAACCGCCCGGCCAGAATGCCTTGCGTCACCATCGCCCGGATCTGCTGTTGCAGGCTGCCGGTGGCGCCGGGGGTCAGGTAGAAGGCTTCGACGGGAATGGCCAAGGGCGACCCTCATGCTGGGTATAGGTCCAGATGAAGGCGCGCGCGCGAAGGTTGTCAAGCGCGCGCGCAGCCCGGTCAGTCCACCCGGCCGGGCAGGCTAAGGTCGCCCGAGGCCACATCGAACACATCGGTCACGCACAAAAGCGGCGCGTGAACCGAGCCATTGACCCTAAGCGCCGCCGTCACCCCGTCATAGCCGATGCCTGCGCTGACCGCCGTGGCCGGCAGCGTCACCGTGATCTCGATGTCCTGACCTTGCAAAATCGGCTTGAACCCCGGGCTGTCGATGAACAAGGGCAGGCCCGGCCAGGTTTCCGGCAGGCTTGGGGTGGCCCCTTCGGGGATGTCGCGGACCGCCAGCGCCCCGTCGCCACAATCCGGCGTCGGGGTCAGGACGACCCAGTGGCTGTGCCATGCGGCCCCATCATTCGCTGCGTCCCCATCGCCGGTTTCATCCTCCAGTGGCGTGTCGTCGAAATCGGGATGGCTGGTCGCGGCAAGGGCCAGAATGCCGGTGCCGCCTTCAAAGCCGACCGTCGAAGGGTCTAGCGAGGTCGGCCAGACATAAGACCAGACCGGCGCTTTGGCCAGCGCACCGACCGGGGCGGGCGTGTCGGCACCGGCTGGCGCGGCAAGGGTCATGCGAAAGGTAACGTCGTTGCCGTCGCGCAGGGCCGTGGCGGACAGGATGTCAAAGGCAGGGCGGATATCGGCGGTCGGGACGGCCGCGATGTCGGCAAAGCCCGGCTGCGGCAGGGTTGCCGACAGCACAAGGCACAGGGTCGGAAGATGGTGCAGTATCATGAAAGCGTCTCCGGTATGAGGATCAGTGCGGTCGTTAATAGTAGCGAGTCGCTATATTTGCAAGTTTGTTTTCGACTCGCTATCATCAACCCATGACCGATGCCGAACGCCTTGCCGAAATCCTGTTGCGACTGGCCCGCCTGACCGAGGCCGAAGGCTGGTCGCATGGCCTTAACCCGACACAGGCGGCGGCTTTGGCCTATCTTGCCCGGGCGAACCGGTTTTCCCGTGGGCCGTCGCATCTGGCCGACTGGCTTGGCACGACGCGCGGCACGGTGTCGCAGACGCTGAAGGCGCTGGCCGAGCGCGGGCTGGTCGTCGAGGTGCCCTCGCCCCGCGACCGCCGGTCGATCAGTTACAGACTGCTGGACGCAGGCCGCGAGGCGCTTGCGGTGCCTGAAACGCTGGCCGGTGCCCTTGGCGATCTGCCCCCGGGCAAGGTTGCCGCGATGACCGACGGCCTTGCGCGCCTGCTTGGCGCGGTCGTAACCCGACAAAAGCGCCGGGGCTTCGGCTTGTGCCACACCTGCCGCCATCATCGGACCATCACTGACCAGTCGGCCTTTTGCGCCTTGCTGGAGACCCCGCTGGCGGTCGAAGACACCGGGCAAATCTGCGCCGAGCATGCGGCCTGACCAGTGACGTCGGGTCTGTCGGGGCGACCGGATCATCAAACTGGTTGAAACCGGCCGCATTTCGCCCTACCCCGGTGGGGCCGGAAGTGACTGCCCGCCGTTCGGGGTTCTGCCATGGCGCACGAAACCACGACCTGCCCCGAAGCTTCGGCAAGGACCCAGATGCCAGACCTCAGCGATACCGCCCGCCGCTCGGCCCGTGACTGGCTGACCATCCTTGCGCGCTACCGTGAACCGTCCACCCGCCGCAGCCTCTTGGAGCTGGCCGTGACGCTGGTGCCGTTCTTTGTGCTTTGGGCGCTGGCCTGGATGGCACTGTCGGTCAGTGCCTGGCTGGCACTGGCGCTGGCGATGCTGAACGGGGCGTTTCTGGTCCGGATCTTCATCATCCAGCATGACTGCGGGCACGGAGCGTTCTTCAAGAACCGGCAGGCGCAGGATTGGCTGGGCCGCGCGCTTGGGGTGCTGACGCTGACCCCCTATGACGTCTGGCGGCGCACCCATTCGATCCACCACGCCCATCACGGCGATCTGGATCAGCGCGGCATCGGCGACGTGTTGACCCTGACGATCGAGGAATACCGCGCCCGCGGCTGGTTCGGGCGGCTGCTATACCGGCTTTACCGTCACCCGCTGGTGATGTTCGTCCTTGGCCCCAGCTATCTGTTCCTGTTGCAGAACCGCCTGCCCTTCGGGTTGATGAAATCCGGCTGGCGCTATTGGACCAGCGCCATGGGCACCAACGCGATGATCGGCATCGCCATCGGTCTGATCATCTGGTTTGGCGGGCTTTGGCCGGTGCTGCTGATCTACCTGCCCACCTCGCTGATCGCGGCAACGCTGGGGGTCTGGCTGTTCTATGTCCAGCACCAGTTCGAGGAAACCCATTGGTCCAAGGGCGAAGACTGGCAGTTGCACGACGCTGCATTGGAGGGATCATCGCATTACGTCCTGCCGCAACCCCTGCGCTGGTTTTCCGGCAACATCGGCATTCACCACGTCCATCATCTGTATTCGCGTATCCCGTTTTACCGGCTGACCGAGGTGATCCGCGACCACCGCGCGCTGGCCGAAGCGCAGCGCCTGACGATCCGCGAAAGCCTTGCCTCGGCCCGGCTGCACCTTTGGGATGCCGCACAGGGCAAGCTGATGTCGTTCAAGGAAGCCCGCGCCCGGTACGGGGTGGCGTAGGTCGGGGCGAGCCCCGACTAAGCTTTTATGCGAAGATCCCTAAGCGTCCGGGTTCTTAAGCTTGAAGGCAATCTGTCGCAGCATGCCGTGAAAGGTCTGCACTTCGGCCCGAGTCAGGCCCAGCCGCGCCCACATATTGCGCAAGTTGGCCTTCATGCCGGCGACCTTGGTTGGCGGAAAGAAGAACCCCGCCGCATCCAGCCGTTCCTCGAAATGGTCGGCCAGACGGTCAACCTCCTCGCGCTTGGCATAGTCGGTGCGGGCCAGTTCCATCACCGAAGGCGCAACCGTTGCCCCCTGCCGCTGCCATTCATAGCCCAGAAGCAGCACGCATTGCGCAAGGTTCAGGGACGGAAAATCCGGGTTAACCGGCACCGTCACGATGGCATTGGCGCGGACGATGTCGTCATTTTCAAGCCCCGCGCGTTCGGGTCCGAACAGGACTCCGACGCGTTTGCCTGCAGCGCCGAGTTCGCGGGCCATTTCCATCGCGCGTTCGGGGGTGACGACCTCTTTCACCAACTCGCGGCCCCGCGCGGTGGTGGCAAAGACAAAATCGCAATCGGCAATGGCGGCGGGAAGGTCGGGAAACAGCCCCGCATGGTCCAGCAACCTGCCCGCCCCTGACGCCATGGCGACCGCCTTGGGGTTCGGCCAGCCGTCACGTGGCCCGACGATGCGCATCCGGTCCAGCCCGAAGTTCAGCATCGCGCGGGCGGCGGCACCGATGTTTTCGCCCATCTGCGGCCGCACCAGAATGAAGACGGGTGGGATCATGCGTCACCTTTGCCAAAAGACCTTGCGCCAGATAGGCTGTCGCCGACCTGCTGACAAGGCGTGCATAGGCGCGTGGCCACCCAAGGTAGCCAAGGTAGCCAAGGCCGCGAAAGGCTGCTAGACGATCTGCCAGCCCCTTGACCAGACCCTGACCGGAGCCCGCAATGCCTGCAGACGACCGCCCGCAGATCACCCTTATCTCGCCTGCCGCCTTTGACCCGGAGGTGTTCGCCAGCCAGATCGCCCGGGTGCTGGACGGCGTCGACATCGCCTGTCTGCGGCTGTCCCTTGGCACCAGGGACGAAGATATCCTGATGCGCGCCGCCGATGCCGCGCGTGAGGTGGCCCATGCCCGCGATGTGGCGGTGGTGATCGACGACCATCTGGTTCTGGCCGAAAGGTTGGGGCTGGACGGGGTGCATCTGACCGACGGGGCGCGATCGGTCAGGAAGGCCCGCAAGGACCTTGGGGCCGATGCCATTGTCGGGGCCTTCTGTGCGGCCAGCCGCCATGACGGCATGTCGGCGGGTGAGGCGGGGGCGGATTATGTTGCCTTTGGGCCGGTGGGTGCGACCAGCCTTGGCGACGGCAGTCAGGCGCCGCTGGACCTTTTCCAGTGGTGGTCCGAGGTCATCGAAGTGCCGGTCATCGCCGAAGGCGCGCTGACGGCCGAACTGGTTGGGAAATTCGGGCCGGTCACCGACTTCTTCGCCGTCGGGGCGGAAATCTGGGCGGCGGAGTCGCCGGTAGCTGCGTTGAAGGCGCTGATGGCCCCGTTGGGATAGGATGCCGGGCTTAAGCCCGAGCTACGCGGCGTTCACATGTGCGGTGCGGATGACCCGTTCACAATGCTGCGCCAGCGTCTTGCGGTTGTCGAAGGCATCCACCGGCACTTCGGGGTGAAAGGTCACCTCGACCCGGCCTTGCCGACGCGCGGACAGCATCAGAAGGAAGTGGCTGCCGAAGTCCATGTCGCCCCACCAGCCGTAGAACCGCGGGTCCTCACCTTCGGGCGCGTGAAAGACCACGGTCACCGGTTGGATGTGCATCGCCCTTCGCAGGTCGGGGGCATAGAACGCTTCGAACAGCGAGGACTTGAACGGCAATACCCGGATCGCATCTGTGCTGGTGCCTTCGGGGAAGAACAACAACCTGTGCCCGGCCTGCAGGCGGTTCTCGAAGATGGCCTTCTGCCGTTTGATCTCACCCCCTTTGCGGGTGATGAACACGGTGCCGGTCGCCCGCGCCAGCCAGTTGATCACCGGCCAGTTGGCAACCTCGGCCTTGGCCACGAAGAACAAGTCATGCGTGGCATTCAGCACAAGAACGTCCAGCCAGCTGGAGTGGTTGGAGACCGTCGCCCCCGCTTCGGTCATGGGCGTGCCATGCACCACCAATGGCAGGCCCATGACCGCCAGCGCGGCGCGGCAGACCAACCGGGTGATCGTCGGGGTCCAGGGCCGGGCCACGCCGTAAAGCGGAATTTCGACCAGCCGCAGCACCAGAAGGATCAGCAAGCCGCCATAGGTCAGCAGGCCAATTGTCAGCGCACGCCAGACAAACCGGGCATAATCGCCAAGCCCGATGCGCCGGACCGGAGGCGGGGCACTATTCCAGCCGGTCAACCGGCACCCGCCTTGCGCAGATAAAAGTCGCGGTGCCGCGCCGACATCTGGCCGGTGTCCATCACCAGACAGACATCGGTCGTGTTGAAATCACGGTCGATCCAGGCCCCGTCACCGACAAAGCCGCCAAGCCGAAGGTAGGCCTTGATCAGGGCCGGGGTCGCCGCCAGCGCCGCCTTGCGGTTTTGCTGGCTCTCGGGGATCAGGTCCATCGACTGACGATTGGGCGCGCGGGCCACCACCCGCATGTCTGGCGGGGCAAGATGGTGCTGGTGCAGCCAGGACAATGGCTCGGCCAGGGCCGCGATGTCCGTGCCGTGAAAGCTGGCGACGCCGAACAGAACCTCGATCCCGCGGTCCAGCACATACTCTGCCAGCCCGTTCCACAGATGAAACATCGCCGCTCCGCCGCGGTGGTCGGCGTGGACGCAGGACCGGCCAAGCTCCAGCAAGGTGCGGCCGGACTGCAAAAGCGGCGTCAGATCATATTCGCCTTCGGAATAGAACCGGCCCGCCTTTGCGCGTCTGTCCCCCGGCATCACCCGGTAGGCCCCGACGACATGATCCAGCCCGGCAGGGTCGCGGCGGGTGTCGACCAGCACGAGATGGTCGAAATGCACGTCAAAGGCATCCCGTTCCAGCCGGGCCTGATGATCGACCAGCGGGCCATCACCGCCAAGTTCGTCTACGAACACCTCATACCGCAGGCGTTGCGCCCCGGCGAGGTCATCGGCCGTATCGGCAAGCCGCAGGCTGTAAGTGGAGGCTTCGGCTGTCATAGGCTACTTTTCAGGCGCTGGCCTTTCTGAATTAGCGGTGGTCCCGCAACAAAGCAACCGTTTCGCCCGATATCAATTCCTAAGCGCACTTGCAGGTTGAATTTTCTGCGTTACCTGCGCCTATCAGGTTGCAGGCCATACATGAGGCACCAGATTTATGCGATTGCTGTCGATCACCACTTTTCCCGCATGTTCGAAGTTGACCGTCACCCGCGCACCGATCACCGACTGGACCTGACCCAGACCCCAGTCCGCCTTCTCCGGGTGGCGCACCAGCATTCCCGGTTCCAGATATCCCGACATATTTAATCCGATCAAAGGTTTACAAGATGCCTGACCGACCCGACGTTGCCGCCCTGATCGCCTCGCGCATTTGTCATGACCTTATCAGCCCGATCGGCGCCATCGGCAATGGGGTCGAGCTTTTGGGCATGGACCCGCGACTGCAAAGTCCCGAAATGACCCTGCTGTCGGAAAGCGTGGCCAATGCGACGGCGCGGATTCGGTTCTTTCGCATCTGTTTTGGCGCGGCGGGTCCCGACCAGCGGATTGCCCGGTCCGAGGTGATTTCTGTCCTGACAGATCTCTCGCGCGGCGGTCGGGTCAGTTACGCCTGGACCAGCCCGGCTGACCTGTCCCGCCGTGAGGTGCGGTTGGTGTTCCTGCTTTTGCAGTGCATGGAAACCGCGTTGGCCTATGGTGGCAAGGTCGGGGTCACCCACGACGAGGCAGGATGGACGATCCTGGCCGAGGCGCCCCGGCTGAAGATCGACCCCGCCCTGTGGGAGGTGCTGACCGATGCGCGCGCAGCGGTGGACATCGCCGCGGGCCAGGTGCATTTCGCGCTGGTGCCGGAAGAACTGGCGCGGCAGGGGCGCAAGCTGGTGACCGAGGTCGGGGTCGCGTCGATCCGGCTTAGGGTCTGATGGTCCCGTCGCCGGTCACCAGATACTTGAAGCTGGTCAACTGATCCGCCCCCACCGGCCCGCGCGCATGCAGCTTGCCGGTGGCAATGCCGATCTCGCCGCCCATGCCGAACTCGCCCCCATCGGCGAATTGCGTGCTGGCGTTGCGCATCAGGATGGCGCTGTCCAGCCGTTCAAAGAACCGCGCGGCGGTGGCGTCGTTTTCGGTCAGGATGCTTTCGGTGTGGTTCGATCCGTAGCGGCGGATATGGGCAATCGCCTCATCCACCCCGTCGACCAGTTTGGCCGCGATGATCATGTCCAAAAACTCGCGCCCGAAATCATCGGGTTGGGCCTTGACCGTGCCCGGAATCTTCAACAATTCGCCTTCAGTGCGGACCTCGACACCCGCTTTCAGTAAATCCTCGATCAGAACCGCGCCATGTTTGGTGTAGAACTGCCAGTCGATCAGCAGGCATTCTGCGGATCCGCAAACCCCGGTTCGGCGGGTCTTGGAATTCAGGACCACCCGGCGGGCCTTTTCCAGATCGGCGTCGCGGTCGGCGTAGACGTGGCAAATGCCCTCCAGATGGGCAAAGACCGGCACCCGGGCCTCGCGCTGGACAAGGCCAACCAGACCCTTGCCGCCACGCGGCACGATCACATCAATATAGTCGGTTGCCTGCAACATGGCGGTGACCATCTCGCGGTCGCGGGTGGGGATGAACTGGATCGCGGTTTCGGGCAGACCGGCGGCGCGCAGGCCTTCGACCATGCAGGAATGGATGACCTCGGATGTCTCGAAACTTTCGCTGCCGCCGCGCAGGATCACCGCATTGCCGGATTTCAGGCACAGCGCCCCGGCGTCGGCGGTAACATTGGGCCGGGATTCGTAGATCACCCCGATGACGCCCAAAGGTGTTGCAACCCGCTGGATATGCAGCCCGTTCGGCCGGTCCCATTCGGCAAGGATGCGCCCCACCGGGTCCTTCTGCTCGGCAATCTGGCGCAAGGCATCGACGATGCCGCGCAGGCGGTGTTCGTCCAGCCGCAGCCGGTCCAGCATGGCGGGCGTCAGGCCTTTCTGCACGCCTGCGTCAAGGTCCAGCGTGTTTGCATCAAGGATGGCGTCGCGCCGCTGCCAGATCGCCTCGGCCGCCGAGATCAGTGCCGCCGACTTCCGCTCGGACGAGGCGCAGGCCAGTTCGGCCGCAGCCGCGCGGGCCTTTTGGCCGATGTCTCGCATCAGGTCGGTGAATTGGCCGTCCATTGTCTCACTCCATCTCATCCGTCGCGCAAAAGTTTTCGAAAACTTTTGCAAATTCCTTCGAAGGAATTTGCGGCTCACACCACCATGTCGTCCCGGTGCACCAGTGCCGCGCGGCCCTCATAGCCAAGGATCGCAGCAATCTCACCCGACCGGTGCCCGGCAATCTTGCGCGCCTCGGCACTGGTATAGCGCACCAACCCTTTGCCCAGCACCACGCCTTCGGGCGACAGAATCGCCACCGGCTCGCCCCGCCCGAAGCTGCCGGTCACCTTTGTCACCCCCGCCGGCAGCAGGCTTTTACCTGCGCTCAGCGCTGTCACTGCGCCTGCGTCCAGCAGCAGTTCGCCCTTGGGCTTCATCGCGTTGATCCAGCGCTTGCGCGCCACTTGCGGATCGGCAGCCGGGACAAACCAGGTCCGCGCCGCGCCATTGGCCAGCGCCAGCAGCGGCTGCAAGACCGAGCCTTCCATGATCGCCATCGCACAGCCCCCCGCAACAGCGGTCTTGGCTGCCAGAAGTTTGGTTTTCATCCCGCCCTTCGACATGCCACTGATCGGATCGCCTGCCATCGCCTCGATCTCGGGCGTGATGACCTCCACCACGTCAAAGCGGGTGGCGCTGGCGTCTTCCTTCGGGTTGGCGGTGTAGAAGCCGTCAACGTCAGACAAAAGCACCAACTGGTCCGCCCCCGCCGTCACCGCAATCTGCGCGGCCAGCCGGTCGTTGTCGCCAAAGCGGATCTCATCCGTGGCCACGGTGTCGTTTTCGTTGACGATCGGCACGACGCCAAATCCGAGCAATGTCTCCATCGTGGCGCGGGAGTTCAGATAGCGGCGGCGGTTTTCGGTATCCTCCAGCGTCACCAGAACCTGCGCCGTGGTGATACCGTGTGGGGCCAGCACTTCTTCATAAGCGCGGGCCAGCCGGATCTGGCCAACCGCCGCCGCCGCCTGACTTTGTTCCAGCGTCAGCACGCCGTCGCCAAGGTTCAACACCTTGCGCCCCAGCGCGATGGACCCAGAGGAGACCAGCACGACATCCGTGCCGCGCGCCTTGGCCGCGACCACATCCAACGCCAGTGCGGCAAGCCAGGACTGTTTCAGCCCGGTCTTTCGATCAACCAGCAGGGCCGAGCCTATCTTGACCACCAGCCGTTTTGCGGTGCGGATATCGGGGGCTAGGGCTGCCATGGGCCGGGCTCCTCGACCGGGCCCTCGCCGTGAATGGTGGCGTATATCTTGCGCAAGGTTTCAGGCAGGCCCTTGCCACTGACGCCCGAGATGACAAAGACCTCGCCGCCGCTGGCCTTTTCCAGGGCGCGGCGGCGGTCACCGATTTCCTTGGCTGTCATCGCGTCGGTCTTGTTCAGCGCCAGAAGCCGGGGCTTGTCGCCAAGGACGTCGGAATAGGCCTCAAGCTCGGTGACGATGGTGCGGTAATCCTTGGTGATCGTCGATGAGGTGCCATCGACAAGATGCAAGAGCACCTTGCAGCGTTCGACATGGGCCAGGAACTGGGTGCCGAGGCCCCTGCCCTCACTTGCCCCCTCGATCAGGCCGGGAATGTCGGCCATGACGAATTCGTGGCCGTCGATGCCGACGACGCCAAGGTTCGGAACCAGCGTGGTGAAAGGGTAGTCGGCAATCTTGGGGCGCGCATTCGACACGGCGGCAAGGAAGGTCGACTTGCCGGCGTTCGGCAGACCCACAAGGCCCGCATCGGCGATCAGTTTCAGCCGTAGCCAGATCGTCCGCTCGATCCCGTCCTGACCGGGGTTGGCGCGGGCCGGAGCGCGGTTGGTCGATGATTTGAACCGCAGGTTGCCCCAGCCGCCGTTGCCGCCTTCGGCCAGACAGACGCGCTGGCCGACATGGGTCAGGTCGGCAAGGACGGTTTCCTCGTCCTCGTCCAGAATCTCGGTTCCCAGCGGGACTTTCAGGATGATGTCGTCGCCGGTTTTTCCGGTCTTCTGGCTGCCCATGCCGGGCTGTCCGGACTTTGCAAAGAAATGCTGCTGATAGCGATAGTCGATCAGCGTGTTCAGCCCTTCGACCGCCACCGCCCAGACCGACCCGCCGTGGCCGCCATCGCCGCCATCGGGACCGCCGAATTCGACGAACTTCTCGCGCCGGAACGACACGCAGCCGCCACCGCCGCCACCAGAGCGGATATAGACACGGGCAAGGTCGAGGAATTTCATCGCAAACGCTTTCGGGAAGGATCAGACAGAGCCGATACAGGAACCCGCGCCCTATCTCAAGCGAGCATGGCGGCAAAGGTTGATCCCTTGGCCAACACCTGCAAAAATGAGCGCGTGCCGCGCGAAGTCTTGCAGTCTCGCCTCTGCGCCAAGGCGCAACCGGCTCGGGAGATGCCTCCGGCGGGAGTATTTGTGAAAAGAGCAATGGGATTTGCTCTTTTCACAAATACTCATCTTTTCCGGCGGCTGCCCGGGGCCGCAACTTATCCGAGTTTGCGGATATAGGTCCAAGTTGGTGCGACCAGCCCCCGCGCGACCGAGAAGCTTTCGGCGTCGCCCAGATACTGAAAACCGGCATTGGTCAGCACTCGAGCGGAACCGGGGTTGTCCTGAAACGCTTCGGCAAACATGGTGCAGTTTTTCTGCGGGTTGGCGTCGACCAGCGCCTGCACCGCCTCGGAGGCGATGCCGTGGTTCCAAAACGCGGGAGCGACCCAGAAGGCGACCTCGGACTGGCCCCGATCCATCTTTTTCAGGCTGATCACACCCAGCACTTCGGGCAGGCCGGCGCGGGTGCCATCCATGACCCAGATGTCTTCCTCGCCACCCAGCGACATAGCGCGAGCGCAGAAGGCCTCGGCCACGCCGGGGGGCAGGGGATGCGGGATGCCTTGCGTCGCTTCGGCCACGCGGCGGTCACCGGCGTAAAGCGCGAACAGCCCGGCGTCGGACTTTTGCACCGGGCGCAGGGTGAACCGTTCGGTCGGAATTTCGACCGGGGCGGCAATCTTTTCCAGGATCATGGCTTCCCTCCTTTGAAGCGCATGTGGGGATTGCCGGACAATTCGGCAATCGCCCGAATGTTGGGCCCTTTCGCGGTGATCCGGTGACGTATTTCCACCATCGCACCAAAACGGGAAAGGGGACCGGCCTTTAGGCCGATCCCCCCTTTACAAGTGAATTGTAAAGGTTCGGCTTACTCGGCTGCTACCTTGGCGGGAAGCACGGAGATGAAGGTACGGCCCTTCAGACCTTTCTTGAAGGTCACATGCCCCTCGACCTTGGCGAAGATCGTGTGATCGGTGCCCATGCCGACGCCTTCGCCCGGGAACCAGGTGGTCCCGCGCTGCCGGCAGATGATGTTGCCGGGAATGGCATGCTGACCGCCAAAGAGCTTGACGCCCAGGCGACGACCGGCGCTGTCGCGACCGTTGCGGGATGAACCGCCTGCTTTCTTGTGTGCCATTTGCGATTACTCCTGAGCAGCAGCGGCTTTGGCAGCGCGCTTCGGTTTCTCGACGGCATCCGCCTTGGGAGCGGCGGCAGCCTTGGCAGCTTTCGGGGCGGCTTTCGCGGGCTTTTCAGCCGGAGCAGCAGCCTTGGCGGTGCCCGGAGCTTCGTGTGCGACGACACGGGCAGCGGCGGTGCCGGTGGCAGCCTTGACGCCCGACTTGTCGGCACCGGTGGCCAGAACGTCGGTCACGCGGACCAGCGTCAGGTGCTGGCGGTGGCCCTTGGTGCGCTGGCTGGAATGCTTCCGGCGGCGCTTGACGTAGTGGATGGTCTTTTCGCCCTTGATCTGGTCGATGACCTCGGCCTGCACGGCAGCACCCGCAACCATCGGCACACCGATCGTGGTGCCAACCATCAGGATGTCGTTAAACTGGATCTTTTCGCCAGCGATAGCGTCAAGCTTTTCAACGCGCAGCACATCACCTGCCTGCACCTTGTATTGCTTGCCGCCGGTCTTGAGGACCGCAAACATGGGTCGTCCCTTCTTTTGCTCCGCGCCCTTTGGCCCCCGATCACTCGGGCGTTCGGGGGAGTTGCCTCCGCCTTCGGACTGCGCGCCCTTGCGGGCGTCATGAAAAATAAGCCCGGCGAGAGTCGCCCCTCGCCGAGATGCGCGCTTATGCGGCGAAGCTTGCGTGGTGTCAAGCGGGTCCGGTCAGATGTCGCTGCCGACCATCGCCAGTCCGGTCGCGCGACCAAGGTCGTAAAAGACCTGGGTAAAGACCGCGTCAAACGCGGTGAAAAGGGCCGCATTCAGGTGTTGCCCGGCGGGGCTTTCCCAGAAGGCGACATAGGTCGAAAGCTCGGCCTCGGTCAGGGGAAAGTAGGCAAGGCCAAGATAGGCCTGCAACCACGAGGTGGTTTCGGCGCGGATCTGTTCTTCTTGCGCCCAGACCTCGGACATCAAGGCCTCGGGCGGCATGGCAGGGCCATAAGAGCCGGTCTCGTTCATCCCGGTCATGAAGGCCAGATTTCCGGTCAGGCCACCGGCAACGTTCATCTCGATCAGGTCGCTCGCCGCAATCATCTGCGCGATCAGCGCCACCTTGGGGTCGCGCCCGGCCCCTGCAGTATCGGCGGCGACACGTGCCGCCTCCTCCATGGCGATGTCAAGGAAAGCGCGGCGAGCGTCGATCTCAAACCCGACGATACGCTGGCCAAGGTCGCTGGTGAAAAAGGCGGTGATCTCGGTCACGGCTTGCGGATCATCGGCCAAGGCCAGCGCAAAGGCCGCGTCGAACCCGGCGCGCAACTTTGGCACATCGTAGATTGCCGAAACCGCATCGTTCCAGCCCGGCCCCCCGCCCCCGGCCAGCAAATCGGCTTCGATCGAGCCACCATAGGCCAGCCCTTCGTCGCGCAACACATCGAACAACGCGTCGATCTGCAGCGCCTCGGCAAGACTGCTGATCATCGCTTGCTCTGTTTTGACTGCCCCGGACGTCTCAGCAAGGACAGGCAACGGCAGGGCCAGCAGGGCCGCTAGGGCAAGTCGGGGCAAGAGCATGGCGGGTCCTTCGCGATACCGGATTGGCACCAGAGGTAACGGCTTGTCCCCCGCTTGCCAAGTCGGGCGACCCGCAACAGCCCGTGATCGTGGTACACCCATGGATCGCTTTCGGATTGCCCCTTGCGCATCGCGCGTGGCGCGGCTACATCGCCCGACATCGACGACCCCTGAAGCGCGGAGAGGTGGCAGAGTGGTCGAATGCGGCGGTCTCGAAAACCGTTGTCGGTTTGCGCCGACCCAGGGTTCGAATCCCTGTCTCTCCGCCACTCACCCTTGATTTCATTGATTTTTACACCGATCCTCGGGGCAGTTCCTCTTATGGCTCCCCAATGGCTCTCGCCCTGGACCCCAGTTCCGTTCGCGGGCGTTGGCGGTTTTTCCGGTCCCACCAGATGCATCGCCGCCCAAAAAAGTCGCACCTCGAGCAAGTTCATTGCTTGGTAATCAGCCTTCGGCGTTCCCAACCCTGATGATCCGCCGTGCAGCGGCTGCCTTGCCCCACACACCCGATGCACCCGCACGTTGCGTCGCGGGTCCCTTCAAGACTTTCAACCGCAAGACCGCCAATGGCATCGCGGTAAAGGCCGTCCGCGACCTTGGCATCCACCGCATCAGGGACCGTGATCGTCTGGTCGGTGGTTGCTCCGGTGGGGAGTGCCAGGCCGTTGCCATCGCCGGTGCCGTCCACTTTGGGGCATCCGTGTTGATTCTGGATGGACCCACGGCGGCCTTGGCGTCAAGGAAGTCGCCCATGTGCTGCGGATCGTCCTGCAAGCCCGTCAAAAGGGCATCGCGGTCATCTTCATATTATGCAGGAGGGTGCCGGAGCAACGCCCCGGCACCCAAAAAGTCTATCGCCTGGGCTTACTTGCCCCAGATCGCAGCATAGGCTTCGCGGTAGCCGTTCTGCGGATCGAAGGTGTTGCCTTCGGTGGTCGCCAGACCCTCTTCGGTTACCAGCGCAGGCGCCGTGATATAGCCCGAGCATGCCTCGCCCGAGATGGCGCGGTTCAACTCGTCCACCAGTTGCCAGCCTTGCAGGTTCAGCGGTTCCGCGACGGTGACGGCCTGATACTCGCCGGTGCGAATGCGCTGGAAGGCAGCTTCGGACCCGTCCCCGGCCGACCCGGCTTTCGGTGCGCCCTTGCCGTCGATACCGGCAGCCGCAAGTGACGGCCCCATAAAGTCAAAGTACAGGTCGTTGATCGCCAGCGAATGCGTCCATGCCGCACCGTGCTGCTGCAACAGCGTGGTGGTCAGCGGCCCCATCCGGGTCGAGGTTTCGGCGATCGGCGTATCGACCCACTGCAGAACGGTGCCGCCGCCAGCTTCGATGACTTCCTTCAGCTTGGCCGCCTTCAGGATGGCGATGGTATAGGTGCTGTCGGTGAAGATCACGACGCCCGGCTTGCCGCCGGCATCCGCCAGCGCCCATTCCGCCGCCTTGGTCGACACATCCATCGCGTCGGTGGACACGTTGGCAAAGATACCGCCCGGCGCGTCACAGCCGATCTTCGGGCCGGAATGCCAGGACACCATTGGAATGCCAGCCGCGGTGACGCCTTCCAGCGCCGCGACCTGCTCGGCGGCGTCAAAGCCGTTGATCACGATGCCATCGGCACCCAGCGCCAGCGCCTGGCCAACAGCTGCCGACCGGCTTTGCACCGAGCCTGCGCCGTCCAGCACCGTGACGGTCCAGCCGATCTTGGCGGCGGCTTCCTCGATGCCCGAGGTGACGCCAAGCACGCCGCCGTTTTTCATGTCGCTGGCCAGAACGACGATCGACTTGCCTTCGGCGGCCTTGGGGCCGGTGGTCGGGCCGTCAAAGGCTTCCTGAGCGAAGGCGGAAAGCCCGGATACGGCCAGGACCGTCCCGGCAAGAAGTGTTTGAAGCATGGTCCGTTTCAGCATGGTGGTTCCTCCCTAAGATGCTGTGTCATTTCGATTTCGCGCCCTTCTTTCTTTGAGCGTAACCGGCGATGCCGATTGCGATCAGAAGGGTGGTGCCGTTGAACATGGGTTCGACCCAGAAACTGCCGCCGAACTGCTGGATGCCCGAGATGCCGACTGCCAGGATCATCACGCCGACGATGGTCCCCCAGATGTTGACGCGGCCGGGTTTGATTGTGGTCGACCCAAGGAATGCCCCGACCAGTGCCGGCAGCAGAAACTCCAGCCCCACCGAGGCCTGACCGATCCGCAGCTTGGACGCCAGCAACACCCCCGCAAGGGCCGTCAGCGCGCCCGAGGTCACAAAGGCCCCGATCACGAACTTCCGGGTCGGGATGCCGTTCAACTCGGCCGCGCGCTGGTTGGCGCCGATGGCGTAAAGGTAGCGGCCGGTGGGGGTGTAATCGAGGACGACCCAAAGGATCAGGGTTATCGCCAGGACATAAAAGGCGGTGATCGGTAGCCCGAATACAAAGGTGCCGTTGATGGCATAGAACGCATCCGGCAGCGCGCCCACCATCTGCCGCCCGCCGGTGTGCCACAGAGCCAGCGCATACAGCACGGTGCCGGTGCCAAGCGTGGCGATAAAGCTGTCGATCCGCGCCACTTCGACCAAAAGGCCGTTCAGCGCGCCGACGATCACGCCCAGCACCAGCACGATGCCAACCGCCACTGGCCAAGGCAACCCGTAGACCGTCTGCAGACTGATCGCCAGGATATGCCACAGCACGATCGCGTAACCGACCGTCAGGTCGATGCGGCCGGCAACCATCGGGATCGTCGCCGCAAGGGCCAGAAGTGCTATGATCGCTTTGTCGCTCAGGATCGACCGCAGGTTCAGCACGGTCGGAAACGTGTTGGGCAACAGGATCGAGAATACAACGATCAGCCCCACCATCAGGATCACAAGACCATAGGTCGGGGCCAGCCGTAGCGCCTTTTGCACCGGGTTCAGGCCGCGCAGTTCGTCCTTGGTCGGCTCGACGGCGTTTGAGTCTATTCCGGGCATATCTCTGGTCCTCAGGCGGCTTCACCGGCCGATGCGGCCTGGATCAGCGATTCGGTGGAAAGTTCTACGCCGCTTAGCTCGGCCACGGGCAGGCCCCGGCTGAACACGATGGCACGGTGACAGATCGCGGCGATTTCCTCGAAATCGGTGGACACGACCAGCACGCCCATGCCGCTGGCGAGCGCCTCATAAAGCAGGTGGTAGATCTCGGCCTTTGCGCCGACATCGACACCCGCCGTCGGGTCTTCGGTGATCAAGAGACGCCGACCGGAGTCGAGCCAGCGACCGACCACAACCTTTTGCTGGTTGCCGCCCGACAGCGCCTCGATCGCAAGGGTGGGGTCGTTCGGCGACAGGCCGACACGCTTGCCAATGGCCTCTACCATCGCCTCTTCCCGGCGGGCCGACATCACCGACAACAGACCCCGCCCGGTGGCCGAGGGGTTCAGAAACGCATTCTCGCGGATCGCCAGGCCCGGGGCCACACTTTCGCCGATCCGGTCGCGGGCAACCAGACCGATCCGCGACCGCATTGCCGTCTGTGCCGTCCGCAGATCGGGCGCCTGACCGTCCAGTGTCACACGCCCGGCATGGGGGATCACGCCGAAAAGCGCGCGGCCGATGTCTTCGTGCCCGGCCCCGCGCAGACCGGCCAGACCCAAAAGCTCGCCCCGCCGGATGTCAAAGCTGACCGGCCCGACCGCTGGGGTGGCAAGACTTTCGACCTTCAGGATCGCTGGACCTTCCAGAACGGCAGGCCGCGCGATTTCGCGGGCCTTGCGACCGACGATCAGGCTGACCAGCTCTTCCGGTGTCGTATGGCTGACCGGCCGCATGCCGACCATCTGACCGTCGCGCAGCACCGCCACACGGTCGGCAATGCGGAAAATCTCGTCCAGACGGTGGCTGACATAGATCATCCCCACGCCGCGCGCCTTCAGCGGACGCAGGGCGGCGAACAGGCGTTCAACCTCATCGGCGGGCAAGCTGGCGGTGGGTTCGTCCAGCACCAGATAGTCGCTGCTGGCGGCCAGTGCGCGGGCAATGGCCACAAGGGATTTCTGGGTCCGGGTCAAACTGGACACCCGCGCGGTGGCGGAAAAATCCGCCTCGACCAGCCGCAGCGCCGCATCCGCCGCAGCTTCGGTCGCAGTCCAGTCGATCCGCAGGCCACGGCGGACATACCCAAGCGCAAGGGCGATGTTTTCCGCAACGCTCATCCATTCGATCAGGCCAAGATCCTGGTGGATAAAGGCGACCTTCTGGCCACCCGCCTTGCCCGCTTCATGCGCGTAAGGAACGCCGTCAATCCTGACGCCGCCCTCATCAGGCCGGTGGATGCCGCCCAGCACCTTGATCAGCGTGGACTTGCCAGCCCCGTTTTCGCCCAACAGCGCAACGATCTCGCCCCGGCCAACCGTCAGCGACACACCCTTCAGCGCCTGCGTGCCGCCGAAGGATTTGACGATGCGGTCAAAGAACAGGCCGTCGGACGACGGTTGCATGGCAGCTCCTCCCTTGGTCGAGACCGAAAATTGTCTGATCTTGTGCCAGATTTACCGGTAACGTAGGAAAAGATGACCCTAGAGGCCGCACCTGTCAAGCAAAAAGTTATCGATAACATAGACCGCCCCCACGACCTGCCAGCAAAGGCCAGACCGCGCCATGAAAGCCAACCTTGAGGATATCGCCCGGGCTGCCGGGGTGTCGAAGATGACGGTCAGCCGGGTCCTGCGCGGGGGGGCAGGCTTTTCAAACCAGACGCGCGACAAGGTGATGAAGTTCGCGGCATCAATGGGATATGTCCCCAACCGCCTTGCCGCCGCCTTCGGGTCGGATCAGGCAAGCACGCTGGTTGGCATGTGCGTGCCACGGCTGACTTCGGGCCTGTTCGGGCAGGTGCTGGACGGGGTGGACCGCGCGCTTGGCAGGCTGGGATACCAGCTGATGATCGGGGCCAACAACCACTCTGCCGAGGAGGAGGAAGCCTGGATCCGCCAGGTCATTGCCTGGCGTCCGGCGGGACTGATTCTGTCGGGGCGCACACACACACCCGGCACGGTAGACCTGTTGCGCAGCGCGACCGGGCCGGTGGTGGAAATCTGGGACCTGACGACCAGCCCCATCGACATGTCGGTCGGCTTTTCGCACTTCGACTGCGGGGCCGAGATGGGGCAGTTCCTGCTACGGCGCGGGCGGCGGCGGGCGGGCTATGTCGGCGCGCTGGCTCGGGCCGATGTCATGGGCGCGGCCCGGCTGGAAGGGTTCGAGGCAACCCTGACCCGCGCCGGGCATCCGCTGGTCGCCCGCGAAGTGCTGCACGACATGCCGGGCTTTTACGCTGGCTACTATGGGCTTGAGACGCTGCTCGCCCGTGAGGCGCGGCTGGACGTGGTCTATTTCCACAACGACGAAATGGCGATTGGTGGTCTGGCCTATGCCCAGGCGCGCGGCACTCGGGTGCCCGAAGATCTGGGCATTGCCGGTTGGGGCGGGATGGAGGCGGCGTCGATCCTGCCGCGCAGGCTGACGACGACGGTGGTGCCGACCACCGCCATCGGCAAGGCCGCCGCCGAGGCGTTGGTGGCCCGGTTGAAGGGCGAAGCCGGGGCTGATGTGACGGTCGTCCCCACCCGGCTGGAACCGGGTGAGACGGGCTGAGGTGCCTTAACCCTTTGCCCAGGGCCCGTGCGGCAGATCAAGCCCGTCCAGCCGTTTGAACCCGTGCAGGCCAAAGAAATCGCGCTGGCCCTGGATCATGTTGGCAGTCCCACGCGCGGTGCGCATCATGTCGAACCACGCCAGACCCGACGACAGCGCCGGGCAAGCCAGACCGTGCAATGCGCCCGCCGCCACGACCCGGCGCAAGGCAGGCACCGATTGACGCAAAAGACCGGCAAAGAACGGCGCAAGCATCAGGTTGCGTCCCGCATCTTCGGCCAGCGCCTGCGCCATGTCATTCAGCATCGCCGACCGGATGATGCAACCCGCGCGCCAGACCCTTGCAATCGCGGGCATGTCCAGAGCCCAGCCAAAGTCCGCTCCCGCCGCCGTCATCATCGCAAAGCCTTGCGCATAGCACAGGATTTTCCCTGCGATCAGCGCCTGCTCCAGATCATCAGGCGACAACCCTTCGACGCGGGCCGGGGCCGGGCCAAACAGCGCCTCGCCCGCCGCGCGTTCGGCCAACCGGGCCGACACGTTGCGCGCCATGACCGCCGCTTCGATCACCGGGATCGGCGCAGCAAGGTTTTGCGCCTCGATCACGGTCCAGCGTCCGGTGCCCTTTTGCCCTGCGGCATCAAGGATCACGTCCAACAAAGGCCCGCCCGAGGCCGCATCATCAGCCTGCGCGACCTTGGCAGAAATCTCGACCAGATAGGACCGCAGGATGCCCTTGTCCCAAAGCTGGAACGTCGCGCCGATGGCCTTTGCCCCCATGCCAAGCCCGTCGCGCATCACGCCGTAAACCTCGGCGATCATCTGCATGTCGGCGTATTCGATGCCGTTGTGGACCGCCTTGACGAAATGCCCCGCCCCCGCAGGCCCCATGTGATCGGCGCAAGGGGTGCCATCCTCGGCCCGGGCAGCGATGGCCTGCAGAATGGGGGCCATGCGCGCCCAATCCTCTGCCGCACCGCCTGCCATCACAGCGGGACCATGGCGCGCGCCTTCTTCACCGCCAGAGACGCCGATGCCCATGAACCGGAACGGCAGGCCTGCGGCATTGCGGCGGTTGGTGTCGTGGAAATTCGCGTTGCCCGCGTCGATCACCAGATCGTCCGGGCCAAGAAGCCCGGACAGCGCGGCCAGCTGGTCATCGACCGCTGGCCCTGCAGGCACCATCAGGATGATCGCGCGGGGAGGAGCAATCGCAGCGACCAGATCAGCCAGCGATTCAGTCGGGGTGACGCGGGGCACGAGGTCTCCGGCGGCGGCATGGAAATCGCGTGTAACCTGCGTGGTGCGGTTCCAGACCGCGATTGGAAAACCGCTTTCGGCGATGTTCAGCGCCAAGGCCGCTCCCATCGTGCCAAGGCCGATAAGTCCGATTTCTGGGGTCTTCATGGCCATTGCACTCCGTTGCGGTTCAAGATCACCGAATAGACGCTGGTTGAGGCAGTAATGAACAGCCGGTGCTTGGCCCGCCCGCCAAAGCAGATGTTCGACACCAGTTCCGGCACCAGAATCTTGCCCAGCAGATGCCCGTCCGGCGCGATGCAATGCACCCCGTCGGCGGCTGAAGACCACAGGTTGCCGTCGCTGTCGCAGCGGATGCCATCGGCGCAACCCGGGCTGATCGTGTGGAAAACCCGCCCATTCACGGGCCGCCCGCCCACCATGTCATAGACGCGGATATGCTGGGGGTCGCTGTGAAACATCCGCCCGGTATCGGCGACATATAGGCGGCTTTCATCGGGGCTGAAGGCCAGTCCGTTCGGGCAGGCCATATCGGTGATGACGGCCTCGATGCTGCCGGTTGGGTCGATGCGGTAGACTTGGCAGGGAAGCTCTTGAGTTGCGCGGAAGCCTTCGTAATCAGTGCCGATCCCGTAATGCGGGTCGGTGAACCAGATGCTGCCGTCCTTGGCAACGATTGCATCATTCGGGCTGTTCAAGGGCTTGCCGTCAAAACCATCCGCAACCACCGTGACCGAGCCATCCCAGTCGGTCCGGGTGACGCTGCGGGTCCCGTGCTGGCAGGAAATCAGCCGTCCCTGACGGTCGCGGGTATGGCCGTTGGCGTAGTTCGACGGCTGGCGGAAGGTGGTCACGCCGTCCTCGGTCCAGCGCAGGATGCGGTTGTTCGGTATGTCAGAGAAAATCAGGCAGCCAAGGTCGCCGAACCAGACCGGCCCCTCGACCCAGTCGAACCCGGTGGCAAGGCGCTTGACGGGGGCGTTGCCCAGCACATAGGCCCCGAAGGCCGGATCGTGGATTTCGAAGAATGACATGACAGCTGCCTCCCGTTCCGTTAATGTTATCGTTACCACAGACAGGCGTCAAACCGAAAGGCCGGGCCATGCAGATCACTTCAGCGACCGAACGACTGACCGATGCCGCGCTTCTGGCCATGTTGCACGCAAGCGCGGACAAGGCGCAAGCCATGGGTCAGCCGCAATGCATCGTGATCGTCGATCCTTCCGCCGTCGACCTTGCGGTCATGCGGATGGCAGGCGCGCGGGTACTGTCGATGCGGTCGGCCCGGGCCAAGGCGCAGACGGCGGCCTCGACCGGCAAGCCGTCGGGCGCGCTGGCCGAGCCGGTCCGCCTAGCGATTGCGGTGGCGACCGAAGGCACGATGACCGGCCTGCCCGGCGGCCTGCCGATCTGGCGGAACGGGGTGCTTTTGGGCGGGATCGGCATCGGGTCGGGCACCGGCGATCAGGATGTCGAGGTGGCACAGGCAGCGCTGGCAGCAATTGGGGCCAGCAGCGCGCCTTAGGCCGAGAACACGATCTGCGTCTTCATCGCTTGTGACCGATCACTGGCCAACCGGAAGGCCTGCTCTGCCTGATCCAGCCCGACCGTGTGGGTGATCAAGGGCTTTACGTCGATCAGCCCCTTTTGCATCAACCCCACCCCCACCGCGAATTCGGGGTGAAAGCGGAACGATCCGCGCAGGTCCAGTTCCTTTGCGGTGATGGCCATCATCGGCAGGGTCATGTCGCCGCCAAGCCCAAGCTGCAGGATCACCCCGCGCGGGCGTAGTGCTGCGATGCCGCCTGCCAAAGCCGCCGCGACGCCGGTGCATTCGTAGAGCACGTCGAAATACCCTTTGTCAGCGCTATAAGCGACGAGGGCGTCAGGCTCGGTCCCGGTGTTGATCACCCGGTCCGCACCTGCCCTGCGCGCCAAGGCAAGGGTGAAATCCGACAGGTCCGTCGCCACGATTTCCGCCGCCCCGGCCCGCCGTGCGGCAAGGATGGACAGCACGCCGATCGGCCCGCAACCGGTGACCAGCACCCGTTTGCCCAACATGTCGCCCGCCCGCTTTGTCGCATGCAGCGTCACGGCAAGGGGCTCGCCCATCGCCGCCTCACCTGCCGTCAAACCAGTGGCATCGACGCATTGGCTGGCATCGGCGACAAGGCTTTCGCGGAACGCGCCCTGGATGTGGGGGAACGGCATGGCGCTGCCGTAAAAGCGCATGTTCAGGCACTGGTTCGGCAGGCCTTCCAGACAGAACTTGCACCCACCACAGGGGCGGCTGGGCGACACGGCGACCAGTTGGCCTTTGGTGAAGCCGGTGTCACCGGCATCCTCGACATAGGCTGAAACCTCGTGACCCAAAATCATCGGCTCTTTCAGCCGCACCGCGCCGAAACCGCCGTGGTTATAGTAGTGCAGGTCCGACCCGCAGACCCCACCGGTTGCCAGCCGCAAGCGCAGTTGCCCCTGCCCCATGGCCTCCTCCACCCGGTCCTCGATCCGCAGATCCTTGGCGGCATGAATGACAATCGCCCGCATCATGCCACCGGGGTCAGCAAAGGCTGACCGGCGAAATGCGCCGACAGGTTGTCGCGCATCAGTTTGCCCATGGCCTTGCGGGTATCGACCGTGCCCGAGCCGTGGTGCGGCTGGAGCAGCACGTTCGGCGCAGTCAGGAAGCGGGGGTTCAGGTTCGGTTCGCCCTCGAAAACATCCAGCGCGGCACCGGCGATCCGGCGGCCCTCCAGCGCGTCCAGAAGCGCCGCTTCGTCCACGTTTGCAGCCCGGCTGATGTTGATCACTGTGCCCTCAGGCCCTAACGCCTGCAGGACCTGCGCGTTGACGATGTGGCGGGTTTCGGTCGTTGCTGCCAATGCGACGAACAGATGGTCCGACCGTTCGGCCAGCGCCACGGCATCGGGCAGATAGGTCCAGCCCTCGGCCCCCGGCTTCGGCCCCCTTGCGGAATAGGCGATCTCCATCCCGAAGCCTTGCAGCCGCCGTGCAATCGCCGTTCCGATCCGCCCCAATCCCAGAATCCCCGCTCGCGTCCCCGAGACCTTGCGCGTCAGCGGCGGAACACCTTTGGCCGCCCAGTCGCCCGAGCGGACCCAAGCCTCAGCCGGCCCCATCTTGCGCACAAGGGACAGCAGCATGGCAACGGCCAGATCGGCGACATCCTCGGTCAGCACGTCCGGCGTGTTGCTGACCCTGATCCCGCGCGCCTTGCAACTGGCCAAATGCACCGAGTCATAGCCCACCCCGAAAACGCTGATCATCTTCAGCTTGGGACAGGCCGCGATCATGGCCTCGGACGCCCCAAGGTCGCCCCGCGTGGCAATCGCCTCGACCTTTGGGCCGACCTCGGCCAGAAGGGCGTCCTTGTCGGCGGCCTCCCACCAGCGGTGAACGGTATAGGCGGCGTCCAGCGGCCCCTGATCCCATTCCGGGTAAGGGCCGACTTGCAGGATATGGGGTTTTGTCATGGCGGGTCCGTTCCGGGCTTGACTGGTCTATTGACAGGGCATGTTAACGATAACATAAACAGGAGAAACCCCGCTTGTCGAGAGCGAACTGAAAGGAAGCGAACCTTGGGATACCGGCTTTTTGATCTGACGGGCAAACGGGCGCTGGTCACCGGGTCGTCGCAAGGGATCGGCTTTGCGCTGGCCGAAGGGCTGGCCGCCGCAGGCGCGCAAGTCGTGCTGAACGGGCGTGACACGGCCAAGCTTGCCACCGCCGCCGCGCGCATTCCGGCGGCGGAAACCCTCGCCTTCGACGCCACCGACCATAACGCCGTCCGCGCCGCGGTGGATGCGTTCGAGGCTGCGGGCAAGCCCATCGACATTCTGGTGAACAACGCCGGCATGCAGCACCGCGCGCCGCTGGAGGATTTCCCGGCTGACGCGTTCGAGCGTCTGTTGCAGACCAACATCGCATCCGTGTTCCATGTAGGGCAAGCCGTCGCCCGCCACATGATCGCGCGGGGGCGGGGCAAGATCATCAACATCGCATCGGTGCAGACCGCCCTCGCCCGGCCGGGGATCGCGCCCTATACGGCCACGAAAGGCGCGGTTGGCAACCTGACCAAGGGTATGGCGACCGACTGGGCCAAGCACGGGCTGAACTGCAACGCGATTGCTCCGGGCTATTTCGACACGCCGCTGAATGCGGCCTTGGTGGCCGACCCCACATTTTCCGCCTGGCTGGAAAAGCGCACCCCCGCCGGGCGCTGGGGTCAGGTGCAGGAATTGCAGGGGGCCTGCATCTTCCTGGCCTCGGACGCGGCCAGCTTCGTCAACGGTCATATCCTGTATGTCGATGGCGGCATCACGGCATCCCTATGACGCTGCGTGTCGTCATCATGGGCGTGTCTGGTTGCGGCAAGTCGTCGGTTGGAGAAGGGCTTTCCGCGCGCCTTGGCATCCCCTACCGCGACGGCGATGATCTGCATCCCGCTGCAAATGTGGACAAGATGCGCATGGGCATGCCCCTGACCGACGACGACCGCTGGCCATGGCTGGACCGGGTGGTCGAGGTGCTGACCAAGGATGCCCCAGTCATCGTCGGCTGCTCCGCCCTGCGCCGCGCCTACCGGGACCGGCTGCGCAAAGGCGCGGGCGGGCGGGTGCATTTCATTCACCTGACCGGCAGCCGGGACCTGATCGCCAGCCGCATGGCCGCACGGACCGGGCATTACATGCCGTCCAGCCTGCTGGACAGCCAGTTCGCCGCCCTTGAACCCCCGGGGCCGGATGAGGCGCTGACCATCGACATCGACCAGCCGCTTGCCGCCATCATCGCCACCGCTGCCAAAGGACTGACGCCATGACCGACACAATCGCCCTGATCGGAGCAGGTGCCATGGGTGGGGCCATTGGCGCGCGTCTGGTGGCCACCGGCACGCGGCTGGTGGTCTTCGATCTTGACCCCGCCAAGGTGGCTCCCCTCATCGCGACAGGCGCAACCGCAGCACCCTCAGCCGCCGCCGCCGCGACGGGTGCGCGGGCGGTCATCCTGTCCTTGAACGCCCCTCACATCGTGCGCGCCGCCGTCTTCGGTCCCGCTGGCGTCGCCGAAGGTGCCGCCCCCGGCACGCTGATCATCGACATGTCCTCAATTGACCCTGCGGCGACCAAGGCGCTTGCCGTCGATGCCGCCGCCAAAGGCCTGCATTGGGTGGACAGTCCCCTTTCAGGCGGCATCCCCAAGGCGGCGACGGGGGAGTTGACTCTGATGCAAGGCGGCGAGGCCGAAGCTGTGGCCGCCGCCCAAGCGATCCTGTCACAGGTCGCATCAAACCAGACCCGGATGGGCGGGCCGGGGGCGGGGCAGACCACCAAGCTGATCAATCAGGTCCTGTGCGGGTTGGGCTTTTTGGCGGTGGCCGAGGCGACAGCGCTGGCCGAAGCCGCAGGCGTGGATGTCACGATGATCCCGCAGGCCTTGCGCGGTGGCCGGGCTGACAGCGCCATCCTGCAGGAATACATGCCCCGCTTTGCCGCCCGCGACTATCGCCGCACCGGGCGGATCGACAACATGGTCAAGGACCTGAACGGGGCCGCTGACCTTGCGCGCCTGACCCACACGCCCATGCCCCTGACCGCGCTGTGCGCCGAAGTGCACCGGATGCTGACCGCCGCAGGCCTTGGTGGCGAGGATCAGGCCGCGTTGATGGAATTTTTCAAGGGTCCGAACAAGGAACAGTTCAAATGATCACCCGTTATGCCCTTTTCGAAGGCACCGTCGCCCCCGGCCAGACGCAGGCCTTCCGTGACGCGGTTCTGGCCGAGATCCTGCCCGTCTGGCGCCGCTTTCCCGGGGCGCTGGCGATCCATGTCACCTTTGCCGACGACCGTGACGAGGGTGCGCCAGAGTTTCCGCTGATCCTTGCCATCGACTGGCCCGACCGCGCCACGGTGGACGCGTTTCTGGACCATCCGATCCGCAAGGAAGGCCGCGCCGCGACCGAAGGCGTGCTGTCGCGCTTTTTCACCGGGCGCATTCACCACCACGTCACCACCGCCCACAGCTTCGACCCAGTGTAAGCGGCGATGGAATTGCTGGATTTTCATCCCGGTTAACGATAACAAACCGGGATGACCACCAGCCGCAAGTCCCCCACCATGGCCGATGTCGCCCGCCTTGCGGGGGTGTCGCCGATGACCGTTAGCCGCGCCTTCAAGACCGACAGTTCGGTCAGCGACGCCACGCGCGATGCCATCCTTAAGGCGGCGGATGATCTGGGCTATGTGTTTGACAGCACCGCCTCTGCCTTGCGGTCGCAAAAGACAGACTTCATCGCCGTCACCATTCCGTCAATCAACAACGCCAACTTTGCCGAAACCGTGCGCGGGCTGTCCGAAGGTCTGAAATCGCGCGGCTTGCAGATCCTCTTGGGCTACACCGACTATGACATGGCCGAGGAAGAGCGACTGATCGAACAGTTCCTGCGCCGCCGCCCCGAAGCCATTGTCGTGACCGGCGGCCAACATACGCCGCGCGCCCGTCGGATGCTGGAAAACGCGGGCATCCCGGTGATCGAAACCTGGGATCTGCCCGAAGATCCGATCGGCCATGTCGTGGGCTTTTCCAACGCCAGCGCGGTGCGCGGCATGGTGGATCACTTCGTGGCCAAGGGCCTGACGCGCATCGCCTTTATCGGCGGCGACACCACGCGGGACACCCGTGGCGCTGACCGTCGCGCCGGGTTCATCGCGGCAATGCAGGCGCATGGACTGGATGCAACCCGGCTTGTAGCCGCCGGAGTGCCGCCAATTTCGATGCGGGAAGGTGCAGAAGCAATGGGGCACCTGCTGGACACTTTGCCCGACACCCAAGCGGTGATCTGCGTGTCCGACCTGTCAGCCTTCGGTGCCCTTACCGAATGCCAGAGGCGCAGGGTTGGTGTTCCCGACAGGCTGTGGATCGCGGGCTTTGGCGATTATGAGATCGCCGAGATCGCCGTTCCGACCCTGACCACGATCAACCCTTTCCCGCGCGAAATCGGCGCCCGGACCGCCGAACTGATCCTTGGCCTGCTTGATGGCCAAGATGGCCTGCCGGCACTGATAACCATTTCACCAGCGCTCCTGATCCGCCAGTCGACAGGTTAAGCGTGCAGGGCTCCGGCCGGTGTGGCGGTCCTAGCCATGAGTATGCGAAAGGGCCCTTTATCGGCGCCTTGGGGTCAGGTCCTTTTGACCCTGCGAGACGGCAGGTTGCATCTGCAGGCCCGCGTCCGATCGCTGGGCAACCTGGCGTGTTATGCCGCCAGAACTCCGAGCGAACCTGCGGGGGCCGGGAGCACGAGCGCCGCCCAGCGGCGCAAGCGCGTTGGGTCCGATATTGGAAACGGAGCTTGCTGGGCTAGAACCGACTCTGCGGTTTGCCAGTATGCTTTGGATATTGTCTGGACACTGCTTAGCCCGATCCAGGTGTCAGCCGAAATCAAAAAAAGGGTGCCCGTTCCCGGACACCCTCCCCGCCCCCGAAAGGCGACAATCCTTACCCGAACACCCGCCCCAGCGCCGCATCAATCGCGCCGGTGATCTCGTCGATATCATCCGGCGTGGCAATCAGTGCGGGCGACAGGCACAGCGTGTTGTTGAACCCCGGCACCGACCGGTTGGTCATGCCGATGATCACGCCCTGGGCCATGCAGTCGGCCACCACAGCGGCGACCTTCTTTTCGTCCATCGGTTCTTTTGTCGCGCGGTCGGCGACCAGTTCGGCCCCAAGGAACAGGCCCTTGCCGCGCACTTCGCCAATGACCTTGTGCTTGTCCATCAGTGCCTGCAGGTTTCCAAGGCAACGGTCGCCCATCGCCAACGTGTTGGCCAAAAGCCCCTCGTCCTCGATGATCCGCATGTTCTCCAGCGCTGCCGCCGGGCCTGCGGTGCAACCGCCAAAGGTGCTGATATCGCGGAAATAGCTGAGCGGGTCGGCGGCGTCGTCCTTGAACTTCTCGAAGACCGCTTCGGTCGTCACCGTGCAGGAGATCGCCGCATAGCCAGAAGCGACGCCCTTGGCCATGGTCACGAAGTCGGGCTGGATGCCGTAGTGCTGATAGCCGAACCAGACCCCGGTGCGGCCGACGCCACACACAACCTCGTCGATATGGAGGAGGATGTCGTACCTGCGGCAAATCTCCTGCACCCGCTCCCAATAGCCCTTGGGCGGGACGATCACGCCGCCGCCTGCGGTCACCGGTTCAAGCACCAGACAGCCGATCGTGTCGGCACCTTCGCGCAGGATCACCTCTTCGATGGCATCCGCCGCGCGTTCCCCATAATTTTCCACGTCCCACTGCGCCCGGTATTCCAGGCAATGCGGGACCATGACAAACCCGTCCGGAAACGGCCCGTACTGGGCGTTCCGTTGCGCCTGACCGCCGCTGGCAAGGGCGGCGATGGTGGTGCCGTGGTAGTCCCGCTCACGGTACAGAATCTTCCACTTCTTGCCGCCGTGATGCCGGTGCGACATCTGGCGGACCATCTTGTAAACCTTCTCGTTCGCTTCCGAGCCCGAGTTGGAATAGTAAACGCGCGTCATCCCCGGCATCTTTTCGATCAGTCGCTTGGCAAAGATCGCCCCGGGGATCGAACCTGCCGACCCGGCGAAATAGTTCAGCTTGACCAGCTGGTCGCGCACCGCATCGGCAATAGACGTGCGCCCGTAGCCGACGTTGACCGTCCAGACCCCGCCCGAGACCGCGTCAAGATGTTCCTTGCCCTTGGCGTCCCAGACCCGCATTCCCTTGCCCTCGACGATGACGCGGGGATCGACGGTCTCATACTGCTTGTGCTGCGACAGGTGGTGCCAGACATGGACGCGGTCGGCCTCGACCACCTGACCGATGTCGTTCATTCCGCTTAGGCCTTCCATGAGGCGTCCTTTCATCAAAAACCAATCCCCATCATCGGGGAACATCTGCTGACAGCTTAGGGCCAGAGCGGCCCACCCGCTATAGCCAGAACGCCGCAGAGCGCACAAAACTGCGGCATCATGCTGGGTTGTGGCCGCATGCGCGTTAGGTGACTGTGGCGACAAGTCAAAGAGCAAGGAAGCGTTCGGGTGCTGAAGGTTGACGAGGTCCGAAAGTCCTACGCCACCGCCGAAGGCCGGGTGTCGGTGCTGGGCGGGGTCAGTCTGGCGCTTGGGGCAGGGGAAAGTCTGGCGCTGACCGGCGAATCCGGCAGCGGGAAAAGCACGTTGTTGCACCTGATTGCGGGGTTGGACGCGGTGGACGGCGGTGAGATCACGGTGGCGGGACAGCCTCTGTCGGGCCTTGGCGACGCCGGGCGCGCGGGCTTGCGGCGGGGACATATCGGGCTGGTGTTCCAGCAGTTCAATCTGATCCCCTCGCTGGACGTGGCCGCGAACCTGTCGTTTCAGGCCCGCCTTGCCTGTCGACACGATCGCGACTGGACCGCGCATCTGGCCGAGGCTTTGGGGCTGACCCCGCTTTTGCAGCGCTACCCCGAGCAGTTGTCCGGCGGCCAGCAGCAGCGGGTGGCCATCGGCCGGGCGCTGGCGGGACGACCCGCGCTGATCCTTGCGGATGAGCCGACGGGCAATCTGGACGAAGGCTCCAGCGATGCGGTGATGGGTCTGATGCTGGCGCTGGTGGCACGGGCGGGGGCCAGCCTGTTGATGGTCACCCATTCCGACCGGCTGGCGGCGCGGCTGGACCGGCGGCTGCATTTGCGGGCGGGGCGGATTCAGTCGTGATAAGGGCGGGCCTTCAGGCGCTGTGGTCGCATTGGCGGCGGCATCCGTTGCAACTGGCGATGCTGGTCCTCGGTCTGGCCGTGGCTACAGCCCTTTGGACCGGCGTGCAGGCGATCAACGCCGAGGCCCGGGCCGCCTATGACCGCGCTGCCGGAGTGTTGGGGCAAGATCGGCTGGACCGGCTGGTGGCCAGTGACGGCACGCTGACGGTTGCTGACTTTGCCAGCCTGCGCCGGGCGGGCTGGCCGGTCTCGCCGCTGCTGGAGGGGCGCATCGCCCCCGGTCTGCAGGTCATCGGGGTTGAACCCCTGACCCTTCCGCGCGGGGCGGCGCTTCCCGGACTGCCGGGGCTTGGGACGGACACTCTGCCCGCGTTTCTGACTGGAACCTTGGCGCTGGCCGCCCCCGAAACCCTTGCCCGGCCCGATGTCGCCACCGCTTTGGCAGGCCTGACCGCCTCCCCTGCCCCCGATCTGCCCCCGATGACTTTGGTCGTCGACATTGCGCTGGCCGAGGCATTGTTGCAGACCCCCGGCCAGATCACCGCGCTGATCCTTGATCCCGACCGCGCCTTGCCGGGGCCGGTGCCGCCGGGGTTCACGCTGAAGCCCGCAACCAAGGATGCCGGGCTGGCGCGGCTGACCGAAAGTTTTCATCTGAACCTGACCGCTTTCGGCTTTCTGGCGTTTGCCGTCGGCATCTTCATCACGCATGCCGCCATCGGCATGGGTTTTGAACAACGCCGCCCGATGATCCGCACCCTGCGCGCCTTGGGAATGCCGGTCGGGACTCTGTGCGCGCTGGTGCTGGCCGAAATGCTGGTGCTGGCGCTGATCGCCGGGGGTGTCGGGGTGATGCTTGGCTATGGCGTTGCCGCGGCCCTGTTGCCGGATGTCGCGGCGACCTTAAGCGGGCTTTATGATGCGCCGGTGCCGGGGCGGCTGGAGCTGCGGGCCTCATGGGTTCTGGCCGGGATCGGCATGGCGCTTGCGGGGGCGCTGGTGGCTGCCGGTCAGGGGCTGGTGCAGGTCTGGCGGATGCCACCCCTGGCCAGTGCCCGCCCGCGCGCCTGGGCGATGGCGGGGGCCGGGGCAGCGCGGCTGCAGGCGCTGGCGGGTCTGGGACTGCTGGCCTTGGCAGGCCTTGCATTGGGGGTCGGAGACGGGCTTGCCGCCGGGTTTGCGGTGCTGGCGGGGCTGCTGCTTGGTGCGGCGCTGGTCTTGCCACGGTTGCTGGCCTTGGCGCTGGCCCTTGCCACACGGCGGTCACGCGGGGTGATGGCGCAATGGTTCTGGGCCGATACGCGCCAGCAACTGCCGGGCCTGTCGCTGGCGCTGATGGCGCTGTTGCTGGCGCTGGCCGCCAATACCGGAGTTGGCACCATGGTCGGCAGCTTCCGCGCCACCTTTACCGGCTGGCTGGACCAACGTCTGGCCTCCGAGCTTTACCTTTATACCGAAACGCCCGCGCAGGCTGCTGAAATCACCGACTGGCTGGCCCCCCGGGTCGATGCGATCCTGCCGATCACCCTGGCGACGGCCCCCCTGTCCGGCCAACCGGGCGAGGTTTATGGCATCATCGACCACGCCACCTACCGCGACAACTGGCCACTTCTGCAGGCCGCTCCGGGGGTGTGGGAGGCTGTCGCAAGCGGCAAGGGCGTGCTGATCAACGAACAACTGTCGCGACGGGCGGATCTGGGGCTTGGGTCCACGGTCGACCTGCCCGGTGGCGCGCTGCCGGTGGTCGGCGTGTTCTCTGACTATGGCAATCCCTTGCCGCAGGCCATTGTCGGGCTGGCCAGCTTTCAGGCCCGGTTCCCGCAGGCCGAAACGCTGCGCTTTGCCCTGCGGTTGCCGCCTGCAAAGGTGGCCGCCCTGTCCAGCGACCTGCGCGCCGCGTTCGACCTGCCCGAAGGTGCGCTGGTCGATCAGGCCGCGATCAAGGCCCTTTCGCTGCGGGTGTTCGATCGCACCTTTGCCGTCACCGGGGCCCTGAACGCCCTGACGCTGGGGGTCGCCGGGCTGGCGATGCTGGCCAGTCTTCTGACCCTGTCGGCGCAAAGGTTGCCGCAACTTGCCCCGGTCTGGGCGATGGGGCTGACGCAATCGCGGCTGGCGGCGCTGGACTTTGTGCGAACGCTGGTGCTGGCCCTGGCTGTGGCGGTGGTGGCGTTGCCCTTGGGGCTGGCGCTGGCCTGGGTCCTGTTGGCGGTGGTCAACGTCGAGGCCTTTGGCTGGCGTCTGCCGATGCAGGTCTTTCCCGGCGACGCGATGCGCTTGTTTGCCATGGCGGCCGGGGCCGGGGCTGTCGCCGGTCTTTGGCCCGCGCTGCAGCTGATGCGCCGCCGTCCGGCCGATCTTTTGCGGGTGTTCGCCAATGAACGTTAAAGCCGTCTTCCTGTGGCTTTGGCTTTGCTCCGGTGCCTTTGCGCAGGGCTTTGCCGACATGGGGGCAAATGTCGAGGGCTTTGCTCTGCCCGATCCGGCCCATGTGCTGGCGTTTCCCGCCGACCACGCCGCCCACCCCGGCTTTCGCATCGAATGGTGGTATCTGACCGCCAATCTGGCCGGGGCGGACGGGACCCAATACGGCGTGCAATGGACACTCTTTCGCAGCCAGACCGCACCCGTGGTCGGGACCGGCTGGCAAAGCAGCGAGGTCTGGATGGGCCATGCCGCGATCACCACCCCCAGCGACCACCTTGTCGCCGAGCGTCTGGCGCGCGGCGGGATCGGGCAGGCCGGGGTGACCTTGGGGGACGACGCGCCGTTCGACGCCTGGATCGACGATTGGCAAATGCTGTCGACCGCGCCCCCCGGGGCTGACCCGCTGGACCGGTTGCACCTGACTGCTGCGGGCAAGGACTTTGGCTATGCCCTTGATCTTGAGGCGCAAGGCCCGCTGGTCCTGCAGGGCGACGCGGGCTATTCGGTGAAATCCGACGGCGGGCAAGCCAGCCATTACTATTCGCAGCCCTTCTATGCCGTCGAGGGCCAGCTTGATCTGCCCACCGGCCCCGTCGCGGTCACCGGAACCGCTTGGGCGGACCGCGAGTGGTCGTCGCAACCCCTTGCTGCCGATCAGACCGGCTGGGACTGGTTCTCGCTGTCCTTTGACAGCGGCGAGAAACTGATGGGCTTCGTTCTGCGCGATGGGGGCGCGGGCTATGCCTCGGGCACCTGGATCGCCGCTGACGGCACGCCCGAACCCTTGCCACCGGGGGCTTTGGTGGCGGACCCTTTGGACCTTGCCACCGTGGCGGGGCGGGACATTCCGGTCACCTGGCGCCTGCGCCTGCCCGACCGCGGTCTGGATGTCCGGCTGGACGCCCTGAACCCCAACGCCTGGATGTCCACGACGATCCCCTATTGGGAGGGGCCGGTCAGCGTCAACGGCAGCCACCCCGGGCGCGGCTATCTGGAGATGACCGGCTACTGACCCTCGGCTTTTGCCCCTTGGTGCCCGGTGATTTTCCGTTTCGGCAGGTCGCGGAACCCGAAATCTGCGCTCACCTTGTCGGAACAGCCTTGCAGCCATCCCGGCAAAACCCTATGACACAACGGCTCTGGCGGGTTGGCGGAGAGGTTACGCAGCGGATTGCAAATCCGTGAAGATCGGTTCGATTCCGATACCCGCCTCCAAAATTTCCGATGACCCATTCATTTTAATGGGATTTTGGTATCAAAAGCCCCGCTCGCCTACCTACTCCACTAAAAATCAGTGCCGAACTTGTGCGCCCGGTTGCGCGGCCTCCATCCTTTGCGCCGAAGAACGCGACCTGCTGCCCGTGCGCGACGCCTGCTATGACGGCGACGGCTTGCCGAACAAGATCCGGCTTGACGTTAAGGCCCGAAAGAACCGCAATGACCCAGCTTTTTGTCGCGATTGACGAAGGCGACGCGTCCATCGAGATCAGGGACCCGCAGGTCAACGAACAACAGACGCGTTTCAAAGCCGTTGGGCGGCGACGAACCCAATCACAGCAAAGGGGCGGCCGAAGGCCCTGTTGCCAACCCCGGCCAGTCGCGCCCGCAGGAATTCACCGGGCCTTCCCAGACCCGCTACCTGCGCTCTCGCCCTGTTCAAGAACAAGCCTTGCAAACTTGTCCCAGCCGAGGGTCTTGCCAAAGGCGGCAGCACCCTGCCCAAGCCTCGTGGTCTCAGGCCGGGTCAGGCCCGATATGACGCGCGCCAGTGCGTCCGGGTCCGCCGCAGGGAACAGGATGCCGCTTTCTCCGTCGCGGATGGTCGCGGCAAGGCCGGGCAGATCGCTTGCCAGCACTGCCCTGCCGTATTGACAAGCCAAAGGAACAATACCCGAGCCGGTTACCGACCGGTAAGGCAGCACGACTGCATCCGCACGCTCGAACAGGCTCGCGGTCAAGGCGTCACTTGCATAACCGGGGCGCAGATCAATCCGGTCCGTCAGTCCAGAATCGCGGATCTGGGCTTTGCAATCCTCCAGCCCATGCCAGAACTCTCCGGCGATGGTCAGGCGACAGTCCTGACGACCGCTCAACTTCAAAGCCCGGATGGCGACATCAAGCCCCTTGTAGGGGCGGACAAGGCCGAAGAACAAAAGCTCCAACGCGGCCTCCCGGGGCAAAATCTCACGGGCGGCCGGGAAATCGTCGAAGACCGGATGGGGAAAGCAGCTGACCTTTCGGCCCGGGCAAGCAATGCGGATCTGGTCGGCCAGAGCTTCATTATGGGTCACAAAGCGGGTCGCTGGCACCATGGCCATCAGGTTCAGCCGGTTCTTCCACCAGCGCGCTTCGTGATCAAAGGCGTTGTGGACGATGGCGCAGGTTTCAATCCCGGATCTGCGTATTCCTCCAAGAATAATGCGCAGAGCCGGGGCGACAAAGAACGTCCAGACCGGGTAGATCACCAAATCCGGCTTCCAGGCCCGAATCTCATGCAGGCAACGCCACCATGACAAAGGGTTCACCCCATCCAGGTCGCGGGAAACCGTCAAATCTTCCGGCGCGACAAGATCCACCGAAGTTTCAGAATCACCGGGATAAAGCCAGGCCGGATATTGCCGCCGGAAAGACCAGATACGCACATCGCAGTCGTCCCGGCTGACAATGGCGCGGGCGGTGGCCTGGCTGTGGCGCGCGATGCCGCTGCGGGTGGGGGGCAAGGGCGCAAGCATGGCAATCTTGCGGCGGCGGATCGGGGTCAACGGGAAATCCCCCGTTCATCTGCGATCGGGGCAGGTGCGCGCAGCGCCACACGGCGCCAGACAAGGCCGATCAGGAAGGAAAGCAGATCGGCGAAGGTCGTCGCAATGCGAAGATAAAGGGCTGCGGCTACGGCAACCCCTTCACCGCAATAGGGGGCGAGAAGCACGACCAGGATCGCCTCCCGGACACCTAAGCCGCCGGGGGCACCGGGGGTCACCGTTCCAATGATCCAGGCACTGGCATAAACCCCGGTCACGAACAGGTAAGGCTGCGGAGCCTCGGTCACCAATGCCTGCAGAACCAACCAAAGGACAACGCCAAGGACTGCAAGATTGGCGACACATATCAGAATGATCGTGCAAACCGCACGCAAACCGGGGAACGCTTGCTTCAACCGGGATCGCATTCGACGCCAGGCGGCAAACCCTGCCATGACCAGAACGAGCCCAAGCGCAAGAAATGCAGGGCCTGCACCGCTGCGGTCGGAAATCCATGGCGCCAGACGGTCAGCAAGCGGCAAAGGCGCTGTCAGTATGATACTTGCGCCAATCACCGCCGCCACCAGCAACGAGGTGGCCATCTCGATCACAATCGCAATCGAGGCCGAAGCAACCGCACAACCACGCAAACGGGCAAGCCCGACCCGTCCCAAATGATGCGCGAAATTCCCCGGCAGATACTTTCCGAATTGTGACAGCATGAGAATCCAGATCGCTTCGGAAAGCCGACTTTCCTCGCCCATCGCCCGGATCAGGACATGAAACCCAAGGCCGGTGAGTATCATTCCCGCCTGAAGCACAATCACCAACAGCAGCAGTAGCCCCACAAGAGCCGGGTTCTTCAGTAAGGTCAGAATATCCGGTCCCTGCCGCAACACGGCATAGGCGAACCAGATTGCGCTGATCAGCACGACCGCAACCGACAGCAGTCGGATCGGCGTTCGCCGGTGCAGCGGAAGGCTTTGCTTCGCAATAGCCGCACTGGTCGCATTGGGCAGACCGTTCATGGCGCTGTGGCACCTTTGATCGGGGTGCCGGTAACCACATGCGTCGGGATGAAGGTCATGAACGGGCGCAAGAATGCCGATGGCAGGCGCGCCAGAATCCAGCCCTTCGGACCTGTCATCTCATCCCTGGCCATAAGACGCAAAGCCTCAAGCGTCACATCCTGGGCCGAAAGCCCCGCCTCGCGAAACAGTCCAAGCAAGGCGCGACGCGAAAGCGGGGTGCAATCGTAATGACTGCCGCGACCGGTCAGGCGGACATAATACGACGCAAGTGGCAGCGGAAGCCAGCTAAGCAGCGGAAGGCCGAAGTGATGCTCCATCACCTGCCAGCGGTTCGGCACCGCCAGATAGACCATACCGCCGGGCTTCAGCACCCGGGCAATCTCTTGCAGATGGCGCAACTGGGCATCGCGCAGCCCCACATGCTCGATCACATGGTTGGTGATGACGACGTCAAAGTCAGAGCCGGAAAAGGGCAGGATTTCACCACTGATCCTGACAAAGCTGATTCCGTCAGTCTGAAGCGGTTTGATCTGGTCCACGGCGACAACCTCGCCCTCCGGGCCGACCTGGCTGGCAAGATAACGCGCAATATGACCCGAGCCCGCGCCGATATCCAGAATCCGCTTGCCGCGCATATCCAGACGCCGGGAAAGGATGGCCGCAATCTTCTGTGCCTTGTGGTTACGCGACGACGCGTCAAGAATGGCATGCGGCGCGCGCTTGGCCTGTGCAGGGTCAGAAGTCTGCATAGAAGCCTCCGTCAGGGATATTCGCCCGTTCTTCCTCCGGCACGGCCAGGATCAGGGTAACAGCCGTTTCCCCGTTCCCGCCTGTGGTGAAGACCAGCGGGCCGGTCCTCAGATCGACAATACCTCCCGGTCCGACGGTCTGGCCGTTCAGGATCACCGGCCCCTCGGTCAGCACTTGGTAACGGCCGGCAATCAGGATCGCGGTCTCTTGCGGCCCCGGCCCGACAACAAGGTTCTTGCCCGCCAGCCAGACCGGCCCACTGAAATGCACGTAGTTCTGGAACAGCGCCTTCTGATCAGCGGGCAGAAGTCCTGCATTGGCGGAGTGCCGCCCTTCCAGCGCCGCCAAAAGTGCCGCCGAGGTTGCAAGCACGAACGGAGGTTGCCTTTCGCGGATCAGGTTGGCAAAGACCGGAATGCCGGCATCGCGGTATTTCTGCAGGCCCCATCCCGACAGGAAGGGTCCTGCCTTCGAAAACTCGGGCAAGGCTGCGCTGCGATCAATGTAGGCGACAGGCGTGGGAAAGATGCGGCGAAGAGCATCGGTTGTCATGCGCTGGTCTGAATTTCCCTCGCCGGTGGCGCGCAGAAATTGGGCACCGACAGCCATGGACATCCACAGCATTACTACAGTTGACACGCGCTTGTGGGCCAACAACCCCGACAGCCCGACGCCCGCAACCACCATCAACGGCGGAGTGATGAACGGAAAGAAGTAGGGAAACGCATTGCGGTAGACCAGCACCGAGAACAACGGCGCCGTCATGAGGAACAGCACCAGCCATGACCGAAGTGTCCCGTCAGCCCATGATGTCGCACGCAGACCTGCAAGGACCATCAGCACCGCGCCAATCGCCGGAAGGCTGAATCTGGCCCAGTCCACCACGATCTGCTGTCTGGGCAAGAAGCCGTTATTCAGCACGCCGGTAAAAAGGGCATCCGACAGCGACGCAGCCGAGCCTTCGGTCTGTGCGGTATTAAGCCCTTGTGCGTGGCAAAGGTGAAGAGTTGCGGCAAGTGCGAGTGTTGCCATCCCCGCGATCACCATGCGCAGCGGAACACCTTTTTCTTGGGCGCGCCAGATCAGGGGGGCAAGGAACACCGGAAACCACAACGCAGATTTCACCGAGATCACCAGCGCAAGCGCGGTGGCAAAGGCCGCAAGGCAGAACCAGTAAAGCCCGTTTCTGGTGAAAAGGATCGTGATCGCCGCCATCAGCAGGAAAGCCAGAACGGGATCGGCACGAAAGCTGGCGGCGTGGATGGTCACATATCCCGAAGTGAGGAAAGACGCCGCCGCCAGCAGTCCCGCGATCCCCGCGTCCGAAATGTGCCTGGGGCCTGAAACTCCGTCCAGGACAAGTCGTCGCGTCAGCGCAAATGTCATTGCGGCGGTGCCGACCACTAGCGCCAGCATCACGGCGCGGCCGGCAGTGATCTGGGTCAGGCCTGTATCGGGAAACCATGCAAGCCAACTGAACAGTCGCACATGCAAGGTCTGAAAGGCACGCACCGGCTCGCCCCGCAGGAATTCATGCACGAGTTGAAGGAAATGGAACTCGTCCCAGTTCACGTTATGCGTGACAACCGTGATGCCCATCGCAATGATCTGCACCGCAACAAGGATGCCAATCCAGAACCCGAAACGACGTGAGCTGTGGCTGCGATCCGTTATTTCAGGCGCTGGGTCTGACAACATGCCGCACTCGCTTCGCAGGTTGCATGCCGCTTCCTTCGTAGGGCAGATCGCGCAGCATGTCACGCGCACGGATGTCTTCCATCAAGAAGCGATTGGCAAGTATCAGGTCCGCTATGACGCCCGACACCGCGAAAAGGGCGGAAAGTCCGACCAATGCTCCGGACAGAACCAGTGACTGGACGTTTCCAGTCCCGCCACCATGGGCATAAAGCCACAGGAACCGCCCGATCCCGACAAGACCGGGCAAACCGGCCAGCAGCGAAAGCGTGAAAAAGAACCGCAGCGGTGCATACAGAATCGAAACGCGGATGATTGTCGTCATCGAACGCCGGACATAGTGCCCCATGGTGCGAAACAGTCGCGAAGGCCGTTCCACCCGGTTCACCCGCACCGGCACCGAGACCATCCGCAACCGCTTGCGTCCGGCCTGAATGATGGTTTCAAGCGTGTAGGAATAGGTGTTGGTGACATAAAGCTGCGCCGCCGCTTCGCGGCTATAGGCACGAAACCCGCTCGGGGCATCGGGAATATCGGTGCCACTGGCTTTCCTTACCACCCAACTGCCGATGTATTGCAGATTGCGCTTGAGCAGCGAAAAGCTTTCGATCTCGCTGATCGGTCGCGAGCCGACCACGATCTGCGCTTTCCTAGCAAGGATCGGCGCGACAAGCGCTGCGACATCCTCGCCGCAATACTGGTTGTCAGCGTCGGTATTGACGACGATATCTGCGCCCAGGCGCAAAGCCTCTTCCAGGCCAGCCATGAAGGCTCTCGCCAGACCACGGTTGGTGCCAAGGCTTAGAACGTGATCCGCGCCAGCCTGGATCGCCCGTTCCACCGTTGCATCTGTCGAACCGTCGTCAATCAACAGCACCTCGACCAGCGATATGCCGGGGATCCTGCGCGGCAAGCCAAGGATCGTGGCTTCGATCGTCTCTTCCTCGTTCAAAGCCGGAATCTGGATGATAAGCTTCATTTTGATACCTTGCCGCTGTCCTGTCCAAGGGCCACCAGAACGCAGACCCTTGTCGGATAATGCGGCGTATCTAGGACCAAAACATGCTTGGGACCAAGCCCTGGTTTGCGATGGAACGCTGATTGCTACCACTCGGCCAAATGCCCTCTGTCTGCCGACCGATCAAGGGCCTTTGACAAACGGAAAGAACGACCAAGGTTAAAGACCGATCAAACGGACAAAAACTGGTCGCATGCAAGAAATGGTTGCGGTCTGCACGACATCTCACTTGCATTTGCTCAGTTGAAGCCGATTGCGTTGCAATCCTGCCACGTGGCGGCAAACTGTTGACCCTTACGATAAAAGGGGATGGAGCCATCCATTCCTCACGCTATAGTGGTGTGCAATAGACGAGAGGCGCCCACAATCCGCACGTCCGGTTCGGCCCCGTGACCAACGGGGACGTAAAGAGGGTCGAGGCAGAACAGAAGTGGCGCAAAACCGGAGGCGGCATTGATCGGCAGATTCATATTGGGAATGGTCTCGGGTGGTATCCTGGTGACGGGCGGGCTGGTTGCCAGCGCGGCCCTGTTCCCGATGCGCGCGACCGAAGTGACCGATGTCGCCAAGCTTGAGGCGCCTACCGCGGCAATTCCGGCCGAAGATGCCAGCACCGAAGTTGTTCAAGATCCGGTGACCGAACCCGAACCGGTAGTCGAGCCGGAGTCGGAATTGGTTGTGGCCAAAATCCCTGCCCCGGAGGCAGAAGCTTTGGCCGAAGCCGCGTCCACGGAACCTGCCCCCGAAGCGTCAGAAGCGCCCGAGGCGACAATAGTTCCCGAAATCGTTGCCGACCCTGTAGTCGAAGCACCAGCCGCCGAAGTCGCGGCTGAACCTGCGCCCGAACTTGCACCCGAGCCCGTCATCGAGCCCGAGCCCGCCGCAGTCACAGCCCCCGAGGCTGATCCGGCGCCTGCAGCAGACCCCGAACCTGAACCGCTACCCGCTGTGGAACCCGAGATTGCCGAGGTGGCGCCTGAAGCGGACCCAGCCTATATGCCCGGATCCCGGTCAAAGCCGCTTCCCGGTGCCGACGAACCGACAACGCCCTCCGTAGGATCCGAAGCCGATGTTACCCCTGAACCCGGCTCGACACTGGAACCGACGCCTGGTCTTGACGCGGCCCCCGAAGGCGTCGTCGTTGGCCGTTTGCCCAAGATCGAAGATCAAACCGAGGGCGCAGAAGGGGACGTAGAAGTCGCAGGCGAGGCTGCCGATGCACCCGAAGCATCCACCGATGCGCAGCCAATTCTGGCCTATGCGTCCCCATTCGAAAACCCGGATGCAAAACCGGTTCTTGCCGTGGTTCTGATCGACAGCGGTGCTGCGGATCTGGACCGGGCGGCACTGGCCGTCCTGCCCTTTCCGGTCAGCTTTGCCCTTGACCCGCTGGATCCTGCCACTCCCGAGAGGGCAGCGCTTTACCGGGCAGCGGGCCGCGAAGTTGTAATTCTTGCCACAGGCATCGCCTATGGTTCGCAAGCTTCGGATGTCGAGGTCGCTTTTCAGTCTATGGCGCAAAACTTGCCCGAAGCCGTCGCGGTGATGGATCTGGCAACGCCGATGTTCCAGAACCAGCGCCCTCTGGCCAGCATCGTTGTTCCGGTCGTGGCCGCACAGGGGCGCGGGCTTTTGACTTGGGATCAAGGGCTTAACGCCGCCGATCAGGTCGCCCGGCGCGAAGATGTCGCGGCTGCGGTGATCTTCCGCGATCTCGCTTCGTCCGGCACCGATACCCTGGCGATCCGCCGCATTCTGGACCGCGCCGTGTTCAAGGCGGGACAGGACGGTCGCGCCGTTGTGGCCGGGACCGCCACGGCGGAAACGGTGGCGGCGTTGCTGGAATGGTCAGTCGAAGGTCGTGCTGCGACGATTGCGCTGGGTCCGCTGACGGCGGCCATGCAGGTCGACTGATCCCGGTCTTTTTCAGCTAAGGCGGCTGCGGAAAATCCCGCGCCTGTCCGGCGCGGGAGTCCGTCCCGAATGGACTTTTGAGCCGAAGCAGTGGAGCCTCTAAAATTTTTTCGCCGAAAAATTTTAGAGCGATTGGATCGTGTCGATTCAAGTCGAACTATTCTTAGCTGTTCCGACGTCCGGCAAAGCGGCCCGCATCCTCGGCTGCTCGGCGCAAGGCGTTGGATTTGTTTACGGTTTCTTGATACTCAGCCTCGGGGTCGCTGTCATAGACCACACCCCCGCCTGCCTGCACATACAAGGTCTCGTCCTTCAGGACCGCCGTGCGCAGGGCGATGCAGAAGTCCATCTCGCCATTGGCGGCAAAATAGCCGACGCCACCGCCATAGATGCCGCGCTTTTCCGGCTCCAACTCGTCGATGATCTGCATCGCGCGGACCTTGGGGGCCCCCGACACGGTGCCCGCAGGCAGTCCCGCCAGCAGAGCCGACAGGGCGTCTTCGCCGTCGGCAATCTCGCCCACCACGTTCGACACGATGTGCATGACGTGGCTGTAGCGTTCGATGATGAAGGTTTCGGTCGGGCGCACCGTCCCCACCTTTGCCACCCGCCCCACGTCGTTGCGGCCAAGGTCCAGAAGCATCAGGTGTTCGGCGCGTTCCTTGGCATCGGCCAGAAGGTCAGCCTCCAACGCGCGGTCCTCATCCGGTGTGGCCCCGCGTTTGCGAGTGCCCGCGATAGGGCGCACAGTGACTTCGCCGTCGCGCAGACGGACAAGGATTTCCGGGCTGGCGCCGACGACCTGAAAGTTGCCGAAGTTGAAGAAGAACATGAACGGCGACGGATTGGTGCGGCGCAGGCTGCGATACAGCGCGAAGGGCGGCAGTTCAAACCGGTGCGACCAGCGCTGGCTGGGGACCACCTGAAAGATGTCCCCGGCGCGGATGTAGTCCTTGGCCTTCTCGACCGCCGCCTTGTAGCCCTCGTGGGTGAAGTTCGACCGAGGCGGGCCGACCGGGGCCACCTCGCCCAGATCGCGCGCGGCGGACGGACTGCGGTCCAGATCGCGCAGCGCGTCCATCACCCGTTCCGCCGCCTGTGCATAGGCCGCCCGCGCCGTGAGGCCCGACCCGGTCCAGGCGGGCGACACGACGGTCACATCGCCCTTGACCCCGTCCAGCACCGCAATAACCGAAGGCCGCAACAGCACCGCATCCGGCACGCCAATCGGATCGGGATTCACGTCCGGCAAGTGTTCGACCAGACGGATCATGTCATAGCCAAGATAGCCAAAAAGCCCGGCTGACACCGCAGGCAGGCCTTCGGGCATGTCGATGCGACATTCGGCGATGAGTGCGCGCAGGGTGTCCAAGGGGGCACCGTCCATAGCCGTAAAGGCCTGCGCGTCAAACCGCGCCTCGCGGTTGATTGCGGCCTGCGTGCCCCGGCATTGCCAGATCAGATCCGGTTTCATGCCGACGATGGAGTAACGCCCGCGCACCTCGCCGCCGGTCACCGATTCCAGCATGAAGGTGTCCGCGCGGGCATCGCCCAGCTTCAGCATCAGGCTGACCGGCGTGTCCAGATCCGCCGCCAGACGCGCGAACACGATCTGGTTCTGCCCGGCGTTCCAGCCTGCTTCAAACTCGGCAAAGCCCGGGGACAGTTGCATCAGGGCAAGCTCGCGTGGATGGCGTTGATCGCCGACTGGTCGATGGTTATCCCGGCTTCCAGAGTCAGCGCGGCGGTATAAGCCGCAAAGACATCCGTCGAGATCGCGCGCGCCAGTTCCGAAGCAAGATAGGCGCGTTCGGCCTCGGCTTCTTCACCGGTGGTGGCGGCGGCCTGAATGCTGTCGACCCGCAGCACACCGACGAAACCAGCGGCTTCGATCACCTTGACCCCGGCCTCGTCCATGGCGAAGACATCGGCGACCAGCCCGTCGGGCGTGCCTTCGATGACACCGTTGCGCGCCAGTTTCGGGGCTGCGTCGATGATGCCGAAGCTGCCAAAGGCGGCCCCGCCTTCGACGGCAGTCTTGATTTCGGCCGCGCGGGCGACCAGTGCCTTTTGCAGGGCATCCTTGCGCGAGGCTTCCGTCACCGCATCGCGCGCCTCGTCAAACGGGATCGGGGCGGCGGGCACGATTTCGTCCAGACGCAGGGCGACGACGCCGCCATCTTCCAGCACGATGGCCTCGGAGAAATCGCCCTCGGCCACAGCAGTCGCTGCATCGCGGAAGGCAGCGTAGCCTTCGACTGCGGCATCGCCCTGAACGCCCGGCACGAAATCCAGCGTCGCCAGTGTCAGCCCGGCGTCGGTGACCAGATCCTCCAGCGAGGCACCACTGGCCAGAAGGTCATCCACCGTCTCGACGCTGTCGGCGATGACCTTCTGCGCCGCTTCGAACTGCAGTTCCAGCGCGAGAGCATCACGCGCGGCGTCAAAGGTGGTTTCTTCGGCAGCGATGATCACCGGGACGCGGAAGAGCGCCGGGCCAAGGTCGGTCGCGACCGGACCGGCAACGCCGCCTTCGGCCAAGGCAAAGACCACATCCCCGGCTGCGCCAAGATCGTCCTTTGCGACATCGCCAAGGTCGATGGCATCCAGCGTCAGCCCGCGGTCGGCGACCAGTTCTTCGAACGCAGCCCCGCCGTCCAGTTTGGACCGGGCGGCATCGGCGGCGGCCTGATCGGGGTAGACCAGCCGTTCCACCACCCGCCGCTCGGGCGAGACGAATTCGTCGATCCGGTCGTCGTATACCTCGCGCAGCAGCGTCTCATCCACCGGCTGATCCTTGGCAATCGCGTCCGGTAGCAGCGACACATAGGTGATGCGCTTGGCCTCGGGTTTGGTGAAAAGCGCGATATTTGCCGTGTGATAGGCATTCAACTCGTCGTCAGTGGGCGCTGGCAGCGGCTGGATCAGGTCCGCCTCGGTAAGCCGCAATAGCGACACGCCGCGACGCTCGCCGATCCAGTCATAAAGCTTGCCTGTCATATCCGCAGGCGCGGTGATGCCCCCGGCAATCATGCCGCGCAGTAGGTCGCGGGTGACATCGCCGCGCAGGCCATTTTCAAACTCGGAGGAGCTTTGGTTCAGCCGGTCAAGCTGAAAGCCATAGACTTCGCGATCAAAGCTGCCCGAGACGCCCTTGAACGCGTCCATCGAGATCAGTTCCGTCGCCACCACCTCGTCACCGACCGACAGGCCGACATTCGCCGCCTCGTTGTCCATCGCGGCGCTGGCGGCAAGGTCCTGCAACACCTGACGGTCAAGGCCGAAGGCTAGCGCGTCCTGGGTCGAAAGCTGCTGGCCGAACTGCTCGGACACGGTGCGGACCTGATTCTGGAAAGTGCGGGCATAGGCGTCAGCACTGATCACCGCGCTGCCAACCCGGCCAACCTCGGTCACCCCACCGGAAAAGCTGGTGACCCCAAAGCCGCCAAGGCCAAGGATCAGCATCGCCATCAACAGCCAGACGGCCACTTCCGTCACCTTGCGCTTTGGCCGTCTTGTCTCTTCTTCAGCGGTCTTGGTCATGGGTGCGCCCTGTGGATTGCTTGGGATCAGGGAATAGTGGCAAGGGGTGCAAGTGGCAAGGCCACGAACACGCCTTCGATTGTCCTAGGGTTGGAACGCCGCCAGCCTGCGAAACACCTCGGCGATCCCTGCAACGTCGACATTGGCAAAGGCGATGCGGATCTGCCGCTTGCCCGCCTCTGACCCTGCGGGCTGGAACATGGTGCCCGGCAGCATCAACAGCGACGTGTCCGTCACCAGCCGCTTGCACAAAGCGTCCGACGCCATGTCGAACGGGTGTTCGACATAGGCAAAATAGGCACCGCAGCCCAGAAGCTTCCAGCCTTTCAGCGCGCCAAAGCCGTCAACCATGGCGCGGCGGCGCGACAGGATTTCGTCGCGTTCGCCTGCCAGCCACTGACGCAGGTTCCGCATCCCCCACAAGGCGGCAATCTGGCCAAGCTGGTTGGGACAGATCGCCACGGTATCCAAGAATTTCTCGACCTGAAACAACCGCGCGCGTGAGGCGGTGATGGACCCGACCCGGTGGCCGGTCAGCCGGTAAGCCTTTGAAAAGCTGTAAAGCTGCACCACGGTATCCGCCCAACCGGGATCGGTGAACAGATCATGCGGACAGCCGCCCATTTCAAACGAATGGCGGCTGTCGAAATCGCGGTAGGTCTCGTCCACAATCAGGGTCAGGCCATGGGCGCGGGCAAGGTCGCGGAAGGCGTCAAGGGTAGCGGCGGGATATTCCACCCCGCCGGGGTTGTTCGGGGTGACCAGAACAATCGCGCGGGTGCGGGGTGTGATCAGCGCCTCGGCGGCCTTGGCATCCGGGATCAGCGTCGCGCCAGTGTCCAGTGGCACGGCGACAACTCCGGTCATGTCCAGCCACATCTTGTGATTGAAATACCACGGCGTCGGCAGGATCACCTCGTCCCCTGCCCCGGCAAGCGTGGCCAGAACCGCACAAAAGGCCTGATTGCAGCCCTGCGTAATCGCGACCTCGGCCGCGTCGATCCGGCCGCCATAGGCAGCGGAAAACTGGCTGGCGATTTCAGCGCGCAGGGCCGGCAAGCCCAGCACCGGCCCGTAAAGATGCGCCTCGGGATTGTTCAGGGCCGCATCGGCCAGCGCCTGCCGCAGGCCCAACGTCGGGATGTCGACCGGGGCGGCCTGACTGACGTTGATCAGCGGGCGGTCTGCGGGGTGGGTCACTCCCTCCAGCCAGCGCCGCGCCTCCATCACCGGGGGCGGGTCCGTCAGGGCAAAGGAGGGGTTCAGGGGGTGGGTCATCGGTCACTCCGTCCGGATCGGCTGGACCAGACCTTTACGAATAAGCAAGTGGTGCGCAAGCACGTTGACGCGGCTTTGTGTTGGCACATATCCTGCCGGTGGGGTTTGCCCGAACAGCGCCGAAACGGCGCCCGAACAGCAAAGGTGTGGAATGAACATGTTGAAAACGAAGGCCGCTGCGGCTGCCCTTGCCGGGTGCCTTCTGGCAGGCTCTGCTGCAGCGCAGGACACCGTGGACATCTCGGTCTGTAACAAGACCCGCGTTGACGTCCTTGTGGCGATCTCGTTCCAGCCGGTCGGGGCCGGACAGAATGACTGGCTGAACAAGGGTTGGTATACAATTCGTCGCGGGGAGTGTTCCTATCTTGCCTCGACCGAGAACGGCACGTTCTATGGCTATGCTGAAAAGTATGGCGATTCAGGGACCTATTGGGGCGGCAATCATTCGCTGTGTGTCGAATACCCCGGGCCTTACGAGTTCTGGTCCAAGCGGTCCTGCAGCCGCAGCCAGAACGCGGTCCCGTTCGTGGTTCTGACCACCAACCAGTGGGGCCCCTATACCTGGAACCTGACGCCGTAAGCGCCGGGCCTGACGCAGCAGACGTTCAGTCGGTGCCGCGCATCGGCTGAACGTATTGCAGCGCCATGTCCCAGGGAAAGAATATCCAGGTGTCCTGGCTGACGCTGGTGATATAGGTGTCGGCCTGACGCTCGCCCTCGGGTTTGGCGTAGACGCAGGCGAAATGCGCCTTTGGATACAGGCCCCGGATCAGTTCCAGAGTCTTGCCTGAATCCACCAGATCATCGACGATCAGGATCCCCGCACCGTCACCCATCAGGGCCTCGTTCGGGGACTTGATCACCTCCGCCTCGCGGCGCTGGTCGGCCGCACCCCCGCCCGAGTGGTAGGATCTGACCGAGATGCTGTCGACCACCCGGATGTCCAGCTCGCGGCTGACGATCATCGCCGGTACCAGACCGCCCCGCGTGATCCCGACCACGGCTTTCCATGCGCCACCCTCACCCGGGCCTTTGCCGTCCAGCCGCCATGCCAGCGCGCGGGCATCGCGGTGGATCTGGTCCCAGCTGACGTGAAACCCTTTTTCATGCGGCAAGCGTTCGGCAGGCATCGGGTGGCTCCCCCTCAGGTGGCGATGATCTTGACCCCAAGCAGGGCGAGCAAGCCGCCGAAACTGCGGTCGATAATGGTTTTCAGGCTGATATAGGCGGCCTTCGAGCGACGATAAGAAAAGATGCGGGCGACGACGGTGTTCCAGATCGTCTCGTTCAGGAAGACCATGACCAGAAGTGCGGCATAAACCCAGACCGAGGTGCCGGGCGGAACGGTGCCGACGAAAATCGCCGAGAACAGCACGGCGGGCTTGGGGTTGGCCAGTTGCGTGATCAGCCCCAACCGGAATGCGGACCCGGCGCTGCGTGGCAGGCGGTCCTCGCCGCCCATGTCCAGCGGCTGGTCGGCGTTCTTCCACATGCCCCAAGCCATGTGAATCAGGTAAAGCCCACCGATGATCTTGAGCGCCCACAGCAGCGCCGGAGCCGCCTGAAACACCAGATTCAGACCAAACAGCGCCGCCATCGCCCAGATCACGCCGCCGATGCCAATGCCCAGCGCAAGGAAAAACCCGGTGCGCATTCCCTCGGTCACCCCGGTCCGCGCCGACATCAGCACGGCGGGGCCGGGGCTGACGGCGGCCATCAGGTGCAGGAAGGCCACGGCAAGGAAAGCCGTCAGCGTCATTTGAAGGCCGCAAGCGTCACTGACCGCCCTCTTTCTTGCTGGTCACGAGGTCGATGTCCGGCGCGTCGATCGCCTTCATGCCAACCACATGATAGCCCGCATCGACATGCAGGTTCTCGCCCGTGGTGCCTGACCCAAGGTCGGACAGCAGGTAAAGCGCGGCCTTGCCGACCTCTTCCTGCGTCACGTTGCGGCGCAGGGGCGAATTCAGTTCGTTCCACTTCATGATATACCGGAAATCGCCGATACCGCTGGCGGCCAGGGTCTTGATCGGGCCAGCCGAAATCGCATTCACGCGGATGCCATCACGGCCCAGATCTTCGGCGATGTACTTCACCGATGCCTCAAGTGCGGCCTTGCACAGGCCCATCACGTTGTAATGCGGCATCACCTTTTCCGCGCCGTAATAGGTCAGCGTCAGAAGCGAACCACCGTTCGGCATCATCGCCGCCGCACGCTTGCAGACCGCGGTGAACGAATAGACCGAGATGTCCATCGACATCAAAAGGTTCGCCCGGCTGGTGTCGACATAGCGGCCGCGCAATTCGTTCTTGTCGGAAAAGCCGATGGCGTGGACCACGAAATCCAGCTCGCCCCAGGTTTCCTTCAGCCAGGCGAACAGCGCGTCCATGCTGTCCTCGCTGGACACATCGCATTCAAAGAGGCGCGCCTCGCCCAGGCTGGTGGCCAAAGGCTCCACCCGCTTTTTCAGCGCCTCGCCCTGGTAGGAGAACGCCAGTTCCGCGCCCTGCGCGGCTACGGCCTGGGCAATGCCCCATGCGATGGATTTGTCGTTCGCAAGGCCCATGATCAGCCCGCGTTTGCCCTGCATCAGTCCGGTTGACATTCCTGGCCCCTGGTCCACCTTTTCATTGCAATAACGTTTAGGCGAAGCGGGGCCGGCGTTCAAGGCGGCACCGCGCGCGGCATAGGAGTTACCAGATGGACCGAAACGGCATTTTCGCGGGCAGCGACCCCTTTGCGCTGGCGCAGACCTGGCTGACCGAGGCCGAAGCGACCGAGCCGAACGATCCCAACGCCATTGCCCTTGCCACTGTCGACAGCGACGGCTTGCCCAACGTGCGCATGGTCCTGCTAAAGGACATCGAAGCGGCGGCTTTTGTGTTCTACACCAACTATACCTCGCAAAAGGGGGTTGAGATCGAAGCTGCAGGCAAGGCGGCTTTTGTGCTGCACTGGAAATCCCTCCGCCGCCAGATCCGGGTGCGCGGCCTGACCTCGCGCGAAGAAGGCCCGCAGGCCGACACCTACTACGCCAGCCGGTCGCTGAAATCGCGGCTGGGGGCTTGGGCGTCGCAGCAGTCGCAGCCCCTCACCTCGCGTGAGGCGCTGATGGCCGAAGCGGCAAAAGTTGCGATCACAAAGGGGCCGAACCCGCCGCGCCCACCCTTCTGGGGCGGGATTCGGATCGTGCCGCTGGAAATCGAATTCTGGGCCGACGGGGCGTTCCGGCTGCACGACCGGTTCCGCTGGTCGCGACCGGGGCCCGGTTCGGACTGGTCGGTCCAGCGGCTAAACCCCTGACACGATTGTTACATCAAAATTCCCAATGATTCCGCAGCGAATTGCCCTTGCCAGCCCATGGGGTTTGGCCTCATTTGCAAATTTCGGGGCTCATTCTGGGGAGAAGGCTCTTACTATGTCTGAAGAAGAACAAGCCACGCAACTGATACATGGTCAGGTGAAATGGTTCGATCCGTCCAAGGGGTTTGGCTTTATCGTCTCTGATGAGAGCGACGTTGATGTGCTGTTGCACGCCAACGTCCTGCGGAACTTTGGTCAAAGCTCGATCGCGGACGGGGCAGGGATCGCCGTGCGGGTGCAGAAAACCCAGCGCGGGGTCCAGGCCGTCGAGGTCGTGAGAATCGATCCGCCCGAGAATGCAACCTTTCCGCTTCCCGAGCAGGCAGCCGAACTTTTGGGCGAGGATGTTCTGGCGCTGCCACTTGAACCCGCCCGGGTCAAATGGTTCGACAAGGGCAAGGGATTTGGTTTTGCCAATGTCTTTGGCCGAAACGAAGACGTGTTCATTCACGCAGAGGTGCTGCGGGTTTCGGGTTTTGCCGATCTCGATTCGGGCGAGGCGGTTGCCTTGCGCATTCTCAATGGCAAACGCGGCCGCATGGCGGTGCAGGTGCTTGCCTGGGAATCCCCAGAAAGCGGCAGGTCGTGATGCGCAACCCGGCCCTGCTGGCGCTACTTTTCTTTGCGCCGGGGATGGCTGTTGCCGAAGCACGCTGTTCGGACGCCCGCATCGACCTGCGCTGGCAGGATGGATCGGAAAGCCTTGCCGTCGAAGTGGCCGATACAGTAGGCGAACGTGCCCAAGGCCTGATGTTCCGCGAGGCGCTGGACCCGGCGGCGGGGATGCTTTTCGTCTATGAAACCCCGAAACGTGCAAGTTTCTGGATGAAAAACACCCTGATCCCGCTGGATATCATCTTTGCCGACGTGACCGGCACCGTGATCCATATCCATGAAGGCGCTGTTCCCGGCGACCTGACCCCGATCGACAGCATGGGCACCATTTCCTATGTGCTGGAGGTCAACGCGGGTCTTGCTGCCCGGCTTGGGATCGCTAAGGGGGCAGAATTCCGCCATCCCGCCATCGCCCCCGATCTGGCCGCATGGCCTTGTGACGAGTAAGGCTTTTCATTCGGCGCGCCACCGGCTAAAGGGGCGTCAGTCGGGGCGTAGCGCAGTCTGGTAGCGCGGCGGTTTTGGGTACCGTAGGTCGAGAGTTCGAATCCCTCCGCCCCGACCATTTTTCCTGCGCCGGCCCAGCGTGGACCAAATCCTTTCGGAAGGACTTGCAAAATCCTTCGAAGGACTTTGGTCCCTCCTGACATGACTTGCACAAGCCCCGCCCGGTGCGCATATCTGCACCGACCCGGGGGACCCCATGACCATCACTTTCGACCATAGCTACGCGCGCGATCTGCCCGGCTCCTATCTGCGGGCCGCGCCTGCGCTTGCCCCTGACCCCGGACTGGTGGTCTACAATCACCCCCTTGCGACAAGCCTTGGCCTGACGATCACCGAAGCCGAGGCCGCCCGATGGTTTTCGGGCGCTGAGGTGCCCCCCGGCGCCGACCCGATTGCCCAAGCCTATGCCGGCCACCAGTTCGGCGGTTTTTCGCCCCAGCTAGGCGATGGCCGCGCGCATTTGCTGGGCGAGGTTCTGGACCCAACGGGAAAACGCTGGGATATCCAGCTTAAAGGCTCGGGCCGCACGCCGTTTTCCCGCGCGGGGGATGGTAAGGCCGCCCTTGGCCCGATGCTGCGCGAATACCTGATTTCCGAGGCGATGGCCGCCCTTGGCGTGCCCACCACCCGGTCGCTGGCCGTCGTAACCACGGGCGAGGACGTCCGCCGCGACACCTCCCTGCCCGGAGCCGTGCTGACCCGGGTGGCCGCCAGCCATATCCGTGTCGGCACCTTCCAGTTCTTCGCAGCCCGGGGTGAGGCCGCGCAGGTCAAGGCGCTGGCGGATTACGCCATTGCCCGGCACTTCCCCGATCTTCTCGGCGCAGATCAGCCTTATCTTGCTTTCCTTGACACTGTGATCGCCGCCCAGGCCCGGCTGATTGCGCGCTGGATGGGGCTGGGCTTTGTCCATGGGGTGATGAACACCGACAACATGGCGATATCCGGCGAGACAATCGACTATGGCCCCTGCGCCTTCATGGAGGAGTATGCCCCCGGCACCGTCTTTTCCTCGATCGACCGGCAGGGCCGCTATGCCTACGCCAACCAGCCGCAAATTATGGGCTGGAACATCGCCCGTCTGGCCGAGGCGCTGGCGCCGCTCTTGGACTCTGACCCCGACCGCGCCGTCGATCTGGCCAATGACCGGTTGGGCGGCATTGCAACCCGCTACCGCAGCGAATGGCTGGCCGTGATGCGCGCCAAGCTTGGGATTGCAGGCGAGGATGCGGGCGACGCGGCGCTTATCGACGACCTTCTGACCGCCATGACAGGGGCCGACTGGACCCTGACCTTCCGCCGCCTTGCCGACCCGGCCACCCTGCGCCCGCTGTTCGACGATTTCACCGCAATGGAGGCCTGGCTGCCCCGCTGGCGCGCCCGTGCTGGCGACGATGCAGCCAAGCGGGTCGCCGCCGCCAACCCCGCCGTGATCCCGCGCAATCATCAGGTCGAGGCCGCGCTGACCGCCGCCACTGCGGGCGATCTGGCCCCGCTCAACGCGCTGCTGGCCGCCGTGCAGCAACCCTTTGTCGAGGCCGAGGCCTTCATGCTGCCCGCACCCACCGGCTTTGGCTACTATGTCACCTATTGCGGGACATAAGTTGACGGCCCCGCCCTTCATCGCCACCATGGGCGCATGACTGACCGCACCGACATCCACGACCGCCTTGCCACGAGCCTTCGCGAAGCCCGCAAGGCGCGGGGTCTCAGTCTGGACGCAGCGGCGAAACTGTCGGGCGTCAGCCGGTCAATGGTCAGCCAGATCGAACGCGGCGAAAGCAGCCCGACGGTTGCCACCCTCTGGGCGCTGACCCGGGCGCTGCAACTGGACTTCGCAGGTCTGCTGGAAGGCCGCCCGACCCCGGGGATCGAGGTTACCCGCGCCGCCGCCGCCCCGGTGATCACCCGCGGCGGTGTGACGATCCGCATCCTGTCGGCCCCGGAAACCGTCGGCGCGCATGAGGTTTATGAACTGGTGTTCACCAAGGGGGCAAAGCTGACCTCCGAGCCGCATTCGCCGGGCTGCCGCGAGCATCTGACCGTGCTGGAGGGCCGCCTGACCGTGGCCTCGGGAGAGGCAACCGAGGCGCTTGGCCCCGGCGATGTCGCCCGCTATCCGGCCGACCGAGCGCATGAGATTGCCGCCGGGACGGGCGCGGCACGGGCGATTCTGATCGTCCAGGACAGTTGACGACCAGCAGCGGGGGGGTTCACACCCCCCGTGGAGTAATTGGGCCAAGAAAAAGTCACGTCCGCTTTAGTGGATTATTTTCCGTTATATTGACTTTCCGCGCCGGACGTGAGACAGATCGGCAAAGTGGAGGACACCAGCAATGACCGACCAGACGGCTTTTCTTGATCACCTCACCGCAACCCTTGCCGGGATCGAGGCCGAGGGTCTGATGAAACGGGAACGCCAGATCACCGGGGCGCAGGGCGCGCACGTGCAAGTGGCCGGGCGCGAGATGCTGAACCTTTGCGCCAACAATTATCTGGGGCTGGCCGATGATCCGCGTCTGATAGCCGCCGCCAAGGCCGCGATGGACGGGCACGGGTTCGGGATGGCGAGCGTGCGGTTCATATGCGGCACGCAGGACATCCACCGGCAGTTGGAGACCCGGTTGGCGCAGTTTCTGGGCCATGACGACAGCATCCTGTTCGCCGCCTGTTTCGATGCCAATGGCGGGCTGTTCGAGCCGCTTTTGGGGGCGGAAGATGCGGTGATCTCGGACAGCCTGAACCATGCGTCGATCATCGACGGCATCCGGCTGTGCAAGGCCAAGCGGTATCGTTACGCCAATTCCGACATGGCCGATCTTGAGGCGCAGTTGAAGCAGGCGCGGGCGGACGGGGCGCGGTTCATCCTGATCGCCACCGATGGCGTGTTCTCGATGGATGGGTATTACGCCAAGCTTGGGGACATCCGCGCGCTGGCGGATGCTTATGGCGCGATGGTCATGGTGGATGACTGCCATGCCACCGGGTTCACGGGGCCAGAGGGGCGCGGCACTCCGGCGCGGGCGGGGGTGTCGGTTGACCTTTTGACCGGCACGCTGGGCAAGGCGCTGGGTGGCGCGCTTGGCGGCTATATCGCCGGGCCGCAGGTGGTGATCGACCTTCTTCGCCAGCGGGCGCGGCCTTACCTGTTCTCGAACGCCTTGCCGCCTGCCGTGGTAGGTGCGGCGCTGGCGGCACTGGATATTGTGGAAGGGGCCGATGACCTGCGCGCCCGCCTGACTGCCAATGCCGCCTATTGGCGCGCAGGTCTGACCGACGCGGGCTTTACCCTGCTGCCGGGCGAGCATCCGATCATCCCGGTGATGTTGGGCGACGCCAAGCTGGCGCAAGCGATGGCCGCCGACCTGTTCCAGCGCGGCGTTCATGTTGCGGGGTTCTTCTTTCCGGTCGTTCCCAAGGGTCAGGCCCGTATCCGCACCCAGATGAATGCGGCCTTGACGACAGGTGACCTTGATTTCGCGCTGGACGCCTTCACCCAAGCCGGAAAAGCCACGGGAGTTCTGAAATGACCAATGAAATGAAGACTCTGGTAAAGGCGAAGCCCGAACCCGGCCTTTGGATGGAAACCCGGCCCGTGCCCGAGATCGGCCCCGACGATGTGCTGATCCGGATCAACAAGACCGGCATCTGCGGCACCGATATCCATATCTGGAACTGGGACGCCTGGGCGCAGAAGACGGTACCCGTGCCGCTGGTGACGGGGCATGAATTCGCCGGTGAGATCGTGGAGCTGGGCCGCAATGTCGAAGGCCTGAGCATCGGCCAGCGCTGTTCCGGCGAGGGGCATCTGATCGGCAAGACCAGCCGCCAAAGCCGGTCGGGCAAGTTCCACCTTGACCCCGAAACCCGTGGCATCGGCGTCAACGAACCCGGGGCCTTCGCGCAATACCTGCGCCTGCCCGCCTTCAACGTCGTTCCCCTGCCCGACGCGATTGATGACGAGATCGGCGCGATCCTTGATCCCCTTGGCAATGCCGTCCACACCGCCCTTAGCTTCGACCTGATCGGCGAGGATGTCCTGATCACCGGCGCCGGTCCCATCGGCATCATGGCCGCCGCCGTCGCCCGCCATGTGGGGGCGCGGCATGTGGTGATCACCGACATCAACCAGGCCCGGCTGGACCTTGCGGCTCAGGTGGCCGACGTGGTCCCGGTCAATGTCGCTACCACGGACCTTCGGTCGGTCTATCCGTCGCTGAAAATGTCGCAGGGCTTTGACGTCGGGATGGAGATGTCGGGTAGCCAGCAGGCACTGGACCAGATGGTCGAACACATGGTCATGGGCGGCCGCATCGCCATGCTGGGCATCCCGCCGGGCAAATCCCCGGTCGACTGGTCGCGCATCGTCTTCAAGGCGATCACCATCAAGGGCGTCTATGGCCGCGAGATCTTTGAGACCTGGTACAAGATGATCGCCATGCTGGAAAACGGGCTGGATGTCCGCAAGGTCATTACCCACCGCTTCAAGGTCGATGACTTCGTGCAGGGGTTTGATGCGATGCGATCGGGGCTGTCGGGCAAGGTGGTGCTGGACTGGCGTTAGGGGGACTGGCGCTAAGCGAACAGGAGTTGGCCCCTGCGGTTTACACCGCCCGGCGCATCGGCGATAACCCCGGTATCCAGCCCGAACGGACGCGGTTGCCATGCTTCTTCTGATCGATAATTACGACAGCTTTACCTACAACCTTGTCCATTATCTGGGCGAGCTTGGGGCCGATGTCGTTGTCAAACGCAACGACGCGCTTGAGGTGCAGGACGTCATCGCCATGCGCCCCGAGGTGATCGTCCTGTCCCCCGGCCCCTGCGATCCCGCAGCTGCTGGCATCTGCCTGCCGCTTACCCGTGCCGCCGCTGCCGCCGATATCCCGCTGCTGGGAGTCTGCCTTGGCCACCAGACCATCGGCGAGGCCTTCGGTGGCCGCGTTGTGCGCTGCCACGAGATCGTCCACGGCAAGATGGGCACCATGCACCATTCCGGCAAAGGCGTCTTTCGCGGCCTGCCCTCACCCTTTCAGGCCACGCGCTATCATTCGCTGGTGGTGGAACGAGAAAGCCTGCCGTCCGAGTTGGAGGTTACGGCCTGGCTTGAGGATGGCACCATCATGGGCCTGCGCCACAAGCATCACCTGATCGAGGGTGTCCAGTTTCATCCCGAAAGCATCGCCTCGGAACACGGCCACCAGTTGTTGCGGAACTTTCTAGAGGAGGCCAAGGCCCGCGCCAAGGTGCCTGCATGAGCGACATCCTCAAACCCCTGATCGGCATCGCCGCCACCCGCCCCTTGACGCGGGACGAGGCCGAGGCCGCATTCGGCGCCCTGTTCGAAGGCCAGGGCACCCCGGCTCAGATGGGCGGGTTCCTGATGGCGTTGCGCACGCGGGGCGAGACGGTCGATGAATACGCCGCCGCCGCCAGTGTGATGCGGTCGAAATGCAACGCCGTGCGCGCTCCCGAAGGGGCGATGGACATCGTCGGCACGGGTGGGGATGGCAAAGGCACGCTGAACATCTCGACCGCGACGGCCTTTGTGGTGGCGGGTGCGGGCGTGATCGTGGCCAAACACGGCAACCGCAACCTGTCGTCGAAATCCGGCGCTGCGGACGCGCTGACCGAACTGGGCCTGAACGTCATGGTCGGGCCGGAGGTGGTGGAGCGTTGCCTGACGCAGGCCGGGATCGGCTTTATGATGGCGCCGATGCACCATCCGGCAATCCGCCATGTGATGCCGGTCCGGGCCGAACTTGGCACCCGGACGATCTTCAACATCCTCGGGCCCCTCACCAACCCCGCAGGCGTCAAACGCCAGCTGACCGGCGCGTTTTCCGCCAGCCTGATCCGGCCGATGGCCGAAACCCTGCTGGCCTTGGGCACCGAAAAGGCCTGGCTGGTGCATGGGTCGGACGGCACGGACGAGATGTCGATTTGTGGTGCCACCAGTGTCTCAGCCGTTGAAGGCGGCACGGTGCGCGATTTCATCGTCCATCCCGAAGATGCGGGCCTGTCGCCGCATCCGTTCGAGGCGATCCTTGGCGGCACCCCTGCCGAAAACGCCGTTGCCTTCCGTGCGCTGCTGGACGGCGCACCCGGGGCCTACCGCGACGCGGTGCTGCTGAATGCCTCTGCCGCTTTGGTGGTGGCCGACCGTGCGACCAGCCTGACCGAAGGCGTCGCGATGGCCATTCAATCCATCGATTCCGGTGCGGCCCGCGCCAAGATCGAGGCGCTTGCCCGCCTCACCAACGCCTGAAGGGGCCGTCATGAGCACGATCCTTGACCGCATCAAGACCTACAAGCTGGAGGAAGTGGCCAAGGCCAAGGCCTTGACCTCGCTGGCTGATCTTGATGCCGCCGCCAAATCCGCCAGCCCGCCGCGCGGATTTGCCCGTGCCTTGCAGACCGCAGCGGCCACCGGTTATGGCCTGATCGCCGAGATCAAGAAAGCCAGCCCCTCCAAGGGTCTGATCCGCGCCGATTTCGACCCGCCCGCGCTTGCCCGCGCCTATCAGACAGGCGGTGCTACCTGCCTTTCCGTGCTGACCGACGGCCCGTCCTTCCAGGGCGCAGACGAATTTCTGGTCGCGGCACATGACGCCGTGCCCCTGCCCTGCCTGCGCAAGGATTTCCTCTATGACCCCTGGCAGGTCACCCAGTCCCGCGCGCTGAATGCCGATTGCATCCTGATCATCATGGCCTCGCTGGACGACGGGCTAGCGGTGGAACTGGAAGCCGCAGCCTTCGCCCTTGGCATGGACGTGCTGATCGAGGTGCATGACGAAGCCGAACTGGAACGCGCCGCAAGGTTGAAATCGCCGATGATCGGCATCAACAACCGCAATCTGCACACGTTCGAAGTGACGCTTGAAACCACCCGCCGTCTGGCCCGTCTGGTGCCCGAAGACCGGATGATCATCGCCGAAAGCGGGCTTTACACACCTGACGATCTGGCCGACCTCGCCCGCTATGGCGCGCGGTCCTTCCTGATCGGCGAAAGCCTGATGCGACAGACCGATGTCGCCGCCGCCACCCGAGCGATCCTTGCCCGGCCGCTGGTGTCGGGGGACGGATTGTGAGCGGCCTCTCGCATTTCGACGATCAGGGTCAGGCGCATATGGTCGACGTGTCGGGCAAGCCGGTGACCGACCGGGTCGCCGTGGCTGTGGGTGCGGTGCGGATGACGGCGGAAACGCTGGCGCTGATCGTGGAAGGCCGCGCCAAAAAGGGCGACGTTCTGGCTGTGGCACGGCTGGCCGGGATCATGGCGGCCAAGAAGACGTCCGATCTTATCCCTTTGTGCCATCCCCTGCCTATCACCAAAGTAGCGCTGGACCTGACCTCCGATCCCAGCCTTCCCGGCATACGGATCGAAGCGACGGTCAAGACCTCGGGCCAGACCGGCGTCGAGATGGAGGCCCTGACAGCCGTGTCAGTCGCGGGTCTGACGATCTACGACATGGTCAAGGCCGCCGACAAGGCGATGGTGATTGACGGGGTCAGGCTGATCCTGAAAAAAGGCGGTAAATCAGGACGTTACGAGGCAAAGTGATGATTTCGGTTGAAGAGGCGCTTGCCCGGTGTCTGGCCCTTGCCACCCCCCTTTCCACTGAGACAATTCCCCTGGCCGAAGCCGCAGGTCGCTGGCTTTGCACCCCCGCAATCGCCACCCGCGATCAACCGCCGTTTGATGCCTCAGCGATGGACGGTTATGCGGTTCAGGGCAATCCCGGCCCCGATGACGTCTTCGCTGTCATCGGCGAGGCGGGCGCCGGGCACAGCTTTGACGGGCAGGTCGGGCCGGGTCAGGCGGTGCGGATCTTCACCGGCGCGCCTGTGCCGATGGGGGCGACGCGGGTGATCATTCAAGAGGATGTCGTCGCCCTTGGCGACCGGATCATCCTGCGCGAGGGCGCGGATGGTGGTCCCCATATCCGCCCGAAAGGCCAGGATTTTCGCATCGGCGACAGCCTGTCGCCGCGCCGCTTGCGCCCGAATGACCTTGCCTTGATCGCCGCGATGAACCTGCCCACGGTCGCTGTCACCCGCCGCCCGGTGGTGGCCCTGATTGCCACCGGGGATGAGCTGGTGATGCCAGGTGAAGCCCCGCGCCCCGATCAGATCATCGCCTCCAACGGCTTTGCGCTGCAGGCGATGATCACGGCGGCGGGCGGTCAGGCCCGTCTGTTACCCATCGCCCGCGATACGATGGTCGAACTGGCCACAGTCCTGTCGCTGGCCGAAGGGGCCGACCTGATCGTAACCATCGGCGGCGCTTCGGTCGGCGACCATGACCTTGTCGGGCAGCTGGCGGGACTGGAGCGGTCGTTCTGGAAAATCGCGATGCGCCCCGGCAAGCCCCTGATTGCGGGTCGGCTCCACGGAGTCCCGATGCTGGGCCTGCCCGGCAACCCGGTATCGGCGATCACCTGCGGGCATCTTTTCCTGTTGCCGATGATACGCGCAATGCTGGGCGATCCCGCCCCCGAACCCGTGCCGCAGCGCGCCCGTCTAAGCGTCGATTTGCCGGCGAACGGCCCCCGCGCCCATTATATGCGCGCACGCCTGTCATCGGGCGAGGGCCTGCCCGACATCACCCCCTTCGACCGACAGGACTCGGCACTTTTGTCGATCCTGGGTCAGGCCGATGCGCTGCTGATCCGGCCTGCGAATGTGCCAGCCTGCCCGGCCGGCAGCGTGGTGTCCTGGCTTTCGCTCTAGGACCTTTGCAATTATTCTTGACACAAACCGGGAACACCGGCAGAACATTGCGTTAACAAACTCATTGGGGCATGCAAGATGCTGACACGCAAGCAACTGGAACTTCTGGATTTCATCAAGACACGGCTGGACCGTGACGGAGTGCCGCCATCCTTTGACGAAATGAAGGATGCGCTGGACCTGCGGTCGAAATCCGGCATCCACCGGCTGATCACGGCACTGGAGGAGCGCGGCTTCATCCGCCGCCTTGCCCACCGCGCCCGGGCGCTGGAAATCATCAAGCTGCCCGAAGCGATGGAAAAGCCCGGCTTCACCCCCCGCGTGATCAGGGGCGACCGCGCCGATCCGCCGCGCGGCGCGATGCCGGTGTCGACGGTTCACGCGATCGAACTCCCGGTCATGGGCCGGATCGCCGCCGGCGTCCCGATCGAGGCGATATCCGAGGTTTCGCACCACGTCGCGGTGCCGGGGTCGATGCTGTCGGGCAACGGGCAGCACTATGCGCTTGAAGTCAAAGGCGATTCGATGATTGACGCGGGGATCAACGACGGCGACATCGTGGTGATCCGTGAGCAGTCGACGGCGGAAAATGGCGATATTGTCGTGGCGCTGGTCGAAGACCACGAGGCGACGTTGAAGCGATTTCGCCGCAAGGGCGGCATGATCGCACTTGAGGCCGCCAACCCGGCCTATGAAACCCGGGTGTTCCCCGACCATCTGGTCAAGGTGCAGGGCCGGCTTGTCGGACTGATCCGCAGCTACTGAATCGGGTCCAGCATGGGCAGCACGACCGCCCGCGCCGGTCGCGACCATAGCCGCGCGTCGCTGGCCGTCGGTTCCAGTGTTATGCCCGCCTTGTCGATCCAGATTGCAATCGGCCCGGTTGCGGCCAGCATCGTCTGGTCGATCAGCTTGCAACCTTCTGGCGCGTCCTCGACCTTGTCGGCAAGAATGACCAAGGCACCGCTGGCGCAAGCTGCCCCCAGCTTTTCACCCGCCGACTTGCCGCTTAACGCCACCGCCTGCAGCCCGGCAAGGGTGAACCACCGCTCTCCTTTCGGTCCGGTGAACCCTGGGCGCGCGGCGGCTAGTGTCTGGTCGGCAAGATCGCCGTCGTTCTGCAGCCAGTTTTCCGCCGCGAACCCGCCGCCCGAGGCCGCCGACAGCGCCCGCCCCTCTGGTCCGATCAGCCCGACTAGCTTGCCATCCCCCGACACCAGCAGGCCCGGGCGCTCCGCACTGATCCACAGTCCCAACGCCACCAGAACCGGCAGCAGGCCCAGAAACCGCACCCGACCGTGCCACAAGATCAGCCACAGCGCTCCCAGCGTAAAGATAGGCAGCACCAAAGGCCCTGGTGCTGGAATGGCGGTCACCGCCCCCTCCAGCCCCGCTGCCCAGTGGGCGACAAACAGGATCCAGCGCGCGCCCTGCTCCATCACCCACAGCGGCAGGGCTGCCAGACCAAACGGAGCCAACAGCGCCGCAATCGCCCCTGCGGGCATGATCACCGCCCCCATCACGGGCACGGTCAGAAGGTTTGCAATCAACCCGTAGTCTGCAAATCGGTTGAAATGCGCCGCCGCATAGGGTGCCGTCGCGAAACCGCCGATGGCAGAACTGAGGACCAGCGTGAAAAGCGGCATGACCCAACGCGGAATCCGCTCACGATAGATGCTGCGGTCAACCGCACCAAAGCCCACGATCAGCGCGATGGTCGCGGCAAAGGACATCTGGAACCCGGGGTTCAGCAGGCTTTCGGGCCGCGCCAGCAGCAAGACTGCCGCCGCCAGCGCCACCGACCGCAGCGTCAGCGCGCGGCGGTCCAGCAGCACCGCCCCCAGAAACACCGCGATCATGATAAATGCACGTTCGGTGGCTACATTCGCCCCGGACAAGAGCAGATAGAACAGCGCCACCGCCAGACTGACCGTCGCCGCAACCTTTTTGGAGTTCACCCGCAGGGCGACGTAAGGCACCAGCGCCAGCCCATAGCGCAAGAGCCCGAAGACAAAGGCGGTCAGGAAAGCCATGTTCATCCCGGAAATTGCCAAGAGATGCGCCAGCGACGAATCGCGCAGGGCCTGCGCGGTTTCTTCAGTAATCGCCGACCGGTCGCCGGTCATCGCCCCAGCCGCGAAAGCCCCGGCCTGCCCCTCCATATGCGCCAGCATGCCGTCGGTCAGATAGTCGCGCAGTCGGTCGATCGGCAGGGCGCTGGTAGGCTCCTCCAGCAGCAGAACCGGGGTGCCGGTATAGCCGACCGCGCCCAGTTGGTCGAAGAATGCCATGCGGCGAAAGTCGAAACCGCCGGGTTCGACCGGGCCTTCGGGGGCCGCAAGCGTCGCAGTCAGGATCACCACCTGCCCCGGCGCCGGTTGCAGCCAGTCCTGATCACCCTGTAACGACACCCGGACCCTCAGGGGGGTACGATCGGGCGGGACCTCTCGCAAGACCACATGGTCCAGCGTCAGCCGCAGCTTGTCAGATTGCGACCGGTCGATGGCGACGATCCGGCCTTCGACCGGGCCGTAATAGCGAAAGCTTAGCACCGGCGCTGCCACCGAATGCGCGCGGATACCCGCGGCAAGCCAGCCAGCGGCAAGGGCCGCCAGGCCAAAGGCAAGCGCGCGCGACAGGTCAGGCCCGCGCCAGCCGGTGACCAGCCCCAGCCCCAGCAATGCGGCAGCAAGGGAATAGCTGCCGAAGGCAGGCTCATCACTTTGCGCGAACCACAGGCCCACGCCGACCCCGATCAGGACCGCCGCCCAAGGCAACAGCACGCCGCGCCCGGACTGGAGCCATTCCAGCGGGGCAAGAACCACCCGAAGCCCGCCCGGGAATGCGGCCACCTTGTCTGTCCCCCCGCGATTGCCTAAGACCCTTGCAGACTAGCCGCCCGATGGTTTCCGAAAGGTTAATTTTCCCGATGTCCCCGAAGTCTTCGCGTCCCGTCGTCACCCGTTTTGCGCCGTCACCGACCGGCTATCTGCACATCGGCGGCGGACGGACCGCGCTCTTCAACTGGCTTTACGCGCGCGGGCGTGGCGGGAAATTCCTGCTGCGGATCGAGGATACCGACCGCGAACGCTCGACCCCCGAAGCCACCGCAGCGATCCTGCGCGGGCTGACCTGGCTGGGCCTCGACTGGGATGGTGAGGTGGTCAGCCAGTTCGACCGCAAGGACCGTCATGCCGAGGTGGCGCACCAGATGCTTGCCCGAGGAACGGCCTACAAGTGCTTTTCCACGCAAGAGGAAATCGCCGCCTACCGCGCCGCGCGTGAAGCCGAGGGCGCAAGCTATGCCGTCTTCCTGTCCCCCTGGCGCGACGCAGATCCCGCCAGTTTCCCCGATGCGCCCTATGCCATCCGCATGAAGGCCCCGCGCACCGGCGAGACGGTGATCGACGATTCTGTGCAGGGGCGCGTGGTGATCCAGAATGCGACGCTGGATGACATGATCGTCCTGCGCAGCGATGGGGTGCCGACCTACATGCTGGCGGTGGTGGTCGATGACCATGACATGGGTGTGACCCATGTAATCCGGGGCGATGACCACCTGAACAATGCCGCGCGCCAGCAGATGGTCTATGACGCGATGGGCTGGGAGATCCCCACCTGGGCGCATATCCCGCTCATCCACGGTCCGGACGGCAAGAAACTGTCGAAACGCCACGGGGCCACCGGGGTCGAGGAATATCAGGCCATGGGTTATCCGGCGGCGGGCATGCGCAATTACCTGACCCGGCTGGGCTGGGCCAAGGGCGACGCCGAGATATTCACCACCGAACAGGCGCTGCAGATGTTCGATCTGGACGGTATCGGCCGCGCCCCCGCCCGGCTGGACTTCAAGAAGCTTGAGAACACCTGCGGTCATCACATGGCGATGGCCGACGATGCCGCACTGCTGCATGAACTTGGTGAATTTCTTGCGGCTTCGGGCAAATTCGGCCTGACCGATGCTCAGGTCCTGTTGATGAAAGCCGCCCTGCCCTTCTTGAAGAGGTCTGCGAAGACCTTCCCCGAGCTTGTTGATAAAGCGTCGTTTCTTCTGATCACGCGGCCGGTCGTGCCGGACGAACAGGCGGCGGCGGCACTTGATACGGTATCCCGTGGTATACTGAAATCGTTGACGCCGCAGTTGCACAATGCTATCTGGACAAAAGACGCGCTAGAGCCGATCCTTACCCGGGTCGCCGCAGAAAGCGGCCTCGGGTTCGGCAAGCTTGCGGCACCATTGCGGGCGGCTTTGGCTGGCCGGACTGTGACACCTTCAGTTTACGACATGATGCTAGTCATCGGTCAGGACGAATCGATTGCAAGGCTGACGGACGCGGCAGACTGACGCGCGTCCCGGTCTTGAAGGCCCCGCAGGGGGTGCAGGAAAGCCAAGGGCCAGCCCTGCCAGGGGGCCCGCAACACCGGGGAAGACAAGATGTCGGACAACGTTGCCAAGCTGAGCCTTGACGGGAAGACCTATGATCTGCCGGTGCACAAGCCGACCCTTGGCCCGGATGTGCTGGATATCCGCAAGCTTTACGGCGAGGCGGACGTGTTCACCTTTGATCCGGGCTTTACCTCGACCGCCGCTTGCGAAAGCGCAATCACCTTTATCGACGGCGACAAGGGAGAGCTGCTCTATCGCGGCTATCCGATTGAACAGCTTGCCGAAAAGTCCACCCACCTGGAGGTTTGTTATCTGCTGCTTTACGGCGAATTGCCGAATACCGCGCAGCTGGCTGACTTCACCCACCGGGTGACCAATCACACCATGGTGCATGAACAGATGCACTATTTCTTCCGTGGCTTCCGCCGCGATGCGCATCCGATGGCCACGATGGTCGGCGTCGTTGGCGCGATGGCGGCCTTCTACCACGATTCGACCGACATCACCGACCCTTGGCAGCGCGAGGTTGCCGCGATCCGGATGATTGCGAAACTTCCGACGATTGCCGCGATGGCGCACAAGTATTCGGTTGGCCAGCCGTTTGTGTACCCGAAGAACGCGCTCAGCTATGCTGGCAACTTCCTGCACATGTGCTTTGCGGTGCCGACCCAGGACTACGTCGTCAATCCGGTGCTGGAAAAGGCAATGGACCGGATCATGATGCTGCATGCCGATCATGAGCAGAACGCCTCGACCTCGACCGTGCGGTTGGCGGGATCGTCGGGGGCCAACCCCTTTGCTTGCATCGCCGCTGGCATCGCCTGCCTTTGGGGCCCGGCGCATGGAGGCGCGAACCAGGCCGCGCTGGAACAGTTGCGCGAAATCGGCACCGTCGACCGCATTCCCGAATTCATCGCCAAGGCCAAGGACAAGACCTCTGGCGTCAAGCTGATGGGCTTTGGCCACCGGGTTTACAAGAATTTCGACCCCCGCGCCAAAGTGATGAAAGAAAGTGCCGACGAGGTGCTGGATCTTCTGGGCGTTAACAACAACCCGCTGTTGCAGGTCGCCAAGGAACTGGAGCGGATCGCGCTGGAAGATGAGTATTTCATCTCGAAAAAGCTGTATCCGAACGTCGATTTTTATTCCGGCATCATCCTTGAGGCGATGGGTTTCCCGACCGCGATGTTCACGCCGATCTTCGCGATCAGCCGGACCGTGGGCTGGATCAGCCAATGGCGCGAGATGATCGCCGACCCGACACAGAAAATCGGCCGCCCGCGTCAGTTGTATGTCGGTCCGCCGAAGCGCGACTATCTGGACCTGCGCCACCGGTAAGCGGAATTCGTCCGTAGTCCGGTCCGATTTCTGGTCAGACGTCGGCTTCACTGGATGACGGGCGCTGCGCCTCGTCTCTGCCCGCCTGTCCTACCCAACGCCCGGCTGCAAACCTGACTGCGGTCGGGTGCAGCTTTTCTGACCGGTCCAGCCCGACCTTGCGCGGTCGGCGAAACAGGAACGCCTTGCCCCAGGACCGCCAGGTGCCGACCATCGGAGCTGTGGCGTCACAGGGGTAGTGGGCGGCCCAGCCTTCGGGCAGGATCAGGCCCAGCGCCTCGGCCCGATCCAGCATCCAGACCATCGGGATATTCGCAAGCGGGCGGGCGGCGGCAAGGTCACCGATCTGACCGCCGATGTCGCCATGCGCGCCGCGAAACCAGACCTGCTCGACGTTGCCCTCCCAGCCCGGCGGGCAGTCCCACAGGACCGGCGCAAAGGCTTCGCGCGTCTCATCCAGCGCCAGTGCGTGATAGCCGTGGCGGATCGACGCGCCAAGCTGGTGGTTGTGAAACCCGTGCCGGTCGCCCGCGAACATCCACAGGAACGGCAGCCCCAGCGCCTTAACCGTGTCCCATACCCCGACCATCTCGATTGGCGTTTCCGGGTGGCAATAGCGGCGGGCAAAGCCCTGCGCGGCGCTGGAGCCGGGGTCGCGCTCATAGTGCCGCCAGGCCAGCGTGACGGCGCGTTCGGTGGCATGTTCGCGCCGCAAAAGGCCGACCCGGTCAATGACCCCGGCCAGCGAGCGGACCGCAAAGGCTCCGCGCGAATAGCCGAACAGGAAGATCCGGTCGCCCTCGCGGTAGCCGCTGGCCAGCCAGCCGTAAGCGCGACGGATCTGGGCAGCGACGCCCCGTCCCTCGATCAGGTCCAGACCGTGGCGCCAACCCTCCCATTGCATGCCGGGCTCATAGTAAAGGCGACGGTTGGCACGGGGTCCGGTGGCGTTCAAGAGCAGGAACAGCCGGGCCGCGTTGCCCTCTTGCCCCGGTTCCAGCGATGACAGGGTTCCGTCCAGGATCACCACATGGTCGACGCGCCCGCGTACCCGGCCCGGCTGCGGCGCAGGTGCGGGTTCCGCGACCACCTCGATCCGGCGAGGAAAAAGGTGGCGAAGGCGGTCAAGCAGGCGCGTGATCGGCCTCCGTCTTGCTGTAGTGTGCCTTGCTGTCCCTGCCCATTGCCCAAACCCTTGACCAAGATGCGAAACGCCCGGCCGGAATGTCCGGCCGGGCGCAGATCGCCAGTCCAGATAGCTGGATCAGAGGGCCAGACTCAGCACCGTTGCAAGCTGCAATTCGCCAAATCCGTTGAACCGGGTGTTGGTGACGGTCGAATAGGACCCCATGCCCTGCCAGACCACGAAATCGCCTTCGGCAAGGTCGGCTGGCATCGGCAGTTCACCGGGCAACCGGTCGACCGAATCGCAGGTCGGGCCAAAAACGACGCGCGGGACAGGCTCACCCGTGCGCAGCTTGCCTTCGGGCGACAGCACGGAATAGCGGTCGATCACCCCGATCATCGGCAGTTCGGTCAGGGACCCGTAAACCCCGTCGTTCAGGAACACGTGGCTATCGTCGCGCAGCGCCTTGACCCGGGCGGCAACGGCATAGGCGTCACCGCACAGCGCCCGGCCGGGTTCGCAGACCAAAGCGGGACGGTCAGCCCCGAACGCCTCGGTCGCGACCCGGTCGATCAGGGCGCAGGTCGCCTCGATCTGCGGCACCACGCCGGTCATGCGGTGGCTGGGAAAGCCGCCGCCGACGTTCAGCCGCGCGATGCGGACCCCGGCCAGCCGGGCCACGTTCGCGGCTTCGCGGATATAGGCCTCCCAGGCGTGGGGATCGGTGCATTGCGTGCCGGGGTGGAAGGTGATCGACGGGATGTAACCTGCGGCGGCCACGGTCTTCAGAAGCTCGGCCGCGACCTCCACGGTTGCCCCGAACTTGGCGCCGAAGTTGTAGGCCGCACCCGCGACCGGCAGCTTGAAGCGGACGCTGATTTCACAGCCGTCGGTCGGGACCATCTCAATCAGCTTGGCCAGTTCCGAATGCGAATCGACGCTGTAGCTTTTGACATTGCGCGCGACGGCATGGGCAATCTCATGGCGCGCCCGCACCGGGTTGTTGTAGTGGATCGCAGCCCCGGGGGCGAGACGACGGATCAGGTCGATCTCGAAGGGCGAAGCGCAGTCAAAGCCCTTGATCCCGGCCGCGATCAGATTTTCGACCATCGCCTCTTCGGGGTTCGACTTCACCGCATAGGTGACCAGCCCGGGAAAGCAGTCGATGAACCGGCGCGCCGCCGCTTGCGCCGCCGAGGGCGCAAAGAACAGCACCGGGTTCTGCGGGCTTTCGGCGCGCAGGTATTCGGTCGGATTGCTCCAGATCGTTTTGGAAAGTCCCATCGGCGTATTTTCCTTTGCCAACAAGACGCTTCGCCCTTCCCTCATGCAGCTTCGGGACCGGACTCCAGCGTGGTTTCAAGTGAACCAGGCCAGGTGCGTATGAGCCGCCCTTTTCCTGCAGAGAAGGATGCCGCATATGATGCACATTCTCATCACGCAAAACTGTATAAATGCAGCGAATCGTCGCTATAATGACGAAAAGATCGGCAGATTGAATGGATGAACTGGATCGCAACATTTTGGGGCTGCTTGGGGCCGATGCGCGCATGTCGGTGGCCACGCTTTCGCGGCGGCTGAAGATCGCGCGATCGACGGTTCAAGCGCGGCTGGAACGGTTGGAAAATTCCGGTGTCATCGCCGGATACACCCTTAAACTGGGCGAAATCGCGCGGGAGGGGCGCTTGCGGGCCTCTGTCCTGCTGACAATCGAGCCCCGGTCGCAGGCCGCCGTGCTGGCGCGGCTGAAGTCGATCGGCGAGGTGGAGCGGGTTTTCACCACTTCGGGCCGATTCGATTTTCTGTTGCAGGTCGCCTGTCCCAATACCCAGGTGCTGGATCAGGTGCTGGACCAGATCGGCGCAATGCCGGGCGTGCGGGCGTCCGAAAGCCTGATCCATCTGTCGACCAAGATCGACCGGGCGGTTTAGGGCGGTTCAAAGCGCTTTCAGGATCAGGCGAAACACCGTCCCCGGCCGGTCGATCTGGTTGACGGTGGCGGCGATGCTGACCCCGGTTTCGGGCGCATGGAACAGCACGGTTCCAGAGTGACCGGAATGGCCGTAGAGGGCGGGAAAGCGGCGAAACCCAGTCATCCAGCGCGGCAGGGCAAAGCGCATGACGCCATCACCATAGGTGACGGGAAAGAACAGCGGGCGGAATGGCCCCCCAGTCAACCAACCGGTATCGCCAAACCGGCCGGACCACAGCGCGCGCAGGAACATCAGCCCCTCGCGCGTCGTAGTGACCAGACCGCCATCACCGCGAAAGCTGGCCATAGCCTGCGGAATGCTTAGCCCCGCCTGACGGTATCGCAGGGGTGCGGAGCGGGTGTCACCGGGGTCGGCGTAAAGCCAGGTCTGCTGCAGGCCAAGAGGCTGGAAAATCCGCCGATCCAGCACTTCGGCAATCGACGCGCCTGTGACTGCTTCGATCACCCCGTCAAGGATTTGGTAATTGGTGTCGGCATAATGCGCGCGTGCCATATGCCCCGGCTTGCCGACCGGGCGCATGGCACGCGCCATGTCGATGGCATCGTCCCGCGACCAGGCCCGATCCTCGCCCCGCATCAGCGCGCCCATCAGGCCGGTTTTCGGCTTGGCCGAGTTGAAATAGTCTGGCAACCCCGAGACATGCGCCATCAGGTGCCGGATGGTGATCTGAGGCGTCAGGTCCTGGCCGTCCACCATCAGCACCCGCGACATCGGCAGGACCGAGGCAAAGGGCGCGTCCAGATCCAGCCCCTCGGCTGCAAGCTGGTGCAGCACGGTCGCCACCATAAGCTTGGTCGCCGAGGCGAAAAAGCAAGGCGTGTCGACCGTCAGATTGCCGGCTGCCAGATGGGTCTCGCCATCCGGCCCATGCAGGGAAAGGGCGACACCGGGGTGAAACGGCGCTTGCGCCAGCCGCTGTACTGCGGCTTCCATGGCGCTGGTCATGGGCTGGCCTTCGGCAGGACCCGGGTCAAAACCGCCCTGACCATGGCCTCGCGCGCAGGCTCGGGCATGTGGTGCATCATCCGCAGCTTGCCCCCCAGCGCCAGATCGGCAATCCCGTGGCTTGCGGCCCAAAGGGCAATGATGTCGGCCTCATCGCCGCCCATCGCCTTGACCAGCCCGACAAGGTGCAGGTAGGCCCCTTCGGCCGCTGCATGCAGCGCCGGGTTGGTGACATCGGGTTTGGCTGACGAAAAGATCAGCCGGAACAGTGCCGGGCGCGCCGTGGCAAAGTCCAGATAGCCAAGCCCCGCCCGCACCGCCCGTTCGCGCGGGTCGATGGCACCGGCCTCACGCGCGTCCATCGCCGCCTGAAAGTGGAGGAAACCTTCGGTCGCAAGCGCGGTCAGCAACCCTCCGACATCGCCGAAGTGATGCGCCGGGGCAGCATGGCTGACGCCTGCCCGCTTGGCCACCGACCGCAGCGAGAAGCCCTCGATGCCCCGTTCGGCCAGTTCCGCCTCGCCCGCCGCCAGCAAGGCCGTGCGCAGATCGCCGTGGTGGTAGGGTTTGTCGTCCATTCATCGTGCTTAACTAATCGTCTTGGCAATGTCAAAATCATATCTTGACAGTGACTAGACAATGCGGCATTTCATCCTGACACCGTAAAGATTGGATGCCCGATGACCCCTGACCAATTGTTCCAGCTTTCCAGCCCGATTGCCTTGCTTGGCTGGATTGCACTTGCCGCGTCCCCCTTGGCGCCGCGCGCCGCACAGATTGTCAGCGCCGCCGCCGTCCCGCTACTTCTGTCCGTGGCCTACTCTGGCCTTGTGCTGGCCTTCTGGGCCGATGCCCCTGGCGGCTTTTCCTCGCTGCCCGAGGTGCAGGCCTTGTTCACCAGCCCCCACATCGCACTGGCCGGCTGGTTGCACTACCTCGCCTTCGACCTTTTCCTTGGGGCATGGGAGGTCGGCACCGCCCGAGCCGAAGGCATCAGCCATTGGCTGCTGCTGCCCTGCCTCGTGCTGACCTTCCTTTTCGGTCCGGCCGGATTCCTGACCTTTGCCATCCTCCGCTTCATCCTTGTTGGAAAGATCCTGCCATGACCGCAGCATTCGCCGCCCCACGCCTGACCCTCGCCTCGGCCCCGAATCGCCAGCTATTGGCCGTGACACTGGCCATCATGCTTTCCGCCTTGCCGATTATCGTCGCATTGGCGCTGGACGATCGCGTCTTCCAGGACGACAACGTCTGGCTGAAGCCGTTGAAGTTCCAAGTGGCGCTCTCCATTTACACCGCTACTCTGACCGGCTTTGCCATGCTCCTGCCGGAAGACAGCTTCACTTCCCGCCGCTGGCGAGTCTGGATCGGCGTTGTGATCGCCGCCATCGGATATGAGTTGATCTGGATCGGCACCGCCGCCGCCCTTGGCACCGGCTCGCATTTTCATGTCGAGGGTATCTGGGGGCCGCTATATGGCCTTGCCGGTCTTAGCGCGGTCACGCTGACAGCCCTTGCCGCCACGATGGCTCCAGCCTTCTGGCGCTTGCGTTCGGACCCGTTGCACCTGTCCATCGCCGTTGGCCTTGTCCTGACCTTTGCGCTGACCATTTTGGTCGCCGGCACACTGTCCTCCCGTACCGGCCATTACATCGGCACCCCCACCACCGGTGCACGCTTTCCCGTGTTCGGCTGGTCGGCCGAGGTCGGCGACCTCCGCCTGCCCCACTTCCTGGCCACCCACGCGATGCACGCCGTCCCGCTGGCAGGCCTGACCGGCAGCCACAGCGCCATCTGGGCCACCGCTGCGGGCTTCACCGCCCTAACGCTCTGGTGCTTTGCCCGCGCTTTGCAGGGCCTGCCGCCCTTCTGACGCTTTCCCTTGGTCGCCGGGCAATCATCCCGGCGGCACAGGCGGGGCAGCCAGTCGCGGGGGGCCTAGATCTCATAACGCCCGGGACGCTGGTTGTTGCGCGAGCCTACGTCGCCTTCCCATACCGATGGCCATTGGCCGCCCGGGTGGTCGTAGACGAAAACCTCGTTGCCGACCTCGGGCAGGTTCGATTTCCAATGCGCCCAACCCTCGCCGGGTGGACCGGCCCAGACGATGCGGTAAAGCGGAAATCCGTTGATCTTTATCCTCGCATCCTTGACCTCCGTCACCAATGTACGGCGCAAGGTGCCCGCGTCACGCAGCCAAAGGCCCCGCCTGCAGTCCCGCAGATGCCGGCTGCCGAAAATCGCAAGACCACCCCAGACTCCGCTGGCGATCAAGACCATGGTCCAGCTTTCGGACCGCATCTCGCCGGGTTCGATTTCGTTGATGTCAGGCTGTCCCGGAACGTAGCGCACCGTCAGGCTGGCCCCGACCCGCAACCGCTGGAACAGGTCCAAACTGACCGCCTCGCGGTCCAGTCGGACCTCTTCCGTTGCTGTGGTGAACCGATAGCTTACCCAGTGGTTCGTGCAGGTGCTGCGACCCTTCTTGCCGCATCTGTGGGTGTCCTCGTCAAGGGACGTCACCACGCCGGGCGCGTCGCGACCTTGGGTCTCCAACCGGAAGGCCGAAAAGCTGAAGGTCAGGGCCGCAATCAGCACCGCCGTCCCGAAGATCATCGGGATCATGTAAAGCCACCCCACGCCTTTCAGGGTCACCCACCAGAACGAGTATTTCGGATAGATCACCATCCCACACCGCTTTGCCGCTTTTCCCACACGGCCCTTGCAGGTAAGCAGCGGGCGATGATTGCGCAAGGTATCTGAAATGCCGATGGAAAAGACCTTCAACGCCGCCGAAGCCGAGGCCCGGATCTCAACCGCCTGGCTTGACGCCCGCGCTTTTGCCGCCGGGGCCAATGCCAAACCCGGCCACCCGGCCTTTTCGGTGATGATCCCGCCGCCGAACGTCACCGGCTCGCTGCACATGGGCCATGCCTTCAACAACACGCTGCAGGACATCCTGACCCGCTGGCACCGGATGATGGGCGACGACACCCTTTGGCAGCCCGGCACCGACCACGCCGGGATCGCGACCCAGATGGTGACCGAACGCGAGATGGCCAAGGCCGGGAATGTCGGCCGCCGCGAGATGGGGCGCGAGGCGTTTACGCTGAAAGTCTGGGAGCAGAAGCAGAAGTCGCGCGGCACGATCATCGGCCAGTTGCAGCGGCTGGGGGCAAGCTGCGACTGGGACCGTGAGGCGTTCACCATGTCCGGCGCTCCGGGCGCTCCGGATGGCGAGGATGGCAACTTCCACGACGCCGTCATCAAGGTCTTCGTCGATCTTTACAACAAGGGCCTGATCTACCGCGGCAAGCGCCTGGTGAACTGGGACCCGCATTTCGAGACCGCGATTTCCGACCTTGAGGTCGAGAATACCGAAGTGCCCGGCCACATGTGGCACTTCAAATACCCGCTCGCGGGGGGCGAGACCTACGAATACGTCGAGAAGGACGCCGAAGGCCGCGTGACCCTACGCGAGACGCGGGATTACATCTCCATCGCCACCACCCGCCCCGAAACCATGCTGGGCGACGGCGCGGTGGCCGTTCATCCATCAGACGCGCGCTATGCCTCAATCGTCGGGAAACTTTGCGAAATTCCCGTCGGCCCGATGGAACATCGCCGCCTGATCCCGATCATCACCGACGAATACCCCGACCCCACTTTCGGCTCCGGTGCCGTCAAGATCACCGGCGCGCATGATTTCAACGACTATGCCGTCGCCAAGCGCGGCGATATCCCGTGCTACCGCCTGCTCGACACCCGCGCGCAGATGCGGGCGGATGGCGTGCCCTATGATCAGGCAGCCAAGATCGCAGGCCAAATGTCCCGCGCCTGGCTGGTCGCCAAAGGCTACGCCACCCCCGGCATCGCCGAGCAGCCCTTCACCCTGTCCGAATCCGAGATCGACGCCCTGAACCTCGTCCCCGACGACCTGCGCGGCCTTGACCGGTATGAGGCCCGCAAGCGCGTGGTCGAGGCGATCACGGCCGAGGGGCTGGCGGTCACCACGCTGAAGAAATCCGTCGACAAGGAAACCGGGGCCGAGCACCTGGAACTGGTGCCTTACGTCGAGTCCAAGCCGATCATGCAGCCCTTCGGCGACCGGTCGAAGGTGGTGATCGAGCCGATGCTGACCGACCAGTGGTTCGTCGACACTGGCTTGATCGTCGAACCCGCGCTGGAGGCGGTGCGGTCGGGCCGCACCAAGATCATCCCGCCCTCGGGCGAGAAGACCTATTACCACTGGCTGGAAAACATCGAACCCTGGTGCATCAGCCGCCAGCTTTGGTGGGGGCATCAGATTCCGGTTTGGTATGATGATTTTGGCAACACGTTTTGCGCGGCGACTGAAGCCGAAGCCTATAGGCTGGCGCACGATTTCCATATGAAGCGATGGTCAGATGGCCTTGACCTCGATGCGGACTCCTACGCAACCGAATTGGAAATGTTCGTAGCTCTGCCTCCTGCAGATCGGGCAAGACAAGCCGATATGCTCTTCCATCTCTACCGTGACCCCGACGTCCTCGACACCTGGTTCTCCTCCGGCCTCTGGCCGATCGGCACACTCGGCTGGCCGAACTGGACCCCGGACGAACAAAAATACTTCCCCACCTCGGTCCTCGTGACCGGGCAGGACATCCTGTTCTTCTGGGTCGCCCGGATGATGATGATGCAGCTGGCGGTGGTGGGTGACATTCCGTTCCACACCGTCTACCTGCACGGCCTTGTCCGCGACGCCAAGGGCAAGAAGATGTCGAAGTCCCTGGGCAACGTCATCGACCCATTGGAGATCATCGACGAATACGGCGCCGATGCGCTGCGGTTCGCCAATGCGGCGATGGCCAGCCTTGGCGGCGTGCTGAAGCTGGATACCCAGCGCATTGCGGGCTACCGGAACTTTGGCACCAAGCTCTGGAACGCCTGCCGCTTTGCCGAGATGAACGGGGTCTGGGAAGGTCACGCGACCGGCCCGGTGCCCTCGCCCAAGGCCACCGCAAACAAGTGGATCATCGGCGAAACGGCTCGCACCCTGGCCGAGGTCAACGAGGCCTTGGAGGCGTTCCGCTTCGACACCGCCGCCGACGCGCTCTACAAATTCGTCTGGGGCAAGGTCTGCGACTGGTATGTCGAGTTCGCCAAACCCCTGTTCGACGGCCCCGACGCCGCAGAAACCCGCCAGACCATGGCCTGGGTCCTTGACCAGAGCATGATCCTCCTCCACCCCTTCATGCCCTTCATCACCGAGGAACTTTGGTCCACCACCGGCAAACGCGAGAAGATGCTAGTCCACACCGACTGGCCCGACCTGCCCGCGACCCTAATCGACACCGACGCGACGCAGGAAATGTCCTTCGTCACCACGCTCATCGACGACATCCGCAGCGCCCGCGCGCAGGTGCATGTGCCGGTGGGTCTGAAGGCCGATCTGGTGGCCACCAGCCTCACCGATGCCGCGCGAAGCGCTTTCCAGCGCAACGAGACCCTGATCAAGCGCCTTGCCCGGATCGACACCCTCACCGAAGGCCCCGCGCCCAAGGGCAGCATCGCCGTCGCCGCAGAAGGCGCGGCCTATGCGATTCCCCTCCAAGGCCTGATCGACATCGCCGAGGAGAAATCCCGCCTGCAAAAGGCCCTCGACAAGTTGGCCAAGGAAATCGGCGGGCTGAAAGGCAGGCTCGACAACCCCAATTTCGCCAAATCCGCGCCCGAGGATGTGGTGATGGAGGCTCAGTCGAACCTTGATGCCCGCGCGGAAGAAGCCGAAAAAATCCGCGCGGCGCTGAACCGGCTTGCCGATCTGGACTGACCCCCTGCAACGACCTCTCTGCAACTTCCTCTCTGCGAAAATATCCTCGGGGGGTGCGGCGCGCAGCGACGAGGGGGGCAGACAGCCCCCCTTGCGACGCCAGCCAAAAGCCCCCACCTTGGCCGCAGAGGTGCCCGATGTCCTGGCTTTCCCGCCTTGCCGAACGCCAAATCCAGAAGGCCCGCCTAAAAGGCCAACTTCAGGGCCTGAAGGGTGAAGGCAAGCCCCTGCCCGACCGTCCCGGCGATGCCTTCATCTCGCCCGGCGACGCCGTGGGGTTCCGGATCATGGCCGAAGCCGGCGTTCTGCCGGAAGAGATCACGCTGAAGAAGAAGGCCACCGCCCAGCGCGCCCAGCTTGCGACCCTGACCGATGAAGCCGAACGCAAGGCGGCCATGGCGCAGCTGGCCGATCTGGAAATGCGGCAAGCCATCGCCGAAGAAAGCCGCCGCAAGTTTCTGCGATGACGGGGCCATGGCCCCGGAAGCGACCCCGTCTGCGGCCCCGTCAGGGCGCAGCGCTGTCGGGCAAGGTGCCGGTCAGGCTGTTCAGAAAGGCCACGATCCCGGCGACCTCTTCGGCAGGGATCGGGCTGCCAAGCTGGGCCTCGGCCATGATCGCAACCGCCTGCGACAGATCACTGACCTTGCCCGAATGGAAATAGGGTGCGGTCAGGGCAATGTTGCGCAAAGGCGCGGTGCGGAAGGTGAATTCCTCGGCGTCCGGATCGGCGGCCGCGGCGCCAGCCACTTCATCCGCCGCTTGCAGGTCGGCACCGGGCAAGACCACCAGACCCAACGGATAATATCCGGCCCCGCCCAGGTTCGGGCCGTAGTGGCAAAAGGAACAGCCACGATCCATGAACATCTGCAACCCGGCCTTTTCCGTCTCCGAAAGGGCGCCGTCATCCCCGCCCAGCCAGGCGTCGAACGGGCCAGGGGTAATAAGCGTAGCTGCATAAACCTCGATCGCGCGAGCGGTGTTGTCATGGGTCACCGCCTCCGCTTCGCCGGGAAAGGCGGCAGCAAACATCGTGGGATAGCCCGGATCGGCGTTCAGTACCGCGACGATGGCCTCTGGCGTGTTCAGCATCGCAAGGCCCGCCTTGATCGGACCGTCGCCCTGCACCGCAAGATCGACCTCGCGGCCATCCCAGAAATGGGACTCGTTCAGAGCGGCATTCAGGATGGTCGAAGTGTTGCGCAGACCCGCCTGCCCGTCCAGACCGACCGGTGTTGCAAGGTCGTCATCGCCGCCACCGGCCAGATTGTGGCAGGTGTTGCAGGAAAACTGCCCTGTCGCTGAAAGCCGGGCATCAAAATATAGCGCGCGGCCAAGGGCAAGCTTTTCCGGATTGGCGGGGTTGCTCTCGATTTCAGGTGCGGTGGTAGGCAGGGGACCGAAGAACTCGGCCGCTGCGTCACGCAACGGATCGGCCGCTACGGGACCGGCAAGCGCCGCTGCGCTGGCAAGGACAAGGGAAAATGACCGCAAGGAAACCTCCAGTTACTGATTGAATTCGCCCGTTCGGGATCGTCCCGGGCTGGCAAAGCCGCAGTGATCCAGATCAAACCGGAGCGGCAGCGACCTGCGACCGGGTGCCGCAGACCCTGCAGGACTGGCGACCTCGGGTTCCGAGACGGTCGCACAATGCGGCCCGCCCCTTGCACCCCGATAGCCTCCATGCCAGCCTGCCTGCATGTCCCGTTTCCTTACCCCTCACGCCGCATCCCTGCCCTCGACCGTGCCCTTTACCGGGCCTGAGGCGCTGGAGCGTCGCACCGGCATTCCGTTCCGCGCCCGGCTGGGGGCGAACGAAAGCCTGTTCGGCCCCTCGCCAAAGGCACTGGCCGCGATGAAGGCCGCTGCGTCCGAGGTCTGGATGTATGGAGACCCGGAAAACCATGACCTGAAACAGGCAATTGCCGCGCATCATGGCGTGACGCCGGGGCATATCGCCATTGGCCCCGGTATTGACGGGCTTTTGGGCCAGATCTGCCGGTTGACGCTGAATCCCGGCACCCACGTCGTCACCTCGCTCGGGGCTTACCCTACCTTTAACTTTCACGTCACCGGCTATGGCGGCAACCTCATCCGGGTGAACTACAAGGGCGATCACGAGGACACGGAAACACTTGTTTCTGCTGCGATCTCATTGGGCGCTGGCCTGATCTACTTCTCCAATCCTGACAATCCGATGGGCAGCCATCATCCTGCCGCCGTGGTCGAAGACATGGTTGCCAATTTGCCGCATCACAGCCTCCTGATCTTGGACGAGGCCTATGCCGATCTGGCCCCGCCGGGCGCGGTGCCAGAAATTGCGGCCGATCATCCCCAGGTGATCCGGCTGCGGACCTTCTCCAAAGGCTACGGGATGGCGGGGGCAAGGGTCGGCTATGCGATCACCAACCCGGACCTTGCACTGGCCTTCGACAAGGTGCGCGATCATTTCGGGATGTCGCGCATCAGTCTGGCGGGAGCGTTGGCGGCGTTGGCCGATCAGGACTGGCTGGCATCGGTGCAGACCCGGACCCATGAGGCGCGGGCGCAGCTGTCGGCCATCGCGCGGGACTGCGGGCTGGAACCGCTGCCTTCGGCAACCAATTTCGTGACCATCGATTGCGGCCGGGACGGTGCCCATGCCCGCCGTCTGCTGGAGGCATTGGGCCAGCGCGGGGTCTTTATCCGGATGCCGGGCGTGGCCCCCCTTGACCGCTGCATCCGGGTCAGTCTGGGGGACGCACCGACGCTGGACATGTTTGCCGAAGCCCTGACAGAGGCGGTGGCAGAGGTCGGCTAGACCGGAGCGCGCTCGGCGGCCAAGCCCGCAACGGGGGGCACAACCGCGGGCCCCACAGCCGGGGCAGACCCGGTCACATGCATTTCAGCCGGGCCAAGGCGCGGAGCGGCGGCGGCAGGCGGATCGCTGGACAACAAAAGCGCCGGACGGCTTGCCGGGGTGTCGTCTGCGTCCGCGATGACACGGCGGAAGACCAGAACGTTCTGGAACGTTGTCTTGGTGCCGGTCAGCCCGACGCGTTCGTCGCACGGCAGCGCATCGGCACGGATATAATCCCAACCCTCGGCCCCAAGGTCGTTCATCAGATGTGTCAAGGCCAAGGCAAACCGCTCTTCCGTGGTGCGGACACCCCGGGCTTTCTCGCCCCGCTTTGGGGCGGGAATGACCTTGTATTCAAATCGTAGCATCAGGGCTTTTCCAGTTCGCATGCCAATGCATAGGCGATATCGCCCGCAAATTCAAACCGCCTGACGCCTTTGCAGCCGAGTTACGCCTGACTTGCAACAGTGGGAGAAATCTGCCCATCATCGGATCGGGCCAAAATCCTTCGAAGGATTTTGCAAATCTTTTCGAAAAGATTTGGTCGTGCCCAGCTGTCACAGCCCCAGTTTCGCCGCCACCAGCGCATTTACCGTCGCCGGGTTGGCCTTGCCGCCCGTCGACTTGATCACCTGGCCGACGAACCAGCCCGCAAGTTTCGGGTTGGCCTTGGCCTTTTCCACCTGATCGGGGTTGGCCGCGATGATGGCATCCACCGCCGCCTCGATCGCATCGGTATCGGTGACCTGCTGCATGCCGCGTGCCGCCGCAATCGCTGCGGGGTCGCCGCCTTCGGTGTAGACCAACTCGAACAGGTCCTTGGCCATCTTGCCACTGATCGTGCCAGCGGCAATAAGATCAATGATCCCGCCCAGTTGTGCTGCACTGACCGGGCTTTCGCCGATGTCGTGGCCTTCCTTTTTCAACCGCCCGAACAGCTCGTTGATCACCCAGTTGGCAACCGTCTTGCCATCGCGGCCCCGGGCAACCTCGTCAAAGTAGCGGCCCGAGTCCAGTTCAGCGGTCAAGACGTTGGCGTCGTAATCGGTCAGCCCGAAATCACCCACGAAACGCGCCTTCTTGGCGTCCGGCAGTTCCGGCATGGCTGCTGCAATACCATCGACAAAGGCCTGATCAATCTCCAGCGGCATCAGGTCTGGATCGGGGAAGTAGCGGTAATCGTGCGCTTCTTCCTTGGACCTCATCGAACGGGTCTCGCCCTTGTCGGGATCGTAAAGCCGGGTTTCCTGATGCACCTTGCCGCCGTCTTCAAGAATGGCAATCTGACGGCGGGCCTCATAGTCGATGGCCTGGGTCATGAACCGCATCGAGTTCATGTTCTTGATCTCGCAGCGCGTGCCAAGGTGGCCGAAATCCTGCGTCGCCTGATATTTCTCATACTGGCCGGGCTTGCAGACAGATACGTTCACATCGGCGCGCAGGTTGCCGTTCTGCATGTTGCCGTCGCAGGTGCCAAGATAGCGCAGAATCTGGCGCAGTTTGGTCACATAGGCCGCCGCCTCTTCGGGGCCGCGGATGTCGGGGCGGCTGACGATCTCCATCAGCGCGACGCCGGTGCGGTTGAAATCAACGAAGGACAGGGTCGGGTCCATGTCGTGGATCGACTTGCCGGCGTCCTGTTCAAGGTGGATGCGTTCGATCCGGACCAGCCGCGCCACGCCGGGGCCCATTTCCACCAGCACCTCACCCTCGCCGACGATGGGGTGGTAAAGCTGGCTGATCTGATAGCCTTGCGGCAGATCGGGGTAGAAATAGTTCTTGCGGTCAAAGGCCGAGATCAGGTTGATTTCCGCCTTCAGCCCCAACCCGGTGCGCACCGCCTGCTCAACGCAGAACGCGTTGAGCACCGGCAGCATGCCGGGCATCGCTGCATCAACGAAGGCGACGTTCGAATTGGGTTCGGACCCGAAAGCGGTCGAGGCCCCCGAAAACAGCTTGGCGTTGGACGCGACCTGCGCATGAATTTCCATGCCGATGACCAGTTCCCAATCGGACTTGGCCCCGGCGATCACCTTGGGGGCGGGTGCGGCATAAGTCAGGTCAAGCATGTGGCGTCCTCATCCGCAGCGTCATGCGGCTGGTTTAGGCCGGGCGCGCGCCTTGAGCAAGGGGTGGGCGTCAGGCGCGCGGCACCCGTGTGCCAAGGCCCTCGCCTTTGCGGGTGATGCGGGCACCGCGTTGCAGGGCGGGACCGAACACTTCGCCCAACGCAAGGGCCAGACTGTCGGCGCCGTGTTCCCAGCTCTCCAGATGGATCTCGTGCAGGCGGGTCCACAGAACATCGGACAAAGCGGCGCGGACCTTGGTCAACGGGTAGGCAGCGACAGGACCGGCAAGACGATAGTCGTGCAAAAGCTCGGTCAGGACATTGGCCGCAACATTGGCGCGGTGCTGGCAGCCGGTCGCGGTCTGGAAATCGCCCAGGCCCTGCACGAAAAGCGCGATGTCGATCGACGGCAGCGGCGCGCCAAGCCGCTCGATCGCGGTCAGATGGAAGATCGCATAGGCCGCCTTGCCGGTATTGGATCCGGTCAGCGAACAGGCCTTTCGCGCGGCCTTTTCAAAACCGGCAACAGACCCGAACGCATCGGGCAGCATGTTGACGGCGTGGGTCGCATGGATGATCGCGTCTTCGGGGTCAAGATCGACCCAGTCTTCATACCAGTCGCGGAACAAGTCGCGGCCATCGTCAATCCAGCGCGCCAGATGATAGCGGGTTGCAGCCAGCAGGGGCGACATCTCTTCGATCGGGTCGAACTGGAACAAAAGGCTTTCGGCGGCACTGAAATGCGCAGCGGCCTCGTCCAACTGTTTTATCGGCGTATCAGCGCGGTCTGCATGGCCCTGCTTGGCGGCCCCGATGTCGATCAGCGCCTGCGCCAACAGATGGGCGGCGGCATAATCCTCGGGGTGCATGGCCTGCACGGCGTTGAAGCGGGCAAGTTCGGCCTCGGCCGCGGTGAAATCACCGGCGTCCAGTGCCGCGAACAGCCGCGCGCGGATGCCTTCACTGATCAGTGGTGCAACCCGATAGCCACCGGACGCCATGGTCCGGTCCTGATCGGCAAAGCGCAAGACATCCAGAAGGTCGTCCCATTCCCCGGCGTCGGCCATCGCGGCATGGTCGTCGCGGGTGCATTGCCATTCGGTCGCTTCCGGTCCGCGCGCAACGGCCGGCGCGTCCAGCCGCTCCAGCACCGATTCAGCGGTCATTCCGTCCAGCCCGTAGCCTTCAGCTGCACCCTGCGGCCGCAGACGGGCGGCAGGTTCCTGCCGACCGCGGCCGGTGTGGGTTTTCACATGCAGAAGGGACGGGGTAATGAGCATCCAACGATCCAATCGGCGCGAAGAAACGCCGTTGTATCGAATGTTGCGGGGAATCAGGGCGGAATGATGGAAAAGACGTGGATTTCGAATGTCACAACTGGGCGCATGCCCGGTCTTTTCCCTGTGCTTTTCGTGGCATGCCTGTCAGCCTGCGCCCAGACCAAACCTGCCGAGACCATATCTTTTGTCGAGCCACCGATGCAGTGGGACGACCATCCCGAAGGCGAAGAATGGACTGATTCGACGCTTGTCGCCCTGTCAACCAAGGATGCGGTTCTGTCCGAACAGGTGCCCGGCGACATCGAAGCCTGGTGCCCCGGCTATGCCGAAGCCCCGGTCGAGGCCCGCCGCGCCTTCTGGGCCGGGCTGATGTCGTCGGTGGCCAAGTATGAGAGCACCTGGAACCCGCTGGCCTCGGGTGGCGGCGGGCGCTGGATCGGGCTGATGCAGATCTCGCCCCGGTCGGCCAGCTATTACGGCTGCGAGGCGACCTCGGCTTCAGCGCTGAAGGATGGCGGGGCCAATCTGGAATGTGCGGTCGAGATCATGTCTGAACAGGTTGCCAAAGATGGCATGGTTGCGGGCAACGGCAGCCTTGGCATTGGCCGCGACTGGGCACCTTTGCGCAACACAGAAAAGCGCGCCGACATGGCCGCATGGACCAGCGCCCAGCCCTATTGCCAGGCCGGGTAAGATTGTTCAGTTGATCCGGTAAAGGGCGGCGATTTCGGCAAGCGCCTCGCTTTGCCGGGCCGAGACCTTGCCGTCACGCCCCGCCGCCGCGACATCCTTAAGGACCGCCATCAGTGGTGAAAAGCTTTCGGCCCCGCGCAGCCGGTACAGGCGGCGGGTCATCCGCTCCAGCCCCTGTTGCGCGCCGCCGCATTCACTGACCAGCCAGCGGCCAAGGATCAGCGCCTCTTCGGCCTTGCCCCGGCTTTGGCCAAGGTGGCTTTGCAGGCTGACCTCCAGCCGGTCATGCTGTTCGGCGGTCGGAAGCCCGCCAAGCTCCAGAAAGGCGATTCCGGCTCCGGCAATGGCGACATCGGGGTCTTCCAGCGATTCGGCCGGGTGCACATTCACCTGACGGCGGAACCCGAAACGGCGGGCAGCGGCCATCACGTCCTGCGCGACCCCGGTCAGTTCGCGGGTCGCATTGGCCGCGTCGCGCGCACGGCTGATCCAGAAGATTCCGGCGGCAAGCATTCCAAGGATGGCAAGGACATAGGGCATGATGAACCAAAACTGTTCTTCTCGCCGAAAGGTGCCACCTGCCGCCAAGGCCTGTCAACCGGGCTTGCGTTCAGCCTGCTGCCAGCATCCGTTCGACCATCTCGCGCAGATCGCCGCTTAGGCCTTCGGTCGCCAGCACCCTTTGCAGTTCGGCCTTCGCCTTCCTGCGCCGCGCGGCGTCATAGCGTGGCCAGGTCTCGAAGGCGGTCGACACCCGCGAGGCGGTCTGCGGGTTCAGTGCGTCCATCCGGATCAGCCAGTCGGCCACCAGCCGGTAGCCCGCGCCGGAAAGGTGGTGGAAGCCCGCGTGGTTGGCCGACAGCGCCCCGATGACCGACCGGAACCGGTTGGGGTTCTTCCAGTCAAAGCCGGGGTGGTCGGTCAGCCGCGCGGTCACCGCCGCCGCCTCGTCCGGGCGGGCATGGGCGATCTGCAGCGCAAACCACTTGTCCATGACATTGCGGTCCTGCCCCCAGCGCCCTGCAAAGCCCATCAGTTCAACCCGGCCTTCGCCGATGTCCAGAAGTGCGGACAAGGCACCAACCTCCTCGGTCATGCTTGCGGCCTTTGCATAGGCCGTCGCCGCCAGCTTGCCACCATCGCGCCGTGTCAGCAGCATCAGCGCCGCCAACCGCAGCGCCCGGCGGCCTGCAGCTTCGGCCGAGGGCGAGAACGGCTGGCCATCGTCAAGACTGAGGTAAAGCCGGGGCAGACCGTCGCCAAGGCGCACCGCCAGCGCCCCCGCCATTTCGCGCCGGGCGGCGTGGATCTTGGCCGGATCGGGCACCCGGCCCCGCGCATGAACGGTCTGGGCCATGTCGTCTTCACCCGGCAGCCGCAAGCACAGCGCCCGGAAGGCCGGGTCCAGACTGTCGTCAAAGGTCACCGCGGCCACCGCCTCCAGCCAGTCGGGGCTGACCGGGGTGCCGTGCAGCGCCATGTCGGCCAGCACGTCCTTGGCCAGCGCGCGGCCTGCCTCCCACTTGTTGAACGGGTCGGTGTCATGCGCCAAAAGGAAGGCCCGCTCGGTCGCCGGTGTCTTGCGGTCCAGCACCACGGGGGCGGAAAAGCCGCGCAGGATTGACGGGACGGGTCGGGTGGCAAGCCCTTCGAACCGGAAGCTTTGCCGCGCCTTGGTCATTTCCAGCATGATCGTCGGCACCACCTCGTCCCCGTTGGGGTTCAGAAGACCGACGTTGATCGGGATCACTTTCGGCAGCTTTTTGGGCTGGCCGGGGGTGGCCGGGTTCGATTGCGCAAAAGTCAGGGTATAGACGCCATCGGTCCAGTCATCCGACACCGACAAGCGTGGGGTGCCCGCTTCGGAATACCAGCGCTTGAACTGCGACAGATCGCGCCCGGTGGCGTCCTGAAACACCTTCAGCCAGTCCTCGATCGTGGCAGCCTCGCCATCGTGGCGGTCGAAATACAGGTCCAGCGCGCGCTTGTAGCCCGCATCACCGACCAGCGTTTTCAGCATGCCGATAACCTCGGCGCCTTTTTCATAGACCGTGGCGGTGTAGAAATTGTTGATCTCGACAAAGCTTTCGGGCCGCACGGCATGCGCCAGTGGCCCCGCATCCTCGCGGAACTGGCGGGCGCGCAGCATCAGCACGTCTTCGATCCGCTTGACCGCATGCGACCGCATGTCGCCGGAAAACTGCTGATCGCGAAAGACGGTCAGCCCCTCTTTCAGGCACAGCTGAAACCAATCGCGGCAGGTGATGCGGTTACCGGTCCAGTTGTGGAAATACTCATGCGCGATGATCGCTTCGATCCGGCCATAGTCGTCGTCGGTAGCGGTTTCAGGGGATGCCAGAACATAGCGCGAGTTGAAGATGTTCAGCCCCTTGTTCTCCATCGCGCCCATGTTGAAATCATCGACCGCGACGATGTTGAACACATCCAGATCGTATTCGCGGCCATAGGCGGTTTCGTCCCAGCGCATTGACCGGATCAGGCTGTCCATTGCATAGGCGCAGCGGTCCTCGTCCCCGGCGCGCACCCATATGTTCAGATCGACCTTGCGGCCCGAGGCGGTGGTGAACTTGGCCGAATGCGCCCTAAGGTCACCCGCGACCAGCGCGAACAGATAGGCGGGCTTGGGCCATGGATCGTCCCATTCAGCAAAGCCCTTGCCTTGCGCGCCGGGATTGCCGTTCGACAGCAGGACCGGCAGATCCGATTCCACCCGCACCTTGAAGCGCGCCATCACATCGGGCCGGTCGGGGTAATAGGTGATCTTGCGGAACCCTTCCGCCTCGCATTGCGTGCAATACATGCCGCGCGACATGTAAAGCCCCTCCAGCGCGGTGTTGGCGGCGGGGTTGATCTCGACCTCCGTCTCCAGCGTGAAGGGACCCGAGGGCAAGGTCTTGGCCGGGATCGTCAGGCCTTTCGGCCCCGGTTTCACAGTGATCGGCGTGCCGTCCAGCAGGCACGAGGTCAAAGCCAAACCCTCGCCGTCCAGATGCAGCGCATGCTTGCCGGGGCGGGCCGGGTTCGGGCGGAACCGCAGCTTTGCTACAACCCGGGTCGCTGTGGGGGACAGGCGGAAGGTCAGCTCCACCCCGTACAGAAGATGGGTAAAGGGCTGATAATCGGCAAGACTGACAGTGGTCTGGGCAGCGGTCATGCGAAACCTCACTTTGGGATGAAGCTAAGGCCTTGTGCGGCAAGCGCAAGGGACCCCGTACCAGTATGAGCGCTGTCATTTCGGGCTTTACGAATCCGCCGGATAAACTACATCCTTGTTCCATGAATGTTCTCATTTGGCTTAAGCGCGATCTGCGCATCCATGACCACCCGGCGCTGACCTTTGCGGCGGGGCTTGGTGCGGTTTTGCCAGTCCATATCGTCGAGCCGGGGCTTTGGTCGTTGCCGGATGCGTCGGCGCGGCAGTGGGAGTTTGTGGCCGAAAGCCTTGCCGACCTGCGCGTGGCACTTCGCGAAATGGGCGCGCCCTTGGTGGTGCGGGTCGGCGACGCGGTCGAGGTTCTGGCGCGCCTTTGCCGTCAGCACGGCATCGGCCAGATAATCAGCCATGAAGAAACCGGCAATCTGTGGACCTTTGCCCGTGACCGCGCGGTCGCGGCCTGGGCACGACAGGCCGGGATCGTCTGGACCGAACTGCCGCAAAGCGGCGTGGTCCGCCGACTTGCCAACCGCGACGGCTGGGCACCGCAGCGCAACGCTTTCATGGTGGCGGCAGTCCTGCCCCCCCCGCCCTTTTCCGCCGTGCCGGGGGTGGAACCCGGCCAGATCCCCACTGCGCGCGCGTTAAAACTGCCTGCCGACCCCTGCCCGCATCGCCAGCACGGCGGACGCGCCCGGGGCCTTGACCTGCTGGACAGTTTTCTGACCCGCCGGGGAGAGCCTTACCGGACCGCGATGTCCTCACCCTTGACCGGCGAACGGGCCTGCTCGCGCCTGTCACCGCATCTGGCCTGGGGCACGCTTTCGCTGCGTGAGGTGGTCGCGGCCACCACTTTGCGGCGGGCCGAACGCCCCGGCGGGCACTGGGGCGGCGCGCTGGCCAGCTTTCAGTCGCGTCTGGCCTGGCGCGATCACTTTATCCAGAAGCTGGAGGATCAGCCCGCGATCGAGACCACCGACCTGCACCCCGCCGCGACCCTGCGCCCGCGCGACAGTGACGCCGCGCAGTTGCAGGCCTGGGCCAATGGTGAAACCGGCCTGCCCTTCCTTGACGCCTGCCAGCGCTATCTGCGGGCAACCGGCTGGCTCAATTTCCGGATGCGGGCGATGGTGATGTCGGTCGCATCCTATCATCTGTGGCTGGACTGGCGAGCCACCGGCGCGCATCTGGCCCGGATGTTCACCGATTACGAGCCCGGCATTCACTGGCCACAGGTGCAGATGCAGTCCGGGACCACCGGAATCAACACACCGCGCATCTACAACCCGGTGAAACAGGGCCATGATCAGGACCCTGCAGGAGCCTTCATCCGCACCTGGCTACCGGAACTGGCTGCGGTGCCCGATGCCTTTGTCCATGAGCCGTGGAAATGGCCCGGAGCGCAAAGCCTGTTGGACCACCGCTACCCCGCCCCCATCGTCGATGTCACCGAAGCCGCCCGCGCCGCGCGAGAGGCGGTCTGGGGCGCACGCAGACGCCCCGGCTTTGCCGAGACGGCAACCGGGATCGTCCAGCGCCACGCCAGCCGCGCCGCCCCCCGCATCCGCCGCACCGCACGCCGCCCGATGGCGGATGCGCAACTGACGCTGGACCTCTAGATGCCACGCGGGGTCAGGAAATCCGATCTGCCGGAAAAGACCTGCCTGACCTGCGGCAAGCGCTTTGTCTGGCGCAAGAAGTGGGAAAGGGTCTGGGACGAGGTGAAATACTGTTCCGACCGATGCCGGATGAACCGCACGTCGATTTCCGAACGGAAATCGGACCGAGGCCTTTGAAGGCCCCGAACCGGAATTTTACCTGAAGATTCAGCCCTAATCCGACCCGACAAACCGCGCCAGTTTGCCCAGGGTCTGCAAGCCCAGCTTGACCGCGCCGAAACCAACCGCGTTGCGGTATTCTTCCACCGTTGCCATGACCATGCCCAGCGTGACCCGCGTCCCGCCCCCCTCGGCGGCAAAGCTTACCCAAGCATCGGCGTGCTTGGGTCCGTTCTCGCCCGCGTGGAGGGCATAGTCGATGCAGGCCTCGAGGATGACCCGGGAATAGCGGTGGTGGTTGGGAAACACTGTCCCGTCCGGGCCGATCATGTCGAAGACCCATTCGCCCCCCGCGCCAAGGTTGATCCGGCTGGTCTTGCAGGAAAACCCGTCCGGTCCCCACCATTGCGGCAGCGTCTCCGGGTTCATCCAGGCCCCCCAGACGACCGAGACCGGTGCCTTGATCACCCGCTCCAGCAGCATGGTGCGTTCAGCCACGCCCGCCAGATTTGCAAGACCGCCGCCATAGCCGAACTCATACCCTGCGACCATGTCCTCGGCTTGGCTGGACAGTTGGACCGTTACCGTGACCTGACTTGCGCTGTCGTCGCCGCTGAAATTTGCGGTCACCAAGGCGACCGAATCGACCGCCCCCCGTGACGAGACCACCTCGGAATTCACGCTTACCAGCCCGGACTGCAATTCCAGCCAGCGCACCTCGACGCCGACATCTGGCGTGCCCTCGGACCGGCAGACCGAGATCTCGCGCCCGCCGACCCGGCTGTCGGCTTCCAGGATTTCAACCGTCACTCCCGGTGCGGGCGGCGACCAGACCGCCCTGGCAGCAGGGGCGGTCCAAGCCTGCCACAAGGTTGCCACCGGGGCGGCGACGTCGCGCGAGAAACTGAGCGTTGCAAAGCGACCGATAGTCATTTCAACCCCTGCGCATATTCCTCAAGCTGCGTCACCACCGTGCCCCAGCCGTCATAGAACCCCATGTCCTTGTGCGCCTTTGCGGTGTCGGCATTCCGGTGCCGGGCGATGGCGGTGTATTTGGTGCGGCCGCCTCCAAGATCTTCAAAGGTCAGGATCGCAGTCATGAAGGGTTCAGGCGCAGGCTTCCACCCGGCGGTGTAAGCATCTGTGAACACGAGCTTTTCGTTCGGAACCACCTCAAGATACACGCCGTTGTTCTGCATCTCGTTGCCCTCGACCTCGAAGGTGGTGTTGCATTTGCCGCCGACCCGCACGTCAAGCTCGCAGGCCGTCACCTTGTGTGGTTTGGGGACGAACCAGTGGATCAGGTGTTCCGGCGTGGTCCAGCATTTATAAAGGATTTCGCGCGGGGCGTTGACCTCGCGGGTCAGGACAAGGTCAAGATCGGGGTCAAGGTCAGGGGTCATTTCTCGCGCTCCTTCATCAGCGTCATTACATAATCGTCCAGCCGGTCAAGCCGGCCTTCCCAGGTCTTGCGCTGCCCCTCCAGCCAGTCGCGCATCGGGGCCAAAGCCTCGGGCTGCAGCGCACAGGACCGCACCCGGCCGTCCTTGGCGCTGGTCACCAGACCCGCCGCCTCCAGCACCGACAGATGCCGCAGGACCGTGGGCAGGCGCAGACCGCTGGGACCCGCCAGCTCCGAGACTGCCGCATGGCCACGCGCTAACCGCGCCAGCATCATCCGCCGCGTGGGATCGGCGAGCGCGTGGAAAAGGTCGTCAAGGTGGGGGTCATGCTTAGCCATATGGCTAACTAACAGATTTCAGTGGCGAGTCGCAAGAAATAGTTAGCCAACTTGCAAACAATTCCGGCTTTCAGGCCATTGCCAACGGTGTTTCCGCGCCAGTGAGAAAATCCTGCATCGCCCTTGCTTGCCGATCCGGCGCGACCCGGCCTAATGTGTGCCAAAGCATACAACCGGCCCGGGCGGCCCCCGAAAGGACATGTTATGACCAAGCGCACAGAACGGGCCGGACTGCAGGTGGCGGACGAACTTGCCCGCTTCATCGAAGATGACGCGCTGCCCGGCACGGGCATCAGCCCCGCCGTTTTCTGGAACGGGTTCGCGGGCCTGTTGCAGGACTTCGCGCCGCAAAACCGCGCGCTCTTGGCCAAGCGTGAGGATCTGCAGGCAAAGATCGACGGCTGGCACATCGCCCGGCGCGGCCAGCCCCATGACCACGCCGCCTACAAGGCGCATCTTGCCGAGATCGGCTACCTGTTGCCCGAAGGCCCGGCTTTCACCATTGAGACCACCAATGTCGACCCCGAAATCGCCCTGATCCCCGGCCCGCAGCTGGTGGTGCCGGTCACCAATGCCCGCTACGCCCTGAACGCCGCCAACGCCCGCTGGGGCAGCCTTTACGACTGTCTTTACGGCACCGATGCGATGGGCTCCCTGCCCCCGACCGGTGGCTATGAGCGCGGTCGCGGCGCGCGGGTGGTTGCCCGGGCGCGGGTGTTTCTGGACGAGGCGTTTCCGATTGCCGGCGCCAGCCATGCCGATGTCAGCCGCTATGTCGTCAAGGACGGCGCGCTGCTGGTCGACGATCTGCCGCTGGTGCAGCCGGCGAAATTCGTCGGCTACCGGGGCAACCCGAAGGCCCCCGATGCGGTGCTGCTTTGCAACAATGGCCTGCATGTTGAACTGGTCTTTGACCGGGCGCATTTCATCGGCAGCCGCGATCAGGCCTTGCTGGCCGACGTGCAGATGGAATCTGCTCTGACCGCGATCATGGATTGCGAGGATTCGGTGGCCTGCGTCGATGCCGAAGACAAGGTCGGCGCATATCAGAACTGGCTGGGGTTGATGCAGGGCACTTTGGCGGAAGCTTTCACCAAAGGTGGCCGCACGGTCGAGCGGCGGCTGGCGGCGGATCGGGAATATCTTGACCCCGCTGGCACCCCCTTTGCGATCAAAGGCCGCGCGTTGATGTGGATCCGCAATGTGGGCCACCTCATGACCAACCCCGCGATCCTGCTGCCGGACGGGTCCGAAGTGCCCGAAGGCCTGATGGATGCGATGATCACCGTGACCCTTGCACTGCATGACCTGAAGAAGACCAGCGGGTTGCGGAACTCGGTTCTGGGATCGGTCTATGTGGTCAAACCCAAGATGCACGGGCCGGAGGAAGTGGCCTTTGCTGACGCGGTGATGGCTCGGGTGGAACAGGTGCTGGGGCTGCCTGCGGCGACGGTCAAGCTGGGGATCATGGACGAGGAACGGCGGACGAGCGTCAACCTCAAGGAATGCATCCGGGCTGCGAAAACCCGGGTCGCGTTCATCAACACCGGCTTTCTGGACCGGACCGGCGACGAGATCCACACCTCGATGGAAGCGGGGCCGTTCAGCCGCAAGGACTTCATCAAGCGCAAGGCCTGGATCACGGCCTACGAGGCGCTGAACGTCGATATCGGCCTGGAATGCGGCCTTTCCGGCAAGGCACAGATCGGCAAGGGGATGTGGGCGATGCCCGACCTCATGGCGGCAATGCTGGACGAAAAGATCGCCCATCCCCGCGCCGGGGCCAATACCGCCTGGGTGCCGTCGCCGACTGCCGCGACCCTGCATGCGCTGCACTACCACAAGGTCGATGTCTTCGCCGTGCAGGCGCGGCTGGCCAAGGGGGGAAGGCGGGCGCATGTCGACGGCATCCTGGATATCCCCCGCGCCAGCTTTCAGGCCTGGAGCCGGGCGCAGGTCCTGCGTGAGGTGGAAAACAACGCGCAGGGGATCCTTGGCTATGTGGTGCGCTGGATCGACCAGGGGGTCGGCTGTTCCAAGGTGCCGGATGTGAACGATGTCGGCCTGATGGAGGACCGCGCGACCTGCCGGATCTCGGCCCAGCATATCGCGAACTGGCTGCATCATGGGGTGGTTTCCTCGGATGAGGTGACCGAGGCGATGAAGAAGATGGCCGCCGTGGTGGACCGCCAGAATGCGGACGATCCCCTCTACCGGCCCATGGCCCCCGGCTTTCAAGGCGCGGCGTTTCAGGCGGCGGTGGAGCTGGTCTTCAAGGGGCGGGAACAGCCCTCGGGGTACACCGAGCCCCTGCTGCACGCTTGGCGGTTGCGGGTCAAGGCGGGGTAGTGTCCACAGTGGACAGGGTGGAGGCCGCGAGGGATTCCAAGGGGTTGGGCGGGGGCGTTAGGGGTGGGTTAACCTTTGCATGCCACGCTGCGGGGCATGTCAGACTATATTCGCCCGCGTTTCCCTGATGCCTGAGTATCCTTCGCTGCCGCCCTTTCGTAAATGAGTTCACGGCTGCTGGTAGAGGAATTTTACACATCAGTCATGTGCAAGGGTGAATTGTTTTGCCCATGATTTACAGCGCAACTCGTAGAATTTAGCACCCACGGCACCCACGACTTCATCTGCGGGAATATCTGCAGCAAATGATGCGGCGACTTCCTCTTCAGCCGCTTCGAGTGCTTTTACGTCGTGCAAAGAAATTTCGCGAAGTTCTTCCAAGCGCGCAGACAAAATTCCCTTACCTTTCAACCTATCAAAGAGATCATTCTTTGCTTCTGAAAGAACTACAACGTTCGGGGTCGAACGCATCACTCCAAGATCGCCGCCTTCATAACTGTAAATGACTGCAAGGTGAGTATAGGATTCGCAATAGCCGACGTAGCCTGATCTTCCTTGCATGAAACCATCTGTGTTACAGGAGGTCACTACCGGGGACGCCTCGGATAGCTTTGCCTTTTCCTGAAACAACTGATGATACATCAAATTGCCTTGAAAAGGTACAACACGCCACGGGTCATTCTCGTAGGCCTTTCGTTCCTGAACGGTCAGAGTTTCATTTTTTTCCTTGACCGCAAGCTTGGCGAACTTCGCATTCTTTTCATCAACGGTGGCGGCCAAATCGGGCGAGAGCTCCTCAAGGATGCGACGAGATGCTGTGGGCCCGTCACAGGTCGTAGCAACATCCATGTAGTAGCTGTACAACAATTCAAATTTTCGCTTTGCATTTTGCTTGCAGGATCCCACGCAAAGCACCGAATCGGGTGGCGCCAATGGCAACGCCAAAAACGCTGCCACCCCGACGGCAATGAAAGCAACAACACCAATTACGACTTTCTTCACTTTGTCCCTTCCGGCTGAGACACAAAAAGGATGTCATTCCAGAATGCTACGATCCAAACCCAAAGTCCGTGGTTCATCGAGTCCGCGATTTCACGTATCACGGTTTAAAGAACATGGCACACTCTAAACTGCAATCAAAGTCATTCGAAGCGCACGCATGGCAAGGGTAGGAACAGTCTTACAGATTGCAGACGGACGATAGTGAGTGCCAACAAACACCTTCCCGTCTGCCCCCCCCTACCCCACATCCAGCCCGATCGCATGCACCCGTTGGTTCAGGTCCCCCAGCGCCTGATGCACGGCGCGGTGGCGGGCGACGCGGGGCATGGCCGCCAACGCCGTAGCACGGATCAGGATGTGGAAATGGCTGGCCCCTGACCCATCATCTCCGGCATGGCCTGCGTGCTTGTGGCTTTCGTTGGTCACCTCCAGCCGGTCGGGCGCGAAGGCCGCGGTCAGCCGGGCCTCGATCTCGTCTTTCACGCTCATGTCACCCGCACCCCCTTCAATCTGCCGGGAAAAGCCGTAAACTCTCAGCCCCGAGTCGGGAACCCCTGTCGGAAAGACCATTGATGACCAGCCGCCCCCCATTCGAGTTCGATCTGCGCGTGTCCGCAGACAAGAAACGCAAGCAAACCGTGCGGCGTGGCATGTCGGGGGCGTTCGAAACCTCGGACAAGGCCTGCGACTATCCCGACTGCAAGGCCAAGGCCGCCTACCGCGCGCCGCAGTCGCCGGATCATCTTGATGCGTTCTACTGGTTCTGCAAGGACCACATCCGCGAATACAATCTGAAGTGGAATTTCTTCAACGGCACCACGGATGAGGAGTTCCAGAAGTTTCTGGACAAGGACCGGGTCTGGGAGCGGGAGACCAAGCCGTTCAGCCGCCAGGGCGACGGCAATGCCTGGGCGCGGGTGGGGGTGAATGACCCGATGGCGCTTTTGGGCGACAAGGCGACGCAGAACCCCGGCAGGCCGGCCTCGACCGCGACGCGGAAACTGCCGCCGACCGAAAGGAAGGCGGTGGAGATCCTGGATGCGCGCGACACCTGGACCAAGACCGAGATTCGCAAGCAATACAAGACTTTGGTCAAGGACCTGCATCCCGACATGAACGGCGGCGACCGCCGGGATGAGGACCGGTTGCAGGAAGTGGTCTGGGCCTGGGACCAGATCAAGGACAGCCGGTTTTTCAGGGAGTAAGGTTTAGCTGGGCATCAGGTGCCGGGTCCGGATCTGCCCCATCACGAGATGGGCGGCGGTCATGGTTACGATCCAAGTCACTAGCACAGGGAGAGAGGTCAGAAGGGCCTGAGCGACCGCCATCGGGCCGAAAAATAGCCCTGCGGGTGTCATGGCGACAACGATTCCAAGACCAAGACCTGCGACCGCAGCACCTGTGACGGTCGTCAGGATTGCCCCGAGCAGGCAAAGGCCAAGCCCGCGCCGGCCAGGTAGCCCTAGACAGTCGGCATACAAGAAGCCCGACACCCCCGCGCCAATCGCGGCGGCAATGACGAACGGCCAATCCCCACCCCAGCGCGTCCCGAGCATGGACAGCATCACAAGAGTTCCGGAGCTGCCGATCAGCAGGGCAGCGACAAGGCGGTGGGGGATGGGCATCGGGGGTCACTTTCGGTTGTGGTTGCCCAACCCTGACCGATGCAGTGTGAATTTGGCTTGCAGCAGATGTGCAGCTTTCGTGCAGGCCTTACGCCACCTTGAACGCCAGCGCCGCGCCGTTCATGCAGTAGCGCAGGCCCGTCGGTTCCGGCCCGTCATTGAACACATGCCCGAAATGCCCGCCGCAGCGGCGGCAATGCACTTCGGTCCGGGTGCCCAAGAGCCCGCTGTCGTCACGCGTGCGGATGGCATTGGGCAAGGGGTCCCAGAACGACGGCCAACCGGTGCCGCTGTCGTATTTCGTGGCCGAGGAAAACACCGGCAAGGCACAACCGGCGCAGGAATAGGTGCCCTCACGGGTCTCTTTGTCCAGACGGTTGGAGCCAGGACGCTCGGTCGCCTCCTCTCGCAGCACGCGAAAGGCCAGTTCGCCCAGTTTTGCGCGCCATTCGGCCTCGGTCAGGGTAATCTCGAAGCTTTCTTCGGCCAGGGCAAAACCCGGCAGCAGGCCAAGCGCGGTGGCGGACAGCAGAAAATTGCGGCGGTGCATGGGCGTGATCCTTGATCGCTGTTGGCGTCATCGTAACCGATCCATATGTTACAAGCGGCCAACAGCCCGTGAGGTCACGCGATTGCGATCTGCGCCACCGGCCCCGATGCGACGCCTTGGCGTCCCTGCCCCTCTTGAACCCCCCGGCGATATCATCCAAGGATGGCCAGTGGCTGCGCAATGGGGCGCAGTCCGGACAGAATGAGCGATGCGATGCTGGATCAGGTGATGAAACCGACCGAAGACATTTCGGTCCGCGATGTGTTCGGAATTGATACCGACATGCGCGTCAAGGGCTTTGCCACCCGCACCGACCGCGTGCCGGAAATCGACCCGACCTACAAGTTCGACCCGGACACCACTTTGGCGATCCTGGCGGGCTTTGCCTATAACCGCCGGGTGATGATCCAGGGCTATCACGGCACGGGCAAGTCGACGCATATCGAACAGGTCGCGGCCCACCTGAACTGGCCGTGTGTTCGGGTGAACCTGGACAGCCACATCAGCCGGATCGACCTGATCGGCAAGGATGCGATCAAGCTGCGCGACGGCGTTCAGGTCACCGAATTTCACGAAGGCATCCTGCCTTGGGCGCTGCGCAACGCCGTTGCCATCGTGTTCGACGAATATGACGCAGGCCGCCCGGATGTGATGTTCGTGATCCAGCGCGTGCTGGAGCATGACGGCAAGCTGACGCTTCTGGACCAGAACGAGATCATCACTCCACACCCGTCGTTCCGGCTATTTGCCACGTCGAACACGGTGGGGCTTGGCGATACCACGGGTCTTTACCACGGCACCCAGCAGATCAACCAGGCCCAGATGGACCGTTGGTCACTGGTGGCGACGCTGAACTATCTTAGCCACGATGCCGAAACCGCGATCGTGCTGGCCAAGTCGCCGCATTACAACACCGAGAAGGGTCGCAAGACCATTTCCCAGATGGTGACGGTCGCCGACCTGACCCGGACCGCCTTTACGAACGGCGATTTGTCGACCGTGATGTCGCCCCGGACGGTCCTTAACTGGGCCCAAAACGCCGAGATTTTCCGCAACGTTGGCTATGCCTTCCGGCTGACCTTCCTGAACAAATGCGACGAGCTGGAGCGGCAGACAGTGGCCGAATTCTACCAGCGCTGCTTTGCCGAGGAACTGCCGGAATCGGCGGCGAGCATGGCGATGAAGTGAGGGGGTGGAGGGCGGGTCTCAGGCTCCTTGCCCTCGCTTGCGCTTCTTTCCTGACCCTGCCTGTGGCCTCCGAAGAAGTCTGCCTAGACCGACGAGTTCTTCCCCTGATTTACAAACCGGGCGAGCCGCCGGTTTGTCCAACGCCGATGGCAGAGCTTGTTCCCTCGACAGTCGGGCGACCACCTGATTTTTCAGCAACTGAACTGGCGGACTGTGCCGGGCTATGGGACGCCGCTCTCATTCTGGAGCCGGAAATTGTAACTCAACTAGGCTTCATTGATCCGGAATCGATCTTCGACCTCGCAAAGGCCCGGCGCGAGCGACCTCCCCTCGCGGAGCTGGTCGAAATCCGGAAAGCTGCTCGGGAACGGGATCTCGATTTCCTACTGGATCCGGGCGATGCAATTCCGCACGCCTTTTCCTATTGCAACGGTGTCATCTATCGGGCGACCGGACATTAATTCACTTCGGAAGGGAGCGCTTATGCGCATCTTACCTTCCCGACCGCGGTGCGCCGAAGCGCACCCTACGACACTCCGGGATTCCCGACCCCTCCCGCCCTTGCGCCTGCCCGGCCCTCGCGCGATGGTCTGGCTTATGCGTATCCTGACCCTTGCCCTGATCCTCTGCCCCCTGCCCGCCATGGCGGACCCGCTGCAGGTGCTTGACCCGTTGCTGGAGGTGTTCTCTGCCACACATGACAGCCCCGGCTATGATGTCGTGGGCGTGCGTTGTGCGGGGCTTTTCTATGCGCAAGACAGTTGGCGTCAGCAGCACGGCGGCGCGGGTCCGACCGAATACCTGCTGTCAGAAGCCGCAACCGCGCTGGAGGTGGCCACCCAGCACCGCGTCGGCTTGGGGCAGGACCTGACCACGGCGACGCTGTCAGTCGAGGCGGACTTGCGCCGGGTCCACGGGCTTTACCTTGCCCGCTTTACCACCAATGCCAAGTCTGGCCACCCCTGGAGCGATGATCCGCTGCTGAAGGGTGACCAGACCTATTGTAATGCCGCGTTGGGCTAAGGTCAGGCCGCCTTGGCCATGCCGTCGGCTTTGGCGGCCATCGTCGCCTTCGACCACCAGATCACATCATCCAGCATAGCCTTGGCGGAACCCAGCATGCTGGCTTCAATGTCAGCCAGATTGCCCGAGCCGCCAAAGCCCGGATGCACACGGAAGAAGTCGCCGCCGCCGATGTGAACAGTGTTACGGACCGGAACCATCTGCAGTTCCACCCCGATCATCCGCAGATGCGCCAGCGCCGAAGTGCCGCCCATCGACCCGTAGGCAATGGCGCCAAAGGGCTTCTTCGCCCACTCGACATAGGCCTGATCCAGCGCGTTCTTCAAGGCGCCGGTCACCGAACGGTTGTATTCGGCCAGCACGAAGACATAGCCGTCGAATTCCGCCAGTTTCTTCTGCCACTTGACGGCAACCGGGTCTTGCGTGGGAGCCCAAGCGTTCGAGGCGACCTCGGCGAAAAGCGGCATCGGGTAGTCGCGCAGGTCAACAACCTCGACATCCATGTCGCCGCGCGCTTCGGCTTGCGCCTTGATCCAGGCGGTGGGCAGGTCGGCAAAGCGAGTGGCGCGGGTGGACGAGACGATGATCGCGATTTTCGGCTTGGTGGTCATGGCAAGGGTCCTTTCGGGGGATAAAACTGCTGTTCGCCTATTTGCTGGCGATCGCCCACCTTCGCAATTCCGCAGGTTAGCGCCGTTCTTGTGCGAATTTGCACGGCCTTGCCCCTTCCCTCGCAGGATGATTTACCTAAGCGCATGAGCAAGCCCAGCGACAACCCCGCCGATCCGTTCAAGAAGGCCCTGGCCGACGCCACCCGCACCATGGCGGATGACCCGGACATGACAGTCACCTATTCGGTGGACCCTGCGGGCATGTCCAAGGAGGGCGTGCGCCTGCCGCAGGTGTCCCGCCGGATGACCCGGGATGAGGTCTTGTTGGCACGCGGCACCGCCGATGCCTTTGCGCTGCGCCGCCGGTTTCATGACGATGCCGTCGCCGCCCGCTATGCGCCGACGGGGGCTTTGGCCCGCGACATCTATGACGCGATGGAGGCCGCCCGTTGTGAGGCGGTGGGTGCCCGCGACATGCCGGGGACGGCTGGAAACATCGACGCCAAGATCGCGCACGAGGCCGACCGAAAGGGCTATGGTCAGGTGACCCAAGCGTCCGAGGTGCCGTTGCCGGTGGCGGCGGGGTATCTGGTGCGGCAGATGGCAACCGGGCGGCCCTTGCCGAAAGCGGCGGCAAATGTCGCCGACCTTTGGCGCGGCTTTGTCGAGGAGCAGGCTGGCGATACCCTGTCCAACCTTGACCACGTGCTGGCCGATCAGGCCGCCTTTGCCCGGCTGGCCCGCAAGGTGATTGCCGATCTGGGCTATGGCGACCAGTTGGGCGACGACCCCGACGCGCCCGAAGATGACGCCGGCGACGATCAGGCCGAGGAGGACGAAAACGCCCCCGACACCACCGGTGAGGAACAGGAAGGCGAAGAGGCCGACGCCACGCCCGAGCGCAGTCAGGAAGACCAGCAGGACCAGTCTCAGGCCCAGGTCACCATGGAAGACAGCGCCGACATGGAGCAGGGCGAGGAGACCGAACTGCCCGACGGAGAGTCTCCACTGGAGCCGCCCCCCCCTGCGCCCTATTCGGATGCTGACCCGAACTATACCGTCTATGCCACGGATTTCGATGAGGAAATCAAGGCCGAGGACTTGGCCGAACCGGCCGAACTTGAGCGCCTGCGCGCCTATCTGGACCAGCAGCTTGAACCCCTGAAGGGTGCGGTCTCACGGCTGGCCAACAAGCTGCAGCGCCGCCTTCAGGCCCAGCAGAACCGCAGTTGGGATTTCGATCTGGAAGAGGGCGTGCTGGACGCAGGGCGCTTGGCGCGGGTGGTGGCGAACCCGACGACTCCGCTGTCGTTCAAGCAGGAAAAGGATACCGAGTTTCGCGATACCTGCGTGACACTGCTTCTGGACAACTCCGGGTCGATGCGGGGCCGGCCGATTTCCATTGCGGCGATTTCGGCGGATGTGCTGGCGCGGACGCTGGAGCGGTGCAGTGTCAAGGTCGAGATTCTGGGCTTTACCACCCGCGCCTGGAAGGGCGGCCAGTCGCGTGAACGCTGGCTGGCGCAAGGGCGCCCGCAAATTCCGGGGCGGCTGAACGATCTGCGCCACATCATCTATAAATCGGCTGACGCGCCGTGGCGGCGGGTGCGGCCGAACCTTGGGCTGATGATGAAAGAGGGCCTCTTGAAGGAAAACATCGACGGTGAGGCGCTGGAATGGGCGCACCGGCGGATGATGGCCCGGCCAGAGTCGCGCAAGATCCTGATGGTGATTTCGGATGGGGCACCGGTGGACGACTCAACTTTGTCCGTCAACCCCGCGAATTATCTGGAAAAACACCTGCGCGACGTGATCGCGATGGTCGAGCGCCGCCGCGCCGTGGAACTGATCGCCATCGGCATCGGCCATGACGTAACCCGCTACTACCAGCGCGCGGTGACGATCACCGATGTCGAGCAGCTTGCCGGGGCGATGACCGAACAGCTGGCCGGATTGTTCGAGGTCGACCCGAAGAAACGCGCCCGGGCGCTGGGGCTGCGGCGGGCGGGGTAAGGGGGGTCCTCGGACCCCCCTCGTCGCTTCGCGCCTCACCCCCCGAGGATACTTTTGCAGAGAGGAAGTCTCAGGTGTTTCAAAGCTTTGAAAGCCATGCCTCGCCCGATCAGGGGCCACCACGGCTGGCGACGCTGCGGCTGCGGTTGACGGCGATGGGGCTGCAGGGCTGGATCGTGCCGCGCGCCGATGCGCATCAGGGCGAATACGTGGCGGCGCGGGACGAGCGGTTGCAGTGGTTGACCGGCTTTACCGGGTCAGCCGGGTTCTGCGTGGTGCTGCCCGAAGTGGCGGGCGTGTTCATCGATGGGCGCTACCGGACGCAGGTCAAGGCGCAGGTTGACCTTGCGGCATTCACTCCGGTTCCTTGGCCAGAGGTTAAGCCTGCGGACTGGATCCGAGAGAATCTGGCAACCGGGCGGGTGGGGTTCGATCCCTGGCTGCATACGGCGGAAGAGATTTCCAGGCTCGAGGTTTCACTTGAGGGTTCTGGTGTAACCATCTGCGCTGCCAACACAAATGCGGTTGACGATATCTGGCAGGACCAGCCCGCAGCACCACAGGGCCGCGCCTTTGTCCATCCCGATGGGCTGGCTGGGGAGCCTTCAGCGGACAAGCGGAAAAGGCTGGCGGCGGAGTTGGGAAAGGCCGGGCAAGCGTTGGCGATGCTGACCTTGCCGGATTCGATCTGCTGGCTGTTGAACATTCGCGGCGCGGATGTGCCGAAGAACCCGATCCTGCATGGCTTTGCGTTCCTGCATGCCGATGCAACCGTAAGTCTGTTCGTGGAACCGGCCAAGCTGGACGCAGGCATGCTTGCGCATCTGGGGCCGGAAGTGGCGATTCGCCCGGTCAAAGACTTCGTTGCGGCCTTGGTCAAGCTCTCCGGAACCGTGCGGGTTGATAGGGCCACAGCACCCTTGGCGGTGTCGCGCCTTCTGACAGCAGCCGGAGCCGAAGTGGTATGGGGCGATGATCCCTGCCGCCTGCCGAAGGCGCGCAAGAATGCGGCCGAAATCGCGGCCACCCGCGAGGCACATCTGCGCGACGGGGCGGCGATGGTCGAATTCCTGTGCTGGCTGGACGGTGCCGCGCCAAAGGGGGCCCTGACCGAAATCTCGGTCGTCCAAGCGTTGGAGGGGTTTCGACGGGCGACCAACGCGCTGCATGACATCAGCTTTGACACCATCTGCGGCGCGGGTCCGAACGGGGCCATCATGCACTACCGGGTGACCGAGGAGACCAACCGCCCGCTGCAGGCGGACGAGCTGTTGCTGGTCGATTCGGGGGCCCAGTATGTCGACGGGACCACCGACATCACCCGGACGATTGCCATCGGTGATCCGGGCGACGAGGCGCGGACCTCTTATACCCGCGTGCTGCAGGGGATGATCGCGATCAGCCGGGTGCGGTTTCCCAAGGGCATCGCGGGGCGGGATATCGACTCGCTTGCGCGGTTCAACCTGTGGCTGGCGGGGCAGGACTATGACCACGGCACCGGGCACGGCGTCGGGGCATTCCTGTCGGTGCATGAGGGGCCGCAGCGGATCAGCCGGATTTCCGACGTGACGCTGGAGCCGGGGATGATCCTGTCGAATGAGCCGGGCTATTACCGCGAGGGGGCGTTCGGCATCCGGCTGGAAAACCTGATCGTGGTCGAGGAGGCCCCTGCCCTTGGCGACAACCGGGCGCAGTTGTCGTTCGAGACGCTGACATGGGTACCCTTTGACCGACGGTTGATTCTGGCGGCCGAGCTTTCGCCGGGGGAACGGGCGTGGCTGGACGCCTATCACGCCGCTGTGCTGGAAAAGCTTGGTCCAAGGGTGTCAGAACCCAGCCGGGGCTGGCTGATGGCGGCCTGCGCTCCGCTGTGAGGTCAGGCGGCGGCGGTTTCGCGGATGCGCTGGACCATGGCGCGCAAGCCGTTTGACCGCTGCGCGCTGAGGTGGTCATTCAGGCCCAACCGGCCAAGTTCGGCGGTGGCATCGACTGCAGCCACCTTGGCCAGCGGCAGGCCGGCATAAAGCGCATGCAGGATGGCGATCAGGCCCTGCACGATCATCGCGTCGGACTCGCCTTGAAAATCAAGGCGGCCATCGGCGATCATCGGGCGCAGCCAGACCTGACTGGCGCAGCCCTGCACTTTCAGCGCTGAGGTGCGGAAGGCCGAGTCAAGGGGCGGCATCGCGCGGCCAAGGTCGATGACATGGCGGTAGCGGTCTTCCCAGTCATCAAGGAAGGCGAACGTGTCGACAAGGTCTTCGAAAGCTGCGGTTGCCATGTGTCCTCGGGTGGGGGCCTCGCGTGGGTGGGGATGAGGTAAGGCGGCAGCAATGAAACGTCCAGCCCTGCAATAGCGGGATGAGTTTGAATGGAATCGGGAAACACTGCGTCTCACATTCGCTCGAATGCGTTTCCCGATTGTTTTGTTTTCATGAAAACTCATCCCGCCCTAGAAGCGCTTTTCAAATGCGGTGCCATCGGCTACCCAAGGGACAGTTGTTCAGGAAAGCCGCCATGCCCGCCGCCCATAGCCCCGTCCGCGCCATCATTCGTCCGCTGCTTGTCGTTTCGCTTGTCGCTGCTTTGGCTGGATGTGGCGCGATGCGCGACAGCAAGCTGAACCCGATGAACTGGTTCAAGAAGGGCGAACTGCGCGAGTCGATCGTGCTGCCGGAACAACAGGCCGATGCGCGGCCGCTGGTCGAGGCCGTGCTGGACCTGAAGGTCGAACCGATGCCGGGTGGCGCGATTGTCCGGGCGCGGGGCCGGACTCCGACGCAAGGCTGGTGGAAGGCCGAACTGGTGCCGGTCGAGGTGGAGGAAGCGGGGCTTCTGGTCTATGAATTCCGGCTGATCCCGCCGACGGGGCAGGCTGACGTCAACACTCCGCAGTCGCGCGAAGTCGATGTGGCGATCTATGTGTCGGATTACAAACTGGAATTCCTGCGCGAGATCGTGGTTCAGGGCGCGAACAACGCTTTGACCTCGCGGCGGTAGGATTGGCTGAAAGCCGGCTGAGCCTGATCGGCTAAGCCATTGAAATACAGGCACGATGCACCTTTTTTGCATTCCCGACAACGTCCGCTTGAAAACTAATTCCGATGTAGCCCGATCTGCCACTTGAACCGGGGGGCGGTCTGCACATGTTATGCGGCCGTGTCTGTCCTTGAGAGGGTGGTCCATGTTCCTGCGAGTGATCCTGATTTTCCTTTTGCTGCCGCTGGCGGTTCTGGCCGAAGAGTTACCAAAGCCGCAAAGTGAGATGATTTCCGACTTTGCGAATGTTCTGTCCAATAGCGATGAGGACAAGCTTCGAGGCCTGCTGGCAGAGATCAAGGCTGACACCGGGGTCGAGATCGTTGTGGTCACCATGGACCGGATCTCGAATTATGGCGGTTGGGGGCAAACGGTCGAAAGCTATGCGACCGTTCTGTTCGATGCCTGGGACATCGGAGACGCGCAGAAAGACGATGGCATCCTGATCCTGGTGGCGACCGGGCTGAAAGAGATGCGGATCGAGTTGGGTGCGGGCTATTCCTGGGCCTATAATTCGCGCGCGAAGGATGTGATCGAGACGACGATTCTGCCGCGGTTCCGCGCCGGGCAGACTGCAAGGGGAATCCTTGAGGGGGTCGCCGCCACCCGGGAACGCGTTGTGCAGCCCCATATCGAGGGACAGAACATCGGGCTTGATGACCATTGGGGGACCATTCTGGTCATTGGTGTCGGTCTGGTGATCCTGTTTCTTGCGGCAAGGGCAGTCTGGATCATCTACCGCACCTGCCCGAACTGTGGCGACCTGGGGCTGTCGCGCTGGAACGAGGTGACGGACCATGCGACCAGTTTCAGCTCTGGCCAGGGGATCACCCATCTGAACTGCGTGTATTGCGACTATCAGGAGGACCGTGCCTACACGATCTCGCGGCGGTCGGACCGTCGCAGCGGGTTTTCCAGTGGTTCTGGCGGTGGGTCTTCGGGCGGCGGATCGGGTCGGGGGGCGTCAGGCAAGTGGTAGGGGGATCAACGCAAGGCGTGCAGGAAATGCATCGCCGCGCGTTCGGGGATCAAAGCTGGACGACCCTGACTTCGTTGCCTTTGGCCGACAGAGCAATTTCGCCTTTGCACAGGCGCAGGGCATCCTGACCGAACGCCTCAAGCCGCCAGCCGGCCAACGAGGGCAGGTCGCGGTCACCACCGGCGATGGCGTCCAGTTCCGATGAGGCGGCAATCAGGCGCGGGGCGACGCCAAGGGCTTCGGACTTGGCTTTAAGCAGCACGCGCAGAAGGTCGGCCAGCGCCGGATTGACCTGCATCTGGTCGCGCGGCTGTTCGACCTTTGGCATGTCCTCGGGCCGCATCTCCAGCCCCGCCCTGACGGCGGCCAGAATGCCTTCGGCAATCTCGGGTTTGCGGCCTTCGCGCAGCAAAAGACGCGAGCGGCCAAGGTCTTCGACTGTCGTGGGCCGGGTCGAAGCAAGTTCCAGCAGCGCGTCGTCCTTCATCACCCGGCTGCGCGGCACGTTCTGGGCTTGGGCATAAGCCTCGCGGAAGCGGGCCAGCGCCTTGACCACGGCCAGAAACCGGCCAGATGTGGTGCGGGTCTTGACGCGCAGCCAGGCCTCGTCCGGCAGGACGGTATAGGTGGCGGGGTCGGTCAGGATCGCCAGTTCCTCGGCCACCCAGGGGGCGCGGCCGTTCTTGGCAAGCTGGCCGGACAGCCATTCGTAAATCCCGCGCAGATGGGTCACATCGGCAAGGGCATAGTCCTTTTGCGCATCGGTCAGCGGGCGGCGCGACCAGTCGGTAAAGCGGCTGGTCTTGTCCAGATCGGCGCGGGCGATGCGTTTGACGAGTGTCTCATAGCCGACCTGTTCGCCAAAGCCGCAGACCATGGCGGCGATCTGGGTGTCAAACAGGGGCTTTGGGAAGACCCCACCTTCGACGAAGAAGATTTCCAGATCCTGCCGGGCGGCGTGGAACACCTTGACCGTCGCCTCGTGGCGGAAAAGGTCATAGAGCGGCTCCATCGACATCTGATGACCTTCGATCGGGTCGATCAGCACGGCTTCGCCCGCGCCGGGCAGCGCCATCTGGATCAGGCACAGCTTGGACCAATACGTCCGCTCGCGCAGGAATTCGGTGTCGATGGTGACGAAAGGCTGGCTTTTGGCAAGCGCACAATAGTCGGCAAGGTCTTCGGTCGTGGTAATCGTGCGCATGAGACACCTTTCGTCGCGGGGTCATCCCGCCAATGCCATGGTTCTATAGGGGCTGGCGGGTGAAAAGAAAAGACCGGGGTTGCGGCGGATCGGTGGCCGTGCCTAGGTGCGGCCTTGGCGAAAGGAGGCCAGCATGCGCATCCTTTGGCTGATCACCGGCTTTGTATTTCTGGGCCTTGGCGTCCTTGGCGCGCTGATGCCGGTGCTGCCGACAACCGTGTTTCTGCTGGTGGCGGCGGGATGCTTCGCCCGGTCCTCGCCCCGACTGCATGGCTGGCTGGTGGGGCATCCGGTCTTTGGTCCGCCGATCCTGAACTGGCAGTTGCATGGGGCGATTTCGCACGGCGCCAAGCGGCTGGCGGTGGGGACGATGGCGGTAGTTTTCGCGACGTCGGTGGTCTTTGGACTGCCCTGGGTCGTGCTGGCGGCACAAGGTCTGCTGATGGGCGTTGGCGCGGCGTTTATCTTGACCCGGCCGGACGGGCCGTCAGCCTAAGGTGACCGGGGTTCGGTCGCCGCCGGCAAACCGGCGCAGGACCACGGGGTAAAGCTGATGCTCCATGTTCAGCACGCGGGCAGAGAGCGTATCTTCGGAGTCGCCCGGCAGGACCGGCACCCGCGCCTGACCAAGGATCGGACCTGCATCCAGATCGGCAGTGACCTCATGCACGGTGCAGCCCGCAATCGCATCCCCGGCGGCAAGCGCGCGGGCGTGGGTGTGCAGGCCGGGATACTTGGGCAAGAGCGAGGGGTGGATGTTCAGCATCCGGCCCTGAAAGCGGGCGATGAAACCGGGGGTCAGGATGCGCATGAACCCGGCAAGGCACAGGATATCGGGATGGGCGGCCTCGATATGGGCCAGAAGCTGGGCCTCAAAGCCAACGCGATCCTTGCCAAAGGGGCGGTGATCGACTGCGGCGGTGGCAATGCCAAGCGCTGCTGCACGGGTCAGGCCGCTGGCGGCGGGATCGTTGGACGCCACCAGAACCGGCCTGCCCGGGTGGTCACCGGTCATCGACGCCACCAGCGCCAGCATGTTGGAGCCACCCCCGGAGATCAGGATGGCAACGCGCTTCACAACAGGCGGCCCTGGTAGATGACCCCCTGCCCTTCGACAATGCGGCCAAGGCGGGAGACCGTTTCGCCTTCGGTTTGCAGAAGCGCGGTCAGATCGTCGGCGCGGTCCTTGGCGACGACAACGATCATGCCGATGCCGCAGTTGAAGGTCTTCAAAAGCTCGGGTTCCGACATGTTCGCGGTCGAAGCAAGCCAGCGGAAGACGGGCGGCAGTTGCCATGATCCAAGGTCGATCTCGCAGGCGAGGCCCTCTGGCAGCACGCGCGGCGGGTTTTCGGTGATGCCGCCGCCAGTGATATGGGCAAGGCCGTGGACGCCGCCCGCCCGGATCGCGGCAAGGGCCTGTTTGACATAAAGCCGCGTGGGGGTGAGGAGCGCCTGACCCAGCGTGCCTTCGCTGAAGGGGGATGGCGCATCCCAACCAAGGCCGGACAGTTCGACCACTTTGCGCACGAAGGAATAGCCGTTGGAATGAACACCGTTGGACGCAAGGCCAAGGATCACATCGCCCGCCTGCACGCCCTGCGGCAGCTCGGTCCCGCGCTCCATCGCGCCGACGGCGAAACCGGCAAGGTCGAAATCGCCCTTGTGATACATGCCGGGCATTTCCGCCGTCTCGCCGCCGATCAGGGCGCAACCCGAGTCGGCGCAGCCCTTGGCGATGCCGGTGATGATGCGGGTGGCCTGATCCAGTTCAAGCTTGCCAGTGGCAAAATAGTCCAGGAAGAACAAGGGCTCGGCACCCTGACACACGAGGTCATTGACGCACATGGCGACCAGGTCGATGCCGATGGTGTCGACATGGCCGGTGTCGATGGCGATGCGCAGCTTGGTGCCGACGCCATCGGTCGCGGCGACCAGAACCGGATCGGTGTAGCCTGCGGCCTTCAGATCGAACAGCGCGCCAAAGCCGCCAAGCCCGCCCATCACACCCGGGCGGCTGGTGGCCTTGGCGGCAGGCTTGATCCGGTCGACCAGCGCGTTCCCGGCATCGATGTCGACACCCGCATCGGCATAGGTCAGCCCGTTGTGGCCATTGGTCATCGCAGCATCCCCCGGCGGTTGGCTTTGGCCAGAGGCCCTAACCGATTCCCCGTCGCGCGGCAACGAGGGATGACGCATGGCCCGACTGCCGAAAGAAGTTTTGCAGCCCCCCCGGGTCTTGCCCCGAGAAACCCCTTACGGGGTCGGGTCCTGACCACCTTCGCTGCAAGCGCCATCTTGACGCGTCGGGTCTGCGTGATACGAAGCAGGCAGCGGGCCTGTAGCTCAATTGGTTAGAGCAGGGCGCTCATAACGCCTTGGTTGGGGGTTCGAGTCCCTCCGGGCCTACCACACCGTTTCCCCGTCCTTACCGGCGCGCGAAATTACCAGCGGACGTGCGCGGGCCAGATGTAGTGTTCGTCGGGGTCGATCAGCGCCGGGGCGGCCAGTGCCATGGCGCGGCGGCGAAGCTCGGTGGTGACACTGTCGCGGTCAAGACGCGACAATTCCTCGGCGCTGATCGGAGTGCCGATGGCCATTTCCACCGGGCGCGAGATGCGGCGGCAGGTCTCGCGGAAGACCAGCGCGATGCGCAACGGATAAGACAGGTGGCTGGCGATCTGGAACAGGCGCGAATTCTGGCCAGAGAAGTGGATCGGCAGCGTGGTCACACCGGGGATCGTTGCCAGACGGCCGACAAAGGGGTGCCAAGGCGCATCGACCGCACGGCCGCGCAGCGGACGGTTGGCGGTGGCCACGCCCCCGGCCGGGAAGATCGCCACGACCTGACCTTGCGCCAGAAGCTGGGCAGCACGGCGCCGCGTCTCGCCGGTCAGGCGGCGGGCTTCGGGAGTGCCGGAAAAATCGACCGGCAGAAGGTGGGGATCCACCTCGGGCACGCGGCACAAAAGGCTGTTGGTCATGATCCGCACATTGCCGCGCAGGCGCATGCCAAGATGGCCCATGGTCAGCCCGTCAACCACGCCGAAGGGATGGTTCGCGACCAGCAGGACGCCACCGGTTTCCGGGACGCGGGCAAGGTTTTCGGCACCAGAGCGGACCTGCGGGCGGATGCCCAGCTTGCGAAGGGCCGCGTCAAAGACCGGTTCGCCCGGACGCTTGTCGCAGATCACCCAGTCCAGATAGAGGCGGCGCAGTTTCGGCTGGCCAGTCAGGATCTCGATCCCGCGGATCAGGCTGCGCCGAAACAGCGACTGGCCCGGGTGCGAATAGGTAAAGCGCACATCCGGCAAGATCGGCGCATGGTCAAAGGTCAGGACATCGCCGGTCAATACGTCAGAGGTCATGGGTCCGCCCGGGGAAAGGAATCTGTGCCTGTCCGGATATCAATGCCGGATGACGCGGATGCGACCGCCGGGTTACAACTTTGCGACAGCCGGCCAGAAGTTTGCGACAGCCGGCCAGAAGATCGGCCTGCTGGTCAGCCCCAATCGCCCAAAAGGACGTTGCGGGTCACCACCTCGACTGGGCGCTCGCGGGCGATGAGGCCTGCCACCCACTCACATGAGGCCGCGTTCAAGACCGCGCCCCTGCCGCGCCGATATTCGGCCAGGCAGCCATTGCCCCGGCTGGCCGTGGCAAGGGTTTCGGGCGTCACTTCACCGTAGATGGTCAGCGCGACTTCCTCGGCATCAAGCATCCCGATGAAATGGTCCTCGTCATGCGGTCCGGTGTGATGCGACAGCGTGGTGGCCAGCGACATCGCAACGATGGTCAGATCGCCCTGCAAGCCGGAGCCTTCGGCGGGATAGGGCAGGCCCTTGCGGGTCTCATAGTCGATGCCGTCAACCTCGTAGGCAAAGATCTTCGACGCCGCCCCAAGGACATCGCCATAGCCCAGCCCGGTCCCTAGCAGCGCCCAGTGGTCGGGGCGGTAAAGCGTGAAGCCCCCAGATCCATGCGCGGCACAGCGGCTCCACCCGGCATAGACCCCCATGGCGCCGGTCAGGCCCATGGTGGCGGTGCCGGGGCGGCGGGTCAGGGGGTGGTCCCAGTAGCTGGTGATCCGGTCGGTGGCGGCCAATGGGTCCTCGGCCTCGGCCCTTGCCTTGTGGCAGGTCTGGGTAAGGAGGTCCGCCGAAAGACGGGTCTGCCAGAAGAAATTGCCGCCAAAGCGGGCAAGCTGGCCGCCCTTGTCGATCCAGGCATCCAGATGGTCGCGCATCTCCCATGTCCAGTATTCGTCATGGCCGACGATGACGGCGCGGGAATAGCCGTCAAGGCAGGCGGGGTCGGCGTGCAGGTCGTGCTGGGTATAGTAGTCGAAGGTTATCCCTTGGGCTTCGCACCACAGCGCGAAGGGGCGCTCGAACGCGGCCCAGCCGGAGGAGGCGTATTTCTTCGACACGCCCCGGGCGCGGGCATAGTCCATATGCGGATAGCGTGGCCGGGTCAAAAGGGGCGAGGCATGCGGGATGCGCGGCGCATCATCCGGCCAGCGGACAAAGCCCGTGGCCCAGGGGCGGAGGAGGCTGACTTCGGCCGAAAAATCGCCGCCGGTGGGGCCGCAGAGGCCCTGATAGTGGTTCGACCCGCCCCAGTCGTTATAGGCGCACCAGGTTCCGGTCGCCAGAACAAGGGCCAGTTTCGCGATGGGTTTTGCGGGCCTCAGGACGAACATCCCCTGCGATTGGTGGCCTGGGACGGTCAGGGTAAAGGCGTAGACCCCGCTGGGCCAGTCGGCGGGAATTGCGGCCTCATAGGCCATCAGCCAGTCGCAGCCCCGGACCGAGCAATCGACGGGCGTCGGGGCGAAACTCGTGGAAATGGTGGTGTCCAGCACGACCCGCGGGGCCAACCCGTCGCAGCTGACGGTCAGCCGCGCACTGTCGGCCCCCGACATGGCGTGCAGCCGCAAGGTATCGCCGGGGCGGTAGGACAGCCGGTCGCTGTAGCCCCAGACCTGGGGGCGGGAGGGGTCGGCAGAGGCCATCTCATAGTAATGCCCGGTGACCGGGTCGCCGTCGTCATAGGGTCCGGGGACGAAGAAGCCTTGCATGGTCGATTTCCCTTGTCAGTCTGTTGCAGCAGCATCGGACCGGGCGGCGGCAAAGGCAACGGGGGCGCGCGGGCCTTCTGCCCTTGAAGTGCTGCGATTGCTGTGGCCTGTTGCGGTCAGGTCATCGGTGGAGGTGTCATGCGCGTCGGGGATGTGTCGTTCTGGTATGCCGATATCGGCCTGCCCTACCCTCGTCCGGCCCTTGCCGGAGATACGGACGCCGATGTGGCGATCATCGGGGCGGGTTATACTGGGCTTTGGACCGCCTATTACCTGAAACAGGCAAACCCAAGCCTGAATGTGCTGGTGATCGAAAAGGATTTCGCCGGGTTCGGGGCTTCGGGGCGCAATGGTGGTTGGCTGACCGGTGGCTTTGCCTGGACGCACCGGCGCTATCTGCAGGGGTCATCCGAACATGCGGTCCGCGCCATGGTCGAGGCGATGAACGGCACCGTGGATGAGGTGATCCGGGTCACTGAGGCCGAAAGCATCGAGGCCGACATTCTGCGCACCGATGAGCTGATGGTGGCCACCAGGCCCGCCCAGATGGCGCGGCTGAAAGATGAAGTCGCGCATCGCCGCCACTGGGGCGAAGAAGACCGGGTCCACGCGATCGGTGCGGATGAGCTTGCCGCCCGCATCCGCATTCCGGGCGCGCAGGGGGCAATGGTGGTGACCAACGTCGCCCGCGTGCAACCGGCCAAGCTGGTCCGGGGCCTTGCCGCCGCGGTCGAACGGCTGGGGGTGCGGATTGTCGAGGGCACCACGGTCACCGGCTATGAGGCGGGGCTGGTGACCACCGACAAGGGTCAGGTCCGCGCGCCGGTGATCCTGCGCTGCACCGAAGGTTTCACCGCCGGCCTGCCGGGCCGCAAGCGGGAATGGCTGCCGCTGAATTCGGCCCAGATCGCGACCGAGCCGCTGCCCCAAGAAGTGTGGGACCAGATCGGCTGGGACGGTCATGAAATCCTTGGTGATTTCGCCAACGCCTATTGCTACTGCCAGCGCACGCGTGAGGGGCGGATCACGGTCGGTGCGCGCGGGGTGCCCTACCTTTACGGCTCGAACCTTGACACCAATGGCGCGCCGGACTCCGAGACGGTTCGGCGGCTGACCGCGATCCTGCACAAGCATTTCCCCGCAGCTTCGAAAGCGAGGATCGACCACGCCTGGTGCGGTGTCCTTGGCGTGCCGCGCGACTGGTGCGCGACCGTGGGGCTGGACCCTGCGACCGGGCTTGGCTGGGCGGGGGGCTATGTCGGGGTCGGAGTGTCAACCTCGAACCTTGCCGGGCGGACGCTGGCGGACCTGGCGCTTGGCCGCGACACCGACCTTGTCCGCCTGCCCTGGGTAAACCGCCGCGTCCGGCCATGGGAGCCGGAGCCGTTTCGCTGGCTGGGCGTGACTGGAATGTACGCGCTTTTCAACGCCGCCGACCGGCGCGAGGCCCGCCCCGGTGCCGGTCCGTCACGGCTCGCGGCGCTTGGCAACTGGCTGACCGGGCGGGGATAGGCCGGCAGAGATGGCCGGGCAGGCAAAGGGCAGAACCGATTCGCGCGCGACCGGTGTATTCGGATTGCCAAGGCGGCAGGCGTTCGCCCGGGGATTGTTTCCCTTTCGCTTAACAATCGCCCCGATGGATGGCCGCTTGCGTCTGTTCAAGGTCCCTGCCGTCAACATCACGCGCCTGTTGATTTTTTGTCACAGTCGGGCAGACCAGACCGCCAGAACCGGGCCAGCCCGGATTTTCAGCCGATTCCTGCAGGATTTACCCTTTTCCTGCAGCAGGATCAGCCGCTTGCGCCCCCTCAAGGCCGGGATTCGGGTGTCATAGCACTGCCGCCCGCCCCACCTTCTTCGCCATGGCCGCCGTTTTGCCCCCGACAGCGGAGCGAAAATATGACATTCTGCCACGAAAGTCGTGATCGGCTGGCCGTTTGGCAAGCCCCGGAAGCGGTCAGGCCTGCGACTTTCGGGGACCGCCGATGACCACAAGCAGACGGAAAGCAGACGTGAGCCAAGACCCACTTCGATCCTATACCGATACCCACACCGACGCGCCGACGCCGGAGCATACGTTGTTTGCCGATGACCTGAAGCAGGGCACGCAACTTTTGGACGGGCAGTATACGATCATCGACTTCCTGAACTCGGGCGGGTTCGGCATCACCTATCTGGCGCGCGATTCGCTGGACCGGACCGTGGTGATCAAGGAATGCTTCCCCGGTGCGCTTTGCCAGCGCAACGGGTCGGCCGTGCGCGCCCGGTCGCGCAAACATGCGGCCGAGTTGCGCAGTTTCGTGCAGACATTTGTCGACGAGGCCCGCAGCCTGGCCAAACTGTCGCATCCGAACATTGTCGGCGTGCATCAGGTGTTCGAGGATAACGATACCGCCTACATGGCCATCGACTTCATCGACGGCAAGGACCTGCAGGACATCCTGGAATCGACCGATCAGGCCTTTACCCCCGATGAGGTGGTGGTCCTGCTCCGCAAGATGTTAAGCGCGGTCGAATTCATCCATCAGGCCGGGATCCTGCACCGCGACATCTCGCCCGACAACATCCTTCTGGACGCCAACCGTAATCCGGTGCTGATCGACTTTGGCGCCGCCAGTCAGGACCTGGTCGAGGATACCCGCGTGCTGACCGCGCGCCGGGTGGTCAAGGACGGCTATTCACCGCAGGAGTTTTACCTGACCGGGGCCGAACAGACCGCCGCCAGCGACCTTTATGCGCTGGGGGCCACCTTACACCACATCATCACTGGCCGCGCCCCGCCGCACAGCCAGCGCCGTCTGGCCAGCGTCGCCGAGGGCGCGTCTGATCCATATGTCCCGCTGGACGGGAATTATCCGGGCTATCCGCCGGGGTTTCTGGCGACGATTGATCTGGCCGTTCGGGTCCTGCAGAAAGACCGGCCGCAAAGCGCTGCCGACTGGATCGCACTGTTGCCGGGCGAGGAGGCTGAGCCCGAACCGGTGCCGGAACCCATGGCGAAAGTGGCCGAGCCTGCGACCGTCGCCTCGGACTTTCTGGCGCGGAATTTCGGCTTTGTGATCGGGGCCGGCACGGTCTTTGTGCTGGCCGCGGTGGTCGGGCTTTGGCAGCTTTTCACCTGACCTTACAGGCCAAGGGCGCGGAAGACCTTTGGCAGTTCCTCGGGCAGGTCCTCGGCAATCAGGCCGGGGCCGAAACTGCGGGCGCATTCGACATGCAGCCAGGCCCCGGTGCAGGCGGCGTCAAAGGGGCTGAACCCGCGCGCCAGAAGGCCGGTGATGAACCCCGCCAGCACGTCGCCTGATCCGGCGGTGGCAAGCCAGGGGGCTGCGCGGTCATAGTGGGCCGAGTTGATGGCGCAGCGCCCGGTGGGGTCGGCGATCACGGTGTCGGGGCCTTTGTACAGGACGATGCAGCCAGCGCGTTTTGCCGCTTCGCGGGTGGCATCGACTTTGGAATAGGCGGGGCCTTTGGTGGCGGGTTCGGCCAGTTCGGCCGCGATGTCGGGGAAGAGGCGGGCGAATTCCCCGGCGTGGGGGGTCAGGACGCATCCAGGGTGCAGGGCGGCGAAGAGGTCGGGGTGTTGCGACAGGATGGTCAGGGCGTCGGCATCAAGGACGAGGGCGCGGATCTTTGTCGGTGCCCCCCACCCCTCTCCCCTCCCCACGAGGGGGAGGGGAAGCGATTGGTTGTCCGGGGTGTCACCAAGGCCCAAGCGGCCCCCCTCCGCAAGCGACTGGCCGTCAAGCGCATCGCCCGGCCCCAAGCGGCCCCCCTCCCCCTGGTGGGGAGGGGATGGGGGTGGGGGGCTCGCCGCAGGCAACCCAAGCGCCACGCCCACCAAACTCGCTTCCCGCGCGCCGATCCCCATCCCCGGCCCAAGGCAAAGCGCGTTGATCCGCTGATCCTCCAGCACCCCGGCCAAGGCCGCCCTATCCGCAACCCCCCGCAGCATCACAGCATCCAGCCGGGAGGCGTGCTCGGGGATCGCGTCCAATGGACACCCCACCGTCACCACCCCCGCCCCGATCCGCAAAGCCCCCCGCGCCGCGAGCCGCGCCGCCCCGCCACGACCGGAGGGACCGGAGAGGATGAGGGCGTGGCCGTGGGAGAATTTGTGGGCGTCCCGCTGAATGTTGTAATTTTTTCCGAGCGATAGGTTGATATCGGGCCCGTCATGGAACGCTTGCTTCTCTGTTAGCCGTGCGACCGCGGACCAATCAGGAGGAATGCCCTTGGCCCAGTCAAACGGCGGAGACAGAACCTTGAGGCATAGTGCCCGGTCAACTCCGATATCCTTCACCACGACATTCCCACTGAAGTAGGGGCCGTACGCCAAGTTGTGTGCGATCTTGCGAAACCCGAACGTAACCGTAAGATTCGCCGAGATAACGTCGCCCAGTGGGCGACCGCTATCGCGACAAAGACCTGTCGGGATGTCGACCGAAACGATACGACCCTTGTGAGCAGTTGCGGCGACCGTAAGCTGGTCCACGGGATTGCCGAAGGAGTGGATGGGACGAGAAAGGCCCGTGCCGAATAGGGCATCGACATAAAGCTCGGCACCCGGCGTTTCTCGCGTCAAATCCGAAGCAGACCTCACCTCCCCCATCCCCAACCACCGCTCAAAATTCACCCGCGCATCCGGCGGCATCCTTTCCGGGTCGCCGTAAAGGAACACCTGCACCTCCCAGCCCCACTCCTGCAACAGCCGCGCCACGACGAACCCGTCGCCGCCGTTGTTGCCGGGGCCACACAGGACCACCGCCCTGTGCGAGGTGGCGCGCAGGTCTGGCCATTCCTCGAAGATCGCCTCGACCACCCCCCGTCCGGCGCGTTCCATCAGTTCCAGGCCCGTAACCTCGCCCGAGGCAATCGCCGCCGCTTCAATGGCCCGCATTTGCGCAGCGGTCAGGAGTTCGGTCATTTTCGCACCATTCGTGTTTTTAAAACGCTCAATATGCAGGCGTAGCGCCTAAAATTCAGGCACAGCGCAAGGATTCCCCCGGCCACACTCGCCAAGGAAACCTTGTCACATTGTCCCCCGCGCGGGGAAGTGGTGAGTGGGGCCAGACCAAGACGGGGGGGCCAAGCCCATGAAGAAAGTCGAAGCGATCATCAAGCCGTTCAAGCTGGATGAAGTCAAAGAGGCGCTTCAGGAGGCGGGCATCCAGGGCCTGTCGGTGACCGAGGTCAAGGGCTTTGGCCGCCAGAAGGGCCACACCGAACTGTATCGTGGCGCCGAATATGTCGTCGACTTCCTGCCCAAGGTGAAGATCGAGGTCGTCTTGACCGACGATATGGTCGATACCGCCGTGCAGGCGATCATCGGGGCGGCGCGCACCGACAAGATCGGCGACGGCAAGATTTTCGTCACCCCCGTCGAACAAGCCATCCGCATCCGCACCGGCGAAACCGGCGACGACGCGGTCTGATTTTTCCGAAAACACCGCCTGCGCAAGCGGGCAGAACGCAACACCAAAACCGAAAGGCAGCATGATGAGCGCAGTTGCGAAAGCTCTGAAACTGATCAAGGACGAGGACGTCGAATACGTCGACATCCGCTTTACCGACCCCAAGGGCAAGCTGCAGCATGTGACGCTGGTCAGCGACCTTGTGGACGAGGATTTCTTCGAGGAAGGCTTCATGTTCGACGGCTCGTCGATCGCGGGCTGGAAGTCGATCGACCAGTCCGACATGAAGCTGATGCCCGATGCGGCCTCGGTCTATCTGGACCCCTTCTATGCCGAGAAGACGCTCTGCGTGCATTGCAACGTGGTCGAACCGGACACGGGTGAGGCCTACAGCCGCTGCCCGCGCCAGACCGCGCTGAAAGCCGAAGCCTACATGAAATCGTCGGGCATCGGTGACACCGCCTATTTCGGGCCGGAAGCCGAATTCTTCCTGTTCGACGACGTGCGCTATTCGGTCACCCCGCGCAAGGTTTCGTATGAAATCGACGCCGAGGCTGCTGCCTGGAACACCGACACCGTGACCGAAGGCGGCAACTATGGCCACCGTGCGGGCCACAAGGGCGGCTACTTCCCGGTCAACCCGATCGACGAAGCCCAGGACATCCGCGGCGAGATGCTGTCCACGATGAAGCGGATGGGCATCAAGGTCGACAAGCACCACCACGAGGTCGCGACCTGCCAGCACGAGCTGGGGATGATCTTTGGCGGGCTGGTTGAACAGGCCGACAACATCCAGAAGTACAAATACGTGATCCACAACGTGGCCCACGCCTACGGCAAGACCGTGACCTTCATGCCGAAACCGATGAAGGGCGACAACGGATCGGGCATGCACGTCAACATGTCGATCTGGCGCGCAGGCAAGCCGTTGTTTGCCGGTGACAAGTATGCCGACCTGAGCCAGGAGGCCCTGTGGTTCATCGGCGGCATCATCAAGCATGCCAAGGCCCTGAACGCGCTGACCAACCCCGGCACCAACAGCTACAAGCGCCTGATCCCGGGCTTTGAAGCCCCGGTCCTTTTGGCCTATTCCGCCCGCAACCGGTCGGGTGCGGTTCGGATTCCGTGGACCGAAAGCCCGAAAGCCAAGCGCGTCGAGGCCCGTTTCCCCGATCCGTCGGCGAACCCCTACCTCGCCTTTGCAGGTCTTTTGATGGCCGGTCTGGACGGGATCAAGAACAAGATCGATCCGGGTCCGGCCTCCGACAAGGACCTGTACGATCTGCCGCCGGAAGAACTGGCCGAAATCCCGACCGTCTGCGGTTCGCTGCGTGAGGCGCTGGAGGAGTTGGAGAAGGACATGGACTTCCTGCTGGCCGGTGACGTCTTCACCCGCGACCAGCTTGAGGCCTATATGGGTCTGAAGTGGGAAGAGGTTTATGCCTACGAGCACACCCCGCATCCGATCGAGTATCAGATGTATTACTCCTGCTGATGCAGGGGGAATGACCAAGCAAAAGGGCGCCTGCGGGCGCCCTTTTTCGTGGACCAAGATTGCAAGCCGGGACCGGCGCGCCTAGCTTTCATTCGCATTCATCCAAGGCGCATCATGGCCACCAATCCGTTCAGCAAGAAGCCCGAAGACGACCGCCCGAAGATCTGGGCGACCGGGGACCAGCGCCTGCCGTTCAACCTGCGGGCCTTTGGTCGCGCCAGCCTGTTCTTTGCCCGCGAAGGGGTGGCCCCCTTGCATGCCTGGGTCGCCCGAACCGGTCGGCGGGTTGCGGTGAACGTGCGCGACGGCGCGGGGCGCATCCCCGAGGCCAAGCTGGGCCGCGTTGCCCCCTATGTGCCGTCGCATCTGCGTGTCGCCATGTGGATCAAGAACCTGGCGGCGGTTCATGCCCATGCCAGCGCCAGCGCCGACCCGGATGTGAGGCGCGGCAATGCGCTGGTGGCCGCCATCGAGCCGCATATGTGGGAGGTTGACGCGGCCCCGGTCGCGCCATCGCCCGAGCCGCTGTCAAAACCAGAACCACCGGCAGAACCGGCTCCGGTCGTGTTGGCCGAACCTGAAGTCCGGCCTTATGACCCCCTTGCCTCGATCCGGGCCGATCTCCGTGACCCTGCCCCCGCCGCAAAAACAGCCGCGAAACCGGCGCGGGTGCGCCCGCCTGCAGGACCGCAAGTGCCGCCCCTGCCCCCCGGCCCCATCGCGGGCATGGCGATCCAGATCATCGGCTACGCGATCGGCTGGGCCAGCGCCTTTGTCGCCCTGCCCTATGGGCTGATCCGGTCGCTGTGGGCCCATGCCAAGGGTCAGGACCTGCGAAAGATCGGGGCGGAAGACTGATCAGGCCAGTGCGGCCGTCACAAACGCCAGAATGTCGGCCTGAACCTCGCCGCTTTCGAACTGCGCGCCGCCGTGCCCGGCCCCGGGGACCAGCTTGTAGTCAACCGCAGATTTGGGATCGGCGGCAACCCATGCCTCACGCAGACGTTTGGCCTGCAGGTCGGCAATCATCGGGTCGGCGTCGCCATGCCGGATCAGGATCGGCGGCAGGGGTTCGCGCAACTGCTCCAGCCGCCCGACCGGCCCCATCGCCCGCGCCATGTCGCGGTTTTCGCCGACGGCGTAGCCCAGAAGCTGGCTTTCGGCGCTGTCCGCCGGATCGGTCGCACCCATCTCTGCGGCGCGACCAAGCGTTGCCATATCCCCGTCCATCGTCGAGAAATCCATCGGCCCGAACAGGCTGACCACCCCGCGCGTCGGCAGGCCGACCTCGACCAGACTAAGCGCCGTGCTGACGGCCAGAAAGGCCCCCGCCGACTGGCCCCAAAGCACGATCCGCGACGGATCAAGCCCAAGGGCCGCGCCGTTGCGCTGCAGATGAACGATGGCGGCCAGACAATCTTCGCCCTGCGCGGGCCAGGGGCTGGAGCCCGACAGCCGATAGTTCAGCCGCACCACCGCGATCCCGGCCTGCAGGATGTCCGTGGGCACCGTCAGTTCGGACTTGTCACCAAACTTGAACGCGCCGCCGTGGATCATAACCAGCACCGGAGCAGGTTGCAGTCCGCGCGGCAGGGTTACGTCCAGCACCTGCCGGGGGTCGCTGCCATAGGCAGACACCTTGGCCCCCGGCGACCGCCAATACCACACGGCCGCCCCGCCCGCCGCTGCGGCCAGTCCTGAAAGCAAAAGCGTGCGGCGGATCATTCCGGGCATGTCAGTCTCCGTGCGATGGCGTTGATGTCGGTGCGAATAGCGGCTTCTAGCCGGGTGATGCGCTGGGGGGTGGCGGTTTCGGCCCGATACAGACAGTGCCAGCGGACCTTTGCCCGGGGCGCGCAGGGGCGGATGATGCCCCAGGTCAGGATGCGGCGCAGCGGGCGACGCAGGACCAGCCAGTCGATCCACCATGGCGCGCCCATGGTGGTGATCGCCAGCACCTCACGCAAGCCCTGAAGACGCGGCAGCATCGGGCCGAAACCGGGGGAGTGGTCAAAGGCGGTGCCCGGGGCCCAGACCCGGTCGAACCAGCCTTTCAGAATCGCGGGAAAGCCCGACCACCAGGTCGGAAAGATCAGGATCAGAATTTCCGCTAGGGCCAGTTCGGCCTGTTCGTCGGCGACTGCTTCGCCTGCAAAGCCGGTGTAATAGGAGGCCCGTTCGCCCGCACTCAAGCTGGGGGCAAAACCGCTGGCGTAGAGGTCGCGCACCACCACCTGCCAGCCAGCGCTGCGGGCTGCAGCCTCGGCCACTGCGGCCAGATGCGCGTTCAGACTTTCGCCCAGGGGATGCGCCCGGACGATCAGACAGCGGCGAAGGGGCGCTAAAGGTGCCATGCGGGTCTTTGACCATGCAAAGCAGACACCCGCAACACAACGTTTGCGACATCCCGCGTCGCGCGCGGCATAGGCGGCGGAATGCTGCCGGGGGCATGCTGCGGCAAAAGGGGAGAGCCAGATGACCAGCTATCAGCGCGACCGCCGCAAGATCGACCCAACCCGCGAAGACCGGCTGGCCGATGGCAGCCCGAATGACAATGACCGGGTGGAGATCGGGCCGACGCAACTGGCCTTTGGCGAATGGCAGGCGGCTGGGCTGACCCCGCCCAACCTTGACCGGATGCGCGAATACCGTTGGCGGCGGCTGACCGAAGCTTTGGTCAAGCGAGATATCGGTGGGTTGTTGATGTTCGACCCCTTGAACATCCGCTATGCCACCGACACCACCAACATGCAGCTTTGGAACAGCCACAACCCGTTCCGCGCCGTCCTTTTGTGCGCCGACGGCCATATGGTGATCTGGGAATACAAGCAGGCGCCCTTCCTGGTGACATTCAACCCGCTGGTCAAGGAACTGCGCTCGGGTGCGTCATTCTTCTATGCCGTCTCGGGGGATCGGGGCGATCAGGACGCCGCCTCTTTCGCCAATCAGGTCGACGAGGTGATGCGTGCCCATGCCGGGACCAACCGCCGCCTTGCCGTCGACAAGATCATGGTCGCGGGCCTGCGCGCGCTGGAGCGCAAGGGCTTTGACGTGCTGGAAGGCGAAGAGGTCACCGAACGCACCCGCGCGATCAAGGGCCCCGATGACATTCTGGCGATGCGCTGCGCCCATGACGCCTGCGAAAAGGCGATTGCGGAGATGGAGGCGTTCACCCGTGAAAACGTGCCCAAGGGTGGCGTTTCCGAAGACGACATCTGGGCCGAGTTGCACAAGGGCAACATCCGGCGCGGCGGAGAATGGATCGAGACGCGGCTTCTGGCGTCAGGTCCGCGCACCAACCCGTGGTTTCAGGAATGTGGGCCAAGGATTGTGCGGAACAACGAGATCGTGGCCTTTGATACCGATCTGATCGGGGCTTACGGCATCTGCATCGATATCAGCCGGACCTGGTGGGTGGGCGACGGGCGGCCGACGAATGCGATGGTTTCGGCGATGAACCACGGGCTGGACCACATCCGCGATCACCAGTCACGCCTGAAGCCCGGCGTCACCATCCGCGAGCTGACGCATGGCGGCCACAAGCTGGAAGACCAGTATTGGAAACAGAAATACTCGTGCAAGATGCATGGGGTCGGGCTTTGTGACGAATGGCCCTTCGTGCCCTATTCGGACAGTTGGGTCGACGGCGCGATGGAAACCGCGCTGGAACCCGGCATGACGCTGTGCGTCGAGGCGCTGATCAGCCCCGAGGGCGGTGATTTCTCGATCAAGCTGGAGGATCAGGTGCTTATCACCGAAACCGGCTGCGAGAACCTGACGAAATACCCGTTCGACCCGCGCCTTCTGGGGCAGTAAGCAGAAACCCGGCCCATCGGGCCGGGGCGTCAGCCGATCTGTTCAGCCACGCTCACCGGGACATCATCGCCCACACCGATGGTGATATTGTATCTGGAAAAGGCGCGGTCGCGGGCCGGGATGGCACGCTGGTATTCGCCGCTCTTGAAGACCATATCCACTGCAGCGCGGTCAGGATATTCCACGATTACAGCAGTTTGTGCCGGACGAGAGCCGACGACAATTTCACTGAGTGCAAACCGCTTGAGGATCCTTGCCCCGGCGCGGTCGAGCAGCGGGCCCGTGATGCGGAGGTATTCTCCAAGCGCTGCCGGCTCGTCTTCATTTATGCTGAGCAGCGCAATTACCGTAACCGTCATGGTGCAATCCCTGAAACCCCGAAATTCGCCCAAATAATGCAACAGATCACCCCCCATGGGAAGTACCGTTTGCAACCATTTTCACCTAAAGGAAATTTCCCTCCCTGACGGGGCAAATCCTATAGCTCCAACCCAGCAAAAAGACCCAGATGATCGGACCCCAGCAGACTGCGTGGCGCGACCCTGCCGCCGCTGGGCGAAAAGACGTGGTCGACCGGCAGGCGCAGCCAGGGTGCAAAGCCAAGGTAGCTGCCCATGGTCGGCCCGGCCGGTTGCACCCGGGCGGCCGCCGCCAAACGCCCGACCGAACTTCCCCAGCGCACCATGTTGAAATCGCCCGCCATGATCACCGGCCCTTCCAGCCCGGCCAGAACCGGCAGCAGCGCGCGGGTTTGGTCGGCCTGCTCATACGGCCAGGGCCATTGCAGATGCACCGACACGATCCAGAACTCGGCATCGTTGGTGCGCACCTGCATTGCCGCCAGACCGGGGGCACAGATCGTGGCCCCCTCCACCGGGGTCAACCGAGTGGCGACCGCCGTGCCGCCGACCGTCCCGCCGGGGCAGACAAGCTGATGTGGCAGAATATCTTTCAGCGCCGCCAACAGGGTCAGGTTCGGCTCGGACACCTCTTGCAGGGTCAGCATCATCGGATTTGCCGCGCGAATGTCGGCCTCAAGCGCAACCAAGGCGGCGTTGTCGAACCGCAGGTTCTTTTGGTAAAGCGTCAGCCGTCCCGGAGGCCCCGGCCAGTTGAAGGCCATGAAAAGCTGCAACCCGGTGAGCATCGCCAGAAGCACCGCCCCGAACGACGCCATCTGCAATCCCGCCATGTTTGCCACAACCGCCAGCAGCAACACGGCCACCACAGCAAACGGCCTTCCGACGGCCAGAGAATCACCCAAGGGATGCAGCCGGCCCAGATAACCGCCAAACAACGCCAGAATGGTCAGCGTAAGCGCCACCCCCGCCACAAGCTGAAAGATCGGGCTGTCGTCGTCCATATCAATCCTGTCCCTACTCGGGCCTTGTCGTTTGCCAATGCCTGCCTGCCTGCACTTCGACAGGCCCTTGCGGCGTTCCAGCCCAACTACTGCGGCATAAATGAGTAGCGCATCTGGCATCCACTGGCCAGACGCCCTGCCCCACCGCCTAAACGGCTTGCGCGGGCATCCGCCGCGGCGTAAGCGGGGCGAAAATCCCGTTAGCCGATAGGTGTCCGATGATCCCGCGCTATTCCCGTCCCGACATGGTGGCGATCTGGTCCCCCGAAGCCCGCTTCAAGATCTGGTTCGAGATCGAGGCCCATGCCTGCGACGCCCAAGCCGCTTTGGGCGTGATCCCCAAGGCCAATGCCGAAGCGGTCTGGCGCGCCAAGGACGTCGAATTCAACGTCGCCCGGATTGACGAGATAGAGGCCGTGACCAAGCACGACGTCATCGCCTTTCTGACCCATCTTGCCGAACATATCGGCGCGGATGATGCCCGCTTTGTGCATCAGGGCATGACCTCATCCGACGTGTTGGACACCACGCTGAACGTCCAGCTTGTGCGCGCCTCGGACCTGTTGCTGGTCGCACTTGACCGGGTGCTGGCCGCGCTGAAGGCCCGCGCCTATGAGCATAAGGACACCGTCCGCATTGGCCGCAGCCATGGCATCCATGCCGAACCGATCACGATGGGCCTGACCTTCGCCCGCTTTTACGCCGAAATGTCCCGCAACCGCGCCCGGCTGGTCAATGCCCGCGCCGAGGTCGCCACCGGGGCGATTTCCGGCGCGGTTGGGACCTTTGCCAATATCGACCCTGCGGTCGAGGATCACGTCTGCAAGATGCTGGGCCTGACGCCCGAGCCGATTTCGACGCAAGTCATTCCGCGCGACCGCCACGCGATGTTCTTTGCGACGCTTGGGGTGATTGCTTCAGGCATCGAGAATATCGCCATTGAAATCCGCCACATGCAGCGGACCGAGGTGCTGGAGGCCGAGGAGTTCTTTTCCCCCGGCCAAAAGGGTTCCAGCGCCATGCCGCACAAGCGCAATCCGGTGCTGTCGGAAAACCTGACCGGCCTTGCGCGACTGGTGCGGATGGCCGTGGTCCCGGCGCTTGAGAATGTGGCGCTGTGGCATGAACGCGACATCTCGCATTCGTCGGTCGAGCGCGCGATTGGCCCGGATGCGACGATCACGCTGGATTTCGCGCTGCACCGCCTTGCGGGGTTGGTCGAAAAGCTGGTGATCTATCCGGAAAACATGTTGCGCAACATGAACCAGTTCAAAGGCCTGGTCATGTCGCAGCGTGTGCTGCTGGCCCTGACCCAGGCCGGGGTTTCCCGCGAAGACAGCTACCGGCTGGTGCAACGCAACGCGATGAAGGTCTGGGAAAAGGGTGCCGATTTCCAGACCGAGCTTCTGGCCGACGCGGAGGTGACCGCCGCCCTGTCCCCCGCCGAAATCAACGAGAAGTTCGACCTTGGCTACCACACCAAACATGTCGACACGATCTTTGCCCGGGTTTTCGGCGCGTAACGCAAGCGTGAATAGCCATTCCGTGCCGGCGCGAAATTTCTGGAATCGATCTGGAACACTTCGTGCTACAGTTGTGGAAACCAGGACCGGAGGTGTTCCATGCGTATTCTTCTGATAGCCGCTTTGGCAATGCTGCCACATGTCGCCCATGCAGTCGGCGATAACGACGACGGCGGTGGCGGGAATGGCGGCGGCAGCAATGATGGCGGCAACAATGACGGCGGCAACAATGACGGCGGGTCGGCGAAAGACGACAAGGACGATGTGAACCCGCCAACGGCGACCAATACGACTCTGGAATGCATCGAAGGCGAAATCTGGGACGAACAGACAGCAGCCTGCGTCGAGGTTCAGGGAAATCTTCTGGACAACGACCAGCGCTACCGGGCTTTGCGCGAACTGGCCTATGCCGGGCGTCCTGCCGAAGCGATGGCCGTGCTTGACACGATGACCGAAGGGCAGACCGCCCGCGTCATGACCTACCGTGGCTTTCTTCTGCGCAAGACTGGCGAAATCGAGGCCGGGATTGCCGCCTACGAAGAGGCGATCCGCATCGACCCCGCCAATATCCTCGCCCGCAGCTATTACGGCCAGCTTCTGGTCGAGATGAACGAATTGAAGCTGGCGTCGCTGCAGCTTGACGCGATCCGCCAGCATGGTGGCAACGGCACCTGGGCCGAAAGCGCCTTGTACATTGCGATTGCGACCGGGAAAACCTACAATTTCTGATCAGGGGAAACGAAAGATGAAGTACACCGCCATTTTTTCTGTCCTTGCCATCACGCTGTTGTCGAGCGCCTCCATGGCGAGTTGCCAAGGCGATCAGATTGACCAGACGGCTGCAAGCTGTGCGCCGGGCTTGGTCTGGGACGAAGCAACCGCCAGCTGTGTCGCCAATCCGACCAGCTGAAGCGGATCGGTCAAGCTGGCATTAACCCGCCCCTGCGAACATCGGACCTGACCGAATCAATGAGGGTCCGATGTCTGCAGACTTGGTGCCACTGGCCCGGATATTTCCGGACCGCCGCGGGGTTGCTATCTCTCCAACCCATACCCTGCGCCCGGGCCTGACGCCGCGGCAAAAAGCTGCCGTGATCGTGCGGTTTCTGCTGACCGAAGGCAGCGCTCTGCCGATTGCGTCGCTTCCCGAACACATGCAGGCGGCGCTGGCAGAACAGATGGGCCAGATGCGACTGGTCGACCGGATCACGCTGGACGCCGTGGTGGCGGAATTCTTGTCCGAACTGGAATCGGTCGGCCTTGCCTTTTCCGGCGGCATCGAAGGCGCGTTGTCGATGATGGACGGCCATATCTCGGCTTCTGCCGCATCACGGCTGCGACGGATGTCGTCGGCCTCGTCAAAGGTTGACCCTTGGGAGCGGATCACGGCCCTGCCCGTCGACCGGCTGCTGCCGATCCTTGCCGATGAAGCGGTCGAGGTGGGGGCGGTCATGCTGTCGAAACTGCCAGTGGCAAAGGCCGCCGAAATCCTGGGGCGACTGCCCGGCGAACGTGCCCGCCGTATCGCCTATGCGGTGTCGATGACGGGCAAGACCGATCCAGAAACCGTGCGCCGGATCGGGGCTGCGCTGCTGGCGGAACTGGACAATCAACCCGCCCGCGCCTTTGACACCGGGCCGGTCGAACGGGTGGGGGCGATCCTGAACGTGTCGCCCGCCGCAACGCGCGATGACGTGCTACTGGGGCTGGACGGTGAAGACGCTGCCTTTGCCGCTGAAGTGCGCCGCGCGATCTTTACCTTTGTCCACATCCCGGCGCGGCTTAACCCCCGCGACGCGCCCAAGATCACCCGGCTGGTCGAACAGCCGGTTCTGGTGACTGCGCTTGCCGCTGCTCTTGCCAAACCCGACCTTGCCGAAACCGCCGAATTCTTCCTGGCCAACATCTCGCAACGCCTTGCCCAAGGCCTGCGCGAAGAAGTGGAGGCACGGGGCCGCGTCAAGGACAAAGATGGCGAAGAGGCGATGACCGCTATGATCAGCGCAATCCGCACCCTTGAAACCAGCGGCGAGGTGACGCTGATCCAACCCGAAGACGGCTAGTCCCCGGCAAAGGAGACCGCACGGTTATCGGACCGATTTCCGGATGGAAATCGCCCTTTGCGGCAGGCGGCGCTTGCGGTGGGCGGGCCTGCAGCCTAGAACGCTTGGATGTCCGGTGCCCCCACATCACAAGTCTCCCGGGGCATTGCGCTGATGATCCTTGCTGTCCTGTTGTTCAGCACCATGGATGCGGTCGCCAAGGGGCTGATCACCCGCTATCCGGCCCCGCAAGTGATCTGGGTGCGGTTTTTCGGGCAATTCCTACTGGTTCTTCTGATCCTTGGGCCGGGCTTTGGCCAACCCCGGCTTCCCAGTCTGGGAACCGTTTTGCGCACCCGATTTCCGATGCTGCACTTCTGGCGCTCGGCCTCGCAGTTGGGCGCGACCTCGTTCTTTTTTCTGTCGCTGCCTCATGTCGGTCTGGCTGAGGCGACCGCGATTGCCGACATCAACCCGGTGCTGATCACCCTTGGCGCGGCGATTTTCCTTGGCGAAAAACTGGGGCCGCGCCGCGTGGCCGGGGTCGGTGTCGCCCTGATCGGGGCGCTGATCGTGATCCGGCCCGGAGCGGGTGTCTTTACCTGGTGGTCGCTGATGCCGCTGGGATGCGCGCTTTCCTATGCCGTCAGCGCGCTTTTGACCCGCAAAATCGGCGCGCAGGAAAGCGTCTGGGCCTCGATGATCTATGCCGCGCTTTTTGGCACAATCGCCGCCGGGGCAACGTTGCCGTTCGTCTGGGCCCCGATCGCGGCGGAAGACCTTTGGCGTTTTGTGCTGATCGGCTGTCTTGGGACCGGGGCGCAGCTGTGCATCATCCGCAGCTTTTCGATCACCGAAGCCGGGATCGTGGCCCCCTTCTCGTATCTTGGCATCATCTTTGCGACCTTCTGGGGCGCGGTCCTTTTTGGCCAGTTTCCCGACCGCTGGACGGTCATTGGCGCGCTTGTGATCGTGGGGGCGGGTCTTTATGTCTGGCATCGCGAAACCCAAAACTCCCGCAAGACCTGACCCCATGGCCGACACACCCGCCTTTTACCTTCGCCACTGGCTGCAGGACCGCGCCTTGCGCGCGCTGATCTGGGTGTTGCTGCGCTTGCCCTACCGCGTGCGGGTGCCTTTGTGCGGCTGGGTTCTGTCGCGGATCATCGCTCCGGCGGCGGGATATCGCAATCGTATCCGGCAGAATCTGGCACTGGTCCTGCCCGACCTGCCCCGCGATGAGGTCGAGCGTATCGTCCGCGCCGTGCCCGACAATGTCGGCCGCACCGTGATCGAGATCTATTCAGGCCCCGAATTTGTCTCCCATGCGATCGGCCACCCCCTGACCGGAGGTGGTGTCGCGGCGCTAGAGGAAGCGCATCGCCAAGGCCGCCCGGTGATTCTGGTGACTGGGCATTTCGGCAATTACGACGCCAGCCGTGCCGCCCTGATCGCACGGGGCTATCGGGTTGGCGCGCTGTATATGCCGATGGCGAACCGCTATTTCAACGAACACTACGTCGCGGCGATCTCGGGCATCGGCACGCCGCTGTTTCCGCGTGGGCGGGCCGGAATGACCAAGATGGTCCGGCATCTTAGATCGGGCGGCATGCTAGGACTGCTGGTCGATCAGCACATGGGGCACGGCGAGCCGCTGACATTCTTCGGTACGCAGGCGCTGACCGCCCTGTCGGCGGCCGATCTTGCCTTGAAATACAACGCATTGCTGGTGCCGACCTATGCGATCCGGGCGGTGGACGGGCTGTCCTTTGACATCGTGGTCGAGCCACCGATCCCGCAAGGCACCCCTGAAGCGATGACCCAGGCGCTGAACGACAGTCTTGAGACTTTGGTGCGCCAGAATCTGGACCAGTGGTTCTGGATTCATCGCCGCTGGAAGGGCATGCGGCGCAAACGCAAGTAGGGTCGCCCTCGCAATCAGGTCACCCTTCAGTCGACCCGCGCGGCCGCAAGGATCTCAGCCGGGCCATCGGCCTGCACGATCACCGCGCCCGGACCGTCTCCGGCAAAGGGCGTGCGCAGCTCCAGCGGGGCCTTGCCCGACCAGTCCTCCAGCCGCTGCCACGAGGTCACGATATTGGTGTAAGTGATTGTCTTGCCGGCATTCTCGCCCCGTTCGATCATCACCGTTTCGGCGGGCGTATAGCGCACCAATTGCACGCGCACGCCTTCAGCCAGTGGCGGGTCGGCCTCGGCGTGGATTACCAGCATGTCGCCGTCGCGGGTCACGGTCAGGTTGACCACCGGCTGGGCCGCAAGGTGGGCGCGCAGCCGGTCGGCGGTTTCTTCGGGGGAGAAACCCTCGATCCGGTCGGTGCCGCCGATGATCAATTGCGGCGTGTAGATCGTCCGCGACCCCACCATCTTGGCATAGGCGCGCTGACGGTCGGTGAACTTGCCCTGCGCGAAGGCGTCGGCCCAGCCGATGTAATCCCAATAGTCGACATGAAGGGCCAGCGGCAGAATGCGGGGGTCGGAGGCCAGCATCGCCACAAACTCATCCGCGGGCGGGCAGGACGAACAGCCCTGCGAGGTGTAAAGCTCAACCACGACCACCGGTTCAGCCTGAACCGCGGCCACTGATGCAAGCCAAACCCCGCAGGCGGCGCTGACGAAATGACGCATGTCGTGTATCCTGATCCCTTGTCCCCGAAACTGTTATACGAATGACAACACACACGTGCCAATCAAGGTTTTGCGAGAGACCTGACATATGTCGTAAGAAGGCCGTCTACCGGGGCTGGATATTCGGCATACTATTGCATACAATGCCCACAGCCATTTTCCTTCAGGAGCCACACGCATGACCGTCACCGTTGGACATGACCTCAGCCAGACCCGCAAGTCCCTGACTGCCGGGGGCCAGACGGTCAGCTATTATTCCATCCCCGCCGCCCAAGCTGCGGGCCTGGGTGACTTTGCCCGGCTTCCCGCCGCGCTGAAGGTGGTGCTGGAAAACATGCTGCGGTTTGAAGACGGCAAGACCGTCACCGTGGACGACATCCGCGCCTTCGCAGAATGGGGTGCCAAGGGCGGCCAGAACCCGCGCGAAATCGCCTATCGCCCGGCGCGCGTGCTGATGCAGGACTTTACCGGCGTGCCGGCGGTGGTGGACCTTGCCGCCATGCGCGACGGGATTCTGGGCCTGAAAGGCTCGGCCGCCAAGATCAATCCACTCGTCCCGGTGGATCTTGTCATCGACCACTCGGTGATGATCGACGAATTCGGCCACCCCCGCGCCTTCCAGATGAACGTCGACCGCGAATATGAACGGAACATGGAACGCTATGTCTTCCTGAAATGGGGACAAAAGGCGTTCAACAACTTCCGCGTCGTGCCCCCCGGCACTGGCATCTGCCATCAAGTGAACCTGGAATATCTGGCGCAGACCGTCTGGACCGATACCGACCAGAACGGCCAGCCCGTTGCCTATCCCGACACCCTCGTCGGCACCGACAGCCACACCACCATGGTCAACGGCCTTGCCGTCCTTGGCTGGGGCGTCGGCGGGATCGAGGCCGAGGCGGCAATGCTGGGCCAGCCCGTCTCGATGCTGATCCCCGAGGTTGTCGGCTTCAAGCTGACGGGTGCCATGATGGAAGGCACCACCGCGACCGATCTGGTGCTGAAAGTCGTGCAGATGCTCCGCAAGCATGGCGTCGTGAACAAGTTCGTCGAATTCTACGGGCCGGGCCTTGACCACCTGCCGCTGGCCGACCGTGCCACCATCGCCAACATGGCCCCGGAATATGGGGCCACCTGTGGTTTCTTCCCGATTGATGACGAAACCCTGCGTTACATGCACATGACCGGCCGCGACGAGGCCCGGATTGCACTGGTGGAGGCTTACGCGAAAGCCAACGGCATGTGGCGTGGCCCGGACTATGACCCGATCTATACCTCGACCCTGCATCTGGATATGGGCGAGATTGTCCCCGCCATTTCCGGCCCCAAGCGCCCGCAGGATTATCTGCCGCTGACCGACGCCAAGACCAGCTTCGCGCGTGAGATGGACTCCAGCTTCAAGCGCCCGCAAGGCAAGGAAGTCGCCGTCGAAGGTGAGGATTACACCCTGACATCCGGAAAGGTGGTGATCGCGTCGATCACCTCCTGCACCAACACCTCGAACCCCTATGTGCTGATCGGCGCTGGCCTTGTCGCTCGCAAGGCTCGCGCGCTGGGTCTGAACCGCAAGCCTTGGGTCAAGACCTCGCTGGCCCCCGGGTCGCAGGTCGTGTCGGAATACCTTGAAGCGGCTGGCCTTCAGGAAGATCTGGACGCGGTGGGCTTCAACCTGGTCGGCTATGGTTGCACCACCTGCATCGGCAACTCGGGTCCCTTGCAGCCCGAGATTTCCAAGGCAATCAACGAGGGTGACCTTGTGGCCGCCGCTGTCCTGTCGGGCAACAGGAACTTCGAAGGCCGGATTTCGCCGGACGTGCGCGCGAACTACCTCGCCTCGCCCCCCTTGGTCGTCGCTTACGCGCTGGCCGGTGACATGAACATCGACCTGACCACCGAACCCCTGGGCACGGGAACCGATGGCCCGGTTTACCTGAAAGACATCTGGCCGACGAACAAAGAAATCGCCGACATCGTCAATGCGGTCGTCACGCGTGCGGCGTTCCAGAAGAAATACGCCGATGTCTTCAAGGGCGACGAAAAATGGCAGGCAGTCAAGATCACCGACTCCGAGGTTTACGACTGGCCCGCATCCTCGACATATATCCAGAACCCGCCCTATTTCCGCGGCATGTCGAAGACCGCCGGGGTCATCAAGGATGTTACCGGCGCGCGGGTGCTGGCGCTGCTTGGCGACATGATCACCACCGACCACATCTCGCCCGCAGGTGGGTTCAAGGCCTCGCATCCGGCGGGAAAATATCTGACGGAACGGCAGGTTCCGGTGTCCGAGTTCAACTCTTATGGCTCGCGTCGGGGCAACCATGAGGTGATGATGCGCGGCACTTTCGCCAATATCCGCATCAAGAACGAAATGCTGGATGGGGTCGAGGGCGGCTATACCCTCGGGCCAGATGGGGTGCAGACCTCGATCTACGACGCATCCATGGCGCATCAGGCCAATGGCACGCCCTTGGTGATCTTCGGCGGTATAGAATACGGCGCAGGGTCGTCGCGGGACTGGGCCGCGAAGGGCACTGCCCTCCTCGGCGTCAAGGCCGTGATCGCGGAATCGTTCGAGCGCATCCACCGCTCGAACCTGGTCGGCATGGGCGTCATCCCGTTCGAGTTCACCGGCGGCGACACCCGCAAATCGCTGGGCCTGAAGGGCGACGAGGTGGTGTCGATCACCGGGCTGGAAGGCGACCTCAAGCCCCTGTCGCTGGTGCCCTGCACAATCCGTTATGCCGACGGGACCGCAAAGACGATCCAGATCAAGTGCCGCATCGACACCGAGATCGAGGTCGAATACGTCGAAAACGGCGGCGTGCTGCATTATGTGCTGCGGGATCTGGCGTCGTCCTGATATCGGAAACCGATTGTTTCGCGATCTGAAGGCCCGGCCCGTCCGGGCCTTCAGCATTTCGCAAGACCTTGGTGGGCAATCTGGGGGCACCCCAACGACAAGGCCACCCCATGACCGACCGTTTCCCCGCCCTCGGCCCACCTGTATCCTATCCACCGAAGACCTGCTCCCGGCGCAGCCAACCCCGGCAAGCGGTGTTGTTCAGCCTGCCCTTGATGGAACTTTCGCTGTTTGCGGCCCTTGGTCTGCTGCTGGCGCTTGGGTAGCGCGGTTCAGGGCGTTGCCGCCAATGCCTTTTCCAGCTCAGGCACAAAGCGGGTCTCATAGTCTGTGCCGACCAGTGGCCCGACGAACCGGAACAGCACCGTGCCGTCCCCGGCGACGATAAACGTCTCGGGCGGCGCGGTGACGCCCCAGTCCACCCGGTTGCGCCCGTTCGGGTCGGTGGCGACGCCGATGAAAGGATTGCCCTCATCCGCCAGATAGGCCACCGCCTTGGCATCGTCATCCATGATGTTGACGCCCGCAACCCTGATGCCATTTGCGGCCATCTCCAGCAGCACCGGATGTTCAGCCCGGCAGGGTGGGCACCAGGTCGCCCAGAAGTTGACCACGGTCACCTGCCCCATCCGCAGGTCCGCATCGGTCAGGACCAGCACCCCCGGCAGGCCAGTAACCGGTAAGGAAGGCGCCGGACGGCCGACAAAGACCGACTGCAACTCTCCGGGGTTCTGGCGATACATCCCGGTGTAGAACAGTCCGGCAAGGCCCGCGAACAGGACCGGGGGCAGCAGCATCAACCATCTAGACATCGGATTTCTCCTGCCGCGCCTCGACCTCGGCAAGCGCGCGCCGGACGCGCCCGGACTGCCACAGCGACAGGGCGACCAGCCCCGTCAATAGAACCGCAGTTGCAGCGTAAGACCCCATAACCACAAAGGCATATTTCCCAAGCTCGGGCATCACGCCACCCTTTCGCGCGCAAGCAGCGCCTTAAGCCTGCGCGCCCGGATCTCGGTCCGGGTCCGCAGCAGGACCATGGTGACGAACAACAGCACAAAGCCCGCGACACAGATCACCAATGGTTGCCAATAAACGTCCGACACGTTCTCTTCCTTGTCCAACGACAAGGACGCGCCCTGATGCAGACCCTGGCTCCACAGGTTGACCGCATAGCGCGACAAGAGCGCAAAGACAGACCCCACCAGACACAGGATCGACGTGAGGTCTGCCGCAGTATCGGGGTCCTCGATCGCCGACCACAGCGCCAGATAACCAAAGTAGAACAGCGTCAGGATCAGAAACGCAGTCAGTCGCGGGTCCCAGGCCCACCAGGTCCCCCACATCGGCTGGCCCCATAGCGCGCCGGTGACCAGCGCGATGATAGTGAAGGTCAGACCCACCGGAGCGGCGGCCTTGGCGGCAAGGACCGAAACATGATGCCGCCGCACGATCCAGATCAGCGAGGTGACCAGCATCATGATCCAGGCGTTGATAGCCATCATCGCGGCGGGGACGTGAATGTAGATGATCTTGACGGTCGAGCCTTGCTTGAAATCCTCAGGCGTGAAGAAAAAGCCCCAGACCAACCCGACCGTCAAGCATGCAACCGTCAAGCCAACTGCCCAAGGCAAGGCCCGGGCCGAGGTCTGCATGAACCGTTTCGGGTTGGCGTATTCCCAGATCGACATGGGGCAGACCTATCCTTTCCGTGGCTTGGGCTCAACTCACCATCACGCGAAGACCTAGCGCAAATTGACGCGGAGGGCGGCGGCGGCGGCATACGGCAGCAGCGCCACCGCCCCCAGACTGATCGCGGCCACCAGCGCCAGTGGGGTGGCGGGGGCCATCCCTTCGGCCCCGCGCCGGACCGCCTCGGCCCCAAGGATCAGGGTTGGCACATAAAGCGGCAGGACCAGAAGGCTTAACAACAGTCCGCCCCGGCGCAGGCCAACAACCAGCGCCGCACCAAAGGTGCCGATCACCGACAGTGCCGGCGTGCCCAAAGCCAGGCTGAGGACCAGCCAGAGATAGCCCGCAGGCGGCAGGTTCAGAAACACCGCCAGACCGGGTGCTATCAGCGTCAAAGGCAGGCCAGTCACCAGCCAATGCGCGAAGGCCTTGACGGCCACCACCGCCTCCAGCGGAATCGGCGCGGTGGCCAGAAACTCCAGCGAGCCGTCCTCGAAATCCAGCGCGAAAATGCGGTCCAGCGACAATAGGCAGGCCAGAAGCGCGCCCACCCACAGGATGCCGGGCGCAATGCGGCCCAGCGTGCTGCCTTCCGGCCCGACGCCCAACGGCACCAGCACGGACAAAAGGAAGAAGAACGCCAGCCCCAGCCCAAAGCCCCCGCCCGCCCGCATCGCCAGCCGCAGATCGCGGAACAACAGCGCCTTCATGCTGCATCACTCCGGGATTGCTCTTTTCCCAAATACTCCCGCCGGAGGCTCCAACGGCTGGCCAGAACGGGGCGCATCATGCAAAAGCCTCATCAAAACCGTTGCTTACGCTGATGCGGGCCCGGTAGGGGGCAAGGTCCAGGACTTCAGCCTCGGGAAGGCCAAGGTCGACATGGGTGGCGATGACCGCGATGCCGCCCCCCGCCAGATGCCGCCGCACGACCCCGGCAAACAGCGCAACCGATGCCGCATCAAGGCTGACTGTCGGCTCGTCCAGAAGCCAGACCGGGCGGCCGGTCACCAACAGCCGTGCCAGCCCCAGGCGGCGCTTTTGGCCTGCCGAAAGCTGGCCCGCCGGGCGGTGCTGCAGGGTCGCAAGGTCAAGAGCGTCCAGCGCGGGGTCGATGTCGGGGGTGCCATGGATGCTGGCCCAGAAACGCAGGTTCTCGGCCACCGTCAGGGTCGGCTTCAGCCCGTCGGCATGGGCGGCGTAGGCCACCGCGTCGGGGGCAAGGTCAAAAGACCCTGCGGCAGCGGGCTGCAACCCGGCCAGCGTGCGCAGAAGCGTGGTCTTGCCCGACCCGTTCGGCCCGCGCAGGATCAGCGCCTGCCCCGTGTGCAACACCAGATCGAGGCCCCGAAGAACCGTCACCCCGCCACGCGCCACCGCCAGATTGTCAAGCTTGACCTGCATGACCCAAGGCCTATCGCATGCAGCGGCGCACGAAAAGGGCCCCCGAAAAGACCATGGTCAAACTGGGCCTTCAACCCTATGTCTTTTCGCAAGCAACAGGAGAGCGACATGGACCAGATTGCCTTTGGCCGCACCGGCCGGATGACGACACGGCTGGGCTTTGGGGCCTGGGCCATCGGCGGCACCTGGGGCGAGGTCAGTCTGGACGACGCCAAGGCAGCCCTCCATGCGGCGCTGGACGCGGGCATGACCTTTGTCGACACTGCCGATGTCTACGGCGACGGGCGGTCCGAACGTATCATCCGCGAGGTTCTGGCCGAACGCCCCGGCACGCGACCTTTTGTTGCGACCAAGGCCGGGCGACGGCTTAACCCGCACGTGCCAGAGGCCTATACCGGGACCGCGCTGGAAGGGTTCATCGACCGCTCACTGGTTAACCTTGGCGTCGAACGGCTGGATCTGGTGCAACTGCATTGCCCGCCGACCCCGGTCTTTTCGAACACCGAAGTCTTTGCGGCGCTGGACGTGATAAAGCAGAAGGGCAAGATTGCCGACTACGGCGTCTCGGTCGAGACGGTCGAGGAGGCCCGCACCGCGATCCAGCATCCCGGCGTGGTGTCGGTGCAGATCATCTACAACCTCTTTCGGATGAAACCTTCTGATCTGTTCTTCCCTGAGGCCCGCGCGAAAAATGTCGCGGTGATTGCGCGGGTGCCGCTGGCTTCGGGCCTTCTGACAGGCAAGATGAGCGCCGCCAGCACCTTTGCGGCCGATGATCACCGCCATTTCAACCGCAACGGCGAGGCGTTCGACAAGGGCGAGACCTTCTCGGGCGTGCCCTATGACGTGGCGCTGGAGGCAGTGGACGATCTGCGCGCACTGGTGCCGGTGGGGGCGACGATGGCCGCGTTTGCCCTGCGCTGGATCCTGATGGAGGCTGCGGTGACGGTGGTCATTCCGGGGGCAAAGACCCCCGAACAGGCCCGGGCCAACGCGGCAGCGGCGGCGATGGCGCCGCTTACCGAGGATGTGATGGCAGCCGCGCGAGAGGTCTATGCCCGGCTGGTGGCCCCGCAGGTGCACCATCTGTGGTAGGAAACAAAATTCCTTAAGTAAGGAACTTGTCAAAATTCTTGCTTAAGAATTTTGTCCCTCGCCCAACGGCAGCAACGCCACGGCCACCCGGCGGCCTTCGCCCAATAGCACGTTGTAGGTCCGGCAGGCGGTCGGTGAGGCCATCGCCTCGACCCCGATGCCTTCCGTTTCCAGTGCGGTGCGAAAGCCTTCGGGCACATGGGCAATGGCGGGTCCGGTGCCGACGAACAGGACGTCGATCTTGCCTAGCAGACTTAGCGGGGTCTCAAGGTCATCATAGCCGCCCCAGGGGCCCGCATCCCAGGGGGTGACAAGGCAGGCTCCGCGCAGGACGTGCCCGGCCACCCGGAAAAAGCCCGGGCCATAGCCCTCGATTGCCTTGGCAGACCCGTAAGAGATCTCGGTCAGGCGCATGTTCAGGCGTCAACGTTTGCGAATTCGTTCTTTTCGGTCGACTTCAGCTTGTCGCTGCGGTCGATGCCGATCATCAGCACGATGTTCTTGGCCATATAAAGCGTCGAGTAGGTGCCAAGGATCACGCCCACCAGCATCGCAAACACAAAGCCGCGGATCACGTCGCCGCCGAAGATCATCAGCACGATCAAGGAGATCAGCGTGGTCGAGGCGGTCATGATCGTGCGGCTCAGGGTCTCGTTGGCGGTCAGGTTCATCATCTCGCGCAAGGGCATCTGTTTGTATTTGGCCAGATTTTCGCGCAAGCGGTCAAAGATGACGACGGTGTCGTTGACCGAATAGCCAAGGATGGTCAGCAAGGCCGCCACGATGCTTAGGTCGAACTTGATCTGAAACAGCGAGAAGATGCCGACCACCACCAGCACGTCATGGATCAATGCCGCCACAGTGCCGACCGCAAACTGCCATTCGAACCGGACCCAGACGTAGAACAGAATGCCGACGGTGCCGGCCAGAACCGCCCACAAAGCCGAGGTGATCAGTTCCGCCGACACTTTCGGCCCGACCGATTCGACCGCCGGAAAGGTGATCGACGGGTCAACAGCCTTCAGCGCAGCCTCAACCTCGGTGATGACTTCCGGGGTGACGGCTTCTTCGCCGTCGCGGGCCGACAGCCGGACGATGGCCACGTGCTGATCGTCGCGGAACGTCGGGTCCGACACTTCCGAAATCGAGACATCCCCAAGCTCCAGCGTCGAAAGCGCCTCGCGGTAGGCGCCGACATCCACGACCGACGTAGACTCGGTCCGGATCATCGTGCCGCCGCGAAAGTCGATGCCGAAGTTCAGCCCCATCGTGAAGACAAGGATCAGCGACGCCGCCATTGCCACCAGCGACGAGCCGAAGGTGACCCATTGCAGGCGGAAAAAGTCGATATTGGTCGTTACCGGGACAAGCCGCAGACGCCAGGCCATAGTCAATCTCCTTCCCGCTCAGACCACGATGGTCTTCGGGCGTTTCCAGTCAAGCCACAGCTCGACAATCAGGCGGGTCACATAGACGGCGGTGAACATCGAGGTCAGGATGCCAAGCCCCAGCGTCACCGCAAAGCCGCGCACAGCACCCGAGCCAAGCCAGAACATGATCAGCGCGACCAGAAGTCCGGTCACGTTGGAATCCATGATTGCCGAGAAGGCGCGGTCAAAGCCCTGCTCCATCGCGCGGCGCGGGCTGGCCCCTGCGCGCAATTCCTCGCGCATGCGCTCGAAGATCAGGACGTTGGCGTCGACGGCCATGCCCATCGTCAACACGATCCCGGCGATGCCCGGCAGGGTCAGCGTCGCCCCGATGGTGGACAGAAACGCCATAAGGAGGGCGATGTTGACCGCAAGCGCGACGTTGGCGAAAAGCCCGAAGATGCCGTAGCTGGCGATCATGTAAAGCGCGACCACCACCATGCCGATCAGCGCTGCCCTTTTGCCCGCGTCGATCGAATCCTGCCCCAGTTCGGGGCCGATGGTGCGCTCTTCAAGGAACGTCATTTCGGCCGGCAGCGCGCCTGCGCGCAACAGGACGGCAAGCTGCGTTGCATCCTCGACCGTGAAACTGCCGGTGATGATGCCCGATCCGCCCGGAATATGCGACTGGATGACCGGGGCCGAGATCACCTCGGCGTCCAGCACGATGGCGAATTGCTGGCCGATGTGGTCAAAGGTGTGGTCGCCAAAGGCGCGCGCGCCGGTGGTGTCAAAGCGGAAACTGACCGCAGGCTGGCCGTTCTGGTCGAACGAGGGCTGCGCGTCGACCAAATCGTCGCCTGACACCACCGGGCTTTCCTCGACGATGTAATAGACGCCCTCTTCGTCCAGCGACGGCAGCAGCAGGTTGCGCGGGCCGGGATTGGCACCGGCGTCGCTGGTGCGGCTGATCACGTGGTTGAAGGTCAGCTTGGCGGTCTTGCCGATCAGCCCTTTCAGTTCCGTGGCCGAGCCGATGCCCGGCACCTGGATCAGGATGCGGTCCACGCCCTGCCGCTGGATCGTCGGTTCACGGGTGCCAGCCTCATCCACCCGGCGGCGGATGATTTCCAGCGACTGGGCCAGCGTGCGTTCGTCCGTCGCCAGCTTTTCGGCGTCCGACAACTGGACCACGATTTCCGTGCCCTCAGCCGTCACCGACAGCGTGCTTTCGCCAATGCCGGTCAGCGACACGACGCTGGAGCCAAGACCCTTGACCGCCTCAAGTGCCGCTGGCATGCCATCGGGATTGGTGATCGCGACCCGCAGGACGCCATCGGGCGAAGGCAGGCTTTTGACCGCACCAACCTGATCGCGCAGGTCGCGCAACACGTCGCGCACTTCGGGCCACAGCGCGTCCATGCGGCTTTTATAGACATCCTCGACCTGCACTTCGGCCAGAAGATGCGCACCACCGCGCAGGTCAAGCCCCAGGTTCATCAGCGCCGAGGGCAGGACATCCGGCCATTCGGCGCGCGCGGCCTCCAGTTCCGGCGTCGCGGTGCCACCGGCCAGATCAATGGCGGCAATGGCGTCGTTGTGGCCTTCGACCCGGCCGTAGAAAAGGTTCGGAGCCGCCGCAAGGATACCCCAGCCGCAGAACAGAAGGATGGCGATACGCTTCCACAGCGGCGAGGATTCCATGAGCGTATGGCCTTAGGTTGCAGCGGCAGGTTCGGTCTTGTTCAGGACCTGGCTGATGGTGTGGCGCACGATCTTGACCTTCACGCCTTCGGCAATCTCGACCTCGACCATGCCGTCTTCACCGACCTTGACCACCTTGCCGACGATCCCGCCCGAGGTGATGACCTGATCGCCGCGACGCAAGGCTTCAATCATGGCGCGGTGCTGCTTCAGCTTTTGCTGCTGCGGGCGGATCAACAGGAAGTAGAAGATGATGAAGATCAGGATGAAGGGCAGGATGCCCCCGAAAGCAGCGGCGGCCGAGGGGGCCGCACCAGCGGTCTGGGCAAAGGCGGGGGTGACGAACATGGGCATCCTTTCCAGCGAGCCTGGGCCGCCGTTTCCGGCACCCTTGGGCGATTGACGGCTGATGTAAGGCCTTTCGCCGCACTTTGCCAGAGGGCGCGCGATGTTTGCAGGTGCCCGACGTCTTCCCCCCTGCATTGATATCGGGCATAAGCGCGGGCGTATCATTTGACGAGGTCCGACCATGCACGACATCCGCTTCATCCGCGAAAATCCGGCTGCGTTCGATAAGGGCCTGTCGCGGCGTGGGTTGGCGGGGATGTCTGGCGAGATACTGCGTGTCGATACCGCGCGCCGATTGGCAATCAAGGCGTCAGAGGATGGTCAGGCGCAACTGAATGGCCTTAGCAAACAAGCCGGTGCCGCAAAGGCCGCCGGTGACGATGCGGCGTTTGAAACACTTCGCGCCGGGATTGCTGCGCGCAAGACATTGATCGCTGAGCAGGACACTCACGCGAAGCAGCTTGATCTAGACCTAAGGGATTTGTTGGCGACGATCCCGAACCTGCCCCTCGACGAAGCTCCCGATGGCCCGGACGAGACCGGCAACGTCGAAATCCGCCGCTGGGGCACGCCGCGCGCACTGGACTTCAAGCCCTTGGAACATTTCGACATTCCTGCCGCGAAAGACGGTCTGGACTTTGCCACCGCCGCGAAACTGTCGGGCAGCCGCTTTGTCGTCCTGCGTGGCGCCGTCGCCCGCGTTCACCGGGCGCTGGCGCAGTTCATGCTGGACCTGCACACCTCTGAGCATGGTCTGGCCGAGACCTGGACCCCGGTTCTGGTCAAGGAAGACGCGATGTTCGGCACCAACCAACTGCCGAAATTCGCCGAGGACAGCTATCAGACCACCAACGGCTGGTGGCTGATCCCGACCTCCGAAGTCACCTTGACCAACTCGGTCGCGGGCGAGATTCTGGACGAGGCCACCCTGCCCCTGCGCCTGACCGCGCATACCCATTGCTTCCGGTCCGAGGCGGGGTCTGCGGGCAAGGACACCACCGGCATGCTGCGCCAGCACCAGTTCGAAAAGGTCGAGATGGTGACGATCTGCACCCCCGACACCGCCCTTGCCGAACACGACCGCATGACAAAATGCGCCGAGACCGTGCTGGAACGGCTGGGCCTGCCCTACCGCACCATCGTCCTGTGCACCGGCGACATGGGATTCGGGTCGCAGAAGACCCATGACCTTGAGGTCTGGTTGCCGGGGCAGAATACCTATCGCGAAATCTCCAGCTGTTCGACCTGCGGCCAGTTTCAGGCCCGCCGGATGAACGCGCGATACCGGCCAGCGGGGGGAAAGCCCGATTTTGTGGCCACGCTGAACGGCTCGGGCCTTGCCGTGGGCCGCTGCCTGATCGCGGTCCTGGAAAACGGCCAGCAGGCGGATGGGTCGGTGAACTTGCCCGACGTGCTGGTGCCCTATCTGGGTGGCAAGACCCGGATCGCGGCGGATGGCAAACTGATCTGATCAGCCTTGGGCCGCGTAACCTGCCCATGATGAAAAGAAACGCCCTGATCCTGCTGATCGCCACGCTGGCCTTTGGCGTGGCCCCGTTCATAACGCCGCCCTTCACCGGCTACGATCCGTCGATCTTCCCGGTCCGGGTGGAAAGGCCGTCAATCCAGCCCGCAGGCTATGCCTTCGCAATCTGGAGCGTGATCTACCTGTGGCTGATCCTGCATGCCGCTTTTGGCCTGTGGAAGCGGGCCGAAAACCCGGCCTGGAACGCTGTACGCCTGCCATTGTCGCTGGCCGTGGGTGTCGGCGCGGTCTGGCTGTGGATTGCCGGTCAAAGTGCGATCTGGGGCACTGTGACGATCTGGATCATGGCGGCGGGTGCCCTTATGGCCTTCCTGCGCGCCGATACCGGGATGGACCGCTGGATGCTGTCTGGCCCGCTGGCGATTTTCGCGGGCTGGTTGACGGCTGCCTCGGCGGTGTCGACCGGCGTTCTGATCGCAGGCTATGGCTGGCTGGGCGATACCGCGACCGCCGTCGCGATGCTGGCGCTGGTGCTGGTCGTTGCGGTGACGGTTCAGATGCGCCGCCCGCAGATGCCGGTTTACGGGCTGACGGTGATCTGGGCGCTGGTCGGTGTGATCGTGGCCAATGCCAACGCCAACATGACCGTTGCCGCCCTTGCAGGCGCAGGCATTGCCATTATGGCAGCCACCCTGTGGATCAGCCGGAAAGCTTAACGTTTCGGGCTGACCCCGGCCTTGCCGTCCATGTGCTTGCGCAAGCGGCTTGGCGTGTGGAACTTCTGGTCCTTGAACGGGTTCTTCGTCGACTGGCTGCGGAAGAACAGCCGGATCGGCGTGCCGGGCATGTCGAAATGCTCCCGTAACCCATTGACAAGATAGCGTTTATAGCTGTCGGCCAATTCATCGGGGCGTGAGCACATGATGACAAAGCCCGGCGGCCGGGTCTTCGCCTGGGTCATGTAGCGCAGCTTGATTCGGTGGCCGCCGGGGGCTGGCGGCGGGTGCGCCTCGGTCATCGCTCCCAGCCAGGTGTTCAGCCGCGCGGTCGGAATGCGGCGGTTCCAGACGTCATGCGCCGACCGGATCGCGTCGTGCAGACGGTCAAGACCCCGACCGGTTTTCGCCGACACGGTGATCAAGGGCGCACCGCGAAGCTGCGGCAAGAGGCGGTCGAACATCTCTTTCAACTCGGCCAGCTTGTCCTGCTTTTCGTCCTCAAGGTCCCATTTGTTGACGGCAACCACCACCGCCCGGCCTTCGGTTTCGGCAAAGTCGGCAATGCGCAGGTCTTGCACTTCGAACGGGATTTCCACGTCCAGAAGCACGACCACAACTTCGGCAAAGCGCACGGCGCGGATGCCGTCGGACACCGAAAGCTTTTCCAGCTTTTCGGTGATCCGGGCCTTCTTGCGCATGCCGGCGGTATCAAAGATGCGGATCGGAGTGTTCTGCCAGTCGGCCCGCACGGATATCGCATCTCGGGTGATCCCGGGTTCCGGCCCGGTCAACAGCCGGTCATAGCCAAGGATCTTGTTGATAAGGGTCGATTTTCCGGCATTCGGCCGTCCGATGACTGCGATTTGCAGCGGCTTTTTCGCGGTTGGGTGATGCGCGGTTGCGTCGGCGTCAAGCTCGGCCTCCTCCTCGGACAGGTCGATGTCGACATCTGGGGTATTCTCGGCCTCTCGCTCGGCGAATTCGCCTTCCATGGGCTTCAGCTCGCGGTAAAGGTCGTCCATGCCTTCGCCATGCTCGGCGGAAATTCGGATCGGTTCGCCCAAACCAAGGGAATAGGCCTCCAAAGCGCCGGAATCGCCCGCCTTGCCTTCGGCCTTGTTGACCGCAAGGAACACACGGGCGTTCTTTTTGCGCAGGATGTCGGCGAAAACCTCATCCGACGGGGTAACCCCCACGCGCCCGTCGATCACGAACAGGCAGGCGTCGGCCATTTCCACAGCGCGTTCGGTCAGGCGGCGCATCCGGCCTTGCAACGAATTGTCGGTGACCTCCTCAAGCCCGGCCGTGTCGATCACGGTGAACCGCATGTCGAACAACCGCGCGTCGCCTTCGCGCAGGTCGCGGGTCACGCCGGGCTGGTCATCGACCAACGCCAGCTTGCGCCCAACTAGGCGGTTGAAAAGCGTCGACTTGCCCACATTGGGGCGGCCCACGATGGCGAGCGTAAAGGTCATGGTTCAGGTCCGGCTATGACAAGGCGGCCGCAGCAAAGCGGCTGCGGCAAGCGGTTGCCATACACGGGTTAGACCCTAGCGGAAAGCGTGAAGTTGCCCGTTGCCGCTGACAACATACAGAACCCCGCCCGCCACCGCTGGCTGTGCCGAAGCACCGCCCGGAATCTCGGTCGTGTAGGCAAGGCTTCCATCTGCAGGGTTGAAGGACCGCAAGAGGCCGTCCGACGACACCACGACGATCCGCCCGCCGGCCAGAACCGGCCCGTAATGGGCGTAGATCGCCTTGCGCTTCTTGATCTTGTCATTGGTGAAATAGGGCATCTCGACTGCCCAGATCACCTCACCGGTTTCCGCGTCAAGACGCACCAGTTCGGCCTGATCATTGACCATGAACAGGGACCCGCCCGCGACCACGACCGGGCCAAGCGCGCCTTCGTCCGCCGACCAGATCCGCTCGCCCGAAGAAGCCGACATCGCCACGGTCCGGCCTGCGCCCGACCCGGCATAGATCACCTTGCCGTCAATCACCGCGTCACCGGTGATGTCCGGGGTCAGCGCATAGGCGCGGCCCAGCCGCTTGCCCGCAAGCGAGGATTGCCAGATCTTGGTGCCGCCACCGATTTTCAGGACCGCCATCAGATCGCCGCCCGCTGACGGGAAGATCACCGCGCGGTCACCGATTGTTGGTGCAGCAGACCCGACATAGCCCGCAGTTCCGGGTGTCCCGACAACCTGCCAGATCACCTTGCCGTCGGACGCATTCATCGCCCAGGCTGACCCGTCGCGGCCGCTGACATAGACCGTATCGCCATCGGTGGCAGGCGCGCCCGCGACCGGCGCATCGACGCGCTGCCGCCAAAGCACCTGACCCGAGCTTGCATCCAGAGCCACAACCTCGCCAAAGCCGGTGGCGGCAAAGACCCGGTCGCCGGCTACGGCCAGACCGCCGCCCGCCGCATCGCCCGCCTTGTCAAAGGCCGCTGTCAGATCGGTCGACCACAAAGCCTGCCCAGCGGTCGAGGTCGCCATGACCGTCACACCGGCGTCGATGGTGAAAATCCGTCCACCTGAAACGACCGGAGCCGCCGCGACCCGGCTTTTGCGATCGCTGCCGGCACCGATCTTGGCGCTCCATAACAGGGCGGGCGTCGTGGCCAGTGCGGCATGCGGCATCAGGTGACGTGCATTGCCGGCACGGTGGGTCCAGTCGCCGGACGAAGTTGCGGGCAGGGAGATCGGCAGGCTCAGGTTCGCAGGCTCGGCCGGGGCCACTGGTGCCGGGGCACCCTCGACCGGAATACTTGCGTCAAGATCGGCGCGGATCGGGAAGCGTTCGCCTTGCAGGACCACTTCACGCTGGGCACAAGCGGCCAACAGCGCCAGAAGCCACGCGCCTGCGACTAGCCTTGTCGCGGTCTGCCGGGTGATTTTCCGGTTCAACATGCCTGCCCCCTGAAGCCTTTTCACTGCGCCAACCATCGCGCCTTAGCCCGAAGTGCTGGCGGGCAGCGTGCCGCCAAGCACGGTTATCATTTGCGTCAGCCGGGCGCGAAGCGCCTGAGACGCCTCCTGGTCCAGCATCAGCGCGGTCATCGCAAGGATCGCGTCGTCCGTCTTGGCCTCTTCCACCAGAAGATAGGCAAGTTGTTCTTCGGCCAGAGCCCGGTAAGGCCGCCCCGGCACCGCGATGCCCTGCAAGGCGGTGCGCCGGTCGGCAAGCGGCTGTTCGGCCCCGGCAAGCAGCACCCGGCGCAGCACGGCAAGGTCACGGTAGACCGGCCGCAGGCTGGCATCAGCGGCGACCTTGTCCAGTGCGGCCAGCGTTGCGGCGCGGTCTGCCGTCATGTCCGATGCAAGGATCAGCTGCAAAAGCGCCGCCTGCTCGCCGTCCGCTGAGATCGCGGCAAAGGCGTTTGTGCGTTCTTCCGGCGTGCCGTTGTCCAGCGCGTCGATGATCGCATCACCAAAGGCCTGGGCACGCGTTTCGGCGCGGGACTTGGACCATTCGTTCCACGCCGCGCCGCCGACGATTCCGAACACCACGACGCCGCCGATCCAGCCGTATTTGCGAAACAGCCCGAACAGCCGGTCGCGGCGCACCTCTTCGGTGACTTCTTCGATGAAACTGTCGGTATTGCTCAAAGCGTTCGCCCTTGCTTGCGGTCCCATCGTCTTACAGGCAAAGCCCAAGCCTTGCCAAGCCCTGCCCCACCCGTCGGGTGGTCAGAAATCCCCCGGTCGTCAGAAATCTTCTGGCAGACCCAAGGCCCGCTGAAACGCCGGAATCCACTCGACATAGCCTTCGGGCAGGGTGCCGGCGGCATACATCTCTTGCAAAATGGCCAGCGCCTCTTCGTTTGGCGGGGTCGGATCGCTTAGCAGCGTCGACTGCAGGTCCAGCGCGCGCACCACGTCAATCTGCAGCCATGGGTCGTCGGGATAGGCCGCCGACAGATCACGCATGATCGACAGGCTCATGTCCTGATGCTCCAGCGCTGCTGTCATGTCGCCAGTTTCGGCCAGCATCGTGGCCACCCGTTCATAGCTGATGGACAGGTTGCGATACCAGTCGACGTTGGCCGGGTCCTGCTGCGACAGCCAGTCGCGCAGGGCCAGACCGTCCTGATGGCTTTTCAGCGACGCCGGGATGTCGCCCATGCTGGCTTGGGCATTGCCCAACCGCTCCAGCGCCACGCTAAGGTCATTGGCCCATGAGGTGTTGTAAGGGTCGATGTCCAGCAACCGTGACCCTTCGTCGGCCATCGCACGGTAGGCATCCACCGCCGACGCCGCCTCGCCCAGCGCCACCAGCGCATCACCGATCCGGTTCAGCGTCACCAGCCGGGCCTGAATATAGTCGGGCACGTCCGGAAACATCTGCAGCAGCCGGTCGACGCTGGCCAGCGCATCATGCCCGACCTCCAGCCCAAGTGTCGGATCGCCAAGGTCGGTCAGGGCGGCGGAATGCATGTTTTGCGCGATGGTCAGGTCCAACAGCGCCTGCGGATCGTCTGGAGCCGCCCCCACCAGTTGATTGCGCAGGGTGACCATTTCGGCAATCAGCGGCTCGGCCGACGCGAAATCCCCCTCGGCACTGTAGAAATTCGACAGCCCGATCAGCGAGAACGTGACATCGCGCAGGAACATGTTTGACGCCGGGTCCGCCGCGCGCAGAGACTGGCGCAGTTCCAGCGCCTCGCGATAGCGCAGCAGCGCACCTTCGCGGTCGCCCATCGCCAGCTTGACGTCGCCCACCCGCTCGATCGCCACGCCAAGATCGCGCTGGCGCGGCAGGTTTTCGGGGTCCAGCATCACGATCCCAGCCCGAAGGGTATAGGACCGCTCTTGTGCCTCCAGTGCCGCGACAAGATCGCTTTGCTCCAGATAAACGTCGCCCACCCGTTCCAGCGTCACCGAAAGATCGCGCTGCCAAAGCATGTTGGTCGGATCCAGCGCCGCCAGCCTTTCGCGGATCGCCAGCGACGCCTGATACCCCAGCAGGGCCGAGTCCTGATCGCCGCGCAAGCCGTTGATATCGCCGATCCGCTCGAACGTCACCGCAAGGTCGCGCTGGCGCAGCTTGTTGTCGGGATCAAGTGCTGCCAGTTCCTCGCGGATGGTCAGCGACTGGCCATAGGAATTCAACCCGCCGTCATAGTCATAGTCATCGACCAGAATGTCGCCGATCCGTTCATAGCTGACCGACAGGTCACGGCGAATGTCTTCGTTGTCAGGGTATTCGGTGGCCAGCCCCTCGGCGATTTCCAGCGAAAAGTTAAAGGCCTGACGCGCCGCCTCTTTGTCGCCGGTGGCCAAGAGCGCATCGCCCATCCGTTCCTGCGTGAACGAAATATCGCGGCGTGAGGTGATCGAGATCGGATCAGCGGCATAAAGCGCCTCGGCCAGAGCCAGCGCCTCGCCATGGGCCTGCAGCGCGCCTGCAAAATCATCGCGGGCAAAGCGCACTTCGCCGACCTTGTTGCGCGCCACCATCCGGTCGCGCATCAGGTCAAGGTCGTCGGGCATCTGGTCGGCCTGCCACTGTGAAAACTCCAGCGCGCTGGCATAGGCCGCCTCAGCCTCGGGCATATAGCCTTGCTGTTGCAGCACGTTGCCCATGCTGTTCAGCGACCAGACCAGCTCACGCACCCAGGCGACATCGGTCGGGTTTGCCTCGACCGCGGCCTGCGCGAACTGGCTGCGGACGGTGAACGCGTCCAGCGAGGCCTGCGTGTTGCCCGCGACCAGTTGCAATTCGCCAAGATCGGACAGCGCGGTCATGTAGATGAACTGGGTGTCGCGGTCCAGAAGGTCGGATTGGACGCCGCCATAAAGCTGCGCAACCTTGGTAAGATCCTCGATCGCAAGGTCATAGCGCAATTCCGCCCGCGCCGCATTGGCCGACAACAGCCGGGTCGCGGCTTCCGACACCGTGCGTTTCATCGCGCTGTCGACAAAATTCACCCGGCTGGCGGCGTCAATCTCGGCGGCTTCATCCAGCAGCGCGCGTCCGGTGTCGAACGCGCCCAGCGCAAATGACTCCTGCGCCTTGGCGCGCAGGTCGGCCACGCGCGGATCGTCCGATTGCAGACCCAGAAGGCCGGATTGGAAATCCTGATAGGACTGGGCCGCCTCCAGCAAAAGCCGCGTGCGCTCGTCGGGCGTCTGACTGGCCAGATCGGCCGACAGGACGGCGGCATACAGGGGGGCCAGCGGCATGTTGCGTTCGGCGGCGATGGATTCCACTTCGGCGCGCAGGTCGGGGGTCAGGCCCGCCATGGCGATAAGCAGCTGGTCACGTTCGGGCAAAGCCCCCTGCCCGGTGATGAAGATCAGTTCCGGCAGCCCGCTTTCGATATACGGGAGTTGCTTGCCCCGGCTGCGGTCATAGACGTCCTGCTGCACCAGCGTCAGCGCGGTGCGCAGTTCGACTCCGGCGGTGCCTAGGTGGCGAACCAAAGCCTCGGTGAAAGGAGAGTTATCGCCGGTCCCATCCGCAGCGGTTTCATTGGGCGAGGCGGCAAAGGCGAACAACACCCCATCGGCCCGCCCGATCCGGCCCAGGCCCGGCACCGGCTTGCCGGTCGGCGCAGGCGTGGCCCCATCCAAAGCCCCGGCAGAGCGGTCATCCTTGGTCGCCCCCGCCCCCGTCCCGAAAGGATCGTCGCGGCAGGCGTCCAGCAGGACGATGGCGACCGGGGCCACCACCTTCAGCGCCTCTTGCGCCTCGGACAGGGGCAAGGCGGTGGCGGCCAGCGTTTCAGCCGAGGTCACATCGGCGTCGGTCGGCAACAGGTAGTTCACCCCGTCCAGCGCCACGCCATGCCCGGCAAAGAACAACAGCGCCACGTCCGCGCCTGCCGCGTCTTCCTTGAAGTCGTCCAGCGCGCGGCGCATCCGGCGCAGGTCGCGGTTGGTTTCAACAAAGACCTCGAAGTCCAGGCTTTCCAGCAGGTCTTCCATCGCCCGGGCATCGTTGGCTGGATTGGTCAGCGCCCGGATGCTGTCGTAATCTTCCGCCGCCAGCACCAAGGCCACGCGCTTTTCGGCCAGCGACAGGGTCGCCAGCGACAGCCAGATCAGCAGGGTGGAAACCGCAAGCCGCATCATCGCCGGAATTCCTTCGCGCCGGGACCCCTTCGCGCTGGCGGCAGAATGATCGGGCCTGACCCTGCGGTCAAAGGAAAAACCCTGTCATCTGCGTGCCTTCACGCAGAAAAGATCACGCCGCCGCGATGGCTGACACGTCTTCTTCCTCGGCCGACTGGCGCTCCCACATCTGGGCATACTTGCCTTGGCGGGCAAGCAGCGCGTCGTGGCTGCCCTGTTCGATGATCTCGCCGGCTTCCAGCACGATGATCAGGTCGGCGTCGGCGATGGTCGACAACCGGTGCGCGATGGTGATGACGCTGCGGCCCTGCCCCATTTCGCGCAAACTATCCTGGATCGAGCGCTCGGTCTGGGTGTCCAGCGCCGATGTCGCCTCGTCCAGCACCAGGATCGGCGGGTTCTTCAAGAGCGTCCGGGCAATCCCAACCCGCTGCTTTTCGCCACCCGACAGTTTCAACCCGCGCTCGCCGACCGTGGTGTCATAGCCCTGCGGCAAGCTGGCCACAAAGTCATGGATCTTTGCCGCTTTCGCCGCCGCCTCGATCTCGGTCCGGGTGGCCCCGGCACGACCATAGGCGATGTTGTATAGGACGGTGTCGTTGAACAGAACGGTATCCTGCGGCACCACGCCAATCGCCTGATGCAGGCTGGTCTGCGTGACCGACCGCACGTCCTGCCCGTCGATCAGAATGGCCCCCGACTGGATGTCATAGAACCGGAACAACAACCGCCCGATGGTCGATTTGCCCGACCCCGAGGTCCCGACCAGCGCCACCCGTTCGCCCGGGCCGACCCGAAAGCTGATGCCCTTCAGGATCTCGCGTTCGGGTTCATAGCTGAACTGGACATTGTCAAACCGGATCTCGCCGCCCTTGACCTGCAAGGCTGGTGCACCCGGAGCATCGGTCACTTCGGCCGGCTGGCCAAGCAGGGCGAACATCTCGCCCATGTCGACCAGCGCTTGGCGGATTTCGCGGTAGACGGTGCCAAGGAAGTTCAGCGGCATGGTGATCTGGATCATATAGGCGTTGACCATGACAAAATCGCCGACGGTGAAAGTCCCGGCCTGCACGCCCCGCGCGCTCATCGCCATGACGATGACCAGTCCGGTGGTGATCAGCGCCGCTTGCCCTGCGTTCAGAAAGGACAGCGACAGGCCGGTCTTGACTGCCGCCGTCTCATACTGCTGCATCGCGCTGTCGTAGCGGTCAGCCTCACGGGTTTCGGCGTTGAAATACTTGACGGTTTCAAAGTTCAACAAACTGTCGATCGCCTTCTGGTTGGCGTCGGTATCCTGATCATTCATCTCGCGCCGCAGTTTGACCCGCCATTCGGTGACCTTGAAGGTGAACAGGACGTAAAGCGCGATGGTGACCAGAACCACGGCGGCATATTGCCAGCCGAAGACCCAAGCAAAGATGCCCGCGACCATCGACAGCTCAAGGATCAACGGCCCGATGGAAAACAGCATGAAGCGCAAGAGGAAATCGACGCCCTTGACCCCGCGCTCGATGATGCGGCTAAGGCCCCCGGTCTTGCGGGTGATGTGATAGCGCAGGGAAAGGCGGTGAATATGGGTAAAGGTCTCGATCGCCAGCCTGCGGATCGCGCGCTGGCCGACGCGGACAAAGACCCCGTCGCGCAACTCGCCAAACAGCACCGCGCCCAGTCGCGCCATGCCGTAAGCCACAACCAGCCCGACCGCCCCAAGGCCCATCAGCATTCCGGTATCGGTGGCCTCGCCGGCCAGCCGGTCGACCGCCAGTTTGTAGATCCAGGGCGTCGTCACCGAAACCAGCTTGGCCGCAATCAGGAACACCAGCGCCAGCACCACCCGGCGTTTCACCCAAGCCTGCCCGTCCGGCCAAAGATACGGCGCCACCCGGCGCAAGGTCTGCCAGCCCGAGGCTTCGGGCTTGTGCATGTCGGCAGAGGTGGCAGTTGATCGGCGCATTGGGCTGGTCCCTGGCTTGACCGTTCCCATTGCAGGCTGCGGTCGGTTCGGCTATGGTTATTTCAACCGTTCTTGAATAGTTGAACGATGGGGCAAAGTAAAGTGGATCGCGGTCAGGTTCTTGCAGCACTTTCGGCATTGGCGCACGAGACGCGTCTGGACCTTGTGCGCCTCCTGATGCCGCTTGGCGATCCAGGTATGCCCGCAGGCCAGATCGCGCAAGCCCTTGGGCTGGCTGCGCCGCGGCTGTCGTTTCACTTGAACGCACTGGAACAAGCCGGGCTGATCCATGCCCGCAAGGTGGCGCGCAACGTTTTTTACAGTGTTGATCCCGCCGGGATCGGCCGCACGATTTCCTACCTTCTGAACGATTGCTGCTGCGACCACCCCAAGGTGCTGGCCGAATGCGCCTTTGGTCGCAGACCGGTCGCCTGCGGGCCGGACCACGATTCAGGCCACAACGCGGGTCACCACCCGGATCAGGGTGCAATTGCCCCTTCGGGCAACGCAAACACCTGACCGGGATAGATCAGGTTCGGGTCCTTGATCAGATCGCGGTTGGCCTCGAACAGCTGCACATACAGCACCCCGTCGCCATAACTTTCCTGCGCAATCCCCCACAAGGTATAGCCGGGCTGGACCGTGACCGTCACCGACGCAGCGGTTGCGGGGGCTGGAGCAGGTTCGGGCGCAGGTTCGGGCGCAGGTTCGGGCACAGGCTCGGGCACAGGCTCGGGCGCAAGTTCGGGCGCAGGCTCGGGCGCAGGCTCGGGTGCAGGTTCGGGTGCAGGCACGACCTCGGCCAGCGCCACATCTTCGACAGGCTCGACGACCGTTTCGGGTTCCGACGCAGCAACGGCGGCCTCAACAGTGGCGGCCTCTGGTTCGGCAACCGGGATTTCCTCGGCGGCCGCAGGTTCTGGTTCGGCCGGAGCAGCAAGCTGGCCCGCAGCGGCGGCCAATGCCTCCAGCGTTTCGCGTTTGAACGGGGTCTCGAAGCGCGACATCACCTTGCCGTCCGTGTCGATCTGGTCGGCACGCAGCGTATAGACCCCCGGCGGCGTATCAGGCAGCGTCGTCAGCCAGCGCCCATCGCCGGGCACGGTCAAGGACAGCTTTTCGGCGTTGTCGAGGTAAAGCCGCACCCCCGCCCCGGCCGCCCCGCGCCCACCGATCTGCACCTCGCCCTCCGGTGTGTAGGCGATGGCGTCGATGGTGACATTGGCGGCCAATTCCGGATCCGCTTTGCCCCCTTGCACCACCACTGCGCCCTCATCACTGAGAAGCAGTGCCACTGGCGCGGTTTCCGTTTCCGGTTCCGCTTCAGGTTCGGGTGCAGGTTCGGGTGCAGGCTCTGCAACCTCGGCAACCGCCACCGGTTCCGGCCCCTTGATCGGCCCTAAAGCCAGACGGTCCTCGGAGGTCACCACCGCGCCGCCTTCGGGCAGGGTCATGGACAGCCACATCAGACTGGGCTGATCATTGGCAGGCAGCGTGAACAGGATCGCAAACTCCCCCGCCGACGACGCATCGCCCGAGGCAACCGCCTTGCCATCCACCAGCACCTCGACCTTTGCGCCACCGACTGCAAGGCCGGCAATCAGCGCCCCGCCATCCTGCTCAACGCGCCAGGTGTCAATCACCGGCAGAGTGGGCACCGGCAGGGTGGGTTCGGGTTCGGCAACAATTTCGGGCACAGGCTCAGCCACGGCCACCACCTCTGGCGCGACGGCCACTTCGACCACAACGGGCGCCTCGGGCCGGCTGACCTGCCAACCGACATAGCCTGCCCCGATCACCAACGCCCCCGCCGCCACGACCAGCCCAATCTGCGCCCCACGGTTCAGCTCGTTCCACAGCGACATGCCCGTTCCTTCCAGCTATCCGACCCCAGCCTCAGAATCCCGTCACAGGATCCTTACAACGCTTGCATTCCTTGCCGTCAGAAATCTTGATATCAGCGCCTAAAGCAACCGTTTTTGCGAGGATACCCATAACCGTGACCCATCCAGTGACGTCAATCTGCGTTTTCTGCGGTTCAAGGTCCGGACTGCGCCCTGCTTACGCCATTGCCGCGCAAGAACTTGGCACCACCATCGCCCGCAACGACTGGCGGCTGGTTTACGGTGCTGGCGATGTCGGGTTGATGGGAGAGGTCGCCCGCGCCGCCATCGGCCTTGGGGCGGCCAGCCTTGGGGTGATCCCCGCGCACCTTCTGGGCCGCGAAAAGGGCAAGCGCGACCTGACGACGCTGATCGTCACCGAAGACATGCACGAACGCAAGAAGGTGATGTTCATGAATTCCGACGTGATCGCGGTGCTGCCGGGCGGGGCCGGGTCACTGGACGAGTTTTTCGAGGTGCTGACGTGGGCGCAAATCGGGCTGCATACGAAGCCGATCTTCCTGATCAACACTGACGGCTATTGGCAGCCCCTGCTGGCCCTGATCGACCATGTGATCGCCGAAGGCTTTGCCGACCCTGCCCTGCGCGGGCTGTTCACCGTTGTCCCCGACACAACGGCCCTGGAAGCGGCTGTGCAAAAATGAAATCGGCCGCCGCGGTCCCGCGACGGCCGACATGTTCATTGGGTCCCTGATTACAGACGCGCCGCGACCGCTTCCCAGTTCACCAGCTTGTCCAGGAAGTTGGCAAGATAGGCCGGCCGCTTGTTGCGGAAGTCGATGTAGTAGGAATGCTCCCACACGTCACAGCCCAGAAGTGCTGTCTGGCCAAAGCACAAGGGGTTCACACCGTTTTCGGTCTTGGTGAGCTTCAAAGCACCCGACGCGTCCTTGACCAGCCAGGCCCAGCCCGACCCGAACTGACCGGCACCGGCAGCGGCGAAATCTTCCTTGAACTTCGCGACCGACCCGAACGCCTCGACCAGCGCCTTTTCCAACTCACCCGGCATCGCCTTGGCCTCGCCCGGACCCATCACTTCCCAGAACAGGTTGTGGTTCCAGTGCTGGCTGGCATTGTTAAAGATACCCGACTGGGCAACAGCGCCCGCCGCATAAGTGCCGCGCACGACATCCTCCAGCGACTTGCCTTCCCATTCGGTCCCGGCAACCAGCTTGTTGCCATTGTCGACATAGGCCTTGTGGTGCAGGTCGTGGTGGTATTCCAGCGTCTCTTTCGACATCCCCAACGACGCCAGCGCGTCATGGGCATAGGGCAGATCGGGAAGGGTAAAGGCCATGGCGGCACGCTCCTGTTGCGGTGAAAGGCTTGGAGGGAATAAGGGGGTTCAGGGCGCGAAGGTCAAGGCCATCCGACAATCACATGCAATCTGACACATGCAATCTGATGCCAACTTGGCCGATCAAAGTTCCTTGCACGTCCCTCGCGCTTCGAAGTGGTTCGCGAATCCGCCCGGAACTGCGCGCACCGAAATAGTCTTGTTCGACTTAAAATACGCGGCGCGGTAGGCCATATTGACCTGCTGGCCGGTTGCGCTTTCGGTTAGAATCCTCCGGGTGAAGACCAACTTCTTGGTGGAATCGTCCGAAATCTTGGCGGTAACTGGCCCCCCGGTGTAATCTACGGTCACAGCATCTGACACAAAGGCTTCACCGCTCTGCAGGTCGTACTCGAACACATACCTGTCAGTAACCCACCCCCCAGCGCTATCGGCCGGAGACAGGCTGCAATCGAGGGTCAAGCCGAATGTTGCCGTTGGAATAGAAGCACTTGCCAAGAAAGACCATAAAACAGAACGTATCAAACAAAGCCCTCCTCAGGGTTTCCACCAAAGCGCCGCCTCTCGCCAATGTCTGTCAAGGTAACAGGCCAGGCTGCGTTCTCAAGACCGAAAACAAAGCCTAAATCTCTGATCCCGGCATTGCCGAATGGGTCAGCAGCCCCATCACATACGTCGCAACCGACCGGAACGACACCAGCGTATAGCCGCCGTCCTGCATCCACATCGCAGCCGCCACTTGGGCGGCCCGGGTGCGGCGCAGTTCACCCGGCTCCAGCTTGTCGAAATCGACCGGCGACAGCTTGCGCAGCACATCGGACGCCATTTCACCCTCAATCTGGAACACCGCGCGGGCGTCCGACACATCGACCGCAAGATGGTGCTCGCCCGCCAGCGCCTTGGTCAAAGCGGCAAGCGCCTTGGCGACATCGGCGTAGGGCAGGATCAGAAGGTATTCGTCCGGGCTCATCCAGCCACAAGCCTTGCCCCCGGCAATCTCGATCTTGCGCTGGCCGGGAACCTTCGTCCCGACCGCCGCCTTGATCGCCTTTGTCAAGGATTTCAGGTCCTTGGCGCGCAAGGTTATCATGCCCAGCGGCCCGATCTCGCGGATGGTGGCAAAGCCTGCGTAGCTGGCCCCGTTCAGGGCCGATACCGGATCAGACATTCTGCTTCTCCCCGTCCTTGTCGTAGAACATAGTGTCACGCACCCGCGCTTTCACCGTGCCACCGGCGACCGTGTTGAACTCCACCACCTCGCCCATCCGCGCCGGGCCGTGCTGCAACAGCCCCATCGCAATCCCGCGCTTCAGTGTGGGCGAGTAGTAGGTCGAGGTCACCCGCCCCTGCACATTGCGCTGACCATTGGCGTTGTTGCCGTCCGCGACGATATAGGCGCCGTCAGGCACGACCGAGCCGTCAAGTGTATCAAAACCCACCAGTTTCCAGCGGTCCGGGCTGGCCAGATAGCTGCGTTCCTGCCCGCGCTTGCCCAGATAATCGGCCTTTTTCTTCGAGATCGCCCAGTCCAGCCCAAGGTCCTGCGGGATCACCGTGCCGTCGGTCTCGTCGCCGATCATGATGAAGCCCTTTTCGGCGCGCAGAATGTGCAGGCCTTCGGTGCCGTAAACCATTGCGCCAAAGGCCTTTCCAGCCTCGTGGCAGGCCGCCCAGAAGGCAGCACCCTGGCTTGCCGGGACCGCAATTTCATAAGAAAGCTCACCGGAAAAGCTGATCCGGTAGACCCGGGTTGCGAACCCGCCCAAGACGCCGTCCGCCCACTGCATGAAGGGCAGCGATTCCTTGGAAACATCCATTCCACCAAGGGCTTCCAGTAGTTTTCTCGCGTTCGGTCCGACGACCGCGACCTGCGCGTATTGCTCGGTCACGTTGGCGGTATAGACCTTCCAGTCCCACCATTCGCACTGCAGCCAGTCTTCCATCCAGCCGTGGATGCGGTCGGCCCCGCCGCTGGTTGTGTGGCAAAGCCAGGTATCCTCATCAATGCGGGCAACCACGCCGTCATCGGACAGGAAGCCCTGTTCATTGCACATCAGACCATAGCGGCACTTGCCCACCGGCAGCGTCGACATCACGCCGGTATACAACATGTCGAGGAATTTCCCGGCATCCGGCCCTTTGACCACGATCTTGCCAAGGGTCGAGGCATCCAGCAACCCAAGGTTTGTGCGGGTGTTGATCACCTCACGGTGGACCGCTTGTTCATGCGTCTCACCCGGGCGGGGGAAGCAGTAGGGACGCCGCCACAACCCGACGGGTTCAAAGTAGGCCCCGGCCTTTTCATGCGCTTCGTGCATCGGCGTGCGGCGCAGGGGTTGGAAAATATCCCCCCGCGATTCACCGGCCAAAGCGCCAATGGTGACGGGGGTATAGGGTGGGCGGAAGGTGGTGGTGCCGACCTGCGGGATCTCTTGACCCAAAGCATCAGCAAGCACGGCGAGTCCGTTGATATTGCTTAGCTTTCCCTGATCCGTCGCCATGCCCAGCGTGGTATAGCGCTTGGTGTGTTCGACGCTGAGATAGCCTTCGCGCGCGGCAAGCTGCACGTCCGACACTTTCACGTCGTTCTGGTAATCCAGCCACATTTTCGACCGCAACTGCACCGGCGCGCCCTGCGGCATCACCCAGACCGGCGGGATCGCGACGGGCGTGCCCGACAGGTCAAGATCGCCCGCCGCAGCGCCCACAACTTCGACCATGGCGGATCCGTCGTGGTTCACCGGCGGGCGCGTGGGGTCGGGGATGAAGGCTGAGATGCCATTGCCCCAGGTCAGCTTGCCGCCGCAATGGCTGTAAAGATGCACGACCGGAGACCAGCCGCCCGACATCGCAACCGCCTCGCAAGCGATTTCCTCCAGCACCGCACCCTCACCCGCCTGCAGGCAGACGGCGACGCCGGTGACGCGCTTGCCGCCCATGACCTTTGCCACGGCGTGGCCGGTCAGGACGCGGATGCCAGCGGCGCGGGCGGCCTCGGGCAAGGCCCCGGTGGCACTGTCGCGGGCGTCAAGGATCGCTGGAACCTTCAGCCCTGCGGCTTTCAGCGCCAGCGCGGTCTGATAGGCGCTGTCGTTGTTGGTGACGATCACGGTGCGGTCACCCGGAGACACCGCAAAGTTCACCGCATAGTCGCGGACCGCACCGGCCAGCATCACGCCGGGGATGTCGTTGCCTGCAAAGGACAGGGGGCGTTCGATAGCCCCGGTCGCGGTGATGATCTTGCCCGTCCGGATACGCCAAAGACGATGTTTGGGGCGGCCATCGCCGGGGGTGTGGTCGGCGACACGCTCATCCGCCAGCACATAGCCGTGGTCATAGACGCCGGAGGCACAGGTGCGGGTGCGGATCGTCACGTTGTCGCGGGCGGCAAGGTCGGCTTCCATCGCCGACAGCCACGCGTCAACCGGCTTGCCCTGAACCTCGGTCTCATCGACCGGGGCGCGGCCGCCCAGCGTGGGGGCCTGCTCCAGCAGGATCACGCGCTGGCCAGTATCGGCGGCGGTTTTCGCGGCCAGCAGACCGGCGACCCCGGCCCCCACGACCAGCACGTCGCAGAAGGCATAGGCGTGTTCATAGCGGTCAGCGTCGCCTTGCGTCGGGGCCTTGCCCAGACCCGCCGCGCGGCGGATGATCGGTTCGAAGACATGCTTCCAGAACGGGCGCGGATGGATGAAGGTCTTGTAATAGAACCCTGCCGGCATGAACCGCGCGGCGTAGTTGTTGATGACGCCCACGTCGAATTCCAGCGACGGCCAATGGTTCTGGCTGGTGGCTTCCAGGCCGTCGAACAGTTCCGTCGTGGTGGTGCGCTGGTTCGGCTCCAGCCGGGCATCGGCCCCAAGGTTCACCAGCGCGTTCGGCTCTTCGGGGCCCGAGGCCACGATGCCGCGCGGGCGGTGATACTTGAAGCTGCGGCCGACCAGCATCTGGTCATTGGCCAGAAGGGCGGCGGCAAGGCTGTCGCCTTTGTAGCCCTTCAACCGCTTGCCGTTGAAGGAAAATTCGATGGCGGCGGTCCGGTCGATCAGACGGCCACCCTTGGCAAGACGGGTGCTCATGGCTTGGTTCTTTCGGTGCGGGAGGTGCCCCCCCACCCCAGCCCTCCCCCACAGGGGGGGAGGGAGGCGCGGGTGGAGAGGGCAGCCTTGAATGACATACGGACGGGACCGGGCCAGGCGCGCGCCTCCCCCCTTGTGGGGGAGGATGGGTGGGGGGGCTGGGTGGTCATTTCGGCGACCAATCCGGCCTGCGGGCCTGAATCTTCGCGATGATCTCGGCGGGGGGGGCGGAGACCTGTGCCGGATAGGTCCCGAACACCTCCAGCGTCGCGGTGCAGCGGGCGGCCAGGAACCACTTGCCGCAGCCATAGGCATGCCGCCAGCGTTCGAAATGCACGCCCTTGGGGTTCTTGCGGGCGAACATGTAGGCCTCGAACTCCTCGGGCGAGGAGGCGGGGCCGAAGCGTTTCAGATGCGCCTCATAGCCGGGGGAAAGCTCGGTTTCATCGGCCATCACACCGCAGTAGGGGCATTCAAGGGTCAGCATTCAGGCATCCCTCCAGGGTTCAGTTCACAAGACGCGGCAGGCCTACCGTGTCGAATTCGGCCGCAAGGTTGACCGTCAGTCGCGTCGGGTCAAAGCCGCACAGGTCTTCGCCCAGTTCGTAAACCGTCATCCCCGCACACTGCAGGGCCGCGACATAGTCGGGCTTCTGGGTCGCATTGATGCCGTTGCACTCCACCAGCATGCCGCGCAGTGACAGGGCGGCCAGATCGGCGCTGGCCATGACCGGCAGTTCGTGGCCCTCGACATCGATGACCAGAAGATCGGCGGTGCGGATATTTTCCTCGGCAAGCACGGAATCCAGCCGGCGCAGCGCGACATCGGTCTGGGCGACCATGTCGTCGCGATAGACCAGACCGCGCAGGGTGCAACCAACCTTGACCTGCTGTACGACGCGGCGGCGGTCCAGCGAGGCACAGCCCTGCACCCAACGCGGGAATTGCTCGGCCAGCGCCTCGTCCAGATGGTAAAGCGGCAGGACACCTTCTGTATCCGAAATGCCAAGCTGCCGCAGGGCAAAGCCCTTGCGGTTGCGGTAGCGGTGCTGAAGGGCCGCGAAATAAGCGGGATGCGGTTCGATCAACAGCCCGTGCCAGCCGTTTTCCTTGGCCGTGGCGAAGACAGGATCGGCCATGCGGCCGTCATGCGCGCCGACCTGCACATAGAACACCCTGCCGCCAGCCGCCGTGTTTACGGCAGCCAGGAACCCGTCACGCGACGCCTCGATCCGGGCGCGCCGCTGGGCGTGTGCGTCGGAGGCGTCGGCATTCTGTGTCAATGCGCCACCCCGGCAGCGACCGACTCGTCGATGAACTGGCCTTCCTTGAAGCGCCACATGTTGAACGCCTCGGCCAGCGGCCCGGGTTCGCCCTTGGCCATAAGTTCCGCCATCGCCCAGCCGGACCCCGGGATCGCCTTGAAGCCGCCGGTGCCCCAGCCGCAGTTGATGAAGCAGTTGCCAAGCGGCGTCTTGGAAATCAGCGGCGAGCGGTCGCCGGTCATGTCGACAATGCCGCCCCATTGGCGCAGCATCTTCAGGCGGGAAATCATCGGGAAGGTCTCGACCAATGCCCGCAGCGTTTCCTCGATATGGTGGAACGACCCGCGCTGGGTGTAGTTGTTGAAGCCGTCGGTGCCGCCGCCGATCACCATCTCCCCTTTGTCGGACTGCGACATGTAGCCGTGGACGGTGTTGGCCATCACGACCACATCCATGCAGGGCTTGATCGGCTCAGAGACCAGCGCCTGCAGGGCCACCGCTTCGATCGGCAGGCGGAAGCCCGCCATCTCGGCCAGTTGACCGGAATGGCCGGCCACGACCATGCCCAGCTTCTTGGTGCCGATGAAGCCTTTGGAGGTGTCGACCCCGGTCACCTGACCGTTTTCCGACCGCACCCCTTTGACTTCGCAATTCTGGATGATGTCCATCCCCATCGCCGAACAGGCCCGCGCATAGCCCCAGGCCACCGCATCATGCCGCGCCGTGCCGCCGCGCGCCTGATAAAGGGCGCCAAGGATCGGATAGCGCGGCCCGTCGATGTTGATGATCGGCACCAGCTCCTTGACCCGCTGGGGCGAAATCCATTCGGTCTGCACGCCCTGCAGGGTGTTGGCATGCACGGTGCGCAGGTAGCCCCGCACCTCATGATGGGTCTGGCCCAGCATCAAAAGGCCACGGGGGGAGAACATAACGTTGTAGTTCAGGTCCTGCGAAAGAGTCTCATACAACGACCGCGCCTTTTCGTAGATCGCGGCGGAAGGGTCCTGCAGGTAGTTCGACCGGATGATCGTGGTGTTGCGCCCGGTGTTGCCGCCGCCAAGCCAGCCCTTTTCGATCACCGCGACATTGGTGATGCCGAAATTCTTGCCAAGGTAATAGGCGGTGGCCAGCCCGTGCCCGCCTGCCCCCACGATGATCGCGTCATACTGGGCCTTGGGTTCCGGCGAAGCCCAGGCACGCTCCCATCCCATATGGTTGCGGAACGCCTCGCGGGCGATGGCAAAGACCGAATAGCGCTTCATCGGGGCCTCATGTCAGAGGGTTCGTGCCGGGCCTCCGGCAAGGTTCTTAATGACCGCTTGCCGGATATAGCCGCATTCGCCAGCGGCACAATCGGGAAAAATGCGACATCGGCCCGGCAGTGGTCAGGGTATCGCAGGCCAAGGGGGCGGATGGCCCTTTCTTGGGGCGGGGGAAACGACTACATCGGGGCGGATGAAACCGGGCGGACAGGAATGAAATGACGGGCTTGGGGTTCTGGGTGGCGGCGACTGGCCTTGCCGTGGCGGTGGCGGTGGTGTTGGGGACGGCGCTGCGGCGTGGCGCTGACGGGGCCGCCGCACCCGACGCCGATCTGGTGGTCTACAAGGACCAACTGGCCGAAATCGCCCGCGACCTGACCCGTGGCACCCTTGCCGAGGGCGAGGCCGCCCGGCTGCGGACCGAGATTGGCAAGCGAATTCTGGACGCCGACCGCGCCCGGGCTGCGGGTGCAGATCAGGGACAGTCCGGGTCCGGGACGCTGGCGCTGGTTTTGATCGCGACGCTGGCATTGCCCGGCGCACTGGCGGGTTATTGGTGGCTGGGCGCGCCCGGTTACCCCGACATGGCGCTTGGCCCCCGACTGGCCGACCTTGACGCCGGCATTGCCGCGCGCCCGTCGCAGGAAGAGGCGTTGGCAAAGGCCGACCGGTCGCGCGATCCGGGCCTTGATGCTGCGCTTGCAACCGAGCTTGCAGCGATCAGCGACCCCGATGCCCTGCGACAGTCCTTTCAGACCCGGTTCGAGGCGGGCGAGATGCAGGCCGCGCTCCGCACAATCCAGAGGTTGCAGGCAGTCTTGGGCGACACGGCCGAGGCCAATGACCATGCGCTTCTGGCCCTGACTCTGGTGGCCGAGGCGGGCGGCTATGTCTCGCCCGAGGCCGAGGTGGAACTGCGTGAGGCTCTGTCGCGCGACATGGGCAACGAGATGGCGCGCTATCTGGTCGGCGAGATGTTCCTGCAAGGCGGCCGCTATGATCAGGCCTTCCGCTTCTGGCGTCCGATTGCCGACGGTGGGTCGTCGGCGCCCTGGGTGGCCTATATCCGCGAGCAGATCGAGGCGGTGGCCGGGCTGGCGGGCATCCCCTATGCGCTGCCGGACGCTGTTGGACCATCAGGTGAGGATATAGCCGCAGCAGCTGAGATGACGGCCGAGGACCGGCAGGCGATGATCGAAGGCATGGTGGCGCAACTGTCCGACCGTCTGGCCAGCGAGGGCGGGTCGGTCGAGGATTGGGAACGCCTGATCCGGTCGCTGGCGGTGCTGGAGCGTTTGCCCGAGGCGCAGACCATCTACAATGAGGCCAAGGAAACCTTTGTTGGCATGGGCGCGGAACTGTCGTTCCTGCGGCTGGCGGCTGTGGAAACGGGGCTGAACCCGTGATCCTGCCAGGTATCGAAGATTTTCTGGCCGCCCTGCCCCCGAACCGCGCCATTGCCGGGCTGGACCTTGGCACCGTGACCATCGGTGTGGCGATTTCCGACCTGCGCCGTCAGGTCGCAACCCCGATCGAGGTGATCCGGCGCGAGAAATTCACCATCGACGCGACCCGTCTTCTGGCGCTGTTGACCGCGCGCGGGGCGTTTGGCATCGTGCTGGGCCTGCCGTTGAACATGGACGGCTCCTCCGGCCCAAGGGTCCAGTCGACCGAGGCTTTCGCCCGCAATCTTGAAAAGCTGACCGACCTGCCGATCACCTATTGGGACGAGCGTTTGTCCACCGTGGCGGCTGAGCGCGCGCTTCTGGAGGCGGATACGTCGCGAAAGCGTCGCAAAGAGGTGATCGATCAGGTCGCCGCGGGCTATATCCTGCAAGGGGCGCTGGACCGGATGGCGTATCTTGCCAAAAGCTGATGACGGGACCGATGACGTGAAAGACGAAATCTGGAAACGCGACGAGGTGGCAAGCCCCTGCGTCAAGCTGTGTGTCGTTCACCCCGAGGCGCGGCTGTGCGTTGGCTGTCTGCGGTCGATCGACGAAATCTCGGGCTGGTCACGGATGAGCCATGCGGACCGCGCCGCGGTCATCGCTGACCTGCCGTCACGCGCGCCACAAATCGCCAAGCGGCGCGGTGGCCGGATGGCCCGGCTAGCGCGCTAAGGCGGTCAGCCGAAAAAGTTGCGTATTTTTGCCAAGAGGAATGTGGTTCGATAAGGTTTCAGGGGCGTTTCAGCCAGTCCTGAACCGAAGACAACTGCGGGCGCAGGTAGGCGATCATCCGGCCTTCGGGCGGAGCGGTGTCGCCCGGCCTCCAGGGTGCGACTCCGTGCAGGGTCAGACGGTGCAAGAGCGTGGCCTCACCCGGTCTGGCGACAAGTTCAACCCGGCGGCAGGTGTCGAAGGCTTCGCGGCGCGCGGCCTGATAGGCTGATGTCAGGTCAATATCGCCCCAGGTTTCGGGCGGATACGGGGCAAGAGCCTGCATCAGCGCCGCGCGCAGGATGGTGTGGCTGCCCTCCCAGACGGTCAGCGGCGCGGCGGTGGTGTCATTCAGCGGCAGGCCAAGGATCCAGGCATGGGGTTCCTTGACCATCCGGGCCTTGGTCGGACTGGTGGGCAAAAGGCCGTCAAGATGGGCCGCATCCCGGTCGCGGCGAAAGGCGAAGGCGGCCGGGGTCTCGTCCGGGGAAGGTTGCGGATAGAGGGGGCGGATCACCGACAGTTGGGCTGCGTGCAGGGGTTCGGGGGTCAGGGGCAGCGCCGACCATGGGAAGGGCGTGGCGTGGATGCTGCCGTCGGACAAGTTCGGCAGGGCGTCGACCCCGACAAACCATGTCCCGCCGCAGCGCCATGGTTCGGGGGTGGCGGCAAGAATGTCGAGGGCGGCGTTTCGGGCGGCATCGGCCCAGCGCGCGATGGCCGGATCGGGGCCGATCTTCTGCCAGCCCGCCTCTACCATCCCAGAACCTTGCGCAGCATGTTCAGCGCGACCAGCGTCAGGAACACCGCAAAGGCGCGTTTCAGCGGTTTGGGGTTCATCGCATGGGCCAGCCGCACGCCCAAAGGGGTGGTCAAAAGCGTGGTGCCGATCACGACGAGAAAGGCTGGAAGGTTGACCGCTCCGACAGTCCAGGGCGGCGCGTCCGTTACCGGCAGGAGAAGAAAGCCGATGACTGAGGGCACCGCGATGACAACCCCGAACCCCGAGGCGGTGGCGACGGCCCGGTGGATCGGCATGGCGTAAAGCGTCATCAAGGGCACGCCGAAGGTGCCGCCGCCGATGCCCATCATGGCGGAGAAAAAACCTACCCCTCCGGCGAGGGCGCTGCGGGTGGGTTGGACGGGCATCTGGGTTCCAAGCCGCCAGTCGTCGCGGCCGAAGGCCATCCATAGGCCGGCAAGCCCGGCAAGCGTCCCGAACACCAGCTGCAGCGTAGCCGAAGGGACGCGAGAGGCGACAAAGGTGCCAACCGCTGCCGACACTGCCAGCGTCGGGCCCCAAGCCTTCAGCACCGCCCAGTCGACGGCACCTTTCTTGTGGTGGGCCGAGACGGACCGGAGCGAGGTGATGACGATGGTCGCCATCGAGGTCGCCACGCAGACCTGCATGATCTGGTCGCCACCGAGGCCGAGGTGGGAGAAGGCGTAGAAAAAGGCCGGGACGAGGACGATGCCGCCGCCGACCCCGAGAAGGCCGCCAATCACGCCCGCGAAGGCTCCGATGATGAGGAGAACGGCGAGCATGGGGAGGAGGGTCGAGAGGTCGGGCATGAGGGAGCCTTTCTGATTGGCCGATCATTGCCCGGAGGGGGTGGGGGCCGCAAGGGACTCCCGCTGTCCTCAGTGGACAGGGAGAGGGAGTGCGGGGATTTCAAGGGGTTGGGTGTGGGCGTTAGGGGGGTGTTAAGGGTTTGAGGGGGTGGTGGATCTCACCTACCCTTTCGCCCGTTTGCCGGAGGGATTTCCCTTTTTCCACAGCGCCTTGTCGAGAGTGCGCATGCTAACACCGTGTTGAATTGCTGTCCTGCTGCAAAGGTTCTTGTATTCGATCCATCTCTCGAAGGTGTATTGCGTCGGTCCGCCAACGGTGTCCATCGCCCTAGCATCCAAGATGGGATATCTATCCGGGAAGCCGAAATGCAGGATTACACTGGCCATAGGCCAACCCACTCCATCAAGGGCAAGCAAAACACCAATCCGAAGCCGTTCAGACTTGGTTGTGAAGGATGCGAAGGTGATGGCCTCAACGTCAGGCGTCGTGTTTTGCGAACAAAGCCCCCGTGTGCGCCCACCTTTCCACTTCCACTTCGCCACCTCTATAAGATCTTCCCGGGTCATATAGCCACGCGACGAGGCGGCAAGCATTCGCGGGACCAGCGCGGCCTCCAACTTGGCATCCAGAGGCCGCATCTCTTGGTCCCGCTTGCAAGCTAAGGACTCGATTTCCAGCTTTGAAAGTTTGATCTCCATCTGCGATGGTTAGCACAAACCGCGGTGATTGCTACGCATTTCTGCAATCTTACAGACACGCAAGACGCCCACCGCAAGAAAGGCAGCAACGCTCGACAGGCTGAACGCATCCACACTGATTGGTAGGCCTACACCGCCACCCTAACCTCATCCACCGCCCGGTCCAGCAATCCAAGCCCTGCCCCCTCCCGCGACGCGCCTTCGGACAGGACCCTCCGCCAGCCCCTCGCGCCCGGTTTGCCGGTGAACAGGCCCAGCATGTGGCGGGTGATCTGGTGGAGGCGGCCCCCCGCTGCCAGATGGTCGGCGATGTAGGGGCGCATGGCGCCCAAGACGGCGAAGGCGTCGGGGGCATGGGGGTCGTCCCACAGCGCATCGGCTCCGATCAGGACGGAGGCGGGGTCGTGATAGGCGGCGCGGCCGATCATCACGCCGTCAAGGCCTTGGTCCAGAAGGGTTTTGGCCTGGGCAAGGGTGGTGATGCCGCCGTTGATGCAGATCGCAAGCTCGGGGAATTGCTGTTTCATCCGCAGGACAAGGGCGTGGTCCAACGGCGGAATCTCACGGTTTTCTTTCGGCGACAGGCCCTTCAGCCAGGCCTTGCGGGCGTGGATGATGATGTGGCGGACCCCTGCCCCGGCCAGCGCCTCGACAAAGGCGGGCAGCACGGTTTCGGGGTCCTGATCATCGACGCCGATCCGGCATTTCACGGTCACGGGGGCGTCGGTTTCGGCCTGCATGGCGCGGACGCAATCGGCGACCAGCGCCGGGCGCTCCATCAGGACGGCGCCGAAACAGCCCGATTGCACCCGGTCGGAGGGGCAGCCGCAGTTCAGGTTCACCTCGTCATAGTCCCACGGCCCGGCGATCCGCACCGCCTGCGCCAGTTCCGAGGGGTCCGAGCCGCCAAGCTGCAGCGCGATGGGGTGCTCCGCTGCGGAATAGTCCAGCAGGCGCGGCTTTGGGCCATGCACGATGGCGGGGGCGGTGACCATCTCGGTATACAGCATCGCCCGCCGGGTCATCTGGCGGTGGAAGAACCGGCAATGCCGGTCGGTCCAGTCCATCATGGGGGCGACGGAGAGGCGGTGGGAGCCATACGGCAAGGTAATCTCTTGTTTTCCTGAGTTTTTCTCAGAGCTCGTCATGCGTCACTTGTCCTCGAAAGGCCTTGAAGACCCCCGTCACACAGTGAATGTTCCCCAGGTGGGGGACAACACGGGAGGATGGGGGACAGTGGGTTCCATATTTGAGCGCAGACGCGCCGATGGCACTATCGCATACAAGGCAGAGATCGTGGTGCGCAAGGATGGAAAGCGGCACAAGCTTTCGCAAACATTTGACCGGGAGGCCGCGGCTCGGCAATGGATCAAGCGTCGGGAAGATGAACTGCGCAAGCCTGGAGGACTAGCGAAGCTCGAAAAGACTCGGGCAGTCACGCTGGCACAAGCAATCGAGCGCAACATAACCGAGTTGACGCAGATCGGAAGGACGAAAGCCCAAGCGTTGCAGGCACTTCTCTTGCACGAGGTGGCGCGCAAAGAGTGCGCTGACATCGGCTCAAAACACCTGGTCGGTCTTGCTCGCGACCTGAGTTTAGACAGGAAGCCGCAGACCGTGGCGAATTACATGTCTCACCTCTCAGCCGTGTTCGCGATTGCGAAACCGGCTTGGGGTTATGACCTGAACTGACTTTGCCCCCAAGTTCTATCCAACCTGAGCGAGACTCCGGTGTTCAGTTTTGCCCAGATGGGCGGGTTGTGCAACGGGGGCTGGCGCGGAGCTGGTCATGGGGCGCAGCGTCAGACCCCGTTGCGGGGC
>Ga0247831_1000046_pt1 | contig 226247 bp, 224 predicted proteins | sample LaCruzMarch2015__9_FD_192406 | JGI IMG/M metagenome (GOLD analysis project Ga0247831, IMG submission 192406) | Freshwater microbial communities from meromictic Lake La Cruz, Castile-La Mancha, Spain - LaCruzMarch2015_1m | ecosystem: Environmental > Aquatic > Freshwater > Lake | place: Spain... | reverse complement strand
GCCCCATGCCGCCCATGGCGGTCAATCGCCTGCCGTGGTCTACTTCAACGCAACTCAAACCGATCAGCAGGTGCAGGCAGTAGCTTAAATCACCCCAGAATCTGTCCAAGAGTTGGGGAGTAGCTCAACCAGCCTGTATGCCAACCAGACTGATTATGATTACCTGTTTTCTGACCCGGATGCTGCAGACTGGCTGACCGCCCTGAAGAACTATGCCGATGATGGCGTCGTGGTCTTTGCCCTGTCCAACGACGAAACCGCCACCGAGGCTACGCTTATGGACGGGCTGCCGGTGATCGAACCGACGCTGACCACCGGCTGGCTGGCGGTCGGCAATGCGCTGCCGGTGTTCGACGACGATGGCGTCAGCGCCGTCGCCGAGCGCTATTCTGCCAGCTGCCTTGAGGCGGGGCCGTGGTGCCTGATGGCCGATGGCTATTGGTATGCCGCCACCGACACGTCGAACAGCGCCTATGCAACGGCGTTCGGGTCTTCCTTTGCTGCTCCCCAGGTGTCCGGCGCGCTGGCACTGTTGGCCGAGGCGTTTCCACTGCTTGCCCCCGCCGACCTGCGTGCCCGCCTGCTGGCATCGGCCGACAATGACTTTACCGGCTTTGTCAGTGCCGGGTCCGTCGACTTGGTGGGAGGGGACGGCACCTTCAACCACGAATACTCCGACGAATTCGGGCATGGCTTTCTGGACATCCGCGCTGCCCTTTTGCCGATCGGGCCGACGACACTGGCCGCTGCCGACGGCACGAAGGTCTACACCGATGATTTCGCCTTTTCCAGCGGCGGGGCGATGGGGGACGCGGTGACCCGCAGTCTGGACGGAATCGATCTTGCCGTGACCGATGCGCTGGCCGCGAGCTTTGATGTTCCGGCCAAAAACTTTGTCACCGAGGCCGAGCCGAAGGCCCTGGCCGAAACCTTGGCCGCGCGGACCTTTGGCAAGGATCTGCGGCTGCTGCGCCAGGCGGCGGTGAACCCGCTGTCCGAAACCTTTGCCGCCCAGGCCGGCAGCACGCTGGACCTGCAAGGCCCGGACGGGGCGACCCACGCCGCCCTCTTGATCGGCGACAATGACACGTTCGGCATCGCGGTGTCGCGTAGCCTGACCGAGGGCGATCTTACCGTCGATCTTGGGGTAAAGGTCAGTCGCGATGACGGCAGCCTGATGGGCTTTACCGATTCCAGCGGCGACGGGGGGGCCGACATGGCGTCGCTGACGCTGGCGCTGACCTATGACACCGGCTTGGGCGGGTTCTTTGCGCTGACCGGTGAGGTCGGGATTGCCGATCTGTCCACCACCACGGCGGTCAGTGACACCTCGACCGCCGGGTTCAACAGTATTGGCCTGGATATCGGGACCAGGGGCGTCTTTTCTGCCGGTGACCGTCTGACGCTGGGCGTATCGCTGCCGATCGCCACCACCTCGGGCACCGCCGAGATGCTGGTGCCGGTCGCCCTGGGCGACGGGCAGTCAGAACTGCGGTCGGTCGCGGTCGATCTGACCCCAAGCGAGCGGCAGATGGACCTGTCGATCAGCTACCAGATCCCGATGAGCGACCATTCCGAATTCCTGCTAGAGGTGGTGCATGCCGAAAACTACGGCAACATCGCGGGCAACACCGACCAGGCGCTGGTCATCGGCATGAACTGGACGTTCTAGCGTGGCTTAGCCCAGAAGATCCTGGGCAAGCTCCAAAGCCGACACGAGGGCATCTACCTCGGCCACGGTGTTGTATAGACCAAAGGACGCCCGGCAAGAAGCCGTTACCCCCAGATGCTGCATCAGGGGCTGGGCGCAATGCGTGCCCGCCCTGACAGCGATGCCCCGCTTGTCGAGGATGGTCGAGATGTCATGCGCATGCGCCGCCCCGGCCATGGTAAAGGAGAAGATAGCGCCCTTGTCGGCCGAATTTCCCTGCAGCTTAAGCCAGTTCAACCCCTGCAACCGATCCCGGGCATAATCGCGCAAGCGCCGTTCATGTGCGGCGATATTGGCCATCCCAAGGCCGGTCATATAGTCCAGCGCCACGCCAAGGCCGATCTGCTGCACGATGCCAGGCGTCCCAGCCTCAAACTTCATCGGCGGGGTGTTCCAGGTGACGGCGTCGCGCGTCACCTCGCGGATCATGTCGCCGCCACCGATGAAGGGCTGCATCTCGGCCTGACGTTCGGCGCGAATATAGATCGCGCCTGATCCCGACGGGCCATAAAGCTTGTGTCCGGTCACCGCATAGAAGTCGCAGCCCAAGGCCTGCACATCGACCGGCATATGCACCGCCGCCTGACTGCCATCGACCAGCACCGGCACGCCCCGGTCCCGCGCGCCAGTGCAGATCGCCGCCACATCGACCACCGTCCCCAGCACGTTCGACATATGCGTGACCGCCACCAGCCGGGTGCGCGGGGTGATCGCGTCCAGCACCGCCTGCGGGTCAAGATCGCCGTTTGCGTCCACCTCGACCCATTTCAGCACCACGCCCAGCCGTTCACGCAGGAAATGCCAGGGCACGATATTGGCGTGATGCTCCATCACCGAAAGGACAATCTCATCCCCGGCTTGCAGACGCGGGGCGGCCCAGCCATAGGACACGAGGTTGATCGCCTCGGTCGTGCCCGAGGTAAAGACGATCTCACCCTCGGACCCGGCGTTGAGGAAGCGGGCAAGCTTGCCGCGCACGGCCTCATACTTGTCGGTCGCAAGGTTCGACAGGTAATGCAAGCCCCTGTGAACATTGGCATATTCCATCGAATAGCCTTGCGTCACCGCGTCGATCACCACCTGCGGCTTTTGCGCAGACGCCCCGTTGTCGAGGTAGACCAAGGGCTTGCCGTTCACCTGCCGCTTGAGGATCGGGAAATCGGCGCGAATTTTCTCGACGTCATACACCTGCAAAACGCTCCGGCCCAAGGATGGTGATCAGGACGGTGGCCAGCATCAGCGCGATGCCAAAGCCGATCCCCAATGTGGCGCCGAAGACCTGCCAACGTGAGGCAAAGCCGTGCAACTCGGCGACGAAACTGCTATAGAGCCAGAAGTACACTGCCACCTTAGTGATCTCCAATAGCATCGCGATGGGCGGCGAGATCACCAGCGCCAAAAGCTGCACCACCCGCAGAGCGATCATGATCGTTTGCAGCCAGACCATGACCAACAGCGTGTCGGGCAGGTTGCCGTGCCCGTCAAAGTTGCGCCCGATCCAGAAGGTCAAGAGCACCGTTGCCGCCAACGCCACCCATTGCACCACCGCCGTCCGCAAGGGGCTTTGGCTCATGAAAGCGGCGACCGGGTCTTCAGGCGGCAAAAGCATGAACCAGAAATGCCACAGCAGCGCCGAGGCCACCGCCATCAGCGCCAGCCCCAAGGTGCGGGCGGGCAAAGGCACGGCTTCGGCCAAAAGCTGGCGCACCCCGGCGCGGGGGTCTTCAAACGTCAAGCGCGCCAGGGCGATGATCCGGTCCATCACGTCGTTCATCCCTGCTCTACCTCGCGCGACATGTTGAGCCAAAGCCACAGGAAAGCCCCGCCGGTCAGGCCGGTGACCAGGCTTAGCGCCGGACCGGGGCCGATCATCCCGGCAACAAGACCCTGGAGCAGCATTAGAGGGCTGACCGTCGCCAAGGCCCAGAACAGCGCCAGCCGCGCGCCGTACCAGCTTCCCTTGCCGCCCAGCGCCCGACCAATAAGCCGGGCCAGCGCCGCAACCAGATACCAAAGCGGAATCGTCGCCAGCACCGCAAAGGCGCGGGCCAGGATGCGCGGCGCGGCAGTGGGCTCATCGGCCAGAAAGGCCTCACGCGCGGCGACTGGCCATTGGCCGATGAAGGTCAGGATCAGAAAGACCAACAGCAGCGTGAAGGCAAAAGGCTCTGACACACCGCGCGCCAGGTGCCGCCGCACGCCCTGCCGGGGGTTGCCCCAGCTTGCCAGAAGATCGGTGCTGACCGTCATCGTGCGGACCCGGACGCTGACGCTGTCCCAGATCCTGCCGCGTGGCGCTGCAACCAGCCCTCCAGGCGGCTGCGGATGTCTTCGGCCACGGCCTCATCACTGATTTCCGCGATGGTTTCGGCCAGAAAGGCCAGCACCAGCAAGGACTGTGCCGCCGCCCGAGGCACGCCGCGCGATTGCAGGTAGAAAAGCGCCGTCTCGTCGATTGCGCCCGAGGTCGAGCCATGGCTGCATTTGACGTCATCGGCATAGATCTCAAGCTCTGGCTTGGCGAGGAACTGGCTGTCGCCGTCCAGAAGCAGGCTTTGGCTGATCTGGTAGCCGTCGGTCTTTTGCGCCACCGGCTTGACCAGGATCTTGCCCTGAAACACGCCCACCGCGCCGTTCATCAGCACTTTCTTGAACACCTGCCGACTTTCGCAGGCGGGCGCGGCATGGGTGATGAACACGGTGTCGTCGTGGTGAAAGTCACCGTCCCCGACCGCAGCCCCCGCCAGATGCGCCCGCGCGCCAGGACCGGCAAGGTCAATCACCGCCTCGTTGCGCGTCAGCCGCCCGTTGGCGGTCAGCGTGAAGGTCTTGAACAGGGCCCCAGCCCCGATGCGGGCAAAGACATGCGTGGCGGCGCGGCGGTCATGGTCGCGGCCCTGCACGCGGATGTGGTGAAACTCGGCCCCCTCGGCCAGATCAACCTCCATCACCTTGGCGAAACGGGCGGCGGCCGGGCCACTTTCCAGCAGGGTCAGGCTGGCCCCAGCCTCAACCTTGATACAGTGGTGCAGCACCGCGTCCGAGGTTTTGGCCCGGTGTTCGTAAACCAGCGCCACTGGCCGCGCGGCTTGCCCGGTCACCCGGATCATGACGCCCTCGCGGGCCCGCGCGGTGGTCAGGCTGGCAAAAGGCCGCGCGACCGGCTGCTGGCCCTGTGCCGCCAACACCCCGTAAAGGGGGGCAGCCCAATGCTGATCATCCGCGCCGGCAGCGGTCAGACGTTCGATCGTGACCCCGGCAAGCGTCAGGTCGTCCGAGGCAGCAGCATCGAACACCCCGTCGACGAAGACGATCTTCAGCCGGTCGATGGCGTCAAACACCGGGGCCTCATCGCCGGGATCAAAGCGCGCGGCGGCTGGTGCATCGGGGGCGACCAGACCGGCGGGATCGGTATAGCGCCAGTATTCGTCACGCTTGGTCGGCAGGCCCTGCCCGGCCAGCTGCACCTCGGCCTGCGCGCGGGCATCGGCAAGCCAGCCAGCCTTTGGGCCGGGCGCGGGCGGAAGTGCCGCGAGCCGCGCCGCCAGCGCGTCCTTTTGCACCTGCAGCATGGTCATCCCTGCACCCCGGCCAGAATGTCGGCATAGCCGTTCGCCTCAACCTCCAGCGCCAGTTCCGGCCCACCGGTCTGCACGATGCGCCCGGCGGCCATGATATGCACCACGTCCGGTTTGATGTGATCCAGCAGCCGCTGGTAATGCGTGATCACCAGAAAAGACCGCCCAGCGCCACGAAGCGCGTTGACCCCCTCCGACACCAGCTTCATCGCGTCGACATCAAGGCCGCTGTCGGTTTCATCCAGGATGCACATGCGCGGTTCAAGCATGGCCATCTGCAGGATTTCGTTGCGCTTTTTCTCGCCGCCCGAAAAGCCCACATTCACCGGACGCTTGAGCATGTCGGCATCGATCTTCAGCGTCTTGGCCTTTTCGCGCACCACTTTCAGAAACTCGACCGCCGACAGCTCCGCCTCGCCCCGGCTTTTGCGTTGCGCGTTCACGGCGGTACGCAGAAAGGTCATGTTGCCAACACCGGGAATTTCGACCGGATACTGGAACGCCAGGAACAGCCCCGCCGCCGCCCGCGCCTCGGGTTCCATGTCCAAGAGGTCCGCGCCGTCCAGCATGGCCGAGCCTTCGGTGACGGCATAGCCATCGCGCCCCGCCAGCACATAGGACAGCGTCGATTTCCCCGACCCGTTCGGCCCCATGATCGCGTGCACCTCGCCCGCGCCGATGGACAGGTTAACCCCGCGCAGGATGACCTTGTCTTCTTCTTCCAGTTTGACGTGCAGGTTGGTGATCTTGAGCATGGGCAATGTCCTGAAACTTACTGGGGTCCGCGATCAAAGGGGCGGGTGGGGGGATGGTGTCACAGCACCACGATATCGACAGCGGTGCCCGAGGCGGTGACCATCAGCATGTTGTTGATCACCTCATAATCAAGGTCGACACCCACAACCGCGCCAGCGCCCATTTCGCGCGCCGCGTCCTGCATTTCGGCAAGCGCGGTCTTGCGGGCCTTGGCCAGTTCCTGCTCATAAGCCGCCGAGCGTCCGCCGACGACATCGCGCACCGCCGCAAAGAGATCGCGGAAGATATTCGCCCCAAGGATCGCCTCGCCGGTGACGATCCCGTGGTAGCGGGTGATCCGGTGGGTTTCGAGGGTGGGGGTGGTGGAGATGATCATTTCTTGTCCGCCGTTTTTGTTCCGGTGAAGGCGCCGATGAGAAGGCCGACTATCCAGCCAATGATCGCCGAACCGCCGTATCCGATGCTGAAAAGGATGAATGGCTCTTTGATGCTGGCGTCATTCATCAGCAAGAAGAGAGCCGTCCCACCAACAATCCCGAAGGCCAAAGCAAATGTACCGCCAAACCACAAAACGCGGGCATTTGCCCGGTCCACATAGGCCCAAACGCCGGGAGCGACGTTCATCTTGACGGTATGCACTTCGTCCGGCTCCGTTCGCATCCTTACCCCACCGACCCCTCAAGGCTAATCGCCACCAGGCTCTGCGCCTCCATAGCAAACTCCATCGGCAGGGCTTGCAGCACTTCCTTGCAGAACCCGTTCACCACCAGCGCCACGGCCTCTTCCTCGTCCATCCCGCGCGAGCGGCAGTAGAACAACTGGTCATCGTCCACCTTCGAGGTCGTCGCCTCATGCTCCACGCGGCTCGAATTGTTGCGCACCTCGATATACGGCACGGTATGCGCCCCGCATTTGTCGCCGATCAGCAGGCTGTCGCACTGGGTATAGTTGCGGCTGTCCGTAGCCTTGGGGTGCATCGACACGAGCCCCCGGTAGGTGTTCTGCGCCCGGCCCGCCGAAATCCCCTTGGAGACAATCCGCGACTTGGTGCGCTTGCCAAGGTGGATCATCTTGGTCCCGGTATCGGCCTGCTGGGCATTATTGGCGATGGCGATGGAATAGAACTCACCCTGTGAATCATCCCCGCGCAGGATGCAGGACGGATATTTCCAGGTGATGGCGCTTCCGGTTTCAACTTGCGTCCACATCACCTTGGCCCGGTCACCCCGGCAATCGGCGCGCTTGGTGACAAAGTTGTAGATGCCGCCCCGGCCTTCCTCATCGCCCGGATACCAGTTCTGGACGGTGGAATACTTGATCTCGGCATCCTTCAGGATCACCAGTTCGACCACGGCGGCATGGAGCTGATGGGTGTCGCGCTTGGGCGCGGTGCAGCCTTCCAGATAGCTGACATAGGACCCCTCATCCGCGATGATCAGGGTACGCTCGAACTGGCCAGTGTTTTCGGCGTTGATACGGAAATAGGTCGAAAGCTCCATCGGGCAGCGCACGCCCTTGGGGATATAGACGAAGGAGCCGTCCGAATAGACCGCCGAATTCAGCGTGGCAAAGTAGTTGTCCGATTGCGGCACGACGCTGCCAAGGTACTTCTTGACCAGTTCGGGATGCTCACGCACCGCCTCACTGATCGAACAGAAAATCACCCCGGCTTTGGCGAGTTCCGCCTTGAAGGTGGTCCCGACCGAAACGCTGTCAAAGACCGCATCGACCGCCACCTTGCGCGGCTCGGCGTCGCCTTCGACACCGGCCAGAAGCATCTGTTCCTTCAGGGGAATCCCCAGCTTGGCATAGGTTGCCAGCAGCTTTGGGTCGACCTCGTCCAAGGACTTGGGCTTTACGGCCATGCTTTTGGGTTTGGCATAGTAGTACTGGTCCTGGTAGTCGATCTTGGGATAGCTCACCATCGCCCAGGTCGGCTCTTCCATCTGGACCCAGCGGCGATAGGCGGCCAGACGCCAGTCCAGCATCCACTCCGGTTCCTCATTCTTTGCGCTGATCAGTCGGACGATATCTTCGGACAGGCCCTTGGGGGCATAGTCCATCTCGATCTCGGTTTCCCAGCCGTGCTTGTACTTGCCGGCCATGGCCTGCACGGTCTCGATCGTTTCGCGGTCCACGCCTTCGCGCACCTCGGTCCCATCGGCAACTTCCAGCATGGTCATCGGCCCTTCCTTCATGCGGCGCGGGAACGGACCCGGCCATAAGCTGCGGTCCACGCCTTTGCGAACCGCCCCACGTCATCCTTTGTCACCCCCGGGCCGATCGAGACCCGGATCGCCTGGCCCGCCAGACCCTCGTCATGGCCCATCGCGGTCAGCACCCGACTGGCGCGCACCTTGCCGCTAGAACAGGCCGAGCCCGCCGAAACCGCGAAACCGGCCAGGTCCATCGCCATCACCTGCGTTTCGCCGCGCCAACCCGGCGCGATCAGACACAAGGTGTTTGGCAACCGCGCCACCCCATTCCCGACTGAAATAGTTTCATTCGCCCCGCCCGACAACTCTGATTCTAGAATATTTCTAACTTCGGCCACCTCGTCCCAGACCCCGTTGGCAAGCTCACGCGCGGCGGCTTCGGCGGCGGCGGCAAAACCGGCAATGCCGATCAAGTTTTCGGTCCCGGCGCGGCGGCCCATTTCCTGCCCGCCGCCTTTCAAGAGCGGCGGCACCTCGACCCCCTGCCGCACCACCAGCGCGCCAATCCCCTTCGGCCCGCCCAGCTTGTGGGCCGAGACGAGCCCCATGTCGCACCCAAGCCAGTTGAAGGCCACGAGCACCTTGCCGAACGCCTGCGTCAGATCGCTGACAGCAAGCCCCTCTGGCAGCTCTTGCATGACTCCGGTTTCAGAATTCGCCAGTTGCAACGCCGACCGCGCGGGGTCCGGCACCGCCACACGCCCTGCCCCGTCCACCGCAAGCCCCGCCGCGCACCAAGCGCTCACCGCCTCATGCTCTATTGCCGCGCAGACCAACCCCCGGCCTGCGCACGCCAATGCCGCGGCTTCGGTCGCGCCAGAGGTAAAGACGATATCCGCCCCTTCCGCCCCCAGCGCTGCCGCCACCTGCGCCCTGCAGCGCTCCATAAGCGCCTTCGCCGCCCGCCCCTCGGCATGGACCGACGAGGGGTTGCCCACCAACTCCATCGCCGCCAGCATCGCCGCCTTCGCCTCGGGACGAAGCGGTGTGGTGGCATTCCAGTCAAGATACAGGCGCTCTAGCATATCTCATCTGTCCCCAAATATCCTCGGGGGGTGAATGGCCGGAGGCCAGAGGGGGGCAGACGGCCCCCCTGCCTTGCCCGCCACAAGAACCGGCGCCTCATTCCTCGTCCACCACGCGAAACAGGTTGGGCACCGCCGGGCACGGCACAAGGTCGTTCTTCACCACATCCGACAGCCGCACTTGATGCAGGAACACATAGACATTCGCCGAAAGGCTTTCCCACAGCCGGTTGGTCAGGCTTTGCGCCCGGCTGCCCGAGACAGCGCCGCTGGCCCCAGCGCCCGTATGCAGCGCATCGACCGTTTCCTCGACCGCCTGCATCACCTCGCTGATCCGGATCTGGTCGGCACTGCGGGCCAGCCGGTAGCCGCCGCCCGGGCCCCGCACCGCCTCGACAAGGCCAGCGCGGCGCAGTTTCACGAACAGCTGCTCAAGATACGGCAGGCTGATGTCCTGCCGCTTTGATATCGCGGCAAGCGAGATATGCGCCTCGGCTACAGCCCCGCTTTCTGCAAGCGCCATATCGGCCAGCGCCACCATCGCATAGCGTCCCTTGGTCGAAAGCTTCACAGTTGCCCCCTTGCTGCAGCCCGGTTTCTGCGCAATCCGATTGACGTCGCGCCCCGGCGGCATTACCTCAACCCGACCCGGTAGGGGGCGGCCCGGCGTCGCCTTTAGAATGGTTCTATTTTAGTCGAGCGAAAGCGTCAAGAAACCGCGCGCTCCCCCATGGAATGAGGCCGATGCCCGAGGTTATCTTTGCCGGTCCCGACGGACGCCTGGAAGGTCGCTACCACCCGCAAAAGGAACGCGACGCGCCGATCGCCATCGTGCTGCACCCGCACCCGGCCTATGGCGGCACGATGAACAACAAGGTGGTGTATAACCTGCACTACGCGTTCTACAACCTTGGTTTCACGGTGATGCGCTTCAACTTTCGCGGCGTGGGCCGCAGCCAGGGTGAATATGACCAGGGCATTGGTGAATTGTCCGATGCAGCCTCGGCGCTCGACTACCTGCAGGCGATGAACCAGAACTCCAAGCAGTGTTGGGTCGCGGGGTTTTCCTTCGGCGCCTGGATCGGGATGCAGCTTTTGATGCGTCGGCCCGAGATTACCGGCTTTGTCTCGGTAGCACCGCCCGCGAACCTGTATGATTTCTCGTTTCTTGCCCCCTGCCCGTCCTCGGGGCTGATCATCAACGGCACCGCCGACAAGGTGGCCCCGCCAAAGGATACAAGAACGCTGGTGGGCAAGCTGCACGAGCAGAAGGGGATCACGATCACCCACACCGAGGTTGAAGGCGCGGACCACTTCTTCAAGGACGAAGATGCGCATATGAAACCGATGATCCAGACCGTCAGCGACTATGTCCGTCGCCGGATGGGCGAGGCGACGCGCTAAGATGTCGGTGCTGATCGAGATGGCCGACAAGCTGGCCGCCGATGTGCTGGCAGCCGGCATCGAACTTGACGATGACCGGTTTTACGAAAAGGTCTCGACCGTGCTGATGGCGGCCTCGCCCACGTTTCAAGAAGCCTACATCACCGCGATCCGCATCCGCCTGGCCGAACGGCGCGGGCGCGAATACATGGCCAAGATGCTGGCCGCCAAACGCGGCGAGATCCCGGCCGAGACGGCCCCGGCGGTGCCAGTCACCGGATCGGGCCATTGACCGCGCGGCTTGAGGCCCAGTTCGCCTTTTTGAATGATGCCGACCGGCTGAAGCAGGTCCTGCGCGCCACGACCCTGGTTGACGGCAGCCGCCCGGAAAACTCGGGCGAACATTCCTGGCACCTCGCGCTTTACGCCCTTGTGCTAGCCGATCAGGCCGAACCCGGCGTCGATATCAACCGGGTGATCCGGATGCTGTTGATCCACGATCTGGTGGAAATCGACGTGGGCGACGTGCCGATCCATTCGCAGAATGGCCTTGCCCATGCGAGCGAAGCGACGATGGCCGCCGAAGCCAAGGCCGCCGACCGCATCTTCGGCCTCCTGCCCTCTGACATCGGCGAAAGCCTCCGCGCCCTGTGGGAGGAGTTCGAGGCGGCCGAGTCCCCCGACGCCCGCTTTGCCAAGGCGCTTGACCGCGTGCAGCCGGTGATGGCCAACCTGATGTCGGGCGGCGGGACGTGGACGACCTACAATGTGACCTTTGATCAACTTGAGGCCCGCGTAGGCAGCAAGATCGCCAGGGGAGCGCCGGGGTTGTGGGAGTGGGTGCGGGGGAAAGCCCTGCAGTTCTTCGGATGATCCGCCTTGCTGTCAGCCCCCTACTGATTGCTTTCGGGATGGTCCTGACCGTGCATTTCCTGGCTTTGAATTTCGCTGCTTGGGCCAACTGCTTTGCGACGGACCCTAGCGTATCGAAGTACTGGGGATACCTAACCTCGCTTCTTTCGTCCTTTCCAATGGCGGGTTTGACGCTTGGCGCGCCCTTCCTGCCGTTCATCCTTGCGGCCATGTTCATGCGAGAACCTGAGCGTCTTTACTGGCAGTGGATCGGGATCGGCATCATCATCGGCATCATCATTGGTCTACTGGTGCTTGTCATGCACGACTTGCCCACCGGCACCTGCCTTAACGAAGGCATCAGCGAGTATGGTGTCGCGGAGATTGTCCCCATCATGATCGGCGTGTTCGTTAGTTTCCCGGTCTTTCTTGTCGTTACCTACATCGGAAGCATCCGCCTAGCTCGGCGCAAAATTCCTTGAGGGTATTCGGTATACAATCGCATACCGCGCTTTCCAAACCGTCCCTTTTCCGCTATGCAGCCTCCAACCGAATCCCCCAGGAGGCGCAGATGTCGAAGATCAAGGTAGCCAACCCCGTCGTCGAACTCGACGGCGACGAGATGACCCGGATCATCTGGGACTTCATCAAGCAAAAGCTGATCCTGCCCTATCTTGACATCGACCTGAAATATTACGACCTGTCGATCCAGGTCCGGGACGAAACCAACGACCAGATCACCATCGATTCTGCCCATGCCATCAAGAAATACGGTGTCGGCGTGAAATGTGCGACCATCACCGCCGACGAAGGCCGGGTGGCCGAGTTTGGCCTGAAGCAGATGTGGAAATCGCCCAACGGCACGATCCGCAACATCCTGGGCGGCGTGATTTTCCGCCAGCCGATCATCTGCAAGAACGTGCCGCGCCTGGTGCCCGGCTGGACCAAGCCGATCGTGGTCGGCCGTCACGCCTTTGGCGACCAGTATCGCGCGACGGATTTCCATTTTCCAGGCGCTGGCAAGCTGACGATGAAATTCGTTGGAAACGATGGGCTTACCATCGAGCGGGACGTCTATGACGCCCCTTCAGCCGGGGTTTACATGGGCATGTACAACCTTGACGACAGCATTGCCGACTTTGCCCGCGCCTCGCTGAACTACGGGCTGAACCTCGGCTGGCCGGTGTACCTCAGCACCAAGAACACCATCCTGAAATACTACGATGGCCGCTTCAAGGAACTGTTCCAGACGATCTACGAGGAAGAGTTCGAAGCCGAGTTCAAGAAGAAGGGCATCCACTACGAACACCGGCTGATCGACGACATGGTGGCGAGCGCGATGAAATGGTCGGGCGGCTATGTCTGGGCCTGCAAGAACTATGACGGCGACGTGCAATCCGACACGGTGGCGCAGGGCTTCGGCTCCTTGGGCCTGATGACGAGCGTCCTGATGACGCCCGATGGCAAGGTGGTGGAGGCAGAAGCGGCCCACGGCACCGTGACCCGGCACTTCCGCGAACATCAGAAGGGCAAGGCGACCAGCACCAACTCTGTCGCGTCGATTTATGCCTGGACCGGCGGCCTCAAGCACCGCGCCAAGCTGGATGACAACGACGCGCTGATGCGCTTTGCCACCACGCTGGAGAAGGTGACCGTAGATACAGTCGAGGATGGCCACATGACCAAGGACCTCGCCCTTCTGGTCGGGCCGGACCAGAAATGGCTGACCACGATGGGCTATCTGGAAAAGGTGGATGAGTACCTGAACAAGGCGCTGCAGGGCTGACCCCAGGTAGGGTGGGCAATATTGCCCACCCTACTGATCAGCGTCAGAACCAAAGTGCCGGATTTTGGGTCAGTATTGTTGACATTCTTTCCGGGGCTCGCTAGCTCCCGCACATCTGCACCGGAGCCACGCATGTCAGACCCCCAGCACCATACCGCGCTAGAGGATGCGCAGGGCATCGCCTTTGGCGTCACCATGGCGTCCTTCGGGATGCATGTCCTGACCCACATGGGTTTCGTGACCGGCCAGACCACTGGCCTGGCCATCTTGCTGGCCCATGCGACCGGCCTGCCCTTTCCGGCCGTCTACTTCGCGGTGACCTTGCCCTTCCTTGGCCTGGCCTGGCGCCGGATGGGTGGGCGGTTCGCGCTGAAGACCCTGATCACGACCGCGGCGCTAACTGCCCTCCTGTCCATCCTGCCAAGCTGGATCGAGCTTGGCCGGATCGAACCTGCCTTCGCCGCCGTGCTGATCGGCCTGCTGTTCGGGATTGGCGCCCTCGCCACCATCCGGCACGGCGGCAGCTTTGGCGGGCTTTCCATTCTTTGGATCGAGTTGCAGGACCGCACCGGCTTTCGCGCCGGAACCGCGCAGCTTTTGTCCGACGCGGTGATCTTCGGCCTTGCCGCGCTGATCCTGCCCCTCGGCACCTTGCTATGGAGCTTTCTTGGCGCGGCGGTCTTTGCCGGGTTCCTTGCCATCAACCACCGGCGCGACCGCTATGTTGCCATCTGACCCCGTCCCCCACAGCCTGATCGAGGATGCCCAGGGCCTGGCTTACGGGGCCACCATGGCCGCGTTCGGACTGGTCATCCTGACCCATCTTGGCCTTGTGACCGGGCAGACCGCCGGGCTGGCGGTGCTGATCTCATACGCCACGGGCTGGGGGTTCGGGCCGGTGTTTTTTGCGATAAACCTGCCCTTTTATGTGCTGGGCTATCTGCGCATGGGGCTGGCCTTTACCGCCAAGACCTTTGTCGCGGTGGCACTGGTCAGCGGGCTTAGCCTTTGGTTGCCCGGTCAGGTCAGCTTTGCGGCCCTGAACCCATGGGTCGGCGCGGTCCTCTTCGGGTTTCTCTCCGGCTCGGCGCTCCTCGCGCTGTTTCGCCACGGGGCGAGCCTCGGGGGCATCGGCATCGTGGCGCTTCTGCTGCAGGACCGGTTCGGCTGGCGGGCGGGCTGGGTGCAGCTTGGCTTTGATGCCGTGCTTTTCACGCTTGCCTTCACGGTGATCGAGGCGCGGGCTGTCGCGATCAGCGCCTTGGGCGCGTTGGTGGTGAACCTGGTCGTGGCCATCAATCACCGCCGTGACCGATACGTTGCGACCTGACGCAGGTTCTTCTGGCCTTTCTGCGCCCCTTAGGCTACCTCCGCCCCGAAACCTGAACAACGAAAGTGACCCCTTCCGATGGAGCTTCGCAACATCGCCATCATCGCGCATGTCGACCATGGCAAGACAACCCTGGTTGACGAACTCTTGAAACAGTCTGGCGCCTTTCGCGCCAATGAGGCCGTTTCCGAACGCGCGATGGACAGCAATGACATCGAACGTGAACGCGGGATCACAATCCTGGCGAAATGTACCAGCGTGGAATGGCACGACGCGCGGATCAACATCGTCGACACGCCCGGTCACGCGGACTTTGGTGGCGAGGTGGAGCGGATCCTGTCGATGGTTGATGGCGTGTGCCTCTTGGTCGATGCCGCCGAAGGTCCGATGCCGCAGACGAAATTCGTGCTGGCAAAGGCGCTGGCCCTCGGCCTGCGCCCGATCGTGGTCTTGAACAAGGTTGACAAGGCCGATGCCGAACCCGACCGCGCCCTGAATGAGGTGTTCGATCTGTTCGCCAACCTTGGGGCCGATGACGAGCAGTTGGATTTCCCGCATGTCTATGCCTCGGGCCGCTCGGGCTGGGCGGACATGGAGCTGGACGGGCCAAGGAAGGACCTTTCCGCCCTGTTCGATCTGATCGTTCGCCATGTGCCCGCGCCCAAGGTCCTGGCCCGGGTGGATGAGCCGTTCTCGATGCTTGCCACGACCCTGTCGGCCGACCCCTATCTTGGCCGCATCCTGACCGGCCGGGTGGAAAGCGGGCGGATCGCCACGGGTGCCTCGCTCAAGTCGCTCTCGCGCACGGGTGAGCGGCTGGAGCAGTTCCGCGTCACCAAGATTCTCGCCTTCCGCGGCCTGACCCAGACTCCGATTGATGAGGCGACCGCTGGCGATATCGTGACCCTTGCCGGCATGACCAAGGCCACCGTGGCCGACACCCTCTGCGCGCCCGAGGTGGAAACCGCGCTGCCCTCGCAGCCGATCGATCCGCCGACGATCACCGTGACCTTCGGCATCAACGACTCGCCGCTTGCCGGGCGGGACGGCAGCAAGGTCCAGTCCCGCGTCATCCGCGACCGGCTGATGAAAGAGGCCGAGGTCAACGTCGCCATCAAGATCGCCGACACTCCCGGCGGCGAGGCGTTCGAGGTTTCGGGCCGCGGCGAACTTCAGATGGGCGTGTTGATCGAAAACATGCGCCGTGAAGGGTTTGAGCTTTCGATCAGCCGCCCGCGCGTGATCTTCAAGGATGTGGACGGGGTCCGCCACGAGCCGATCGAAGAGGTGATCGTCGATGTCGATGACGATTACTCCGGTGCGGTGATCGACAAGCTGACCGGTGAGCGCAAGGGCGATCTGGTCGAGATGAAACCGGCAGGCGTCGGCAAGACCCGGATCGTGGCGCATGTGCCCTCGCGGGGCCTCATCGGCTACCAGGGCCAGTTCCTGACCGACACGCGCGGCACCGGGGTGCTGAACCGCATCTTCCACGGCTGGGTGCCGCACAAGGGCCCGATCCAGGGTCGCCGCCAGGGGGTGCTGATCAGCACGGAGGCCGGGGTGTCGGTGGCCTATGCTTTGTGGAACCTGGAAGACCGGGGACGCATGTTCATCGGCCCGCAAGAACAGGTCTACACCGGCATGCTGATCGGCGAACATGCGCGGGAAAACGACCTGGAAGTGAACCCCTTGAAGGGCAAGAAACTAACCAACGTCCGGGCCAGCGGTACGGACGAGGCGGTGCGCCTGACCCCGCATATCAAGATGAGCCTCGAAGAAGCCATCGCCTATATCGACGATGACGAGTTGGTCGAGGTGACTCCAAAGGTCATCCGCTTGCGCAAACGCGAGCTGGACCCCAACGACCGCAAACGCGCCTCGCGCAAGGACTGACCGGACGTAGGGTGGGCACTATTGCCCACCCTACCTTGGGGCGTTCGGACGGGCGGTCAGGCCTGCGCGCCTTGCAAAAGCCGTCCAGCATCACTCCGGCAGGACCTCGGCCAGGATGCGGGGAATGGCCTGTTTGACCTTGAAAACCCCCGCCGTGGCATGGGGCCAGATCGCCCGGTCCCAGTCGCGCTGCCATTCACACAGCGTGATCCCGGTCCGGGCCAGAGACGGGGCGGCCTGATCCAGCCAGTCCCGCAAAGGACCGCGCGTCGCATAGGGCATCGCAATTTGTACCGCCCCGGCGGTCGCGGCCCATTTGGCCAGGCTTGCGGGGTCGGTCGCGGTCAAGACCGGGGCGGTCACCCCGGCCCGGGTGGCAGCATCCGCAAGCGCCTCGGCCTCAAAGCGCAGCACCAGGTCGGACACGCCCAGGGGCGAGCGCAGATGGCTGGTGTGAAGGCGGGCTGCGGCGCGGATGTCCAGCGCCGCCAGATCAAAGTCCTCGACCCGGCAATCCTCATCCGTCAAGAGCAGGGCGGTCGGGAGGGCGGGCTTGGGCCGCGTCACGGGGCGCAGCGGCAGGACGGCGGGCAGGCCATCCGGCTCGGTTGCCTCCAACCCTTCGACGACCTCGGCCAGATCGCCTGGGCGGGGGGTAAAGCGGCCGGCGGTGAAGGTGGCGATGTTCTGCGCGTCCGCCGGATAGGGCTTGCCCCGGGTATGAAGCCCCGCCACCCAGCGCCAGCCCAGCGTGTTGGAGGCCGCATCGCCATCCAAAAGGTGCCGGTAGAAGAAATCCGCCCCCAGACGCCAGGGCAGCCCCAGCGTGAAGATCCAGATCGAGGCTAACCACATCCGCGCATGGTTGTGCAGATAGCCGGTGTCCACCAACTCGGTGCTCCAGGCATCAAGACAGTCCAGCCCGGTCTGCCCGGCCATCGCACGTTCCACATCGCGGCGCAGGCGACGGTCGCGGTCAAGGGCGGCCAGGTCCGCCTCCAGCCCGTCGCGGTAGCTGTCCCAGACCTGCGGACGCCGTTCCAGCCAGCCCTTGAAGTAACCGCGCCAGATGACCTCTTGCACGAATTTTTCGCTGTCCTCCGGCCCATGCGCGGCGAGGGCTGCCGCCACGACCTCTGGCTCAAGCACCAACCGCCGCCGGATATAGGGCGACAGCACCGACACCGCCTTGTGCGCGCCCGGACCATGGTCGGTGTTGCGGCCATTGGCATAGCGACGGCCCATCCGGGGGGTAAAGCCTGCAAGGCGCCGCTCGCCTTCGGCCCGGGTCGCGGTCCAGCTGGTCATTGGGCCGCGTCCTTTCCCAGGTCGGTATCGCAATAGGCCGCGACGATGGGGCGCAAGGCGACCCGGGCGCGCAGTTTCGCTGCCATAAGGTACATGCCGCCGATCTTGCGGTGCAAAAGCAGCGTCGCGGCGGGCGGAACATGGGCAAGATCGCGGTCTCCACCAAGGGCCAGGCCCATGTCCCGCAGCCGCGGCAACAGATCGCTGGTGCCAAAGTCATAGGGCGTCGCTTGCCGCACCGGGGCCATCGCGGCATGGAACATCGACAGGATCAGGTCCTGATGCTGCGGCAAGGTGGCGGGCCCGAAATAGCCGATCTTGAGCATCACCTCGCGCGTCTGCGCTGCCCCACCCGCCAGCGCCGCCCGGGCAAGACCGCGAAAATCGGCCGAAAGCTGCGGTGGTACGGGCTGGACCGCACCGAAATCCAGCAAGACGATGCGCCCTGTCTTGCGGTCGTAGCGGTAATTGGCCAGGTTCGGGTCGGTCTGCATTGCCCCGAACTCGAACAATTCGCGCAAGACCAGATCGATCAGCGCCGCTGCCACCCGGTCACGCAGCGCCTGCGGCGCTTCCAACAGACTGTCAAGCGGATCACTGTCCATGAAGCTCATCGCGAGGACCTGCGAGGTCGAAAGATCAGACCGCAGCACCGGCAGCGCAAAGACCTCTGACCGCTCCAGCAGCGCGCCGAACCGGGCCAGATGCCGCGCCTCGGCCAGATAATCCGCTTCGGCGTGCAAGTGCCGCTTTGCCTCGTCCAGGACCGGGCGAAGGTCGATTCCCCGTGGCACCAGTCCCGGCAGGCGCAACAGTGTCGCCAGGTTGTCCACATCGCTGTCGATGCTGGCACGAACCCCCGGATACTGCACCTTGATCGCAAGCTCTTGCCCGTCGCGCGTCACGGCCCTGTGCACCTGCCCGATCGAGGCCGCCGCAAAGGGCCGCAGGTCGAACCGGGCAAAGCGGCCATACCATCCCGGACCCCATTCCGCGTCCAGTACCGTTTGCAGCTGCTTTGGCGGCATGTGGCGGGCATCATCGCGCAGCCGGGCCAGAATTGCCGTCAGATCCTCGGGCAGCACCAGCCCGGTGTCCATCGACAGCATCTGTCCCAGCTTGAGCGCCGCCCCGCGCAGATGTGAAAGTCCCTCGGTCAGGCGAAGGGCATGGGCCGGTGTCAGCACAAGTTGCGCCAGATCGGGTCGCCGACCCGTGGCAAGCGCACGCAGGCTTCCTGCCGCCACTCCGCCCGCAATGGCGGACGCGATTGCGCCAAACCTCATGAACCGCGCTGCACGCCCGGCTGGCACGGCAATGCCGTCTTTTGGGTCCTGGTCTGCTGGCCGCACGATCAGCCCTTTGTCCGACGCGCCAGGCGGCGCAGGTGCCAGCGGTAAATCACCGGCGCAAAGACAAAGTCATAGACACCGGACGCAAGCTGACGCACCCCCGGCGCCCCTACCAGCCGCGCCAGCCAGCGATACCGTGGCATCTGGGCCCAAAGCACCAGAAACGCAGGAATGCCCGCGGTAAGCTTGCCCTCGTGCAGCACATGCAGCCGGCGCGCCGCCGTGTCGGCATCAAGGCCCCAGGCATCGCGGACCTCGGCGTTCAGATCGTCAAACCGGATCGGCAACCGGCTTTCAGCGGCATAGCGCGCATAGTGCCGGATCTCAAAGCGGCAAACCGGGCAGTCGGCGTTGTAAAGAACCAGGGTTTTGGGGGTGCTGTCCATGTGAGGCAGCTAGGGCGTCACGGCGGGAAGTCCATGTCGCCGTGCAATCGCGCCGCACGGGCCAGCCAAACCGCCAGCCCCCCGTCCCCGTGCCGGGTCAAGTGGGGAAAACTTCGGGCGGCAACATCGCCGCCCGGGCACGGCGTGCCAATCCGGCAGCGTCACCCATTCAGGTCAATGACCGTGCGACCCTTGATCTGGCCCGCCAGAATCTCGCGGCCAAGGCGGGGCAGATCGTCAAGGGTTGCCGTGGTGATCATCGCCTCAAGCTTGTCCAGCGGCATGTCCGTGGCGATGCGCGCCCAGGCGGCCAGGCGGTGCGAAAAGGGTTGCGTCACGCTGTCGATGCCCAACAGGTTCACGCCGCGCAGTAGAAAGGGGATGACGCTGGCCGGCAGCGTCGCCCCGCCGGCAAGACCGACGGCCGCGGCAGAGGCTCCGTGCTGCAACTGCCCAAGCACCCGCGCCAACATCGCGCCGCCCACCGCATCGATGCAGCCGGCCCAGGTTTCGGATTCCAGCGGGCGCTTGACGGTCTCGTTGATCTCCTCCCGGGGGACGATCCGGGTTGCTCCCAGGCCGCGCAGGTAGGGTTCAGTCTCGGGCCGCCCGGTGACGGCGGCCACCTCATGCCCAAGCCGGGCCAGCATGGCGACGGCGGCCGAGCCGACCCCCCCCGCCGCCCCGGTCACCAGGACCGGCCCCTGCCCCGGCTTCAGCCCATGCGCCTCTAGTGCCAGGATCGCCAGCATCGCGGTCAGACCCGCCGTGCCCACCGCCATCGCTTGGCGGGTGGTCAGGCCCTGCGGCAGGGGCACCAGCCAGTCGGCCTTGACGCGCGCTTGTTGCGCATAGCCGCCCCAATGCGCCTCACCCACGCGCCAACCGGTGAGCACCACCTTGTCCCCAGGGCTGTAGCGCGCATCGTCGCTGGCCATCACCGTGCCGGCAAAGTCGATGCCGGGCACATGCGGATAGCTGCGCACTAACCCGCCACCCGCGCCAAGGCACAGGCCGTCCTTGTAGTTGACGGTCGAGTATTCCACGGCTACCCGCACCTCGCCCGGCGGCAGGTCAGCCTCGGTCAAGGCCTTGACGGTGGCGTGGGTGGTGCCTGCGGCGTCCTTTTCGACGACCAGTGCCTTGAATGTCATGTCACTCTCTCCATGATTGCGTCACGTCAGAAGGCCACCGCCCGCGTCGCGTCGTGTTGCGCAGATTGTCCGTCTGTACCTTGCCCCTGGCGGCTTTCGCAAGCATTTGGGGGGATGCAGGGTGCAGACGCTGCAAGCACCACGGCAGCAGGTCCACAGGCCCCAAGACGACCAAGCGCCGGAAAAGGACTGCTGAGCGCCAAATCTGCGTAGGGCTAAATGGAGAGCGCAAAAAGGCTAGCGATCCAAAATGCAGGGAACGCAGCCTGTTATGCTTGGCAAGAACCGGCATATTTGGTGCAAGGGAGATTCAAAGCCTAGCGATTGGGGTGGCCGCCGAAACAGAACCTTCGTCATTCGCGCGGGTATGGCTTGTCGCGAGGCTTCAGGTTTCACATTGTGGCATCGGTCAAGGGGATGATGGGGTAGCGCCTTTTCACCTTTCGACAAATACCCCCAGAAGCACCCCTAAACCGGGGGCATTCACGCGGACCATCCTGGACAGATCGGACAAATCGACTTCAAAAAAAGCCTTGTAAACAAAGACTTTCGGATGTCACTGGCTGAGTTTGGCTGGGAAAGTGGTGGCGAGGGAGGGACTCGAACCCTCGACCTCGCGATTATGAGTCGCGCGCTCTAACCAGCTGAGCTACCTAGCCACTGCGGCGCTGGGTAAGGGGACGCAGGGCCAAGGTCAATACCCAATCCGCGAGCCCCCATCCTGCCGGACGCCCCCAAAATTTTTCGGCGAAAAATTTTGGACTGCCAGCGGTCAATGCGCCACCCTTGGCCGGCCGGATGCGGTGACCGTCACCCGTGCCTCGATGAACATGCTGCGGCCCTCGATCTCGACCTCTTTCACGTCGCGCTGGGTGGTCAGGTGCAGATCCACCGCCCCAGCCCGGCGCGCACGATCCGACGCCTCGGTGACCAAAGCGGTTTCCAGCGCCGCCAGCGCCGCCTCGGCCGTGCCAAAGCTTTGCAGACCCGCCGCAAGGTGCGCGACATAGCGCCCCTCGGACGGCGAGGATACAAGCCCCGTCGCCTTTTGGCTGACCTGACCTGCCACAGCCCCGATCGCGTTGGCCACCCCGGCATGGTCGGGCAGGATCATCTTCGCCCCCAGCCGTTCGCCCACCGCGCCGTAATAGGCGGGCGCCGAGGCCCCGAGGCCGATCACCGGCACCCCAAGACGCAGCGAGACTTCGACCACGCCGCGGTGCTGGGCCATGCCCTGACGCGCCAGCACATGCTGCGCCAACGCCTCGGGTGGCTGGCCGGCAAAGGCCGGGTCCTCGCCAAAGGCAGCTTCCAGCAGGCAATCGACGGTCTGTCCGGTCAGCTGATCAACCACCGCCTGCGCCAGATCCTCGGGGCTGGTGGCAAAGCGATCGCCCGCCCCGGTGCGTCTGCGGGCCATCAGCCGCAGCGCCTTTTCCGCCGCCTGCCCGTCCCAGGCGTCAAGCCGGCCCAGAACGTGGCTGGCATCCGACGGGGTCACGCCCGCGATCATCACCAGCCCCCGCGCCACCAGCCGCTCCAGCGCCGCAACCTCAAGCCGCGAGGTCAGGGCTGCGGCCATCGGCATCGGCGCGGTGATCCGGCCCAGCACCGCCAGATCGCGGGGGCCAAGACCGCCGCGCTGGCCGGGCATCGGCACCACGAACCGCCCGTCCATATCGCCCACCGCCTCATTCGAGAGCCAGCGGTCCAGGGCGGCATGCACCATCGGGCCATGGTCCACCGCGATCAGCGACACCGGCATCAGGCGGCGCGGCCCAAGGCGCAAACCGCCGGTCAGGCCCTCGGTGATCAGATGCACCTCGCTGTCGCCCCCAAGGCCGGTGGTCCGCATCGCCACCGCCTCGACCATGGTGCGAAAGCCGCCGACGCGGGCGCCTTCGGGGTCGATCTCGGGCAGACCGTCGCGCAGCAGGGCCACATCCGTCGTCGTGCCGCCGATGTCGCTGACCAAGGCATCCCTGGCCCCGGTCAGCCAGCGCGCGCCGACGATGCTGGCGGCAGGACCGGAAAGGATCGTCTCGATCGGGCGTTCGCGCACCATGGCCGCCGAAATCAGCGCGCCATCGCCGCGCACCACCATCAGGGGGGCCTTGATGCCGACAGCGGCCAGGTGCCGCTCACACGCGGCCACCAGCCGGTCGATCATCCCGATCAGCCGCGCGTTCAGCACCGCCGTCAGCGCCCGCTTCGGCCCGTTGAGGTTGGCCGACAACTCGTGGCTGCAGGTCACCGGGCGGCCAGTGACCCGGCGGATCAGATCGCGGGCGGCGATTTCATGCGCGGGGTTGCGGGTGGCAAAGCTGGCAGCGACGGCAAAGCCCGACACCTCGTCGCCAAGGGCGCGCACCTCGCGTTCGAGGGCGGCCAGGTCGAGGGGAGCCGTTTCACCGCCGGCATGGCTGTGCCCGCCTGCCAGATGCAAGACCGGATCGCCCTTCAAGGCCTCGGTCAACCCACCCCGCGTCAGATCGGCCGCGTTGAAACCGATGAACACCAGGGCCACCCGCGCGCCCTGCCCCTCGACCAGCGCATTGGTGGCCAGCGTGGTGGACAAGGACACCAGAGCCACCTCGGCCACGCCGATGTTGGCCGCCTTGATGGCCGCGTCAACCGCCTGCCCGATCCCCACGGCCAGGTCGTGGCGGCTGGTCAGTGCCTTGGCCTTGCCCAGTACCCGGTTCGCAGCCTCGTCCAGGATCACGGCATCGGTATAGGTGCCGCCGGTATCGACCCCAAGGAAATAGGCCATCTGATGTTTCGCCCTTTCGCGTTTCAGCTTTGCGCCAGCTAGAGCAGCTGCCCGGACCTGTCACCCCCGGAAGCGACATCCGCGCGACCCTAGCGCCGCCGACGCCGCGCCGCCGGGGGCAGACGCAGCGCGGCGCGGTATTTGGCGACGGTGCGCCGCGCCAGAGGGACCCCATCCTCGGACAGGGCTGTGGCCAGGGCAGCGTCGTCCAGGGGATGCGCCGGGTCTTCCGCCGCGATCAGACGGGCCAGCCGGTTGCGCAGCGCACCCGCCGCCGGGCCACCCTCTTGCGCGGCTTGGGTGAACAGCGCGCGCAACCACCAGGTCCCGCGCGGCGTGTCAACGGCCGTACCCGCCACCACCCGGCTGACCGTACTGACATGCAGGCCGACGGCCTCGGCCACCTCGGCCATCGTCATCGGCACCAGCGCGCCAAGGCCCACCTCCAGCGCCGCGATCTGACGCATCAGGATGTCCTGCCCCACCACCAACAGCGTGGCGCTGCGTTTTTCCACCATCCGGATGATCGCCTGTGCCTCGGCCCGTGTCCCGGCGATAGTTTTGGTGCCCGCCGCCACCGAAATGTCGGCAAGCGTGAGGGTCGGCAAAGCAGACCGGTTGAGGGCGACTACCCAGCCTGCATCGGTCTTGCTGGCGGTCAGGTCAGGCTCGCGAACTGGGGCGGCCTGGGGGTCAAAACTGGCTCCGGGTTTTGGATCATAGCCCCGCAGCCGGTCGATCCGGACCCGGATGTCGGCCGGGTCAATCCCGGCTTCGCGGGCGATCCGTGCCACATCCCCCTGCGCCACCAGATCAAGCCGGCTGAGCACGGCGATCATGCCGACATCCAACTCTCCCGCGTCGGTGGCTTGCAGACGCAAACATTCGGCAAGGTTGCGGGCAAAAAGCCCCGGCGGCTCGGCGGCGCGTTGCAAGTGGCCCAGCACGGCGGCAACGTCGGCCTCGGGCACATTGGCGCGGGCGGCGACCTCGGCAAGCGTCCGGTCCAGCCAGCCGCTTGGCGCGATGGCTTCGGCCAGGGCCTCGGCGATCACGGCTTCGCGGGGTGACAGGCGCAGGCTGGCGATCAAGGCAAAGACCTGACCGATCAGGCTGGCGCCGGGGCTTGCCGGATCGGCCATGTCGGACGCCGCCGGTGGCCGAAGGACCGAGGTCCAGCGCGGCAGCCAGTCCCGGGCGACGGGCCGGGTCAACACCAGATAGGGGTTGTCTTCGGCTTGTTCCTCAAGGTAGCGGGTCAGACCAAGGGCATCGCTTTGCAGGATGCGGATCGACGCGGCAAGCCCGGGGCTGAGTTGCAGCCGCTGGGTCGGCGCGACGGTGATGCGGGTTCTGGATTTCATCCACCCATGTCCTCTGCCGCGATGGTTCTCACAGGCCGCGCCCAAGCACAAGCCATCCGACCGAAACCGATTTCCGAACGGAAATCGCGACAAAGCCTTTCAGGCTTTGATCCGGAATTTTTCAAATTCCGGTTTCAGGCGGTTGGATCAGATGCCAAGCGATCAGAAGCCCAGCGATCTAAAGCCCGGGGATCAGATGAAGGTGCCCTCGCAGTACCAGCGGTTGGTCACGCCGCCGCCCTGGCCGAAAAACAGCCACAACCGTTCGCCGCCCGCGACCTCGACCCGCCAGTAGTCGCGGGTACCGCCGCGCCAGTCGGGGTCCTGCAACCACCACTCCGGTTGCAGCCGTTCCGGACCGACCGCCATGCGCAGGACATGGTTGCGCCGGCGCCAGCGAAAGGAGGCGGGCGGATCAGGCAGTTCGGGGGCCTCAACCGGTTCGGGGCGGAACATCACCAGGGGCCTGGGTCCGGGGGGGGCGGGCCAGGGGCCGGGGTGGGGTTGGCTCCAGGCGGCCATCAGCACCTGGGCGGCCTTGGCCGGTACATGGCTTTCCGCCGGATGCAGCCGCGTGACCGCCTCATGGCCCAACCGCGCGCCAAGCCGGCCGATCAGATCCTCCAGCGCTTGCGTGGCGGCGGGCCGGGGGGCGCGTGCGGCATCCGTCGCGTCGATCTGGCCGCGGTGCTGAAGGGCCACCATCGCCTCGGTCGCCAGCGCCTCCAGCCGCAGACAATCGATGCCGAAGCCCGCGTCGATCTGATCGAGCTTGAGGTGCAGAAGCGGGCGAATGCGGTCTGGGTGGTCGGCGGCGCGGGCCAGCCCCACCTCGACCGTCGCAACCCCGCCATCGGCGCGAAAGGCCTGCAGCACCACCCGCCGCGCCCCGCGCCCCTCGGCCCGCAGCCGGTCGCAAAAGGGCGCAAGCAGCCGGTCGAGCCCGGCTTCGACATCGCCGCGCAGGCCGATCGGGTCGGGAAAGGTCAGCCGAACGGCAAAGTGCATGGGCGGGCGGACCGGGCTGACGGGTTCGGGCTCCAGACCCATCGCCTGATCCAGCCGGTGCAGTACCGCGCTGCCGAACCGCCGCGTCAGGCTGGCGCGCGGCAGGACCATCAGATCGCCCACCCGGCGCAGGCCCAGCCGCAGCAACCGCTCTACCGTCGCCCCGTCCAGTCGCAGCGCGGCAAGCGGCAGATCGACAAGCGCCTCGCGCAAGCGGCCGGGGGGGGCAATGGCCCCCCCACCCGGCACGCGCCCCCCCGGCACGCGGCCACCGTTTGCCGGCCGGCGGGCGGCGCGCGACCGGGTGGCCCGCGCCTCTTGATCGATCGCATCGCCGGTACGACCCATGGCCGCAACTGGGGCCGTAACTGGGGCCGTAACTGGGGCCGTAACTGGGCCACTCGCTAAAGCAGTACCCGCCCCCCCCTCGGGGCGCGCATACCGCGCCAGCGCCCAGGCCGCCCCCGGTGTGTCGGCAATGCCGGCACGCAAGGTCAGGCCATAGTCTGCACACTCCTCGGCCACCCGGGCCATAAGCGCCGCCTCGCCGCCAAAAAGATGCGCCGTGCCGGACAAGTCGATCATCAGGCCCGCGGGCATCAGACCTGACGGGGCCTCAACCCCCACCCAGGGCGAGAATTGCCCCGCCCAGCGCCGCAGGCTGCCCAGAAACCGGGCATCGTTCAAAGGATCGGCAGGCGCGGTCAACAGGCCCGGGCAGATCGCGGTGGCGTCGCGCAGGCCCTGCCCCAGCGCCAGCCCCGCTGCCTCGGCCATGGTCGAAAGCGAGGTCAGCACCTGCGCGCCATCACGTTCACCGACCACAGCGAAGGGCAATGGCACCACATCGCGGCGCAAGCGCAGCAGGCGTTCCGCCGCCAGCCGGGGAAACCACAGCGAAAGGATGCGTCGTGCCGCCATGTCTGACCCGGATGTTCCTTTTATGTTCCTGCCATATTCACCCGTCCCACGCAAGCCGGGCCTGCCACCAAAGCCGGATGACATATGCGTGACCGCCCACCCTCGGGGCTATCCTGAGGGCAACCGGTGCCTATACTGCCACCAGTCTTCAAACGCCCCAGACCACCCAACCCCGGAGCCAGATTGATGAAGTTTCTCAAAGCCCTTGCCGTCGGAACTGCCCTTGTTGCCGGTGCCGCCCTTGCCCAGACCGCCCCCACCGACCCGAACGCCGTCGCCCGGTCCGAACTGATGAAATCCATCGGCATGAACATCGGCGTGCTTGGCAACATGGCCAGCGGCAAAGAGGCGCATGACCCCGCCAAGGCCGAGGCCGCCCGCACCGCCCTGGTCGAGGCGGCGGCCAAGATCGAAACCGTCTTTGCCGAACAAGGCGTCGCCGATCCCTATTCGACCGCCAAGCCCGAAATCTGGACCAACTGGGACGATTTCCTGGTGAAGGCCAAGGCGATGGGCGATGCGGCAGCGGCGGTCGATACCGCCAGCGCCGAAGGGATCGGGGCGGGCATGACGGGGCTGGGCGCAACCTGCAGCGATTGCCACAAGGCCAACCGCGTCTCGAAGTAACCCAAACATTCCCTGGACAGGGGCGTTCCGAAGACAGGAGCGTTTCGAAAACAGGATCGTTACAAAGACAGGGCCCCGGTCACGGCAATCGGGGCCTTTTCAGCCGCAACTGACCTGCTGGATGACATCGGCTGCGTCCAGCCGGATGTTCAGCCGCCCGGCCAGATAGTCCATCGTCACCGCTGAACCGGGCTGGATCACCCGCACATCCTGCGAAAACCGCATCCCGTCCAGCACCACACCGGGTTGGCCGACCAGATATTGCCGATCGGCGGCACCGCAGGCATCCGAACCCTGGGGCGGCACCTCTGGCTCAACGCAGGCGGCAAGCAGCAGCGGGGCAATCAGCACGGCAAAGAGGCGTTGCATCGGTCGTTTCCTGAATTGCTTTTGGCGTCGCTTTCGCCCAGCCTAGCGCAAAATCTTGGGATGGAGAACCACATGCGCACCCGTGCCGCCGTCGCCATTGCCGCAGGCCAGCCCCTGCAGGTCATGGAGGTGAACCTTGACGACCCCCGCGAGGGCGAGGTTCTGATCGAGATCAAGGCCACCGGCATCTGCCACACCGACGAATACACCCTGTCGGGTGCCGACCCCGAGGGGCTCTTTCCCGCCATCCTTGGCCATGAAGGCGCGGGCGTGGTGGTGAAATGCGGCCCCGGCGTCAAGTCGCTGAAACCGGGCGACCATGTGATCCCGCTTTACACGCCGGAATGTCGTGAGTGCCCCTCCTGCCTTAGCCGCAAGACCAACCTTTGCACCGCGATCCGCGCGACCCAAGGTCAGGGCCTGATGCCCGACGGCACCAGCCGGTTTTCGATGCTGGATGGCACGCCGATCTATCACTACATGGGCTGCTCCACCTTTGCCAACCACACGGTCCTGCCCGAGATTGCGCTGGCCAAGGTGCGTGAGGACGCGCCCTTCGACAAGATCTGCTACATCGGCTGCGGCGTGACCACCGGGGTCGGCGCGGTCCTCAACACCGCCAATGTGGAGGCCGGGGCGAAGGCGGTGGTGTTTGGCCTTGGCGGCATCGGCCTCAACGTGATCCAGGGGCTAAAGCTTGCCGGGGCCGACATGATCATCGGCGTTGACCTCAACGACGACAAGGAAGATTGGGGTCGCCGCTTCGGCATGACCCATTTCGTCAACCCCAAGAAGCTGGACGGTTCGGTGGTGCAGGCCATTGTCGAGATGACCAAGACCCCCTTCGACAAGATCGGAGGCGCGGATTACTCCTTCGACTGCACCGGCAACGTCAAGGTGATGCGTGACGCGCTGGAATGTACCCACCGCGGCTGGGGGCAGTCGATCATTATTGGCGTCGCCCCCGCCGGTGCGGTGATCGAAACCCGGCCCTTCCAACTGGTCACCGGCCGGGTCTGGAAAGGCACCGCCTTCGGTGGCGCACGCGGCCGGACCGATGTGCCCACGATCGTCGACTGGTACATGGACGGCAAGATCGAGATCGACCCGATGATCACCCATATCCTGCCCCTCGACCGGATCAACGAGGGCTTCGATCTGATGCACCAGGGCAAATCAATCCGGTCGGTCGTGGTGTTCTGAAAGGGTCGGGCAGGGGACGGGTGCCACCTGCCCGCAGGGTCTCAGTTCGCGGTGTAGCTGCCGGTGCAGGCGCCACGCTCGATGCTGCCGGCGTTGATCGTGCCGGTGACCTTGACCGTCTTTGGCTTGCCAGCCTTGCCAGCCATGTTGTCCGACCCGATGGTGACCCCATCCGACGCAAGGTCAACCGACCCGCTTTCGCCGTCATGCACCACCTCGACGCGGTCCGATTTTTCGTGCTTTTCAAAGGCGATATCGGCCGGATAGCCCTCGGCGCAATCGGCCCAGGTGATGGTGCCTGCTGCCAGCACGTCGGCGGCCAGCGCCGCCGGGGCGGTCAGGGAAACCAGGGTAACGCCGGCCACAAGGGCGGCAGCTTGGAAAAAACGGGTCATCTTGAACCTTTCTGGGTTGGAACGCCCGTAGCGGTAACGGGCGATCATGACAGATTTGTATCCGCCCCGCGTGTTTGGGCCGCGTCGCGCAACGGCCAAGCTTTCCAACCGGCCCCGGCTCTGTCACATTGGGCCATGGCTTATCCCGAACATTCCCCCCGCCCCGACCGCACGCCCCGCCTTGCCGTCCTGATCGACGCCGACAACATCCCCGCCCGCCAAATCGACGCGATCCTGGATGAAATCGCGGGTCTGGGGGAACCTTCGGTGCGCCGGGTCTACGGCGACTGGTCAAGTTCGGCTTTGGGTCAGTGGAAGGAAAAGGCCCGCAGCCTGGGTCTGGTGATGCACCAGCAATCGGCCAACACCAAGGGCAAGAACGCCAGCGACATCGGCCTTGTCATAGACGCGATGGATATTCTGCACGCGGGCAAGGTTGACGGCTTTGTGCTGGTGTCCTCGGACAGCGATTTCACCCGGCTGGCCAGCCGCATCCGCGAGGATGGCCTTCAGGTGATCGGCGTGGGTGAGGAAAAGACCCCCGAAAGCCTGCGCAAGGTCTGCAACCGCTTCATCTTCATCGAAAATATCGCCACCCCGGTCGAACCTACAATGCGGGCAGATACCGGCCCAGCCCTTCAGCCAACCAAGGCCAGCGGCACCAAAGCCGACCCAGCACCTGCAACCAGCAAACGTCCCGCTCCCGACGCGATTCCCCTGGTGATCGAGGCGATGAAGAAGATCGATGCCGATCAGGATTGGTATTCGCTGGGGCAACTGGGCCAGTTCCTGACCCAACTCTTTCCTGACTTCGACAGCCGGAGCTATGGCAAGCCGAAATTGTCGGACCTGTTGCGCGCGATCCCGCGGTTTGAGGTGAAACAGGGCAGCGGCAACCACCTGATGGTGCGCGACAAGGCCTGAAACGGGGCGTAACCGGCGATCTGGAACGTAGGGTGGACAATAGCCCACCCAACATTTTCCGTCAGCCTTCGCCGAGGTGCCGCTTGCCACGCCGGGCAGCCAGATCGATCTGCTTTTGCCGCTCACGAAACCGGGCGCGGTCTGATTGTGAATATTCGCTCACACATGCCGGGCAGCATACGCCGCGCTCATAGGCCGGGTGCAAGGTGTCGTCCGGCCCGACCGGTCTGCGGCAGGCCCCGCAAGGCCTGAACCCGCCCGGCACCAGCCCATGGCCGACCGACACCCGGTCGTCAAAGACGAAACATTCGCCCTGCCACAGGCTTTCGGCCTCGGGCACTGCCTCCAGATACTTCAGGATGCCGCCCTGCAGGTGGTGCACATCGTTCACCCCCAGTCCCAGCAGATAATTCGTCGCCTTCTCACAGCGGATACCCCCGGTGCAGAACATCGCCACCCGCTTGCCGGCAAAGCGGCCCCGGTTGGCCTGCCACCAGTCGGGAAATTCGCCAAAGGCGCGGGTGCCTGGGTCGACCGCGCCGGTGAAGGTGCCGATGGCAACCTCGTAATCGTTGCGGGTGTCGATCACCACGGTGTCCGGGTCGCGGATCAGCGCGTTCCAGTCCTGCGGCGCGACATAGCTGCCGACCCGCGCCAGGGGGTCTATGTCTGGCAGGCCCATGGTCACGATCTCGCGCTTGAGCTTGACCTTCATCCGCCCGAAGGGCATCCGATCGGTCTGGCTTTCCTTCCAGTCAAGACCTTCGCAGCCCGGCAGCGCGCGGATCGCGGCCAGCACCGTATCAATCCCCTCACGCGACCCGGCGATGGTGCCATTGATCCCCTCAGGTGCCAACAGAAGCGATCCCTTGACCCCAGCCGCCAGACACAGGTTTTGCAACCCCGGCTGCAACGCGGCAGGGTCCGCAAAGCGGGCAAAGCGATACAGGGCGGCCACGATCACCATGGCGGTGCTTTGCGCCTAAGCCCGGCAAATTTCAAGCACCTCGCTTGACCTTGCCGCGCGCGCCCCCTAACCCAAATGGCAAAACGCGAGAGACAGCCATGACTGCCGCAACCAACGCCCTGATCGTGATCGACGTGCAGAACGATTTCTGCCCCGGTGGTGCGCTTGCCGTGGCCGGGGGTGACCGGATCATCCCCCGGATCAATGGGCTGATGGATCAGTTCGCCACCGTGATCCTGACCCAGGACTGGCACCCGGCGTCGCATCTTTCCTTTGCCGCAAATCACCCCGGGGCCGCGCCCTTCAGCCTGACGACCATGGCTTACGGCCCGCAGGTCCTGTGGCCGACCCATTGTGTTCAGGGCACCGAAGGCGCGGCGTTTCATTCCGATTTGCGCACCGACCGCTCACAGCTGGTCCTGCGCAAGGGGTTTCGCCCCGAGATTGACAGCTATTCGGCCTTCTTTGAGAATGACCGCGCCACCGCCACCGGCCTTCATGGCTATCTGCGCGAGCGCGGGGTGACGACGGTCACGCTGGTGGGCCTTGCGACCGATTACTGCGTTGCCTATTCGGCGCTGGATGCAGCGCGGCTTGGCTATAGTGTCAGCGTCCTGCAAGGGGCCTGCCGGGCAATCGACCTTGACGGGTCGCTGGCCGTGGCCCTGTCCAACCTGCGCGCCGCCGGCGTCGCCTTGGAAGACTGACATGGTCGACATCGCCACCCGGGTCTGGAACCACAAATGGAAGATCGACCCGATCGTGCGGTCGCTGATCGACACCGATTTCTACAAGCTTTTGATGTGCCAGTCGATCTTTCGCAACAAGCCCGACACGACGGTGGTGTTCAGCCTGATCAACCGATCTAGCCGCGTGCGTCTGGCCGATCTGGTCGATGAAGGCGAGTTGCGCGAACAGCTGGATCACGTCCGATCCCTGACCCTGACGCGGGGCGAAAGCACCTGGCTGCGCGGCAATACCTTTTACGGCAAGCGCCAGATGTTCCGCTCTGACTTCATGGAGTGGTTCGAGGGCCTGCGCCTGCCCGCCTATCACCTGGAAAAGCGTGACGGTCAGTTTCAACTGACCTTCGAAGGGGCCTGGCCCGAGGTCATGCTGTGGGAAATCCCGGCCCTTGCCGTCTTGATGGAATTGCGCAGCCGCGCGGTCCTGAACGACATGGGCAAGTTCGAATTGCAGGTGCTTTACGCCCGCGCCATGACCCGCGCCTGGGAAAAGATCGAACGCTTGCGCCAGATCGATGGCCTTCGCATCGCCGATTTCGGCACCCGCAGGCGGCATGGCTTCCTGTGGCAAGACTGGGCGGTGCAAGCGATGCACGAGGGGCTGGGGGCCAAGTTCATCGGCACGTCGAACTGCAAGATCGCCATGATGCGCGACATCGAGGCGATCGGCACCAACGCACATGAACTCCCCATGGTCTATTCGGCACTGGCCGACAGCGATGCGGCCCTGCGCCAGGCCCCCTATCAGGTGCTGGCCGACTGGCAGGAAGAACACGACGGCAATCTGCGCATCATCCTGCCCGACACCTACGGCACCGAAGGCTTTCTGCGCCATGCCCCCGACTGGCTGGCCTCATGGACCGGCATCCGCATCGACAGCGGCGATCCAGCGGCAGCGGCCGAAACCGCGATCCGCTGGTGGCAGGAAAAGGGTGAGGATCCGACAACCAAGCTGGTGATCTTCTCCGACGGCCTTGACGTGGATGAGATCGCGCGTCTGCACCAGCAGTTTCAAGGCCGGGTCCGGCCCTCTTTCGGCTGGGGCACGATGCTGACCAACGACTTTCGCGGTCTGGTCGCGGGCGATGCGCTGGCGCCGTTCAGCCTGGTTTGCAAGGCGCTGTCGGCCAATGGCAGGCCCACGGTCAAGCTGTCGGACAACCCGGCCAAGGCGATGGGCCCCCCCGACCAGATCGAACGCTACAAGCGGGTGTTCGGCGTTGGCGAGCAGGTCACGCAAGAGGTCACCGTTTAACCTTCCGCCCAGGAACTTTCGGCGAAATTTCTTGGGCCCGGCGGTCAGTCCGCAAGACTCTCTGCCAGGGCCATCGCCCGGGCAAGGTGGCTTTGATGGATGGGATCATCCGGGGACAGGCGCGGCATGGTCCAGCCGACCGAAGCCAGGGCACGCGCCAAAGTAAAGGTCTCGACCATTGCCGCATCCCTGGTGCCGTAGCCCGACATCAGGGCCGCGCGCAGTTGGGGCTGCTCGGGGTGGCGGTAGGTCTGCACCAAAGCCGTACCAAGGTCATAAAGCCGAAAGCCAAAGCCCGAATCGTCAAAGTCGATCAAGGCCACGGACTGGCCCTCGACCAGCACGTTCTCACGCAGCACATCGGCATGGATCAGGCCGGTCGCGAGCCCGTTCAGCCGTTCCCGCAAGATATCGCGGGCGCGGATCAGGATGCCGCGCTGATCGGCACTGGCGGCGGGGTGGTCCCAAAAGCGGCCCCAGAACGGGCTCTCGCCCACCAGCCCGTCGCGGTCCCAGCGCGGGCGGATGAAGTCATCTGGCAAGGTAAGGCCATCGGTGACCCGATGCAGACGCGCCAAAACCGCACCAAGCGCCTGATAGCGGTCAAGGACCTCGGTCAGCGGACGGGCAAAGGGCCGGTCTGCTTCGCCCAGCGCCTCGCCCTCGACCCAGGCGATGGCCGAGGCTTGGCGACCATCCGCAAGCGGTACCAGAAACCCGCCGTCCAGCGCAGGCAAAGCCGCAGGCACCGGCAGCCCCGCTGCGGACAGTCGGCCACACCACCAAAGTTCCGACCGGATCGCCGCGGCTGACTGATACCCCGCGCGATGAAGGCGCAGGGCGGCGCGGCCCGTTGGCAGGGCCATTTCGAACACATGGTTTTCCCGGTCCCGCAGGGTGCGGACAATGCGCCCGCCCCAATGGGCGGCTGCGGCTTCGGCCGGGGTCATTCCTCGTCCCCGATTTTGCCGCGCAGGGCCTTCACCTCGCCGCGCTGGGTCTTGGCGGCCACGCGGCGGCGCTGGCTGCCCAGGGTCGGCTTGGTCGCGATCCGCCGCTTTGGCACCACAAGGGCGGCGCGGATCAGCTCGACCAGCCGTTCCCGGGCAAGCTCGCGGTTGCGGGCCTGGCTGCGGGTGTCATCGACCTGCAGCACAATGGCCCCTTCCAGCGTCCAGCGCCGCCCGGCCAGCTTTTTCAGCCGCGCCTTGACCGACGTGGCAAGATGCGGCGATCGTTCCGCCTCGAACCGCAACTCGACAGCAGTGGAAACTTTGTTGACGTTCTGCCCGCCAGGGCCAGAGGCGCGCATGAAGCTTTCCGAAAGCTCCCAATCGGCGATTGAAATTGTTTCGGAAACATACAGCATCATTTGGCCATGAGACTTGAACCAGCACGGGAGGCCTAAAATTTTTCGTCGAGAAATTTTAGGTCGCAACCGACATCGTGAAAGAGAAAGGGCTGCCGCTGGGGCAACCCTTTCCGAGATCTAAGGAGATGGGCCAGTTAGGGCATCCAAATCCAATCGGTGTGGAATCTAATGAAGGGCTGCCTTCAGAAAATTCCCCCTCCGACTGTCCCGACACCTCTCTCCAATATCACTCTAGACACTGGATCACCTCCTTTCAAAATGTTGCCGATGGTCTGATGCTGACACAGATTTTGTGTTTGTCAAAAGAAATTACGCAACCCTTGCCATACGTCTCGCAATTAGCAGGCGGAACGGGATCAGGGCTACCAATGCTAGCGCCAGCTTCACCAGCCAGTCGGCCACCGCCAGCGAAACCCAGAACGGCACGTCGGGGCCAAAGCCCAAAGCCGGGCCAGGAATGGCCGCCCAGGAGACGTCGTTGGCAGGCTCTAGCCACGTCAACGCTGCGGAAAAGGCGGTGGTGAAGAAAATCGCGGTATCCACGGTCGAGGAGACCAGCGTTGACACCAAGGGGGCCCGCCACCAGGCCCCGGCGCGCAGCCGGGAAAAGATCGCCACGTCCAAAAGCTGGGCCACCAGAAAGGCCAGCCCCGAGCCCACCGCCACCCGGAATGTCACAAGGGGGCTGAACGCGCCCAGGATCAGCGAACAGGCAAGCCCGGTGACAAAGCCCGCCAGCACGACCCGACGTGCGGCCGAGGCCCCGAGTAGCCGGTTGATCAGATCGGTGACCAGAAAGGCAAAGGGATAGGTAAGCGCGCCCCAGGTGAGGTAGGCACCCAAGGGATGCAGGACAAGGATGTTCGACGCGACGACGATCGCCGCCATGGCAAGGATGCCGGGCACAAGGACACGCATGAATTTTTTTTCCGTTTTTGCCAAGGTTGCGGAGACTTGGCCCGATCCATCGGGCAGCCGCCGCGTAGACGCCCTGCGCCGCGCCGTCAAGTCACTCGGCCGCGAGCACATCCAGACATTGCTTGGGCAGGTCGGCCATCACCAATTCACGCGCGCCCTTCTTTTTGGGCGTATCCTCTTCCTTGGGCTTCTTGCCGTCGGATTTCGGCGGGTCCAGGTAGTCGGTCACCCACCAGGTCAGGGTCTCGTCGCAGCCATCGCCGTTGTTTGACAGCTCTGCCACCGTGGGCGTCTGCGTCTCACAAAGCTGCGCGCCTTTGGGGCATTTCAGGCGGACATGGAAATGCGTGTCATGCCCGGCCACGGGACGAATTTTCTGCAGCCATTTCTTGTCCTTGTTCTTGGCGGTCTTGCACATCTCGATCTTGACCGCCGCCGCCACGAAAATCCGGTCCACGCGGGCATCCGAGGCCGCCGCCTTGAGCAGCGCATGATGCACCGCCGTCCAGTTTTCGGTGACCGACCGCTGATCCTCAGAGCGCACCGGGATCGAGGACAGGCTTTCGCGGTCTGCCTCGGATAGTGACAGGCTGCGCGGCGGCAGCATCCAGATATCGGCATCCAGCCCGATCTGGTGACTGGCGTGGCCGCTGGTCATCGGCCCGCCACGCGGCTGACTGATGTCGCCGATGTAAAGCCCCTGGCCAAAGCCCAAGTCACGGGCCGTGGCCGACAGCTCTTTCAGGAAATCGATCATCACCGGCTGGCCAAAATTGCGCCCGCGCGACAGCCGCATCGCCTGCCAGGTGGGGCCGGTTTCGGCCAGTTCGACCAATCCGGCGGCACAGCCCTTGGCATAGCTGCCAACCGGCATCGGCTCTTGCTGCGAAGGGGTTGCCATCGCGCCGAATAGCTGGTTGGCAAGCTCCTCGGCCCGGGCGGGGGCGGCAAAGAGGACCGCGATCAACACAAAACGGGTCAGCATCACAGGGCCATCTCTCCCTTGGGTTTGACATATGCCAGCAGGACCAGCCCGATCAGGAACAGCCCGATCAGGGGCGCGATCCCCAGGCGTTGCGATCCGGTGGCGGTGGTGGCAAGGGCGATCAGCGCAGGCGACATGAAGCTGGCCACCTTGCCCGACAGCGCAAAAAGGCCGAACGCCTCGGTCGCGCGGTCGGGGGTGGTGTGGCGCACCATCATCGTGCGGCTGGCTGCCTGCAGCGTGCCGCCCGCCGCCCCGATCAGCGCGCCACAGGCAAAGAAGATCTGGTCCGGCAGGTTCGAGGCCGGATCAAGCGCCAGGCCCCACAGGCTGTCACGCGACATCCCGACGATGATCAGGCAGACGGCGATCAGGACCACGATCGACCAGGCGATCACCGGCTTTGGCCCGAACGCGCGGTCTGCCTGCCCGCCGATGAACGCGGCCACCATCGCCGTCACCGCGCCCACGATGCCAAAGACGCCGATCTGGATGATCGACCAGCCCAGCACACCCGAGGCGTAAAGCCCGCCGAACCCATAAAGCGCATTCAGCGCGTCGCGGTAAAACAGCGACGAGGCAAGATAGGCCGACAAGCTGCCCCGAAACCACAGCGAGGCGACAAGCTCGCGCAGGCTGGCAATGGTCCGGCCAAAGTGCAGCGGTCGCGTCGCGGTCCTTGGCTCTTTCACCCACAGAAAGAACGGGATCATGAACACCGCGAACCACAGCGCGGTGAACGGGCCAACGATGCGGGTGCCTTCGCGCGCCTCGGGGTCAAGGCCGAACAGGGGCTCGGTGCCCAAAAGGGTCAGGCCGCTGTCCGACCCTTCGGCAAAGAACAACAGCATCACGATGAGCGCCAACAGCCCCCCCAGATATCCGAAGGCAAAACCGGTGCCGGAAATCGCCCCGATGTCGTCGGCCTGCGTCAGGCTGGGCATCAGCGCGTTGGTGAAGATGGTGGCGAACTCCATCCCGATGAAGCCGATGCCAAAGAGGCAAACCGCCCAGAACAGCATCGCCTCGCTGCCGCCTGGGGCGATCCACCACAGACCCGCCGACCCGACAACATAAAACGCGGAAAACACCCAAACCCAGACCAGCCGCCGCCCGGTGCCATCGGCAATTGCGCCCAGAAACGGTGCCGTCGCCGCGACCAAAAGCGAGGCGACGGTCAGCCCCCAGGCCCAATAGACCTGCGCTGCCGCCTTTGCTGCCTCGCCATCCATGCCGGTCCCCAGATAATAGCCGCGCGCGATTTCGGCGAAATAGGGGCCGAAGACAAAGGTCAAAAGCAGCGTGCTGTAGGGCTGGCTGGCCCAGTCAAAGAAGTACCAGCCCCAGATGCGTTTCTTGGCGGTGATCATCGCGGTCTCCTGTTTTGCCGCAGTGAAGCCGGAAAACCCCATCGACGCAAGCCTTGGCGGGGCCGGGGCTGGTCCGGGGTCAGCGGTGGGGCGGCCAGGGTCGCGCCGCCTCGGCCTGGGTCCAGGCGGTGACCCAACCGGGCAAGGCCGGACTTTCGGGCGAGACCCCGGCAGCTTTGGCCAGTTCGGCCGGCGGCACGATGCCCGCCTTGGACACGATCGCTGAACGGATCAGGACATGCGAGGTACAGTCCTCGCCACGCCACAAGGACTGTTCGGTGTACAGGAACCGGTCGTCCCAGCCAAGGCATCGGCTATGGCTGACCAGCCGGGTGAACACCGTCACCCGCCGCCGGTACCGCACGCTTGATCCAGCCACCGTCAGGCCCCAGCCCCGCGCCACCAGATATTTATGCACGCCCGTTCGCAATCCAAGCGGCAGCCGCCCCAGGTCATAGATGGTCAGGGTGCGGCCGTTGTTCAGCTCGGCCCAGGGGTCAAGGTCCCAGGGCCAGCAGATGTGGTGGCCAATATGGGCATCGAACAACCCAAGCGGCGGCAGACGCCGGGCGCGGGCCATTTCCTTGAACATGCGCAGGAACGGATACATCGACACCTCCGAAGCGTGCTACCCAGCGGTGCCGCAGCCAGCCCCCAGCGTCAAGCAAAACGCCGCGTAAACCATTGCCCTTGCCCGCGCCAGCCGCTACCTCTGCGCCAGCCCCGTACGGAGTGACCGATGACCTCGCTGTTCCAGATACTCGACCTGCTCCTGCGCCTGGCGCTTTTTATCGTCGTCGCGCAAGTGATCATGAGCTGGCTGATCAACTTTCAGGTCTTGAACATCCGCCAACCCCTGGTCGCGCAGGTCTGGTACGGGCTTGGTTGCCTGTTGGAGCCGGTCTATTCCCGCGTCCGCCGCGTCCTGCCCGATCTTGGCGGCATCGATCTGGCCCCGGTGATCGTGCTGATCGCGATTTACGCGCTGCAGATCGTGCTGCGCAACAACGCCGCCTTCTTTTTCTGACCCCAGCCGGTGGAGCACGCGACCCGGCTTTTGCAGACCGTCTTCGGCTTTCCGGCCTTTCGCCCCGGTCAGGCCGAGATTGTTGAGGCAGTGCTTGCCGGTCAGAACACCCTGGCCATCATGCCGACGGGCGGCGGGAAATCCTTGTGTTTCCAACTGCCTGCCCTGTGCCGTGACGGGGTGACGGTCGTCATCTCGCCCCTGATTGCCCTGATGCGCGACCAGGTCCGCGCGCTTGCGGCCGCGGGGGTAGAGGCGGCGGCCCTGACCTCGGGCAATACCGAGGCTGAGACCGAGGCCGCCTTTGCCGCCCTCGACGCAGGTCGGCTCAAGCTTTTGTACATCGCGCCCGAACGGCTCGCGTCCCCGGCCACCACTGCCCTTTTGCGCCGCGCGAACTGCAGCCTGATCGCGGTGGATGAGGCGCATTGCGTCAGCCAGTGGGGCCATGACTTCCGCCCGGATTATCTGCGCATCGGCGCGCTGCGCCGCGCGTTGGGGGTGCCCCTTGCCGCCTTTACCGCCACCGCGGATGAAGAAACCCGCGCCGAGATCGTGACCCGGCTTTTCGGCGGCGAGGCCCCGGCCACCTTCCTGCGCGGCTTTGACCGGCCGAACATCCACCTTGCCTTTGCGGTGAAATCCACCCCGCGCGCGCAGATCCTGCGCTTTGCCGCCGCGCGCAAGGGTCAGTCCGGCATCGTCTATTGCGGCACCCGCGCCAAGACCGAAACCCTGGCCCAGGCCCTGCGCGAGGCGGGTCATGTGGCGGCGGCCTATCATGCCGGGCTTGATGCCGAGGATCGCCGCCAGGTCGAGGCCCGTTTCCAGCGTGAGGATGGCCTGATCGTGGTGGCCACCGTCGCTTTCGGCATGGGCATCGACAAGCCCGACATCCGCTGGGTCGCGCATGCCGACCTGCCCAAGTCGATCGAAGGCTATTACCAGGAAATCGGCCGCTCTGGCCGCGATGGCCTGCCCGCAGAGACGATGACGCTTTACGGCCCCGAGGATATCCGCTTGCGCCGTGGCCAGATCGACGAAGGGGCCGCCCCTGCCGACCGCAAGGCCGCCGACCACGCCCGGCTGAACGCACTTCTGGGCCTGGCCGAGGCGCTGGCCTGCCGCCGTCAGGTGCTGCTTGGCTATTTTGGCGAGATGTCCGCGCCGTGTGGCAACTGCGATCTTTGCGACCGTCCGGCGCAACTGTTCGATGCGACCGAAGCGGTGCGCAAGGCGCTGTCGGCGATCCTGCGCACCGGCGAATGGTTCGGCGCGGGCCATCTGATCGACATTCTGACCGGCACCGCCACGCCAAAGGTGCGCGAACGCGGGCATGACCAGTTGCCGACCTTTGCCGTCGGGCGCGACCTGTCGAAACCCGCCTGGGGGGCGGTCTTTCGCCAGATGATGGGCCAGGACCTGGTGCGCCCCGACCCCGACCGGCACGGGGCCTTGCGCATGACCGAAGCCGCCCGCCCGATCCTGCGTGGCGAGGCCCAAGTGACGCTGCGCCGCGATACGGTGTCCGAGGCGGCGGAACCCTCAAGCGCGCGGGCGCAGGTCGCGGAGGAGGATGCGGGCCTCATGTCGCAGCTCAAGGCGCGGCGACGCGCTTTGGCCGAGGCGCAGAACGTCCCCGCCTATGTGATCTTTCCCGACCGCACCCTGATCGAGATGGCCGAACGAAAGCCGCAGACCCTGGATGCGATGGCCGGGGTCACCGGGGTCGGGGCGAAAAAGCTGGAAAGCTATGGCGCCGAGTTTCTGGCGGTGATCGCAGGCGCTACCGAGAGCCTGCATCCGGCACGGATGCGGCTGGCGGGCAAGCCCGAAGCGGCGGTGTTCGACCGGCTGGCCGAAGCGCAGCTGGCCCTGGCACGCGGCGCGGACGGGACCGGCAAATACCTGTCCTGCACCCATTCCACCCTGCGCCAGATCGCCGAGCGTCGCCCCTCGACCCTGGCCGAATTGCAGGCGGTGCAGGGCATGGACGCGTTGAAGCTGGACCGTTTCGGCGCGGCCTTTCTGGCGGTGCTGCGCGACGACTGATGGCCGACCGCTCTGCGCCGGGCCAAGGCCGAATCCCGAAAGTTTTGCAAGAGCCCAAGATTTTTCGGCGAAAAATCTTGGGGCCGGCCTGCGGGGCTTGTGCGGTCGGGTGGTTGGGGGCTTAGGCGGCATCCTCGGCCTGGGCGACCGGTGGGCGGGCCTCCCTCGGGCAATATTCCGACAGGGCAGCCTCGATCGCGGTCTTGCGCAGGGGTTTGGTCAGATAGCGGTCGATCCCGGCGGCCAGGATCGCATCGGAATCGCCATCCATAGCATGGGCGGTCATGGCCACGATCGGGACTGTCGAGCCCAGCGCCCGGATCGCGCGGGCGGCCTCTTTACCGTCCATCTCGGGCATCGAGATGTCCATGAAGATCAGGTCTGGCTGGAAGCTTTGAAACGTTTCAACCGCGATGCGGCCATTGTCGGCGAAGACCAGATCGATGTCGTGAACCCGCACCATCTTTTGAAACACCAGCTGGTTGGTGCGGTTGTCTTCGGCCGCCAGCACGCGCATCTGGCGCAGGTCCCCGGGCGGCAAGGCTGCGGCGACGGGCAAAGAGGCTTCAGGCGGCGCGCTTAGGGCCTTGAGATGGCGATAAAGGTCCGACCGCAACACCGGCTTTTGCAACACCGCTGTGAACCCCGCCACGGTGCCGGCAAAACTGGTGCTGTGCGAGCTGAGCAGGATCACCGGCAAGGTGTGACCGGCGGCGCGAAGCTGGTCGAACAGCGCGGTTCCATCCATCTCTGGCATGGCGTGATCGGTCAGAACCACATCATAGGCGGGACCCGCGGCAAGCCGCTCCAGCGCCTCGGCCCCTGACCGGCACAGCGTCACCGCAATGCCGCAGGGGGCAAGCTGGCGTTCCAGAATGGTGCGGTTGATGAATTGGTCATCGACCACCAGGACCCGCCTGACCGCGACCGGGATCGGGATCGTCCCGGCATCTTCGGCCACCGGCAGCGTGACCCGGAACCCGAAGCTGGAGCCCTGCCCCAGCTCGCTGTCGACCCAGACCGCGCCGCCCATGAATTCGATCAGGCGCCGGGTGATGGCCAGGCCCAGGCCGGTCCCTTCGAACTTGCGGTTCTGTTCATCCTCAACCTGGTTGAACTCGCCAAAGATGTGGTCAAGGTGGTCGGGGTCGATGCCGATGCCGGTATCTTCCACCGTGACATGCAGGGTTTGCGTGCCGTCTTCGGCGTCAACCCCGATCACGCGGGTCAGCACATGGCCGGTCTCGGTGAATTTGACCGCATTGCCGATCAGGTTGGTCAGCACCTGCCGCAACCGCCCCGGATCGCCGACATAGCGCGTCGGCAGGAACATGTCGAAATCGATCATCAGATCGATGCCCTTTTCCCGCGCCGAGGGTTGCAGCAGCATCGTCACCTCGTGGATGGCGCGTTCCAGATCAAAGGGTTCGGGGCGCAGTGTCAGGCGTTCTGCCTCGATCTTGGAATAGTCGAGGATGTCGTTGATGATGACCAAAAGTGCCTCGCCCGACGAGCGGATGGTTTCGGCAAACAGGCGCTGTTCGTCGGACAGGCTGGTGTCGCACAGAAGCTCCGCCATGCCGACCACGCCATTCATCGGAGTCCGGATTTCGTGGCTCATGTTCGCCAAAAAGGCGGATTTCGCCCGGTTTGCAGCCTCAGCCGCCTTGCGGGCGGCATCAAGCGCCACCTGCTGGTCGCGCAGGGTGGTGATGTCGCTGCGCAGACCGACCCTGCCGCCATCGGGGGTGACATGATCGGATTCCAGGATCACGCGCCCGCCGGCCAGCGCGTTTTCGGCCACAGTATTGGCGGCGCGGAAACTGTGCAGCCGGTCGGCCAGCCAGGCCTCCTCGCGGCCAACCGCCTCGGGGACATGGCCGTGGCGCAGGCCGTGGCGGAGCAGTTCTTCAAAGGTGACGCCAGGCTGCATCGCCGGCGCAGAATCGGGAAACATGTCGCGGTATTTCTGATTGCAGGCCAAAAGCCGTTCCTCCCGGTCAAAAAGCACAAAGCCGTCGGGCAGCACATCGATGGCAGCCCAGATTCGCATTTGTTCGGTGATGTTGAGCGCCAGGCACACCAGATCGCCATCGCGGGTGCGGCGGTCCTGCAGCTTGACCCAGTTGCCGTTGTTGAACTTGAGGGTCACCGCTTCGATCGGGTCGCCGTCGTGGCGGGCGATCAGGCGGGCCGCGAAGGTGTCTTGATCCTCATCGCCGAGGTCAAGCCGGCCAGACCCCACGATCAGACGCACCATGTCGGCATAGGTCATCCCCGGCGTCAGGGCCTGGCCGTCGAACGCCGCAAGCCAGGCGCGGTTGGCGGTGATCAGACAGGTTGACCGGTCAAACACCGCGAAACCGTCATGGATGGTGTTGATCGCGTCCCAAAGGCGGCGCTCGGCGGTATCGACGCTGGTATGGGCGCGGTCCAGATCCGCGACAAAGCGCAGGTTCTGGTCCTTCAGCACCTCTGCCTCTGACAGCGCGCGGTCCACGGCCTGACGCTGCTCGACGATCTGCTCGGACAACGCGCGTGCATGAATGCCCAGCTTTTCGTTGGCGGCAAAAAGTTCGCGGCTTTTTTGTTCCAGCAGGCGTTCCGCCGCCAGCCGCGCACGCCGTTCCCTGACCAGACGTTCCGTAAGATCCATGCCTGCCCTGCCGACATTCTGCCTGCCACCCAGCCGGGGTCAGGTTTCCGGGACTACCCTGACCGATCAACCTGAACCAAAACTTAATGGCGGTGGCCGATGCGTCGGCCTTGCCAGCCAACAACCCGGCATGCGACAATTTGGGCTGTTCCCATGGGAGATTTTCGATGCATCGCTTTTTGAAAACTGTCCAGCTTGTCGCGATGGCCCTGTCACTTGGCGGCCTTGCAGGAAACGCGCTGGCGCAGGACCTGATTCCCGAACGCCGGGTTGCGATCAGCGCCGACACGGACTTGCCGGGGGGCGACATCGCCTCGGTCTTCGACACCACGCTTGATGCGTGTGAGCGCGCGTGCCTGACCAATGCGCGCTGCGAGGCTTATGTCTACAACACCCGCAACGGATCGTGCTTTGCCAAGAACGGCGCGGGGGAAGGCGTGTTCTTCGAAGGGGCCTATTCCGGCCTCGTGATCGAGGGGGATGCGGCCATCCGCGCCAAAGCCGCCGACCGGCGCGCGGAACTGGCGTTCCTGCCCGACTGGGACATTCAATACGCCTATGATCAGGCCGCCGGCCTTGGTCGGCAGCATACCACCGGCCCCTGGTCGGCTGAGGACCATCTTCTGGCCGCCGCCGAAGCCGAGGCGCGGGGCGACTGGTCCGGTGCGGCAGCCTTTACCGGGGCCGCCTTGAATCTGACCGACGATGCCGCGACCTGGGCGGAATTTGCACGCCGCCAGCGTGAAGCAGGGCGGGCCGACCCGAACCAGTCGGGTTATTTCAACTTTCAGGCCTTCCAATCGGCAATGAACGCCTATCTGCGGGCCGAAAACCCGGCCTTGCGGCATACGATCCTGGTCGAACTGGGCGCGATCCTGGAATTGAACGGACGCGGACGCGACACGGTGCAGGCGCTGCGGCTGGCGCAAAGCCTGCAGGACCGGACCGACACCGCAGCACTTTTGGACGATGCGATCGGCAAATACGGCTTCCGCATCACCGAAACCCAGGTGCAGTCCGACCTGGTCCGCCCGCGCATCTGCGCCAGCTTTTCGGAAGACCTTGCCGCGACCGGGGTGGATTATTCCAGCTATGTGCAGTTGACCGAACCCGGCATGGTGGTGGAAACCGGCGGCTACCGGCAGCTTTGCGTCAGCGGGCTGGAACACGGCAAGCGCTATTCCGTCACCTTCCGCGATGGCCTTCCTGCCGCCGATGGCCAGACCCTGGCCAAATCGGTCGAGGTGACCCAATACATCCGCGACCGCAGTCCGGCTGTGTGGTTTCCGGGCCGGGGCTATGTCCTGCCGAACACCGGCGATGCTGCCCTGCCGGTTGAAACGGTGAACACCGAAACGCTTGACCTCACGCTTTACCGCGTGACCGACCGCAACCTGATCCGTTCGATCCAGGATTACTATTTCAACGAGCCGATCAGCATCTATTCCGAGGAATACTTTGCCGAAACCGTGGGCGAAATCCTGTGGAGCGGCACCGCGACAGTGGCCCAGGACGTGAACAAGGACGTGACGACCCGCCTGCCGATGGATGCGGCGCTAGAGGGGTTGGATGCGGGGATCTATGCGCTAAAGGCCGCTGTTCCGGGGGTTGACAGCTATGAGGTGGCACCCGCCTGGCAGTGGTTCGTGATCTCGGACCTAGGTGTCACCACGCTTTCGGGGGTGGACGGCTTGCATGTCATCGTCCGGTCCCTGGCGACGGCGGGGGCGAAACCCGGCGTCACGGTGGAACTTTTGAACCGCGCCAATGCGGTCCTTGGGACGGCGGTGACCGATGATGAGGGCTATGCGGTGTTTGACGCAGGCCTGACGCGCGGCACGGGTGGCTCTGCCCCCGCGATGGTGGTGGTGCGTGACGGCGAGACTGACCTTGCCTTTCTGTCCCTGACCGACCCCGAGTTTGACCTGTCCGATCGCGGGGTTGAGGGGCGTGAGGCTGCCCCGCCGGTGGATCTGTTCCTGACCACCGACCGGGGGGCCTATCGCGCTGGTGAGACGGTCTTTGTCACCGCCCTTGCGCGTGACGCCGAACAGGCGGCCATCGAAGGCCTGCCCCTGACCGCCGTGGTCAACCGCCCCGACGGGGTGGAATATGCCCGCAGTGTCGTGACCGATACCGCAGGCGGCTATGTCTTTGCCCAGCCGATTGCGGGCAGCGCCCCGCGTGGGGTCTGGCGGGTGGAATTCTACGCCGATCTTGAGGCCCCGGCCTTGGCCGCCAAGACCTTTCTGGTCGAGGATTTCCTGCCCGAGCGCATCGATTTCGACCTGGCCCTGTCCGACACCGGCCTGACCCTTGGGGCCGAGACCGCGTCCGAACTGACCGTCGAGGCGCGCTATCTCTTTGGCGCCCCCGGTGCCGGGCTGGCCATCGAGGGTGAGCTGTTGTTGCGCGAAGCAGCAGGGCTTGCGGACTGGCCAGGCTATGTGTTTGGCCGCCACGACCAGCCCTTCAACGCCGAGGTGATGAGCCTGGATGGGGCCGTGACCGACGAGGCTGGCCGCGCGGTCCTGGCCGCCTATCTGCCGCAGATCGATGACCCCTTCCGCCCATTGGAGGCGGTGGTCACCGTGCGCGTCGCCGAAGGCTCGGGCCGCCCGGTAGAGCGTGAGGTGACCAAGGCTTTGACCCCGGCCGGGGTGCTGATCGGCGTCAAACCTCTGTTCGATGGCGTCGTCGCCGAAGGCAGTGAGGCGCGGTTCCAACTGGTCGCCATCGGCCCGGACGCCACCGCGACCGACCTTGCCGTGGCCTGGAAAGTGTCGCGCGTCGAATATGACTATCAATGGTACCAGTCCTACGGCGACTGGAGCTGGGAACCGGTGGTGACCACCTCGGTCGTAGCCGAAGGCCAGGCCAGCCTGGGTGCTGAGCCGCTAGAGATTGGCGCGGGTGTCGACTGGGGCAGCTATGTGCTGGAGGTGGTGCCCGCTGATGGCAGCAAGGCCGCCACCTCGACCGAGTTTTACGCCGGCTGGTACGCGCCTGCCGATGCCAGCGCCACGCCTGATACGCTGGAACTGTCCTTGGACAAACCGGCCTACAAACCCGGCGACACCGCAACCTTGCGCCTGGTGCCGCGCGCTGCGGGAACCGCCCTTGTCACCGTCTTGTCGAACCGGCTGGTGTCGATGCAGGCGGTGGAAGTCACCGAAGGCGAGAACCTGATCCAGTTGCCGGTCACCGACGAATGGGGGGCTGGGGTCTATGTCACGGCCTCGGTCCTCAGGCCAATGGATGTGGCGGCGGGGCGGAACCCGGCCCGTGCCCTCGGCCTGACCCATGCCGCCATCGACCCCGGCACCCGTGCGCTGGATGCCGCGATCGAGATGGCGTCCGAGGTCGCCCCGCGGGGTCCCTTGGAGGTCGCGGTCAAGCTGGACGGTGTGGCCGAAGGCGAGACCGCCTATGTGACCATCGCCGCCGTCGATGTGGGCATCCTCAACCTGACCAGCTTTGACGCCCCCGATCCAGAGGGCCATTACTTCGGCCAGCGCCGCCTGGGGGTGGGCATCCGCGACATCTATGGCCGCCTGATCGATGGGCTAAACGGCACGATGGGCGAGGTTCGTTCCGGTGGCGATGCCGGTGCGCAGGCGCGTCTGGACGCCCCCCCGCCGACCGAAGAGCTGGTGGCCTATTTCACCGGTCCGGTTGCGGTCGGGGCGGATGGCTATGCCCGCGCGACCTTTGATCTGCCCAGTTTCAACGGCACGGTCAAGGTGATGGCGGTGGCCTGGTCCAAGACCGGGGTTGGCCAGGCCAGCGCTGATGTCCTGGTGCGCGATCCCGTGGTGGTGACCGCCAGCCTGCCGCGGTTCCTGTCGCCCGGCGATGAAAGCCGCCTTTTGCTGGAGATCGTCCACGCCACTGGCCCCTCGGGCCGGATGAGTCTCGATGTGGTCGCAAACGGCGTGACGCTTGGCGCGGTGCCGTCGGGCTTTGACCTGGGCGATCAGGCCAAGGCGGTGTTCGAGGTGCCAGTGACGGCGGGTGCGGTGGGTATCCATACCATCGACGTCAACCTGACCACGCCGGATGGCAAACTTCTCAAAAAGACCCTCACCATCCCGGTGCAGGTGAACGACCCCGAACTGGCCCGCGTGACGCGGCTCGACCTGGCCTCGGGGCAAAGCTTTACCTTTGACGGTGAGGTGTTTGCCGGGCTGGTCGACGGGACGGGCAAGACGACGATGGCGATTGGCCCCCTGGCCCGGCTCAATGCGCCGGGCTTGCTCGCCTCGCTTGACCGCTATCCCTATGGCTGCACGGAACAGATGACCAGCCGCGCGCTGCCGCTTTTGTACTTTGACGAGGTGGCACGGGTGATGGACCTGGAAGGGGCCGCGAACCTGCAGCAACGCATCGACGAGGCGGTGGTCGAGATTCTGGGCAACCAGTCCTCGACCGGCGGGTTCGGCCTTTGGGGGGCGGGGGACGGCGATTTCTGGCTGGATGCCTATGTCACCGATTTCCTGAGCCGCGCCAAGGCGCAGGGCTATGCGGTGCCCGAACTTGCCTTGCGCAACGCCCTGGCGAACCTGCGCAACCAGGTGAATTACGCGCCCGACTTTTCCGAAGACGTGAACGGCGGCGGTGAGGCTTTGGCCTATGCGCTGATGGTTCTTGCCCGCGAAGGCGCGGCGGCGATCGGCGATCTGCGCTATTATGCCGATGTGAAGGGCGATGATTTCCGCACGCCCCTCGCGCAAGCCCAACTTGGGGCGGCACTGGCGTCCTATGGCGATCAGATCCGCGCCGATGCGATGTTCGCCAAGGCCGGTGCCAAGGTCGCAGCACAGGCCCCCGACACGAGCCAGATCTGGCGGGTGGACTACGGCACGACCTACCGCGATGCGGCCGCCGTCCTGACCCTGGCGGTCGAGGCAGGCTCCACTGCGGTGGACCGTGAGGCGCTGACCGACCGGATTGCAACCCAAGGCCGGAACCTCTCGACCCAAGAGGCGACCTGGGCCCTGATGGCCGCCAGCGCCCTGATCGACCGACCTGGGGCTGAAGGCATCAGCATCGACGGCCAACCCGCCGAGGGGCCCTTGGTACGGGTGCTGGACGCCGGGACCCCCACACCAGTGGTGGTCACGAACGAAGGGGCCGATACCACGGTCACCGTCACCACCTATGGCGTGCCGTCTGACCCCGAACCCGCAGGCGGCAACGGCTATGCGATCAACCGGACTTACTACACCCTGACAGGTGAGGCGGTGACGCTGGACCAGGTGGCCCAAGGCACCAGGCTCGTCGTGGTTCTGGAGGTCGTGCCCTTCGGTTATGGCGAGGCGCGGCTGATGGTGTCCGACCCCCTGCCCGCGGGTTTTGAGATCGACAACCCGAACCTGATGTCGGCGGGCTCCACCTCGGACCTCGACTGGCTGGATACGCTGGATTATGTCGCCCATTCCGAATTCCGCCAGGACCGGTTCCTGACGGCGGTGGACTGGTCGTCGGACAGCAGTTTCCGGCTGGCCTATGTGGTGCGTGCGGTCAGCCCCGGCACGTTCCACCATCCGGCTGCGTCGGTCGAGGATATGTACCGCCCCGACTTCCGCGCCCGCAGCGACACCGGGACGCTGACCATCACGCCGTGATGCTGGCAGGCCTCCTCGAGCACGTCGTGCACTCGTCGGCGGCGTGTTCCGTCCACAGCGAGGAGTGCACGACGTGCTCGACGAGCGGCGCTGGATGATGCGCGCGCGCTGGGCTTTTCTTTTGGTGGCTGGGCTTTGGCTCGCGGCACTTGGCCGTGACCGGTTCGACCTTTGGATCGATGCAACCCTCCTGCCCTCCCTGACCGTCGCCACCTCGGTCGAGGTGCTGGACCGCGACGGCACCCTTTTGCGCGCCTATACGGTCGATGACGGGCGCTGGCGGCTGGCGCTGGCCCCCGATCAGGTCGATCCGGTCTATCTGGCCATGCTGATCGCCTATGAGGACAAGCGTTTCCGTGACCATGCCGGGGTTGACCCCCTATCCCTGTCGCGGGCGCTGGTGCAGGCTGTGTGGAACGGGCGGGTGATCTCGGGCGGCTCGACCCTGACCATGCAGGTCGCGCGGCTGTTGGAGGATGGCACGACCGGCGAGGTTGACGGCAAGCTCCGGCAGATGCGGGTGGCCCTCGCGCTGGAACGGCGGCTGACCAAGGACCAGATCCTGCAGCTTTATCTGCACCTTGCCCCGTTCGGGGGCAACCTGGAGGGGGTCCGCGCCGCCTCGATCAGCTATTTCGGCAAGGAGCCGCGCCGCCTGACCCCGGCCGAGGCGGCGCTGCTGGTCGCCATCCCGCAGGCCCCGGAAAGCCGCCGCCCCGACCGCGCCGCCGACCGGGCCGAGGCGGCGCGCACCCGCGTCCTGGCCCGCGCGGTGGCCGAAGGCGTGATCGATCAGGACACCGCCGATGCTGCATTGCGTGAAGAGGTTCCGGGCCTGCGCAAACCCTTTCCCGCCCTGGCCCCGCATCTGGCCGACCGCGCCCTTGCCGAGGATCCGGGGCTTGGCCGCCACGATCTGACCCTTGACGCCGCCCTGCAACGCCAGCTTGAGGCCCTCGCACGCGAGGCGGTTGCCGGTCAAAGCGCCGAACTTCAGGTGGCGATCCTGGTCGCGGACCATGCCTCCGGCGAGATCCTCGCCTCGGTCGGCTCAGCCGGTTATCAGGCGGACCTGCGGCAGGGCTTTGTCGACATGACGCGGGCCTTGCGCTCGCCTGGGTCCACGCTGAAACCGCTGGTCTATGCTTTGGCCTTTGACGAAGGCCTCGCCCATCCCGAAACCCTGATCGACGATGTCCCGATGAGCTTTGGCGGCTATGCCCCGCAGAACTTTGACCGCCAGTACCGTGGCACGATCCGCCTGCGTGAGGCGTTGCAGCTGTCGCTCAACATCCCCGTCGTCCAACTGACCGAGGCGCTGGGGCCGGCCAAACTGGTCGCGGCGATGGAAAAGGCCGGGATGAAACCGGTGTTTCCCGGTGACCAGCCGGGTCTTGCGATTGCGCTTGGCGGGGTTGGCGTGACGCTGGAGGATATGGTCGGGCTATACGCAACCCTGGCGCGCGGCGGGGTCACGCGGCCCCTGACCTACCGGCTGAACGCATCCGGTGCCGAAGGCCAGCGCGTGGTCTCGGGCGTGGCGGCCTGGCAGGTTGGTGACATTCTGGCGGGTCTCGCGCCACCGCCGGGGTCGCCCTCGAACCGGCTAGCCTACAAGACCGGCACCTCTTACGGCCACCGCGATGCCTGGGCGATCGGCTATGACGGTCGCCATGTGGTGGGGGTCTGGCTTGGCCGGGCCGATGGCACGCCGGTCCCCGGGGCCTTTGGCGCAGAGGTCGCGGCGCCGGTCCTGTTTCAGGCGCTGAACCGGCTGAAGCCCAAGCTTGACCCGCAACCCCCAGCCCCGGCGGCCACGATTTTGGTCGCCAATGCCGACCTGCCGCAGCCCCTGCAACGCTTCCGCTCCCGCTCCGCCGCGTTCGAGGGTGAAGCGGATGCCCCCGCCGTGGCCTTTCCCCCCGACGGGGCCGAGGTGGAGCTTTTGCCCGCCGGGCTGAAAGTGCGGGTCGCGGGCGGCACCGCCCCCTTCACCTGGCTGGCCGATGGCGTGCCGCTGGTCGTGGCGCTTGACGCGCGTGAGGCGATGCTGGCCCTGCCCGGCGCGGGGTTTGTGACCCTTAGCGTGATCGACGCCAAGGGCCGGTCCGACCGGGTCGCGGTGCGGCTGCGCTGACCCTGTCTGCCGCGCGCGACACATTGACAGTCGGACCCGGCCGGGAAACAGAGGGCCGAGCCGCGAGGAGCCCCCGATGAAAGACCTGATCCGAACCCATGCCGCGCTGTTGTGGGTCGGCTTTGCGACCTATGTGGTGATGGGCGCGGGGCAATCGCTTTACGGCCCGGCGCTGCCCGCCTTTTCCCGGATTTTCGCGGTGGCGGGGGGTGAGGTGGGCGTCCTCGTCTCGGCGCATTGGGTGGGGTGTTTTCTGGGTGTGGGCCTGATGTATCTGCGCGGGGCTTGGATCACGCCCCGGCACTGCCTGGCCGCGATGGCGCTGGGGGCCGGGCTGATCGCCACCCTTGCCGCCTGGTGGCTGACGCTGCTGGGGGCTACGATCTTTGGCCTTGGCTACGGCTTTGCCACCGCAGTCTTCAACCCGCGCGTGCTGCGGGCGTTTGAGGCCAAGGGTCCGGCGATGCTCAGCTTTCTGAACGCGACCTTTGCGCTGGGCGCGATTGCCGCGCCCCTGGTCTTTGTCGCCTTTGGCAGTGATCCGCGCTGGTCTTTCGGGCTGACGGCGGGGCTGGCGGCGCTGATCTGGCTGGGCGCAGGCGCTGCGTGCCGGGCCGAGGCGGCAGCAGCCGGCGCGGTCCGCGCGTTTCGCCCGCATTGGCGGATCATGGGCTTCGGCGCGGTGGCGATCGGGGTGGAGGCTTGCCTCGTCGGCCTGGGCCCCACCGGCCTGATCCGTGCCGGGGTGGGAGAGGCGACGGCGGCGGAACTTTTAAGCGGGTTCTTCGTCGTCTTCCTTCTGGCGCGGGTGGCGCTGGTCTTTGTGGCGCACCGGATCGCACCCTTTGTCCTTTTCACCCTCTCGGTCGGGCTGGCGGCGGGGCTGGCGCTGGGGGCGGCGCTTTGGTCCCCGGCGGTGTTCTTCGTGGCGATGGGCGCACCGGCGGGGCTTCTGTTCCCCAGCTTCTACGTCACGGCGAGCGGGTTGATGGGCGAGGATATCCGCGTGCCCCCAACCATCGTCGCCGCGGGCCTGGTGGGCGGCATCGGCGCGCCCCTGGTGCTTGGCCCCCTGATGGCCGAAATGGGCCCGCGCGGGTTCTTCTGGCTGATCTTCGCGGTCCTTCTGGCGCTGACCCTGACCGCGCTCTTGTCAGGCCGGAGGATGCGCAGCTAGGCTTGGGGGAAGCCCCCCGCGCCCGAGGACCCCGCCATGACCCGCCTGCGAACGTATGATCAGGTCAAGGCGCTGAAGGACCTGACCAGCGCCGAGGAAAAGCTGCTGAGGGAGTGCAAGACGGGCGAGCCGACTATCCTCGGCACCAGCGCCCCCGACAAACCCACCGACGCCACCCAGATCCGCGCCGAGCTGCTGCGCTACCTGATCCTTGGCGGTTGCAAGGACTACCGCCCGGATGAGATCGGCGTGAGAGTGTTCGGGGCCTATATCACCGACACGCTCGACCTCTCCTATGGCACCGCCAAGGGCATCACCGAACTCCGCTGGTGCCAATTTTCCAGCAGGTTCAACGCCTTTGACACCAGACTCGTCCGACTGGACCTCTCCGGCTCTTGTCTGCGGGACCTGATCGCCGAGGGCGCGCGGGTAGCGGGGAATGTGTTCCTAGATGATGGCTTCTTCGCGAGGGGCGCGGTCAGCCTGTCGGGTGCCGAGATTGGCGGGCAGCTAGCCTGTGTCGGCGGGCGGTTCGAGAATACTGGGGGCATTGCGCTAAACGCACAAAACGCGCGGGTGGCGGGGAATGTGGACCTGACAGGAATGACTGCGACAGGCGCGGTCAGGTTGGCAGGGGCAATGATTGGCGGGCAATTGGCTTGCGACGGCGCGCGGTTCGATAACAAGAACGGATTGGCAATCGGCGCCCAGAAAACAGAAGTAAGGGGCGCGTTCTTTTTGCGAAATGCGCTGATCGCGGAGGGAAAGTTTGACCTTGCATCGGCGCGTGTTGGTGATCTTGTAGACGATCTTTCGTCATGGCCCGAACGCGGACCGTCAGGCGACGCTCGGTTAAACCTAAACGGCTTTGTCTATTCTCGCATCAGTGGGACACAAACTGATCTTGCACTGCGGCTGAAATGGTTGTCGCTGGGTAATGGTTGGCAGGGAGAGTTCCACCCCCAACCTTACGACCAGCTAGCCCGTGTTATGGCAGAGATGGGGCACGCCCGAAGTCGACGGAAGGTTCTGATGCGCTGCGAACAGCTGCGAAACAGGGCTACACTAGGGAAACTCGTCGGACCTCTTGCTGGCAGCTATGGAGCCGTTTTATGGCTTGCAGACTGGCTACATCGTATGTTTCTGGGATATGGTTATGAGCCATGGCGTTCACTTAGCGCTCTTCTGTTTCTTGTCGCCATTGGTTGGCAGTTTGCCTTTATGGCCTGGCAAGAGGGGTCATTTGCGCCGAATTCGGATGTGATTGTCGCCTCAGCCGAGTGGCAAAGCCTGGCGCGGGACGCCGAGGTTGCCAATCCGGCCGATGTCTGGTCGACCAAAGCTGACCCTGCGGGGCTTTTTGCAGCGATGCCCCATCGCTGCTGGTTGGTGCGAACCCCGCCCGAGTGCCTGCAAGGTCAGGGGATGGATTACGAGGCGTTCCATTCGCTAGCCTATGCCGTCGATCTGGTGGTGCCGCTGGTCACATTGGGGCAAGAGGCGACCTGGGCGCCGTCCAAGGACCGGGGGGGTTGGGGGTTTGGGCTTTGGTGGTTGCGCTGGGTCCTGACCGGGGCGGGTTGGATCGTGGCGGCTTTTGCGGCGGCGGCGGTGACCGGGCTTATCCGGCGGGATTGAGGGGCTCGCGGCCCCTTGGCGTCAAAAGCCATGCTTGCCGTCCCTCGATCACCACGGCGGACAGGGGGCCGCCGTAGGCTGCTCCGCTATCGAGGTTCAGCCGGTTGCCATAGTGGGTGGCGGCGTCGATGGCGGTGTGGCCGTGGACGATCAGGGGGCCGTGGTCGGTGGGGTCCGAGAGGAACGGCTCGCGGATCCAGACAAGGTCGGTCTCAACCTGCCGGTCAAGCGCCACGCCGGGGCGGATGCCGGCATGGACAAAGGCGCAGTCACCCGCAAGGTGCAGGGCCGGGCAGCGGGCCAGAAAGTCGAGATGGGCCTTTGGCACGGCGGCAAGCGCCTCGGCATGGACGCGGTCGATGGGCCGGTCGGCGGCATTGGCGACGCCGTAGGACCGCAAGGTATCGGCCCCGCCGATCTTGGGGTGCAGCCAGGCAAGCTCGGCCCGAAGGCCGGGTTCGGGCTGATGGGGATCCGCCAGAAAGCGCGCGAACATCCGGTCATGATTGCCACGCAACACCACCCAGTCCTGCCCCGCCGCCTGACCTGCGATCAGAAAATCGAGCACCGCGCAGCAGTCGGGGCCACGGTCGACAAGGTCGCCCAGGTGGACCACCGGACCAGGCCCCTGGGCCGCCATGTCGGCGACGATCAGGTCATGCGCGCCCCGCAAAAGGTCGATATGGCCGTGAATGTCGCCGATGGCGTAAAGATGCATGAGACAGGCCCTGAGGAAGGAGAGCCGAGGGGCCAGCCCCCGGGCCCCCGGGATATGTGCGCCGGGATGAAAGGGCAAGGGGCAGCACGGCCCCTTGATCAGCCCAGATCGAACTGCAAGGCCTTGACCTGGTTGAACATGCCGGTGCCTTCCAGCGTTGCGATGACGGCGGGCGCAATCGGCTGGTCAAGATACAGGATCGCGATGGCATCCTGGCCGATACCCGACCGGCCCAGGGTGAAATTCGCGATGTTGACGTTGTTCTTGCCCATGGTCATGCCCAGAAGGCCGATGATCCCCGGCACGTCCTCGTTCGTGGTGTAAAGCATGTGGGCGCCGATTTCGGCGTCGATGTTGATGCCCTTGATCTGGATGAAGCGCGGCTTGCCATCACTGAAACAGGTGCCCGCGACCGAGCGTTCGCGCGTTTCGGTGACCATGGTGACCTTGACATAGGCGTCGAATACCCCGGTCTTTTCCTGGCGGGTGGTAGAAATCTGGATGCCCTTGTCCCGTGCAACCACCGGTGCCGACACAAGGTTCACATCCGGGTTATGCGCCTTCAGCACCCCCGCGATCACCGCCTGGTTCAGCGCGGCCAGGTTCATCTCGGCCACGGTGCCATCGTAAAGGATGTTGATCGCCTTGATCGGCTCGTCCGTCATCTGGCCGATGAAGCTGCCAAGATGCGAGGCAAGCTTGATCCAGGGTGCCATGATTGCCGCCTCTTCTGCGGTGACATTGGGCATGTTGAGCGCGTTCTGCACCGCGCCGGTGAGGAGGTAATCGGCCATCTGTTCGGCCACTTGCAGGGCGACGTTTTCCTGCGCCTCGGTGGTGGCAGCACCCAGATGCGGGGTGCAGACCACATTGGCCAGATTGAACAGCGGATTTTCCGTGGCAGGTTCGGTCTCAAACACATCCAGCGCCGCCCCGGCGACCTGGCCCGAGCGCAGCGCAGCTGCCAGCGCCACCTCGTCGATCAGGCCGCCTCGGGCGCAATTGATGATACGTACACCGCGCTTGGTCTTGGCCAGACTCTCGGCCGACAGGATATTGCGGGTCTTGTCGGTCAAGGGGACATGAAGGGTGATGAAATCGGCGCGGGCCAAAAGGTCGTCAAGCTCGACCTTGGTGACACCAAGCATCTTGGCGCGCTCATCGCTCAGGAAGGGGTCATAGGCCACGACCTTCATGTGCAACCCCACGGCCCGGTCGCAGACGATGCCGCCGATGTTTCCTGCCCCGATCACGCCAAGGGTCTTGTTGAACAGCTCAACCCCCATGAAACGCGACTTTTCCCATTTGCCGGCCTTGGTGCTGGCGTTGGCTTCGGGCAATTGGCGGGCGACGGCAAACATCATGGCGATGGCATGCTCCGCCGTGGTGATCGAATTGCCAAAGGGCGTGTTCATCACGATGACGCCCTTCTTCGACGCGGCCGGAATGTCGACGTTGTCGACCCCGATCCCGGCACGGCCGATCACCTTGAGCCGCGTGGCACTGGCCAGAAGCTTGTCCGTGACCTTGGTGGCAGAGCGGATGGCAAGGCCGTCATACTGGTCGATGACAGCGGTAAGCGCATCCTTGTCGCGACCAAGCTGGGGGAGGTAGTCGACCTCGACCCCGCGATCCCGCAGGATCTGGACGGCGGTTTCGGAAAGTTCGTCGGAAACGAGGACTTTGGGCATGGGTGTGCTCCTTGGATGTCGGGGAGGAGAGTCGGGCTGAAGCCCGACATACGAATTTGGCAAATGTCGGCCGTGAGGGCGTAGGTCGGGCTTCAGCCCGACTCTTTCGTCATGCCGCCAGAGCCAGCGCCGCAATCTCGGCATGGAACGCCCAGTCGATCCAGGGCATGAGCGCCTTTATGTCCGAGGTCTCCACCGTGCTGCCGCACCAGATGCGCAGACCAGGGGGCGCGTCGCGGTAGGCACCCATGTCAAAGCCAGCACCCGCCACCTCGATCCGCTTGGCAACAGCCTTGGCAAAAGCCTCGCCATCGGTGATCCGGGGGTCGGCGAACCTGAGGCAAACGCTCGTGGTAGAGGCGGTGGCCGGATCCTCTGCCAGATTGGCGATCCAAGTGTTTGCGGCGCAGAAGTCGTGGATCACTTGCGCATTCGCCGTGGCGCGGGCGATCAGCGCGGGCAGGCCGCCGATGGACTTGGCCCATTTGAGCGCGACAAGGTAATCCTCATTCGCCAGCATCGAGGGGGTGTTGATCGTCTCGCCGGCAAAGATGCCCTCGATCAGCTTCCCCTTGGCGGTCAGGCGGAAGATCTTTGGCAAGGGCCAGGCGGGGGTGTAGCTTTCCAGCCGCTCTACCGCGCGGGGCGACAAGACGATGACGCCGTGTGCACCCTCTCCGCCCAGCACCTTCTGCCAGGAAAACGTGGTGACATCCAGTTTGTCCCAGGGCAGCTCCATCGCAAAGGCAGCGCTGGTCGCATCGCAGATCGTCAGGCCCTGGCGGGCAGCGGGGATCGCGTCGCCATGTGGCAGGCAGACGCCGGAGGTGGTGCCGTTCCAGGTAAAGACCACGTCCTTGTCGAAATCGACTTCGCGCAAGTCCACGATCTGCCCATAGGGCGCGATGCGCACGGTGGCGTCGAGTTTCAGCTGCTTGACCACGTCGGTCACCCAACCCTCGCCGAAGGATTCCCAGGCCAGCATCTCTACCGGGCGGGCACCTAGCAGCGTCCACATCGCCATCTCGACGGCCCCGGTGTCCGAGGCTGGGACGATGCCGATGCGGTAGTCAGCCGGGACGCCAAGGACGTCGCGGGTCAGATCGATCGCCTCTTTCAGCTTGGACTTGCCAACGGCGGCACGGTGCGACCGGCCAAGGGGCGCGTCGGAGAGCATATCAAGGGAAAAACCGGGGATCTTGGCGCAGGGGCCAGAGGAAAAGCGCGGATTTGCCGGGCGCTTGGCCGGGGGGGTCAGATCGGTCATGGTAGCCTTCCAGCTAAAAGCCCTTCGTTGGGGAAGGGTGTCCCACCGCTGTGGCTAAAGCGCCGCCCGCTCTGGCGCAAGCGGAAAAATCGCGGTAGTCCGACGCTTGGTCGCCCAAAAGCGACAGTGCCGTTCACTATCGGAAACCTGCCGCATGCATGTCGTGACCCTGCTCACCAACCCCAAGACCCCAGGGCTTGACCCGTCTTTGGTGGAATCCTTGCGCAACGCCTGGGGGGGCGGGGCCGCCCGCTGGCTTGACCCGGGCATAGCCGCCGAGTTCGATCTTTCCCAGCCGCCCGACAACCGGCGCGCGGTCCAGGCGGATCTTGGGACCCTGGGGGTCGATCTGGCCGTGCAGCGCGCCGAGGGGCGCAAGAAGCGGCTACTCCTTGCGGACATGGATTCAACCATGATCCAGCAGGAATGTATCGACGAGTTGGCCGACACCGCCGGGGTGGGCGCAAAGGTGGCCGCGATCACCGCACAGGCGATGAACGGCGCACTGGATTTCGAGACCGCCTTGCGCGAACGGGTCCGGCTGTTGCAAGGCCTGCCCCAATCGGTGATCACACAGGTGCTGCGCGACAGGATCACGCTGATGCCGGGCGGGCCGGTGCTGGTGGCGACGATGAAGGCGCAGGGTGCCCATACGGCGCTGGTGTCTGGCGGCTTTACCGCCTTTAGCGCGGCAATCTCTGCCCGGCTGGGGTTTGACGAGCACCGCGCGAACCTTTTGCACAGTGCCGACGATCGGCTGACCGGAACCGTGGCCGAGCCGATCCTGGGCAAGCAGGCGAAACTGCACGCTTTGCTGGAGATCACCGCGCGGCTGGGGATCACGCCGGCCGATGCGCTGGCCGTCGGCGACGGCGCAAATGATCTGGCGATGCTGCAGGCTGCAGGGACCGGCGTGGCCTTGCACGCCAAACCTGTGGTGCAGGCCGAGTGCGACATCCAGATCAACCATGGCGATCTGACGGCGCTGCTTTATCTGCAAGGCTACAGCCGCCAGGATTTCGTCGGTCTGTGATCCCCCTGGGGCAGCGGTCCGCGTCAGCGCCGTCCGAGGGGCTCGATGCCCCGAGGAGGGCACCCCCTTGCCCTTCGGCACCAAAGCGGCGACAAGCCCGACCATGTTTGAAGTTGCCGCGCATCTGGCCCTGCTGTTGATCCTTGCGGCATTTTTTGCGGGTTTCGTCGACAGTATCGCCGGCGGTGGTGGCTTGATCTCGATTCCGGCGCTGCTTTTGGCCGGGGCTTCACCGGTCGAGGCTTTGGCGACCAACAAGCTGCAGGGAACCTTCGGGTCGGGCACGGCGATGCTGGCCTATGCCCGCGCCGGGCAGGTCCGGCCGGCCGACCAATGGGTGATGGCCAGCATCGCTGCCGCAGCCGGGGCGGGCGGCGCGCTTGTGGCAGGCCTGATCCCGGTCGCGGTGCTGCGCTGGATCATGCCCGTGGTACTGATAGCGGTTGCCGCGTTCTTTGCGCTGAAGCCGGGGCTTACCGACCAGCCGCGCCCGGTGCGGATGCCACCGGCTGTCTTTGCCGCAACCCTGGTTCCGGCCGTTGCCGCCTATGACGGGGTGTTCGGGCCAGGGGCGGGATCGTTCTACATGCTTGGCTTCGTGCTGTTGGCGGGATTCGGCCTTTTGCAGGCCACGGCCCACACCAAGATGCTGAATTTCGCTTCCAACCTTGGCAGTCTTGGTATCTTCGTCTTGTCGGGCGATATCTGGTGGACGGTCGGGCTGGCGATGGCCGTGGCGCAAAGCTGCGGTGCTGCCCTTGGCGCGCGGCTGGCGGTCCGGATCGGGGCCGGGCTGATCAAGCCGCTTTTGGTGCTCGTGTCCGGGGCCATGGCGTTGCGGCTGTTGTGGCAGGCGGTCCTTGGCTAAGCCGCCGCGTGGCGCAGAGTGTCGCACCCGGCTTGTCCCAACAGGGCCGCTGCATACCTTTCCGGCGTGAAGGGAGTCACATCATGACCGAAGGTACCGCCCTGCCGCTGGATCGCCACAAGGCCCCCGAAGGCCTGTCCGACCGCATCGCGCTGGGCATCGTCAAGTTCATGCGCATCTTCGCCGATGCATTCTTTTCCAAACGTTACGGCCACCGGGCGGTGGTTCTGGAAACCGTGGCGGCGGTGCCGGGCATGGTGGGCGGGCTTTTGCAGCACCTCAAGGCCCTCCGCCACATCCGCGAAGATCAGGGCTGGATCCGAGAGCTTCTGGACGAGGCCGAGAATGAGCGGATGCATCTGATGACCTTCATCCACATCGCCCAGCCGTCGTTTCTGGAACGCATACTGATCATGTTGGGTCAGGCGGTGTTCTTCAACGCCTATTTCTTCCTTTACCTCTTCGCCCCAAAGACCGCGCACCGGGTGGTGGGATACTTGGAGGAAGAGGCTGTGGTCAGCTACACCGGCTATCTCGCCCAGGTCGACAGCGGCAAGGTGGACAATGTGCCAGCGCCGAAACTGGCGATCGACTACTGTAAACTTGCCCCCGATGCCCGCCTGCGCGAGGTGATCATTGCCGTGCGCGCCGATGAGGCCAAGCACCGTGACGTGAACCACGGCTTTGCCGACGCGCTTGCCACCGCCAACCCGCAGGCCGTGAAACCCTGACGCGGGGCCAGGACCCAAAATTATTCGCCGAAAAATTTTGGGGTCACCCGGCGGGGTCAGGGTCCCTGCCCCAATCCGCCGCCTGCATTTCGCGCAAACGGCTGGCGGTGCGTTCAAACTCGAACGCGCCGCTGCCCTCCAAATAAAGCCGCTCGGGCACATCCGCAGCTGACGCGATCAGCCGCACCCGCGCCTCGTATAATGCGTCGATCAGGATGACAAATCGTTTCGCCTCGTTGTAGTTTTCGGCCGACAGCTGCGGGATGTCCTCAACGATCAGCACCCGCACAGCCTTGGCTATAGCCAGAAAATCCGCCGGGCCCAGCGGCTTTGAGCACAGGTCCCAAAAGCTGGCGCGACCCACGCCATTGGCAAAGCGCGGCACGGTAAGCGTGCGGCCATTGACCGCCAGCGTCAGCGCCTGGTCGGGCCCCCCGCCGGTCAGATCAGCCCAGATCGCGGCGATGGCGGCGGTGGCGCTGCGGGCAGGATGAAAATAGACCTGAGAGCCCTGCAATCGGTGCTGGCGGTAATCGGTCGGACTTTCCAGTTCGACCACCTCTAGCCGCTGTTCCAAAAGTGAGATGAACGGCAGAAACAGCACCCGGTTAAGGCCGTCCTTGTACAAATCCCCCGGCGGGCGGTTCGACGTTGCCACCACCACCACCCCGGCAGCAAAGAGCTTTTCGAACAGGCGGCCAACCAGCATCGCATCGGTGATGTCGCTGATCTGCATTTCGTCAAAGGCCAAGAGCCGGACATCGCGCGCCAGCGCCGTGGCGACCGGGGTCAGCGCGTCCTCGACCCCGCGGGCCCTTGCCGCGTGCAAGCCCTGGTGGACCTCTTGCATGAAGGCGTGAAAATGCACCCGGCGCTTTTGCGGGGTGGCGCAGGCCTCGTGAAACAGGTCCATCAGCATCGATTTTCCGCGCCCGACGCCCCCCCAGAGGTAAAGCCCCTTCGGCGGCGCGGCGGCCGGCCTAAGGCGACTGCCGAACCAGCCGGGTGCGCGGCTTGCCTCGGCCTCAAGCCACCGCCGAAGCACCTCTAGCCGGGGCAGCACCGCGTGTTGCGCGGGGTCCGGGCGCAAGCGGCCATCCGCCACCCGCACCTCGTAAATTTCGGTCAAACTTTGCTGCATGGTCTTTTGCCGCCTGGGGGATGCGCTTGCGTGTCTTTCCCGATCGATGCGGCGGCGCGGGGCATGAATCCGTCAGCCAAAGGTCACGGGGTCGGGGCCGCAGCGCTGGCCTTCGTCCAGGCTGGCCAGCGCGGCTATCTCTGCCTCGGTCAGGGCAAAATCGAACAGGGCGAGGTTTTCAGCCAAGCCTTCGGCCCGGGTGGAGCGCGGGATGACCGAGGCGCCAAGCTGCAGATGCCAACGCAAGATCACCTGTGCCGGGCTTTTCCCAGTGCGCAAGGCGGCCTCTTGCACCGGGGTGGCGGCAAAGCTTTTGCCCTGGCCCAAGGGTGTCCAGCTTTGGGTGACAATGCCCATCCGGTCATGCAGGCCGCGCAACTCGGTCTGCTGGAGGCGGGGGTTCAGCTCGATCTGGTTCAGGACCGGGATGACGCCGGTCGCCTCGACCAGCCGTTCCAGATGTTCGGCGGTAAAGTTCGACACCCCGATCGACCGCACCCTCCCCTCGTCGCGCAGCCGGATCAGCGCGCGCCAGCTTTCGATGTAAAGCCCCTTGGCCGGGGCAGGCCAGTGGATCAGGCAAAGGTCAACCTGGTCCAACCCCAGCCGCGTAAGGCTTGCGTCCACCGCGCGCAGGGTGGCGTCATGGCCCTGATCGTCGTTCCAGACCTTGGTGGTGACAAAGACCGCATCCCGCGCCAGACCCGACTGCGCCAGCCCCTGCCCCAGACCCACCTCATTGCCATAGATCGCCGCGCCATCGACCAGCCGGTAGCCAAGCCCCAATGCGGTGACCACATTGGCGGCCGTCGCCTCTGCGGGGACCTGCCACAGTCCGAAGCCAAGCTGCGGGATCGTGCGGCCATCGTTCAGGCGCAGGCGGGGATGGGTCATGGGGGCGTCCTTTATTGCAGGCGCGAGAAAGCGTGAACTCGGCCCGCAAGGCAAGCGGGAAATTGCGGCATCGCAGGGGAAAACCTCGGGGCTTCCCGCCGGGCGGCCAACCGGCTATCCCAAGGGCCACAACCGCACAAAGGGATCAAAACCTGCATGTCCGATGCCTATTTTCTGTATCACTCCATCGGGATGTACCCGGGCAAGGCCCAGGATATGGCCCGCGCCCTTGCCAGTTTTGCGGAAGTCTGGGGCAAACCCGATGATGCACAATGGCCGGTGGTGCTGCCGTTGCGTCAGCGGTTCATCGACAGATGGCGCGCGATCCTGAACGCGGGGCCGGGAACCCTGACCACGGTGGAAAGCGTGACCCAAGGTGTACACCAGCTGATCGAGGCGCTGCCCGACGCGACCTTGCGCGGCAAAACCCTGCTGGTGGCCGCCGATTGTTTCCCCTCGAACCACTTTTTGCTGAACGGTCTGGCCCGGACGCGGGGCTTCACGCTAAAGACCGTGGCCCTGCGGCAGGGGGCAGCTTGGGTCGAGGATGAGGATATGCTGGCCGCCTGGACCCCGGATGTCGGTCTGGCGCTGCTCACCTGGGTGTCGTCCACCTCGTCGCACCGCAGCGATCTGGCGACGCTGGTGGCGCATAGGCGGCAGATGGGGTCGCTGGTGGGGGTGGATATCACCCAAGCTGCGGGACTGTTGCCGTTTGATGTGGCGGCGCCGGCGGTGGATTTTGCGGTCTCTACCTCGCTGAAATGGATGTGCGGCACGCCGGGGGCCGGGGTGCTTTATGTGGACCCCGCGTTGATCGACGTCTGCGCGCCCGCCCTGCGCGGCTGGTTCAGCCAGCCGGACCCGTTCAACTGGGACATCACCCGTTTTGCCTATGCCCCTGATATCCGCCGCTTTGACGCCGGCACGCCGTCCTGCATGGCGGCCATAGCCTCGCTTGCCGCGCTCGATTGGCACGCGGGGCAGGATCACGCCGCGATTCTGGCAGCCAACCGGAGCTTGACCGCGCGGCTGTTCCAGATTGCCGATGCCTGTGGCCTGCCCCCGGTCACCCCCCGCCCCGAAGCCCAACGCGGCGGGTCGGTGATGCTGCGCCTGCCCGATCCGCACCCTGCGCCAACGGTCGTGGCGGGTCTGCGCGCGGCGGGCATCTTTGCCGATCACCGGGGCCAGACCCTGCGGCTGTCGCCCGGCGTGATGACCAGGGCCGAAGGCTGCGACCGGCTGGCCGCAGTGTTGCCAGGGCTTGTCGGCGCAGGACCGTTTTCGGGTGCCTGAGCCAGACCTTGGACTTGACAGCGCGGGGCTGGGCCGGGCACGGTTGAATGGTTATTCAAATTCGTGCGCATGAGGCTAGCACATGTCCATCGATGCCCTTGACCTGCCCGATGGCCCCAGCGCCACCATTGCAGCCGGCACGCGCCCCGGCCGGTCGCGCCCCAGGGCCGACCGGCGTCAGCAGCTGATCGACGCCACCATCCGGTCGATCGCGGATTTCGGGCTGACCGGCACCACGATCGCCAAGGTCTCCCTGATCGCAGGTACCTCGATCGGCCTGGCCAATTTTCACTTCGACACCAAAGAGCGGCTGTTGGAGGCGACGCTGCGTCACCTTGCCGACAAGCAGCGCGTGTTTTGGTCCGGCCGCTTTCTGGACCAAGGCCTCGGCCTGACGGACAGGCTGGTGGCCCTCGTCGAGTCGCGCTTTGATGCCCAGGTCTGCGATCCCGACACCTTGGCGGTCTGGTTCGCCTTCTGGGGCGACGCCAGCGCGCGGGTGATCTATCGCCGCGTCGTGGCCCATGCGGATGACGAACGCCTGTACGCCGCCGAGGCAATCCTGGCAGGGCTCTACGCCAAGACCGGCCAGACCGACACCGACACGATGGAGATGGCCCTGGCGGTCGAGGCTTATTTTGACGGGCTCTGGCTGAACATGTTGCTTTACCCCGATGATTTCGGGCGGCTTGATTGCCAAAAGCGCGCGCTCGACTTTGTGGCGGCGCTGTTTCCCGGTGAGGTTCTGCGCCCGGCAGGCCCCGCCGCCTGACCCTGGCGCGCTTTCACAACAGTCGGGAAACAGGGTTGCGACAGCCGGCTTTTGGACCCTGTACAAGCGCGGGATGCGGCTGCTAGACCAAGGGCCTGACGCAGTTTGCCGCAGGTAATCCCATGACGCCCCCCCACACCGCCGGCTATGATCTTGTCGTCGTGGGGGCAGGCATTGTCGGGCTGGCCCATGCCCTTGCTGCGCGGCGGTTGGGCCTTTCGGTCGCGGTGGTTGACCGTGAGGCAGCGGCCATCGGCGCCTCGGTGCGCAATTTCGGCTTTGTCACCGTGACCGGCCAACAGGCGGGCGACTGCTGGCGCCGTGCTGTCCGGTCCCGCGCGGTCTGGGGCGAGGTGGCCCCCAAGGCGGGCATCGCGATTGAACACGAGGGCCTTTTGGTCGTCGCCCAACGACCCGAGGCGATGGCGGTGCTAGAGGCGTTCCAGGCCACCGACATGGGCCAAGGCTGCCGCCTTTTGACCCCCGCCGACCTCGCCGCGACCCATGGCGCGATCCTTGCAGATGGCCCTTTCGCCGGTGCGATGTGGAGCCCGCATGACGCCCGCGTGGAAAGCCGCACCGCGATTCCAAAGCTTGCCGCCTGGCTGGAAGGCGCGATGGGGGTGACCTTTCACCGCCAGACGCTGGTGAAATCGGTCAGCCCCGGCCGGGTGGAAACCACCGGCGGGACGCTTACCGCCGGGCGCATCGTGGTCTGTCCCGGCGATGACCTTTTGACACTTTTCCCCGACCGGATCGCCGCCCTTGGGATCAGCCGGTGCCGGTTGCACATGATGAAGGTGATTCCCGCCGACCGGGGGTTCCGCCTGCCGGGTTCGGTGATGTCCGACCTCTCGCTCATCCGCTATCTGGGCTATTCCGAACTGCCCGAGGCGGCAGCCTTGCGGCTGCGGCTGCAGGCCGAACAGCCCGAGCATCTGGCCCAGGGCATCCATCTGATCGCGGTGCAGGGGGCCGATGGCGGGTTGGTGGTCGGCGACAGCCACCATTATGAATGGAGCCCTTCGCCCTTTGCCGATGCTTCCGTGGACGACCTGATGCTGGCGGAAATGCACGCCACCCTGCGCCTGCCCGGTGCCACCGTGACCGAACGCTGGATGGGCACCTATGCCAGCCTGCCCGACCGGTTGATGATCCGCGACACGCCGGGCGAGGGCATCCGCCTGGTCATCGTCACCTCGGGCACCGGGGCCAGCACCAGTTTTGCCATCGCCGAAGAAACCATTGCCGACTTGTTTGGAGAGACCGCATGACCCATCCCATGACCCTAAGCGCCGTCGTCTTCGACTGGGCTGGCACGATGATCGACCACGGCAGCCAGGCCCCGATGGGGGTGTTTGTGAAGGCCTTCGCCCAGTTCGGCGTGGAGATCACCGTGGCCGAGGCGCGGGGTCCGATGGGCATGGCCAAGCGCGACCATATCAAGACGCTTCTCGCCCAGCCGCGCATCGCCGCCGCCTGGAAGGCCGGACACGGGGCCGCCCCCACGGATGCCGATATCGACGCGATCTATGCCGTCTTCGTGCCGATGAATGTCGCCGTGGTCACCGATTACGCCCAGCTGATCGAGGGGGCTGCCGACCTCGCCACCCGGCTGCGGACCCGGGGCCTCAAGATCGGGTCCACCACCGGCTACACGCGCGAGATCATGGCCCCGCTTCTGCCGCTGGCCGCCGCGCAAGGCTATGCGCCCGACAATCTGGTTTGTGCCGGTGACCTTGCCGAGGGCCGCCCCTCACCCCTGATGATGTACCGGACCTTCCTTGATCTGGGGGTCTGGCCTGCGGCCTCGGTGGTCAAGGTGGACGATACCGCCGTCGGGATTGCCGAAGGGCTGAACGCCGGCTCTTGGACCGTGGGCGTCGCGCTGACCGGCAATGTCTTTGGCCTCAACCCCGCTGAGACGGCGGCGCTGGACGGTGCCACCTATCACCGCATGCGCGCCGAGGCCTATGCCACCCTGACCCGGGCGGGTGCGCATTTCGTGATCGACAGCGTTGCCGACCTCGACGCCGTACTGGACGAGATCGAGGGTGCCCTGGCGCGGGGCGAACGGCCCTAAGGGACTTGGCCTTGGTGCTGCACTCGGCCTATGATCCCCGGAAAGGCGGGGGTTTTGATGCGGATCGGTGAGGTTTCCTTCTGGTATGGCGACATCGGCCTGCCCTTGCCGCGCGCGGCCCTCGCGGGCGACACGATGGCGGATGTGGCGATCATCGGCGCGGGCTACAGCGGGCTTTGGGCGGCCTATTATCTGAAACAGGCCCAGCCCGACCTGGATGTTTTGGTGATCGAGAAAGAGTTTGCGGGGTTCGGTGCCTCGGGCCGGAACGGCGGCTGGTTGACCGGTGGCTTTGCCTGGAACCATGCGCGCTATCTGGAAACCGCCTCTGAGGCCGCACTCCGGGCGATGGTCGAGGCGATGAACGGCACCGTGGGTGAGGTGATCCGCGTCGCAGGGGCGGAGGGGATCGACGCCGATATCCACCCCACGGACGAGCTCATGGTGGCCACCCGCCCCGCCCAGATGGCCCGCCTGACCGATGAGGTCGCGCATCGTCGCCATTGGGGCGAGGCCGCCCGTGTGACCGCAATCGGCGCGGACGCGCTTGCCGCGCGCATACGTATCCCCGGCGCTTTGGGGGCAATGGTGGTCGGCAATGTCGCCCGCGTCCAGCCGGCAAAACTGGTGCGGGGTCTGGCGGCGGTGGTGGAACGCATGGGCGTGCGGCTGGTCGAAGGCACCACCGTCATCGGTTATGTCAAAGGTTTGGTTAGCACCGACCGGGGCCAAGTGCGCGCGCCGATCATCCTGCGCTGCACCGAAGGCTTCACCGCCGGGTTGCCGGGGAGGAAGCGCGATTGGCTGCCCCTGAACTCGGCCCAGATCGCGACCGAACCGCTCCCGCCCGAGGTCTGGGACCAGATCGGCTGGCAGGGCCATGAGATCATTGGCGATTTTGCAAATGCTTACTGCTACTGCCAGCGCACGCGCGAAGGCCGGATCACGGTTGGCGCGCGCGGGGTGCCGTATCGCTACGGTTCCAACTTTGATACCAACGGCGCGCCGGACGAAGAAACGATCCGCCGCTTGACCGCCATCCTGCACCGGCATTTCCCGGCCGCCGCCAAGGCGCGGATCGACCATGCCTGGTGCGGCGTTCTGGGCGTGCCGCGCGACTGGTGCGCGACGGTGGGGCTTGACCGGGAAACCGGCCTGGGCTGGGCGGGGGGCTATGTGGGGGTGGGGGTCTCCACCTCCAACCTTGCGGGGCGGACGCTGGCCGATCTGGCTTTGGGCCGCGACACAGAGCTGGTCCGCCTGCCCTGGGTCAACCGTCGCGTCCGCCGGTGGGAGCCGGAGCCGTTCCGCTGGCTGGGTGTCACCGGCATGTACGCCCTTCTGAACGCCGCCGACCGGCGGGAGGCGCGCGCCGGTGCCGGGCCGTCGCGGCTGGCGGCGCTGGGCAACTGGCTGACGGGGCGCTGAATCCGGTGCTTGCCGGTTTTCCAGCCGCCTGACATAAATCTTGGAACCTTGGGGGGACATCATGCTGGATCGCCGCGCGTTCATCGCACTTTCATTTGCTGCGCCCTTGACCGGCCTTTCCGGCCCTGCCCATGCCGCCGACCGCGACGCCCTTGCGCGTGAGGTGCTTTTGACCTGGCACAAGCTGATCCTGGAGCTGGTCCGCCACACCGCCACCTATTCCCCCCCCGTCGCTGCCCGCGCCTTTGCCTATATCGGCATCACCGCGCATGAGGCGCTGGCGGGCGGCAACCCGGCCCTGATGTCGCTGGGCCGCCAGTTGACCGACCTCATGCCGCCCCCGCCGCGTGAAGAGGGCGCGCATGACGAAGCCATCGTGCTGCATGCGGCCCTTGCCGCCGCCGTCCAGTCGCTCTTTGACAATACCGGCCCGACCGGGCAACGCGCGATGACCGCGATGGCTGGGGCGCTGGGGGCCAAGGTGTCCGAGGGGATCGCCCCCGATACCGCCTTGCGCAGCACCCGCGCGGGCGAGGCGGTGGCGCTGCATATCCTGGCCTGGGCTGGGGCTGATGGCGGGGCGGTCGTGGAAAACCTTGGCTTTCCGATAAGTTACACGCCCGGGCCAAACCCGCAAGACTGGGTGCCGACCAGCGTGGTCAACCTCCAGCAGGCGCCGCTGCTGCCCGACTGGGGGCTGAACCGGACCTTCGCGCTTTATTCGACCGCCGATTGCCGCCTGCCCCCGCCGCCCGCCTATGACGAAGCGCCGGGGTCCGAGTTTCACGCCGCCGCGCTGGAGGTGGCCGAGATTGGTCGCGCCCTGACCGACGAGCAAAAGCTGATCGCGCGGTTCTGGTCGGATGACCCGATGCTGTCGCCCACCCCTGCCGGGCACTGGATCGCCATTCTGACCCAGATCGCCGAGCGGGACGCCCTGCCTGTCGAAACGATTGCTGCCACCCTGGCCAAGCTTGGCGTGGCGCAGGCCGATGCCTTCATCGCCTGCTGGGCCGCCAAGTTCGAACACAACCTTCTGCGTCCGGTGACCTATATCAAGCGTCACATTGACGCCAAATGGGAGCCTTTGCTGATCACCCCGCCCTTCCCGGAATACCCCTCTGGGCACAGCACCCAGTCGGGGGCGGCGGCCACCGTTCTGACCGCGCTCTTTGGTGAGGGTTTCGCCTTTGACGACACCACCCATGTCGATGAAGGAATGGCAGCGCGGCGCTTTCCCTCGTTCCGCGCGGCGGCGGAGGAGGCGGCCCTGTCGCGGCTTTACGGTGGCATCCACTACCGGTTCAGCAACGAGGCGGGTCTGGCGCAGGGCGCTTGTGTCGGGGCCTTTGCCGCCGCCCTGCGGACCGAAGCATGATGCGCGCGCTGGTGCTGATCTTGGCCGCCAGCCCGGCCCTGGCCGACCCCGTGGTGCCAGAGTTCACCGATGAAACCACAACCGCAGGCCTGTCGACGATCTATGAGGGTGAGTGGGAATACATGGTCGGCGGCGGGGTTGCGACATTTGACTGTTCCGGCGACGGATATCCGGAACTGTTCCTCTCGGGTGGCGCGGGGCCGTCGGGGCTTTACCTCAACCAAAGCCCGCAAGGCGGGCCGTTGGCTTTTGCGGCCACGGATGCAATCACGCTGGACGCGGTGCTGGGGGCCTATCCGCTGGATATCGACAGCGACGGGGTGATGGACCTTGTGCTGCTGCGGCAGGGCGAGAACAAGGTCCTGCGCGGCCTGGGCGAGTGCCGCTTTGCCGAAGCCAACGCCGATTGGGGCTTTGATGGCGGCGACGCCTGGTCCACCGCCCTTGCCGCCCGCTGGGAGGCGGGGCAGATCTGGCCCACAATCGCCATCGGCAACTACCTTGATCGCAAGGAGGAGGCCTTTCCCTGGGGCTCTTGCACCGACAACTGGCTGCATCGTCCCGACGGCGAGGGGTTCGCCCCGCCGATCCCGCTGACTCCGTCCTTTTGCGCCTTGTCGATGCTCTTCACCGACTGGAACCGATCCGGCCAGCCAGCCCTGCGGGTTTCGAATGACCGCGAATATTACAAGGGCGGGCAGGAGCAGATGTGGCACCTTGACCCCGCCGCCCCCCCCCGGCTTTACACCGAGGCCGAGGGGTGGAAGCGCCTGCGCATCTGGGGCATGGGCATTGCCAGCGCCGATATCACGCTGGACGGCTACCCTGATTACTTCCTGACCTCGATGGCCGACAACAAGCTGCAGGTGCTGAAAGACCCCAGCCTTGGCCAGCCCGACTATGCCGATATCGCGTTCAAGCTGGGGGCCACGGCGCATCGGCCCTATATGGGCGACGACCTGAACCCCTCCACCGCCTGGCACACGCAATTTGCCGATGCCAACAATGACGGGCGGCTCGATCTCTTTATCGCCAAGGGCAATGTCGCCAAAATGCCGGATTTCGCGCTGGCAGACCCCAACAATCTGCTCTTGCAAACCGAGGATGGCACCTTTGTCGAGGCGGGCGACCGCGCCGGGGTGGCCAGCATGGGCGTGGCGCGCGGGGCACAGATGGTGGACCTTAACCTCGATGGCCAGCTGGACCTTGTGGTGGTGAACCGCTGGACCCCGGTCGAGGTCTGGCGCGGCACCAGTGCGCAGCCCGGGGCCTGGGTGCAACTGCGGCTGGAACAGCCCGGTGCCAACCGCGATGCGATCGGCGCGGTGGTCGAAATCCGGCGCGGCGAGGCGGTGGAACGCCACGAGATCACCGTTGGCGGGGGGCATGCCAGCGGCTCGGTCGGCTGGCGGCACTTTGGCCTTGGCACGGCAGACATGGCCGAACTGCGGGTGATCTGGCCGGACGGCCACGTCGACGACTGGCTTCGCCTGCCCGCAGGCAGCTTTCAGATCCTGCAGCCCGGCGCGGCACCGCAGGCCTGGCAACCGGGCTGACACCCCTAACCCGAATCACCCCGCCACACACAGGCGCCGCCCGGCCATTCCCGCCGCCCGCAGCGCGATTGGCGGTCGGTCACGGCTGAGAAATCCGCATAATGAAGAAACAATTTCTGACCATTGACCGCCCTTTCGCAACAACGAGACCACGACAGCAACGCTCGGTTCTGCCTTGCGCAGTTGACGCGATGATGCGAAGTTCCGTACCCTTTGGCGGTTAACGCCTTTTTCCCGGGGCATGACCCTGTTGCGCCAGGGCCGCAGCGGGCAGACCAACAACGGATACCCGACGCGATGCAGCCGCCGAACCTGTCAGAACAAGACGCCACTGCCGCAGCCCTGGCGCAAGAGCTGGCCGAAAGCTTTGCCGATGATCTGCGGCCTGGCACCACCCTGTTGGACGGGCAATATACGATCCTTGGCTTTCTGAACTCGGGCGGGTTCGGGATCACCTATCTGGCGCAGGATTCTCTGGACCGCAAAGTGGTGATCAAGGAATGTTTTCCCAATGCGCTCTGCCGGCGCAATTCAAGTGCCGTGCGGCCACGGTCGCGCAAACACACGCTTGATCTGCGCGGCATCATTGAGAACTTTATCGCCGAGGCGCGCAATCTGGCCAAGCTGGTCCATCCCAACATCGTCGGCGTGCATCAGGTGTTCGAAGACAACGACACCGCCTACATGGCCATCGACTATATCGACGGGCAGGACCTGGAGGATATCCTGTCCTCGACCGATCAGGCCTTTGGTCCGGCCGAGATTGTGGTGCTGTTGAAAAAGCTGCTCAGCGCGGTGGATTTCATGCATCAGGCCGGGATCCTGCACCGCGATATTTCGCCCGACAACGTCTTGATCGACCAGAACCGCAAGCCGGTCCTGATCGACTTTGGCGCAGCCAGCCCGGCAACGCTGGCCCCCACGCGGGTTTTGACTGGGCGTCGCGTGGTCAAGGACGGCTATTCACCGCAAGAGTTCTATCTGACCGGGGCCGAACAAAGCCCGGCCAGCGATCTTTATTCGCTTGGTGCCACCTTTTACCATGTGATCACTGGTGCCGCCCCGGTGGAAAGTCAGCGGCGGCTGGCCATGGTCGCCGAAGGCTCACCCGATCCTTATGTGCCCTTGGTCGGGCGCTATGGCGGCTATCCTGACGGTTTTCTCGCCTCGATCGACCGGGCCTTGCGGGTGCTGCAGAAGGACCGCCCACAAAGCGCCGCCGACTGGGCCGAGATGATCCGGTTTTAGCCCTGCAACCCGAAGCGCGGGCCGTTTCAAAGGCCAAGCGCGCGAAACACCTTTGGCAGTTCCTCGGGCAGATCCTCGGCGATCAGGCCGGGGCCAAAGCTGCGGGCACATTCGACATGAAGCCAAGCCCCGGTGCAGGCGGCATCGAACGGGCTGAAGCCGCGCGCCAGAAGCCCGGTGATGAACCCCGCCAGCACATCACCCGATCCCGCCGTGGCCAGCCAAGGGGCCGCGCGGTCGTAGTGGGCCGAGTTGATAGAACAGCGCCCGGTCGGGTCGGCGATCACGGTGTCAGGGCCCTTATACAGGACGACGCAGCCAGCGCGCATCGCCGCCTCACGGGTGGCGTCGACCTTGGAATAGGCCGGGCCCTTGATGGCGGGGGCCGCGAGTTTCTCGGCGATGTCGGGGAAGAGGCGGGCGAATTCCCCGGCATGGGGGGTGAGGATGCAAGCCCCGTGGAGGGCGGCGAAGAGCTTGGGATTTTGCGAGAGGATGGTGAGGGCATCGGCGTCCAGGACGACGTTGCAGCGGTCCCTTGACGGAGCCCCCCTCCCCTCTCCCCTCCCCACGAGGGGGAGGGGAAGCTCTGACCCATCTGGTGCGGTGCCCGGCCCCAAGAGCCTCCCCTCCCCCGCGTGGGGAGGGGATGGGGGTGGGGGGTCACCCGCTGGCAACCCCAAAGCCACCCCCACCAACCCCGCCTCGCGCGCACCGGTCCCCATCCCCGGCCCAAGGCACAGCGCGTTGATCCGCTGATCCTCCAGCACGCCCTCCAGCGCCGCCCCATCCGCCACCCCCCGCAGCATCACCGCATCTAAGCGAGCGGCGTGTTCGGGGATCGCGTCCAAAGGACACCCCACCGTCACCACCCCCGCCCCGATCCTGAGAGCCCCCCGCGCCGCCAACCGCGCCGCCCCGCCGCGACCGGAGGGGCCGGAGAGGATGAGGGCGTGGCCGTGGGAGTATTTGTGGCCGTGCACTTTGCTAGCCAGTCCGGCGATGAAATAAAGCCCGGAGATCGTCCTCCCGTGAACCTTAGGTTCTAGCAGTGTCGGGCGGATGTTACCCGTTGGGTCCGCAGGAAACCCAAGGTCGATGAGCGGCAAGCCGTTAAGTTGCTTGACATTTAACCGTCCGCTTCCCCTTGGGCCGAGGTCCAAATGATGGCCGACCTTCGGCGACTGAAAAGTAACCGTCAAATCAGCGACCAGAGAGTGAACTTGTCTTCGGACCTGTGATCGCAACGTGTCAGCATTGGCGTCTGGTTCAAAATCTGGAGGCAGCAGTACTTTGCCACTATCGGCGCACACTCCAGAGCGAATATCGACTGCTACAACACGCGTCTTGACCCGGCCCGCCGCACGTTTCCAGGAAGCTCTGAAGTCAAGGTTACTAACGGAATCAAGCAGCTCTTCGCTAAGATGCCGTGTCAATCCTGTTCCGAAAAGAGCGTCGACGACAATTGGAGGTTGTTGGACTTCTAAGTTCCACCCAGACACAAGCCTTCCCACCTCCCCCATCCCCAACCACCGCTCATAACTCACCCGCGCGTCCGGCGGCAGCCGCTCCGGGTCGCCGTAGAGGAAGACCTCCACCTCCCAGCCCCACTCCTTCAACAGCCGCGCCACGACGAACCCGTCGCCGCCGTTGTTGCCCGGCCCGCAGAGGACCACCGCCCGGTGCGAGGTGGCCTTCAGTTCCGGCCATTCCTCGAAGATCGCCTCGACCACGCCGCGCCCGGCGCGTTCCATCAGCTCCAGGCCCGTGACCTCACCCGAGGCAATCGCCGCCGCTTCGATGGCCCGCATCTGCGCGGAGGTCAGGAGTTCGGTCATTTGCTCAGCACCCCGTTTTGTCATCCGACCACAAACCAGGCGTGATGCCCATTTTTTAGCCGCACCGCAGGAATTCCCGGCGAGAGTCGCATCGTCAAACCTTGCCACATTGTCGCGCCACGGCGGAAGTGGTCAGACAGAGCAACGCGGGTGTGCGGGGAGAGTGGCCCATGAAGAAGATCGAAGCTATCATCAAGCCGTTCAAGCTCGATGAGGTGAAAGAGGCGCTTCAGGAAGCCGGGATCCAGGGCCTGAGCGTGACCGAGGTCAAGGGCTTTGGCCGCCAGAAGGGCCACACCGAGCTTTACCGCGGCGCCGAATATGTCGTCGACTTTCTGCCCAAGGTGAAGATCGAGGTCGTCTTGACCGATGACATGGTTGACGCAGCCGTGGCCGCAATCGTCGCCGCCGCCCGTACCGACAAGATTGGCGACGGCAAGATTTTTGTCACGACCGTGGAACAAGCCATTCGCATCCGCACCGGCGAGTCCGGAGATGATGCCGTTTGACCCGTTGCCCAAAAATTTTCGGCGAAGATTTTTGGGCTTGAACTGACACCGGGTCGCAAGGACCCCAACCGAAACGCGAAAGAAAGGCAGCATGATGAGCGCAGTCGCGAAAGCTCTGAAACTGATCAAGGACGAGGATGTCGAATACGTCGACATCCGCTTTACCGACCCCAGGGGCAAGCTGCAGCATGTGACGCTGGTGGCCGATCTGGTGGATGAGGATTTCTTCGAAGAAGGCTTCATGTTCGACGGCTCGTCGATCGCGGGCTGGAAGTCGATCGATCAGTCCGACATGAAGCTGATCCCCGATCCGGCATCGGTCTACATCGACCCGTTCTATGCCGAAAAGACCATGTGCGTGCATTGCGTCGTGGTGGAGCCTGACACCGGTGAGGCCTATTCCCGCTGCCCGCGCCAGACCGCGCTCAAGGCTGAGGCTTACCTCAAATCCTCGGGCATCGGCGATGCGGCCTATTTTGGCCCAGAGGCTGAATTTTTCCTCTTTGACGACGTGCGCTATTCGGTGACGCCCCGCAAGGTGGCCTACGAGATCGACGCCGAGGCTGCGGCCTGGAACACCGACACCGTGACCGAAGGCGGCAACTACGGCCACCGCGCCGGTCACAAGGGCGGCTATTTCCCGGTGAACCCGGTGGATGAGGCCCAGGACATCCGCGGCGAGATGCTGTCGACCATGAAGCGCATGGGCATCAAGGTCGACAAGCATCACCACGAGGTTGCGACCTGCCAGCATGAACTTGGGATGATCTTCGGCGGACTTGTCGAACAGGCCGACAACATCCAGAAGTACAAATACGTCATCCACAACGTGGCCCACGCCTACGGCAAGACCGTGACCTTCATGCCCAAGCCCATGAAGGGTGACAACGGGTCGGGGATGCACGTCAACATGTCAGTGTGGAAGGGCGGCAAGCCCCTGTTCGCAGGCGACAAATATGCCGATCTTTCCCAAGAGGCGCTGTGGTTCATCGGCGGCATCATCAAGCATGCCAAAGCCTTGAACGCGCTGACCAACCCCGGCACCAACAGCTACAAGCGCCTGATCCCAGGCTTTGAGGCACCGGTTCTCTTGGCCTATTCGGCGCGCAACCGGTCGGGTGCGGTTCGGATTCCGTGGACCGAAAGCCCCAAGGCCAAGCGCGTCGAGGCCCGCTTCCCCGATCCGTCGGCGAACCCCTACCTCGCCTTTGCCGCGCTTTTGATGGCCGGCCTTGACGGGATCAAGAACAAGATCGACCCGGGCCCCGCCTCGGACAAGGATCTGTATGATCTGCCGCCGGAAGAGCTGGCCGAAATCCCGACCGTCTGCGGCAGCCTGCGTGAGGCTTTGCAAGAACTGGAGAAGGACCATGACTTCCTGATGGCGGGCGACGTGTTCACCAAGGACCAGCTTGAAGGCTACATGGCCCTGAAGTGGGAAGAGGTCTACGCCTTCGAGCACACGCCGCACCCGATCGAGTATCAGATGTACTATTCCTGTTAAGGGCGGTGCGTGCAACGCATGCACCCTGCTGACAAACTGAACAGGGGCGCCATAGAGCGCCCCTTTTCTATGGTCCGGGCCTGAGCCAAGGCCAAGACAAAGGCGCGGACCCTCGCGGGCCGCGCCTGGTTTCGTTTGCTCTTGGCTATGCGTCGCGGTGCGTCCCCTCGGGGCGCCTCTAGGCCGTGCAGGACCGAGAGCCGATCATGACACACAACCGCCCAAGGCGGAAACCCTGGCAAAGGCTGCCCAACCCGGCGCGACCGTTCAACTGGGCTGGTGGCTGCCAAAAGCCGCCCTGCGATCTGCAGGACGTTGCCAAAGAGCCCTTTTCAGTGCCCCGTTCTTCATCGTTGGGCGCTTTGGTGCAGAGCCGAAGATGACATTTTTGTGTCTTTTAGGCGTCACTGGGCGGGCTGAAGTCTGTCTTTCCTGTGTTGCGGCAAAAGTCGGGCTGCGCTAGGGTTTCGCCGCAACGGCAAGGAATATCCGCATGGCACACGAGCCCATCAGGCGGGGGCCGCAGAACCCGGCCTCGACCAGCAAGGCCAAGCCAAAGATCTGGGCCGAGGGCAGCCAGCGGCCGCCCTTTGATCTGCGCGGATTTGCCAGGTCCAGCCTGTATTTCAGCCGTAATGCGGTTGCCCCGATCCATGCCGGGGCCGCGCGTCTGGCCCGCCGCGTGGCGGTGAACGTCAAGAACGGTGCTGGCCGCATCCCGGCCGAGCGTCTTGGCCGTTTCGCCCGTTTTGTCCCGTCGCATCTGCGGGTGGCAGCCTGGATCAAGGGCTTGGCCGATGTGCTGTCGCATGCCAGCGCCTCGGCTGATCCCGACGTTCTGCGTGGCAATGCGCTGGTGGCCGAAATCGCCCCGGATCTTTGGGCGCATGGGACGACCCCTGTGCCTGCCGAAGCGGGTCGGACGGACGGCTTGGTCGCCGAGGTGCCGACGATGGCCCTCGACGATTTGCCGCCGCCGCCGCACGACCCTTTTGCCGCGATCCGCGATGATCTGCAGGCCACGGCAGCACCAGCCGGGACCAAGTCTGCGCCGCCTTTGCCACGAACCACGGCAACCGGGACGATGGCCAGCCAGATTACCGGCTATGTGATCGGCTGGCTGACCGCCGTCCTTGCCTTGCCCTTTGGGCTGGTCAGGGCGCTCTGGGCCTTTGCCCAGGGCAATGACCTGCGCCGGATCGGGCTTGACGACTAGACTTCGACGCCTGGTTCACACCAGCCAGCGGCGCAGGAAGGCCAGCGTGTCGGTCAGCACCTGCCCGCTTTCGAACGCAGCCCCGCCGTGCCCAGCCCCAGGCACCAGCGCAAAATCGATCGTGGCGTTCGGGTCGCTGCCAGCCCAAGCCTGGCGAAGCCGCTGCGCTTGCAGGTCGGCAATCATCGGATCAGCGTCGCCGTGCCGGATCAGGATCGCCGGCAAAGGTTCGCGCAAGGCCTCCAGCCGCCCGATCGGCCCCATCGCCCGCGCGGCTGCGCGATTGTCGGCAACCGCAAAGCCAAGCAGGCGGCTTTCGGGGCTGTCGGCGGCATCGGTCGGCCCCATCCGCGGGCTGCCGCCAAGGGCGGCCATGTCCGCGTCCATGGTGGAAAAATCCATCGGCCCGTAAAAGCTGATCACCCCGCGCGGCGGCAGGCCGACCTCGACCAGGCTTAGCGCGGTGGACACGGCCAGGAAGGCCCCGGCGGACTGGCCCATCAGCACGATCCGCGACGGGTCAAGCCCAAGGCCGGCGCCGTGCCGCTGCAGATGGACCACGGCGGCCAGACAGTCCTGGCCTTGGGCCGGCCAAAGGTCGGTGCCGGACAGACGGTAATTCAGCCGCACCACCGCGATACCCGCCGCCAGCACCTCGGGCGGGACGGTCAGATCGGACTTGTCGCCCATCAGGAACGCCCCGCCATGGATCAAGACCAGCACCGGAAACGGCCCCTCTCCCGGGGGCAGGGTGACATCCAGTACCTGCCGCGCGCCCGGGCCATAGGCGATATCGGACGCCCCCTGCCCTGACCAGCGCCAGATCGCCACCGCCCCGCCAGCTGCCGCCAGCCCCATGCCGATAAAAACCCGTCGGATCATGCCTGCCATCACTATACCTCTGGTTGAACCGCCGCGCGCAAGCTGGCAAGCGCGTCGACCGGGACCGCCGCTGCCGTTACGACATAGGTATGGATGGAAAACACCACCGCCCCGCTGACCGGCAGGCGCAGAAGGCACTGCCTTTCGCTGCGGATATAGCCGTGATCGGCGGGACGTGGGCGCGCCTCGCCCTCGCGCCGGGGTTGATGCAGGGTGAAGTCGTCATAGGTCAGGAAATTCATCCGCCACAAGGGTTGCTCTGGGCGGATCCCCGCAAACATCCGGTTCACCCGGCGGGCAAGGTCCGCGTCATAGGCTGGGACGGGATCATGGATCGCGGTCAGCGGGCGGCCGATCTTTTGCGCCAGGGTCCAACTGGCCGGAAAGCACAAGATCGCCCCGGTCAGCTGATACTCGTCGCCGGTGTCCTGCAATAGGCAAAGATCCTCTTGCACCAGGCGACCAAGCGTCAGAAGCGGCTGGTCGGGGTCAAGCGGCACAGACACCCCATCCGGGCGGTTGATGACGGTCTTATCAATCCCAAAGCCGGCAAGGTGGTGCAGCCTGTCCAGCACCGTGGCGTAAAGCTCGGCCGCTGCGGCACGCCCTTCGGGCAAAAGCGCATGCACAAGCCCCGGCCGGTCTGCGATCAGCCGGTCGCGCAGGGCCATCTGGGCGGCATAGGCCTCGTCCAGGCGCAACCAGTCAGAGCCGATCACCGGCTGGATGCCGGGCAGACGTCGGGTGCGCGGGTCCATCCAGGGCAGATGCGGCAGGTGGTCCTGGCAGATGGGCTTGGGTTGCATCGCATCACGCATGCCCCCGGTTTGACCATGGCCCGTGCGGTGCCGCAAGTCTGCCTTTTCGCGACATTGCCGTGTCGCCAGCGGCTGCGCGGACCTTTGCCGAAGCGACAGACTGCGACCAATCGAGGGGCATGGGATGAACCAGTATCAACGCGACCAGCGCAAGATCGACCCGACCAGGGGGGCACGTCTGGGCGACGGCACCCCGAACGACAATGACCGGGTCGAAATTGGGCCGACGCAGCTTGCGTTCAAGGAATGGCAAGCGGCGGGTCTGGCCCTGCCCGATCTGGGCCGAATGCGCCACGACCGCTGGGCGCGGCTGGTGGCAGGGCTGGTCGCGCGGGACTACGGCGGGCTTTTGCTGTTCGACCCCCTGAATATCCGCTACGCCACCGACACCACCAACATGCAGCTTTGGAACACCCACAACCCGTTCCGCGCCTGCCTTTTGTGCGCCGATGGTCACATGGTGATGTGGGAATACAAAAACTCTCCCTTCCTGGTGACCTTCAACCCCCTGGTCAAGGAACTGCGGTCAGGGGCCACGTTCTTTTACAACTCTACCGGTGACCGGGGGGCTTTGGCGGCGCAGGGGTTCGCGGCCCAGGTGGATGAGGTGATGCGCGACCATGCCGGAACTAACCGGCGGCTGGCGGTGGACAAGATCATGGTCCATGGCCTTCGCGCGCTGGAATCCATCGGGTTCACGGTGGAGGAAGGCGAAGAGGTCACCGAGCGGGTCCGCGCGATCAAGACCCCGGATGAAATCCTCGCCATGCGCTGCGCCCATCATGCTTGCGAACAGGGTATCGCCGAGATGGAGGCCTTTACCCGGGCCGAGGTGCCAAAGGGTGGCGTCTCAGAGGATGCGATCTGGGCGGAACTGCATGCCGCCAACATCCGGCGCGGCGGGGAATGGATCGAAACGCGGCTTCTCGCCTCCGGCCCCCGCACCAACCCCTGGTTCCAGGAATGTGGGCCAAGGCTGGTGCAACCCGAGGAAATCGTCGCCTTCGACACTGACCTGATCGGCGCCTACGGTTTTTGCATCGATATTTCACGCACATGGTGGGTGGGGGACAGCCGGCCGTCCAATGCGATGATCAGCGCCTTCCACCACGGGCTGGACCATATCGCGGACCACAAGGCGCGGCTGAAACCGGGGGTCAGCATCGAAGAGCTGGTGATGCAGGGCCACCAGCTTGCCCCCGAATACCGGGCGCAAAAGTACAGCTGCAAGATGCATGGCGTCGGGCTTTGCGACGAGTGGCCTTATGTGAACTACCCCGACGGCTGGACGCCGGGGGCGTTTGACGCGGTCTTGGAACCTGGCATGGTCCTGTGTGTCGAGGCGCTGATTTCACCCGAGGGGGGGGGATTTCTCGATCAAGCTGGAGGATCAGGTCCTGATCACCGAAACAGGCTGCGAGACGCTGACCCGCTATCCATTCGATCCGCGCCTCGTCGGGTAGACGACCTGCCCTGGGCGTTCCGCCTCACGGCTCCAGAACGGCGAGAAGCCCAAGGTGATCCGACCCCAGCGTAGGGCGGTAGCTGACCCTGCCGCCCTTCGGTGCGAACACATGGTCGATAGGCAGCGCAAGCCAGGGTCCAAAGCCAACATAACTGCCGCGCATCGGTCCAGCCGCACGCACCCCGGCAATGGCGGCAAGGCGTTCGACTGAATGGCCCCAGCGCACCATGTTGAAATCGCCGCCCATCAGGATCGGCCCATCCAGCCCGGCCAGAACCGGCTCAAGGGTGGTGGCGTGCTGCGCCTGACCATGGGGCCAAGGCCAGTGCAAATGCACCGACACGATCCAGATCGGCGCGTCCTGGTAGACCACCTGCATCGCAGCCAGGCCACGCGCGCAGACCGTCGCCCCCGGCACCGGCGGCAATTGCGAGGCGACCGCCGTCCCCCCCACCCCGGCGAACGCGCAGACATGCTGATATGGCAGGCGATCCTTCAGCGCGGCAAGAAGCGCCAGATTGGGCTCGGACACTTCTTGCAAGGTGACGAAAAGGGGATCGGCGGCACGGATGTCAGCCTCTAGCCCGGCCAGATCGGTGTTCCGAAACAAGAGGTTCTTTTGATAGAGGGAAAGGCTGCCCGGCGGCCCCGGCAACAGATAGGCCAGACCAACCGACATCCCGGTGATGAAGGCCAGAAGGATCGCGCCAAACGCCGCCAGTCGCATGCCGGCCATCATCGCCAGCAGTGCCGAGACGAACACCGTGGCCGAAGCAACGCCGCGCCCGACCGCCAGCGAATCCCCCGCCGGGTGCAGCCAGCCCAGAAAGCCGCCGCCAAGGCCCAGGATCGACAACACCAGCACGGCCTTGACCAACGCTGGCCACAAGGGATGATCCCAGATCGACCAATCCGTTTGTCTTTGCTTGCGCATGTGCTTGCCACTCGTTGCCCTGCCCGGGCGGTCAAACCTGATGACTGCGGCAAAAATGGGGACGGTGCCACGGATCGCAACGACAGATTGCCCGGTGGTCTTGCACCCGTGGGGCTGGGGGCGTAAGCCGCAGGCGTCCCGTTCAGCCCAAGGTTTGCCGATGATCCCGCGCTATTCCCGCCCCGAGATGGTGGCGATCTGGTCCGCCGAGACGCGCTTTCAGATCTGGTTTTTGATCGAGGCGCATGCCTGCGACGCGCAAGCAGCACTTGGCGTGATCCCCAAGGCCAACGCCGAAGCGGTCTGGCGCGCCAAGGACGCCACCTTTGACACAGCCCGGATCGACGAGATCGAGGCGGTGACCAAGCATGACGTCATCGCCTTTCTGACCCACCTCGCCGAGATTGTCGGCGCGGATGGGGCGCGCTTTGTGCATCAGGGGATGACCTCGTCGGATGTGCTGGACACCACGCTGAACATCCAGCTGGTGCGTGCCTCTGACCTGCTTTTGGCCGGGCTTGACCGGGTACTCGGCGCATTGAAGACCCGCGCGCAGGAACACAAATACACCCCCCGGATCGGGCGCAGCCACGGCATCCATGCCGAACCGACGACGATGGGGCTGACCTTTGCCCGCTTTTACGCCGAGATGGCGCGAAACCGCGCCCGTCTGGTCAACGCCCGGGCCGAGGTTTCCACTGGGGCCATTTCCGGCGCCGTTGGCACCTTTGCCAACATCGACCCTGGCGTCGAGGCGCATGTCTGCAAGATGCTGGGCCTGACCCCTGAACCGATCAGCACGCAGGTCATCCCCCGCGACCGCCACGCGATGTTCTTTGCCACGCTTGGGGTCATCGCCAGCAGCATCGAGAATGTCGCCACCGAAATTCGCCACATGCAGCGCACCGAAGTGCTGGAGGCCGAGGAATATTTCTCTCCCGGCCAAAAGGGCAGCTCGGCGATGCCGCATAAACGCAACCCGGTGCTGAGCGAAAACCTTACCGGCCTTGCGCGGCTGGTGCGCGGCATGGTGGTGCCCGCGATGGAGAATGTGGCACTTTGGCATGAACGCGACATCAGCCATTCCTCGGTTGAACGGATGATCGGCCCCGATGCCACGATCACGCTCGATTTCGCGCTGCACCGGCTTGCCGGGGTCATCGAAAAGCTGGTGGTCTACCCAGAGGCGATGGCAAATAACCTGCACAAATTCAACGGGTTGATCATGTCGCAGCGCGTGCTTCTGGCCCTGACCCAGGCCGGTGTCAGCCGCGAGGATGCCTACCGCCTGGTGCAAAGAAACGCGATGAAGGTCTGGGCCGAGGGGGCCGATTTCCAGGCCGAACTGCTGGCCGACCCCGAGGTGACCGCCGCCTTGTCGCCCGCCGAGGTCGCCGCGCAATTCGATCTGGCCTATCACACCCGGCACGTTGACACGATCTTTGCCCGGGTATTCGGCGACTGACGGCCCCCCGAGGCGGGTCTGTCGCAAGATTGCTACCCTTTTGCCACGGACCGGTCACGCGGACGTTGTGCTGCGCGGGTGATCTGGGCTTTCATGTCCCCCCTTCACAGGAGCGCCCGATGCTGGAAGACCGCGAAATCGAAGTCCCTCACACGGTGGCAAGCTTTGTCGCCGAGCTGCGCCGCCTTGCCGATGCCCTGGAAAGTGGCGATGACTACGGCATCGACATCGACGGAGAAGCGATCACGATCCCGGCCGATGCCCAGTTCATGGTGGTTCACGAACGCGAAGACGGCGAGGTCGAACTGGAATTCCAGATCAGCTGGTCGCAGGACGACACAGATGAAGCCGATGAGGATGAAGCCGACGCCTGACCGCTTCTGACGCAAGAGTGATCCGGCCCGCGGCCTTTGCCCCACGTTAGGGGCATGGCGCGGGCCGTTTTCGTGCTACAATCCTGCGCGAAATCTTGGGAGTTTTGTGATGCGCCTGATCCTTGCCGCCACCTTGGCCTTTGTCCCTCATCTGGCCTTTGCCGCCGGGTCTGACGAAAGTGAGCCGCCAAAGCCGACCGAAACCACCACCGAATGCGCCGAGGGCGAGGTGTTCGACGAAAAGACCGAGACCTGCATCAAGGCCGAAGGGGCCGGGCTGACCGACGACCAGCGCTATGGCGCGGTGCGCGAACTGGCCTATGCCGGCCGCTATGATGAGGCGTTTGCCATGCTGGCCACCATGACCGAAGGCGAAACCGCGCGGGTCATGACATATCAGGGCTTCCTGTTGCGCAAGACCGGCCGGATCGAAGAAAGCATCGCCGCCTACGAACGCGCCATTGCCCTTGATGCCGGAAACATCCTTGCGCGCAGCTATTATGGCCAGCTTCTGGTGGAAATGAACGAGATGGCACTGGCCGAAGCGCAACTCGCCGCTATCATCACCCATGGCGGTAAAGGAACTTGGTCGGAAACGTCGCTTGCCAGCGCGATCGAGACCGGGACGACCTATAACTACTGACCGTGCAAACAGTTCAACCGAAAGGACGCCCGATGACCATCAAGACCACCGTCGCCGCGCTTGCCCTGATCCTTGCCCCCAGCCTTGCCCTTGCCTACTGCAATGACAAGGGCCAGACCGCTGCCTCTTGCGCTGCGGGTGCCGTTTGGGATGAAGCCAAGGGCGCTTGCGTCATCATTCCGTCAAGCTGATCCCTTGCCTCGGCTAAGCCTGTCTTAACCGATGGCTGCAAAGCTCCTCCCGACACGAATCGTCGGGAGGACGCGGTGGCCCAAGACCTTACCCCCCTAGCCAGAATCGTGCCGGATCGCCGGATCGTGGCGCTCAATCCGTCGCGCGCTGGCCTGTCTCCGCGCCAGAAGGCGGCAATCATCGTGCGATACCTGCTGGCAGAGGGCAACAACCTGCCTCTCGCCTCGCTGCCCGAACACATGCAGGCGGCGTTGACCGAACAGATGGGCCAGATGCGGCTGATTGACCGTGCCACCCTGGATGAGGTGGTGACCGAATTCCTGGCCGAGTTGGAGGCGGTGGGCCTGTCTTTTCCCGGCGGGATCGAGGGGGCGCTCAGGATGATGGACGGGCATATCTCGCCCTCGGCGGCCTCCCGCTTGCGGCGGATGGCCTCGGCCTCGTCAAAGGTGGACCCTTGGGAACGGATCACCGCCCTGCCCACCGAACGGTTGCTGCCGATCCTGGCCGATGAAGCCGTTGAGGTCGGTGCCGTGATGCTGTCAAAGCTTCCCGTGGCCAAAGCGGCCGAAATTTTGGGGCGGTTGCCGGGGGACCGCGCGCGCCGCGTGGCCTATGCCGTGTCGATGACCGGTCAGGTCGATCCCGAAACCGTGCGCCGGATCGGCACCGCCCTGCTGGCCGAACTGGACAACCAGCCCCCCCGTGCCTTCGAGGTTGGCCCGGTAGAGCGGGTGGGCGCGATCCTGAACGTCTCGCCAGCCGTTACCCGCGACGATGTGCTTGCGGGGCTTGCCGCCGAAGATGCCGATTTCGCTGCCGAAGTGCGCCGCGCGATCTTTACCTTTGTCCACATCCCTGCCCGCCTGGCCCCGCGCGACGCGCCCAAGATCACTCGGCTGGTGGAACAGCCGGTGCTGGTCACCGCCCTTGCCGCCGCGATGGGCAAACCGGGGCTTGAGGAGGCGGCGGAATTCCTGCTCGCCAACATCTCGCAACGCCTGGCCCAGGGCCTGCGCGAGGAAATCGCCCAACGCGGCAAGATCAAGGACCGCGATGGAGAGGAGGCAATGGCGGCGGTGATCACCGCCATCCGCACGCTGGAGGCTGCGGGCGAGATCAGCCTGATTCAGACAGACGAAGACTGAAACAGAAAGGACGCGACCGGATCGGCCGCGCCCTCTTTGCCACAAGACCTTCGATCAGAAGCTGAAGTCGAGCCTCAGCGACAAGTCACTGTTTTCCAGGTCATTGCCGGTTCCGTCGAAGTTGTCTTTGTTCTCGACCAAATATTCAAGCCCGAGGATGTATTTCCCGGACGCCCCCAGCGCATAGCGCGCACCAAGGCCATAGATCGTCACCGTATCCGAAACCCCAACCGAGCTGACATCATATTTTTACAGGCCGACAAAGCCATAGGGCAGGACGGCGCCGGCATCGTAACCACCGATCAGCTTAAACCGCGTGGAGTCCCATTCGTCGGTCGGGAAATCGTCATAGTCACCCTTGGCATAGGCCAATTCGCCACCAAGCACAAAGGTCCCGAGGTCATGCAGGTAGCCAACCTGAATACCGGTCAGATCGGTGCCACTATCCGTCACCCCGCCATCGTCGCTGAACGTTCCGAAGCCGTAGCTAAGACCGACATAGACCCCGGTCCAATCGACGGCTCCACCCTGGCTGGACAGGACCGTCTCATCTGCGACGGGCCGTAGTTGCTTGATTTCTTCGGCGCTGACCTGACCGGCCGCAGCAAGAAGCAAACCAAGAATTGAGACATATCTCATTCAATTTCCTCCGTGAAAACCCCACTCAATTGCAAAGATTACCATAGTTGACGCCTGTTCAGAACATATTAGTGCGGTTCAGGGGGTATTCATGGTCGGGATGTTGCCGAAAAACTGCGGGACGTTTTCGCTTGCCGGCAAACGCCCTCCGCCCTAGCGTGCGGCCGATGCTGGTCTCCCCTCCTCTACCCGTCACACGCGGCATCTTGCTGATGATCGCCGCGATTTTGTGCTTTACCGCGATGGATGCCACCGCCAAGGGCCTGATCGAGCGGTATTCCGCGCCGCAAGTGGTCTGGGCGCGGTTTGCCGGGCAGCTTTTGATCGTGCTGGTGCTTTTGAACCGGCGCGCACCGCTGATGCTGCGCACCGAATACCCCAGGCTGCACCTTGCGCGTTCGGCGTTCCAGTTGGGGGCCACGGCGCTGTTCTTTCTGTCGCTTGGCCATATCGGCCTGGCCGAGGCGACGGCGCTGACCGACATAAACCCGGTCTTGGTCACGCTGGGGGCAGCAGTCTTTCTGGGTGAACGTCTTGGCCCGCGCCGGATTATGGGGGTTATCGCGGCACTGATCGGCGCGCTGATCATCCTGCGGCCCGGCTTTGGGGTGTTTTCACCCTGGGCGCTTCTGCCGATCGGGGCGGCCATCGCCTATACCGGTAACGCGCTTTTGACCCGTCATCTTGGCCCGAAAGAGCCGGTCTGGACCTCTCTCCTTCACGCCTCGATCTTTGGGACCGCCATCGCATCGCTGGCGCTGCCCTTTGTCTGGGTGCCGATCCTGGCGGCGGACCTGTGGCTCTTTGCGCTTGTGGGCGTCCTGGGAACCGGCGCGCAGCTGTGCATCATCCGCAGCTTTTCCACGACCGAGGCGTCGGTGGTCGCCCCGTTCGCCTATCTGGGCATCGTGTTCGCCGCCGGCTGGGGCATTGTGCTTTACGACCAATGGCCAGACGGCTGGACGCTGCTCGGCGCGCTTGTGATCGTGGCGGCGGGCCTTTATGTGTGGCAGCGTGAAACCCGGATCGCCCGCAAAGCCTGAAGGCCCGGCCCCAGGCTCGGACCTAACCCTGCGCCACTGGCTGCAGGACCGCCTGCTGCGCGGCCTGATCTGGGGCCTTTTGCAGTTGCCTTACCGCTGGCGGGTGCCCTTGTGCGGCTGGGTCATGGCGCAGATCATTGCCCCCTTGGCCGGATATCGCCGCCGGGTTCGTGACAATCTGGCCCTGGTCTTGCCAGACCTGAGCGCCAGCGAAGTCAGGCGTGTGGTGCGCAGGGTCCCCGACAATGTCGGCCGCACCGTGATCGAGATCTATTCCGGGCGCGAGTTCATCGACCGCGCGCTGGTCCAACCCCTGACCGGTGCCGGGGTTGAGGCTTTGGCTGCAGCCCATGCCGCCCAACGCCCGGTGATTCTGGTCACCGGCCATTTCGGCAATTACGACGCCAGCCGTGCCGCCTTGATCGCACGGGGCTATCGGGTTGGGGCGCTGTACATGCCGATGGCGAACCCCTATTTCAACGCGCATTATGTCGCAGCGATCTCGGGGATCGGGACGCCCCTGTTTCAGCGCGGTCGCGAAGGCCTGGCTGCGATGGTGCGGCATCTGCGCCAAGGCGGGATGCTGGGCATGCTGGTCGACCAGCACATGCGGCACGGAGAGGAGCTGACCTTTTTTGGCCGCCCCGCGCGTACCGCCCTGTCGGCAGCAGAACTGGCGCTGAAATACAACGCCCTCTTGGTCCCGACCTATGCCGTGCGCCAGCCGGACGGGCTGTCGTTCGAGATCATCGTCGATCCGCCGATCCCGCATGGCACTGCGCAGGACATGACCCAGGCGCTCAACGACAGCCTGGAACAGCTGGTTCGCAAGCACCTTGACCAGTGGTTCTGGGTTCATCGTCGCTGGAAGACGAGACCGGCTGGGCCAACCTAAGGTGGGCGATCTGCCCGCGCGCACTTTACCGATCGTCGATCCGGGCGGCCGCCATGATCGCCGCCGGACCGCCGGATTGCAAAATCACCGCTCCGGGATCCGTGCCGACGAAATCTGCCGTCAGCTCGAGGGGTGTATCGCCGGCCCAGTCCCCCAGACCTTCCCACGAGGTGACGATGTTGTGGTAGGTGATGGTGCGCCCGGCATTTTCGCCGCGTTCGATCTCGACCGTCGCTTCCGGGGTGTATCGCACCAGTTGCACGCGCACCGTTTCGGTCAGCGGCGGGTCGGCTTCGGCCCGGATGATCAAACGATCCCCCTCGCGCGTCACGGTCAGGGTGATCGGTGCCGCAAGAGCAAGATGCTCTTGGAGCCGCGCCGCCGTTTCCTCGGGCGAGAACCCCTCGATCCGGTCCTGGCCACCGATGATCAACTGCGGCGTGTACAGCGTGCGGCTGCCGATCGCCGCCGCATAGGCCCGCTGGCGGTCGGTAAACTGCGGATTGGCGAAAGCGTCGGCCCATCCGATGTAATCCCAGTAGTCGACATGCAGCGCCAAGGGCAGAATCCGCGGGTCCGAGGCCAGCATCGCCACGAATTCGTCCGCCGGCGGGCAAGATGAGCAGCCCTGCGAGGTGTAAAGTTCGACCACAATCACCTGCTCGGCCATCGCCGGAGAGGACGCACAAACCCACAAGCCGCAGACGGCGTTGACGACATGTCGCATGATGTGCTTCCTGACCCGATGTTCCCCAAAAATCGTTATATGAAACGCTGCCGGATTGGGCCAATCAAGGTTTTGCGAGAGAGCTGATACACACATCTGAAAAAAGCGCCGAAGGGGTGGATTTTCGGCATACAATTGCATACAATAGTCCCAACAATCGCCCGCCACAGGAGCCCGCCGATGACCGTCACCGTTGGACATGACCAAGCCCGCACCCGTCAGACCCTGACCGCCGGGGGCCAGACCGTCAGCTACTATTCGATCCCCGCCGCCGAAGCAGCCGGTCTGGGCCAGTTCGCCCGCCTGCCTGCGGCGCTCAAGGTAGTGTTGGAAAACATGTTGCGGTTCGAGGATGGCAAGACGGTCACGGTCGATGACATCAAGGCATTTTCCGACTGGGGCAAGCAAGGCGGCAAGAACCCGCGTGAGATTGCCTATCGCCCCGCCCGCGTGCTGATGCAGGATTTCACCGGGGTTCCAGCGGTGGTGGACCTTGCCGCGATGCGTGACGGGATCAAAGGGCTGGGCGGCGACGCGCAACAGATCAACCCCCTCGCCCCGGTGGATCTGGTCATCGACCATTCGGTGATGATCGACGAATTCGGCCACCCCCGCGCCTTCCAGATGAACGTGGACCGCGAGTATGAGCGGAACATGGAGCGGTACGTCTTCCTGAAATGGGGGCAAAAGGCGTTCAACAACTTCCGCGTCGTGCCCCCCGGCACCGGCATCTGCCATCAGGTCAACCTTGAATACCTCGCCCAGACCGTCTGGACCGACACCGACCAGAACGGCCAGATGGTCGCCTATCCCGATACGTTGGTGGGCACCGACAGCCACACCACCATGGTCAACGGCCTGGCCGTCCTCGGCTGGGGTGTCGGCGGGATCGAGGCTGAGGCCGCGATGCTGGGCCAGCCCGTCTCCATGCTGATCCCCGAGGTTGTCGGCTTCAAGCTGACCGGCGCCATGGTTGAGGGCACCACCGCCACCGATCTGGTCCTGAAGGTCGTTCAGATGCTGCGCAAGCATGGCGTGGTGAACAAGTTCGTCGAATTCTATGGCGACGGGCTGGACCGTCTGCCCCTCGCCGATCGCGCCACTATCGCCAACATGGCCCCGGAATATGGGGCGACCTGCGGCTTCTTCCCGATCGATAACGAGACGCTGCGCTATCTGCACATGACCGGCCGCGACGAAGGCCGGATTGCGCTGGTAGAGGCTTACGCCAAGGCCAACGGCATGTGGCGGGATGCGGGGTACGAACCGATCTACACCTCGACCCTGCATCTGGACATGGGGACCATCGTTCCCGCCATCTCTGGCCCCAAGCGCCCGCAGGATTTCCTGCCCCTGACGGATGCCAAATCCAGCTTTGCCCATGAGATGGAGGCCAGCTTCAAACGCCCACAAGGCGTTGAGGTCGCGGTGAAAGGGGAAGAGTACACCATGTCCTCGGGCAAGGTGGTCATTGCTTCGATCACGTCCTGTACCAACACCTCGAACCCTTATGTGATGATTGGCGCAGGCCTGGTGGCGCGGAAAGCACGCAAGTTGGGCCTGACCCGCAAGCCCTGGGTCAAGACCTCGCTTGCCCCCGGTTCTCAGGTGGTCAGCGAGTATCTGAACGCCGCCGGGTTGCAGGAGGATCTGGACGCCATCGGCTTCAACCTGGTCGGCTATGGTTGCACCACCTGCATCGGGAACTCGGGCCCCCTGCAACCGGAAATCAGTGCGGCGATCAACGAGGGCGATCTGGTGGCTGCCGCTGTCCTGTCGGGCAACCGCAACTTCGAGGGTCGCATCAGCCCCGACGTGCGCGCCAACTACCTCGCCAGCCCGCCCTTGGTCGTGGCCTATGCGCTGGCGGGCGACATGAACATCGACATCACGACCGAACCCTTGGGCATGGGCACCAACGGCCCGGTCTACCTGCGCGATGTCTGGCCCAGCAACGCCGAAATCGCCGAGTTGGTGGAGCGCACCGTGACCCGCGCCGCCTTTCAAAAGAAATACGCCGATGTGTTCAAGGGCGATGAGAAATGGCAGGCGGTTGAGGTCACCGACTCGGAGACCTACGACTGGCCGCCGACCAGCACCTATATCCAGAACCCGCCCTATTTCCGTGGCATGGCCAAGACACCAGGCGTGATCAAGGACATCACCGGGGCGCGGGTGCTCGCACTTTTGGGCGACATGATCACGACGGACCATATCAGCCCTGCTGGGTCGTTCAAGGCCACTACCCCGGCGGGCAAATATCTGACCGAACGGCAGGTTCCGGTCAGCGAGTTCAACTCCTACGGCGCCCGGCGCGGCAACCATGAGGTGATGATGCGCGGCACTTTTGCCAATATCCGCATCAAGAACGAGATGCTCGATGGGGTGGAGGGCGGCTATACCCTCGGCCCGGACGGCCAGCAGACCAGCATTTTCGATGCCTCCATGGCCTATCAGGCTGCCGGTACGCCCCTGGTGATCTTTGGCGGCATCGAATACGGCGCAGGGTCCAGCCGCGACTGGGCGGCCAAGGGCACGGCCCTTCTGGGGGTCAAGGCGGTGATTGCGGAATCCTTTGAACGCATCCACCGGTCCAACCTGGTCGGCATGGGCGTCATCCCGTTCGAGTTCACCGTTGGCATGACCCGCAAATCCCTGGGCCTGAAGGGGGATGAGGGGATCAGCATCGCAGGCCTCTCGAGCGACCTGAAGCCTTTGTCGCTGGTGCCCTGCACGATCACCTATGCCGACGGGACCACCAAGACGATCCAGATCAAATGCCGGATCGATACCGCGATCGAGATCGAATATGTCGAAAACGGTGGGGTGCTGCACTACGTCTTGCGCGATCTGGCGGCAAGTTGACCCTCCTCGAACACGTCGTGCACTCGTCGGTGCTGCAACCGGCGAGGAGTGCACAACGTGCTCGACGAGCCACCCGATGGGCCAAGCGGCGGTTCAGGCGCGGACGTCAGCCGCCGGTCAGCGCCTTTTCCAGTTCCGGCACAAAGCGGGTCTCGTAATCCGTGCCGACCAAGGGGCCAACAAAGCGGAACAGCACGGTGCCGTCGCCCGCGATGATGAAGGTTTCAGGCGGGGCGGTGACGCCCCACTCCACCCGGTTGCGGCCCTGCGGGTCGGTTGCCAAGGCAAAGAACGGGTTGCCGTCCTTGGCCAGGTAGGCGGCAGCGTTTGCGTCCTGGTCCATCATGTTCACGCCGGCCACCCGCACGCCCCGGGCCGCCATCTCTAGCAGCACCGGATGCTCGGCCCGGCAGGGTGGGCACCAGCTGGCCCAAAAGTTCAGCACCGTCACCTCGCCCCCGCGCAGATCGGCCTCGGTCAGGACCGACACGCCCGGCAGCCCGGTCGCGGGCAGGACCGGGGCCGCGCGTCCGACCAGGACTGACCGCAGCTCACCGGCATTGTCGCGGTACATGCCGACATAGAACATCGCCGCGAGACCCGCGAACAGCACCACGGGCAGTACCAAAAGCCATCTAACCATCGGTCTTGCCCTGCCGTGCCTCAACCTCGGCCAGGGCGCGGCGCATCCGCGCGGCCTGGCCCAGCGACAGCGCCACCAGGCCTGCGATCACCGACAGGCTCACCCCGTAGGAGACCAGCACCGCAAAGGCGTATTTCCCAAGGTCCGGCATCATCCCGCCCCCCTTTCGCGCGCCAAAAGCGCCTGCATCCGCCGCGCCCTGATCTCGGTCTGGGTGCGGAGGAGGACGAGGGCCAGGAACAACAGCACAAACCCGGCAATGCAGACCAGAAGCGGCAGCCAGAACACGTCGGACACGTTCTTTTCCTTGTCCAGGCTCAGGGACGCGCCCTGATGCAGTCCCTGGTTCCAGAAGTTGACCGCATAGCGGCTCAGAAGCGCAAAGACCGATCCGACCAGGCATAAAAGAGCGGTCAGGTCGGCGGCGGTATCAGGGTTTTCCACCGCCGACCAGAGCGCGATATAGCCCAGATAGAACAGCGCCAGGATCAGGAACGAGGTCAGCCGCGGGTCCCAGGCCCACCAGGTGCCCCACATCGGCTGGCCCCAAAGAGCACCTGTCACCAGCGCGATCACGGTAAAGGCCAGCCCGACCGGGGCTGCCGCCCTGGCCGCCAGCGCTGACACATGGTGACGCCGCACGATCCAGATGAGAGAGGTGACCAGCATCATGATCCAGGCATTGATCGCCATCATCGCGGCGGGCACGTGGATATAGATGATCTTGACGGTCGAGCCCTGCTTGTAATCATCGGGCGTGAAGAAGAACCCCCAGACCAGTCCGACCCCCAGACAAAAGGCCGCAAGGCCCCCAACCCAGGGCAGGACCCGGTCAGAGGTCGCAACGAACCGTTTCGGATTGGCGTATTCCCAGATCGACATGGGCCTTTGACTACCTTTTTCCCGGGCCAGGCTCAACTCACCTTGAGGTGGCCGCCTAACGCAAATTGACGCGGAGCGCGGCCGCCCCCGCAAAGGGCAACAGCGCCACCGCCCCCAGACTGATCGCCGCCAAAAGCGCCAGCGGGCTTGCCAGCGCGATGCCTTCGGCGCCGCGCCGGACCACCTCGGCCCCGAAGATCAGGGTGGGGATGTAAAGCGGCAGCACCAGCAGACTAAGGAGGAGGCCCCCCCGCCGCAACCCAACGGTCAGCGCCGCGGCAAAGGCCCCCAGCATCGACAGCGCCGGGGTGCCGACCAAAAGGCCCAGCACCAGCCAGCCATAGGCCTGCGGGGCCAGGTTCAACAGCACCCCCAAGGCCGGGGCCAGAAGCGTCAGGGGCAGCCCTGTGACCAGCCAGTGTGCGGCAGCCTTGACCGCCACCACCCCCTCAAGCGGGATGGGCGAGGTGGCCAAGAGGTCAAGCGAGCCATCCTCATGATCCAGCGCGAAAATCCGGTCCAGCGACAAAAGGCAGGCCAACAGCGCGCCGACCCACAGGATGCCCGGACCGATGCGCCCCAGCACCGCGCCGTCGGCCCCGACCCCCAGCGGCACCAGCACCGCAAGGATCAGAAAGAACGCCAGCCCCAGCCCGAACCCGCCGCCGCTGCGGATCGCGAGCCGAAGGTCGCGCAGCAAAAGCGCCCTCACAGGAAGGCCTCGTCAAAGCCGTCGCGGGCGAGGTCTCGCAGCCGGTAGGGGTCAAGGTCAAGGACTCGCGCCTCGGGCAGGGCCAGATCGATATGCGTGGCGATGATCGCCGCCCCTCCCCCGGCCAGATGCTGGCGCAGCACCCCCGCGAACAAGGCGACCGAGGCGGCATCGAGGCTGACTGTCGGCTCGTCCAAAAGCCACAAGGGTCGCCCGGTGACCAACAGCCGCGCCAGGCCCAGGCGGCGCTTTTGCCCGGCAGAAAGCTCTCCCGCGCGGCGGCGGATCAGGGGGGCAAGGTCAAGCGCCCGGACCGCCTGTTCCGTGGCGGTCGTGCCAAAGATCGCGGCCCAAAAGGCCAGATTCTCGGTCAGGGTCAGGCTCGATTTCAGCCCATCGGCATGGGCGGCATAGGCCACCGCATCGGGGGCCATCGTGATCTGCCCCTGGGCGGGGGGTTGCAGACCGGCCAGGGTGCGCAGAAGCGTGGTCTTGCCCGACCCGTTCGGCCCGCGCAGGGTCAGCGCCGCACCGGGGCCAAGGGCAAAGTCAAGACCGCCCAGCACGGTCACCCCGCCGCGTGCCACCGCCAGATTGCGCACTTCGATCAGCATGTCCGCAGGCCTAGCGCATACGCGCGAAAAGGGGAATGGCCATCACCGAACACCGGCCCTATGGTCGCAGCCAACCCGAACGCGAGACACCGATGGAACAGATTGCCTTTGGCCAGACCGGCCGCATGACCACCCGGCTTGGCTTTGGGGCTTGGGCCATTGGCGGCACCTGGGGTGAGGTCTCGCTGCCCGATGCCAAGGCCGCGCTCCATGCCGCGCTTGATGCCGGGATGACCTTTATCGACACCGCCGATGTCTATGGCGACGGCAGGTCGGAACGCATCATCCGCGAGGTGCTGGCCGAACGCCCCGGTAACCGGCCCTTTGTCGCCACCAAGGCCGGACGCCGCCTGTCCCCGCATGTGGCCGAAGCTTACACCGGGGCAGCACTCGAAGGCTTCATCGACCGCTCGTTGACCAATCTGGGGGTGGAACAGCTTGACCTCGTGCAGCTGCACTGCCCGCCCACCCCGGTCTTTGCCAATCCGGAAGTGTTCGCCGCGCTGGACAGGATCAAGGCCAAGGGCAAGATCGCCGATTACGGCGTTTCGGTCGAAACGGTGGAGGAAGCTCGCACCGCGATCCAGATGCCCGGCGTGGTGTCGGTGCAGATCATCTACAACCTCTTCAGGATGAAACCGGCCGAGGTGTTCTTTCCCGAAGCCCGCGCCAGGGAGGTGGCGGTGATCGCTCGGGTGCCGCTGGCCTCGGGCCTCTTGACCGGAAAGTTGCGGGCGGACAGCCAGTTCGCGCCCGACGATCACCGCAGCTTTAACCGCAATGGCGAGGCCTTCGACAAGGGCGAGACATTCTCGGGCGTGCCCTATGAGGTCGCCTTGCAGGCGGTAGAGGAGTTGCGCGCCCTGGTGCCCGAAGGGGCGACCATGGCCGCCTTTGCCTTGCGCTGGATTTTGATGGAATCGGCCGTGACGGTGGTCATTCCCGGTGCCAAGACCGCAGCGCAGTCCCAGGCGAACTCTGCTTCCGCCGGGCTGGTCCCGCTTTTGGACGGGACTATGGCGGCGGCACGGGAGGTCCACACCAGGATGATTGCCCCGCATGTGGCGCATTTGTGGTGAGGCGGACCAAATTCCTTCGAAGGAATTTGCAAAAGTCTTCGAAGACTTTTGCGATCTACACCGGCATCAGCGCCACCGCGACCCGGCGTCCTTCCCCGACCAGCACGTTGTAGGTCCGGCACGCCGTGGGCGAAGCCATGCTTTCGATCCCGATCCCCTGACCCTCAATCGCGGCGCGGAACGCTTGGGGCACATGCGCGACGGCTGCTCCGGTCCCGACGATCAGCACGTCGATCTTTCCCATCAGGCTTAAGGGGGCGGCCGTATCGTCGTAGCCCCCCCAGGGACCGGCATCCCAGGGGGTGACGAGGCAGGCCCCGCGCAGCAGATGGCCGGCAACGCGGAAAAAGCCTGGGCCATAGCCCTCGATCGCCTTGGCATTGCCATAGCTGATCTCGGTCAGGCGCATCTTGCCGTCCGCTCAGGCGTCGATATTGGCAAACTCGCCCCGATCCGGAGCGTTCGTCTTGTCGCTTCGGTCCAGGCCCAGCATCAACACGATGTTCTTGGCGACATAAAGCGTCGAGTAGGTGCCGATGATCACCCCGAAGAACATCGCGAAGACAAAACCCCGGATCACATCGCCGCCAAAGATCAACAGGACGGTCAGCGCGATCAACGTGGTCGAGGCAGTCATGATCGTCCGGCTCAGGGTTTCGTTGGCCGTGAGGTTCATCATCTCGCGCAGGGGCATAGCCTTGTACTTCGAAAGGTTCTCGCGCAGCCGGTCAAAGATCACCACGGTGTCGTTGACCGAATAGCCAAGGATGGTCAGCAAGGCCGCGACGATGGTCAAATCGAACTTGAGCTGAAAAAGCGAAAAGACCCCAACGGTCACGATCACGTCATGCAGCAGCGCCGCGACGGTGCCGACGGCAAACTGCCATTCGAACCGCACCCAGACATAGGCCAGGATCCCGACACAGCCGACCGCAATCGCGATCAGCGCCTGCCAAATCAGCTCGGACGACACCTTGGGTCCGACTGATTCGACCGATGGAAAGGTGATCGACGGGTCAACCACGCGCAACGCTGCCTCAAGTTTGGCGATGGTTTCGGGCGAAACCGCCTCGGCCCCCTCAACCGGAGCGATGCGGACCATGGCCACATGCTGATCGGGGCCAAACAGCGGATCGAACACCTCGCTGATCGTCACATCCTCAAACCCCCGGCCAGCCAGGGCGGCGCGATACGCGCTGACATCGATGGGAGAGGTGCTTTCGGTGCGGATCGTGGTGCCGCCCTTGAAGTCGATGCCGAAGTTCAGCCCCATCGTGGCCACCAGCACAAAGGTTGCCAGCACCGCCACGGCAGAGGCCCCGAAGGTCACCCATTGCAGGCGGAAAAAGTCGATGTTGGTCTGATCCGGGACCAGTTTAAGACGCCAGGCCATGCTGTTTTCCCCTTAAACCACGATGGTCTTCGGGCGTTTCCAGCCCATCCAAAGCTCGATGAACAGCCGCGTGACATAAACTGCGGTGAACATCGACGTCACAATCCCAAGGCCCAGCGTCACCGCAAAGCCGCGCACCGGACCCGAGCCGATCCAGAACATGATCACCGCGGTCAAAAGCCCGGTCACGTTCGAATCCATGATGGCCGAGAAGGCACGCGAAAAGCCTTCGTTGACCGCGCGTTGCGGGCTGGACCCGGCGCGCAATTCCTCGCGCATGCGTTCGTAGATCAAGACGTTGGCATCCACCGCCATGCCCATGGTCAGGACGATCCCGGCAATACCGGGCAAGGTCAGCGTCGCCCCGATCGACGACAGGATGGCGATCAGCAAGAGCAGGTTGAACGCCAGTGCCGCGTTGGCCATAACCCCGAACCAGCCATAGCTCGCCACCAGATAGGTCGCCACCGCGATCAGCCCGATGATGCCGGCGATCTTCCCGGCCTCGATGCTGTCGGCACCAAGTTCGGGGCCGATGGTGCGTTCTTCCAGAAACACCAGGTCTGCGGGCAATGCCCCGGCACGCAGCAGCACGGCAAGCTGGGTCGAATCCTCGACCGTGAAGCTGCCGGTGATGATGCCCGACCCGCCCGGGATATGCGCCTGGATCACCGGGGCCGAGATCACCTCATCATCCAGCACGATCGCGAAGAGTTGGCCGATGTTTTCGAACGTATGGTCGCCGAATTTGCGCGCGCCGGTGGTGTTGAAGCGGAAGGTGACCGACGGCTGGCCGTTCTGATCGAAAGAGGGTTGCGCATCGACCAGGTCTTCACCCGACACGACGGCGGCTTCCTCGACGATGTAATAGACACCGTCTTCATCGACCGAGGGCAAAAGCATGTTGCGCGCGCCCGGATTGGCACCTGCATCGGTCGTGCGCCCGCCCGCAACCACGGCGTGAAAGCCAAGCTTGGCGGTGGTACCGATGATCTTTTTCAACTCTGCCGCCGATCCGATGCCTGGCACCTGGATCAGTACCCGGTCTTCGCCCTGGCGCTGGATCGTCGGTTCGCGGGTACCAACCTCATCCACCCGGCGGCGGATGATTTCCAACGACTGCTGCAAGGTGCGGCTGTCCAGCGCCTCTTTCTCGGCCTCGGACAGCTGGATCACAATCTCGTCGCCCTCGGCGATGATGTCGAGCGTGCTTTGCGCCCCCCCGGTCAGCGAGGTCACGGTGTCGGAAAGCCCGCGCACCGCTTCTAGCGCCACGGCCATGCCCTCGGGTTTTTCGATCCGCACCCGCAGCACATCCTCGGGCGAGGGCATTTCGCGGATGACGCCCACCTGATCGCGCAGGTCGCTCAGGGTGCTGCGCACCTCGGGCCAAAGCGCGTCGATCCGCGATTTGTGGACATCCTCGACCTTGACCTCGGCCAAGAGATGCGCGCCGCCACGCAGGTCAAGCCCAAGGCTCATCAATGCGGACGGCAGAAAGCTGGGCCATTCGGCAAGGGCTGCGGATTGTTCGGGGGTTGCGACCCCCTCGGCCGCCGTGATCGCGGCTTGGGCGTCGTTGTGACGCTCGACCTGGGGGTAGAATGCGTTCGGCAGGGCAGCCAAAAAGGCCCATCCGCAGACCAGCAGAATCAGGGCGCGCTGCCAAAGGGCGGTGGACATGGCGTGGTCCTCAGGTTGCTGCGGGTTCGGTCTTGTTCAGGACCTGGGTGATCGTCTGCTTGATCACCTTGACCTTCACGCCGTCGGCGATTTCCACCTCGATCATGCCGTCGTCATTGACCTTGAAGACCTTGCCGACGATCCCGCCCGCAGTCACCACTTGGTCGCCGCGCCGCAGGGCTTCGACCATGGCGCGGTGCTGCTTCATCTTTTGCTGCTGGGGGCGGATCAGAAGAAAGTAAAAGATCACGAAAATCAGCAGGATCGGGACGAACCACGCAAAGACCGCGCTGGCGGGCGGGGCTTCGGCGGCTTGGGCAAAAGCGGGCGAGATGAACATGGGCATCCTTTCAAGCGGGCCCGGGCACCCTTGGCGGGTGTCCCGAGCGGTTGTCGGTGATGTAAGGCCTTTCGCAGCGCAATGCCAGAGGCAGCGCGTGTCGGATGGCTTCCCCAGTCGCGCGTAATGGGGCATAGCTGCGCCAAGCTTTTTCGAACCCGAGGTTGCCCATGCACGACATCCGCTTCATCCGCGAAAACCCCGCCGCTTTTGACGCCGCGCTGGCGCGTCGCGGCCTTGCGGAATTGTCGACCGAGCTTCTGGCGATTGACGAAGCACGGCGGACGCAGATTCTGGCCGCAGAAACAGCAGCCGCGGCGCAGAATGCGGCCTCGAAAGATGTCGGTGCCGCCAAGGCTCGCGGCGATGATGCCGAATTTGAACGTCTGCGTGCGCTTGTGGCCGAAAAGAAGGCTGAAGGCGCACGGCTGACCGAAGAGGCCGGAGCCGAGGATGCGCGCCTGCGCGATGCCCTGTCGCGCATCCCGAACCTCCCCCTGCCCGAGGTGCCCGAAGGCCCGGACGAGACCGCCAATGTCGAGATCCGCCGCTGGGGCACACCGCGCGCCATGGATTTCAAACCCTTGGAACACTTCGATATTCCCGCCGCCCGTGGCATGGATTTCCAGACAGCCGCGAAACTGTCCGGCAGCCGCTTTGTCGTGCTGCGCGGGGCAGTTGCCCGCGTCCACCGGGCCTTGGCGCAGTTCATGCTTGACCTGCACGTCAACGAACATGACCTGGCCGAGACCTGGACCCCGGTTCTGGTCCGCGAAGAGGCGATGTTCGGCACGAACCAACTGCCGAAATTCGCCGAGGACAGCTATCAGACCACCAATGGCTGGTGGCTGATCCCCACCTCCGAGGTGACCCTGACCAACTCGGTCGCCGGGGATATTCTGGACGAGGCCACCCTGCCCCTGCGCCTGACCGCGCATACCCATTGCTTCCGGTCCGAGGCCGGGTCTGCGGGCAAGGACACGACCGGCATGTTGCGCCAACACCAGTTCGAGAAGGTGGAGATGGTGACGATCTGCACCCCCGAAACCGCGCTTGCCGAACACGATCGCATGACGAAATGCGCCGAAGCCGTGCTGGAACGGCTGGGCCTGCCCTATCGCACCATCGTTCTGTGCACCGGCGACATGGGCTTTGGCGCGCAAAAGACCCATGATCTGGAGGTGTGGCTGCCGGGCCAGAACACTTACCGCGAAATCAGTTCGGTTTCCACCTGTGGTCAGTTTCAGGCCCGAAGGATGAACGCCCGCTACCGTGCCCCCGGTGGCAAGCCGGACTTTGTGGCCACGCTGAACGGATCAGGCCTTGCCGTGGGGCGCTGCCTGATCGCGGTGCTGGAAAACGGCCAGCAAGCGGATGGATCGGTCAGCCTGCCTGCGGTGCTGGTGCCCTATCTTGGTGGCAAGACCCGGATCTCGGCGACCGGCGAACTGGTCTGATCGGGGCTGGGGCGCGTAGAACCATCATGAAAGCAAAATCGCTGATCCTGTTGGTCGCCACGCTCGCCTTTGGCCTGACCCCCTTCATCACCCCGCCCTTCACCGGCTATGATCCGGCCCTGTTTCCGGTGCGGATCGAACGCCACTCGATCACCCCGGCGGGCTATGCCTTTGCGATCTGGGGCCTGATTTATGCGTGGCTGATCGCCCATTCGGTCTTTGGGCTGTGGCAGCGCGCCGAGAACCCGGCATGGGACGCGGTGCGGCTGCCCCTGACGGTAGCGGTTGGCATCGGCGCGGCCTGGCTGTGGATCGCAGGGCAAAGCCCGGTCTGGGGCACCATCACGATCTGGATCATGGCCGGCGGGGCGATTGCGGCCTTCCTGCGGGCCGACCCGGGGGTGGACCGCTGGATGCTGTCGGGTCCGACCGCGATCTTCGCGGGCTGGCTGTCGGCAGCCTCGGCCGTATCGACCGGCGTTTTCATCGCGGGCTACGGCTGGCTGGGCGATACGGCCGCCGCCGCTGCCATGCTTGCCGTGGTGCTAGGGATTGCGGTGAGCGTCCAGATGCGCAGGCTAGAGATGCCGGTCTACGGGCTGACGGTGATCTGGGCGCTGGTGGGGGTGATCGTGGCCAATGCCGGTGCGAATGTTACTGTCGCGGTGCTCGCGGGGTCGGGCATCGCGGTGATGGCGGTGACACTTTGGGCGGGTCGCCGCGCCTAGACTTGGCTGATCTGCAAAAAGCTCGTCGAGCACTTCGTGCACTCCTCGCAGGACCAGTCCCGACGAGTACACGACGTGCACGAGGAGGGGTCGCGACCTAGCGTTTCGGGCTGACCCCGGCCTTGCCGTCCATATGCTTGCGCAGGCGGCTGGGGGTGTGGAATTTCTGGTCCTTGAACGGGTTCTTCGTCGACTGGCTGCGGAAGAAGAGGCGGATCGGCGTTCCCGGCATGTCGAAATGATCGCGGAGGCCATTGACCAGATAGCGTTTGTAGCTGTCGGCCAGCTCATCAGGGCGTGAGCACATGATCACGAAGCCCGGGGGCCGGGTCTTGGCCTGGGTCATGTAGCGCAGCTTGATCCGATGGCCGCCGGGGGCTGGTGGGGGATGCGCCTCGGTCATCGCCCCCAGCCAGGTGTTCAGCCGCGCGGTCGGGATGCGGCGGTTCCAGACGTCGTGCGCCTTCCTGATCGCGTCATGCAGCCGGTCGAGCCCCCGGCCGGTCTTGGCCGACACGGTGACCAGGGGTGCGCCGCGAAGCTGGGGCAAGAGACGCTCGAACATCTCTTTCAACTCGGCCAGCTTGTCCTGTTTGTCGTCCTCCAGGTCCCATTTGTTGACCGCCACCACCACCGCCCGGCCTTCGGTTTCGGCAAAATCGGCGATGCGGAGGTCCTGCACCTCGAACGGAATCTCGACGTCCAGCAGCACGACCACCACCTCGGCAAACCTGACCGCGCGGATGCCGTCGGACACGCTGAGCTTCTCCAGCTTTTCCACCACCCGCGCCTTTTTCCGCATGCCAGCGGTGTCGAAAATGCGGATCGGGGTGCCGTGCCAGTCAGCGCGGACCGAGATAGAGTCGCGGGTGATCCCCGGCTCCGGGCCTGTCAAGAGGCGATCATAGCCAAGGATCTTGTTGATCAGCGTGGATTTTCCGGCATTCGGTCGCCCGATCACCGCGATCTGAAGTGGTTTTTTGGCTGTCGGGTGATGCGCGGTGGCGTCAGCCTCCTCCTCGGCGTCGGCCTCGGTCAGGTCAATATCCACCTTGGGGGCGTTTTCCGCCTCACGCTCAGCAAATTCGCCTTCAAGGGGTTTCAGCTCACGATAAAGGTCGTCCATCCCTTCGCCATGTTCGGCCGAGATGCGGATGGGTTCGCCCAGACCCAACGAATAGGCCTCCAAGGCGCCTGAATCGCCGGCCTTGCCCTCGGCCTTGTTCACGGCCAGGAACACGCGGGCGTTCTTCTTGCGCAGGATGTCGGCGAAAACCTCATCGGTGGGGGTGACCCCAACCCGGCCGTCAATGACGAACAGGCAGGCGTCGGCCATTTCCACGGCGCGTTCGGTCAGCCGACGCATCCGGCCTTGCAAGCTGTCGTCGGTAACCTCTTCCAGACCTGCGGTGTCGATTACGGTGAACCGCATGTCGAAAAGCTTGGCATCCCCTTCGCGCAAATCCCGCGTGACGCCGGGCTGGTCGTCAACCAACGCCAGTTTGCGCCCGACCAGGCGGTTGAACAGGGTGGATTTGCCCACATTCGGGCGACCCACGATGGCAAGGGTAAAGCTCATGTTCTCCGTCCGGCATCCGCCAAGCGGTCCCGATACACGGGTTGGCGGTCAGCGGAAAGCGTGAAGTTGCCCGTCGCCGCCGACGACATAGAGAACGCCCCCCGCCACCGCAGGCTGCGCGGCGGCCCCGCCCGGAATCTCGGCGGTATGGGTCAGGCTGCCGTCGGTCGGATCAAAGGCGCGCAACAGCCCGTCCGAGGACACGACAATGATCCGCCCCCCCGCCATAATCGGACCATAATGGGCAAAGATCGCTTTGCGCTTTTTGACCTTGTCAGCCTCGAAATAGGGCATCGCAACGGTCCAGATCACCTCGCCGGTCTGGGCGTCAAGGCGTACCAACTCGGCCTCGTCGTTCACCAGGAAGATCGACCCGCCGGCCACGGCCACCGGGCCCAAGGCCCCCTCACCCGCCGACCAGACCACCTCGCCCGAGGCAACCGACAGGGCAACGGTCCGCCCGGCACCAGAGCCTGCGTAAAGCACCGTGCCGTTGATTACCGCGTCGCCGGTCACGTCGTAGGTAAAGGCATAGGCGCGGCCAAGCCGTTTGCCGGCCAGCGAGGCTTGCCAGATCTTGGTGCCGCCGCCAATTCGCAGGACCGCCATCAGATCGCCGGCACTGGTCGGGAAGATCACCGAACGGTCGGCGATGCTGGGGGCAGCGGTGCCAAGATAGCCCGCCACACCCGGGCTGCCGACAACCTGCCAGATCACCTTGCCATCGTGCGCAGCAACGGCCCAGGCCGACCCATCCCGCCCGCTGACATAGACCGCTTCGCCATCGGTGGCCGGGGCCCCCGTCAACGGTGCATCAACCCTTTGACGCCACAGGACCTTGCCGGTTGCGGCCTCCAGCGCCACCACCTCGCCGTAGCCGGTGGTCGCAAACAGCCGATCGCCCGCCACCGCCAGCCCGCCGCCCGACACGCCGCCATCGGCATCGAAGGCCGCCGTCAGATCGGCGGACCACAGCGTCTGGCCACCGGTCCCGGTCGCGGTGACCAAGACCCCGGCATCGATGGTAAAGACCCGCCCCCCGGCCGCCACCGGGGCGGCGGCGATGCGGTTCTTGCGGCTGTCGGCGGCACCGATCACCGCACTCCAGGCCAAAACGGGGGCCGACCCTAGGGAGGCATGCGGCATAAGATGCCGGGCGTTGCCAGCCCGGTGCGTCCAGTCACCCGAAGACTGCGCGGGCAGGCGGATCGGCAAGCTGAGGTTCGCCACCTCGCCAGGGGCGGTCGGCGCGGGCTGGCCTGCGACCGCAACACTGTCGTCCAGCGGCGCGCGGATTGGAAACCGCTCACCCTCCAGCACCACTTCGCGCTCACAAGCGGCCAAAAGCGCCAGCATCCCAAGGCCTGCCACCCATTTGCCTGCCGTCCGCCGGATCGTCATGCCTGCCACCTGAAGCCCCTTGTCATCTGTCATGTCGTCCCCTCAGCCGGCCGAACTGTCGGGCAAGGTGCCGCCAAGCGCCGTGACCATCTGGCCCAGCCGCGCCCGCAGCGCATCCGAGGCTTCCTGGTCCTGCATCAATGTGATCATCGCCGCGATGGCAGCCTCGGTGTCGCCGTCTTCGACCAGAAGATAGGCCAACAGCTCTTCGGCAAGCGGCCGGTAGGGCCGGCCCGGCACGGCGATGGACTGCAGCGCGCTGCGGCGGTCGGCCACCGGCACGCTGTTGCCCACCATAAGCACCCGGCGCAGCACAGCCATATCACGATACGCCGCAGGCAAGGTCGCATCGGCGGCCACCAGATCAAGCGCGGCAAGCGCTGCCTGCCGGTCTGCAGCCGGGTCGGCGGCGAGGATCAGCTGCACCAACGCCGTCTGGCCCCCGTCCGCCGGAATGGCGGCCAGCGCGGCCGCACGCTCGGCGGCATCGCCAAGATCAAGCGCGGCAATCAGCGCATCGCCGAACGCCTCGGCCCGCGCTTCGGACCGGGCCTTGGACCATTCGGTCCAGGCGGTGCCACCGACCAGCGCCAGCACCGCAATGCCACCGATCCAGCCATATTTGCGAAACAGCGCGAACAACCGGTCGCGCCGCACCTCTTCGGTGACTTCCTCGATGAAGCTGTCGGGGTTGCTCAACGCGCTGGCCCTTGATTGATCCTGACCCCGTCTTACAGGCAAAGCCCCAAGGTTGCCAAGCCCCGCCCCCCGCCAAGGTCACAAATCCGTCGGCAGTCCAAGAACCTTGCGAAACGCGGGGATCCATTCGACGTATTCGGCGGGAAGCGTGCCCTGGGCGTACATATCCTCAAGGATCGCCAGCGCCTCCTGGTTGGCCGGCGTCGGATCAAGCAGCAGCGTCGCCTTGAGGTCAAGCCCGCGAACCAGATCGATCCGATACCCGACGATGTCGGGGAAAGCCGCCACCAGATCGCGCAGGATGGTCACGCTCATTTCCTGGTGATCAAGGGCACCTTGCATGTCGCCTGCTTCGACCAGCATGGCGGACACGCGCTCATAGCTGATTGACAGGTTGCCGTACCAGATCTCGTTCGCGCTGTCTTGCTGGACCAGCCAATCGCGCAAGGCCAGGCAGTCCTGATGACTTTTCAGCGCCCCGGCGAAATCTCCTGTTGCGGCCTGAGCATTGCCAAGCCGTTCCAGCGCGATGGCCAGATCAGAGGCCCAGGGCTGGCTGAACGGATCGATCTCCAGCAACTGGCTGCCCAGACGCGACATTTCCTGGAAAGACTGGACCGCCGCCTGATTGTCGCCCAGCGCCACCTGGGCGTCACCGATCCGGTTGAACGAAACCAGCCGGCTTTGCGTATGAGAGGGCACGTCGGGAGCCAGTTGCAGCAACCGGTCGGCAGTCTGAAGCGATTGCTCGGCCACGCTCAGCGCCTCGGCCGCCCGGCCAAGCCCCAGAAGGATGTCGACATGCCGGTTCTGCACGTTCGACAGTTCGGTCAGCAGCAACAGATCGTCGGGCGTGGCCCCGGCAATGCTGCTTTTAAGCAGCGCCGCCTCGGCGATCAGCGGCTCGGCCGCCTCATAATTACCGGCCAGGGCATAGGTGTCGGCCACCAGCGCCAGCGAATAGGTCGTGTCGCGCTGGTACTGCAGCACGCTCGGATCAGCCGCAACCATGGCGCGGCGCAGATCAAGCGCCTCTTGATGGGCCACAAACGCGCCGTCGCTATCGCCCAGCGCCGCCTTCAGCACGCCAACATTGGCAATGGACACCCCAAGATCCCGTTGCCGCGGCAGGTTCTGCGGGTCAAGCGACACGATCATTTCGCGCAGCGCCCGACAGCGTTCATGCGCGGCAAGCGCTTCGTCAAGATCGCCGAGCGCCAAAAGCGTGTTGCCCAAAAGTTCAAGCCCGACCGACAGATCGCGCTGCCAGACCATGTTGGTCGGGTCCAGCGCAGCCAGGGCTTCGCGGATCGACACGACCGCCTGATGTGCCAGCAGCGCCGAATCGATGTCACCCAACAGCGCGTTGGTGCCGCCGATCCGCTCGAAGGCAACGGACAGGTCGCGCCGCCGCAGCGTGTTGTCCGGGTCGATCGCCGCCAGCTCTTCGCGGATTACCAGCGACTTGCTGAACAACTCCAGCGCGGCTTCATATTCAAGGTCGGCCACCAGAACGTCGCCGATGCGTTCATAGGCCACCGACAGGTCGTGGCGGATGCCTTCGTCGCCGGGATAGTCGGCGGCAAGACCTTCGGTGATGGCGATCGATGCCTGATAGGCGGCGCGCGCGGCTGCTTTGTTGCCCATGGCAAACAGCACGTCGCCCACCCGTTCCCGGGTGAAGGCGGTGTTGCGCAGGTAGTCATAGTTCTGCGGATCGGTGGCAAGCAGGGCTTCGACCAGTTCTAGGGCGCGTTCATGCGCATCCAGCGCCCCGGGCAATTCGTTCTGCGCATACCGACTTTCGCCAAGGTCATTCAGCGCCAGCATCCGGTCGCGCATCAGATCGACATCGTCGGGCATCTGGCCCGCCTGCCATTCGGAAAATTCCAGCGCGCTGGCAAAGGCGGTTTCGGCCTCTTGCATGTAGCCTTGCGATTCCAGCACGTTGCCGACACTGGTCAGCGACCAGATCAGCTCTCGCACCCAGTCAACATCGGTCGGGTCTGCCTCGACCTGGGCCTGGGCATAGGCGGCGCGGAGGCTAAAGGCATCCAGCGCCGCCCGGGTATTGCCGGCCACCAGTTGCAGGTCGCCCAGGCTGACCAGCGCCTGAATATAGTCAAACCGGGTCTGCCGGTCGATGTCTTCGTTCGCGATTTCGGCAAACAGCCCCGCGGCCTTGTTCAGATCTTCGATCGCAAGGTCATAGCGCAGTTCGGCCCGGGCGGCACTGGCCGACAGCATCCGCGTCGCCGCTTCCGAGATGGTGCGCTGGATAAAGCCGTCGCGAAAATTGGCCCGGCTGGCAGCGTCGATGTCTGCCGCCTCATCCAAAAGTGCGCGGCCGGTGTCGAAGGCGCCAAGCGCAAAGGACTCTTGCGCCTGGGTCCGCAGGTCGGCCACGCGCGGGTCTTCCGATTTCAGACCACTCAGTTCGGACTGGAAGGTTTCATATGAAGTTGCCGCTTCCAGCAGAAGCCGGGTCCGTTCCTCGGGCGCCTGGTTGGCCAGATCGGCCGAGAGCAAGGCCGCGTAGAGGGGGGCGAGCGGCATGTTGCGATCGGCGGCAAGCGCCTCCACCTCGGCGCGCAGATCGGGGGTCAGGTCGGCCATCGCGATCAAAAGCTGGTCGCGTTCGGGCAAGACCCCCTCGCCGGTGATGAACACCAGTTCCGGCAGACCGCTTTCGACGTAAGGAAGCTGCTTGCCCCGGCTGCGATCATAGACATCCTGCTGGACCAGCGTCAGCGCGGTCTTAAGCTCGACCCCGGCGGTGCCGAAGTGGCGGACCAGGGCCTCGGTAAAGGGCGAATTTTCCCCGTCTCCATCCGAGGCGGTTTCATTCGGGGCGGCCGCAAAGGCGAACAAGACCCCATCGGCGCGCCCGATCCGGCCAAGACCAGCTACCGGAACGCCCGGTGGGGGCGGGGCCGCCGCCCCGTCAAGCGCCGCCGCCCCGCGCCCCTCAAGCCCGCCACCGGCAAAAGGATCATCCCGGCAGGCGTCAAGCAGCACGATCGCGACCGGGGCCACTGCCTGCAAGGCCGCCTGCGCCTCGGACAAGGGCAATGCCGTGGCCACCAGCTTGTCTGCGGTTGTCCCGTCGGTATCGGTCGGAAGCAGGTAATTCACCCCGTCCAGTGCCACGCCATGCCCGGCAAAGAACAAGAGCGCCACATCGGCCCCGGCAGCATCGGCCTGAAAATCCTCTAGCGCGCGGCGCATCCGGCGCAAATCGCGGTCGGTCTCGACGAACACCTTGAAGTCGAGTGACTTCAGCAGGTCCTCCATCGCGCGGGCGTCGTTGGCGGGGTTGGTCAGCGGGCGGATCAGCTGATAGTCCTGCGCCGCCAGGATCAGCGCGACGCGCGTTTCGGCCCAGACGGCCGCCCCCAGTCCCAGCCAGACGATCAGCGCAAGACCCAGACGCCGCAGCATGTTCAGCCCCCATCCGACCGGCCTTACTGTGGCCAAGCCCGCCCGAGTGGTCAAAGGAAAAACGCTGTCATCCGCGCGGCTTCACGAAACCGCGAGGTCAGGCGGCGGCACCGGGGTCCAGCGCCTCTTCTTCGGCGGATTGGCGTTCCCACATCTGGGCATAGCGTCCCTGCCGGGCCAAAAGCGCCTCATGGGTTCCCGTCTCAACGATCCGCCCGGCCTCGAGCACGATGATCTGGTCGGCGTCGGCAATGGTCGACAGCCGGTGCGCGATGGTGATGACACTGCGGCCCTGCCCCATCTCGCGCAGCGACTCCTGAATCGAGCGTTCGGTCTGGGTGTCCAGGGCACTGGTCGCCTCATCCAGGATCAGGATCGGCGGGTTCTTGAGCAGCGTGCGGGCAATGCCCACCCGCTGCTTTTCGCCGCCCGACAGTTTCAGCCCGCGTTCCCCCACGATGGTATCATAGCCCAGCGGCAGGCTGGCGACAAAGTGGTGGATCCTTGCGGCGCGGGCGGCGGCCTCGATATCCTCGCGGCTGGCACCGGCCCGGCCATAGGCGATGTTGTAAAGCACCGTGTCGTTGAACAGGACGGTATCTTGCGGCACCACCCCGATGGCCTGATGCAAAGTGCTTTGCGTCACCTCGCGGATATCCTGCCCGTCAATCCGGATCGAACCGCCCTGAATGTCGTAGAACCGGAACAGAAGCCGCCCGATGGTGGATTTGCCCGAGCCCGAGGTGCCGACCAGCGCCACCCTTTGCCCCGGGGCCACCCGAAAGCTGATGCCATGCAGGATCTGGCGTTCGGGTTCATAGCTGAATGCGACGTGGTCAAAAGTGATGTCGCCGCCGGTCACTACCAGGGGCTTGGCGTCGGGTGCATCCACCACCTCGGCGGGTTGGCCCAATAGCGCGAACATCTCGCCCATATCCACGAGGGCCTGGCGGATTTCGCGGTAGACCGTGCCCAGAAACCCAAGTGGCAAAGTGATCTGGATCATGTAGGCGTTGACCATCACGAAATCGCCCACGGTCAGGGTTCCGGCCTGCACGCCAAGCGCGCTCATGACCATGACGACCACAAGGCCGGACGTGATCAGGAAGGACTGGCCTGCGTTCAGCAGCGACAGCGACAGGCCGGTCTTCACCGCCGCCGTCTCATACTGCCGCATGGCACCGTCATAGCGGTCGGCCTCACGCCCTTCGGCGTTGAAATACTTGACGGTTTCAAAGTTGAGCAGGCTGTCGATCGCCTTTTGATTGGCGTCGGTGTCCTGATCGTTCATTTCGCGGCGCAGCTTGACCCGCCACTCGGTGACCGAAAAGGTGAACCAGACATAAAGCGTGATGGTGACGACCACGACCGCCGCATATTCAAGGCCAAAGACCAAGGCAAAGATCACCGCCACCATCGTCAGTTCCAGGATCAAGGGCCCGATCGACAGCAACAGGAAGCGCAGCAGGAAATCGACACCCTTGACCCCGCGCTCGATGATCCGGCTTAGGCCGCCGGTGCGGCGGGTGATGTGATAGCGCATCGACAGGCGGTGGATGTGGGTAAAGGTCTCGATCGCCAGGCGGCGGATGGCGCGCTGCCCGACCCGCACGAACACCGCGTCACGCAACTCACCAAACAGCACCGCGCCCAGCCGGGCCAGCCCGTAGGCCACCACCAGCCCGGCCGCCCCCAGCCCGACGATCAGGCCAACATCCGGGGCCGAGCCCGACAGCCGGTCCACGGCCAGTTTGTAAAGCCAGGGCGTGGTCACCGATACCATTTTGGCCATGACCAGAAACACCAGCGCCAGCACGACCCGCCGCTTGACCCAAGGCTGCCCCTCGGGCCACAGGTACGGGGCCACTCGGCGCAGGGTCTGCCCCCCCGAGGCAGATGCCGCAGACGAGTCAGCAGAGGTAGCAGTTCGGGTAACGCGGCGCATGTTGTTTTCCTGACAGGTTCGGGGGATTGCCCGGATAGGTGGTTTGCGGTAGCATCAATTCAACAGTTCTTGAATAGTTGAACGATGAACCGAAGTAAAGCCGACCAATCCCAGGTCCTCGCGGCGCTGTCGGCGCTGGCGCATGGCACACGGCTTGACCTGATCCGTCTGGTGTTGCCCGCCGGTGACGAAGGCATGTCCGCTGGCCGGATCGGCGAAGCGTTGGGTCTGGCGGCACCGCGTCTGTCGTTTCATCTGGCAGCCCTAGAGCAGGCAGGCCTGCTTCGCGCCCGGCGTGTGGCGCGCAATGTGATCTACAGCGTCGATGCTGCAGGTATCGGGCAAACGCTGTCCTACCTGATGAACGACTGTTGCGCCGACCATCCCGAGGTCATGGCGCAATGTTCCCATCGCCCCACACCGCAGCCCGCCGCCCTGCCCGAGGGCACGGTGTCCGGGGGCACGCTGTCCGGGGGCACGCTGTCCGAGGGTCAGGGGGCGGCCGCCCCGGCCGGGACCGTGAACACCTGACCGGGATAGATCAGGTCAGGATCGCGGATCTTGTCGCGGTTGGCCTCGAACACCTGCACATAAAGCACCCCGTCGCCATAGCTGTCGCGGGCGATGCGCCACAAGGTAAAGCCCGGTTGGACCGTGATGCTGACTGGCCGGGGCGTTGCCACGTCGGGGGTGACAAGGTCTGGGGTCTCAAGGTCTGGGGTCGCAAGGTTTGGGGTCTCAAGCTCTGGGGTCGCCACCAGCGGCTCGGTCGCAGGGTCGGGGGTCGCAGGGTCGGGGGTCGCAAGGTCGGGGGTCGTCACCAGCGGCCCGGTCGCGGGGTCAGACAGGGCCGCCAAGGCGGGCTCGGGTTCCAAAACCGGTTCAGCCACCGGGTCGGGCGCGGGCTCAAGCTCCGACGCTGGCACAAGCTCTGGTGCCGGCTTTGCCTCGGGCGCTGGCGCAAGCTCTGGTGACGGCTCGGCCTCGGGCGCTGGACTGCCGGTGGCCAGGGCCAGGGTCTCCAATGTCTCGCGCTGAAACGGGGTTTCAAACCGTGACGTAACCTTGCCGTTCGCGTCCAGCTGATCGACCCGCAGGGTATAGACGCCCGGCGGCAGGTCGGCCAGCGTCAGCAGCCATTGGCCACTTTCCGGCACAGTCGCCGTGATGTTCTCGACCGTGTCGACATAGACCCGCAAACCAGCCCCGGGCTGCCCGTGCCCACCAACCTGTACCGCGCCTTCGGGCGTGTAGGCGATGGTATCGATCATCACGTTCGCCTTTACCACCGGATCGATGGCCACATCGCCTTGCAGCACCACGGCCCCCGCCCCGGTGACCAAAAGCGCCGTCTGCCCCGGGTCCGTTCCGGTCTGGGCCGCCGCGTCCTCACCGCTTGCACCATCCGGCGCGGTACCGTCTGCGGCCAGCGCGCCCGGGACCGGCCCCAGCGCCACGATCGCCTCGGAGACGACCCGCGCGCCCTCGGGAGGGGTCATTGCCAGCGTCATCAGACTGGGCTGGTCATTGGCCGCCAGGGTGAACTGCAGCACGAATTCGCCCGACGCCATGGCCTCGCCCGAGGCAACCGGCACCTCATCCACCAGCACCTCGACCAATGCCCCGGGCACGGCAAGCCCGGCAACCAGGGCCTCTCCGTCGGGGGCCACGCGCCAGGTGTCGATCAGTGGAGCGCCCTGGACCGCGGCAAGGCGAGGGGCCAAAGCCGCCCCGTCAGCCGCGTCAGCCCCGACATCAGGGGACGCAACCGGCGGGCTGGCAGGCTGGGTCACCGACCAGCCGACATATCCCGCCCCCAGCGCCAAGGCCGCCCCAGACCCCAGGATCAACGCCCGCGTGCCACCGCCCAAAGCCGCCCATGCCGACATTGCCAACCCTCCTCGTGCCGGGCCGGAACCGGGCGCGGCTTTGCTTGTCATCCAGTCGGACTATACCCTATCACAAGACAGATGTCGTCGGATGGAGATCATGACCCAGCTTTCGCTTTGCGTGTTTTGCGGGGCCCGCTCTGGCGGCACCGCAGCCTATGGCTTGGCCGCGCGGGCGCTTGGGGGTGCCATCGCACACCAGGGCTGGCGGCTGGTATACGGTGCCGGCGATGTCGGGCTGATGGGCGAAGTGGCGCGCGCCGCCCTTGCTGCCGGGGCCAGCAGTCTGGGCGTGATCCCGAAGCATCTCATGACCCGCGAACAGGGCAAGCGCGACCTGACCACGCTGATCATCACCGAGGACATGCACGAGCGGAAAAAGGTGATGTTCATGAACTCGGACGCGGTGGCGGTGCTGCCAGGCGGTGCCGGGTCGCTGGACGAGTTCTTTGAGGTTTTGACCTGGGCGCAGATCGGACTGCATGCCAAGCCGATCTTTCTGGTGGATGTGGACGGCTATTGGCAGCCGCTGCTGGCCTTGATCGAGCATGTCATCGCCGAAGGCTTTGCCGACCAGGGCCTGCGCGGGCTTTTTGCGGTGGTGCCCGATGTGGCAACCCTGATCCTGCGGCTAAAGTCCGCGTTCCCCTAGGGTGATCACCGTTACCTCGGGCCTGCGGCCAAAGCGCAAGGGCACCCCGGAACAGCCCAGCCCGCCCGACACCACAAGATCGCGCCCATCCTCATGGACATGGCCCCAGGCATAGCGCGCGCCATAGATCGAGGGCACAACCGGCGTCCAGCGGCCAAAGGCGATCTGTCCGCCATGGGTATGGCCCGAAATGGTCAAGGCAATCCGGGGCGGGACATGGGGGAAGATGTCCGGCTCATGCGCCAGCAACAGGGCGGGCGCATCGTCGGTGACCCTTGCCAGGGTGGCGGGCAGATCGTCAACCCCCTGCCAGGGGCCGCGTCGTTCGACCTGCGCAACGCGCTGACTGCCCAGGCCAAGCACCCAAAGGCCCCCCTCGGCCCCAATCCGGTGGGCGTCGTTCTCCAGCACGCGGACCCCAGCCTTGGCCAGCTGGCGGGCATAGGCGACTGGACCGCGCCGCGCGCGCAGCGCCACCGGGTCGGCCCGCCAGTCGTGATTGCCCATCACGGCAAAAACACCCAGCGGCGCCTGCAAACTGGCGATGGCGCGCGCAACCTCTGCCATGGGAACGGGCGCGGTGACAAACCGATGATCGGCAATGTAATCGCCCATCACGGCGATCAGGTCGGCCTTGACGCTGTTGACGGCATCAACTGCCTGCCAAAGCCGCGCTGCGGGCATCTGCGGCCCCCCGGCATGCGGGTCGGCCAGCACGGCGATGCGCAAGCTGCGCCCCTTTGGCCAGGCGACCGGCGCAAGCTGCCAATCGCGCCGAACCAGCCAGCGGGGCCAGATCAGGCCCGGCCCCGCGGCAGATGCTTGCAAGGCGCGCATTACATCCGCGCGGCGACGGCGTCCCAGTTCACCAGTTTGTCAAGGAAGTTGGCCAGATAGGCCGGGCGCTTGTTGCGGAAATCGATGTAATAGCTGTGTTCCCACACATCGCAGCCCAGCAGGGCGGTCTGGCCAAAGCACAAGGGGTTCACGCCGTTTTCGGTCTTGGTGATCTTGAGGCTGCCATCCTTGTCGCGCACCAGCCAGGCCCAGCCCGAGCCGAACTGACCCGCACCCGCGGCGGCGAAATCATCCTTGAACTTCTGCACCGACCCAAAGCCCTCGACCAGCGCCTTTTCCAAAGCGCCCGGCATCGCCTTGCCGCCCGGACCCATCACCTCCCAAAAGAGGTTGTGGTTCCAGTGCTGGCTGGCGTTGTTGAAAATGCCGTTCTGCGCCACGGCACCGGCCTGATAGGTGCCCTTGACGACATCCTCAAGACTGGCGTTTTCCCATTCGGTGCCGGCGATCAGCTTGTTGCCGTTGTCGACATAGGCCTTGTGATGGAGGTCGTGGTGAAATTCCAGCGTCTCACGCGACATGCCAAGGGCGGCCATCGCATCGTGGGCATAGGGCAGGTCGGGAAGGGTAAAGGCCATGATCGTGCTCCTGATCGGGGGGGATGCACCCGAGATAGGTTGCCCGCCCCCCCAAGGTCAAGCCTTACCGTCCCCGGCGCTGACGTTCCGGGATGGCCCGACGGGCCGGGTCAGACCCTTACCATTCTGCCGGCTCACAGGTGCCTGGGGCGGTGAATTCGCGCGAGTCACCAACCGAATTCAACGTCCGCATGCGCGCGGACATGTCCTTTTTGAGAATCATCAGGTCGTACCGAAGACTTATGACCGTGCGTCCAGACTCGGCGGTGAATTTCACCACCCAGCGCAGCGACAGCCGGGCATCATTGTCGGCAATCAGTTTCGCCTGGATCGGATCGCCATAGTAGTAATTGATGATCGGGTCGATGACCAAGGTCTCTGTCGTGTCTGAGCCGACTTTGATCCCGACCACTTCGGGGAAAAACTCCTCAACCACACCGCCAGCCTTGATCGTACAAAGAAAGGTGTCGCCCTCTTTTGCCAGGGCGGCCGTCGGGAACGCAAGGCAACCAATGGCGACAAGACCCATGAACGACAGACGAAAGGCTGCGACGATGCTGTTCAAAAAGAAATCGCTCTTCATTGCCTTGCCCTTTTGTAATTGAGTTCAGAAGCCTATTTGGTCGTAACGGTGCAAGAGCCTTCGTCGGTGAATCTGTTGTCATAGCTGCCCGGAACCGCAGAGATCTTCGCCGGGCGTCCATTGACGTAGTAGGTCAAGGAATAGGACATCCGGCCACCCTGCCCCTTGACGCTGAATTGCACATCCCAGGAAAAGCTTTTGCGGGCCTTGGTGTCGCCCGTCATCGTGGCGGCGATCGGCTTTCCGACAAAGTGGTCGATTATCGGATCGTAAACCTCGATCGTGGCTTTCGTGTCATCAACCACGATAAAGACGACATCGGGCACCCAACCCTTGTCACGGCGGACCTGTGCGAACTTGCATTCATATTGGGTGGTCTGGGCCAAGGCCGGGTTCATAGGGGGCAGGCCAAGCGTGGCGGCGAAAGCCAGTGTCAACCAAACAGACCGCATGAACCGTACCCTTCAACTTGTCACAGGCCGACCAGACACGCGTGCCAAAGCGTCTGTCAAGAACGATTGCTCACCATGCCCTTCACTTTGTCCGGGCGGAATTTACCAATATGTCAAAGACGTAACGGGCAACTGATCGAAATGCGACAAGGGTGATCCCGCCCCCTTCGCGCCAGAAGGCGACGGGCACCTGGGCGGCGCGGGTGCGGCGCAGCTCACCCTCGGGAAGCATGTCGATGTCCACCGGGCAAAGCTTGCGGATGACATCGTCGGCCCCTGCCCCCTCGATCCGGAAGACCGCGCGGGCGTCCGACACGTCAACCGCCAGATGGTGTTGCCCAGCAAGCGCGGTGGCCAGCCCCGCCAGCGTCGCGGCGACCTGGTCATAGGGCAGGACCAGAAGGTATTCATCCGGGCTCATCCAGCCACAGGCGCAATCGCCCGCGATCTCGATCCGGCGCTGCGCGGGCAGCTTGGTGCCGACCGCCGCTTTTACCGCCTTGTCCAGACCCTTGAGCCCCTTGGCCCGCAGGGTGATCATCCCCAGGGGCCCGATCTCGCGGATGTCGGCGATGCCGTCGAAGATACCGTCAAAGCTGGCCCCGCCCAGGGCTGCGACCGGATCAGACATTCTGCTTTTCCCCATCCTTGTCGACAAACACAGGGTCACAGACCCGCGCCGGAACTGTGCCGCCCGCAACGGTGTTGAATTCCACCACCTCGCCCATCCGCGCCGGGCCATGGAGGAGAAGCCCCATCGCGATCCCCCGGTTCAGCGTCGGCGAATGGTAGGTCGAGGTGACGCGCCCTTGGGTATTCCGTTGCCCATTGGCGTTGTCGCCCGAGGCGAGCACATAGGCGCCGTCGGGAATGACCGACCCATCCAGCGTCTCAAAACCCACCAGCTTCCAGCGGTCGGGGCTGGAGAGGTACGTGCGTTCCTGCCCCCGCTTGCCCAGATAGTCGGGCTTTTTCTTGGAAATCGCCCAGTCAAGATCCAGGTCCTGTGGGATCACGGTGCCGTCGGTTTCATCGCCGATCATGATAAAGCCCTTTTCGGCCCGCATCACATGCAGGGCCTCGGTGCCGTAGGGCATCGCCCCCAGCGCCTTGCCCGCCTCGCAGCAGGCAGCCCAGAAGGCGGCACCGTGGCTCGCGGGGACGGCGATTTCGTAAGACAACTCACCCGAAAAGCTGATCCGGTAGGCACGGACCGGGAAGCCGCCCAAGCTCCCCTCCGCCCAACCCATGAAGGGCAGCGCCTCACGCGATACATCCATGCCGCCCAGCACCTGCAGAAGCTTCCGTGCATTGGGGCCGACAACCGCGACTTGGGCGTATTGCTCCGTCACATTGGCGGTATAGACCTGCCAATCCCACCATTCGCATTGCAGCCAGTCTTCCATCCAACCATGGATCCGGTCCGCCCCGCCACTGGTGGTATGGCAAAGCCAGGTATCCTCGGACAGCCGCGCCACCACGCCGTCATCGGACAGAAACCCCTGTTCGTTGCACATGAGGCCGTAGCGGCACTTGCCCACTGGCAGCGTGCTCATGACGCCGGTGTAAAGCATGTCGAGGAACCGCCCCGCGTCCGGCCCTTTGACGATGATCTTGCCCAGGGTCGAGGCATCCAAGAGGCCCAGCGCCTCACGGGTATTGCGCACCTCACGGTGGACGGCCTGTTCGTGCGTTTCCCCGGCGCGGGGGAAGCAATAGGGCCGCCGCCAGAGGCCGACAGGTTCAAAGTAAGCCCCCGCCGCCTCATGCGCGGCATGGATCGGGGTGCGGCGGAGCGGCTGGAAGATCTCGCCCCGCGCTTCACCGGCCAGCGCGCCAATGGTGACAGGCGTATAGGGCGGGCGGAAAGTGGTGGTGCCGACCTGAGGGATCTCTGCCCCCAAAGCACCGGCCAGCACGCCAAGCCCATTGATGTTGGAAAGTTTTCCCTGATCGGTCGCCATGCCCAGCGTGGTATAGCGCTTGGTGTGCTCGACCGACTGATAGCCTTCGCGCGCGGCAAGCTGCACGTCCGAGACTTTGACATCGTTCTGATAATCCAGCCACATCTTCGACCGCAGCTTGACCCCTGCCCCTTGCGGCATCACCCAGACCGGCGGGATGATGACCGGATCGGGGGCGGCTGCCTTTTTCTTCGCCGCAGGCTTGGCGAAAGCGGCCTCGATCTCCGCCTGCGACAGATGGCCCGCGGCGGCACCGACGGCGCTGACCATGGCGCTGCCGTCATGGGTGATCGGCGGGCGGGCTGGGTCGGGGACAAAGGCGGAGATGCCCGCGTCCCAGAGAAGTTTTCCGCCACAATGGCTGAAAAGATGAACCACCGGTGACCAGCCGCCCGACATGGCGACGGCGTCACAGTCAATCTCCTCCAGAACGGCACCCTCGCCGGCTTGCAGGCAGATCGCAACACCGGTGACGCGCTTTTTGCCCATCACCTTCGCGATGCCGCGCCCGGTGAGGACCCGGATCCCGGCAGCGCGCGCGGCCTCGGGCAAAGTCCCCGTGGCACTGTCGCGGGCGTCCAGAATGGCCGGAACCTCCAACCCAGCGGCCTTGAGCGCAAGCGCCGTGCGGTAGGCGTCATCGTTGTTGGTCACCACCACCGTCCGGTCGCCTGGGGACACAGCATGGTTCACCACATAGTCGCGCACGGCCGAGGCCAGCATCACGCCCGGCACGTCATTGCCCGCAAAGGACAGCGGCCTTTCGATCGCCCCGGTCGCGGTTATGATCCGCCCCGCCCGGATCCGCCACAGCCGGTGCTTGGGGCGCCCGTCGCCGGGGGTGTGGTCGGCAATACGCTCATCCGCCAGCACATAGCCGTGGTCATAGACGCCAAAGCCGCAGGTGCGGGTGTGGATCGTCACGGTGTCGCGTGCGCTAAGGTCAGCCTCGATCGCGGCCAGCCAGTCGGCCACCGGCTTGCCCTGAACCTCAACCTCATCCACCGGGGCGCGACCACCAAGGCTGGGGGTCTGCTCCAGAAGGATCACGCGCTGACCGGCATCGGCGGCGGCTTTCGCGGCCAGAAGGCCCGCCACCCCCGCGCCCACCACCAGCACGTCGCAGAACGCATAGGCCTGGTCGTAGCGGTCGGCGTCTGCCTCGGTCGGCGCGCGGCCCAGGCCTGCGGCATGGCGGATGATCGGCTCGAACACATGTTTCCAGAACGGGCGCGGATGGATGAAGGTCTTGTAGTAGAACCCTGCGGGAAGGAACCGTGCAACAGCGCTGTTGAGCGCCCCGATGTCGAAGTCCAGGCTTGGCCAGTGGTTCTGGCTGGTCGCCTCGAGCCCGTCGAAAAGCTCGGTCGTGGTGGCGCGCTGGTTCGGTTCCAGCCGCGCGCCGGACCCTAGGTTCATCAGCGCGTTCGGCTCCTCGGGCCCATAGGCCACAAGACCCCGCGGGCGGTGATACTTGAAGCTGCGGCCCAGTAGGACCTGGTCATTGGCCAGAAGCGCAGCGGCAAGGGTGTCGCCGGCATAGCCGCGCAACCTTTTGCCGTTGAACGAAAAATCGACGGGGGCGGTCCGGTCGATCAGCCGACCGCCATGGGAAAGGCGCGTGGTCATGCTTGGGTGCTTTCAGCTCGGATGTGTTCAGGCGGGCGGGCTTGGGCATAGAGGCCCCCCCACCCCGACCCTCCCCCACCGGGGGGGAGGGAGGCGCTGGCGGCCAGGCCGGTCTTGCAAAGCCCAAGGCCGACGTCGGTCCAGCCGCGCGCCTCCCCCCCTGTGGAGGAGGATGGGTGGGGGGGCTTGGGGCCAAGAACCGTCATTGCGGCACCCAATCCGGGCGGCGGGCCTTGATCTTGGCGATGATTTCGGGTGGCGGTTCCGAGATCTGGGCAGGATAGGTTCCGAACACCTCCAGCGTGGCGGTGCAGCGCGCGGCCAGAAACCACTTGCCGCAGCCGTAGGCATGCCGCCAGCGTTCGAAATGCACGCCCTTGGGGTTTTTGCGCGCGAACATGTAGGCTTCGAACTCGGCGTCGGTCGCGCCTGGGCCAAAGCGCTTCAGATGGGCCTCATAGCCGGGGACAAGCTCGGTTTCGCAGGCTTTTGCGCCGCAATAGGGGCAGTCGAGGGTCAGCATGTCAGTCCTTGCAGGCTGTCAGGGAGGGACAGGGTCATTCATCCACCTCGGCGGCATCGATGCCCTTTTGGAAATAGGTCAACACCTCTTCGATCGGCACGACAAGCATGCCCGGCACAAAGCCTGCCAGCCATTCGCCGATGCGAAAGGGCTGCAGGCCGCTGGCTTGCATCGCGGCGATGCAATCGGCATCCGTAGCGGTGCCCGCCACCGTATTTACCAGGACCAACGTCGGATCCAGTGCGCCAAGGACAAAGCTGCGCAATACCTGCGCTTCATGCCCGCCCGCATTGATCGCCACGACCTGGGCGCTGTCGATGCCCAACTCCTCCAGCACCGCGTCCAGCCGCAGGAACGGCGCTTCGACGGTCAGGATCGCGTCGTCGGCCATGCCTTCGGTCAGGATCCGGTCGCGGATCAGCGAGGCCCGCCCGCGCGGGATGCGCCGCGCCTGGGCCTGCGCCTCGGGCGTGAGCGCGTAAAGCGGCAGGTTGGCCGCCACATCCGAGATGCCCAGGTTCAGCACCGCCACCCGGTCGCTTTCGGCGTGCAGCGCCTCCAAGGCGGCGAAATTGTCCGGATACGGCTCGACCAGAAGGCCCGACCAGCCGTCATCCTGAAACCGCGCCAGAAACGGCAGCCCCGTATCCCCCGCCTCGGCCCCGATCTGCAACACGAACACCCGCCCCTCGCAGTGGTCATGTACTGCGTTCAGCAGCATCGCGATGAAGGCCGGATTGAGCCTGTAGGGCCGTTTCGGCACATAAAGGCCAAGGTCCCGTGTCAATGGGCAACCCCTGCAGCGACCGACTCATCAATGAACTGGCCTTCCTTGAAGCGCCACATGTTGAAGGCTTCGGCCAGGGGGCCGGGGACGGAGCGTTTCAAATGGGTTGCGTAGCCGGGGAAAAGCGCCGACTGGTCGGCCATTACGCCGCAGCAAGGGCCTTCGAGGGTGAGCATTTAGTTGAACCTCGCTGTAAGCGTCTCTTTGAGCAAGTCGCCATATCCAGACTGCAAAGTCGCTAGGATCAAATACCGAAGCTCAAACCAGTAGGTGCTGTGCAGCAGTGCTTGCGCCTCCCCTTTATTCGTTTCGTCAGTAAATCTCTCAGCAGCCCACCGGCGAATGCCAAAAACGAGAACCACGGCGGCAACACCCAATGCACCGGCGCGTTGGAACCAAATTGGATCATCAGCTAGAAATGCGGCAACACTGACGCCTAGCCAAACCAGCATCGGCGACCAGACAGCAACGGTGATTAGCGTTGCGATATATCCGATCATGAAACGGGTCAATGCGCCACCCCCGCCGCGACCGACTCATCGATGAACTGGCCTTCCTTGAAGCGCCACATGTTGAAGGCTTCGGCCAGTGGCCCCGGTTCGCCCTTGGCCATCAGCTCGGCCATCGCCCAGCCGCTCCCTGGGATCGCCTTGAAGCCGCCCGTGCCCCAACCGCAGTTGATGAAGCAATTGCCCAAGGGGGTCTTGGAGATCAAGGGTGAGCGGTCGCCGGTCATGTCGACGATGCCGCCCCATTGGCGCAGCATCTTCAGCCGGCTGATCATCGGGAAGGTTTCGACCAGCGCCCTCAGCGTCTCTTCGATATGGTGGAAGGACCCGCGCTGGGTGTAGTTGTTGAAGCCGTCGGTGCCGCCGCCGATGACCATCTCGCCCTTGTCCGATTGCGACATGTAGCCGTGCACGGTGTTGGCCATCACCACCACATCCATGCAGGGCTTGATCGGCTCGCTGACCAAGGCCTGCAAAGCCACCGCCTCGATCGGCAGGCGGAAGCCGGCCATCTGCGCCAGTTGGCCCGAATGGCCTGCCACGACCATGCCCAGTTTCTTCGTCCCGATGAACCCGCGAGAGGTGTCGACCCCGGTCACCTGACCGTTTTCCGACCGCACGCCGGTCACCTCGCAGTTCTGGATGATATGCATGCCCATCGCCGAACAGGCCCGCGCATAGCCCCAGGCCACCGCGTCATGCCGCCCGGTGCCGCCCCGCGCCTGCCACAGCGCCCCAAGCACCGGATAGCGCGGCCCGTCGATGTTCAGGATCGGGCAGAGTTCCTTGACCCGCTGGGGGCTGATGAATTCGGTCGCGACCCCTTGCAGGGCGTTGGCGTGTTGGGTGCGCAGGTAGCCCCGCACCTCGTGATGCGTCTGGGCCAGCATCATCACGCCCCGGGGGCTGAACATGACGTTGTAGTTCAGGTCCTGGGACAGCGTCTCATACAAGCTCCGCGACTTTTCATAGATCGCGGCCGAGGGGTCCTGCAGATAGTTCGACCGGATGATCGTGGTGTTGCGCCCGGTGTTGCCACCGCCCAGCCAGCCCTTTTCCAGGATCGCGACGTTGGTGATGCCGTAATTCTTGCCCAGGTAATAGGCGCTGGCCAGCCCATGGCCGCCCGCGCCCACGATGATTGCATCATAGCTTGGCTTCGGCTCGGGGGCGGCCCAGGCGCGTTCCCAGCCAAGATGATGGCGAAACGCCTCGCGGGCGATGGCAAAGACCGAATAACGCTGCATCAAGGCCTCTTGGCGGCAAGAACCGACCCACCGGACGGGTCACATTGTCTTGGAACGATTGTCGGTTATAGCCACACCCACCAGCGGCACAATCGGGAAATTTGCGACATTCGGCATGTCGCTACCAGAGATTTGCCCGCGCGCCGCTGCCTGCGACCGCAAACCACGGCGATTGCCCCCTTTCTTGGCGCAGGCGAAACCACTATCTCGGCAGCAGGGCATTGTGGCAACGCGGTGCAGCAGACATTGGGGGGTCAGATCGACGCATGGCGCAAGCGATATTCTGGATGGTTGCGCTGGGCCTGGGTGCCACGATCGTGCTGGTTCTGGCGCGGGTTCACCGCGACGGTACGGCTTCTTGGGCGATTTCTGGGGTCACTTCTGGGGCCAAGGATCTGCTGGTCTACAAGGACCAGCTTGCCGAGATCGACCGCGACCTTGCCCGGGGCACGATCGGTGCGGATGAGGCCGTGCGCCTGCGCAGCGAGATCGGCCGCCGGGTGCTGGAGGCCGATCGCAGCCGCGCCGCCGATCTTGGCGGGCAGACCGCGAAACCCAGTAGCAGCGGTCCGGTGACGGCGCTGGTGGCGCTGGTGGTCCTTGGCGGGGCTGCAACGCTCTACCAGACCCTTGGCGCTCCGGGGTATCCAGACCTGCCCTTGCAGGCCCGGCTGGCCGCCATTGATGCGGGCATTGCCGCACGCCCGACCCAGGCCGAAGAACTGGCCCGGCAGGGACTGACCCGCGACCCGACCGCCGTCGCCGAAGCGCAAGCCGACCTTGCAGAGGTGACCGACCAGGCAGAGCTGCGCCAGGCTGTCGCCCGTCACCTGCAGGCCGGGCAACCGACCGAAGCGGTGCTGAGCGCCGAGCGTCTGCTTGCCCTGGCTGGGGCCGACGCGACCGCTGCTGACCACGCCAACCACGCGCTGGCCCTCGTGGCCGAGGCGCAGGGCTATGTCTCGCCCGAGGCCGAGGCCAGCTTGCGGGCGGCGCTGACGCTGGATCTGTCGAACGAGCTGTCGCGCTATCTGGTGGGTGAGATGTTCCTGCAAGGCGGGCGCTTCGACCAGGCCTTCCGCTTCTGGCGACCGCTGGCCGAAGACGGGGACCCCAATTCGCCCTTGGTGGCCGCGATCCGGCAACAGATCGGCACGGTCGCCGAACTGGCCGGCATCCCCTATGCGGCGCCCGAACCGGCAGGACCCCAGGCGGCGGACATCGCGGCCGCTGCCGACATGACCCCCGAAGACCGCCAGGCCATGGTCGAGGGCATGGTGGCGCAACTGTCCGACCGGCTGGCGACCGAAGGCGGCACGGTCGAGGAGTGGGAACGGTTGATCCGGTCCCTTGCCGTCCTGGAACGCCTGCCCGAGGCGCAGACCATCTATGACGAAGCCAAGCTGCGATTCGAGGGGCGCCCGGCAGAACTGTCGTTCCTGCGTGTGACGGCGGTGGAAAGCGGGCTTTCCCCGTGATCCTGCCCCGGATCGAGGATTTTCTGGCCGCCCTGCCCCCCAACCGTGCCATCGCGGGGCTTGATTTGGGCACGGTGACCATCGGGGTGGCGATGTCGGACCTGCGCCGTCAGGTCGCCACCCCGGTCGAAGTGATCCGCCGCGAGAAATTCACCTTGGACGCCACCCGGCTTTTGGCGCTGCTGGCGGCACGCGGCGCTTATGGGATCATCCTGGGCTTGCCCCTGAACATGGATGGCACCAGCGGCCCCCGCGTACAGTCGACCGAGGCCTTTGCGCGCAACCTTGAAAAACTCACCCCCCTGCCGATCGGATTCTGGGACGAACGGCTGTCGACCGTTGCCGCCGAACGCGCCCTGCTAGAGGCGGATACGTCGCGCAAACGTCGCAAAGAGGTGATCGACCAGGTGGCGGCAGGCTATATCCTGCAAGGCGCGCTTGACCGGATGGCGCATATGCTGCGGGGGCAGAACGGATGACGGATGATCTGTGGCAGCGTGACGAAGTGGCCAGCCCTTGCGTCAAGCTGTGCGTCGTCCACCCCGAAGCGCGGATCTGCGTCGGCTGCTACCGGTCGATCGACGAGATTTCCAGCTGGTCGCGGATGACCCCGGACGAACGCGCCACGGTGATGGCCGAGCTTCCCGCCCGCGCGCCCAGCCTTGCCAAACGCCGCGGCGGGCGGATGGCGCGGCTGGACCGCTAGCCTAGGGCGTCGTCAGCCACTCGGCGACCCGTGGCAGTTCGGGGCGAAAATACGCAATCATCCGCCCCTCGGGCGGGGCCCGATCGCCCGGACGCCAGGCCGCCACGCCGTGCAGTGTCAGGCGATGGAGCAGCGTCGCCTCGCCCGGCCGGACCGGCACCTCGCGCCGGGGGCAGGTGGCAAAGACCGCGCGCCGCGCTGCCTGATAGGCGGCGGTCAGGTCCACATCCCCCCAGCTTTCCGGCGCATGGGCTTGCAGGGCCTGCAGCAGGGCGGCACGCATCAGGACATGGCTGCCCTCCCACACCGTCAGGGGCGAGGCTGGCGTGTCGTTCAAGGGCAGGCCCAGGATCCAGGCATGGGGTTCCTTGACCATGCGCTGCTTTTGCGCCCCAACCGGCAGCACCCCGTCCAGATGCGCGGCATCGCGGTCGCGCCGATAGGCAAAGGCGGCAGGCGTCTCCTCGGCCGAAGGTTGCGGGTAACCGGGGCGGATCACCGAAAGCTGTGCGGGGTGCAGGGGCACCGGGGCCAAGGGCAGCGCGGCCCAGGGAAAGGCCATGCCGGCAATGCTGCCATCTGCGGCGTTCGGCAGGGCATCCACGCCGACAAACCAGGTACCTCCTGCGCGCCAGACCTCGGTCGAGGTTTGCATGACCGCCAGCGCCGCATCCCGCGCCGCGCCAGCCCAGGCGAGGATCGCGGGGTCAGGCCCCAGTTTCTGCCAACCGGTCTTTACCAACCGATCACCTTGCGCAGCATGTTCAACGCGACCACAATCAGAAAGACCGCAAAGGCGCGCTTCAGGAAACCGGGGTTCATCGCATGCGCAAGCCGCACCCCCAGGGGCGTGGTCAAAATCGTGCTGCCGATCACCACCAGAAACGCCGGCAGGTTCACCGCGCCAAGGCTGAACGGCGGTGCTTCGGCCACCGGCAGCAGCAGAAAGCCCAGCACCGACGGCACCGCGATCACCACCCCGAACCCCGAGGCCGTCGCCACCGCTCGGTGGATAGGCATGGCATATAGCGACATCAACGGCACCCCGAACGTGCCCCCGCCAATCCCCATCATCGCCGAACAGAAGCCCACCCCCAAGGCCAGGCCGCTGCGCTGCGGCTCTGCCGGCATCGCTGGACCCAGCCGCCAACTGTCGCGCCCAAAGGCCATCCAAAGCCCCGCCAGCCCCGCCAGCACCGCAAACACCGCCTGCAAGACCGCCGAGGACACCAGCGTTGCCACCAATGTCCCCAGGATCGCCGACAGGGCCAACATCGGTCCCCAGGCCCTGAGCACCGGCCAGTCCACCGCGCCCCTCTGGTGATGCGCGCTGACCGACCGCAGCGAGGTGACGACAATCGTCGCCATCGAGGTCGCCACGCAGACCTGCATCAGCTGATCGCCGCCATAGCCCAACTGCCCAAAGGCAAAAAGGAACGCCGGCACCAGCACGATACCGCCGCCCACCCCCAAAAGCCCGCCGATCACGCCGGCAAAGGCCCCGATCACGACCAGGGCGGCAAGAAGCGGAACAAGGGTCGCAAGCTCGGGCATCGGGGAACCTTCATGATCCGCTGGACTTTGCCCTTGGGCAAGGGGGGCCGCAAGGGGGGGGAGAGTGTGGCGGGAGAGAGGGAGGGAGAGGGTGGGTCGGGGCACGCGCCGACCTACGGGCTTATGCGGCGGTCAGGACCTGGTCGAGGGCTGCCTCCAGCACCGCAAGCCCCGCGCCGTCACGGCTGGCCTGTTCCGACAGCACCCGCCGCCAGCCCCGTGCCCCCGGCTGACCGGTGAAAAGGCCCAGCATGTGGCGGGTGATCTGATGAAGCCGCCCCCCCCCCGCCAGATGCCGGGCGATATAGGGGCGCATCGCGTCAACCACCGCGACGGGTGTGGGGGCATGCCCATCGCCCCACAGCGCATCGGCCCCGATCAACACCGAGGCCGGGTGCTGATAGGCCGCCCGCCCGATCATCACCCCGTCAATCCCTGCGTCCAAAAGCGCCCGCGCCTGATCCAGGGTGGTGATGCCGCCGTTGATGCAAATCGTCAGGTCCGCAAACCGACGCTTCATCCGCAGCACCAGATCGTGGTCAAGGGGCGGCACCTCGCGGTTTTCCTTGGGGCTCAGGCCCTGCAGCCAGGCCTTGCGGGCGTGGATGATGATGTGGCGGACCCCTGCCCCCGCCATGGCCTCGATGAAGGCGGGCAGCACCATCTCGGGGTCCTGGTCGTCGACGCCGATGCGGCATTTCACCGTCACCGGGGCATCCGTCTCACCCTGCATGGCGCGCACACAGTCGGCGACCAGGCCCGGGCGCTCCATCAGCACGGCCCCAAAGCAGCCCGATTGCACCCGGTCCGACGGGCAGCCGCAGTTGAGGTTGATCTCGTCATAACCCCAGGGCGCGGCGATGCGCACCGCTTGGGCCAATTCGGCGGGGTCAGACCCGCCAAGCTGCAAGGCAACGGGATGTTCCGCCACGGCAAAATCCAACAATCGCGGCTTTGGCCCATGGACAATAGCAGGCGCGGTCACCATTTCAGTATAAAGCATGGCCCGCCGCGTCATCAAACGATGAAAGAACCGGCAGTGCCGGTCGGTCCAATCCATCATCGGGGCGACAGAAAGACGAAAGGCGGGGTTTGGTTGCAAGGGCATCACATTGTCAGCATAGTCAGACTGCATACACCAAAATAAGCCGCCGTCCCGCAGGCTTTTGCGCGACACCCGGCATGACGAATCCTGCAGCGGCAGCCTTACCCCTAAATCCCCAGTGTCACGGCCGCGTCACATCACCCCGCTACGCGCCGACGCCTGGACCGCAAAAGGTGACATAGCTTGCAACGCGACACTTGGAAGCTGATCCGGGATCACCTCTCGGGCGACATTCTTGAAGGGCGGCTGATGCCGGGCGCGCAGCTTCCGACCGAGGCGCAGCTTTGCCACACCTTTGCGGCGGGGCGACACTCGGTCCGGCGGGCGGTTGCGGCGCTGGCGGCAGAGGGCAAGTTGCGCGTCGAACAGGGGCGCGGCACCTTTGTGCAGGCCGCGCCGTTGATCAGCTATCACATCGGGCGGCGCACCCGGTTTCGCCAGAACCTGCTGGATCAGGGCGTGTCCCCCGGGGGCGAGCAGATCACCGACAGCATCGTGGCTGCCCCCCATGCGGTGGCCCAGGCGCTGGACATGGCCGAGGGCAGCCCGGCCCATCGCCTGTTGCGCCGCGCGCTGGCGGATGGCGTTCCGATCAACCTTGGGCTGCACTGGCACTGCGCCACCCGCTTTCCCGACATGGCCCAGCGCCGCGCCGCCGGCGAGGCGGTGACCGAGATCTACCAAAGCCACGGCATCACCGATTATTTTCGCAAGCGCACGATCATCTTTACCCGTCGCCCCACCGCCGAGGAAGCGGCCCTGTTGCTGCAGCACCGCGATCAGCCGGTCATGGTGGTGCAAAAGACCGATGTCGACGGCGCGGGCCAGCCAATCGGATATTCCGAGGCGGTCTGGGCCGGGGACCGGGTACAGTTTTCCGTGGATATTCCAGAGACGGACTGATCCGGGCGGGGACGGTCTGACCCGCCGGGGCTGGCCATCTTAGCCGGCGGCAACCGCCCCATAGGCGGCGCGGCCCTGGACAAAGCAGTGCCGCACCACCGGCACCCCGGCATCCGGCCAGTCGATCAGCACCAGATCAGCCCGTTGCCCGACCGTGATCGTGCCCCGGTCGGTCAGCCCAAGGCTGGCGGCGGGGTTGGCGGCGACCAGCTTCCACGCCTGCGGCAGAGGGGCGATGCCGTCCGCCTGAAGACGCATCACCGCCGCCAGCATCGCTGGATAGTAGTAATCTGAGGCCAGAATGTCGCACAGCCCCGCAGCCACCATGTCTGCCGCCCCAGGTGAGCCGAGGTGACTGCCGCCCCGCGCCGCATTGGGGGCGCCGAACACGATCCAGTCGCCCGCATCGCGTGCGGCACGGGCCACGGCCCCGTTCATCGGAAATTCGGCAATCCGCGCGCCATGGTCGCGGTAGAAATCGCGGGTCCGGGTCTGGCTGTCGTCATGGCTTAGCATCGGTGCCTGTGCCGCGCGGGCGGCGGCGGCGGCGCGGGCGATGGCATCCGGCACTTCGGCGCGGCGTTGCCAGATGTCTTGGGTCAGTGCTACGAATTCGGCCGTGGATAGCCCCGACCGCTGGGCGCGCGGCCCCATCTTGGCGGCGAAACCGGCACTGGTCAGATCGACCACCGGCAAGGCCGGGTCATGGTCGAAAGGCCGGGTCTGCAAGGGGCAGTCCGGGTGCAGAACCGCCATTGTCGTGTGATCGTTGAAGGCCAAAGCCGGGGTTTGCGGGCTGGTCAGCGCCGCCTCGATCAGGGGCAAGGCCTCAAAGCAGAACGTCTCCCAGCGCAGTTGCACGCGGTTGTCCACCGTCAGGCGCGGGGTCAGTGCGGCAAGGCTATCGACGACCTCTTGCCCGATGGCGACCGAACGCAGGCCCGGCTCCCAGCCCAGGGTCAGGGCGTGGTAGGCGGTGGCGATGCCGTTGGCGGCCAGTTGCCGGTCGGTTTCCAAAAGCGCGGCCTCGACCGGGATCATCACGCCGGGGCGTGGCATCAACTGACGTTCGAAGGCATCGCCATGGATGTCGACCATCGCCGGGGCCAGCACCATGCCGCGCGCGTTGACCACCCGCGCCCCGTCGCGCGGGCCATCCAGCCGGGCGATCACCCCGTCATCGACGCGGACCGAAACCTCGGCTACCCGGTCAGACAGAATGACCCGTGCGCCTTCGATGATAAAAGGTTCGATCACAGCCGCTCCATCACCAGATGCCAATGCCAGGACCCGGGTTTTTCGTGTTCGCGGTCCTCCAGACGGCATAGCTCAAAGCCGTGGAACAAGGCCACAAGATCGCGCGCGTCGCAAAAGTAATGCGGATGCACCTTGTCGTCATCCCCGGAGACCTCGAACACCCAGGTATTGCGCGATATTTCGCGGCCCGGGAATTTCGCCAGCTCTACCGGAATCCGGCGCGCGGACAGCATGGTGCCAAGGAAGGTGCCGCCGGGTTTAAGGACACGGGCAATCTCGGCAATGGTGGTGGCCAGCACGGTTTCATCGCCGTGATAGATCACGTTCCACGACAGCACATGGTCAAAGCTGGCATCGGGATAGGGCAGATCGGTCATCTTGCCGACCGTCGCCTGCACATTCAGCCCCTCGGCCCTGGCGATCCGGGTGATTTCGGCGATGCCTTCGGGGCTTGCGTCCAGTGCGGCGACATCAAAGCCGGCCCGCGCCAGGGCCAGCGCGTGCCGGCCAACCCCAGCCCCCAGGTCAAGCACCCGCGCCCCTGCTGGCAGGCGGGTGGCGAAGTCCATCACCTCCCCCTCGGGATGTTCCCATTTGGAGGTGCCATCGGCCCGCGCCCATTCGCGGCCCCAGTATTCATGCGCGGTATCGGTTTTCATCGTGACGTCCCCATGATCTTGTCGCGCAGAACCGCGCCGATCTGTTCCACCCCGATCACCACCACCGCGATCATCAGGATCACGGTCAGCGCGGTCGGATAGTCGAAAAGGTCGAACCCGACCTTAAGCTCGATCCCGATGCCGCCCGCGCCCACCAGCCCCAGGATGGTCGATGACCGCACCGCCTTTTCCAACCCAAACAGCGAGGTGGAAACAAAGGCCGGCAAGGCGGCGGGGATGATTGCAGCAGCGGCGATGTCCATGCGCCGCGCGCCGGTGGCAGTCAAGGCTTCGGCCGGGCCGGGGTCGGTGTTTTCCATGTCATCGGCAAAGAACCGGCCACAAAAGCCGATGGTGTCGATGGCGATGGCCAGCATCCCCGAAAACGGTCCAAGCCCGACCGCCACCACAAAGACCAGCGCCCAGGCAAGGTCGGGCACGGCGCGGATAAAGCCCAGCACCACCCGCACCAGCGCATTGACCCCACGCCCGACCAGCACCCCACGCGCGGCCAAGAGGGCAATCGGCAGCGACAGCACTATGCCGATTGCCGCCCCGGCGATGGCAATTTGCAGCGTCTCGACCATCTTCCAGGCCAGCCGCCCCAGATTGTCGGTCGAGGGGGGCCAGGCCCGCGACAAGAAATCCGCAAGCCTTGGCGGCGAGGCGACCAGCCGTTCCAGCGACCAGCCCGCCCCGTCCAGCGACCACAGGAGGATCACGGCGGCCAGGATGGTGCTGATGAAGCCGGCCGCGCCTGGTCGTGCGAAACGGTGCGGGGCGGGATGCTGGGTATCAACCATAAAGCGCCGCCATATCCTGTGTCGTAACCGCCTTTGAACTTGCATCAATCGCGATCCGCCCGCCCTTTAGCCCCAGGATGCGGTCGCCATAGGACAGCGCATGCTGCACGTTGTGCGAGGTGAACAGCACCGTGACCCCTTCGCTTTTCACCAGCGCCATGAAGAGCGCCATCACCTCTTCGCCCGCCTGCGGGTCAAGCGAGGCGCAGGGTTCGTCCGCCACCAGAAAGCGCGGCTTGCCGACCAGGGCACGGGCGATGGCCACCCGCTGGCTTTGCCCTCCCGACAGCTGATCAGCCCGGCGCAGCGCCAGATCGGCGAGCCCGACCTTGGCCAAGGCCGCCATCGCCGCGGTGCGGGCACCCTCAGGGGCCAGACCCTGCAGCCAGTAGCGTGGCCCGGACTGCTGGCCCAAAAGCCCGTGGATGACGTTGGACAGGACCGAAAGCCGCGGCACAAGGTTGTGTTTTTGCCCGACAAGCCCAGTCTTGGCCCGCAGGCTGCGGGTCGCGGCACTTCCCAGCCCGGCAAGCGCTGCGCCCAGCAGGGTCACCTGCCCGGCATCGGGCCGGATCAGGCCCAGACAGCAGCGCAAAAGCGTCGACTTGCCGGTGCCGTTCGCACCGACCAACGCAACACATTCGCCGCGCGCGATGGCAAGGTCGATCCCGGCAAAAACCGGGGCGGCCTTGCCAAAGCCTTTGGAAATGCCTTTGGCCTGCAGGTCGATCTCCTGCAGGCCAAGGTCGTTCAGGGCTTGCCCGTGACCGGCACGGTCAAGCGGCACGGGATCACTCCCCAAGGAACTTGTCGAACTGGGGGTAGCCCGCCGTGGTGTACATCGAGCGAACGATGTCATAGGCGCTGTCTTCGATGGTCACGAGGTCCATGCCCACATATTTGTCGTTTTCTTCGTGCGCGGTGATGCCGGCGATGATCTCGGCCTTGGCGCCGATGATCGCATCGCGGATCTTGGCCTGCGCCTCGGCGGGGACATGCGCGCCGGCCATCAGCATGTCGTTCGGCAGGTCGCCCGACCGGGCCAGGACCTTGAAGAAGCCGTAGGGCACCGAATCGTCCTTGTTGCGGGCCGAGTTGATCCAGCTGCCTTCGTTGATGCCGATGGCGGCAACGTCGCCGGCCTTCAGCGATTCGTGGGCAATGTTGCGCTCGGTGAAGATCGCTTCGATCTCGCCGACGGGGTTCACGCCATAGTCGGCCATCAGCTGCATCGGGCACAGCATGTTCGAGGTCGAACCGATGTCGCCGAACGCGATCTTCTGGCCCTTGAGGTCTTCCATCTTGTCGATCCCGGCATCGGCACGCACGATGATGGCGCAGCGATAGTCGGGGCGGCCGAACCCGACCAGCGGGGTGGCTTCGGTCAGCGTGTTGATGACGATGTATTCCGCCGGGCCGGTGATGACGAAATCGACCGTCTCGCCGCGCAGGGCCTCGGCGGCAGCGGTGCGCGAGGTCACCGGGAAGAATTCGAACGTCTCGCCCGACGCCGCCTCAAGTGCGGCCTTGAACGGACCCCATTCGGCCTGCAGACGCTCCATCCCTTCGACGTCGGTGACGGCGATGGACCAGGTTTCGGCGAAGGTTGCGGTGGCGGCAACCACAGCAAGGGCGGTGCCAAGCAGAAGGGATTTGAGGGTCATGAAGGTCTCTCCGGTTGGGATGACAACAAAAGGTTCGAATGAAGTCTAGCGGCAAGAGGTCACGCCATGGCGACGCGATCGTGAATGTTTTCCAAAGACTGCGCGTCACTTTCGGCAGGGATTTCCGGCAGGGCTTGTCACCGCACGTCGGGTGCCGGATATCTGTGGCCCCGACCGCAGCTGAACCGGACCGCGATGCCCCCCAACCTGCCGCCCAACCTGCCCCGCATCCTGCTTGCCCTGGGCATCGGCGCGACCGGAGGGGCGGTGTTTTCCGGTCTTGGGCTGCCGCTGCCCTGGATGCTGGGGGCGCTGTTTGTGACGATGGTTGCGGCGGTTGCGGGGCTGCCCGTCCTGGCCCCGGCCCGGCTGCGGGCACCGGTGGTCGCGGTGATCGGGGTGCTGCTCGGCTCGGGCTTCACGCCCGACATGATCGCCCAGGCGGGCGACTGGGCGGTGTCGCTGGGCATTCTTGCGGTCTATTGCGTGGCGGTGGCGCTGGTCGTGGTGCCGTTCTACCGCTTTGCCGGGCGGATGGACTGGGTCACCGCCTATTTCGCTGGCATGCCCGGCGGGCTGACCGAAATGATCGAGATCGGCGAGGCGAACGGCGCGAGGCCCGTTCCCGTTATCCTGGCCCACAGCCTGCGCATCGTGGTGACCATCGCGGCGATCGCTTTTTGGTTCCGCTATGTCCAGGGCCATGCGGTGGGGGCAGCTCCGCTTGGGCCTGCGGCCCACCTTGGCCCGCTGGACGCGACGCTTTTGCTGGCCTCGGCGGTGCTTGGCAGCGGTCTGGGCCTGCGACTGGGCTGGCCCGCGCCGACCTTTCTGGGCCCGCTGTTTCTGTCGGCGCTGCTGCATCTGTCGGGGCTGACGGCCAGCGCACCGCCGGGCCTGGTGGTCATTCTGGCGCAGATCTGTTTGGGCACGGTGCTGGGCTGCCGGTTTTCCGGGATCAGCGCCCGCGTCCTTGCCCCGGCGCTGGGACTGTGCGTCGGGGCGACCGGGCTGACCCTGGGGCTGGCGCTGCTTGCGGCCTCGGCGATGCGGGGGCTGGTGGGCACCGATCTGGAAACCGGACTGTTGGCGCTGTCCCCCGGCGGAATGACCGAAATGGGGCTGATTGCGCTGGCGATCAAGGCGGATGTCGCCCTTGTCACCCTGCACCATGTGATGCGGATCCTGTTCGTGATCGTGCTGGCACCGCTGGCGTTTCGCCTGGGCTTTCGCCATCGGGTCAGAGGTTAGCCCTACATCGGCTGGACCGAGGCTTCGTCGACGCGGAAGATCACCAGATCGTCGCGGCGTTCCAGCTGGCCCTCCAGTTGGATCGGTCGCGCGGTCAGGTGGAGCAGCGCCTCGGGCAGCGGCCCGCCGTCCGCCGCCGCCAAAAGCACCACTGTGGTCCCTTCGACCGGCAGTTCCATCACCAGAACCGGGGGCAGGCCCTGGGTGATGCACAGGTTGGCGCAAGCCTTGTGTGCCAGGCCCCGCCCCGGCTTCATCGCGCCGCCGTAGCACTTGCCGTCACAAATTTCTCCGGTCAGCCGCCAGCGTCCCAGATCTTCGGTCGGGGCAGGCACAAAGCCTGGCAGGGGCGCTGCGGCCTTGGCCCCACCGCCGCTGACCAAGAGCATCTCAAGATCGCCGCGGCGGACAAAGATGCCGCCGACCTCGATCACCTCGGCCCCCAGATCGACCCGGCCTTGCGCGCCGACCTTGTCCTGCCCGCCCAGCAAGACCGCCCGCGGCGGGATGTCGCCCGCGCCCGGCACCCGCAGGATCGGATAGGGCAAGGCCTCGATCACGCCGACCAGATTGCCGCCGCGCAGATCATCGGCATACCGCCCGGCACCGGGATCGATGGTGCCCAAGGGACCAAGGAGCGCAAGCAGCGCCAAAAGCCCCACAACGCCCGCGCCCATGGTCAGGGCAAAGTCGCGCAAAGACGGCGGGACCTTGGTGAAATAGCCGACAAAGAACGGGTCCTTGGGCTTTTGGGTCATGATGGGGTCCCCGCGTCAGCCATGATCTCGGGCACCGGACAGGGCGGCACCACCGTCCCCAGCGGCAAGGCCACCGGATCAACCCAGACCGTCCGGCCTGCCAGCCGCACCCGGTATTTGGCGATCCGTTCCTTGAACGGCGGCGGCGAGCAGCCATCCTCCAAAGTTATTGAAAGCCGTGCCAGGGGCAGGTCACCAGGCCAAGGACCACCTTGCCCTCACCGACCGGGCCACCCTGATGTGAACAGACGTTCGACATCGCCGAAAGCCCGCCCTTGACCTTGAAGACCGCGATCCGTTCGCCCCCGGCACCGGTGCCGATCAGCGCCCGCCCCTCGGGGATGTCGTCCACATCGCCAAAGGCCACCCAGGCCCCCGCGACCGGGGCTGCGGCAAAGGCGCGTTCCTTGCGCGCCTCGGCCAGGCCCGCCCGCAGGTGAAGGGTGATCAGGATGATCATCGATGCCGCCACCAGCATCAGGGTCACCGGATTGCCACCGCCGACCAAAGCGCCCAAGGCCACATGCAGGATGACCGACCCGTAAGCCAGGTAGACCAGCATGTGGAGGCCCTTCCAGACCTTTGGCGTGAGGAACGACAGCCAGAAGTCATGGCTGGTCAGCGCCATGACCAAAAGGATCGTCAGGGCGAGGATGCCGAAAATTTCGAACGGAAAGCCGATGACCTGGCCAAAGCTGGTGTTCGAGGTGAAGAGCGCCTCCAGCTTGGAAATCGGAGCGAAGGCGAAATACCAGTCCAGCACCGCCTTGGCATGCAGGGTGGCGACGCAGGCGGTGATCACCCCGAAATGTCGCCGGTTGTACAAAAGCGGCAGGAACCGCGTATCGAGCCGCGCCAGGGGGCCGATGGCCAGGATCAGGCTAAGACAGATGAAGGCGCAGCTGCCATAGGCGCGCATCTTCCAGATCGGCCCCTCGACCAGCGCCGCCGCAGCCGAAAGGCGCGGGGCAAGGGTCAGAAAGATCAAGAGGTAAGCCCCGATCCCGACCACAAGAAAGGCGTCGTAGATCAACTTGGTGCGGTTCCACTGCACGGGCTTGTAGGCATGGCTCATCCCTCAAGCCCCCCCTCGCTGGCGGGTGGGGCAAGCTGCACCGGCGCGCGCTCGATCACGGTGCTGGCAGCCTGGGTCAGGATCAGCACCGCCGCCAGCGGCAGCGCGACCGCAAGCAGGGTCCAGATCCGCAGATGCGCCTTGCGCTGAGCCCGGATCATGCCGCCCCTCGCCCGAGGGCACGCCGCCGCTCCAGCACCGCCCAGCGCCAAAGCACAATCGGCCACAGCACCACCACCGAGGGGAAAAGCACCAGCCGCACCAGCCAGGCCCCATGCGCCGCAGCGTCCACCCGGTCGATGCCCCAGGTCAGGAAGACCAAAGCCAAGGCAGCGCCGATGCCCCCATAGACCGTGACCCCGTCCAGCACCTGGTCCATGCGCGACCCCTACACCAGACCGGTGGCAGGGATCGCGGCACCCGTCACCACCGCCCCGGCGGGCGAGATCAGAAAGGCAATCAGATCGGCAATCGCGGCGGGCGGGATCCAGATGTCGGGCTTGGCGTTGGGCATCGACTCGCGGTTGGATTTGGTGTCGATGGTGCCGGGCAGGATGCAGTTGGCGGTGATCCGGTCGGCCCGGTGTTCGGCGGCAATCGCCTCGATCAGGCGGATCACGGCGGCTTTGGAGGCCGCATAGGCCGCCTGCCCCGCCGCCGCCTTGACCCCAGGCTGCGCCGCGATATGGACGATGCGGCCACCGCCCGCCGCAACCAACGCTGGCAGCACGGCCACGGTGGTGACCATCGCCACCTTGGCGTTCATCGTCATCATCTGGTCCCACTGGTCTGCCGCCCCCTCCAAGAGGCGGCCCGTGGCAAAGCCGCCGACACAGTTCACCAAGCCGGTGATCTGGCCGAAATGCGCCAGCGCCTGGGCCACCACCTCGGCCATCGCCGCGCGGTCAGAAAGGTCGTAGCCGGTGATCCAGTGAAGCCGGTCCGGGTCAAGACCATCGGCCTCGAACCGGCGCGCCTCGCGGTCAACGCAGACCAGCCTTGCGCCCTGTTTGGCAAGGGTGCGCGCCACCGCCGCCCCAAGATTGCCAGAAGCCCCGGTCACGATCACGCAGTCATCGCTCAACATCATCACTGCTTTCCTTCAGGCCTGTTGCGTGCTGGTAGTAGGTTAGCAGCCTGACCTGCCTTCCCCCTTGGATCAAGGGGCATGCGCCGCCTTTGCCCGGTCATTCCGGCTGTCTTTTTGCATCGTCGGCGGCACGATCCGCCAGCATCTGCGCATGCCAGACATCAAACACCCGAACCCCGGTCTCCTTGGCCTTGGGGGCCTGCCAGGGGGCCACCGTCAGCGTCTGTTCGGCGTCCGCAAGCCCCTGGTCCCAGCGCTGGCGCATCGTGGCGCGGCTGAATTCATAGTCTTTCTGCGAGCCTTGCGCGTCGGTCGGCCGGTAGATCAGCTGGACGATATCCATCTGCGTGACGCAGCCCATGCGGTAAAGCCGCTTGGCCTCGGGTGTGGCGGCAAGCTCGGGGGGCAACAGCTCGATCAGGTCGTTGATCGCGTGGCGCACCTCGTGCTTTTCGGCGAAGATATCGGTGTTCATCCGGGTACGGCTGGCATAGCGGATGTCCTTTTCGCGCTCGCTCACGGCCTCAAGCGAGTCGGGCAACGGGCCATGCGCCTGAAACACATCGACCTGAAAGATCAGCCGGCTGCGGCGCGGAAGCTGGTCCAGCACATAGGCCAGGGGCGTGTTCGACACGATGCCGCCGTCCCAGTAATGCTCACCGTCGATCTCGACTGCGGGAAAGCCGGGGGGAAGCGCGCCCGAGGCCATGATATGTTCGGCCCGGATTGTGGTCTTTGTGCTGTCGAAATAGGCGAATTTACCCGTGCGCACGTTCACCGCCCCGACGCTAAGCCGCGGTTCGGTCTCGGCGTTGATCCGGTCGAAATCCACCAGCCGCTCCAGCGTGGTCTTGAGGGCCGAAGTGTCGTAATAGCTGACCGGGCGGCGGGGCGTGATCCAGTCGAGCACCTTGCGCGGGGCAAAGAACCCCGGCTGGCCGAACAACAGCGCCGACTGCGCCGAGGCTTTCTGGCCCAGCGCGGTCCGGGTGTCAAAGCCGCCGGTCGGCCAGCCGATGACGCTTTCGGTGATCGTGGTCCAGAACGCCTCCAACTGGGCGACGCGGGTTTCGGGCGGATTGCCCGCGATCAGGGCAGCATTGATCGCCCCGATCGAGATGCCGGCCACCCAGTCGGGCAGATAGGCCGCCTCGGCCAAGGCGGCATAGACCCCCGCCTGATAGCTGCCCAGCGCGCCACCGCCTTGCAAAACCAAGGCGATCTTGCCGGGCACGTCACGCGAGGATTGGCCCGCTGGACCGCCGGAATTGGCCGCTTGCTTCATCTGGCTGTCCTTTTTATGTGATAAGTCAGTGGCGAGCGCATCACTCAGCCTACCGTCGAAAGCGTGTCAAAACGGCGACATAGCACCGCTGCGGCCAGCAAGGTCACCGCGACAGCGGCGACCAGCGCGCCCCAGCCATAAGTGGTGTAGATCTGCCCCAGCACGATCGCCCCCACCAGCCCGCCCGAGAAATAGCTGGCAAGGTAAAGCCCACTGGCCGCCGCCCGGTCCCCCTTGGCTGCGCGCGCGACAAAGCCGGTCGCCAGCGCCTGGGCCAGAAAGGTGCCGACCGCGACCAGCGCCATGCCCAAAAGCATCACCGGCAGCGCGTCCGACAGCATCAGGGCCACCCCGGCCAGCGCCAGTGCAAGCCCGGTTTGCGCAGCCCCGCGCAGCCCGATCCAGCCCGCGAGAACTCCGGCCTGCGCGGTGGTCAGGATCGAGGGCAGAAACACGAAATACACACTGCCCAGCGCCATCATGGAAAGTCCGAAACGGGTGCCGCCAAGCTCGAAGTTCACATAGGTGAAGACGCCGATGAACACGAACAGGATACAGAACCCAAAGCCGAAAGCGTCGCGCAGCCGCGGGTTCGCCAGATGGGTCATGACCGCCGCCAGAGGTGAGCGGTTGTGGTTCACCCCCTGTTTCATCTTTTCGGACCGGTGGATGGTGGCGGCAACCAGCCCCGCTCCTGCAAGGTTCAGGGCGGCAAAGACGTAAAAGCTGGCGTCGATGCCGTAGCTTCCAGCCACGCCCGAAGCGACAAAGCGGCCAATCAGGTTCGAGGCCACATTGCCCGTCACATAGGCGGCAAAGGCGCGGGCGGCGGCAGCGCCGGTCATCCTTTCGCCCAGATAGGCCAGCGTCAGGCTGAAGGCCGTGGCCATGCACAGGCCCTGCACCACCCGAAGGGCGGCAAAGACCGTGACCGTCGGTGCCCAGGCCAAAAGTACGGTGGGCACCGACAGGATCGCCAGCGCCAGCACAATGCCCGCCCGTCGGTCGATCCGGTCGGCAAAAAGCGCCACAAGCAGGCTGGCCGCCGCCATGCCAAAGGTGCAGGCGCTGACCGCGGCCCCCATCGTTGCGGGCGACACGCCATAGCGCAGCGTGAGGCCCGGAAGGATGACCTGCGTGGCGAAAAGATCGACCAGCGTCAGGAACGCGATCACGGCGATCAGCAGAAACCGCGAGGCGCTGCCGATCCAGGAAGTCGATGCCGGATTGGCAGCGCCGTCCGTCATGGCATCGCCGGGTCGGGCATCGGCAGGGCTTCGACCTTGGGCGCAACCGGGATCACATCGGCCGAGATCAGCACCACCGGCTGGTCGGTCTCATTCGCCCACCAGTGCCGGTGCCCGGCCCCGAACTCGGGCGAGGATTCGCCGGTCTTGTGCACGACGGGAACCGCGCAGAATTCGGTGTGCTCGACGATCTCGCCCGACAGGACGTAGACGATCGAGGGGCGATCCTCGTGCGAATGGGTCGGCACGATGCCACCGACATCAACGGTCAAAAGCCGCATCCGCAAATGAAAGTCGCCCATGCCGCGCCAGCCGGTCATGTCGACCTCGTGCAGTACGGGGCGGGTCACGCCGACATCGGGGGCCTCTTCAATGACGCGAGGCTCGGTCAGAACCTGATCCGCCGGGCATTGACCCGCAAGGGCGCCGGTCGACATCAGGCCAACGCTCAAAAGAGCGATCATTGGCAGTTTCATGGCTTGGTCCTTTTCACCTTCTGAAAGTCAGAATTGCTGTTCTGACGGTGCCCAGGCAGTAGCGCGTCCGGTGTCGGCATCGGTCTTTCAATTCCATAGGCGCAAGCTAAGGGGTTTCTTGCTGTTGTCATGGAGCGCTTGCGTTAGAGTGGGATGAAACAGGGGTGTATCACTTGCACAACGAACGCGAACGCTATGAACCCGAAGAGGCGGCCCGAAAGGCGCTTGCTATGGGCGGCCCGCTGCCAGAACGGCTGGCCCTGATTGCAGCCGATTTCCGCGCGCGCCTTGCCGACTATTCCCGCGCGATCGACCGGCTGGTGGCGCGTCTGACGGCCAGCGGCACGATAGAGGCCATCCCCGCCATCGGCGAAGCCTTTCCCGATTTCATTCTGCCTGATTCGGCTGGCCATCTGTGGCGGCTTGCCGATGCGCTGGAAGATGGGCCGCTGGTCTTGTCGTTTCACCGCGGCTATTGGTGCGACTTTTGCCATCTTAACATGAAGGCCCTGGCCGAAATCAGCGTCGAGCTTGCCGGCCATGGCTGCCGGATCGTGGCGATCTCGCCGCAGAATGCCGCAAACGGGGCCAAATTGGCGCGGGATGAGGGGGCCGAATTTCCGGTGCTGTGCGATGTCGGGCTGGGTCTGGCGACGGCGCTGGGGCTTGCCTATGTCATCGACGATGACCTGCAACGCGAACTGGCGATCTTGCAGGTCGATCTTAATGTCGAGCAGCTTGGCAACGGCGGGGTCATGCCGATCACCGCCGCCTTTGTGCTGGACAGCACCGGGCGGATCGTGGCGCGCCATGTCGATCCCGACCCCCGGCAGCGGATGGACGGCGGGGCGGTGCTGGCCGCGGTCGGTCAGGCGACCCTGGGGGACCAGTCCGCCGCGCGGAGCTGAGTGAGAAACAACCCCAGCGCCGGGCCGCGCTGTCGGCCGCTGACGGTGGTGGCGAACATGTCAAAGCTGCAGTCCGGCCCGAACAGCGGGCGGCGCACCAGCGCCTTGCGCAAAAAGGAATAGTCCGGCAGATAGGCCAGCGCAGTGGCCGACGACGCCAGATAGGCGACAAGGTCATCCTCGCGGGCAAACTCCAGCGCGGGTTGCAGCGCAACGCCGGCCATCTCCAGATGCGCCTTCAGGTTGGTCGACACGCCGCAATCGGGACGATGCAGCAGGCTGGCGCGGTCAAGATCGGCCACGGTGATCTGGGCCTTGCGCGCCAGGGGGTGATCTTCGCGCAGCACGATGCTGTAGCTGCAGTGAAAGAGCGGCCAGTGTTCAAAGCGGTCCCAATCGTTTTCCGGGGTCGGACCCAGCAGGATCTCGATCTTGCCTTCCTTCAGATCGGCCTCAAGCTCGGACGGCTGGCCGCGATGGATCTTGAAGTCAAACTCCTTGAAGGCGCGCGCCAGTTCCAGAAGATGTGGCAAGAACGGCTCTAGCGGGATGCCGTCGCGCAGGGCAAGGCTAAGGCGGACCACGTTGCTGGTGCGGATCGCCTTGGCCAGGCGCACCGCATTGTCGGCATTGTCGATGCACTGCCGCATCAGCGGCAACATGCGCAGGCCAAGGTCGGTCAGATGGGTCAGGTTCCGTTCGCGCCGGAACAAATCGCCGCCCAGTTCGACCTCCAACAGGCCGATGGCGCGGGTCAGCGACGGCTGAGTGACGTTGCATCTGGCCGCCGCGCGCGTGAAGTTCAATTCGCGCGCAGCCGCCAGGAAATAGCGCATCTGCTGAATTTCCATCGCACAACCTTTTTCGGACGCCTGCAAACGGGCTGCACATGCCAACGACGCAGCGCCCGACCCTTGGCGGATCAGACGCCGCGCGTGCAGCATGCCTGCTACCCGGCCAAGGCGCAAGCCCGGGCCGAGCGAGTTTGCAGTATCCGAAGGCCCTGCGCCGGGCCCAAGATCAGGTCAGCGCTTGTCCTGCGAGGTGTAAAGCCCCGCGATGCGCCAGACCCCGGCTTGCCGTTGGCAGATCACCTCGACCAGCCAGGGCAACCGCGCGGGATCGGCGGCGCTGCCGATCACCAGCACCAGGGGGATGTGAAACACCGCCGAGTCTTCGTCCAGCAGGATAACCCGCGAGGCGGCATAGTCCGGCTCGACCTGCCAGACCTCGGCGGATTGAAAACTGGCCATCCGCTCCAGCATCGCGTCGCGCCCCCAGACCGGGCGGCCATCGGTGATCCACAAAAAATCGGGGCTGTCCGACAAAAGCGGGCGCACCGCATCGATATCTTGCGCGTTCTGGGCGGTGACAAAGGCCGTGTAAAGCGCGCGGATGTCGGCCTCGGGGTCGGCGGCGGCTGGCAGTCCCAGGCAGAGCGCAACCAGGCTTGCAAGCAAGAGCTTCATCATTCGTCAACCTCCCCCTCGGCAGCGGTGGCGCGGGCGCGATCATGCAGCACAAAACCTTCCTCGGCGTCATGGGAATCTTCCCAAGGCTTTGCCGCCAAGGTTTCGCGCATGTCGGCCAGGCCCGCCCGCCAGCGCGCGGCAATGCCGGCGGGCGAAAAGTCGACGTCCTTGGTGTGATCTTCGTGCTTGAGCCGCGGGGCAAGCAGACGGACGACGTGCATCCTTGTCTTGCAGCCATAGCCCGTCAGTTCCTTGACCTCGGGCAGGGCCAGAACATCAGCCGGCAGCTTTTCGGCCAGCGCCGAGATGACATGGCGCAAGCGGTGGATCTGGCGCTGCCGCTTGATCTGGCTTACCGCGCGGCTGGCGTATTGCAGATCCTTTTCGCGATTTGCCACGTCCCAGATCGAGCGCGGCTCTTCACCCTCGCGGCGCCACAGATGCACGGCAAAGACGATGCCGGACCGGCGCGGATGATCGTCAAACACCGCCTCGACCGGGGTGTTCGACAAGATGCCGCCGTCCCAGTACAATTCGCCATCGATGCGCACCGCCGGAAAGGCGGGCGGCAAGGCCCCCGAGGCCATGATGTGCGACAGGGTCAGCGCGTCGGTCTTGCTGTCGAAATAGCGCATCTCGCCCGAAGACACGTTGGCCGCGCCCAGCGTGACGCGGGGCGACTGCGCAGACAGCAGCGCCGGATCGACCAAAGTCTCCAGCGTCTTGCGCAAGGGATCGGTGCTGTAGTAGCCCGCACTTTCCGCCCCAAGCGGCATCTTGGGGCCCAGAAAAGCCATCGGATTGGGAACGAAAAACCCCGGCAGGCCCGAGGTGATCGCGTTCATCGCCGCAAAGGTGCTGCCCAGAAAAGGTAGCGCCGACATCGCGGTTACGGGGGCGGGAAAGCGCACCGTCTCCCAAAAGCTGCGCAGCTTTTCCAGCCGGTCCTCGGGGCGGTTGCCCGCGATGATCCCGGCGTTGATCGCCCCGATCGAGGTGCCGATGATCCAGTCGGGTTCGATGCCAGCCTCGTGCAGCGCCTCATAGACCCCGGCCTGATAGGCGCCAAGCGCACCGCCACCTTGCAAGACCAGGGTGATCTGGCCCAGTCCGGCCAACGGGTTTTTCGGATTCTTTGCCATGATCATTCCCCTAATGTGCAGTCCAGCCACCATCGACCGGCAAGGCAATGCCGGTGATCGAGGCGGCCGCGTCCGAGGCCAGAAACACCGCCAGCGCGCCAATCTCGGCCACGGTGGCGAATTTCTTGTTGGGTTGCTGGGCCAAAAGAACATCACGGATCACCGCCTCGCGCGGGATGCCATGTGCCTTGGCCTGCGCGTCGATCTGCGCCTCGACCAAGGGGGTCAGCACATAGCCGGGGCAGATCGTGTTGGCGGTGATGTTTTCCTCGGCCGTTTCCAGGGCTGTGACCTTGGTCAGACCCACGACCGCGTGTTTGGCCGCGACATAGGCCGATTTGAACGGCGAGCCGACCAGACCATGCGCCGAGGCGATGTTGATGATCCGCCCGCGCCCCAGCTTGCGCATCATCGGCAAGGCCAGCCGGGTGGTATGAAACACCGAGCTTTGATTGAGCGCGATGATCAGATCGTATTTTTCCGGCGGAAACTCGGCCAGGGGGGCGACATGCTGGATGCCGGCGTTGTTGACCAGAATATCCAGCCGGCCAAAGGCGGCTTCGGCCTTGGCCATCAGCTCGACCACCGAGGCGGTCTTGGACAGATCGGCCGGCAGATAGACCGCGCTTTCGCCAAACAGCGCCGCAATCGCCCGGCCTGCGTCGGCCGTTTCGATGCCGTTCAGGATGACGCGCGCGCCGCTGCGCACCATCTCGGTCGCGATGCCAAGGCCGATACCGCTGGTCGACCCGGTCACCAACGCGACCTGACCTTCAAGACTTTCGTGTGCCATGATGTTCCCTTTCCGTGCTGTGGGGTGCCGCGACGTCGGCCCCCGTGATCGCAAAGGCTGGTCTATCCTGATCAGCCTGCCCGAGGTTCGGGCTGTGTCATGCCGGGGGAGGTGCCATCATTTGCCGACAACCGGTGGCATCGGTTTCATAGCCGCCGAACATGCCGGGTTTCCTGCGCACCGGATTGCCCCGCGCGGCCCACCTGCTCGGGTCACCGGCTCGGGCCAGACAGGCTGGAAAAGCGGTCATGGGGCAATGCCAGACAACGCAAGGCGGGCAGGGCGTCAAAGCGGTGCCGGGTCCGGTGCGATCTGGCACTGCGCTGCGGCTTTGACCAGACCGTGGCTCTCAACCTCATCCCGTTCGGGGGCGACAAGCTCTACACCCGGGTCCTGCCCGGCCCGGCGGTGTGACGCAGACCCGATCCTTCAATATTTCATTCAAGCGCCCCATTTTCGCCGTCATCCACAACCATCCAATAATAAAAGGATTGACGTCCGTATGTGAACGATACTTGACTGCAATCACCTTAGACGAGAATGGCCGCAAAAGTTTCGCCGCAATCGGGCGACCCGTTGGGCGGCGCTGCAAGGACGGGCGAGATGGCACAGCACAACCCTGCCGATGCTTCTGAAAACGGTGGCAACAAGTCTGGGTCTGCACCCGCGCCCCTGGGCGAGGATATGGTCGACGAGCTGGTGCCCGGGACAAAGCTGCTTAAGGGTCAGTACACGATTGTCCGCTACATCAACAGCGGCGGCTTCGGCATCACCTATCTGGCCAAGGACAGCCTTGATCGCGACGTGGTGATCAAGGAGTGCTTTCCAAGTTCCTTCTGCCGCCGCAGCAAAACGGTCGTCGCCGCCCGGTCACGCGCCCATTCGGCCGAGTTGCGCTCGATCGTCCAGCTGTTTGTCCGCGAGGCGCGCAATCTGGCCAAGATCGTGCACCCCAACATCGTCGCGGTGCACCAGGTGTTCGAAGACAACGGCACCGCCTACATGGCGATCGACTTTATCGACGGGCTTGACCTGCAGCAGATTATTGACGGTCAAGGCCGGATGCCCGCGGCCGACGAGATTGTGCTGATGTCTGAAAAGCTTCTGGCTGCGGTCGGGTTCATCCACGCAAACGACATGCTGCACCGCGACATCTCGCCCGACAATATCCTTCTCGACACCCGGGGTGAGCCGATCCTGATCGACTTTGGCGCTGCGCGGGAACAGGCCAGCAAGACCAACCGCGCGATGTCGGCCTTGCGCGTGGTCAAGGACGGCTATTCGCCACAAGAGTTTTACGTCGCCGGCTCCGAACAGGGGCCATGGAGCGACCTTTATGCGCTTGGCGCGACGCTTTACCATCTGATCTCGGGGGAAGCCCCGGTCAACGGGCAGGCGCGGCTGGCCGCCCTGGCCGAAGAAAAGGCAGACCCCTACCAGCCGCTGAGCGGTCGCTACCCCGGCTATCCGGCAGGCTTTTTGCAGGCAATCGACAAGGCCTTGGCAACTTTGCCGAAAAACCGGGTGCAGACGGCGCAGGAATGGCTGTCGATGTTCCGCCCCGGGATCGAATTGCCGCTGACGCCCAGCGACAACATTGCCGCGGCCGTGCATGCGATGGTCGTGAATTCGCGAATTGACGAGCTTTCGGTCGCCAAGATCGGGGCCGCGCCTGCACCTGCCCCCGCCCCTCCTGCCCCCACGGAGCCGGTCTTTGGCGCCCCGCCGCAGTTCGCCCGCCAGGTATCCAAACAACCGCCGCTCACCGACCGGCTTGAGGTGCTTGCCCAAGACGTGGATGATCCGGCGCAGGATCCTGCCGGCGATGTGTCTGCCCCGGCAAAGCGTGGCATCGGCACGGTGCCGATTGTGGTGGGGGGCCTGGTGGCGGCCCTGATCGCTGGGATTGCGCTGACCCAGTTTGGCGGCGGGGCCGGCACGGATGCAGGCGAAACCGCCGCTGTGGACGCGCCTGTTGCCGAAACGGCCACCGCAGAACCCGCAAGTGACACCGCAGACGCAGAATCGGTGGTGCTGCCGCCACTGGGCGCGACCGATGAAACCGCCGCTGACCCGGCCGAAGATGCCCCTGCGCTGGCGTCCGACACCACGACCACCGCAGAACTAGCGGCCACTGACCCCGAGCAAGGCACCGACGTCGCCGCCGATCCGATTGACCCGGCGGATATCCTGCCCAACCAGGTTGCCTTTGCAGCCTGGGATGTGGCGATGCCCTTCCTGGAAGAGGCCCGGATCATCGGGACCGAACGGGTGGCGATCATCTCGCGGATCCTGCCGTCGACCGATATTGCCGTGGCGGGTGAATGGCTTGCGCCGGGGTTGCTGCTTTACAGCGTGAACGGGGCCGACATCCAGCAAAGCGGGTCAGTGACAACCGCCATTCTGAACGCAATGGAAGTGGACCCCGACGGCCGGGCCCGGGTGATTGTCGAATATGCCGGGTCGTCCCTCGATCGCCAAAGCGGTCTCTTGACGGTCGAAGCCCAGCGCCTGGTCAGCCTGGAAAACGGCGTGCGGGTGACGCTGCGGGTGGTGGATGGCGTCTGGACCGCCGAGGTGACGGCGGTGATCGACCCCACGATGACGGATGTGCGCCAGGGCGATGTCCTTTACCGGGAAAAATCCACCGGTACCGCGATTGCATCGCCCGATGCGCTGGAGACGGTGATGGCCGACCTGGTGGCGGCAGGAACCGGATCGACAGAGTTCTCGATCCTCCGCGACAACAAGGTCGAAACCGCCAAGATGCGGCTTGCCGTTTCGAGCGACCAGTGACCCGGTGCGCCGACCGTGACCCCCTGGTGGCGCATGGCAGTCGGCGCTGAAGCCAGATGCCGGCCGGGACCGAAACAGCGATCGACCCTGGCACGGACCAAAGCCCGGGTCGCATGCGCCGATGGCGCGACCAAAGGAGTCTGAAGATGAGCTTGCCGGCAAGATCGTTCTGTTTGGGTGCCTTGGCGGCCATCCTGGCCAGCACTGGAGCGCAGGCGCAAGAGGCCTGCAGCACGCATGTCGTTGCTGCCGGAGACAACCTGCGCAGCATTGCCCGAAATGCCCTGGGTGACGCCGGTCTTTACCGTTTGATCTATGAGGCCAATGCCGCACGAATCGGTGCCAAGGCGGACCTTATCCTGGTCGGGACCGTGCTGGTCATTCCCTGCGACAAGGATGGCACGTTACCGGTTGACGCCGCCGACGCTGGGCAAGGCGAGGCCGGGCAAGGCGAGGCTGGACAAGACGAGGCTGGGCAAGACGAGGCTGGGCAAGGCGAAGTTGCAGCAAGCGGCGAAGATGCAGCCCAGGATCTGGCGCCGACGTCGATCCCGTTGACCACCGAAGTGATCGATCCGGCGAAACAGCCGGTCGAGATGGTTCCCGAACTGCCGTTCGTAATTGTCGGCGCGCCGGTGACCGAAGCCGAACCCCTGGCCGAAGCAGAACCGGTGGCCGAGCCCGCAGCCGAACCGGTCGAGGTGGCTGCCGAGGACCCGCTGGCCGAGGCAGCCCCCCCACAGGTGACCGAGACCGCTCCTGCCCCCGAAACCGGGACTGAGGCCGAGAGTGAGGCATCGGTTGAGCCCCTGACCGAGGCTGAGCCGCTTCCCGAAGTTGCGGCCGCAGAACCGCCCGTCGCCGAAGTCGTTGCAGACCCCGTCCCAGAGGCCGTTGCGGAAGCTCCAGCGGAGATCGTCGTGGCGGCCAGCGAACCGGTTGCCACCGCACCGGCAGCAAGGGATGCCGAACCGATCCGGCTTTTGACCGGCAACGATTATGCGCCCTTTGCCGATGAAATGCTTCCCGGTGGGGGCATGATTACGCAACTGGTTGAAATGGCGGTGTTTCGGGCAGATCCGGCCATTCACTACAATCTGACCTTCATCAACGACTGGCAGGCGCATATCGATGCGTTGTTGCCGATGCAGGCCTATGACCTAAGCTTTCCCTGGATCCGCCCGGATTGTGAAGCGCCGCAAACCCTGTCTGCCGGCGATCTGTCGCGGTGCGAAAACTTTGAGTTTTCCGCGCCGCTTTACGAAATCGTTGATGGATACTTTGCCAAAGCCGACAGCGCATTGGTCTTGGCCACCGACTATGCTGCCTTTGAAGGCACCCGGATCTGCCGGCCAGAAGGCTACACGACCGGCGTTCTGGATGCCGTTGGTCTGTCGGCCCCGAAAGTCGAACTTCTGCGCCCGGTCTCGGCGCTTGACTGTTTTGAGGCGCTGGAGGCTGGCGATGTCGATCTGGTGTCGATCGATGCCGAGGTTGGCGACTCGGCGATTGCAGAACTTGGATTGGTTGGCATGTTTGCGCAGAACCCCCATCTGACCACGTTCCTGAGTCTGCATGTGATTGCGCACAAGTCGAACCCGCGTGCCGTCGCAATGGTCCAACAGTTGAATGTCGGTATTGTCGAGATGTACGACTCGGGTGAGTGGTACGACATCGTCTCTTCGGCATTGACCCGCGGGGCGCTGCAACAATAAGGCGACCTGCTGCCCAGTGGTTCTGGCCCGCAGCTTTGCCCGGAGCTTTGCAATTGCACGGGCTTTTGCTTCCGGTTTGGGATCAATTTGGCGATCACGGGCAGTTTTCGACGCGGATCTTGGCCATTTGCCTTATTCGTGCCACTTCCGGCTGTAAGCTTTGTGAAATAGGTGGTTCGTCGTGACAATTCGACTCGGATCGCCAACCCGATTTTGTCATCAGAAGGACATGACACACATGATGACTGTATCTGACAAGTGCCGCTTGACCGTGATCGGACTTATGGTCTCTGCCTTGCCATTGATGGCATCGGCACAAGAGGCCTGCACCACCTACACGGTTCAGGCAGGCGACACGCTGGGATCGATCGCTCAGGCGGCTTTCGGATCCTATGATTACCAGATGATCTTCAACGCCAACCGTGATGCGCTTGCCGCCAACCCCAATGACCTGCCGGCTGGTCTGCAGTTGATCCTGCCCTGCGAGGATGGCCGCCTGACCGCCGAAATTGAGCCCGGCGCGGTCATCGCCGAAGAAAGCGCCGCTGCCGAGAGCGCGCCGAAGAAGACCAACTCTTACGAACCGCCGTTGAAGTTTGTCAGTTCGAACAACTGGATGCCGTTTACCGACGAAAGCCTGACGGGCGGCGGTATCTTCGTGCGGATGGCCACCACCGCCATGCAGCGCGGCGGCAACAGCCGCGGCTATGAAGTGTCCTATGTGGACGACTGGATGTCGCACATCGAAGTGCTGCTTCCGACCGGGTCGTTCGACGTGTCGATCGCCTGGGAATCACCCGATTGCTCGCAGCTTGACCTTCTGGGCGAGTTTTCGGTCCAGATGTGCACCGAATTCGATTTCTCGCTGCCGATCTACGAAACCGCCTATGCGTTCAACACGCTGGCCGACAGCCCCTATGCAGAGGCGCGCGAATTTGCCGATTATGCCGGTGCCCGCGTCTGCCGCCCCGAGGCTTGGCCGATCAGTGACCTTGAAGTGCAGGGCATGGTCGAACCGCTGGTGACCTACTTCCACCCGAAGACACCGCTGGAATGCGCCGAGATGCTGGTGAACGGCGAGGTCGATCTGTATTCGATCGAAGCGGAAACCTCGGCGGCGAATTTCGCCGAGCTGAACGCGAATGACAAGGTCGTGGCAAATCCGGCGCTGGCGACGTTCATCACCTATCACTTCATCACCGCCAAAAGTAATCCGCGCGGCCGGGTCTACATTGCCATGCTGAACCGCGGCATCACCGAAATGCGCGAGTCGGGTGAGTGGTATGACATCGTGTCCACCGGCCTTGCCGAGTTCAACAAGCTGAGCCAGTAACCGCCCACGGTTCCTAGGCGGACAAATCCTATGGCCCCGCCTTGACTGGCGGGGCTTTTGCTTTTGCATGGCGGGGTCGGTCGCGTGGGCTGGTGGCAGGACCCGGGCCGTCTGGCGTTTGGTCCGATTATCTGCATAGTCCCGCCCAGCCCCGCGCCCTTGCAAAGGAAGCCCTGCGATGACCGCCCCCTCGCCCCGCCCGCTTGATGTCATCACCATCGGCCGCGCCTCGGTGGATCTTTACGGCGCGCAGGTCGGTGGCCGGCTGGAGGATATGGGGTCGTTTCAGAAATATATTGGCGGCTCGCCCACCAACATCGCCGCCGGGACCGCGCGGCTGGGGTTGAAGTCCGCCCTGATCACCCGGGTCGGCGACGAACACATGGGCCGTTTCATCCGCGAGGAACTCGCGCGTGAAGGCGTCGATACGCGCGGCGTGATCACCGACCCCGACCGGTTAACCGCGCTGGTGCTTCTGGGCATCCGCGATGACGCGCAGTTCCCGCTGATCTTCTACCGCGAGAATTGTGCCGACATGGCGCTGTGCGAGGACGACATTGATGAGGGGTTCATCGCCGAGGCCCGCGCCCTTGTGGCCACCGGCACGCATCTGTCGCACCCAAGGACCGAGGCGGCGGTGCTGAAGGCGCTGCACCTTGCGCGCAAGCACGGGCTCCAAACCGCGCTCGACATCGACTACCGCCCGAACCTTTGGGGGCTTGCCGGGCATGGCGCGGGCGAAAGCCGCTTTGTCGAAAGCGCGGCCGTAACGGCCAGGTTGCAAGCGACCCTCCCCCTCTTTGATCTGATCGTCGGCACCGAGGAAGAGTTTCACATTGCCGGGGGAAGCACCGACACCCTGACTGCCCTACGCGCGGTGCGGGCCGTGTCGAAAGCCACCCTCGTCTGCAAGCGCGGCCCGATGGGGGCCGTCGCGTTTACCAGCGCCATCCCCGCCACCCTGGAGGAGGGTGAGGCTGGCCCCGGCTTTCCGATCGAGGTTTTCAACGTCCTTGGCGCGGGCGACGGCTTCATGTCGGGCCTCCTGAAAGGCTGGCTGGACGGTGAGCCCTGGCCCGTGGCCCTGACCTATGCCAATGCCTGCGGGGCTTTCGCGGTCAGCCGCCACGGCTGTACCCCCGCCTATCCCAGTTGGGAGGAGCTTCAGGTCTTTCTTGAGCGCGGTGTCGTCACCCCCGCCCTGCGCAAGGATGCAGTGTTAGAGCAGATCCATTGGTCCACCAACCGTCGTGGTGACTGGTCACAGATGCGGGTCTTTGCCTTTGACCACCGGATGCAGCTGGAACAGATGCCAGGCGCGACGCCGGAGAAAATTGGCGCGTTCAAGCAGTTGTGCCTGCAGGCGGCGCTAGAGGTCGCCAATGGCCAGCCCGGCTATGGCATCCTTTGTGACAGCCGCCTTGGCCGGGACGCGCTGTACCGCGCCTCGGGCAGCGGTCTGTGGGTCGGGCGTCCGGTGGAATGGCCGGGCTCGCGGCCCCTCGTGCTGGAGCCCGAGATTGGCCCCGACTTTGGCGGCCTGCAGGAATGGCCCTTGGCGCATGTGGTCAAGGTCTTGTGCTTTGCCCATCCCGACGACGACGCCGAAACCCGCGCCGCGCAAGAGGCCACGGTCCTGCGCCTTTTCCACGCCTGCCGCCGCAACCGGTTGGAAATGCTGCTGGAATTAATCCCGTCCAAGGTTGGCCCGGTCGATGATGACACCAGCGCCGTCCTGATCCAGCAGTTCTACGATCTGGGCGTCTACCCCGATTGGTGGAAGCTGGAGCCCTTTGCCACCGACACCGCCTGGACCAAGGCCTCTGCCGCGATCACCGCCAATGACCCCCATACGCGTGGCATTGTCGTCCTGGGTCTGGACGCAAGCGAGGGCGATCTTGCCGCCTCGTTCCAGCTGGCCGCGCGCCAGCCGCTGGTCAAGGGCTTTGCCGTCGGCCGCACCATCTTTGCCGATGCCGCGCGGGGTTGGCTCGCGGGCGACATGAGTGATGCCGAAGCGGTGGCCCTGATGGCCGACCGCTATGCGCGCCTTGCCGCGATCTGGGACCGCGCGCGTGCGGGGAGGCAGTCATGACCGATCTTTTGCGAAAGCCGGTCGCGACCACGGGCAAGGTGCATGACATCACCCCCGCCTCGGCGGGTTGGGGCTATGTCGGCTTTACCCTCTACCGGCTGCAACCGGGCGACAACGTGGCCGAGGCAACCGGCGCGCGTGAGGTGATCCTCGTGATGGTGGAAGGCCACGCGCATATCCGTGGCGGTGGGCAGGACTGGGGCGTGCTGGGCGACCGGCTGGACGTGTTCGAGAAAACCCCGCCGCATTGCCTTTACCTGCCGAACGGCAGCGACTGGCAGGGCACGGCCACCACCCCCTGCACGCTGGCGGTCTGTTCGGCCCCTGGCAAGGGCGGCCACATCGCCCAGCGCCTTGGCCCCGACGGCATCACCCTGACCCCACGCGGCACCGGCACCAACACCCGCCACATCAACAACATCGCGATGGAAGGCCGGGACGTGGCCGACAGCCTTCTGGTCACCGAGGTTTTCACCCCCGCCGGCCACTGGTCAAGCTATCCCAGCCACCGCCATGACGAGGATGACTTCCCCCGCATGACCTATCTGGAGGAAACCTATTACCACCGGCTTAACCCCGCCCAGGGCTTTGGCATCCAGCGCGTCTATACCGAGGACGGGAGCCTCGATCAGACCATGGCGGTCAAATCGCACGACGTGGTGCTGGTCCCCAAGGGTCACCACCCCTGCGGTGCACCTTATGGCTATGAGATGTATTATCTGAACGTGATGGCTGGACCCTTGCGGAAGTGGCGGTTCCAGAACGACCCCGATCATGACTGGATCGCCAAGCGCGACGCCTGATTGGCGGTTCAGGCGGATTTGGTCGGGACCAAGCCTTCGAACCAGCGGAACAAAAGGACGATCCCCCCGGTGATCGCCAGATAAACCACCGCCAGCAGCATCAGGGGTTCATAGGTGATCAGCGTCTCGGCGCGGACCCGGCTGGCGACAGCATAGATGTCGACGACCGTGATCATCGCGACCAGGGGCGTTGCCTTCAGCTGCAGCACCGTCTCACCCCCCAGGGTCGGCAGCACCCGGTGCAGCGCCTGCGGCAACCAGATCCGGCGAAAGATCGTGCGGCGCGGCATGCCCATCGCGCGGGCGGCCTCCAACTGGCCATGCGGCACTGCCTTGAACGCGCCACGCATCACCTCGCCCTCATAGCCCGCGACCGACAGCGACAGGCCGAGCACGGCGTAATACCAGGCATCGCGCAGGATCGGCCAGAAGATGCTGTCGCGAAGGCCGGGGATGCCCGGGAAAAGGCTGCCAATCCCATAGTAAAGGAGGAACAGTTGCAACAAAAGCGGCGTGCCCCGGATCAACCCGCAAAAGAGCCGCGCCGGAACCGCCAGATACCACGGCCCCACCGCCTGGGCCAGACCCAGCGGAATCGCAAGCGCCATGCCGATCGCCATGGTCAGGACCAGCAGGATCAGCGTGTTGCCAATGCCGCGCAGGATCAGCGCCTGATAGCGCGGCTCGGCCAGCCAATCCCAGCGGCCATAGATCGCGACCAGCGCCACCAGACCCGCCACAATCGCCAGCATGACCAGCCGCCGGGGGATGAACATGGACTGCAACATGCCTAACCCTCAACCGGGCGCTGGCCCCGGCGCGCGCGCCGCTCCAGCCGGGCGAAGATCACCGTGGAAAGGATCGACACCGCCAGATACAGCACTCCGGCGGCGGCGTAAAAGGTGAAAAAGGCCTTGGTGGTACTGGCCGCCTGCCGCGTGGCCTGCGTCAACTCGGCAAAGCCGACCACCGCCAGCAAGGCGGTATCCTTGGTCGCCACCAACCACAGATTGGCAAGGCCGGGCAGGGCCAGCGCCAGCATCAGGGGCACGGTCACCCGCACCGCCATCAGCCGCGGCGGCATTCCCATGGCGCGGGCCGCCTCGATCTGCCCGACCGGCACCGACAGGATCGCGCCGCGGATCACCTCGGTCGCATAGGCACCCTGCACCACGCCCAAGACCGCAATCCCGGCGGTGATGCCGGAAATCTGCATCTTCTCGCGACCGAGCATCCCCAAAAGCTGGTTCACCGCATCGGTAAAGGCGAAATAGATGATCAGGATCAGGATCAACTCTGGCACCGCGCGGACCACGGTGGTGTAAATCGCCAGCAGATCCCGCGTCACCGGCCCGCCATAAATCTTGCCGTAGGCCCCGGCCACCCCAATCACCAGACCCAGCCCAAAGGCTCCACCCGCGATCAGCACCGATCGCCACAGGCCCAACAAGAGCGTTGCCCCCCAACCGGGCGGGTTAAACGCCAAAAGGTCCAGAGTCGAGGCAAGATGGCCAAACCCCATCACGCCGCCCGCCCTGCCAGCCCGGTCACACGGCCCCAGCTTTCACCTGTTCCCAAATATCCCCGCCGGAGGCCACCCCGAGCCAGTTGCGCGCCCTTCGCGCGCAGAGGCGAGACAAAAGACTTGCGCGCAGCGCTCCGCCTGGCTGCCGCCGGAACCATGACCGCTTTCCGGCAGGAAACCCGCCGGAAAGCCTGATGCCTGTTACGGGCGCCAGCGCCCATAGCGCGGATTACCCGCCGTAGATCGACGAGGCAAAGTAGCCCGCGGTGATCTTGTCATAGGTGCCGTCCTCGATGACCTTTGCGATACCGGCGTTGAACTTGGCCTTCAACTCGTCCTCGCCCTTGCGCAAGCCCACGCCCACGCCTAGGCCCAGCACCTCCGGGTCATCGGCCACAGCCCCGGCGATCTCGCAGCAGGCCGCCCCGGTTTCGGAGGCGATGAAGGCATCAAGCGCGATGCTGTCGGCCTGGGTCGCGTCGATCCGCCCTGCGGCAAGGTCCTGGTTCGCCTCGTCTTGGGTCTGGTAAACCTTCACCTCGGCGGCGGTGCCGGCAAAATGCTTGTTCACATAGGCCTCATGGATCGTGGCGACCTGCACGCCGATGATCTTGCCTGCCAGCCCTTCGGCGGTGGGGGCAAGGCCCGCGCCCTTGGCGGTCATGACCACGGTGGGGGTGTTGTAGTACTTGTCGGAAAAGTCGATGGTTTCCATCCGCTCGGCGGTGATCGACATCGAGGCCATGATCGCATCGATCTGGCCACTGGTCAGCGACGGGATGATCCCGTCCCAGGCGACCGGGGTAACCACGCATTGCAGTTCGGCGGCGGCGCAGACGGCACCGATAAGTTCGACCTCCCAGCCGACCCAATTGCCGGCGGCATCGGGGCTGGCGAAGGGCGGATAGGCTTCGGCGGCGATGCCGACCTTGATTTCCTGGGCGGCTACCGGTGCTGCAAGCGCGCAGGCAAGGGCGATCAGGGCTTTGAACTTCATGGGTCGTCTCCTGGTTGGGTTTAAGGTTCGCCGTCTTAGCCGACGGTCTTGAGGAATTGCTTCAGGCGTTCGGATCTGGGCGCGCCGAACAGCTGGTCCGGCGGGCCTTCTTCTTCGATCAGACCGTTGTGAAGGTAGATGACATGGCTTGCCACCTCACGCGCGAATTTCATCTCATGCGTGACCAAAATCATCGTGCGCCCCTCATCGGCCAGGGCGCGGATCACCTGCAACACCTCGCCGACCAGTTCGGGGTCAAGCGCGCTGGTCGGCTCGTCGAACAGCATTGCCTTGGGCTCCATGCACAGCGCGCGGGCGATGGCAGCGCGCTGCTGCTGGCCGCCGGACATGAAGGCGGGGTAAGCCCCCTCCTTCTCGGCCAGCCCCACGCGGGCAAGAAGTTTGCGCGCCCGCGCAATCGCCTCCTCCCGGGGGGTTTTCAGTACATGCACCGGCACTTCGATCAGATTTTCCAGCACGGTCCTGTGGGTCCAAAGGTTGAAGCTTTGAAACACCATGCCAAGCGACTGGCGGATGCGTTCGATCTGGCGGCGGTTGGCGGGGCTGCCATCGGGGCGCATCGCCACCGCCTCACCTGCGACCGCGATCGTCCCCGAACTTGGCGTTTCCAGAAAATTGATGCAGCGCAGCATCGTCGACTTGCCCGAACCCGAGCCGCCGATGATCGCCACCACATCGCCTTCGCGCGCGGTCAGCGACACGCCTTTCAGCACCTCATGGCTGCCAAAGCTTTTGTGCAGATCCGCGACCCGGATCGCCTCGGCAGATTGGACAGTGATTTCGGCCATGGTTCCCCGCCAATACTCCTTCATGAAACTGCCATATTCCGCGCGATGCAAGCCCTTCCTGCAGGGGGCGGCGCTTGAAGGGGGGCCGTGGCTCGTTTAAGCAAGACCCAGCGCCGTTTTTGGCGGCAGGGGACCGGCTGATGCGTATTCTGATCACCAATGACGACGGCATCAACGCCCCGGGCCTTGCGGTTCTGACCGAGATTGCGAAAACCGTCGCCGGCCCGAAGGGCGAGGTCTGGACCGTTGCCCCGGCCTTCGAACAATCCGGGGTCGGACATTGCATCAGCTACACCCGTCCGATGATGATCGCCGAATTGGGCCCGCGCCGCTTTGCCGCCGAGGGCAGCCCCGCCGATTGCGTGCTGGCCGCGATTTATGATGTGCTCGACGGGGCCAAGCCCGATCTGGTGCTGTCGGGCGTCAACCGCGGAAACAATGCCGCCGAGAACGTGCTTTATTCCGGCACCATCGGCGGCGCGATGGAGGCCGCGTTGCAGGGCATCCCTGCCATTGCGCTGTCGCAGTTCTTCGGGCCCGACAATGCAGGGCTTGCCGATCCGTTCGACAGTGCCCTGCTGCATGGCGCTGGCGTGGTGCGCACGCTGTTGGACCGGGGCCTCTGGACCCAGGACGACTACCGGGTGTTTTACAATGTGAACTTTCCGCCCCTTGCTGGCGCCGATACGCTGGGCCTGCGGGTCGCACCACAGGGCTTTCGTCGCGACACCGCCTTTTCGGTCGAACCGCACCAATCGCCCTCGGGGCGCAAGTTCCTGTGGATCAAGGGCGGGCACCAGCACACGCCCACCCTGCCCGGCAGCGACGCCGCAGTGAACCTGGAAGGGTATATCTCGGTCACGCCGATGCGCGCAGATCTGACGGCGCATGACCTGATCGCCGATTTGCAAGCGCGGCTGGCATGACCCAGGGGACGGAGGACGCAGACCCCTCCCCCCGCCCGGCCGACCACGAGCTGGCCGACCATGAGCTTGCCGAACGCAAGATGCGGTTTCTGTTTTCGCTACGGTCGCGCGGGGTGACCGACCTGCGGGTGCTGACCGCGATGGAGCGGATTGACCGGGGACATTTTGTGCGCGGCCTCTTCGCCGACCGCGCCTATGAGGACATGCCCCTGCCCATCGCCTGCGGCCAGACGATCAGCCAACCCTCGATCGTGGGATTGATGACCCAGGCCCTGGCCGTGCAGCCGCGCGACACGGTGCTTGAGGTCGGGACCGGCTCGGGCTACCAGGCGGCGGTCCTGTCGCAACTGGCGCGGCGGGTCTACACGGTGGACCGCTATCGCCGGCTGGCGCGCGAAGCCGCCAGTCTGTTCAACCAGCTTGGTCTCGTCAATATCACCACGATCGCGGGCGACGGCTCTTATGGCCTGCCCGATCAGGCCCCGTTTGACCGGATCATCGTGACGGCAGCTGCAGAAGACCCCCCCGGCCCGCTGATGCAGCAACTGAAGCCCGGTGGCATCATGGTCTTGCCCGTCGGCCAGTCCGATGCCGTGCAAAGCCTGATCAAGGTCACCCGACACGCGCATGGCTTCGATTATGAAGAACTTCGCCCAGTCCGGTTTGTGCCACTGGTAGAGGGCCTCGGCTCCGAGTAAAAGATGCAGCGATTCAGAGCCATCCGGCAGGATCGATCAAAGGGCGGCACCGTATGCAAAGATTTGGCAAGATTTCCCGACTGGGTTTGGTCCTTTGTACCAGCACCTTCGCGCTGACCGCTTGCGTTTCGGACAACGGGCTCGACTGGGATCTGCGGGCCGGGGGCGGCGACACGTCGGACGCAGCGCGTCAGGCCACGGCTGCGGCCCCGACGCCGGATGCAAACGGCATCATCTCGTATCCGGACTATCAGTTGGCAACCGCCCGCCGCGGGGAATCGGTCGCCTCGATGGCCGGTCGACTTGGACTGAATGGCGAAGACCTGGCGCGCACCAATGCGTTGCGCCCGACCGATCCCCTGCGCGAGGGCGAACTGCTCTTGCTGCCCAGCCGGGTTGCGGCGGCGGCGCAACCCGGCACGGTTGGCGGTGGGGTGGATATCAGCGCCATTGCCACCACGGCACTCGACGCCGCCGGGCCGACGACCAGCCCCACCGCATCGCCGCCGATCCCGGGCCAGCCGCTGACCCATCGGGTTGCGCGCGGCGAAACAGCTTTTACCATTGCGCGGACCTATGATGTGCCCGCCAAGGCATTGGCGGACTGGAATCAGCTTGGGCCCGACATGGCGGTGCGGGAAGGCCAGACGCTGATCATCCCGATCGTGACCGGGGCTGCCCCCGAGCTTGAAGCCGAGGCCACCCTGCCCGGCGCCGGCTCTGCCACGCCAGAACCGCCCTCGGCCTCTGAGCCCCTGCCAGAAGAAGAGACAGAAGCGGCCTCGTCCACGCCAAAGGCCACGCCACCCTCGCCCGAACTTGGGGCTGACGCCTCGGGTGCCTCGGCGGCCAGACTGGTAATGCCGGTGGCGGGCAAGATCATCCGGGGCTATGACGCGAAATCCAATCAGGGCATCGACATTGCCGCCCCCGCCGGCACTGCGGTCAAGGCAGCCGACGCCGGCACCGTGTCGGTGATCTCGTCGGACACCAACGGCAAGGGCATCGTGATCTTGCGCCATGCCGGCAATCTGTTGACGGTCTATGTCGGGGTCAGCGGCACTTCGGTCGCCAAGGGGGCCAGCGTGGCACGCGGGCAAGAGATCGGACAGGTGTCACCGGGCGACCCGGCCTTCCTGCACTTTGAGGTGCGCAATACCTCGAAGGAAAGCTTCGATCCGATGACCTATCTGCAATAGCCGGTCCTTGGAAACCGGGAGCCGGAGTTTTAAGAAAAACTCCGTCACGATTTCCGTTCGGAAATCGGTTTCCTCATGCTGACATCCGACTGACCAGCACCTTGTCGATGCGGCGTCCGTCAAGGTCGATCACCTCAAAGCGGTAACCGGCTTCGACAAAGCTGGCCCCAAGTTCCGGGATCCGGCCAAGCTGATGCAGGATCAGCCCGGCAACCGTGTCATAGTCCCCCGCCATCGCCCGGGGCAGGCCAAGCTTGTCGCAAAACTCGTCCGCCGGCATCCAGCCGGCGACGAGATGGCTGCCATCGGCGCGCTCCAGCATCGCCGGTTCGTCGGCCTCGCTGGAAGCCACCGCCCCGGTGATCGCTGCCAGCACGTCGTCTGTGGTGATGATGCCTTCGAAATGGCCATACTCGTCGTACACCAGGGCGAGTCGATGTTCCGATTTATGCAGAATTTCAAGCACATCCAAAGCTTCGGTCCGGTCCGACACCACGGGGACCTCGCGGACAAGGGCCCGGATGTCAAGCGCCTCGCGGCGTGACACCACCTGGAAGGCATCGGCCAGCAGCACGATTCCGACCACCGTCCCCTCGGTATCGGCCACCGGCATCCGGGGCCGCGCGACGCGGCGCAGGGCGGCCATGGCTTCAGCCCCCGTTGCCTGCAGGGGCAACATGTCCACCTCGTGGCGGGGGGTCATCAGCGCGCTGGCGGTGCGGTCCGACAGCCGCATGACGCCGGCCATCATCTCGCGTTCCTCGGGTTCCAGCACGCCACCTTCATGCGCCTCGGCCAAAAGGCCATGCACCTCTTCTTCGGTCACCCGGTTGACGCTGACGCCGCGTTGGCCCACCAGCCACAGGACAGATTGGCCGGACCGTTCCAGCACCCAGACAACCGGCGCGCCGATGATGGCAAGGAAGGTCATCGCCGGGGCAACCCGGATCGCGACAGCTTCGGCATGCCGCAGGGCCAGCTGCTTTGGCACCAGCTCACCAATGATCAGGCTGACATAGGTGATCGCCAGCACCACCCCGCCCACGCCCAACGTCGCGGCCCAGTCGGCAGGCACGCCCTGCGCGATCAGCCAGGCTTGCAGCCGCAACCCCAGCGTCGCACCCGAAAGCGCCCCTGACAGCACGCCAACCGCCGTGATGCCGATCTGCACCGTTGACAGAAACCGTCCCGGGTTTTCAGCCAGCTTCAGTGCCATCCGCGCGCCCCGACTTTTGGCCTCCATCGGTTTCAGGCGGGCCGGGCGGGCGCTGACAATCGCCATCTCGGACATCGCCAGGACGCCGTTGACCAAAATCAGCGCAAGAATGATCAGGATTTCGGTGAGCATTGTCCCCGAGGAGTTAGGGCTTGACCATGGGTTGCGCAAGCCGGTTCTTGCAGGTCAGGCCTCCAAGGCCACACCCTCACGCGCGGCGAGGTTCACAAAAAACTGCCAGGCAACCCGGCCAGAGCGCGCCCCGCGGGTTGCCTGCCATTCCACCGCCTCCGATTGCAGCCGGTCGTCCGGTACGGACACCCCATGCGCAGCGCAATACCCCCGGATCATCGACAGGTACTCGTCCTGGCTGCAGGCGTGAAACCCCAGCCAAAGGCCGAACCGGTCCGACAGCGACACCTTTTCCTCGACCGCTTCGCCGGGATTGATCGCGGTCGAGCGCTCGTTCTCGATCATGTCGCGCGGCATCAGGTGCCGGCGGTTCGAGGTGGCGTAAAACACCACGTTCGCGGGCCGCCCTTCGATACCACCATCAAGAACGGCTTTCAGGGACTTGTAATGCTGGTCGTCATGGCTGAACGACAGATCGTCGCAAAACAGGATGAACCGGTGCGGCGCGCAGCGCAGCAGCGACAGCAGGCGCTGAACGGAGGGCAGGTCCTCGCGGCTTAGTTCCACGATCTTGAGGTCGTAGCCGTCGGCCCGAACCTGGGCATGGACCGCCTTGACCAGACTGGATTTCCCCATCCCGCGCGCGCCCCACAGAAGGGCGTTGTTGGCCGGCAAACCTCGGGCGAAATGGCGGGTATTGTCCAAAAGGGTATCGCGTGAACGGTCCAGACCTACCAAAAGCCCGATGTCCACGCGCGATACTGCCGCCACCGGCTCTAGCCGGTCGGGGGCGGTGTGCCAGACAAAAGCTTCAGCCGCAAAGTCAGGCGCGGGTTGTGGCGCCGGGGCCAGACGCTCCAGCGCGGCAGCGATCCGGGACAAAGGGTCACTCACGCCTTGGTCTCCGTATCCTTTTGCGCAGCAGGGCCGTCGGTTTCGTCGTCCCACAACCCCTCAGCCCGCAGCTCTGCCTCACGACGCTTTTCGATCTGGCGGATCAGGAAGATCGACACTTCGTAAAGCGGGTAAACGGCCGCAAACAGGATCAACTGGCTCATCACATCGGGCGGGGTCACCAAGGCGGCCACGATCAAGATGAGGACGATGGCATATTTGCGCATCCCCGCCAGCCCGGCCGAGGTGGCCAGACCCGCCTTGCCCATCAACGTCAAGAGCACCGGCAATTGAAAGCACAAGCCAAAGGCGACGATCAGTTTAAGGCTGATGCCAAGGGTTTCGTTGACCTTGCCCTGAAACACGATGTCGATGCCGGTATCCGGCTTGGGCTGCACGATTTCGGTTACCGGCGCATCGGTCAGGGCCGGGATCAACGCGGTCAAGAGCGAATAGCTGTCGGCAAAGCCCAGGAAAAAGGTCATCGCGATCGGGGTGACCACGAAATGCGCAAAGCCCGCTCCGGTCAGAAACAACAGCGGCGAAGCCAGCAGGAACGGCAGGAACGCCTGCTTTTCGCTGCGATAAAGGCCGGGGGCGACAAACCGCCAAAGCTGGTAGGCAATCACCGGAAAGCTGACCATCAGCCCGGCCACGACCGAGATATGGACCAGGGTAAAAAAGTACTCCTGCGGGGCGGTGTACTGCATGATCGGGTTCGGATCACCCAAGGCACGCATCGATTGTTCGATCGGGGCAAGCAAAAAATCAAGGATCGGCTCGGCCACGACAAAGCACAGGATCATCGCGACCAGAAAGGCTGTGACCGACCAGATGAGCCGGTTCCGCAATTCGGCAAGATGCTCCATCAAGGGGGCGGCGCTGTCATCGATGCTGTCAGTCATGGTGCGCTATCGCCCGGTTTTGGGGTCGGTTTGGAGGCTGGCGCCTTGACGGCTTTCGGGCTTGGGTCGGGCGCGACAACTGGCGGTTTGCGCGTGCGGCCACCACGCTTGACTGCGGGCCCCTCGGCCTCGGCCTTGGAGGCGATGGGCGCTGGTTTCGGCTGGGCCTTTGCCTCGGCCAGTGCTGCGGCACGTTCGGCGGCGGCGATCTTCTTGGCCTGAACAGTTTCGGCAAGCGCCGCCGTTGCCGGACCAAGCGGGGTCAAGGGCGCGGGCGTCACGTTGGGCATGGCGGCCGATCCCGGACCGAGCGCCGGCGTCGGGCCTGCCGGTTTCGGCGTTGCAGGCTTCAGCGGCTCCCATTTGTCGAACTTGTCGGCAGCGGATTTTATCGCATCCAGCCCCATCGACTTGGGGTTGGAAATCTTGCGCAGATCATCCGCCACATCCTTGACGCCGGATTCCTTTGCCGCCGTTTCCAGCGCACGGTTGAAGTCACGGCCCATGGCCCGGATCTTGGCGGTGAACCGGCCAAGCTCACGGAACATGCCGGGCAGGTCTTTCGGGCCAATCAGGATCAGCGCCACGATGCCGACGACCATGATCTCGGACCAGCTGAAATCCATTCCCTGTTCTCCGCGCCTGTTCCGAGCCTCAGACCTTGTCCTTGTCTGCCGGGGTCACGTCCTTGGCGGTTTCAACCTTGGCGTCTTCCAATTCCTTGGTGCCGTCGCCGACGCCGCGCTTGAAGGCGGTGATGCCCTTGCCGACCTCACCCATAAGCGAGCTGACCTTGCCCTTGCCGAACAGCACGAGAACGACGACCGCAATGAGCAAAAGACCCGGCAGACCGATGTTGTTGAGCATGTAAAACCCCTGTTTTAGGCCCGGCAATCGGGCTGTGCGACTGATCTACCCCTGTCATAGGGCCAGTCCGCCCCCGGTTCCAAGACCGAAGCCGCTTGCGCCCAGCGGTCTACTGACAGTATTTTGTCAGTAGGGTGGCCAATATTGTCCAGCCTTCCGAAAGGATCCGATGAAACGTGACGCACGGCTTTTCGATATCGTTCAGGTCTTGCGCGACGGGCGCCTGCACACGGCGGGCGAGCTTGCCCGCGCGCTTGGCGTCTCCACCCGCACGATCTGGCGCGACATGGAGATGCTGGCCGCGACCGGCATCCCGGTGACCGGCGAGCGCGGCCTTGGCTATATCCTGCGCGCGCCCCTGATGCTGCCGCCCACCATGCTGACCCCCGAAGAGCTTGAGGCGCTGGTCGAAGGGCTGCGCCATGTCGGGCAGGACGGCCACCCGAACGCCCGCGCTGCCCGAAGCCTTCTGTACAAGGTGGCAACATTGTTGCCGCAGACCGGAATCGATCCCGACACGAAAGATAGCTGACAGGGTGTTGTCAGTTGACCCCTGTCACAAGCCCTTCATCGCAAACGATGGAGACCCCGATGCGCCTTTTGCCTGCCCTTGCCCTTACCCTGCTTCTCTCCCCTGCCGATCTGGCGCGCGCGGATGGCACCCCGACCGATAGTCCGGTGATGGAGATCGTGACCTTCCGTCTGGTCGCAGAGACCAGCGACACAACCTTCCTCGCTGCCGCACAAGGCACCGCCACCTCGCTGAAGGAACAGCCCGGATTTCTGGGCCGCAGCCTGACCCGGTCGGACGATGGGCTTTGGACCGACCATGTCCTGTGGTCCTCGATGGCCGCCGCTACCGCTGCAGCCAAGGCGATGATGGCCGAGCCTGCCTTTGCCCCGTTCATGGCGCTGATCGACGGCCCTACCGTCACCATGCGGCACGACCCGCTTTTGTGGCGGATGGATTGACCGAAGGCTACGACCCCGGCACCCTCATGCAATGCGCCGCACCGACCGCCTGTTCGAACTGATCCAGATCCTGCGCGACGGGCGGCTTCACACCGCCCGCGACATGGCCGAGCGGGTGGAGGTGTCGGTCCGCACGATCTGGCGAGACCTTGCCAGCCTGCAGGCGAGCGGTCTGCCGGTCAATGGCGAACGCGGGGTCGGCTACATCCTGCGCGAAACCGTCGAATTGCCGCCCCTTACCCTCACCCCGGATGAGGTGGAGGCGCTGCGCCTTGGCGCTGCGCTGGTGGCGCGGGGGGCTGACCCCTCACTTGCCCGCGCGGCAGAGATGTTGCGTGCCAAGGTGGAAAGCGTGCTGCCGGACCGCTTGCGCCTGCCACCCGCCACGACGGGCCCGTTCATCTTTACAGGGCGCGAGACCGAGGACAGCGCCATCCACCTGCCCCCTTTGCGCCATGCCCTGCGTGAGCGGTTGCTGATCCGGATCGTCTACCGTGACGCGGCTGGCGATTACACCACCCGTCTCGTGCGCCCCCTGCAGCTGGAGTTTTGGGGCCGGGTCTGGACCCTCGCGGCGTTTTGTGAAGCGAGGCAGGACTTCCGCACCTTCCGTCTGGACCGGATCGAGGGCCTGACCCTGACCGACTCCCCCCACCCGCTTGAGCCGGGCCGTGAGCTTGCCGACTACATGGCGCGCCGCGATCGCCCGCCACCCCCGGATGGTCCCTGGGACATCGAGGGCACAGATCTGGATTGGGACGATGGCGAGGACCGGCCCCGCAAGTGACCCAAGCCTGCTAAACCCCGAACACAAAACACCGGTCACGGCGGATCATCAGCCACAGGACAGTGCCGGGCTTGGGCAGGAACACCCCCGGCACGCTTGCCGTCAGCTTCGCGCCCTCAAAGTCCATCGCGAAATCGACCAGGCTTTCGCGGCCCAGATAGCGGCTGCGCAGCACGGTCCCCCGCGCGGGGGTACCATCCTCGGGCGTCGGGTTCGGGCCCTTGCCCCCCCGGTCAAAGTCGATCCGCAGATGCTGCGGCCGGATTACAATGTCTACTGCGGCGCCGTCAGCATGACCCGGCGTCAGGAAGGCGCCAAAGGGGGTCTGGGTCAATGCCCCGCGCGATACCCCCCGGATCACGTTGATATCGCTGAAGAAGGCCGCCGCCGCCTTGTCAACCGGCGCGTTGTAGACGTTATAGGGCGCGCCGCGCTGCACGATCCGCCCGTCGCGCATCAGGGCGATTTCATCGGCCATCCGCATCGCCTCATCCGGTTCATGGGTGACCAGCAGGACCGCAGTCGCCTCCTCCTTCAAAAGCTCCAGCGTCCTGTCGCGCACCCCGTCACGCAAGCGGTTGTCGAGGCCCGAGAACGGCTCGTCCATCAGCATCACCCTTGGCCGGGGGGCCAGCGCCCGCGCCAGCGCCACGCGCTGCTGTTCGCCCCCAGAAAGGGCATGCGGATATTTGGCATCGAAACCGGAAAGGTTTACCTTCTCCAACAACTCGCCCACCCGGCGCTGGCGCGCCTGGCGGTTCGTGCGCAAGCCAAAGCCAACATTGTCAGCCACGGTCAGGTGCGGAAACAGCGCGAAATCCTGAAACATCAGCCCGACCGACCGCGACTCGGGCGGGGCGTGAAGGCCCGGGCCTGCCACCAGCGCGCCATCCAGCCGGATCTTGCCAGTATCGGCATGTTCCACCCCGGCGATGATCCGCAAGGTGGTGGACTTGCCGCAGCCCGAGGGGCCCAGCAGGCAGGTCACCTGCCCGGCGGCCACGTGCAGGGAGAGATCCTCGACCACCGGACGGCCCGCGAAGGACCGGCCAAGATGCGACACTTCAAGGCGGATGGGGGGGGTGGGGGTCATGAAACCTGCCAAAATCGCTCAGGCTTTCCCTAGCAGCGCAGGGGGCGGGCGGCAAGGATCACAAGGTCGCGTTGGTCGCCCCGCCGTCGAGAAGGATGTTCTGCCCGATGATGAAGCCGGCATGTTGCGAACACAGAAACGCGCACATCGCCCCGAATTCAGCCGCAGTCCCATAGCGCCCGGCGGGAATGGTGGCGCTGCGCTCGGCAACTGCCTGCTCCAGGCTGATCCCGCGCGCCGCCACCACCGCCCCATCGAGCGCAATGGCGCGGTCGGTGGCATGGATGCCGGGCAACAGGTTGTTGATCGCCACCCCCTTGCCCGCCACCTGCCGCGCGGTACCCGCGACAAAGCCGGTCAGCCCGGCCCGCGCAGTGTTCGACAGGCCAAGGACCGCGATCGGCGACTTGACCGAGACGCTGGTGATATTGACCACCCGTCCCCAGCCTTGTGCCATCATCCCTGGCAGGACGGCTTGCATCAACGCGATCGGCGTCAGCATGTTGGCGTCAAAGGCGCGGATGAAATCGTCACGCGTCCAGTCCGACCACAGACCGGGCGGCGGCCCGCCAGCATTGGTCACCAGAATGTCGAACGGCCCATGGGCCAAGGCTTCGGCGCGCACCGCCTCCGTGGTGATGTCGCCCGCCACGGTCACCACATTCACCTGATACCGCGCGCGGATATCGGCGGCGGCCGCCTCCAGCGCGTCGGCCCCACGGGCGTTCATGACAAGATCGACCCCAGCCGCAGCCAGCGCCTCGGCCGAGCCGCGCCCAAGCCCCTTGGACGAGGCACTGACCAGCGCCCGCTTTCCCCTGATCCCCAGATCCATCGCCTGTCCCCCTGCTGTTCAGGTGACACTACCAGCCCGCGTCGCGGCAGCAACCCCGGCAAAGCGTGACCCGCGACGCAAAGCCGCCCGGTCAGGCAGAGTAGAAGAACTCTTCTCGGACGATCTTGCCATCCTTGACGTGATAGACCGCAACTTCACGGTCCTGCCGCCGCTTGCCCGTCGCCTTTTCTTCGGTGTCCATGTCAAAGATCACCGCAAAGCTTTCTTCGCCAAAGGTGAACGGGCCTTCGACGGTAAGGGCATGCACCGTCATTGCGGCTTCCCACCAGTCGTGCTTGCCATGGATCCCGGCCAGCCCGTGGGTTTCGCGCCCAGCCCCCATATCCACCGCCTCGACCGACACGGCGTCGGTGGCGTAAAGCCGGTCAAGATTGGCGCGGGTGCGGTTTTCCCGGCAACCGGCGATCAACTCGTTGGCGATTTCGAGCAAGGTCATGTGCAGCATCCTTTTGTTCTGTTAATGTTCCATTTCTACGCTGGTCGTCTGACAGCTTCAAGACAGTCCGGCGGTTGCAGGCTGCGCTTTGCCGCCCTATACCGCCCCCATGTCAAACCGCGCCCCTCTGCCACCCGAAATCGCCCGTCGTCGGACGTTCGCGATCATCTCGCACCCTGATGCGGGCAAAACCACGCTGACCGAAAAGTTCCTTCTGTTCGGCGGTGCGATCCAGATGGCCGGACAGGTCCGCGCCAAGGGCGATGCGCGGCGCACGCGGTCCGACTTCATGAAGCTGGAGCAAGAGCGGGGCATTTCCGTCAGCGCCTCTGCGATGTCCTTTGACTTTCGCCAGTACCGGTTCAATCTGGTCGATACCCCCGGCCACAGTGACTTTTCCGAAGACACCTACCGCACGCTGACCGCTGTCGATGCCGCCGTGATGGTGATTGACGGGGCCAAGGGGGTCGAATCCCAGACCCGCAAACTCTTTGAGGTGTGCCGCCTTCGCGACCTGCCGATCCTGACCTTCTGCAACAAGATGGACCGCGAATCCCGCGATGTGTTCGAGATCATCGACGAGATTCAGGAGAATCTCGCCATTGACGTCACCCCGGCAAGTTGGCCGATCGGCGTTGGGCGTGAGTTTGTCGGTGCTTACGACCTTCTTCACGACCGGTTGGAGATCATGGACCGCGCCGATAGGAACAAGGTGGCAGAATCGATCAAGATTTCCGGCGTGGACGACCCGAAACTGGCCGAACATATCCCTGCCGAACTCCTCCAGAAATTCCATGACGAGCTGGAGATGGCACGCGAGCTTTTGCCCGCCTTCGACCGCGCGGCGTTCCTGAATGGGTCAATGACGCCGATCTGGTTCGGCTCGGCGATCAACTCCTTTGGCGTGAAAGAGCTGATGGACGGCATCGGCGAATACGGGCCCGAACCCCAGCCGCAAAAGGCAGCTGAGCGGCAGATCGATGCGTCCGAAACCCCGGTCACCGGCTTTGTCTTCAAGGTGCAGGCCAACATGGACCCCAAGCACCGCGACCGGGTGGCCTTTGTCCGCCTCGCCAGTGGTCATTTCGAACGCGGCATGAAGCTGCATCATGTGCGCACCAAAAAGCCGATGACGGTAGCAAGCCCGGTCCTCTTCCTTGCCGCCGACCGCGAACTGGCCGAGGAGGCCTGGGCCGGGGACATCATCGGCATCCCGAACCACGGACAACTGCGCATCGGCGACGCGCTGACCGAAGGGGAGGCGCTGCGCTTCACCGGCATCCCCTCCTTCGCGCCAGAGCTTCTGCAATCGATCCGCGCGATGGACCCGATGAAGGCCAAGCATCTGGAAAAGGCCCTGACCCAGTTCGCCGAGGAGGGGGCCGCCAAGGTCTTCAAGCCGATGATCGGGTCGGGCTATATCGTCGGCGTGGTGGGGGCCTTGCAGTTTGACGTACTGGCCAGCCGGATCGAGCAGGAATACGCCCTGCCCGTCCGCTTCGAAGGGTCAAACTTCACCTCAGCCCGCTGGATCAACGGCGACAAGGTCGAGATCGAGAAACTGACCCAGGTCAACAAGGGCCATATCGCGCATGACAGCGACGGCGACCTTGTGTTCCTCACCCGCCTGCAATGGGACATCGACCGCGTGGTGCGCGACTATCCCGGCCTGCGGCTGACCGCGACCAAGGAGATGATGGTCTGACCCACGCAAACCGCGTCCAGCCGGATGGCAGCTTTCTGGCCGTGGCGGCGCGGGGCGGGTTCATGGGCAACCGCGGACGGCTTCACGATACCAAAGGCGGGATCGGGCGGCGCTGGCTGGGCAAGGCCTGGATCACCTGCACCTTGCGCGAAAAGCCGGGCCGGGTGTCGCCCGGCGTCTTGCCGGAAAAGGGCTACACGCGGCTTTTCTTTCACGACGAAGCCGTTGCCGCAGCGGCCGGACATCGGCCTTGCGCCGAATGTCGGCGCGCCGCCTATGACGACTTCTGCCACGCTTGGGCACAGGCCTTCGGGCAGCGTGACCGGGCGATTGCCATGGACCTGGTCCTGCACGCCGCGCGGATCGACAGCGCCACACGCCAGCAGCGGCGGCACCTGGCTTGGGCAGGCGACGTGCCCGCTGGCGCCTTCATCCTTTGGCACGACCAGCCGCACCTGGTGCGCGGCGCGGACCTTTTGCCCTACCAGCCCGAGGGTTACGGCCTGCCGGTGCAAATTCCCCAGGCCGAGGTTACCGTGCTGACCCCGATCCCAATGCTGGCCCTGATGCGTGCCGGATGGCGTCCGGCGATTTCGGCAGCAGCGGACCGGCCGAACTGGTGACCCGCCGCCGCTGATGCCGGGCGCCAATCCGTCTGGCGGCGCAACGTCAGCCTGCCTTGACCTTTGGCCGAAATTCCGCTAGCTGCGGGGCGCGGCCATGGGGTCGCGACGCCGGGGCGCCCGGAAACATGCGTCCCTCCCTCCATGCGGTCCGATACCGCATCCATAGGACGCAAATGACCAAATTCTCCGATCTCGCGCTTGACCCGCGTGTGCTGCAAGCCGTGCTTGAGGCCGGCTATGAAACCCCTACCCCGATTCAGGCCCAGGCCATCCCCGAGGCGCTGAAGGGCCGCGATGTCCTTGGCATCGCGCAGACCGGCACCGGAAAGACCGCAAGCTTTGTGCTGCCGATGGTCACGCTCTTGGGTCAGGGCCGGGCGCGGGCGCGGATGCCCCGCAGCCTAGTGCTGGCACCGACGCGAGAACTGGCCGCGCAGGTCGCGGAAAACTTTGACACCTATGCCAAGCATACCAAGCTGACCAAGGCTTTGTTGATCGGCGGCGTCAGCTTTGGCGAACAGGACAAGCTGATCGACCGTGGCGTCGATGTGCTGATCGCCACCCCCGGCCGGCTTCTGGATCATTTCGAGCGTGGCAAGCTTTTGCTGACCGGCGTGCAGATCATGGTGGTCGATGAGGCCGACCGCATGCTTGACATGGGCTTCATCCCCGACATCGAGCGGATCTTCCAGCTGACCCCCTTCACCCGCCAGACAATGTTCTACAGTGCCACCATGGCGCCCGAGATCGAGCGGATCACCAACACCTTCCTGACCAACCCCGCCAAGATCGAGGTTGCACGTCAGGCCACCGCCTCGCTGACCATCACGCAAAGCCTGATCCAGGTGACCCCGGCCCGCAAAGACCGCAGCTTTGCTGAAAAGCGGTCGGTCCTGCGCGCCCTGATCCGCGCCGAGGGAGAGGCCTGCACCAACGCGATAATCTTTTGCAATCGCAAGATGGACGTCGATGTGGTGGCCAAGTCGCTGAAGGCGCATGGCTTCAACGCCGCCCCGATCCACGGCGATCTCGAACAGTCGATGCGGATGAAGACGCTGGACGCATTTCGCGACGGCAGCCTGCATCTCTTGGTCGCGTCGGACGTGGCGGCGCGCGGCCTTGACATTCCTGCCGTCAGCCATGTGTTCAACTTTGACGTGCCAAGCCACCCCGAGGATTACGTCCACCGTATCGGGCGCACCGGGCGCGCCGGGCGGCTGGGCAAGGCGCTGACGATCGCGGTGCCGTCGGATGACAAGTACCTGAAAGCGATCGAAAGCCTGATCAAGGCTGCGATCCCGCTTGGCAGCCTTCCCGACGGCTATCAGCCCGACACCAGCGAAGCCGGCCCAGACCGGCCGCGCGAGGCGCGGTCCGTCGCAGGTCGAGAAGGTGCAGGGCGGGGTGGGCGCGACCGTGACCGCGAACGCCCGCGCAAGCCGCATGACGAGGTTGCCGCGATGGAGCCTGTGGTGGTCGCGCCCCGCCCCGTGGCCGATCCCGTCGTCCGAGAGGCCTTGCCGTCCGAAGACCGCCGCGACGCCCGGACAGAACCACCCGAAGGCCGCAGCACGGGGCGCCGTGATGGCCGAAGCGGCAGCCGCACCGAAAACAGGGGCGAAGGTCGCGATGACCCCCGGCCCGAGTCCCGGCCAGACCGACGTGAGCCGCGCGACTATCGCCGCGACCGCGATCTTGGCCCCTCGGTCTTGGGCATGGGCGACCATGTGCCGGACTTCATCCTGCGCAGCTTTGCGATCAAGGCCAGCAGCCCGGACGACGTCGAGGAACCGGCAACCGGCACCGAAGGCTAACCGCGCCAGACCGCGCTTTTATTCAACCCGTTTTTCAACCCGGTGGCACCCACCCTTGCCCAGACCTGCAAGGGGGGTGGCCGACAAGAAGCCCCCCCTCGCGGTTCCGCTTCGCGCGGCTACTCGGCCATCAGACGGCTGATCACCACGGTCACCTCGGGCTTTTTGCCGATCTCTTCCATGGCGACCTGACGCACCACCTTGCGGATTTCCTCTTCCAGCTTGGCGTCATCCTTCAAAAGCCGCTTACCGGCGCGGTCGATGAATTCGGCCAGATCGCCCTCGATGGTTTCGGACAGCGGGCGCTCGCCCCGGCCATGCGGGGGCAAGCCCATCAGTTCGACCCAAGGCTCTCCCATCGGCTGATCGGTTTCGTCCAGGATCACCGTAACCAGCGCATGGCCGTTCAACGCCATGCGGATACGGTCCCGTGCCACGCCCGACAGCGCGCCAACCAGGGCGGTGCCGTCCAGATAGACCCGGCCGGTCTCAATATGCTCGACCACCTCGGGCACGTCGCCGCTGACATCGACCATCGTCCCGTTCGTCACCACCGCCGAGGCAATCCCTGCCTCGGTCGCGATGCGGGCATGTTCGCGCAGATGCCGGTGTTCGCCGTGCATCGGGATCAGCATGTCGGGCAGCACCAGCCGGTGGACATGTTCAAGGTCCGGCCGGTTGGCATGGCCCGAAACATGGTACTTGCCGCCGGAATCATCGACGACGTTCACGCCCATTTCCGAAAATGCGTTCCAGATGCGCAGCACCTCCCGCTCATTTCCGGGGATGGTCTTGGAGGAAAAGAGGAACGTATCGCCCTCTTTCATCTCGATCCCCAGATATTTGCCACGGGACAGCTGCGCACTGGCGGCGCGCCGTTCGCCCTGGCTGCCGGTCACCAGCAGCATCAGGTTGCGGCGCGGCACCTCCAGCGCTTCTTCCGGGCTGATGGTGCGGGGAAAGCCGGTCATCACGCCGGACTGTTCGGCGGCCGCGATCATCTTTTTCATCGCGCGGCCCAGCACGCAGATGGACCGGTCTGCGGCCCGCGCGGCTTCGGCCAGGGTGCGCAGGCGCGCGACGTTCGACCCGAAGGTGGTGGCGACCACCATGCCCGAGGCACCCTTGATCAGCTCGGTCAAAGCCGGGCCAAGCGTGCTTTCGGACCGGCCTTCGTGATGGGAAAACACGTTGGTCGAATCGCAGGTCATCGCCTTGACCGGACGCTCGGCGACCAGATCGGTGATGCGGGCATCGTCCCAGCCTTCGCCGACCACCGGGGTCTGGTCGATCTTGAAATCGCCGGAATGGAAAATCCTTCCCCCGGGCGTGTCGATCACCAAAGCCGAGGATTCCGGGATCGAGTGCGAAACGGGCACGAACTGCACCTTGAACGGCCCGACCTCGACCGTCGCCGGGCGCGGATCGACGGTGATGATCTGATCGAGCGGCAACCAGGCCTCGTCAAACTTGAGCTTGCCGATGGTGGCGGTGAACCGGCGGCAATAGACCGGCTTTTGCAGCTGCGGCCAGAGACGGCCCAAGGCACCGATATGATCCTCATGCGCATGGGTGATGAAGATCGCCTCCAGCCGGTCAAGCCGCGCCGCCAGCCAACTGACATCGGGCAAGATCAGGTCGACACCGGGCGAGGTGTCCATGTCGGGGAAGGTCACGCCCAGATCGACGAGGATCAGCCGCTCCTTGCCCTTGGGGCCGTAGCCATAGACATAGGCGTTCATCCCAATCTCGCCGGCACCGCCGAGGGGAAGATAGATCAGGCGGTTCTTGGTCATGGCATTTCCTTGTTGTAGTCATGGATCAGGACGAGGCCATGCATGGTAAGATCGTCCGCGACAAACTGAAAGAGCGTGGTCCCTTGCGAAAAAAGCGACGCCAGCCCGCCGGTCGCGATGACCTGCATCGGGCGGTCCCGCTCGCGCCGGATCGCGCCGACGATGCCTTCGACCAGCCCGACATAGCCCCAATAGACGCCCGACTGCATGCACGCCACCGTATTCGTGCCGATCACCTTGTCCGGGCGGGCAACATCGATATGCGGCAGGGCGGCGGCGGCCATATGCAGCGCCTCAAGCGACAGGTTGACGCCGGGGGCGATGACGCCACCGACATAGGCGCCATCGGTGTCGACCACGTCAAAAGTGGTGGCGGTGCCGAAATCGACGATGATCAGATCGCCGCCATGCCGGGCAAAGCCGGCGGCGCTGTTCACCAACCGGTCGGGGCCGACCGTGGTGCCAAGGTCCACCCGGGGCGGCATCGGCAGCTTGCAGTCGGGCTTGCCCACCACGAGCGGGCGGCAGGCGAAATAGCGGTTGCAGAGGACCCGCAGGTTGAACACCACCCGCGGCACGGTCGAGGAGATGATCGCCGCGGTCACCTGCGCCTCGGTCTTGGTGAGGAGCATGAGGCTCGAGAGCCAGACGAAATACTCATCCGCCGTGCGCTTGTGATCGGTGGCAATGCGCCAGGTCGCGGCAAAGCGGTTGCCGTCCCACAGGGAAAACACGGTGTTGGTATTGCCGCAATCGATGGCAAGCAGCATGGATCACCCCTCGGGCTTCTGGGGGCCCAAAATTTTTCGCCGAAAAACTTTGGGCGGCGCGGACTGGTTGGGGGTCAAAAGAACACCTCGGCGGCGGGGATGGCAACGGTTTCATGCGCCATGCGCAGGATCAGATTGCCCGCCTGATCGATCCCGTCAAACCGACCTTCGCGGGTCTGCTCGCCGGTACGGGCGCGGATTCCCTCGCCCAGGCGGGCGGCATGGGCCAGCCAGGCCTGCCGCAGGGGGGCGAAGCCTTGGGTTTGCAGGGTCGCCTCCCATCGGGCATAGGCCGGGGCCAGGGCGGCCAGAATGCCCTCAGGCGTGATGCGGTGCCCGGTTTCCGCCAACAGGGACACTGGCGGGGTCGCACCCGGCTCCAACCCGGCGGGGTCTGGGGCGGCGATCAGGTTGACGCCGATGCCGATGCACAAGACCGGCGCAGGCGTGCCAAGGCCTGTGCTTTCCAGCAGGATCCCCGCCAGCTTCCCCCCATTCAGCAGCACGTCATTCGGCCATTTCAGCGCGACGCTGCCCGGCAGCCCGGTCAGCGCCACCAAAGCGTCCCGCAGGGCAAGCGCCGCCACGAAAGACCGCAGGGCGACTGTTTCAGCCGGACCCTTGGGCCTCAGGACCAGCGTGCCATGAAAATTGCCGCGCGGGCTTGCCCAAGGCCGCGCCCGCCGCCCGCGCCCTGCGGTTTGCAGCCCGGCAATGATCCACGTCGCCCCGGTCAGGCTGGCGGCGCGGCGAAAGCCTTCGGCATTGGTGCTGTCAACCTCATCCAGAGCGATGTGCCCCGGCGCAGCGTCAACGGACAAGAGCTTCGGCCGCAATCGCCGCAGCGGGTTCGATGCCGAACAGATTGATGATTCCAACCAGCATCGCGGCCGCAACCGCCATCAGCATCAGCCACTGCACCGGCGCCATCCGGCTGGTCGCCGGCTCCTGCTCTGCGCCGAAATACATGAAATAGACGATGCGCAGATAGTAGAACGCCCCGATCACGCTCGTGACCGCGCCCACCGTGGCCAGCCAGACCATCCCAGCATCGACCGCCGCGTTCAGAACATAGAACTTGCCAAAGAACCCCAGCATCGGCGGCACACCCGCCAGGCTGAACAAAAGGACCAGCATGGCAAGGGCCTTCAAAGGCTCAGCCTTGGCGAACTGGTTCAGGCTGGCAATATCGCTGACCGGGCGGCCGTGACGCTCCAAGGACAGGATGAAGGCAAAGGTGCCGACATTCATCGTCACATAGATCGCCATGTAGATCAGCGTGGCCTGCACACCATAAGCGGTCCCAACCGCCAGCCCGATCAGCGCATAGCCCATATGCGCGATCGAGGAATAGGCCATCAGCCGCTTGAGATCCCTTTGCCCGATTGCCGCCACCGCGCCCAGCACCATCGAGGCGACCGCAAGGCCCGCCAGAACCTGGCCCCATTGGCCCGGCACGCCACCAAACGCATCCTGCACCAGCCGCGCAATAAGGGCCATGGCCGCCACCTTGGGCGCGGTGGCAAAGAACGCCGTTACCGGGGTGGGTGAGCCCTCATAGACATCGGGTGTCCACATGTGGAAGGGGGCTGCGCTGACCTTGAAGGCCAAACCAGCCAGCATGAACACGAGGCCAAACAACAGGCCCACTGGCACGCCGTCCTGCAAGGTGGTCAGGATTCCGCCAAAACCGGTGGTCCCGGCATAGCCGTAAACCAGCGACGCGCCGTACAGCAGCAACCCCGAGGACAGCGCGCCAAGGACAAAGTACTTCAGCCCCGCCTCCGAGGACTTGGCACTGTCGCGCCGCAAACTGGCCACGACGTATAGCGTCAAGGATTGCAACTCCAGGCCCATGTAAAGCGTCATGAGGTCGTTGGCCGATACCATCACCATCATGCCGACCACCGCCAGCGCGATCAGGATCGGGTATTCGAACCGAAGCAGGTCGCGGCGGGCCATGTAGTCCTGGCTGATCACCAGCACGGCGGCGGATGATACAAGGATGGTGACCTTGGCGAACCGCGCGAAAGGATCATCCACAAACAGATCGTGAAACACGGTCCGCGACCCGTCGATCCCGGCGCCGATATAAAGCGCCAGCAGCAGCATCAGCCCCGCCGTGACCCAGACCAGCGCCGGCGCCAGCTTGTCTTTGGTGGTATAGACCCCGACCATCAACACGGCGAGGCCGTAGCCGGCAAGCACGATCTCGGGCAGAAGGGTCTGGAAATCGGCGGCGGTCATTCGGAATGTCCTTCGGTCAGGGCAAGCTCGGCGGCCGGAGACGGCAGCGCGGCCTGATAGTCGGTGACAAGGGCGGTGACAGAGGGGCCGATGATATCGGTCACCAGGGCAGGATAGACGCCCAGGATCAGCGTCATTGCGATCAGGGGGGCGAAGATCACCCGCTCACGCTGGTCCATGTCGGTGATCGACTTCAACGCCTCTTTGATGAGGTCGCCAAAGACCACCCGGCGGTAAAGCCAAAGCGCATAGGCCGCCGACAGGATCACCCCTGTCGCGGCAACAGCGGCAACCCAGGTGTTGACCTGAAAGACGCCGACCAGCGTCAGGAATTCGCCGACAAAGCCGCTCGTGCCCGGCAGGCCGACGTTGGCCATGGTAAAGAACATGAACACCAGCGCATAGGCGGGCATCCGGTTGACGAGGCCGCCATAAGCCTCAATCTCCCGCGTGTGCATCCGGTCATAGATCACGCCCACACACAGGAACAACGCCCCCGAGATGAAGCCGTGGCTGATCATCTGGAAAATCGCACCATCCACGCCCTGCTGGTTGGCCGCAAAGATGCCCATGGTCACAAAGCCCATATGTGCGACCGAGGAATAGGCGATCAGCTTTTTCATATCGGTCTGCGCCAGCGCGACCAGCGACGTGTAGACAATCGCAATCGCCGACATCCACAAGACCACCGGGGCCAGCACGTCCGACCCGACCGGGAACATCGGCAAGCTGAAGCGCAGGAACCCGTAGCCGCCCATCTTCAGCAAAATCGCCGCCAGCACCACGGACCCCGCCGTGGGGGCCTGCACATGCGCGTCCGGCAGCCAGGTATGGACCGGCCACATCGGCATCTTCACCGCAAAGCTGGCAAAGAACGCCAGGAACAGCATCGTCTGAAGCCCGCCGACGACCTGGAAGCCCATGAGGCTGAACGTCTCGGACCCGAAGTCATGCGCCAAAAGCTTGACGATGTCCGTGGTGCCCGCATCCTGAAACATCGCGATCATCGCGACCAGCATCAGGACCGAGCCGAGGAAGGTGTAAAGGAAGAACTTGAACGCGGCATAGATCCGGTCCTTGCCGCCCCAGATGCCGATGATCAGGAACATCGGGATCAGGCCAGCCTCGAAGAACAGATAGAACAGCACCAGGTCCAAGGCACAGAACACGCCAAGCATCAGGCTTTCCAGCACCAGAAAGGCGATCATGTATTCCTTGACCCGCACCTCCACGTTCCAGCAGGCATAGATCGTGATCGGCATCAGGAAGGTGGTCAGCATGACGAACAGAATCGAGATGCCGTCCACCCCCATCTTGTAGGTCAGGCCCAGGATCCAGCCGCGCTCCTCGACGAACTGGAAACCTGTGTTGGCGGGGTCGAAACCTGCAAGGACCAGCAAGGAGATCACGAAGGTGGCGCTGGTGGTGAACAGTGCCAGCCACTTGGCCCCGGACCGGGCCGCCGCATCGTCGCCTCGCAAAAACAGCGCCATGATCGCGGCGGCAATCAACGGCAGGAAGGTGATGATCGAAAGCAGCTGATGTTCCATGTGCCTGTCCGTCCCTTACTTTGCGCCGCCGAACAGCGTCATCCAGGTCACCAGGACCACAATTCCAAGCACCATGGCAAAGGCATAGTGGAACAAATACCCCGACTGCGCCCGCCCGGCGAGGCGGGTGAAGAACGGAATGACCCCCAAAGCCACGCCGTTCAGCGACCCGTCGATCACCCGGCCGTCGCCCTGTTTCCAAAGCAGGCGGCCCAACGCCAGCGCCGGGCGCACAAAGACCGCGTCATAAAGCTCGTCAAAGTACCATTTGTTCAAGAGGAACAAGTAGAGATGCCGGTGCTGCGCCGCCAGCCGGACCGGCAGACTTGGGTTGTGGATATAAAACAGCCAAGCCAGGAACAGACCCGCCAGCATCGCCACGAAGGGGGCCAGCTTGACCCATGTCGGCACCAGATGGGCGGCGTTGATGATCGTGGTCGGCGCGTGTTCGGCCTTTTCCACCTTCTTGGGGTCCAGACGGTCATCCACCAGCGCCTGTTCCTCGGGCGTGAAGGGCAGCAGGACCAAGGCCCCTTGCGGCACGACCGACGCGGCATGTGCCGGAGCTTCTGCCACGGCTTCGGGCGCGGCCTCGACAACCTCGGTAGTTGCGTGATCGTCGCCGTGACCCTCAGCATGGGCACCAGCCTCGGCGGTCTCCATGCCGAACCAGGCGCGGACGGCGGTTTCCTCGCCGAAGAAGACCTTGTACCACAGCATCCCCGAGAAGGCCGCCCCAAGGGCCAGCGCCGCCAAGGGCACCAGCATCACGGCCGGGCTTTCATGCGGAACATGGGCGTGGTCGTCATGCCCATGCCCGTGGCCATGTCCATGCGCCTTGGCGCGGCTTTCCCCGAAAAAGGTCATGAACATCAGCCGCCAGCTGTAGAAACTGGTCATCGCGGCGGCGACCACCAGCAGCCAGAACGCATAGCCCGACCCGACATAGGCCGTCTCGATCACCGCGTCCTTCGACAGGAACCCGGCAAAACCGTAATGCGTGAGCGGGATGCCGACCCCGGTGATCGCAAGCGTGCCGATCAGCATGGCCGCAAAGGTAAAGGGGATCTCTTTCCGCAGCCCGCCATAGTTGCGCATGTCCTGTTCGTGATGCGTGGCATGGATCACCGACCCCGCGCCCAGAAACAGCATCGCCTTGAAAAAGGCATGGGTGAACAGATGAAACATCGCCACCGAATAGGCCCCAAGGCCCGCCGCCACGAACATGTAGCCAAGCTGCGACATGGTGGAATAGGCGATCACCCGCTTGATGTCGTTCTGCACCAGGCCAATCGTCGCCGCGACAAAGGCGGTGGTGGCCCCGAGGACGGTCACGAAGGCCATCGCCTCGGGCGCATATTCCATCACCGGTGACATCCGGCAGACCAGGAACACCCCCGCGGTGACCATGGTGGCGGCATGGATCAGGGCGGAAACCGGGGTCGGCCCCTCCATCGCGTCGGGCAGCCAGGTGTGCAGGAAAAGCTGCGCCGATTTGCCCATTGCCCCGATGAAGAGAAGTACTGCCACCAGATTGGCCGCGTTCCAGTCGGTCCAGAGGAACCGCAGGCTGGTCTCGGCAAGCGCCGGTGCGGCGGCAAAGATATCGTCAAAGCGGATGCTGTCGGTCAGCGCATAAAGCGCGAAAATCCCCAGCGCAAAGCCGAAATCGCCGACCCGGTTGACCACAAAGGCCTTGATCGCGGCAGCATTCGCGGTGGGCTTGCGGTAGTAAAACCCGATCAGGAGGTAGGATGCGACACCGACCCCTTCCCAGCCGAAGAACATCTGCACCAGGTTGTCGGCGGTCACCAGCATCAGCATGGCAAAGGTGAAGAACGAGAGGTAGGCAAAGAAGCGGGCCTTGTAGGCCTCCCCCTCATGCCAGTTGTCGTCATGCGCCATGTAGCCGAAGGAATAGAGGTGGACGAGCGCCGAGACAGTGTTGATCACCACCAGCATGATCGCGGTCAGCCGGTCAAGCCGGATCGCCCATTCGGCCCCCAACGTGCCGGATTCAATCCAGCGCATCAGGACGATCCGCTGGGTTTCGCCGTCAAAGGTGAGGAAAATCTGCCAGCTCAGCGCGGCGGCCAGAAAGATCATCGCCGTGGTGATGACCTGGCCTGCCTTCTCGCCAATCAGCCGCCAGCCAAAGCCGCAGATCAGGGCCCCGATCAGGGGGGCAAAAAGGATGATCGTGGCCATTATTCGGTCCTGCCTTGGGTTGATCCGCAGCGGGCCGAGCCGCAGCGCGTCGATTGGAAGTCATCCACCAGAACGGTGCCGGGCGTGTGACAGGTTTCACAAGTCAGGTCGAGGGTCCGGCCCTTGACCGCCGTCACCCGCATCCCAAAGAGGTTTCGATCCCCCACCTGCATCGGTCAGCCCTTCATCACGTTGACGTCTTCGACGTCAATCGTGCCCCGGTTCCTAAAGAACACGACGAGGATCGCCAGACCAATCGCCGCCTCGGCCGCAGCGACGGTCAGGACGAACATGGTGAAGACCTGCCCCACAAGGTCCCCCGAGAAGGAGGAGAAGGCGACAAGGTTGATGTTGACCGCCAGAAGCATGAGTTCGATCGACATCAGGATGACGATCACGTTCTTGCGGTTGAGGAAAATCCCAAAGATCCCGACCACGAACAAGGCCGCTGCGACTGTCAGGTAATGTTCAAGTCCAATCATCGTTTCGTTTCCTTTATCAGCGCTTTCGCCTTGGCGCATTGCGGGCTCAGCCGCCGTAGTAGAGCTTGCAGCCACACCCAAGCGAGAACCTGGACCCGTTGATCTTCACCCTGCTGTCGGTCTTTGCTTCCAATACAGACTGGACATTTGATGTTTCCGCTTTGGCAAGAACACTGTCGATCGTTACGCTTGAACCTGACGCTATCGATGCCTTGATCTCTTCCATAAGGTCGTAACTCTTGAAATCTGTAACCTGAAAGGATCCGTCTTCTAACTGGCGAGCACGATCCAGTTCATAGGTACTGTAAGTACCTCCAAAGATGGCAGTTCTCCCACTGGCACAATCTTGAACGACATACTGTACCTCGGCGGCACATCCACCGTCGTCCTTTAGAATTTGAACAACAAAGCTGCCACCCAAATCTTCAGCCTGAGATATCGAGGCGTCGGTCCATGCGCCTTTCCATTGGGCTGCGCACTGCTCGCCATTTGCAAAGCGAGCCCGTTCGTCCTCGGGAATTTCTCGCGGAGGAATCACCACATCACACGCCATCGCCTTTTGGCAGCAAGAAACGGCCAAAATCAATGCGAGGAATTTCAGCATCACAACCCCTGCCCCGGTTTCACGTCCTTCAACTCCATCGCCTTGGCCGGGTCGCGCCACATCTGCTGGAGCACGTTCTGCCGCTTGATGTCCTTCCGGTGCCGCAGGGTCAGCAGGATCGCCCCGATCATCGCGACCAGAAGGATCAGGCCAGACAGCTGGAACAGCAGGAAATAGCGGTCGTAAAGGAGCATCCCCAGCGCGCGGGTATTCTCGACCTCGGTCGGGGCGACGGCCTGGCGCAGGCCCTCAGCCCCGGATGCGACCTGCCAGACGCCGATGCCGATGGCGACCTGCATCAAGAGGATCACCCCGATCAAAAGGCCCAAAGGCATGTAGCGCGCCAGTTCCCCCTTCAGCGCGGCGAAATCGATGTCGAGCATCATGACCACGAACAGGAACAAGACCGCCACCGCGCCGACATAGACGATGATCAGCAGCATCGCCACAAACTCGGCCCCCAGCAGCACGAAGAGGCCGGAGGTGGAGAGGAATGCGAGGATCAGCCACAGCACCGAATGCACCGGGTTGCGCGACAGGGTGACCATCAGGCCCGCCGTCACCGTGACCACGGCAAAGGCGTAAAAGGCAAAGGCGGCGGCGGTCATGGCACGGGCTCCTCGGTTTCGGCAAAGACGGATTGAGCGGTTTCCAGCGCCTTTTGCATGGCGGGCAGGCCGCCGAACATCGACATCTGCCAGATCACTTCGGCAATCTCGCGCTTTGTTGCCCCGGCGGCCAGCGCATGGCGAACCGTCAGCCGCACCTGCGCCTCGGCCTGCGCGCCAAGCACCGTGAGGGCGGCAAGGGTGACAAGAAGCCGGGTCTTGGCGTCCAGCCCGTCGCGGTTGAAGGTGCGGCCGAACCACATCTCCATCAGGTTGGCGGGCATGGTCGGCATCAGCCTGTCCACCCCCTGCCCCCCATCGGGCTGGGTCTGGAAGGCCCGGAGCATCTCACCCGAGCTTTCCATCATCGTCGCAAAGATCCTGGCAAGGTCGTCTGTCATGGGCCTACCGGTAGGGCGCGTCGATTTCAAGGTTGCGGGCAATCTCGGCTTCCCAGCGGTCGCCGTTCGCAAGGAGACGCTCCTTGGTGTAGAACAGCTCTTCGCGGGTTTCGGTGGAAAATTCGAAATTCGGGCCTTCGACGATGGCATCGACGGGGCACGCCTCTTGGCAGAATCCGCAGTAGATGCATTTCGTCATGTCGATGTCATAGCGCGTGGTCCGGCGGCTGCCGTCCTCCCGCGGTTCGGCGTCGATGGTGATGGCCTGGGCCGGGCAGACCGCCTCGCAGAGCTTGCAGGCGATGCAGCGTTCCTCGCCGCTGGGATAGCGGCGCAGCGCATGTTCGCCCCGGAAGCGGGGGGAGAGGGGGCCCTTTTCGTGCGGGTAGTTCAGCGTGGCCTTCGGCCGGAAAAAGTACTTCATCCCCAGGCCGAAGCCTTTGATGAAATCCATCAGAAGGAAGTAGCGCGTCGCGCGGGTCCAGTCGATTTGGGTCATCTGTCAGCCTCCCATCGTCCAGCGGGCCCAAAAGCCGCCGGCCACCTCAAACTTCGCCAGGAACGCGACCAGTACCACCCAGCCAAGGCTCATCGGCAGGAACACCTTCCAGCCGATCCGCATCAGCTGGTCATAGCGGTAGCGGGGCACGATGGCCTTCACCATCGCGAACATGAAGAAGAACAGCCACATCTTGGCGACCATCCACCACCAGCCGTCGGCCAGCCCGGGGATCGGTGACAGCCAGCCGCCGAAGAACAAAAGGCTCATCAGCGCGCACATCAGGAAGATCGCGATGTATTCGCCGGCCATGAACAGAAGGTAGGGGGTCGAGGAATACTCGACCATGAACCCGGCGACGAGTTCGGATTCCGCTTCCGGAAGGTCAAAGGGCGGGCGGTTGGTTTCGGCGAGGGCGCTAATGAAGAACAGGAAGACCATCGGGAAATGCGGCAGCCAGTACCAGCCGAACAACCCGTAGCCGGTGTCCTGCGCCGCCACGATGGCGGAAAAGTTCATGCCGCCGGTGGAGATGATGACGCCAATGATGATCAGGCCCAGCGACACCTCGTAAGAGATCATCTGCGCCGCCGACCGCAGGGACCCAAGGAAGGCGTATTTGGAGTTTGAGGCCCAGCCGCCCATGATCACGCCGTAAACCTCCAGCGAGGAGACGGCAAAGACGAACAGGATCGCCACGTTGATGTTGGCCAAGACCCAGCCGTCGTCAAAGGGGATCACCGCCCAAGCCAGCACGGCCAGCACGAAAGACGCCATCGGGGCGAGGAAGAACACCGGCCGGTCCACCCCGGCGGGCACCACGATTTCCTTGACCACATATTTCAGCGCATCGGCCACCGATTGCAGCAAACCGAAGGGACCCACCACGTTCGGACCCCGGCGCATCTGCACCGCCGCCCAGATCTTGCGGTCACCATAAACCAGGAACAAGAGGCTGATCATCACGAAGGCCACGATCAGAAGCGCCTGTGCCGTGATCAGCACCAGCGTTCCAAACCCCGTGGAAAGAAATTCTGCCATGTTCGCCTCTTACCTCAAACCGTCGGTATGCCAAGTTCGTCACAGTCCGCAACCGTCTGTTCGGCGTCGATGATCACCAAACCCTCCGGCAAGGTCACCGACAAAGTGTAGACCGCATCGCCGATCCAGACCTGCCCGTGCCGCTTGACGATGGTCCGCACCTGACGGGCGAAGCCAAAGCCCTTGTCCAGCGCGTATTGCGCAGCGGCGCAGCGTGCATAACCCTCGACATCAGCGGCGTCCGCATCCCCCTCAAGGGCGACGGTGAAACTGACCAGACCGTCATCCAGCAGGATGGTCGAGACCCCGGCATGGACCAGCGGCTGGCGTGGTTCCTGTGCCACCTCGTCGCCCGGCGTGCAAGCGCCAAGCGCCGCCGTCGCCGGGCCCAGGATCGCCAGAAGGGTCACGGGGCGCAGCACCGGGCCTATTCCGCCGCCAGCAAGCTTGTGGCGCGGGTCTTGGCAAGGGCAGACATCTCGGCCATGACGGTGCTGGCGCGGGCAATCGGGTTGGTCAGATAGAAATCCCGGATCGCATTGCGGAAATCAGCCTTGCCCAAGGGCTTCAGGGCCAAGGCCACCAGCGGGTTTTCCGCGACCTGATCCACCAAACCCAGATGCGGATGCGCGCCGACCAGTGCCGTGCGCAGGCCAGCCAGCGTGTCCCAGGGCAGCGTCGCCCCAAGCTCGGCCGACAGTGCCCGCAGGATCGCCCAGTTTTCCTTGGCCTCGCCCGGCGCGAACCCGGCGCGGAAGGCAAGTTGCGGGCGGCCTTCGGTGTTGACGAACAGGCCGTTTTCCTCGGTCCAGGCGGCGGCGGGCAGGATGATGTCGGCGCGGTTGGCCCCACGGTCGCCATGGCTGCCCTGATAGATCACGAAGGGACCTTTTGCGATCTCGACCTCGTCGGCACCAAGGTTGTAGATCACCTCGGCCGCTTCGGTCGCGGCGGCAAGGCCACCTTCGGTGCAGGCCCCCACATCCATTGCGCCCACGCGGCTGGCCGCAGTGTGCAGGATGAGAAGCTTGGAATTGGAGTTCTCGGCCAGCCGCATCGCATGGGCCAGAACCGCCTCACCATCCGCCTCGTTGATCGCACCTTGGCCGACGATCACCAGCGTCGGCTTGGCCTTGGTCTCATCGCTGATCGTCTGGCTGGAGAGCTTTTCCAGCGCCGCGCGATCGGTGCCGACATGGGCATAGCCATAGGTCAGATCGACCGCCTCGCCGACCAGCCCGATCACCGCGCCGTTGGTCCAGGCTTTGCGGATGCGGGCATTCAGCACCGGAGCCTCAATCCGTGGGTTGGTGCCGATCAGCTGGATCATTTTCGCAGAATCGATGTCTTCGATCGTCGCCGTGCCGACATAGGCGCTGCGGTTGCCCGCAGGCAGCTTGGCCCCGTCGGTGCGACATTCGACATGGCCACCCAGCCCTTCGACCAAGGCCTTAAGGCTGAACGCGGCCTCGACCGGGGCGAGGTCGCCGATCAGACCGGCGACTTTGCGGCCCTTCATTGCGGCGGCGGCGGCGGTCAGGGCCTCACCCCAGTTGGCCTTCCGCAGCTTACCGTTCTCGCGGATATAGGGGGTATCCAGCCGTTGGCGGCGCAACCCGTCCCAGACAAAGCGGGTCTTGTCGGAAATCCATTCCTCATTCACGCCGTCATGGTTGCGCGGCAGGATGCGCATGACTTCGCGGCCTTTGGTATCGACACGGATGTTGCTGCCCAGCGCGTCCATCACGTCGATGCTTTCGGTCTTGGTCAGCTCCCAGGGCCGGGCGGTGAAGGCATAGGGCTTGGAGGTCAGCGCACCGACCGGGCACAGATCGATGATGTTGCCCTGCAGGTTGCTGTCCAGCGTGGCGTTCAGGTAGCTGGTGATCTCGCTATCCTCACCCCGGCCGGTCTGACCCATCTGGGTGATCCCGGCAACTTCGGTGGTGAACCGCACGCAGCGGGTGCAGGAAATGCAGCGGGTCATCTTCGTCTCGACCAAAGGCCCAAGGTTCAGATCCTCGGACGCGCGCTTGGGTTCGCGGTAGCGGCTGAAATCGACGCCAAAGGCCATCGCCTGATCCTGCAAGTCACACTCGCCGCCCTGATCGCAGATCGGGCAGTCCAAGGGATGGTTGATCAGCAGGAACTCCATCACCCCCTCGCGGGCCTTTTTCACCATGGGCGAGCGGGTCTTGACCAAGGGGGCCTCGCCATTCGGGCCCGGGCGCAGATCCTTGACCTGCATCGCACAAGAGGCAGCAGGTTTCGGAGGCCCGCCAACCACCTCGACCAGGCACATCCGGCAGTTGCCGGCGATGGTCAGCCGTTCGTGGTAGCAAAAGCGCGGAATTTCCACCCCGGCCACTTCCGCCGCCTGAATGATGGTCATCGCGCCGTCAACCTCGACCTCGATGCCGTCGAAACTGATTTTCTTGAGGTTGGTCATTTCGCTTCCCGCTTCTTTCTTCATTCGGCCCGAGTGACCACAGCTTCCCCCGGATCCGCAGGCTCTGCAACCGCCCGCACAAGGGCAGCCTTTCCGCCAACCCGCGATTTCGTCGGGCGCTGGACCTGTGCCTTGTCGATCACAACAATCGAGTCGTGGACATGAAGCCCGGTGATCCAGCGGGACAAATGTTTGTGCCGAAGATTCTGCTGGTGATACCAGCGGTGCATGTCGTCCACCAGTTCACCGACCATGTGGAAAAAATTTTGCGGGGCCCCGACGCCTCCACCGTACCCCGCGAAGTAGGCGGTGTGCAGATCCTCGATCATGTACAGCCCGCCGACCGTCAGCTGCGGGAACAGGCAGGCCAGACTGGCCCGGATATGCTCCATGTGGTGACTGCCGTCGTCCAGGATCACATCCACGCCACCCATTTCCCTTACAACGGCATGCAGAAACGCTGGATCAGCCTGGCTGCCAATCCGCACCTGCCCGTCGATCCCGTTGTAGCGGGCGCATTTCGGGTTGATGTCGATCCCGAAGATCACCGCCTCTGGGCCGAACCATTTGCGCCACATCGCAAGGCTGCCACCTTTTGACACGCCGATCTCCAGAAACCGCACCGGCTTGCCGCGCCAGGGGCTGAAATAGCGGTCGTAAAGCGGCAGGTAGTGGTGCCACTTGTCGATCTGCGTTCCGGTCGTTGCGGTGTAGATCCCGACCAGATCGCCGGTATAGCCCAAGGATTTCTCCAAATGATCGGGTATGTTGCCGTCCTCTGGAAAATTGAACTTTCTCAAGCGCCTACTCCGCCACTGCCTGCGCGCAGCCGTGGGATTTCCACAGCTGCGCGTCTTTCAGATAGGCCCAGCCAAAGGCATGGTCACTGTCGCCCTGCGCCTGCAAGTGATGCCACCGCGCCATCCCTTCGGCAACCGACGGGCGATGACCTTCGGGCACCCACCACAAGACCAGATTGCCGTTGCCGATGGCATCATACCATTCGGCCTTGCGGGCATAGAACTGACGGTGGACAGTGTTCCAGACGAAATTCTCCAGAGCGGCCACATCAGTCCAGACCGAGAGGGTCGAGGCCGCCCGCGCATTGCCGCCAAACGGGCCAGCGGGATCGGTCTGCGCGCGGTCCATCTCATCGTCCGGCACGCGCCAGACATAGCCCTGCATGGCGGCGGCGATCTGATAGACCCGGTCCAACCCGTCCAGGAAATCCTGCACGGCGGGATGGTCCCAGCCGTGTTTCAGGAACCCGAAGTTGAACTCAGCCAGATGCATCCCTACTCCGCCGCCGTCTGCGCGCAGCCGTGGGTCTTCCACGCTTGCGCTTCCTTCAGATACGCCCAGCCGAAGGCCGCGTCACTGTCGCCGTTCGCCTCACGCTGGGCGAGCCGTTCCAGACCTTCGTCCAGCGTCGGTCTATGCCCGGCGGGTATCCACCACATGACGAAATGCATAGCGCCAAGCACCTGAAACCATTCCTGCCGCCGTTCATAAAACGCGCGGTGAACAGTGTTCCAGACAAAAGCCTCTAGCGTCTCAACGCTTTCCCAGACGGTGAGATTCGAGACATATTGCGGATCGCCGCCGATCTTGGCCTCGGTATTCCCGGTGCCGGGTTCACCCGAACCTTCCATCATCCAGACAAACCCCGGCATCCGCTTGCCAAGGCCGTTGACACGGTCCAAAGCGCCCATGAACTCGGCCACGCGCGGGTCGTCGGTGGGGGCCAAAAGGCGGCCCACGTTCAACTCGGCCAGGTGGTGTCCGGGCGGCTGGATCACTTGGTTGACCTCAGCAAATAGCCGATCAGGCTTTCCTTGGCGATCTCTGCCTCACCCACTGCGCAATAGGCGTCTGGGTTGCCGGGTTCGGCCCCGCGTTCCTTGAGCCATTCGGCAGCGCGGGCCTTGGCCTTGGCCTTTTCGTCATCCGAGGTGACCAGCGCGCGCACCTCCTCGGCAGTATAGCCAAGGTCCAGCGCGTAGGTGCGCAGTTCGGTCAATTCGCCCAGGGCGCGCATGGTGCGGGCCTCCATCGTGGGGCAGTTGTTGGCGATCTGGTCGCCGATGAAGCCCTGGAGGAGCGTCTCCATGATGTAGGGTTCCTCGTTGATCGGCACGAGGTCGGCCAGCGCCGGGGTCGTCAGGGTAACGGCGGTGAGAGCAAGGGCAAGTCGGTTGCAGACGGATTTCATAGGGGCCTCCTTGGCATGTTGTGCCGCAGAGATGGGGCCGGGGCCGGTTGATATGCCATGACAAACCGGGGACAAACCGGGGCGATCAGCGGTTTGTGACCGAAGGTGAGGCTCAAAGTCAGGCCCCGCGTCATGCGCAGCCCCCGGGATAGACCCAAGCGCTGGTCGCCGCGTCGAAACGGTCGTAAATCGTAGTCTTGACACCCCGTCCCCCACATTGTGCATCGGCAGCCTTCCGACCAGCGGCTCCGTCCCATTGTTGGAACGGTTGGTCGGCCCTGGTCACGCGCACCTCGGCTTCGGCCCCCACCGCAGCCGGTTGCGTCGCGACACAGCCGGGGCCCACCAAAAACAGGGTCAGCACGACCGGCGACAAGCCGGCCCGGAGCCCGCTGCAGGCGGCGGCCGGCGTCATGTCTGCCCCCGACGCCTGTGGCGCGGCGGGCCAACGACCGTCTTTTCAAGCACAACGATGCTGTCATGGACATGCATTGCGCCCAGATTTCCCGCAGTCGCCGCGACCCGCTGACCCTGGTCGTGATACCAGTGGTGCATGTCGTCGATCATCGACTTGACCACTTCGACAAAGCTGTCGGGCCGGCGATACCCGCCTTCGTAAAGGCTCCAGTAACAGGCGTGCAGATCCTCGACCATATAGATGCCCCCGTCCGAAAGCAGCGGGTAAAGCGTGTGCAAGCTGGCGCGCATGTGGCTGGATACATGGCTGCCGTCATCAAGCACGATATCGACGCCGCCCATCTCTGCGACGACAGCGCGCAGAAACCCGGGGTCGTCCTGCGACCCGATCCGCACTTGCGCGGCCTGATCATCAAGCTTGGCGCAAGCCGGATCGATGTCGATGCCGAAGATGATGGCCTCTTTGCCAAGGTACTTTCGCCACAGCGCCAGCGATCCGCCATGGCTGACACCGATTTCCAGCATTCGAACCGGACGATTGCGCCACGGGCCGAAGTACCGGTCATAGATCGGCAGATAGTGGTGCCATTTGTGGACCAGCGGGCCGTCGTTGGACCAAAACAGGTCCTCCATCACGGTCACGGTGCCTGCGGACAAGGGGCGCTCACCCCCGTGCGCGAAGGGGCCGATGTCACCCCTGGCCAGATAGCGCGCCCTAAGTTCCGACAGGCTGACGAACATCCGCCTTACTCCGCCGCGACCGCGCTGACGCGGCCTTTGCGCTTGGCCTTGATCCGGTCCTCGATCTCGTCGCGGAAGGCGCGGATCAGGCCCTGGATCGGCCAGGCGGCGGCGTCGCCAAGGGCGCAGATGGTGTGGCCTTCGACCTGCTTGGTGACGGAAAGGAGCATGTCGATCTCCTCCACCTCCGCCTCACCGCGGACCAGGCGGTCCATCACGCGCATCATCCAGCCGGTGCCTTCGCGGCAGGGGGTGCACTGGCCGCAGCTTTCATGCTTGTAGAATTTCGACAGCCGCCAGATCGCCTTGATGACGTCGGTCGACTGGTCCATCACGATCACCGCCGCCGTGCCAAGGCCAGAGCGCTGTTCCTTCAGCCAGTCGAAATCCATGATCGCGTCATCACATTGCGCCTGGGTCAGCAAGGGCACCGAAGAGCCCCCCGGGATCACCGCCTTGATGTTCTTCCAGCCGCCCCGGACCCCGCTACAGTGGCGGTCCAACAGCTCGCGCAGCGGGATCGACATGGCCTCTTCAACCACGCAAGGATTGTTCACATGGCCCGAGATGCCGAACAGCTTGGTCCCGGCGTTGTTCGGGCGGCCAAAGCCTGCAAACCATTCCGGCCCGCGCCGCAGGATGGTGGGGACAACGGCGATGGATTCCACGTTGTTCACCGTGGTCGGGCAGCCGTAAAGGCCCGAGCCTGCCGGGAACGGCGGCTTCATCCGGGGCATGCCCTTCTTGCCCTCAAGGCTTTCCAGCAGGGCGGTTTCCTCGCCGCAGATATAGGCCCCTGCCCCGTGGTGCAGGTAGCAGTCGAAATCCCAACCCGATTTCGCGGCGTTGCGGCCGAGGAGGCCCGCATCGTAACATTCGTCAAGCGCGGTCTGCAGCGCCTCACGCTCCCGGATATATTCGCCGCGAATGTAGATGTAGCAGGCGTTCGCCCCCATCGCGAAGGCGGCGATCAGGCAGCCTTCGATCAGGGTGTGGGGATCATGGCGCATGATCTCGCGGTCTTTGCAGGTGCCGGGCTCGGACTCGTCGGCGTTTACCACAAGGTAACTTGGCCGCCCGTCGGACTGCTTGGGCATGAACGACCATTTAAGGCCGGTCGGAAAGCCCGCGCCGCCCCGACCGCGCAGGCCCGAGGCCTTGACCTGCTCCACAATCGTGTCGCGACCGCGCTGCAGGATCTCGGCGGTGCCGTTCCAATAGCCGCGTGCCATTGCCCCCTTCAGGCTGCGATCATGCATCCCGTAAAGGTTGGTGAAAATGCGGTCCTGGTCCTTGAGCATCGGCTTCCTTCCTAACCCCGGCGCTTGCGCCAGATCTGATACGTCACCACCAGCGCCCAAAGGAACGCGGCAAGAGCGGCAAAGTCGAACAGAAAGACATAGCGCGCCTGCCAGCCCATCTGCCCGCCCAGCCATTGCGCGCCCATCCACAAGATCATCGTCCCGGCCAGCACGATGCCCACAAGCCGCATCTGGGCGGCAAGGCGGGCTTCCTGTGGACCGGGACTTTGCATGGCGCTGGCTTAGTAATTGTTGGTCTTGGCGCGTTCACGGAACGCCTCAAGCCCCTCGCTGACGATAAGCTTGGCCTGCGCCACCCATTTGTCGCGGGCGATGCGGCCTTTGAAGGACTTCATCTCGGCGTCGACCACAGCCACATCGGCATCGCTCCAGCTGGCGATCTGGTCGAAATGGAAAAAGCCTAGGCTGTTCACCAGCTTTTCCATCGCCGGGCCGATACCTTCGATTTCCTTGAGATCGTCGCCCTTGCCATCGCGGGCAGCGGCAAGCCTGGTCGGGCCGCCAGCCGTGGCGGGCTTTGCCTCTGGCGCGGCCATGACCGCCGCCGGTTGCGGTGCGGGCGCGGCGGGCGCAGCGTCGGGCTTGACCACAGGGGCCGCAGCGGGCGCAGCAGCAACCGGGACAGCTTTCGCGACCGAAGCTGCCGCCGCAGGGGCCGCCTTTGCCACCGAGGCAGCGGCCGGCATCGGCGCCGCTTCAGCCCCCCAGGGCATCCCAAGGATCAGACCGACGATCAGCACGACCACGCCGCTCAGGGCTGCCGAGGGCACAAGGTCCAACTTGCCAACAGCAATCAGCGCCCCAAAGGCCACCAGACCTGCCGCAACCGCAATGATCCATCCCGAAAGCATCGGGGCATTCTTGTTCTCTGCCTTTCGCATCTTCCGTCTCTCCCTGTCGCATCCATGTCGGATGGATTTGCTTGTGAACCGCGTCTGTCCCAGGCCCTTCCGCGCCGGCACTACGCCCTTGCGGCAGCCTCGGCCTCGGCTGCCGAGCCGCCGGCCGCCAATATTCTTGCCTGTAGCACCCATTTGTCACGGCTGACCCGGCCCTTGAAGCCTTCGAGGTTCTCGTCGACCCAGGCAATTTCGGCCGGGCTCCAGGCAGCAATCTGGTCAAAGTGGTAAAAACCCAGGCTTTGGCACAGTGCCGCCAGCTTTGGCCCGACACCAAGGATCAACGTCAGATCATCGCCCTTGCCGACGCGCGGGCCGCTCAGCGCCGCAGGCCGGGTGCCAGGCGTTGACGCGACCGTTGCCGCGTCGGGCGTGACGACAGTGGCTTTGGCGGGGGCGGATTTCGCAGCCCCTCCGCCCAGCCAGGGCGTGGTCAACGCCACCTCGGTCCCGTCGATCCGGCGCACGGTATCGGCCAGATCGACCGCAGCCTGCGCGCTGGCGTTGTGCTTGGCGCGGCCCTTGGCAAATTCGGTCAGGCTGGTCAGCCCGCCGGCCGGTTCCGCCGCATAGCGCCCGTTCTGCGGCCCGGGAACCGGCACCTCACCCTGCGAAAAGGCGGCGATCAGCGCACGCAGCTTTTCCGGGGTCAGATCCTCGTAATAGTCCTTGCCGATCTGAGCCATGGGCGCATTGGCGCAGGCACCCATGCACTCCACCTCTTCCCAGGAAAACTTGCCATCCTGCGACAGGGTGTGGGGCTGGCTGGCGATCAGTTCCTTGCAGACGGCCACCAGATCCTCGGCCCCGCAGATCATGCAGGAGGTGGTGCCGCAGACCTGCACATGCGCGACCGATCCCACCGGCTGGAGCTGGAACATGAAGTAGAACGTCGCCACCTCAAGCGCGCGCATGTAGGCCATGCCCAGCATGTCGGCGACATGTTCGATGGCGGGACGGGTCAGCCAGCCCTCTTGCTCTTGCGCGCGCCAGAGAAGCGGGATGATGGCGCTGGCCTGACGGCCTTCGGGGTATTTCGAAATTTGCCCTTTGGCCCAGGCAAGGTTGGCCGGGGTGAAGGCAAAGCTTTCGGGTTGGTCTTTGTGAAGACGGCGCAGCATCACAGGGCTCCGGCGATAATGAGCGGCAGAAAGGGGGCTGCGGCGGGGGCCAGCGGCAGCAAAAGCGCCAGGCCAATCAGGCCGATCAAACCCATCATCGGTCAATCTCCCCGAAGACCACGTCCATCGTGCCGATGATCGCGCTTACATCCGCCAGTTGGTGGCCCTTGCACAGCCAGTCGATCGACTGAAGATGCAGATAGCCCGGCGCACGGATCTTGGCGCGGTAGGGTTTGTTGGTGCCGTCGGCCACCAGATACACGCCAAACTCCCCCTTGGGGGCCTCCACTGCCGCATAAACCTCACCGGCGGGGACGTGGAACCCTTCGGTGTACAGTTTGAAGTGGTGGATCAGCGCCTCCATCGAGGTCTTCATCTCACCGCGTTTCGGCGGGGTGATCTTGCCACGGGCCAGCACATCGCCCTTTTCCACCCGCAGTTTCGCGCAGGCCTGGCGGATGATCTTGGTCGACTCGCGCATTTCGGCCATGCGGCAAAGGTAGCGATCATAGCAATCGCCGTTCTTGCCGACGGGGATCTGGAAATCGAACTCGTCGTAACATTCATAGGGCTGGGCGCGGCGCAGGTCCCAGGCAAGGCCCGATCCTCGCACCATCACGCCCGAATAGCCCCAGTCGAGGATGTCCTGTTCGGTGACCACGCCGATATCGGCATTGCGCTGCTTGAAGATGCGGTTTTCGGTCAGAAGCCCGTCGATATCGTCCAGAAGCTTGGGGAAGGCGACAGCCCAGGTGTCGATATCTTCCACCAACTGGTCGGGCAAATCGACATGCACCCCGCCGGGCCGGAAATAGGCCGCATGGAGCCGCGCGCCGCAGGCCCGTTCGTAAAAGACCATCAGCTTTTCGCGTTCTTCAAAACCCCAAAGCGGCGGGGTCAGCGCGCCCACGTCCATGGCTTGCGTGGTCACGTTCAGAAGGTGGCTCAGGATGCGGCCGATTTCGGAATAAAGGACGCGGATCAGGGAGGCGCGACGCGGAACCACCGTACCGGTCAGCCGTTCGATCGCCAGGCACCAGGCATGTTCCTGGTTCATCGGGGCCACATAGTCGAGCCGGTCAAAGTACGGCAGGTTCTGAAGGTACGTCCGGCTTTCCATCAGCTTTTCGGTGCCGCGATGCAAAAGCCCGATATGGGGATCGCAGCGTTCGACAATCTCGCCGTCAAGCTCCAGCACTAGGCGCAGCACCCCATGTGCCGCCGGATGCTGCGGGCCGAAGTTGATGTTGAAATTGCGGATGCGCTGCTCGCCCGTTTCAAAATCGGTCGAGCCGTCATCGTAAGCGTTCTTGCGGATATCGCCGTCCATCAGTTTGCTCCCATCCGGTCGCGGACCATCACGCCCCAACCCCTTCGGCCTTCGCCATTGCCTTCGGCACGAACTTTTCCCACAGGACCACGGCACGCTGATGACGACCCTCGCCGATCATGTCCACGCCGTCATGCGCGCGAACCTTGAACCAGACGAACTTGCCATCGATCGCCGTCACCTCGGTATCCACCGTGACCGTCAGGCCGGGCGGGGTGGGCGCGACGTGGCTGACATCGACATGCGTGCCAAGCGAGCCTTCGCCCGCCTCATAGTAAGGCGCCAAATGTTCGATGCAGGCCCATTCCATCAGCCCGACCATATAGCCGGTGGCGAAAACCGGCGGCATCGCCTGAAAATGCGCCGCCTCGGGGTAGAGCGCCGGCACGGTATGCTGCGGGCCGATCCGGTGGCTGAAGCGGGCCGTGGAACCGATGGTCAGACCGGGTTTCACACGTCAACCCTCCGCTTTGCCGCGTTCATTGCCGACCGCAAAAGGACGGTGCGCACCTTACGCTGCGCGCAAGGCTGAAATCGCCTGACCACATCAAGGGCGAACCGCACTACCGCTTGGCGATGCGGCGCTTTGGTTTCCTTTTGCCGTTCAGCCATCCGAGCAAGCCCAAGACGCGGCACGCGACCAAAAGGCACTAACCCAAAACGTGCTGCCGACATGTCCTGAGCTTCGAAAACGCATCTTGTCATGCAAAACCCTCGGCCATCGAAGCTTTCCAAGCGTCGGGCAGGTCAGGGAAATGGGCCGCAACGTATTCATATTCCGGCCGCAACAACCGTCGCAGGGCTGCTGTCTCTTCAACGCTCAATTCGGCCTTCTTTCCGGCACGCACCGGACGTTCGAATTCCGTCAACAGTGGCTTTATGTTCAGGAAGTTGCACAAACGCCGAAGGCCGAGAGGCGTCATCAGGTCTTCGTAGAACATCACCAGACGACGATCCTCGGGAAGCGCCTCCTGCATCTTTCTTAACGTGCGCTCATACTGCGAATGTCCCATCGGGACATTCTGCGTGCCCTTGTCACCTTTCATCGCCTCGGCCAGCACGGCTTTGGCGTGTGCAGCGAAATCCGCGCCTTCCGGCAGACTGCCCTTGGCATCCATCCGGACATGGCTCCAAAAGCGGGCCACGGGGTCGCGCATCAAGAACAGGAACCGGGTTTCGTTGGCAACGCCGACCATCATGCGAAGCGTGTCGGGCGACAGATGGGCATAGTCTGGCGTGATGTCTGCGACCATCTGCTCTTTTTTCAGGCCCGCCATCATGTATTTGAAATAGGCGTTCGGGTCGCGCTGACAGGTTGCTACCGCGTGCCGATAATCCTTCGCGTCCAGCAATTCAGAGGCAAGCCGCGCGCGATTCGCCGTCTTTGCCTTGGACAAGGCCACCTCTCGCCTGGCGACTGACGCATCCAAAGCCGCGAGCCGAGAATTGATCGGTGCCGGTGACTGCTGGTATCGTGCGTTTTCGATCATGTCGAAAAAGTGCAATTCCTTGTAGCCGCGGACATGGCACTGTGGATGCGCCCGAAGATAGTGATAAAGCCAGGTCGTCCCACTTTTGGCGGAACCCAAACAGAAAAAATACATCGGCGGAGTCGCGCGCTGCACGGGTCGTGCCATGGTCTGCGCAGCCTGCTGTCGGGCCCCTGGCAACATGACTTCACGCCTTCTTCTGGTCGCCGGGCAAGATGTAGTCGGCACCTTCCCAGGGGCTCATAAAGTCGAACTGGCGGTACTCCTGGACCAGACTGACCGGCTCGTAGACCACGCGCTTCAGGGCGTCGTCGTAGCGAACCTCGGTGTAGCCGGTGGTCGGGAAATCCTTGCGCAGGGGATGACCGCGAAAGCCATAATCGGTCAGGATGCGCCGCAGATCGGGGTGGCCCGAGAACAGGATGCCGAACATGTCGAACACCTCGCGCTCGAACCAGTTCGCCGCCGGGAACAGGCCGGTCAGCGACGATGCCATCTCATCCTCGCGCAGCGCCACCTTCACCCGGATGCGCTGGTTTTGGTACATCGACAAGAAGTGATAGACGAGGTCAAAGCGCTGCGGACGGTCGGGGTAGTCAACCGCCGTGATGTCGACCAGCGTCGAAAAGCGGCAGGTGGCATTGTCGCGCAAAAACTCGACCAGCGGTTCAAGGTTGGCCAGGTTGACGGTCAGCGCCAATTCACCAAACGCAACGGCCGAAGATTGCACCGCATCGGGATGTTGCAGCGTGATCAGGTCGGCCAGGTCCTGCAGGGCGTCGGACATTCAGGTTACCTCACCAAGGTGCCAGTGCGGCGGATTTTCCGCTGCAACTGCAAGATGCCGTACAATAGCGCCTCGGCCGAAGGGGGGCACCCGGGCACATAAATGTCGACCGGAACGATCCGATCGCAACCGCGCACCACCGAATAGCTGTAGTGGTAATAGCCACCGCCATTCGCGCAGGACCCCATGGAAATCACATAGCGCGGTTCCGGCATCTGATCGTAAACCTTGCGCAAGGCCGGGGCCATCTTGTTGGTCAGCGTGCCCGCGACGATCATCAGGTCAGACTGGCGCGGGCTGGCGCGCGGCGCTGTGCCAAAGCGTTCCAGATCGTAGCGCGGCATACTGGTATGCATCATCTCGACCGCGCAGCAGGCAAGGCCAAAGGTCATCCAGTGCAGGGACCCGATGCGCGCCCAGTTGATGATATCCTCGGTCGAGGTCAGGAGGAACCCCTTGTCCTGCAACTCGCTGTTCAGGGCGCGGACTGCGACATCATGATCGCCGCCAGCGGCGTTGGCGGATGTGCTCACTCCCATTCGAGGGCCCCTTTTTTCCATTCATAAGCGAAGCCGATCGCCAGGACCCCCAGAAACAGCATCATCGACCAGAAGGCGGCCATGCTGATGTCACTGAAGGCGACCGCCCAGGGGAACAGGAACGCCACCTCAAGGTCAAAGATGATGAACAGGATCGACACAAGGTAGAACCGCACGTCGAATTTCATCCGCGCGTCGTCAAAGGCGTTGAAGCCACATTCATAGGCGCTGACCTTTTCGGGGTCGGGGTTGCGCACCGCGATCACCGCGGCGGCAAGGATCAGGACAAGGCCCAGACCGATGGCCACCGCCAGCAGGATCATGATCGGCAGGTAGTCCTGAAGCAGCATGGTCATGCGGCGCTCCTTGAGGCTGGCTTAGGGCAAGCGTGCGGACCGCGACAGTCCGCCAGCCCGGTCAACCTCTACCCGGTGGGCTGGGCGCGGTCAACCAAGGCCGGGGGGGCAAACAGGTGTTTTGCCCGCGCAGAATTGTCGCAAGACTGCCACATCCGGCAATCACCAGCAGGCCCCGCCCAAGGACCCGGGCCTAAGGACGGGGGCCTTAAGACGGGGGCCTTAAGACGGGGGCCTAAAGACGGGGGCCTTAGGACGCGGGCGTCAGAGGCCGGAAGACAAACCCCCGACCCGCGCGACGGATCCAGCCGATCCCCGGGTCGGGCATATGCGCGCCGGCGACCAGCCAGCCGCTCTCTGCCGCCTGCTCCATCAGGGTGCTACGGGTGGCGCGGGCCTCGGCCGGGGCAGCGTCAAACTTCCAGCCGATCTCGGGCTGGGCGAACTGGGTGGCAGCGTGGTGGACCAGATCGCCCCAGATCAAGAGCCGCCCTTCGACCAGATAGGCCATGTGACCCGGCGAATGGCCAGGCGCGTTGATCGCACTCACCCCCGGCAAGGGGCCGTCGCCCTGTTCCAGCGGCATGAGGCGCGGCACCAGCGGTTGCATCCGGGGCAGCTTGCGAAAGGCGGTCAACTCCTCCACCGCGACAAAGACCCGCATCGCGTTGGGAAAGGCAAGGCCGCCGTCCGCGTCCACCAGCCCCGACAGATGATCGACATGGGTATGGGTCAAGGCCACCGCGGTCACGGCATCGGCCCAGACCCCAGCCTCGCGCAGCGCCGCGCCAAGCTGGCCCAGCCCGGACTGCCAGGCATCGCCCGCCCCCGCATCTATCAACAGGCACCCCGCCCGCCCCTGCACAAGGAACGCACGGACCGGCAGGGGCAAAGTGGCACCGGCCATGTCTTCGGTTGCAAGCGCGCTGCCATCCGGGCGCTGTAGCCAATCTTTTGGCACCTGGGTTTCGCCGTCCGACAGCATGGTGACCGTCAGATCGGCAAGCTCTACCGTCAGCGACAAGGGGCCCTGGCGCAGGATTCGCATCAGCACCAGCTCCCACGCGGGCCAACCCGATAGGTGCGGGCATGCCCAGCCCGGATCATCAGCCGCGCCACATCCTGCCCGTCCAGGTCCAGCCGCACCAGCGCGCGGCCATACTGATCGACACCCTCGCGCGTGAGCTCCAGCCGGTCCGCTTTCTGGATGAAGGTGCGAAGCGCCCAAGCAGCCCGTTCGGCGGCCAAAAACTCGGTCAGACACTTGGGCGAGAATTTCTCGGGCGTGTCAAAGCCCACAAGCCGCGCGCTTTGCATCCCCTCTTCGGCACAGATCAAGGTCACCGTGTCGCCATCTACCACCCGCAGGATGCGGCAAGTCTCGTCCGCCGCCTGGACGGGCTTCATCGCGGCATTTGTCAGATCGGCGATCGACGGGAGGATGATCAGGCCGAACATCGCCAAGCCGATCACCGCCTTTAGATAGAAAACCGGGTTCAAGACCCGGCGCAAGACGCGCGCCACCAGACCCGGGGGCCTGCGCGGCGGCAGGCCCATGCCCCAGCGCGGCGACTGGCGATAATCGCGACTATAGGGGACGACGGGGTTGCGCCGCGCCATGCCTAGTCCGCCGCAGGAACCGGTACCCGGTCGGCAGGATTGGCCGCCGCCGCACGGGGCACCTCCTCGGCGATAATGCGGGCGATCAGCGCGACATCCTCAGGGGTAAAGGTCAGCGGCAAGCGCATGTCGATCAGCCCAGCCAGGATGCGGTCGGTCTGCGGCAGGGGCGTCGGGGCGGCATAGCGCCAATGCGCGTAGCGGCTGGTAAAGCCCAAGGGATCCTCGGCGCCGAACCATTTCAGCTCTACCCCCCGCGCGGCAGCCGCCGCCACCAGGGCCGCAACCCGCGCGCCGTCCCAGCCGGGCAGCAGGAACTGGAACGACGAGCCCATATAGTCTTCCACCTGCGGGCGCTCTATCAGCTGCAGACCCGGCACGCCCCGCAGGCCCGCCTCCATCCCCTGATACAGCGCCCGCCAGCGCGCACGCCGGTCGTCCAGCAAGGCAATCTGCGGCCGCAGGATCGCCGCGCGCAGGTTGTCCATGCGGCTGGAGACGTTGGGGACATCCAGCTTCAGCGCCTCGAACACCTCGGGTCCCGGGGCCGCGCTGTGACGGGCATAAAGCATGTAGGACCCTGACAAAAGCACCGCCCGCGCGGCAAGGTCGGCATCATCGGTGACCAGCAATCCACCCTCGCCGCTGTTCATGTGCTTGTAGGTCTGCGTCGAATAGCACCCCACCGCCCCATGCCGGCCTGAGGGCACGCCCTTCCAGGCCGCCCCCATCGTGTGCGCACAGTCCTCGATCACCCGCACGCCCAGACCGTCACACAGGCGGATCAGCGCCTCCATGTCGCAAACATGCCCGCGCATGTGGCTAAGAAGCAGCACCTTTGCGCCCGTGGCCCGCGCCTGCGCCTCAAGGTGCGCAAGGTCGATGGTCAGGTCTTCCGTCACTTCAACGAACACCGGCCGCGCGCCGATGCTGGCAATCGCCCCCGGCACCGGGGCCAGCGTAAAGGCGTTTGACAGGACCGGATCACCGGGGGCAACCTGCAGCGCGCGCAAGGCGCACGCCATCGCCGCCCCGCCCGAGGCCAGCCCAAGGCAGTATTTTGCGCCGACATAGGCGGCGAACTCCTCCTCCAAGAGCACAGTTTCGGCCACCTCGCCGGGGGCTGTGTTGTAGCGGTGCAACCGCCCATGCCGCAAGACTGCCAGCGCCGCCTCGATCCCGGCCTCCGGGATCGGTTCCTGCTGGGTGAAACTGCCGTCAAACCGCCGTGTCATACCTTCCCCGCCCGTTGAAGCAGTGCAAACAGCACCGTGGTGACCGCCATGCAGGCCCCGGCGACCAGATAGGCCACGTCGGGCGATTGCCAATCGCGACCCTCGGCCATGAAATGGCCGAACAGAAAGGCAAAGGCCACCGTGCCAAACAACATCGCCACGTTCGTCACCGCCGAGATGCCGCCCTGAAGCTCACCCTGCGCATCCTCGGGCACGCGCTTGGTCAGCATCGCGGTCAGGACCGGATGCACAAACCCCTCGGGCCCGTGCAGGATCATCAAGACGACCACCGCCGCCAATGACCCGACAAAGCTGTAACCGAACAGAACCAGCGTGGCGCAGATCATGCCGAACAAGGCCACCCGCCCTTCCCCCAGCCGCGCCACCGCCGGGCCGGTCAAAAAGCCCTGAAACCCGCCCGCAATCAGGCCGAACACCGCCAGGGTCAGCCCGACCACCGCCTCGGACCAGCCAAACTTGGCGATGCCCCAAAAGGCCCAGATCGCCGGATAGACCGAGGTGCAAAAGAAGAAAAGCCCCATGACCAGCACCATCGGCAACACGCCAGGGTAACTGGCAAAGACCCGGAAAGCCCCAAAGGGATTGGCCCGCCACCACTCGAACCGGCGGCGATTCTCTGGGGCAAGGGTCTCGGGCAGCACCACCCAGCCATAGACGAAATTCAACAGCGAGATCCCCGCCGCCACCCAGAACGGCACCCGGGGGCCGAACTCACCCAGCAAGCCGCCAATCGCCGGGCCGATCACGAAACCGACGCCAAAGGCCGCGCCCATCAGGCCAAAGGCCTTTGCGCGCTCCGCCGGGGCGGTGACATCGGCGATAAAGGCGCTGGCGATGATCCAGCTTGCACCGCAAATCCCCGCGAACACCCGCCCCACGAACAACCAAAACAGGGTCGGAGCCAGGGCCGACAACAGAAAATCCACCCCCAAACCGAAAATCGCCAGCAACAACAAGGGCCTGCGACCGAACCGGTCGGAAAGGTTGCCCATCAGGGGTGCAAAGACGAACTGCGCCAGACTGAAGGCCGCGAACATCCAGGCCCCGATCACTGCCGCGCGATCGATGCCAACCTCGCCCACCGCTTCGATCAGCGCGGGCAGGACCGGCACGATCAAGCCGAAGCCCGCCATGTCCAGAAATACGGTGATCAGCACAAAGGTCACCGCATGACGACTGACCGGACGGGGTTCGACGACGGTTTCACGCATGGCCCCGACCCTAGGCTTGCGCCCCCGAACTGTCAAACCACCGCCCCCAAAGCCCTGCGCCTTTCCCACTGGCAAATCATCCTGACAAAACCATCCCACGACAGGTCTGCGGGCGAGGAACCACCCGGTCCCGCCGTCGGGACGAGCGCCTAGCGCAACAGCCTGGCGGCCAGCCCAGGCAAATCCTCGAACCGCTCCAACAGCGCCGCGGGCGAAAATCGGGCGACGCCTGCGCCTTCGGGGCCAAAGGTCACCAGGGCCACCGGCACCCCCGCCGCCACCCCGGTCAGGGCGTCGGTTTCGGTGTCGCCCACCAGCATGGACCGCGCCACCACCCCGCCCGCCCGCGTCACAGCCGCGCGGTAAGGCGCTGGATCGGGCTTTCTCACCGGCAGGGTATCCGCCCCGACCAGAGCGCCAAAGGCGGCCCGCACGCCCAGACTCTGCAGCAGGTCTTCGGCCAGGTCTGCGGGCTTGTTGGTGCAGATCGCCACGGCAAAACCCGCCTGCTTCAACGCCTCGACCGCCGCCATCGCACCGGGATAAAGCTGGCTATGCACCGCAATCGCACCCTTGTAGGCCTCTAGCAGCAGCGGATAGCCGGCGTCGATGTCGGCCTCGCTCCATACCCTGCCCAGCCGGGTAAACCCCAGCCGCAGCATCGCCCGCCCGCCGTGAAACGCCGTCAAGCGGTCTGCGGTGCCCAGCACCGGGCCTGCCAGCACAGCGTTGGCGGCGGCAAGCAGATCCTGTGAAGTGTCCACCAGCGTGCCGTCCAGATCGAACACCACAGTCGCGCGCTCTGCGCTCATATCCTGCACTCCTGTAACGCGGCGTGAGAAGCCGCCCCTTGCCAGCCATTGCGTGGGGGGTAAAACGGGCGCAACGATAAGGAAAGGGGCGGAATGCAGGTTTCAGTCATCATCCTGGCGGCAGGTCAGGGCACACGGATGAATTCCGAGGTGCCCAAAGTGCTGCACCAGATCGGGGGGGCGGCACTTTTGCACCACACGCTGGCCACGGCGCTTGCGCTTGACCCGGCCCGCATCGTCGTCGTGACCGGCCATGGCACCGAGTCTGTCGCGGAATCGGCGCGCGGCTACTGCGACACGGTCCAGACGGTGCTGCAGGACCCCCAGCTTGGCACCGCCCATGCCGTGGCGCAGGCCGCACCCTGCCTGCAGGACACAGCGGGCGAAGCGATCGTGGTCTATGCCGACAGCCCGATGATCCGCGAGACCACCCTGCGCGCCATGCTGGACGCCCGCCAGCGGTACGGTGTCGTCGTGCTTGGCTTTGACGCGCGCGACCCGGGCCGCTATGGCCGCCTGATCACCTCGGGCGATGACTTGCTGGCAATCCGCGAATGGAAAGACGCCAGCGCCGCCGAACGCGCGCTGACCCTGTGCAACTCCGGTGTCGTCTGCGCCGATGCCGCCACCCTTGTGTCCCTTGTGGCCGAGGTCGGAAATGCAAATGCCTCCGGCGAATACTACCTGACCGACATTGTCGAACTGGCCCGCGCCCGAGGGCTGAGCGCGGGGGTGGTCCTGTGCGACGAAGCCGAGACCCTTGGCGTCAACACTCGCGCGCAACTGGCCGAGGCCGAGGCGGCCTTTCAGGCCCGCGCCCGGGCAGAGGCGCTTGAAAACGGCGTCACCCTGACCGCGCCCGAAACCGTCTTCTTCGCGCTTGACACCCATGTTGGCCGCGATGCGGTGATCGGCCCGAACGTGATCTTCGGGCCGGGCGTCACCGTTGAATCCGGGGCCGAGATCAAGGGCTTTTGCCACCTTGAGGGGTGCCACATCAGCCGCGGTGCCACGGTCGGCCCCTTTGCCAGACTGCGCCCCGGTGCCGAATTGGCCGAAGATGCCCATGTCGGCAACTTCGTCGAAATCAAAAACGCCACTTTGGGCGAAGGCGTCAAGGTCGGTCATCTGACCTATATCGGTGATGCCGATGTCGGCGACTTCACCAATATCGGCGCGGGCACGGTGACCTGCAACTACGACGGCGTGATGAAGCACCGCACGGTGATCGGCAAGCGTGCTTTCATCGGGTCGGACACGATGCTGGTCGCCCCGGTGACGGTTGGCGACGGCGCGATGACCGCCTCGGGGTCGGTCATCACCGAAGATGTCGCGCCCGAGGCCCTGGCCATCGGCCGCGCCCGGCAGGTGACCAAACCGGGTCTGGCGACAAGGTTGTTTGAAAAGCTGCGCGCCCAAAAGGCCGCACGGACAAAGGAACGCTGAAGATGTGCGGAATTGTCGGGGTCCTGGGCAACCACGAAGCGGCCCCTTTGCTGGTCGAGGCGCTGAAACGCCTGGAATATCGCGGCTATGACAGCGCGGGGATCGCCACCATCAACGATGGCACGCTGGACCGCCGCCGCGCGGTGGGCAAACTGGTCAACCTGTCGGATCTTCTGGTGCATGACCCCCTTGCCGGCAAATCCGGCATCGGCCACACCCGCTGGGCCACCCATGGCGCGCCAACGGTCCTGAACGCGCATCCCCACCGGGCCGGCGGGGTGGCGGTCGTCCACAACGGGATCATCGAAAATTTCCGTGACCTGCGCGCGGAATTGGCAGCCGACGGCTATGCGCAAGAGTCCGACACCGATACCGAAATCGTCGCCTTGCTGGCCCGGCGAGAATTGGACCGCGGCGTTTCCCCGCAGGACGCGGCCCGCCGCACCCTTGCCCGGCTGCACGGGGCCTTTGCGCTTTGCTTTCTGTTCGAAGGCGAAGACGATCTTCTGATCGCCGCCCGCCAAGGCAGCCCCTTGGCCATTGGCCACGGGACTGGCGAGATGTTTGTCGGTTCTGACGCGATCGCCCTCGCCCCGATGACTGACCGGATCACCTATCTTGAAGAGGGCGACTGGGCCGTGATCACCCGCGCCGGTGCGCAGATTTACGACGGGGAAGGCCGGCTGGCCAACCGACCCGAGACCCGGGTGCACCTTGATGCCGCGCGGATCGAAAAGGCCGGCTACAAGCATTTCATGGCCAAGGAAATCGCCGAACAACCGGTGGTCCTTGCGGATGCGCTGGCCCGTTACATCACGCGGGACGGCGCGCTTGCCCTGCCGGAAATGCTTGATTTCAAAGACATCGACCGGGTGATGCTGGTCGGTTGCGGCACCGCCTCATATGCGGCCCATATTGCGAAATACTGGTTCGAACAGATCGCGGGCCTTGCCGCCGAGGTTGATATCGCGTCCGAGTTTCGCTACCGCGACCCGGTCCTGTCGTCCCGATCGATGGCGATCTTCGTCAGCCAGTCGGGGGAAACCGCCGATACCCTTGCCGCGCTGCGACATGCGCAGGGCAAGGTCGCCCGGATCGTGGCGGTGGTCAACGTGCCGACCTCGTCGATCGCGCGGGAAAGCGATCTTGCGCTGCCGATCCTGGCAGGAATCGAGATCGGGGTCGCCTCGACCAAGGCTTTCACCAGCCAGTTGACGCTTCTGGCACTGATGGCCCTGAAAGCCGCCGCCGACCGGGGCCGGATCGACGCGGCAGGTTTTGCGACCCGGCTGGCCAGCCTGCAAACCCTGCCCGCGCTGATGAACGCCGCACTGGCCCTTTCCGATCCGATCGCGCGCATCGCCAAGGACCTTGCCCGCGCGCAGGACATCTTGTTCCTTGGCCGGGGCCCGATGTTTCCGCTGGCCTTGGAGGGCGCGCTGAAACTGAAGGAAATCAGCTATATCCACGCCGAAGGCCACGCCTCGGGCGAGCTGAAGCATGGCCCCATCGCCCTGATCGACGCCCAGGTGCCAGTCATCGTTCTGGCCCCCAAGGACGCGCTGTTCGACAAGACCGTGTCCAACATGCAAGAGGTGATGGCCCGCAACGGTCGCGTCCTGCTTTTGTCGGATGCCGACGGCATCGCCGAGGCCGGCCAGGGCACCTGGAAAACCGTGACCCTGCCCACGGTCGATCCCATCTGGGCCCCGATCCTGTACGCGATCCCGGCCCAGCTTTTGGCCTATCACACCGCCGTCGCCAAAGGCACCGATGTCGACCAGCCGCGCAACCTGGCGAAATCCGTCACCGTCGAATGACATTTGCCACGCCCGTGCCCGCGCTTGCGCAACTGGAAGCCCTGGCCGACCCAGCCCGCGCCGCCGAGATGCTGGCCTACCACAAGGCCCCGCGCCGGTATCTTGGCATCCCGGTGCCGCGGGTGGACAGCCTGGCAAATGAGTGGCGCGCAGCGCTTACACTGGACGACCGCCTGGCACTTGCCGCCGATTTGTGGCGAAGCAACATCCATGAGGCGCGGGTGGCGGCAGCAAAGCTCTTGACCCAGGCCCGTCTTCGCCCCGACGCTGCTGCCTGGGCGCTGATCCAGACCTGGGTGCCCGATTTTGACGCCTGGGCCTTGGCCGATCACGCCAGCATCGCCGGGCAAAAGCGCCTGCTGGCAGATCCATCCCGCCTTGACACGGTCGAGGGTTGGGTCACGTCACCCCACATGTGGACCCGGCGCGCAGCCCTGGTGATGACGCTGCCCTGGACCAAGCAGAACTTTCCCAAACCGCAAGAGCTTGCTGCCCGCGACCGTATCCTTGGTTGGTGTGCAGCGCTTGCGTCGGACCCGGACTGGTTCATCCAGAAGGCCGTTGCCTGGTGGGTGCGCGATTTGTCGAAACACGACGCCGCCCGCGCGCGGGGTTTTCTGGCAGATCATGGTGCCAGGCTAAAGACCTTTGCGCAAAAGGAAGCTGCCCGCCACCTTGCACCAGGATCAGGGGGCAAAAACGGTCATCTCGGGTAGGGCGGTCAGCGGCAGGCCCAAAGCCTGATAGGCAGCCAGCGACAACAGCGCACCACCCGTGCCAGGCCGCAACTCAACCGCCAGGCTTTGACCGGTCGCAGTCTCGATCCGGCCGGCCATGACCTCGGTCACCAAGGCGGTTTTCAGCCAGATGCCTTGCTCGGCCGGGGGGCCCAGGGCCACGACCACGGTTCCCAGCGTCTGCTCTTGGCTGGTGGCGGTCGCGGCAAGGGCGGTTTCCTTCTCGGCGGTGCTGGTGGTGTCCAACTCCTCCGGGCGGGCGGACCGGGTTCCAAGTACCGTGGTCGCCACCGGGCTGGTCACCGCCGCGGCCGCCTGGGACGCATCGGCACCTGTGGTCGGGTCCTTGCGAAACGGCACCTTGCCCGGCCAAAGACCGCAGCCAGATAGGCCAGCCAGCACAACACAGGTCAGCAGGATCTTGTTCATGGCGGCAGGATAGACCGCCACCCGGCCTGCCGCAATCCTTGCTTTGCAGTCTTGTGCAGACCACGGCGCGGCCCTAGCTTTCGGCGATGCATCCCTTGATCGACCCCTTCGCCCGCGCCATCAGCTATCTGCGCGTCTCCGTCACCGACCGCTGCGATTTTCGCTGTTCCTACTGCATGTCGGAACACATGACTTTTCTGCCCAAGACCGAACTTCTGACGCTGGAGGAGCTTGACCGTCTGTGCAGCGCCTTTATCGGCATGGGCGTGCAGAAACTGCGCATCACCGGGGGGGAGCCCTTGGTCAGGAAGGGCATATTGACCTTTTTTGAGGCGATGAGCCGCCATCTGGCCTCGGGGGCTTTGCAGGACCTGACGCTTACCACCAACGGCAGCCAGCTGGCGAAATTCGCTGCCCCGCTTGCGGCCCTTGGGGTGCGCAGGGTCAATGTCAGCCTTGATTCGCTGGACCCCGAGAAATTCGCCCAGATCACCCGCTGGGGCCGCCTGCCCCAGGTGCTTGAGGGGATCTCTGCCGCAAAAGACGCGGGGTTGGCGGTCAAGATCAACGCCGTGGCGCTGAAAGGCTTCAATGAGGACGAGCTTTTCACCCTGACCGACTGGTGCGCCCGGCACGGCCACGACTTGACCTTTATCGAGGTCATGCCCATGGGCGAGGACATGACCGAGGCGTTGCGTCTGGACCAGTACTGGCCTTTGAAGGACCTGCGCGCCCGGCTGGCAGACCGCTTTACCCTGACCGACCTGGATGAGCGGACCGGCGGCCCTGCCCGCTATGTTCGGCTGCTGGAAACCGGCCAGAAGATCGGTTTCATCACGCCCCTCACGCATAACTTTTGCGAAAGCTGCAACCGGGTGCGGCTGACCTGCACCGGCCAGCTTTTCATGTGCCTGGGACAAGAGGACATGGCCGACCTGCGCACCCCGTTGCGGGCCAGCGCCGAAGATGCCCCGTTGCACAGCGCGATCCGCGCCGCGATTGCCAGAAAGCCCAAGGGCCACGACTTCGACTATTCCCGCCAGAACGTCCGGGGCCAGATCACCCGCCACATGAGTCACACCGGCGGCTGAACTTGCCTAACCGCGATCCGTCGCCGGGTCGTAGTGGTGGAAGACAAACGCCACCTTGTGCCCGTCCGGGTCGCGTGCGTAGGCGACGTAAAAGCTGGGTTCATAGTAGTCCCGGGTGCCCGGCGCGCCATCGTCGCTGCCGCCATTCGTCAAGGCCAGCGTGTAAAGCGCGCGCACCTGCGCTGCATCCCGCGCCGGAAAGGCAAAGGTCAGACCGTTCCCGGCACTGGCCGGTCGGCCATCGAATGGCGGGCAGATGTAAAAGCCAAAGCCGGTATCGTAATCGCCGCCCCAACCGTACCAGCCTGTGTCCGCCTCCATGACGGGCGGATGGCCAAGGTTCGCCATGATCGGCCCCCAGAAAGCGGCAGAGCGAGCGATGTCGTTGGTTCCGATGGTTGTATAAAGAAGCATGAGGTCACCAGCTTTCAGCGCGCCAGACCTCGGCCCCCTTGAACAGGGTCAGAAGCACGCGGGTTGCAGAGATGTCTTTTGGGGCGCAGGTAAAGATGTCTTGGTCCAGCACGATCAGATCGGCCGAAAAGCCCGGCCGCAGCATGCCGCTGTAGCCATCCCGCCAGCAGGCCCGGGCCGCGTTCACGGTATAGCCCTGCACACATTCCTCGATCGTCAGGGCCTGATCGAGGCCGAAGGGCGCCTGCGGGTCGTCGTCCTGCCGCTTTTGCCGGGTGATCGCGGTCTCGATGATCTCGAACGGGTTAAGGGTGCTGACCGCCCAATCCGACGACAGGCACCAGTCAGCGCCCGCATCCAGCATCCGGCGGAAGGCATAGGTGTCGGGCCAGCGCGCGGGTCCGATCATCGCCAGCGAGGGGTCGGAGTAGGGCGGTTCCACCCGCGCCCAAAGGGGTTGGATATTGGCGGTGGCAAGGCCCTGCAGGCGGGCGAAATCGGCGGGGTCCACCAGTTGCAGATGGGCGAGTTGATGCTGGGCAGGCCAGGGGCCATTGGCGGCGCGGGCGGCCTCCAGCCCCTCGATCGCGCGGCGGGCGGCGGCGTCGCCGATCACATGGACATGAATGGCAAAGCGCGCAGCATCGAGCGCGGTCATCAGCGCCTTGGTCTGATCGGCCCCAAACATGCAGGGCGCGTTGCCCCCCATGGCATCGGCGTAAGGCTTCAGGTTCGCCGCCGTGCGGTTTTCAAAAACTCCGTCCATAAAGAACTTGGCGGAATGGACGTGGAAATCTGGCCCCGGATGGGCGGTGCGGAGCGCGGTCAGCCGGGCAAGGGCGGTCTCGGGCGTATCCGCCTCGGTGACCAGCGCGGTGCCCGCGACACGCAGGGTTAGCGCCCCCTCGGCCAGGCCATGGGCGTAGATCCGCGCCTCTAAGTCGGTAATGCGGGCATCCAGCACCCCGGTGATCCCGTGTTGATTGGCATGGGCCATCGCCGCGCGCAGCCCCGCCATCCGGTCGGTGTCGGTCAGGTCCGGCAGACGGGCGGCGACGAGGGGGATCACCTCTTCATGCAGCATCCCGGTCGGGTGGCCCTTGGCATCGCGGACAATATGGCCGTTCGGCGGGTCGGGCATGTCTTGCACCCCCGCCATCTCCAGCGCGCGGCTGTTCAGGCAGGCGTTGTGAAACGAGCTGTCGTAAACCAGTACCGGCCGGTCGGGCACTGCGCGGTCCAGCACCGCCGCCGTCAGATTATGATCGCCAAACACCCCCGCCTGCCAGCCCGAGCCCATGACCAGCCCCAGGTCCGGCACCACCCCCGCATGCGAGCGCAGGGTGGCGATCAGCGCCGCCTCGCTGTCGCAGTCGTAAAGGTAGGCTGCCGTGGCCAGATCAATGCCGCCCGACAGCAGGTGGATATGCGCGTCCTGAAAGCCGGGCAGCACCAGCCGCCCCCCGGCATCGATCTTGTGGGCGGCCGGGGGGGCCTCGCCCTGCCCCAGGGCCGCAATCCTTCCATCGCGGATCAGGACCCATTCGGCCAGGGGCGCGGTCGGGTCCATCGTGCGGATGCGGGCGGTGTGGATCAGGGTGTCAGGCAAGGGTCAGCGCCTCCAACTCGGGCCAATCACTGGCGGGGATGACCTTGGCAAGCTCGGCCACATCCCGGGTCCAGACGTACAGACAGAGGAAAGGTACCGCCCCCACCTTGGTCAGATGCGGCTGGTGGGGCGGGTTCCAGACCGGTTCATGCGCGGGTTTGATCACCAGCGGCCGGTCCGGGCCAAAGCGCCAGCCATGCGGGCCGGTCAGGGGGGCGTAAAGTTCGGGTGCTGCGTGGTTATGGTCGCGGTAAACCACGTTGGGCGCGATCAGAAAGAGGCCAAGGTCGATATCTTGCGCGGCAAACGGCGCTGGCGCCCCCATGATCGACCCGGCAGCCTGGCCATTCGGAAAATACGGACCAATCTCGGCCAGGGGATACCCACTGTAGGGGGCCCAATCCAGACGGCCTGCCGCATCGCCAATCGCCTGGGCCAAGGGGCGATGACGGTCGTCCATCGCGTCCAGCGCGGGGCGAAGCCACCGGTCGACGATGGCGCTGGTCCGGGCTGGCCTTGCCTGTTCGGGGCCGGGATCGGCGGGCAGGCTGGCGCGCACCTCGGCGGCACCCGGATGGTCAAGGGTCAAGAGATAGTCGCGGGCGGCAGAATACAGGGTTTGCAACGGGGGCTCCTTGGCAGAAACGGGGGGCGAAGGCAGACCAAGATCGCGCAGGGTCTGCAAGGGGTCACGCGCGTCATGGGCCGAGGCGACGCGGTACACCTCCAGCACCTCGGCGCTGATCAGCCCGTCGCGCCACAGCGCCATCGCCGCGCCATAGCGCACCCGGCCGGAACCGGGCTGGCCCAGGGGCGCGTGCAGCAAGGTCAGCGGCTCAGGCATTGCTGCGGTAGGCCATGCGTTCCTCGATCAGGCGGCGTTTTTCGGCGCGGTTCAGGATGATGCCCGCCAGGATCACCCCGATACCCACCGCCAGCACCATCAGCGTCGCCAGCGCGTTGATGTCGGGGGTGACGCCCAGCCTGACCTTGGACCAGATCAAGAGCGGCAAGGTCGTGGACCCCGGCCCGGTGACAAAGGTGCTGATCACCACATCATCAAGGCTGATCGTGAAGGCCAAAAGCCAGCCCGCGACAATCGCGGGCGAGATCACCGGCAAGGTCACGTCGAACATCACCTGCCAGGGGCGACTGCCAAGGTCCATCGCCGCTTCCTCGATCGCGCGGTCGGTCTGGACCATGCGGGCCTGCACGATGGTGGTCACGAAGACCATGGAAAAGGTGATATGCGCCAGCGTGATCGTGGTGAACCCGCGCTGCCCCGGCCAGCCGATCCAGTCGGCCATCAGGATGAAGAAGATCAGCGAGGAAATCCCGGTGATCACCTCGGGCATGATCAGGGGCGCGGTCACCAGGCCGGAAAACAGCACCCGGCCGCGGAATTTGGTGAACCGCGCCAGCGCGATCCCGGCCATGGTGCCCAGGATGGTGGCGATGGTGGCCGACAGAAGCGCGATCTTCACCGACAGGACCAGCGCGTCGATCACCTGTTGGTTCGACAGCAGGGAGACGTACCACTTGGTCGAAAACCCGCCCCAGACCGTCGCCAGGCGTGAGGCGTTGAAGCTGTAGACGATCATCGACAGGATCGGGATGTAAAAGAACGCAAAGCCAAAGCAGAGCATGGTGATCAGGAAGGTCGAATTGCGCTTCATTTCGAGCCCTCTGCCTTGGCCTGATAATGGCTGTAGATCATCGTCGGCACCACCATCAGCAGCAAAAGCGCCACCGCCACCGCCGAGGCCATCGGCCAGTCGCGCGCCTGGGCGAATTCGTCCTGGATGATCTTGCCGATCATCGGGCTGGAGGCGTCACCGACCAGCGTCGGGATCACCAACTCGCCCGCCGCAGGGATGAACACGAGCATGCCGCCCGCGATGATGCCCGGCACCGATTGCGGCAGGGTCACGTCGCGAAACACCTGCATCGGGCGGCTGCCAAGATCCATCGCCGCCTCGTCCAGTGTCGGGTCCAACCGCTCCAGGCTGGCGTAGAGGGGCAGGATCATGAACGGAAGGTAGGTATAGACCATCACCAGCACCACGGCGAAATTGGTCTGCATCATCGGCACCGACCGCACCGCCCAGTCCAGCGGCACCAGGAAGTTCCAGCCGTCGGTCAACAACCCGTTGAACCAGCTGTTCTTCCCCATCAGCCCCATCCAGGCATAGACGCGCAACAGGAACGAGGTCCAGAACGGCAGGATCACCAGCATCAACAGGATGTTGCGCCAGCCCTTGGAGACCCGCGTCAGGCACAAGGCCATCGGATAGCCGATCAGCAGGCACAAGATCGCCGCCACAAACGCATTGCCGACCGAGGTCAGGAACGCCCGCAGGTAAAGCCCGTCTGCAACCACCCGCCCATAGGCCTCAAGGTTGATCCAGGGATGATCGCCGCCAAAGGAAAACGGCGGCGCGGTGGGGGTGCTGGTGGCCACGCTCATCGCGACGACGATCAGGAAGGGCAACAGGAAGAACAGGACCAGCCAGACATAGGGCATCCCGATCACCAGCTGCGCCCAACCCCTAAGGTCGAACCAGCGCTGGAACCGGCCTTGGGTGCCGTTGTCCGATAGCTCGGTCATGTGGCCCTGCCTTCGGGACATGAGCCACCCCTCCCCTCCCGTGGGGAGGGGTTGGGGGTGGGGGGATGGGCGTGGGTGGGGGGCTGCTTGCGACCTCTTCGGCCAGCCCCCCCACCCTCTCCCTCCCCCACCGGGGGGGAGGGAAGCACCTTGTTCCAGGGGTGGGTGTTTGCGGCGGGCATGGTCAGTCCACCAGCACGATGGCCGAAGCGGGGTCAAAGGTCAGCCAGACCGCGTCATCCCAATCAGCCACCCGCGCGCCTTCATCGCCGCGCCTGGCGTTTACGGCATGGGCCTGCACCAAAGCGCCGGGAAGGGCGATGCGGTACAGGCTGTCCTTGCCGAAATAGGCCAGATCCTTGACCTGCCCCTGAAAGCGGTTGACCGACTGGGGCTGATCTTTGGCCAGGGTGATCTTTTCGGGCCGGACCGCCAGCGTGACCTTCTGGCCTGCCGCAGCACCCGGCACGTCGCGGGCCAGAACCTCCCCCCCCAGACCGGGAACCGCCAGCCGCAACTGCGCCGCGTCGCGTGCCACAACGGTTGCCTCAAAGCTGTTGACCGACCCGATGAAGCCCGCCACGAACCGGCTTTGGGGAAATTCGTAGATCTCGGTCGGGGTGCCGATCTGGCGGACCTGGCCCTTGTCCATCACCGCAATCCGATCCGACAGGGTCATCGCCTCTTCCTGGTCATGGGTCACGACGATGAAGGTCACGCCGGTTCGCTGCTGAATGGACATGAGTTCGAACTGGGTATGTTCGCGCAGCTTCTTGTCCAGCGCGGCCAGGGGTTCGTCCAGAAGGAGGAGTTTCGGTTGCCGCGCCAACGCCCGGGCCAAGGCCACCCGCTGACGCTGCCCCCCGGAAATCTGATGCGGTTTCCTTTTGGCAAAGGGGGTCAACTGCACCAAGTCCAGCATCTCGGCCACCCGCGCGGCACGGGAAGCCTTGGTCAGCGCGCGTTCATGTTTCAACCCGTAGGCAATATTCGCCTCAACCGTCATATGGGGAAAGATCGCGTAGGACTGGAACATCATATGCACCGGACGCTCCCACGGGGGGACACCGGCCATGTCGCGACCGTCCAGGAAGATCTTGCCCGCCGTCGGTTCCTCAAAACCCGCCAGCATCCGCAACAGCGTGGTCTTGCCGCAGCCCGACCCGCCGAGAAGGGCGAAAATCTCGCCCTTGCCGACGTCAAGCGTGACGTTGTCAACCGCCACGAACGGACCGAAGGCCTTGGTCACGCCTTCGATCCGCAAGAACGGCTCGGTCATGGCCGAGGTCATGCTCAGCCGCCCGTCTTGATCTCGGTCCAGGCGCGGTTGAGGTCGCTTTCCTGCTCGATCGTCTGGGGCAAAGGGGTGTAAAGACGCGCAATCGCGGCGGCATCGGGAAAGACCGCCGGATCGGCCAGGATCGCAGGATCGACAAAGGGTTTCGAGGCCAGGTTGACGTTGCCGTAACCGGTAAAGTTGGTACAGGCGGCAATCACCTCGGGGCGCAGCATGTAGTTCAGGAACGTATGCGCATTGTCGAAGTTGCCCGCATCGGCAGGCACCGCCCAGACATCGTACCAGGCCGGCGCGCCGGTCTTGGGCACGAAATAGCCCAGGTTCATCTCGATCCCTGCCTCAGCCGCGCGGGCCTTGGCAACGCCGTAATCGCCCGACCAGTTGTTGATCATGCAAAGTTCGCCATTCGGAATCGCGGTCAGATAGTTGGCGTTGTCGAAGGTGGTGATGTAGTCGCGGACCGGGCGCACCGCCTCGACCAGCTTGGCCCATTCGGCGGGGCCAGCGGTGTTGGGGTCAATGCCGAGATAGCTCAGGATCATGAAGCCGATGTCGTTCGGGCTGTCCAAAAGCGAGATGCCGCAATCGGCCAGAAGCGACGCAAACTCTGGCTTCATCAGCAGATCAAGCGATTCAAGATCGGCGTCGGGGATGCGTTCCTTGACCATGTCGATGTTGTAGGTCATGCCGACAGAGCCCCACATATAGGGCACGTTGTAGTCGTAATTCGGGTCGTATAGCGCAAAGACCTTCAGGATGTCGGGGTCCAGATTGCCCCAGTTGGTCAGCTTGGCCCGGTCGATCTTCTGCAAGACCCCTGCCTCGATCGACCGGGGCAGCCCCTGGCCGGAATGCAGCACCACGTCATAGCCGGTGGACCCGGCCAAGAGCTTGGCCTGCATTTCCTCGGCGGAAGCGTAAAGATCATAGACCACTTCGATCCCGGTTTCGGCGGTGAAATCGGCCAGGGTGGTTTCGCCGATGTAATCGGCCCAGTTGTAGACATTGACCACCCCGCCCTGCGCGCGGGCGGGCCGCACCCAAGGGGTGGCAAGCGTGGCGGTGGCACCGATCAGCGCCTGGCGACGGTTCAGTTTCATGGCAGTCTCCCCTTTTTTGCTATTATTGATTATACGTTCAGCTTATTGAGAGCCCGCCGCCTGACAAGACAATTCTGCATTCCGGGCGGCGATTTGATCTTCTGGCGGGGCCTCTGCCTGCATCAGCACCGGCAGGATCCGCCGCAGCCCGTCGTGATGGCGGCGCACGCCGTATTCAAGGTCGGACAGGTGGAACCCTTCAAAGGCCGAGGATTTCATCGACTCGTTCGACCAGATCGACAATTGCTGATCCTCGACCGAGGTGGCCCGGTCGATCCGGTAGGCAAGATAGCGCGCCAGCCGTTGCGCACGGGTCTCATTGGGCCAGCGGTAGATGCGGCCGGTCAGGCGGGTCAGTCCTTCGTGGATCGGCAGATCGTGATAGAATTGCACCCCCTCGGGCGTCATCGAAAAGACGATGTTGGGGAACAGGCCATAGTAGGTCCAGGCCTTGCGCAGATGCGGCGCAAGCTCGGGCCGGTCCGGCGAGGTCTTGGCGTAATGGCGCACCGACCAAAGCTTGCCCGGCACATCGCCATACCAGCCGATCGACATGGAAAGCCCGTCCGCCAGATAATGATCGCGGTAGGTCCGACCGTAAAGGTCCTGCAGGCCGGGATGGGCCAAGGGTACATGATACCCCTCGTTGTCGACATCGCGCACCGATTTCCAGTTTACCGGCAGATCGGTCGCCCAGCCGGCGGTTTGTACCGGCACGACGTCGCGCATCCGGTAGCTGGCGAAATCGGCGTCAAACGGGGCCAGCAGCGTGGCGATATCGGCTTGCGGCCCGGGCGCAAAGCGCAGGAAGAAAAAGCCGTGGAAGGACTGCATCTCGATCGGTTTCAGGCCAAAGGCATCGCGGTCCATCTCGCCAAAGCTGCGCGGCTGGGCAGCCCCGCGCAGGGTGCCGTCAAGGTTGTAGACCCAACCGTGGAACGGGCAGACGATGGCACCTTTGCAACTGCCCTCGCGCCCGTCGACGACCCGCGCGCCCCGGTGGCGGCACAGGTTGTGAAACGCTCGCGCCACCCCATCGGCCCCGCGCATCACCACCGCGCGTTCGCCCAGCATGTCAAAAGAAAGCCAGTCGCCGGGGTTGGGAATGTCACAGTCATGCCCGACCAGCTGCCAATGGGTCAAAAACAGCTTTTCCCGTTCCAGCGCGAACAAGGCCTTCGAATGATAGGCCCAGCCCGGCAGGCCGCGCCGGTCCCACTGGTTGGGCGGGCTGATCGTGTCAAAGGGCAGATCTTTCATGGCAACGCCTCCATTTCGGTCCGCACCCACTGCTGAAAGCGGTGGATCTCGTATTCCTCCGGCATCAGCCGCGCGGCCTGAAAGGCGGGCGACCGCATGCCGCGCTGGTTCATCTCGGAGGCCGCGCCGTCCTGCTGCATGACGAGGGTGGCAAAGCTCGCGACATGGGCCGCGTCAAAGCCTGGTTGCGCCAGCGTCTCGGCCGAGAAATACCATTCCGCCACCAGCCGCGTGCGTTCCGGCGCCACTGGCACGATCCGCACCGCGCGCACATAATCAATATGCGCCACGACATAGGCCGAGGGCCAAAGCGTGGCAAATCCGTAGCCCACCGCCAGGTCCTGCGGGCCAAGCCCCGGAAACACCGGGCCGCAGGGCTTGCCATCCACCGTCCAGGTCACCGCCCCCGCGCGCAGGTTCGACGCGGGCGCGGCGGCCTCGGGTGTCCAACCCAGCGCCTCGCTTGGCCCCATCAGGCCTTTGCCATAGATCGGCACCAGATCGCACAGTTCCGGGTGGATGCCAGGGCAATGCAGACATTCCGAGTAATTTTCCCAGAAGGCTTTCCAGTTGGAGGCGATCTCATGCTCCCAGTGGTGGCCGGTCACCAGACTGTCCATCGGCCAGGTGTCCAGCGTCGAAAGCCCCACATCCGACCAGATCGCGCCGGGATTGGCGGCAAGGTTCAAAAACAGAAACCCGTTCCAGACCCGCAGCGACACGGGCCGCAAGCCATGGGCAGAGCGGTCGAAATCAGCCGTCGGCACGGCATGGGCGGTGGAGACAAGATGCCCGTCATTCGCGGCAAAGGCGAAGGCGTGATAGGGGCAGCGGATCAGCTTGCCAACCGGTTCCGTTTCGGCCCGGCAGAGTTCCGAGCCCCGATGCGGGCAGGAATTGTGCCAGGCGGCAAGCGCCCCCTCGCTGTCGCGCACCACGATCACCGGGGCCGCACCCACCGTCACGCGGCGCATGGTACCCGCAGTGAAATCACTCGCCCGCCCGACCATCACCCATTGGCGGGCAAAGATCGTCGCCATCTCGCGGTCGTACCAGCCCTGGTCCAGATAGGCCGCGCGGGGCAGGCCTTCGGGGCAATGATCCAGGCGGGGGGACAGGGGGTGGCGGTCTTCGTGGCCCATCAGAACCTCGCGGGCGGGGTGGCGCGGCGGCGGTCGTGGGTAAAGAACGGCCGATCCACCACCCGCGCCTGCATCATCAACTTCTCATAATGCAACTCGCGAAGGGCATAGATTTCTGCCCAGATATCGCCGCCTGCCGCAAATTTCGTCAGAATCTGCGCCATCGCGATGTTCTTTTTCAGGATCGGTGACCAGATTGCCCCGGTGATGACGCCAACCTCGGTCTTCTGGCGGTGATAAAGAATCGCCCCCTCGGCCGAGATGTTGCCGCCGATCTCAAGGCCCACAAAGGACCATTTGGTGCCCTTGTCCCGCTGGGCGGCCAACGCAGCCTTACCGGTGAAATGGCCCTTGTCCCAGTCGATCATCCAGCCGAGGCCCATCTCCAAGGGGCTCCGCAACCGGTCTTCACGCACGCAGATGTCGGCGGGGGTAAAGTCGTAGCCGGTGATGATCAGCCCCGCCTCCAGCCGCGCGGTGTTGAGGGTGCTTGATCCGATGGGCCGCAAGCCGTGCAGCGCGCCCGCCGTGAACAACAGGTCCCACAGCGCCAGCGCCTGATCGGGTGTGGTCCAAAGCTCATACCCAAGGTCGCCGGTAAACCCGGTGCGCGAGATCATCAATTGGCCCTTGCCCAAGGGAAACTCCGCCATCCGGAACGGCTTCAGCCCGTCGATGTCAAAGCCAGCCCGCCGCAGGATTTCGGCCGAGGTCGGGCCTTGCAGCGACAGGGCGGCAATCTCTTCGGTCTCTTCGGTGATCGTGACGTCAAAGCCGTGGGCGCTGTCTTCCAGCCAGTTCAGATGCCGCTCCTGGCAGCAAATCCGGTATTGGTTGGGGGCAAGGCGAAAGAGGGTGCCATCGTCCAGGAGGTGCCCTGCATCGTTGACCCAGGCGGTATATTGCACGCCCCCAACCGACAGCTTCGTCACATTGCGCAAGGTCAGGCGGTTGAGGTAAGCTTCCGCCTCCGGCCCCTCGACCCGGTATTTGATCATCGGGCACAGGTCATAGACCGTGGCGGTGTTGCGCACCGCCGAATATTCCAGCGCCTCATCCTGATAGGCGAGCGCGGTGGTATAGCCACCCCAATTGCCCCAGGCCCACAGCTTGTTTGCAGCCTCGGTCCTTGGGTGGAACGGCGTCTTCAGAAGCGGGGTTTCATAGTGACGCAGCGCGGTCATTCTGCCTCCATCGCCTGGGCGGCATTCCAGCCAGCCGAGCCCGAGATACCACCCCCCGGATGGCACCCGGCCGAGGCGAGCCACAGGCCAGCCACCGGCCCCTTGTACTGGGCGATGCCCGGCAGGGGCCGCAGGAACAGCATCTGCTCGACGCTCAGCTCTCCCGCGTGCCACTGGCCACCGGGCAGGCCGTAATGGGCTTCGATATCATGGGGCATCAGCAGCTCCGCCGCTTCAACCAGAGCGCCAATGCCGGGGGCATGTGCCTCCAACTGCGCAAGGCAGGCGGCCAGCATCGCGGCGCGGGCAGCTTCGGGGTCGGCTGGGGCATGCGGGGCGAACTGGGCGATGACAGACAGCTGGTGTTTGCCGTCCAGGTTTGGCGCGTGGGCGGTGGGGATCATGATTTCCAGCCCCGGACGGTCTGGCACGCGGCCATACTTCACCGGGTTGTAGGCGCGTTCAACATCGTGTTCCGATCCGGCGATGAGAAGCCGGTCCTTCAGGTTCGCGCCCCGAAAGTCCGGGGCCGCGCGGAGGGTCAGATGCAGCTTCGCCGCCCCGCCCCGCGCCTTCAGGTGGCGTGCCCGGGTGACAAGGCCTGCGTCGAGATGCCTTGCTCCGACAAGCGATAGTAGCGCGGTCTTGGGCGCGATGGCCGACACCACGCGGTCGGCGCGGATCTCTTCGCCGTCCGTCAGGGTAACGCCCTGAACCCGCTCTCCCTCGACGATGATCCGGGCGACGCGGGCGTTGCAGCGGATCGTGACACCTTTTGCGGTGGCTGCAGCCGCCATCGCCATGCCCAGCGCGGTCATCCCACCCTTCGGCAAGCCCAGCGCGCCCTGAACCCCGCCGGTCTGACCCGACAGCCGTACCAGCCACGGCAGCACTGTGTTGGGCGACCTTGGCCCAAGCCAGCCGCCAAGGGTGGCGTCGAAGGCCAGCGCGCCTTTCAACAGCGGCGAAGTAAGCTCGTCATCCAGAAGGTCATGCACGTTGGTCAACAGGATGCGACCAAGCTCGCGAAAATCCTTTGCCCCCATCAGCCGCGCTCGTAGGCCAATCATCGCGAGTTTCACCAGAGGATTGCCGACCCCTTTGGCGATGCGGGGAGGGGCCATGAGGTTGAGGGGCGACAGCACCGCCGCAAAGCGCAACAGCCGGGCGCGCAAGGCTGACCAGGCGGCGCGGTCCTGATCCGTGACAGCACCGCTTATCCGCGCGCCAACCGGACCTTCCAGCCGCAAATGATTGCCGTCCGGCGACAGCGCGGTGGTGGAAAGGTTGGGTTCGGCCCAGGAAAGACCGTGGGCCGAAAGCTGCATCGCTTTTTCGACACGGGCATCAAGGTTGTAGGACAGATGCGCAAGCCCTGCCCCGCCGCCCGGTTCGCTGGCAGCCTCCAGCACTAGGACCTTGCCGCCCTGCGCGGCCAGCCGATGCGCCGCCGCCAATCCGTTCGGCCCAGCGCCGATGACGATGGTGTCAAATGATGGCATAGGCGTCGCTCATGTCTTTCGCGGGCCGCTTCATGTCGCGCAACACCTCGGCGGCGGCATTGCGCCCCGGCGCGCCCATCACCCCGCCGCCGGGATGCGTTGACGATCCGCAGATCCAGAGATCCTTGATCGGTGAACGGTAGTTCGCATAGCCCGGCACCGGCCGGTTGAAGAACATCTGGTCAAAGGTGAGTTCCCCTTGAAAGATGTTGCCCTCGGTCAGGCCAACCTCGGCCTCCAACTCACGCGGGGTGCGCACCTCGGCGTGCAGGACCAGCGACTTGAAGCCCGGCGCATAGGTCTCGATCTGGTTCAGACAGGCATCGCGGAACCCGTCGCGGTCGGCATCGGTCCAGTCGCGGCCCTCGATTTTTGGCGGGGCGTATTGCACGAAGCAGGACATGAAATGCTTGCCGGGGGGCGTCATCGTCGGGTCGATCAGCGTGGGGATCATCACGTCCTGGAACGGGCTGCGGCTGTAGTGCCCGGCCTTCCAGTCGTCATAGGCCGCTTCCATCTTTTCGATCGTGTCGGTGAAATGGAGGTCGCCCCGGATGTTCGGCGCGCCCTCTGGCAGGGCAGTAAACTTTGGCACGCCGTCGAGGGCGATATTCAGCTTGCCGCTGGAGCCGCGGGTCTTGAAGCGCTGTACCCGGTGCAGGAAATCACTGGGAAGCTCCTTCGCCTCCACATGTTTCAGGAAGGTCCGCCGCACATCCATGTTGGAGATCACGCGTTTCGCCCGGTGCTCATCTCCATTGTCGAGCACGACGCCCACCGCGCGCCCCCCCGAAACCAATATCTGCGCGACGCCCGACCCGGTCCGCACCTCACCGCCCGAGGCGCGGAAGCTGGCGGTCAGGGCTTTCGTGATCGACCCCATCCCGCCGCGCGCATAGCCCCAGGAGCCGACATTGCCATCCACATCCCCCATCGCGTGATGCAAAAGGACATAGGCCGTCCCCGGCGACATCGGCCCCAAGGCGGTGCCGATGATGCTGCCCACCGCCTGATAGGCCTTCATCGCCGGGTTCTCGAAATACTCATCCAGGAAATCGGCAATCGACATGGTCCAGAACCGCATCATGTCGTAAATCTGCGCCTCGGACTGGCCGGTGACCTGTTTGCCGAGCCAGGCGAGTTCAGCCAGGTCACGGGGGCGAAAGCTGGCAAGATCCGGTGGACGGCGCATCAGCATCGGGCGGATCAGGCGGCAGTTGCGCAGAATGTCGCGGGAATAGCGGTCATACGCCTCGGCGTCACGGCGGGAGTGGCGGGCAAACTCACGCCGGTTCGCGTCATGGTCGCGGAACATCCCCAAGTACCCGCCGGCTTCGGTGAAAAGGGCGCCGCCTTCGTAGGGCAGGATTTGCAGGCCGTGCTTCGGCAATTCCAGATCGCGCATGATCTCGGGCCGGAACAGACTGCTGACGTAAGAGCAGTTGGAATAGGTGAAACCGGGGTAAAGTTCCCGGGAAACCGCCGCCCCGCCGATCCAGTCGTTTTTCTCGACCACCAGCACCTTGAGGCCCGCGCGAGCGAGGTAGCAGGCTGTGACCAGCCCGTTGTGCCCCGCCCCGATGATCAGCGCATCATGGGTCATTCGGCGGCTTCGACCCCGTATTCCAGCACCAGATCCACCGCCGTTTCCACCGCGCGCAGGGTATCGGTCAGGCAGGTTTCGTCCAGCCCGTGGGCTTCGCACATGAACCATGGCTCGCGGCTGTCGGGCTCGACGATCACGCCCAGATCGTGCAGGTGATGTGCCATCGCGTCGTAAAAACTGTAGTCGCTGGTCTTCCAGGCGCGGTAGTTGTCAGGCGGGGTTTCAGCGAAGAACAGGCCGAACATCGACGGATGCCCGGTATAGGAATGGGTGATCCTACGGGCGTCGAGGATTTTCGTGATCCCCGCCATCAACCGCGTGCCGTAGCTGGCCAAGGTCTCCAGTGCCGGGGTCTCATCCAGGATACGCAGGCACTCTTCGGCAGCCGCAAGGGAAACGGAATGAGCGGTATAGGTGCCGCCATGCGACGCCCCGCCGTAGCGGAAGGTACGCATGACCTCCTCGCGCCCCGCAACCACCGCGATCGGATAGCCGTTGGCCACCGCCTTGGCGAAGGTGGTGATGTCGGGGACAACCCCCATCAGCCCCTGAATCCCTGCCTTGCCGACGCGAAAGCCCGACTTCACCTCGTCAATGATCAGCATGACGCCGTGCTTGGTGCAAAGCTCTCGCGCCAGCTTCACATACTCGGGGCGCGCCATGATCGAACAGCAATTGCCCTGGATCGGCTCGATCAGCATGGCGGCCAGCTTGTCGCCGTGGCGGGTGAACATATCCTCCAGCCGCTGAAAGTCGTTCATCGGCGTGATATGGGCCAGCTGCTTGACCGTCGGCGGGATACCCTTGCCGTAAGGGACCAGTTCCGGGTCGGTGTTCGACCCCAGATCCCACTCCTCCATGTTCGACATCCACATCGCGGCGTCGAACAGGCCGTGATAGCCGCCCTCGACCAGCAAGTACTGCTCGCGTCCCGTATAGGCGCGGGCCAGGCGCAGGGCGGCCATCACCGCCTCGGTGCCCGAGTTGGAAAAGCGCACAAGCTCTGCCGCCGGGACCATGCTGGCGATGCGGTCGGCGACGATCAACTCCCGCTCGGTCGACAGGGCAAAGACGCCGCCGACCTCCATCCCCTTGCGCGCGGCGGCATCGACCCGATCATCGGCATAGCCCAGGATCGCGGGGCCATAGCCAAGCCGGTAGTCGACGTAATTGTTCCCGTCGATGTCCCAGGTCCGCCCGCCCTTGCCGTGGTGGACATAGATGGTGCGGTCATCCCCCCAATAGCGGAAGGTCGAGGCGACACCCAACGGCAGGCGTTTCACCGCGCGCTGGAACTGGGCGTTGGATTTGGTCAGGTCTCGATGCGGCAGCGGGGTCATTTCGGGCCATGCTCAGGTTGCGTTCCGACCAAGGTGTCACGCGACTGACTGGACTGTCAATCAGATTTGTGCGATTGTTCGCCAGCCAAGGCACGGTATAAAGACCGCCCGAACCCTTGATTGACCGCGTGACCCAAGCTGTACCCATCGCCGAACCAACGGCACCAAGAACGCAAAGCCGCGACGCCCGGCGGGTGCAACTGATCGAGGCCACGATCCAGTCGCTGGCCGAACGCGGCTTTTCCCGGACCACTGTTACCGATGTCGCGGCGCGCGCCGGGATCAGCCACGGGCTGGTGCTGTTTCACTTTTCGTCGAAAGAGAACCTTTTGGCCGAAACCCTGGACTATCTGGCCGAGGAGTACCGCCAGAACTGGCAAACCGCACTGGCTGCGGCAGGCGATGCGCCCCAAGACCAGATCAAGGCCATGATCCACGCCGACTTTGCCGATGCGATCTGCACCCCTGCCCGTCTGGCGGCCTGGTGCTCATTCTGGGGCGAAAGCCAAAGCCGCCCGCTGTATCAGGCGCGCTGCGGGGCGAATGATGAGCTTTACAACGCGGCGATGATCGACATCTGCGCCGTGATGAACGCGCAGCACGGTTATGACGTATCGCCCGAACGGACCGCACGGCTGATCCGGATCATGATCGAAGGTGTCTGGCTGGACCTGATGACGCTGGCCAAGCCCTATTCCATTGCCGAGGCGATCGAAACGGTGATGACCGGCACGCGCGGGCTGTTTCCCCGGCACTTCTGACCTGGCACGTCCGAGCCTCATTTCTGACCTTGCGACCCGTCCTATTTGGTCAGGATCAGCTTGCCCGCGCGGGTGATGCGCAGGTTGTAAACCTGCCCATCCAGCACGATCCGCGCCAGCGAGCCACCTTCGGTCAGCACCCGCGCCTCATGTACCGGCGTCGCGTCTGCCGTCAGCCAAACGTCAATCTGCGCGTTCATGCCTGCCCCCGCTCCAGCCGACCCAGAAGGAGTTCCAGAAGCTGCCCCGGAAATACGCCGCCAATCGCCTCGCGCAAAACCTCCCTGATTTCGGCACCGGGTGCCAGATCGCGTTTTTGCATGGTCGTCTCCACCGGTTGATCCCCTCCGGGCGTGCAATCGAAGGGATTCGAAGGCTGGCTGGGCAATGCCGCTATCCTGAGTATTTCACTAAGCTTTGTCAAGTCGTCCCGACATTCCGCTGGCCCCGCCCGTCAAAGCGGCTATCCTTGCACGGGCGCTAAGTCGTCCCCCGCCGTTTGCGAAGGCCCGAAACACATGTCCCGCCCGATGATGCCCAACGCCTACGTCCCTGGGGCCGACCTTCCCGCTGATGACGCCGCCCTGATCGCCCGCCGCGACCGACTGCTGGGTCCAGCCTACAGGCTGTTCTACGCCGAACCCTTGCACATCGTCCAAGGCGAGGGCGTCTGGCTGCATGACCGCGACGGCCGGACCTATCTTGACGCCTACAACAACGTCGCTTCCGTCGGGCATTGCCACCCGCGTGTGACGGCCGCGTTGGCCGCCCAAGCCGGTACGCTTGCTACCCATACCCGGTACCTGCACGACGCTATCCTTGACTATGCCGAACGTCTTCTGGCGCACTTTCCGCCCGATCTTTCGCATGTCATGTTCACCTGCACCGGGTCCGAGGCAAATGACCTTGCCCTTCGCATCGCGCGCGTGGCGACCAGCGGGACTGGGGTCATCGTTACCGACAACGCCTATCACGGCACCACCCTCGCCACGGCTGAGATGTCGATGTCCGCAGGCCGCGCCACTGCCCCCGGACCATCGGTCTTCCCAATCCCCGCCCCGACGAAGGAAAACTATCCTCATGACATCGCAACCGGCTTTGCCGCTGCCGTCGCGGCGGCCTGTGACCGGATGGAGGCTGCGGGCCAGAAACCCTGCGGGCTGATCGTCGACACGATCTTCTCCTCCGATGGCGTCTATCCCGACCCGGCAGGGTTTCTTGGCCCCGCTGCAGCAGCGATCCGCGCCCGGGGCGGGCTCTTCATCGCTGATGAGGTCCAGCCCGGCTTTGGGCGTACCGGTGCCGAAATGTGGGGCTTCGCGCGCCACGCCCTGGTGCCGGACATGGTCAGCCTCGGCAAGCCGATGGGCAATGGCTATCCGATGGCGGGGCTGGTGGTGCGACCAGAGATCCTGACCGCTTTCGCCGCCCATTCGCGCTACTTCAACACCTTCGCCGGCAATGCCGTCGCCGCTGCCGTGGGCATGGCCGTTCTGGACGTGATCCGGGAGGAGGGCCTGATCCAGAACGCAGCCCGCGCCGGTGCGGCCTTGGCCGATGGCCTCCGCAGCCTTTCCGGCCGCCATCCGGCCCTTGGCGAAACCCGGGCGGCAGGTCTGTTTCTGGGCACCGACATCCTGACCGACGGCCAGCCCGATGCCGCCCTCGCAGGCCGCATCGTCAACAACCTGCGCCGCGCCGGCGTGTTGATCAGCACCGCCGGCCCCTTGGGCAACATCCTGAAGATACGCCCGCCGCTGCCCTTTTCTCTGGCCAATGCCGACCAGCTTCTCACCACGCTAGACCGCGTTCTGACCCAAAGCCTGACCAAAGCCTGATCGGGCAGCTTGCTCTTTTCGAAATACTCTCAGGGGTTTGGGGCAGAATGCCCCAACGACCAAGCCGGTTGGCGCGCCCGCGCGCCAGAGGCGAGACATGGGCGTGCGCGCGTGCGCGCTCCACCCGCAAACCGTCTCCATCACCCCAGCGCGTAACCCGCGCCCCGGACCGTCCGCACTGGATCGGCCCCACCGAACTGCATCAGCGACTTGCGCAGCCGCCCGACATGCACATCGACCGTCCGGGTATCGACATAGATATCGCGGCCCCAGACCAGATCCAAAAGCTGCTCGCGGGAAAACACCCGGCCCGGACGCTCCATCAAGGTGACCAGAAGCTTGAATTCAGTCGGCCCCAGCTTCAGCACCTTTTCGCTGCGGTAGACCCGGTGGCTTTCGGGATCAAGCCGGATATCCTCATGCTCCAGCACCACCCCGGCGGTGGATGGCCGCACCCGGCGCAACTGCGCCCGCGCCCGCGCCATCAGCTCCAGCACCGAATAGGGCTTGATCACATAGTCGTCCGCCCCGGTTTCCAAACCCCGGATCCGGTCAACCTCTTCGGCGCGGGCCGACAGCATGATGATCGGGATCGCGCGGGTGTCAGGGCGCATCTTCAGCCGACGGCACACCTCGATCCCGGATACCTTGGGCATCATCCAGTCCAGGATGATGATATCCGGCTCTTCCTCGTCAACCAGAACCATCGCATCTTCGCCGTTGTCGGCCTGCGTTACCGCAAACCCTTCGGCCTCAAGGTTATAGGCCAGAACCGTGCGCTGCGCCGGCTCGTCCTCGACCAACAGAACCCTGGGTTGCCCGTTCTTTGCCATCTTGATCCCCTAACCCCCTTAGCCCCGCGTCCCCATGGAGCCCGTGCTGTCCACCTTTGGCCGCGCCTCTTCAGGCAGCGCGCCGGTCACCAGATAGATCACCTGTTCGGCGACCGAGGTCGCATGGTCGCCGACCCGTTCGATGTTCTTGGCAATGAAATGCAGATGCATGCAGGGCCCGATGGTGCGCGGGTCCTCCATCATATGGGTCAGAAACTCGCGGAAGATCGAATTGTACATCTGGTCAACATCGCGGTCGCGCTGGCGGACATCTTCCGCCAGTTTCACATCGCGGCGGATATAGGCGTCAAGCGCGTCGGTCAGCATCACCACCACCGCCTTGGCCAATCGCCGGATCGACCCCGTTGCACCAGGCACCTGTGTCATCTGGCTAAGGACCGCGGTCCGCTTGGCCAGGTTCTTGGCGTAATCCCCGGCCCGCTCCAGCGAGGCCGCGATCTTCATCACCGTCAGCACCGTGCGCAGATCGACCGCCGTCGGCGCACGCAGCGCGATCAGACGGGCACATTCCGCGTTTATCTGGTCTTCCAGCGCATCCACCGCCGCATCTCCGGCCCGCACCCGCGCGGCCAGATCGTCGTCGCGGGTCTCCAGCGCCTCGCTGGCGTCAAGAAGGGCGGTTTCCACCAGCCCCCCCATCCGCAGCACCAGCGCCTGGGTGGCCTCCAGGTCGCGGTCGAAGGCTGACATGATATGCGCGGGCATTACGGCGGGTTCCTTAACCAATGCGTCCGGTGATGTAGGATTCGGTGCGCGGATCTTTGGGATTGGTAAAGATCTGCGCGGTGTCGCCGTATTCCACCAGGTTGCCCAGATGGAAGAACGCGGTTTTCTGGCTGAC